>OGKA01000063.1_pt1 | contig 123265 bp, 101 predicted proteins | sample 1572211 | NCBI WGS metagenome assembly OGKA01 (sample SAMEA2582125, study PRJEB24529) | metagenome | biome: Human gut stool | place: China | collected 2011 | reverse complement strand
TCCTAATATCTACGCATTTCACCGCTACACTAGGAATTCCGCTTACCTCTCCAGCACTCTAGCCATACAGTTTCCAAAGCAGTTCCCAGGTTGAGCCCGGGTATTTCACTTCAGACTTGCATCGCCGTCTACGCTCCCTTTACACCCAGTAAATCCGGATAACGCTTGCCCCCTACGTATTACCGCGGCTGCTGGCACGTAGTTAGCCGGGGCTTCTTAGTCAGGTACCGTCATTTTCTTCCCTGCTGATAGAGCTTTACATACCGAAATACTTCTTCACTCACGCGGCGTCGCTGCATCAGAGTTTCCTCCATTGTGCAATATCCCCCACTGCTGCCTCCCGTAGGAGTCTGGGCCGTGTCTCAGTCCCAATGTGGCCGGTCACCCTCTCAGGTCGGCTACTGATCGTTGCCTTGGTGGGCCGTTACCTCACCAACTAGCTAATCAGACGCGGGTCCATCTCATACCACCGGAGTTTTTCACACTGTACCATGTGGTACTGTGCGCTTATGCGGTATTAGCAATCGTTTCCAATCGTTATCCCCCTGTATGAGGCAGGTTACCCACGCGTTACTCACCCGTCCGCCACTCGGTAAATAAGAATCCATCCGAAAACTTCATCTCATTTACCTCGTTCGACTTGCATGTGTTAGGCACGCCGCCAGCGTTCATCCTGAGCCAGGATCAAACTCTCATGTTAAAGTGTTTGTATCCAGGTTCAAAATTTAGCTTGGCTAATTTTTAAACCGTTCTACTGTTTTGTTAGGTTTTGTTCTGAATGTTCTCATTCATGGTCTAAACCAAAAGACCATTTTTATAAGAATTTTCAGGGTTTTACATACTGTTCAGTTTTCAAGGAACTGTTTTTCGTTGTTTCCGTGTTTCAGAAGCAACTCGTTTATTCTATCATACCGTTTCCAGTTTGTCAAGAACTTTTTAAAACTTTTTTTGAAGCAATTAAGAAGTTTTCTTAATGACTCTTAATAAGTTTTGCCCTGTCGCTCAAGGCGAGTATTATAATAACAAATCTGTGCCGAAAAGTCAACTGTTTTTTCTATTTTTTTCGAAGTTTTTTCTTTTGCATGTGCATTTACAACATAATGGGGTACATCCGCATTTCCAACGCAATATATACCCCATTTCTGTATTGTCTTATTCGTATTTATCTCAGTTAAAAACTGTATCTCCATCGAGACACTTTTATAGACTCTCGCCGCCTAAAAGGGAGTGGCGTCTTATCTGACCAGGTGATCCATTTCCCGATTACCGTCTCTTTCTATTACAAAACGCTTCTCACCAGTCCGACCACAAGATAGGAAAGCATGTTATGGTCATACAGCCATGTCAGCCAGATACTTCCGTTGATCTGGTCGATCATGCTCTTTCCGATCGGACTGCCGGAAAACAGGGTGAGGACCAGGCATCCTATCCACACAAAGATCAGCGCCTCCGTGAGTCCCAGGACTGCCCCTGCGATCTTATTGAGTCCATATATGATCGGCAGGCGGGAGAGCAGGTTCAGCCATACGATAACTATGTGAAGAGACGCATAGAATACCGTAAACAATACCGTAAATATGATCACACGGATCACACGGTCCGCCAGATATTTTCCGACATAGTCCTCAAAGATCTGTACTCCCATCTCCTGATATACTTCGCCGTTGTTGTTCTCGATCAGAAGCTTTTTGACCTGGTCCGGGATTTCCAGACTTTCGATAACTGCGCGTTCCCCCGCTTTTCCGGCGAGACCGGCCGTCTGGGCCATCTCATCCATCTTTTTATCAAGGCCACTGGCCTTCAGTGCACTCTCCTTCATCGTTTCATAGAGTGCCGTATTGTGCTCCAGCCACGCAGCTGTCTGCGGGATCGCAACGCGCACCGCGAACAGCGTGATAAAAAGTGACATCACGGAGACTGCTATTCTTATAAATCCTCTATAATGACCGTACAACATCATCCCGATGAGATATGCCGCAACAGCCACCTCCAGCCAACGGCTGGATAACATTTCCAATATTTCCATCATTACTCAATTCCTGTAAAATGGCAGATCGCTTTCGCGACTCCCGCCTCATTGTTCGTCTTTGTGATATAATCTGCTGCCGCCTTTACGGATTCTTCGCCGTTTTCCATGGCAACACCGATCCCCGCCATGCGGATCATGGACAGGTCATTCTCCCCGTCTCCAAAGCTCATGGTAGCCTCCCGGTCGATTCCAAGGCGTGCTGCAAGACGGATCAGTGCTCCGCCTTTATCGGCGCCTTCTGCGTTGATCTCGAGGTTATTTGGAATCGATGAAGAGACAAGGATCCCCGGGATCTTTGAAAGTTCCTCACGCATCCTCTTTCTGGCATCCATATCGCAAAAGAACATGTTGATCTTCTCCGCGTCCTGTCCGCGTTCTTTCAAATATGCAATGTTGTCCGGAACCGAATCCCTGGTTCTCCGCACAAGCTCCGCCAGACCTTCCGATGATACATATTTATATATATCATTATAAAATTCCGGCATCGTATATCCGATCCCACCAATGTATACATCATACATGATCTCATCCAGGCTCGTCCGCGCCATCATCATGATCTTTTCCGCCAGCGCCACCGGGATCCGGCAGGAATCGATAATCTCATTTTTTTCGAGATCTACCACCTGTGCCCCGTTTGTGAGGATCGCATAATGTACACCCGGCAGATTCCGGAGTTCATCCGGCAGTCCGCGCATCGTGCGGCCGGTTGCCGGGACGATCTCGATCCCACGCGCCGCACATTCCCGAAAAACGCGCAGATTTTCTTCCGGAATCTTCTTTTCATCGTCAAGCAGCGTTCCATCCATATCCGCCGCGATCAGTCTGATCTCCATAATATTCTCCTGTCATCATAGTCTGCCCACAAGATATCTTTTTAAGTTCCTCCCGCCGCCGTCATTTTCCGGCAGGTGATCTTCTTATCCGGCAGTTCTCATGGGCAGTAATCGTATTCCTCTCAGCAAACATAAGTTCGTATCTGTTGGTGAAAAATTTGCGCACCATCCCACTGCAAACGCAATGATCACATGGTGCGCATATTCATTTTTCAGCCTTTCAGCCTTCGCATCTGTACTTTTTATCGTTTAGTCGAAGAAGTCTTTTTCATGAAGGATCAGAAGACCTTCTTTTGTATATGTCGGGGAGAAAAGTCCTGCGATCTTCTTTCCGAGAGACTTTTTCTCTGCCTTATCAGCAGCTTCCTCGATCAGGTCGACGGCCGCTGCCTTTGTCAGGCGGACTTCATCCTCTTCCATCATCTCGATGCGCTCATACAGGGCAAGAAGACTCTTTCCTGTGATGCTGCAGTCGATTTCTGATGCATATTTGCAAGCATACTGGGCGAATTCGTCCGGATCCATCTCTTCCTTATCGTCATAGTCTTCCGGAACAACCTCCTCTGCAGCTTCCTCTTTCAGCGGAGTCTTCGGTTTTTCTCTGTCTGCAGCCGGCTTCTTCGGAGCTTCTTTGGACTTTCCAAATATTCCTGTCTTCTTTGGCGGGATATATTCCTCTTCCTCCGGTTCCTCTTCCGGCTCTTCTTCCTCGTAAGCGTCTGTTTCCGGTTCTTCTGTTTCTTCAGCTGCCGGCAGCTCCGGTTCTTCCTCCGGCTCCGCCTGTGTTTCCGGTTCCGGTGTCAGAGTGTAAGCTTCCTCTTCCTCCGGTTCCTGTTCCATCTCCTGCTCCGCACTTACCACATCGCGGGCGATCTGTTCCTGTTTTTCTGTGGAACGTTTCAGAGCCGCTTCCATTTCTGCTTCCGCTTTTTTCTGTTCAGCCGCTTCCTCATCGCTTCCAATGTACTGGAATTTACTTGCGAGGGAGGTATTGTGGGCATGGAGCGCCTCAAGGTTCTCCGGGGTATCGATCAGGACAACGATCATGCCGGAGCGGTCTTTTTCCATCAGGTCATCCAGTTCATTCTGGACAGCATCGGTAAGACCTGCCGCATGCTGGATGATCAGATCTTTCCCTGCGAGCATGTCAGCAACTGCGCTGATCCCGCGCTTATTTAATTTCTCACTGCTGATCTTTGCCACCGGATTCTTGATGCCGAGCTCACGGTGGATCTCCTTTAAGGAGCTGACAGCCATGGAAAGTCCTTCCTCGTCCGTCTCCGCCTCGATCATCATGTTGTTGGTATCGAGCATATCATCCAGGGATTCCAGTTCCAGATCTTCCTCGTTGTCATCCTCTTCCGGAGCCGGAATATTGCGGACCTGGTTTCTGCGTGCGCGCTCTCTGTCGATCTCCGCCTGTTTTTTCGCACGGCGTTCTTCTTCCTCGCGTCTCGCAGCTTCCCGTTCTTCCTCCGCACGGCGGAGAGCTTCCTCTTCCATCTCTTCCCGCTCTTTTGCGGCGCGGATCGCCAGTTTCTGGCGCTCGATCTCACGCTCTTCCTCTGTCGGGATCGTGTGCTCCGGTTCTTCCGTTCCCTGCGCATCTTCCGCAGCTTCCTGTCTTCCCCGGCGGATCGCACTGAGATCTGCAATGGTTCTTGTCGCGTCCATGTCGTTGTCTTCCTCGACAACAGCCGTCCGTCCCTCTTCCTCAGAAAGTCTGGACATCTCGTCTGCCAGCTTCTTTGTCTGGGCATCCTCATGGATCTGCAGGGCAACCTCTCTTGAGACATCCGTGTCTGGAGTTTCCTCCTCGTAGTCATCCTGTTCCGGGGCATTTCCGCTGTATTCTTCCTCGACAGCGCGCAGTTTTGCCTCGTATTTCTCCCTGTTCTCCACAAGGTCCATCTGATATTTGTTCAGTGGTGCATACTGAAGTTTCAGATCCATCGCCTTGTCCACATATTTGCCGAGGCCGAATAAGAGCATGATGCGGTCACATGTGGCAACACACTTGTCCTCGATCCCTGCTTTGTGGTAGAGCTCTGCCAGCTCATACAGCCATTTCTCATCCACCTCGGATGAAGTATACACTTCCAACGCACGGATCAGCTGATCCACCGGCGCCTTTTTCGCCTTTAAAATCTTGTAGCGGAGCAGATACTGGCGCGGATCATCCTGTGCGAGATCGCAGAATTCTCTGTAGTACGCCTCTGCTTCAGCCGTGCTTCCGTCCTTTAAGGCGAGATCCGCCAGTTTATAGAGCAGGCGCTTACCGACCGGTGCGCGCTCGAAAGCCAGGAGCAGAATATCCTTCGCCTCCTGGTACTCCTCATTTTTCTCATAGATCTGAGCGATCATGGACAGCAGGCTCGCGTTGCGGACACGGTGCCAGTCAATGGTATCCGCGATCTTCATCGCAGTTCCGTAATCTCCGCGGCTGACCATCTTTTTGATCTGCTCGACTTTAATATTAAACTCGTATTTATCCATTTCTTTCGCATCTCCTGAAACCGGAACAGCCATCTGCTGCCGGTTTTATAATTCCACCCGGCCTTCCAACGCCCGGAGAAGTGTGACTTCATCAATATATTCCAGATCTCCGCCGACCGGAACACCGCTGGCGATCCTCGTCACCTTGATCCCTGTCGGCTTGATCAGTTTGCTTATGTACATTGCCGTCGTCTCGCCCTCAAGACTTGAGTTTGTGGCGATAATGACTTCCTTCACTTCTTCCGTCTGAAGACGCGTCATCAGCTCTTTTAATTTGATATCTCCCGGTCCGATCCCAAGCATCGGGGAGATCGCGCCGTGGAGCACATGGTACACCCCGTCGAATTTTCCCGTTTTTTCGTATGCCGCCAGATCACGCGGATTCTCCACGACCATGATCACGCTGTGGTCTCTGGTCTGGCTCCGGCAGATCGGGCAGAGTTCCTGGTCCGTCAGGGTGAAGCACTCCTTGCAGTAATGAACATTGTGTTTCGCATCCCGGATCGAGTTCGAGAGCCGTTCCACCTGTTCCTCCGGCATGTTGATGATGTGGAATGCCAGACGCTGGGCCGTCTTGTTTCCGATTCCCGGAAGTTTCGACAGCTCCTCTATCAATTTTGATATCTGACTGCTGTAGTAATCCATAATTTAGAAGGAAAGTCCTCCCAGGTTTCCGAGACCGCCTGTGAGCTCGGACATCACTGCGCTGGACTCAGCCTCCATCTGGTGGAACGCCTCATTTGTCGCAGCAACGATAAGATCCTCGAGCATCTCAACGTCATCCGGATCTACTGCCTCCGGGGAGATCTTTACAGCGACAACTTCCTTCTTACCGGATACGGTAACGGATACAGCTCCACCGCCTGCTGTTGCTGTGTACTGCTTCTCCTCAAGCTCTTTTGTCTTCTCTTCCATCTGGCGCTGCATTCTCTGCGCCTGTTTCATGAGATTTGTCATATTGCCGGGCATACCGCCCGGAAAACCGCCACGTCTTGCCATGGTGTATTTCCTCCTGATATTCTTAGTTTTTTATAAATGATGTTCAGGCTCAAAAAAGCTTTTTGAGTCCTTCCGTCAACGCTGACCGGACATTGCCCATATAGGTATGACCGGTTCACAGGTTTCAAGTTGAATCTGTGTTTATATTAATCGCAGCTTTTATCACTGCGGCTAATCTTCGATTGTAATATCCATATGGATGTTTTCTCTCAGCTCATCATCGCTGATATAGCGGGTATCCATCCGTTCCCCGTTTTCCCGCACGCGGGATTTAAAATACAGGGATTTTCCGTATTTCTGCTCCACATACCTTTCCAGATCCCCGAGGACGCTCGGACGACTTCCGATGGCAAAATTCATCGGATCATTGAACACGATGCAGAGACAGCTGTCGCCCGCCGGTTCCACTACGGTCTCCCGGAAACTCGGGCGTATGGACATACCCATGTCGCGGACGATCTTGCCCCACTCATTCCGGATCATGTTGAGGTCCTCCAGCTGGGCTTTCGGCAGTGATACAGTCCTCGGCTCATAAGCCTGGGGATTTTGCATTCCCGCCGGATTCTGCGCTGGCTGACCTGCCGGTCCCGCGCCATTTCCCGGTGCTCCGGCACCGTCGTAAGCAGGCTGTGCATACATCTGCGGTGAAATCTGCGCGGCTCCCATCATCGGAGCATCAGCGATCCCGGCATTCTGCGCGGGAACATAGCCGCCTACGGGCATCGCAGGGATCCCTTCCTCCACCATGCGCTCCAGCTTTTCCAGGCGCTCCAGGATGGAATCCATGTTCTGCTCCATCTCCGGCTTGGTGAGCTTGATGAATGCAAGCTCGATGAGCACGCGTTTCTGGTTTGCGAAACGGATCTGGTTGGAGAGCTCCGAGAACACGCGGATATATCTCATCAGAGTATTCTCGTCCACAAGCGCCGCGTCTTCCCGCATCTGTGCCAGATTGTCCTCCGACATATCCAGAAGGTCTTCCGCATCATCCGCCGTCTTTAACAGGAGCAGATTTCGGAGAAACCAGATGAAATCCACGACAAACTGGGAAAGTTCCCGGCCCTGGACTACCATCTCCTCAAGCTTCAGGATACAGTCCTTCGTCCGGTTCTCCCGGATCGCATGGAACAGATCCCGGAATACGCTGTTGTCGACAGCGCCGAGGACATCCAGCACATGTTCATACGTGAGCGTCTCGCCGAAGTGAAACGCCGCGCACTGGTCCAGGAGACTTAGAGCGTCTCGCATGGAACCGTCTCCGGCTTTTGCCACATAGCGGAGCGCTTTTTCCTCCACCGGCATATTTTCCGCTTCCGTAAGTTCTTTTAACCGTGCCGTGATCGTGTCCAGCGTAATGCGCCGGAAATCATACCGCTGGCATCTGGAAAGCACCGTGATCGGGATCTTGTGGACCTCTGTGGTCGCCAGGATAAAGATCACATAGGACGGCGGCTCCTCCAGTGTCTTTAACAGGGCGTTGAACGCGCCTGTTGAGAGCATATGAACCTCATCGATGATGTATACGCGATATTTTCCCTCCGTCGGCGGGTACTGGACCTGCTCACGGATCTCACGGATGTTCTCAACGCCATTGTTGGACGCAGCATCGATCTCCACCACGTTTAACGAGGTTCCGGCCGCGATCTGCCTGCAGCTCGGGCATTCGCCGCAGGGACTTCCGTCCACCGGATGTTCACAGTTTACCGCCCTGGCCAGGATCTTCGCCACCGTTGTCTTACCGGTTCCTCGGGTTCCGCAGAACAGATACGCGTGCCCGATCCTGCCGGAACCGATCTGATTCTGTAAAGTTTTAACGATATGGTCCTGGCCTTTTACATCCGCAAAGACCTGCGGACGCCATTTCCTGTATAACGCTTGATATGACATGTTCTATCAGTCTCCGAAACTGATTCCGATAAGCTTCGCTTCTTTTACAATATCGGACTGCGGATCCACATATTTCAGTTTGCCGGCAGATTCTGCCAGCGGGATATCCGTGATCACATTGTTTTTTACAACGACCAGCTTGCCGAATTCATTATTTTTGATCATGTCGGCGGCATGAGCGCCGATCCTTGTGGAGAGAACGCGGTCATACGGGACCGGAGTGCCGCCGCGCTGCATATGGCCCGGAACGGTCACACGGATCTCCTGGCCCGTCATCTCCTGAATCTTCGCGCCGATCTCATACGCAACGGACTGGTATTTCGTTGCGCGTTCCTCCAGATACTTCTTATACTCTTTCTTGGAAAGAGCCGCCTGTTCTTTTGAGATCGCACCCTCAGCCACCGCAAGGATCGAGAAACGGCTTCCGTTCTTCGTCCGCTCTTTGATCTTCTTTACGACTTTATTTAAGTCATACGGGATCTCCGGGATCAGGATGATATCCGCTCCGCCGGCGATGCCTGCATGAAGTGTGAGCCAGCCGACCTTATGTCCCATGACTTCCACGATGAAAACACGTCCATGGGAGGACGCGGTCGTGTGGATACAATCGATCGCATTCGTCGCGATATCCACAGCGCTCTGGAATCCGAACGTCATATCCGTTCCCCAGAGATCGTTATCGATAGTCTTCGGAAGTCCGATCACGTTGAGTCCTTCCTGGCTTAAGAGGTTTGCCGTTTTCTGGCTTCCGTTTCCGCCCAGGACCACAAGTGCATCCAGCTTCAATTTATAGTAGGTGTGCTTCATGAGCTCCACCTTGTCGAGTCCGTTCTCGTCCGGCACACGCATCAGCTTGAACGGCTGTCTGGAGGTACCGAGCATCGTTCCGCCTTTTGTGAGGACACCTGAAAAATCTGACTGTTTCATCATCAGGTAGTTTGCGTACATCAGACCTTTATAGCCGTCTTCAAATCCGATAATTTCCACTTCATCTTTGTAAATCTGGTACAGACCTTTCGCGACTCCGCGCATCGTTGCGTTTAACGCCTGGCAGTCGCCGCCGCTCGTAAGGAATCCAACTCTCTTCATCGTCTTGTCCTTTCTCCGATTTCTTTCAGTCGAAATGTGAATGCATGTATCCAAGATAAGATTATAATACAAAGAAAAGAGACGGGCAAGAAAAACTTGTCTCCTCTCTCTTTTCTAGGCATATTAGTTACTGTACACGGTAGGAATTTTCTGAACTGAAAATTCCGTACAATACAGTTGTGGCAGCAGATTTTGCCGATTCGGAATGCGAAGCATCGGCAAAATCGTGTTACAGTGCGCGGGCATAGAGTGCCCGTGTACTGTAACACATATTATGGACAAAAATAAGGTCCTCATGCAGACCAGCAGACGGTGCGTCCGCTCTTTTTTATTGTTCCGGGCGTTTCAAACGGACCGGATTCGGGATCTCGGCATGGTTATTTGCCGACATCGTGTCGCGCATCATTCCGTCGAGCTGGCGGAACTCAACGCTCGGATCCATGTAGCGGACCCAGAGGCCGTATCCGAACTCGTTTTTCTTCTCCGAATAACTGATCGGCACTCCGGCATAGTAATCCTTGTAGATATCCGTATAAAAGTCCGCCATAACTTCTTTTAATTCTTTCGGCACATCCTCCAGTGTTTTGAATATCTGATTCTTGATGACCGTCTGCAGATAATCCGCTGCATAGGATGAGAACTCAAGAAGGTTCGGATCCGTCTCCCCGTTTGCGGCCGCCCAGGTGGAAACATCCACGGTCTTTGCGAGATAATCGATGCTGCCGTCCGTGTTTAACGTTACAGTCCCGTACTGACATGGCGGCAGGATCAGGGAATTGCTCACGATCTCCCAGATTCCGTAAGTGTCCGAGCCCATTCCCGGCTCTGTCAGGTGCTTCATGACCTTCTGCGTGTGGAGATGGCCGCTGAAGTACACAGGCGTCAGATAACGTTCAAAGAGTTCCAGAACCTCGTCACAGTTCTCGATCACGCATTCCTCCACATAGACACGGCTCAGGCGCTGGAGATTGTGGTGTCCAACCGGGATCACGGTGATTCCCTCAGCATACGCCTCTTTCAGGCATTCTTCCATCCATTCCAGCGTTTCCTCTTTGATCTCACCGTACACCTCATTTTCCGGCTCGCAGACCGTCGTATCGAGCATCATGAGCCAGGTGGTATCATTCAGTTCCACCAGATAACTCAGGGAATCCGGTGCTTCGCTCTTTGCCTCATTGTATCCGAACTCTCCGTAGATCTCCCGGAATTCTTCCGACGTCACGCTTTCCACATCCGTTCTCTGATCCCCGAAGTATTCTCCGGCATTCGGCTTGTTGATATCGTGGTTTCCGGGGATCACATAGACCGGGATCCCTGCGTCTTTGATCTTCCGGAGTTTTTCCGCAAATTCCAGGTGGTTTGCCTTTTCCCCATTTAAGCTCAGGTCGCCGCTCAGGATCAGGGCATCCGGATGTGCCTCAAGAACTTCCGATTCAAACGCCTGCCATAACTGTGGCTGATAGCGGATCACTTTTCCATCACTGCTGTTTACAAGCTGGTCAAATGCTGCGCCATAATCCGTCAACGACGGTGACATGTAGTGAGTGTCAGACGCGATGATCAGATGCGTCTCGATCTTTTCCCGGTCCACCGGATCTCCGGGACCTTCCGTCTCCTCTTCGGTCGGCTCCTCGGTTTCTGTCCCAGTCTCCGATTCCGTTTCCGTCTCTGTCGGCGGTTCCGACTCGGTTGTTGATGGTTCTGTCTCTTTCGCGGCACTCTCTTTTGTTTGATCCGGAACATGATCCCGCACTGCAGGCAGGACAAAGATCACCCCGGCCAATAAAAAAAGAAGCGCCAGCAATAGCAGAAATTTCTTTCTCATTCGCTGTCACCTCTTAAAATTTCTTTTTTATCCGCACGCTCTGCTTTGAATACGTCTCATAAACGTTACCCTGGCAGCCAGCTCGGTCCCGGCTCCCTCGCGGCACATGGAAGGTTCTCCTTAATGCTGCTGCATTCCTGCCCTGACATGGTTCAGAGAGTCCCATTGCGCGAGACCAAAACGTCAGCGCCGCTTACCAGGGGCAGCTTCACAAGGAAGTACCCGCGGCAGAACATCACCCCTGCTGTAGCGGATTGCAGGTACAGGGCACCGCTATCTCCCCGGCTGTGCGGACCAGTTAAGTATACATGGACGGGGGCATTTTGTCAAGTTGCGAAATCCCCCGGTGACAGTGAACTATCTGCAAATTTCTTCCCTGATTTCACTAAATCGTATTCATCTGCTTATTTGAACAGCGGCATTTTTGTGATCGGGAATGTCTGGTTCTCTAACGGTGCATGCCAGATCCCGTACCAGATATCTTCCAGGTTATCGCCGTCGGCTGCCAGAAATCCGTAAACTTCACTGTCGTACTCCGGGATTTCCACCGGACCGTACAGCAGCCTGCTGCCGTATTCCTTATAAAGATCCGCAGCCATCTCATTTAACCGGTCATCCGCCAGATATGCATCCTTGAAAGCACCTTTTTCCTTATCTTCCCTGAACACTTTGCAGACTTCTTCCGGAACTTCCGTCACATCCCCATAAGTGTCAGAGTAAAGGTACATCGGGTTCTTTTCCTTCGTGTATGCTTTCGGTGCCACCACGCAGCCATCCGCATCTCCGACAACCTCCGTGTAATCATCGCCCTGGGTTACGATCGGTCCCGCTTCCTCCAGCGTATAGGCTGCAGCCGGCTCCAGCGTCGCAGGGTCATCGGAACTATTGATATTAAATGAAATGTATCCGAAGGAACCATGCAAAGAGATTTTGTCTTTGCTCACATAGTCAAGTTCCACGACATCCCCATAGGACTGCTTTTTCGCGGTTTCAAGGTCCAAAACAGCCGCTTTTGTTTCTTCGTCAGGAGAACCGATTTTCCCGGCCAGAAAGATCTTCGTTGGTCCGTCTGCTCCGCCGATGATTCCGATAGATGCTGCCTCCTTTTTATCTCTATTCTGGATATAACACACTGCGGCAACTCCCGCAAGCACCAGAATTCCTGCAGCCGCCAGGATCTTCTTTTTATTTTTCATACTTTTTCTCCGTTTCTGAATTAACAGGATCTGTGATCATAACTGTATCATATGGAATCTTCCATTCCGAAATTTTCTGCCCATGAGGTTTATTGATCAGAAAGACCATTTATCAGTTTGTGCCGACCTGGATCGCCGGGAAGCGGTCTCTGCCAAATCTCATGTGCATTCTCCAGATTTATTTTATCTTACCATACAGTTATTACTTCTATATATAAACTTTCTTAACTTTCCCTGTCCATTCCCAGGCATTTTGAGCAGTGCGCAGCGCCCTTTTACTCTATTCACACTTCACCACGTTCTCTTGCATTCCATGTCCGTCCAGTATATACTGGTGAGGCAAAATGATTGTTTCCCGCGGACAGCAGCGAATTTTCAAACAGGACATCCTGCCTGATGCTGTACACGGTAACGCAAATGTCTCTGCAGGAAAGGATTTATTATCATGAACAACAAGGGGTTTATCAAAGAAGTGCTTGTCATGACCCTGGCTGATGCGATCACGGCCATCGCAGTCTACTTTTTTCTGGTGCCGAGCCACACCTCGATCAGCAGTATCTCCGGTCTCGGGATCGTATTGACCCACTTTATTCCGCTTCCGCTCTCCGTGATCACGATGGCCTTCAATGTCATTTTACTGATCATCGGATTTATTCTCTGCGGAAAAGAGTTTGGAGCCAAGACCGTGTATACAAGCGTCATGCTGCCGGTATTTCTGGGAATTTTTGAGAAGATCTTCCCAGATTTCACCTCTCTCACCGGGAGCCAGGAACTGGATGTTATCTGTTACGTCCTCGTCGTCAGCGTCGGGCTTGCGATGCTCTTTAACATGAACGCATCATCCGGCGGACTTGATATCGTTGCGAAGATCATGAATAAATATCTGCACATGGATCTCGGAAAGGCCATGTCCCTCTCCGGCATGTGCGTGGCGCTCTCCTCCGCACTGGTTTACGACAAAAAGACGGTCGTACTCAGTGTCCTCGGTACATATGTGAACGGGATCGTCCTCGACTACTTTATTTTCGATCAGAACGTCAAGAGGCGTGTCTGCATTATCACTAAAAAGGAAGAAGAACTCCGCAAGTTCATCATCGACAACCTGCACAGCGGGGCCACGATCTATGAAGCCACCGGTGCTTACAATTTTGAGAAGCACAACGAGATCATCACGATCGTCGATAAGCGCGAATACCAGGCGCTCATGAACTATATCAGTTTCAGTGATCCGGAGGCGTTTATCACGATATATAAGGTTTCGGATATCCGGTACCGGCCGAAGAAATTCAGCGCGTAACATGCATGTAAACGCTTCCATTGCCAGTTTTCTGTGATTATATGGAGACAGAAAAGACCGTCGCCAGATCTTATCTGATATGTGTCCGGAATTCCGGGTATCTATCATATCAGATCTGGCAGCGGTCTTTTATTATAAGTAATTCTATTGCAACTTTTCTGCCTGCAGAACCATCCACTGGCATTTTTCGGTTTCACAGCAAAAACCGATTCTCCGTTTGTCTTTTATGCATTTTCTGAGGTTTCTTTCCCCGCCTCTTTCTCCGCCTGCTCCAGCTTCTTTCGTTTTCCTTCTTCCCGCAGTGCTTTAAAGAAATCCTTCAGCATCTGAGAGCATTCATCCCCGCAAAGTCCGACTTCCGTCTCCACCTGGTGGTTGAATCCATCTTCATGCAGCATGTCGAGTACGGATCCGGCGCAGCCTGCCTTCGGGTTCATGCAGCCGATCACGACTTTCGGGATCCGCGCCTGGACGATCGCACCGGCACACATCGGGCATGGTTCCAGCGTCACATACATCGTACAGTCCTCAAGCCGCCAGTCCCCGATGATCCGGCAGGCCTTCCGCATCGCGATGATCTCCGCGTGGGCCAGCACGTTCTTATCCACGGTCCGCCGGTTATATCCCCGCGCGATGATCTTCCCGTCATGCACGATCACGCAGCCGATCGGCACTTCTTTTAAAGCCGCCGCCTTTTTTGCCTGGCGGATTGCTTCTTTCATATAGTGTTCTTCTATTGTCATCTTTTTCATATGTTTCTCCGAATTTCAGGTAATGTTGTCTATGGTCATGGATCAGGAAATGATTCCAGATCCTCGCCTTTCATTCCTTTTTTATTGTACCTTATTTTTTATTTCTGGCAAGATAAATAAATATGAAAGACAATACAAAGCAGCCTGTCTGTTAAAACTCACCGTATCTTCAGATCCGTATACCAGTACCCAAACCGCCCGTCCCCGACCGGCTGGCGCCTGGAGAGGACGAAATTCGGGAAGCCGAACATGGTGGCCATGTATTTTTCGCTGCTGTAGTAGTGCCCGGGGACTCCCAACAGGTAGCGGGATTTCTTTTTGTTCCCGCCGAGCTTTACGAGGATCAGATAGCGGAAATTATAGTAACCGTGGAGCAGAAAACTGTTGTTTCCATAGACCCAGCATTCTCTCGGGAGTTTTCCGATATCCTGCGGACGAATCGTCAGGATATCGCAGCCGTCCTCATACTCGAACGGCTGGATCTTCGGGTATGTCCTTTTAAATTCCTCCCACAGTTTTTCCGGATCGGCCGCAGGATCTTCCGTCTCCTGCAAGTAGCGCAGAACCTCCGGATTTTCAAGCTCCGGGGAGACCATGGGAGCTGTGTGGGCAGTTGAATGTGCTGCCTGTGAAGCTGCACTTTTGGGGGACTGCGCCGTCATACCGGAAGTCTGTACTGGATTTTGTCTGAACTTCTGGCTATTCGGCCGCTGTACTCTTTGAGCAGTTTTCATGTAAAACGGCAGGTCTGTTCCCTGCGGTATTCCCTGCTCCTGCCGCGCTGTTTCCACCTGTTGTTTTTCTGTTTCCGACTCAGAAGTTTTCTCCGGATCCAGGTTCGCCGTCTGACCATTCTCCTCTTCATCCCCGGAAGTCTCTTCCATTTTCCGCTCTATCGGTCTGTCTTCCATATTTCCGCATGTGTCATCCGGCTTTTTATCGATTTCATCGTCTTCCCCCGACAGGTAGAACCTGCCGCGGTCTTCACTTTGTTCTTCCTGCTGCTGTACTTCATGATCCGCAGTGTCTTCCTCTTCCGCTTTCCCATCATATGCCGGCGCTTTCTCCGTCTTTAGATCTCCCTCTGCACCGCTCAGCTCTGCTGCATGCGCCGTCTTTTCTCTCTCGTCTGATTCCACCGTATGCACATTCCGCTTCTCCGGGGCTCCGCTTTCCTCTTTTTTCCCCGGTCCCGGACCACATACGCTCTTTTCCTCCTGTTCTCTCCGCTCTTCTTCCCTGGCGATCTCCTCCTCGATCTCTTTCACCACCTTGGAAACCGCCTGTGTATCCATTCCTTTTTCCGCCTCCGGCAGCATCTGGGCAGTAAATTTCGGGACCGAAAGGACCGGATTCTCTCCGGTATTTCCCTCCTCCGCTGCCAGAGCATCCTCCCAGATCGTCTTATAGCACCGCCAGGAATTCTTTACGTCATGGACCGACAGGCCGAAATATGTATCAAGTCCGGTACCGCTTCCCTCCACGTTCTTCGCATCCACATTGACCCGGAACTCCCCGTTTCCACCGCGCACAAAAACATTCCCAAGAAATGTCTCACGACCGCCTGTCCCTAAAAGATACGCACCAATGGCATTGCCGCCCATATAGATCCGCTTCACATTGACATTGATCCTGCACTGCCCGTTCCGCGCCTCCAGCTTCGCGAATCCCACATTTTTCCCTTTCTTTTTTCCTTCGTACTCGTAAATATAAGAAATCAGTCTGCGATAATCTGCCATAATCAAAAACACTCCTTCTGCACTTATGTATATGCGGAAGGAGTGTTTCTCATAACTATTTTTTAATTGTCATTTGCCATCGATGATCTTATCCGGAAATATGCCGATCTTTCAGAGAAATCTATTATTTGCGGATCGCTCCGGATTTTACAGCCGCCTCAGCAACACGTTTTGCAACATGCTCTGCAACGCCTTCTTCGAGCGCACCCGGAATGATATACTCTGCGGAGAGTTTGTCCGGTGTTACAAGCTCAGCGATCGCCTGGGCTGCAGCAACCTTCATATCGTAGTTGATATCTCTTGCGCCGCAGTCTAATGCGCCGCGGAAGATTCCCGGGAATGCAAGGACGTTGTTGATCTGGTTCGGGAAGTCGGAACGGCCTGTTCCCATTACCTTTACGCCTGCTGCCATCGCCTCATCGTACATGATCTCCGGATTCGGGTTCGCCATTGCAAAGACGATCGGATCTTTCGCCATCGTCTTGATCATCTCCGTCTTCAGCGCACCTGCTACGGACACGCCGATAAATACGTCCGCTCCGACGAGAGCGTCTGCAAGAGTTCCGCGCTTGTCCTCAAGGTTTGTGATATCGCAGAGCATCTTCTTGTGATCTTTGATGCCGACTCCGCGGTCTTTATAGAGGATTCCGTTTTCGTCGCAGGCGATGATATTTTTCACGCCTGTCGCAAGCAGCATCTTGATGATCGCAGTTCCGGCAGATCCCGGTCCGTTTAATACAACATGGATCTCATCGATCTTCTTTCCGACAACTTTTAATGCGTTTAAGAGAGCTGCTGTAACGACAACTGCTGTGCCGTGCTGGTCATCGTGGAATACCGGAATATCAAGCTCTTTCTCCAGACGTGCCTCAACCTCGAAGCATTTCGGGGAAGCGATATCTTCCAGGTTAATGCCGCCGAAGCACGGAGCAATGTATTTCACTGCCTTGATGATCTCCTCGGTGTCTGTTGTATCGAGACAGATCGGGAACGCATCAACGCCGCCGAACTCTTTAAAGAGGACTGCCTTTCCTTCCATGACCGGCATAGCAGCTTCCGGTCCGATATTTCCAAGACCTAAAACTGCGGTTCCATCAGAAACAACTGCTACCAGATTGCCCTTTGCAGTGTACTTGTAAACATCTTTCTTATTATCATGGATCTTTCTGCATGGCTCCGCAACACCCGGTGTATAGGCGGTGCTTAAGTCATCTCTTGTCTTTACCGGAACCTTGCTCGTAACTTCGATCTTTCCATGATGTTCCTCATGGAGCTTTAACGCTGCTTCATTGAAATTCATTGCGCTTTCCTCCTGCGAATTCATTATCATTACCAGACTGCCCTGCGGTCTCCTGTCTCCGGATGGTCTGCATTTTCCCATTTCCGGCGGTCAGATCCTTTCCCACAGTTTTCGTATTCTTTTCCGGGCAGTTCCTGATCTGCTTAATCTCGAGTTTACCACACTCACTCTGAAAAGGAAACTGCTTTTTCTGTTTACAAGTTATCTTATTAAATTACCACGCTGCCACCGTTCCGTCTGCCCGCGGTTCCGTTGCCCCGCAAAGCACATCGTTTTCATCTCTCCAGATAATCTGTCCTCGCCCGAAGGACAGGGAACTCTCGAGGACTTCCATCTCATGCCCCCGTTTTTTCAGCTCTTCCACGATCCCGGCCGGGAATGTCTTTTCCACCTGGATCTTCTTTCCACCGATCCACTGCCATCTCGGCGCGTTGAGCGCATCTTGCGGATTCATCAGGAAGTCCACTGTATTCATGATGACCTGGACATGACCCTGCGGCTGCATGAAACCACCCATAACGCCGAACGGTCCAACTGCTTTTCCGTCCTTCATCAGGAATCCCGGAATGATCGTGTGCAGAGATTTCTTTCCCGGTCCCAGACAGTTTTCCATTGTCTCATCCAGCGTAAAGTTCGCCCCGCGGTTCTGCAGCGCGATCCCTGTTCCGGGTATTACGATCCCGGATCCAAATCCCATGTAATTGCTCTGGATGTAGGATACCATGTTGCCTTCCCCGTCCGCTGTGCAGAGATAGATCGTTCCTCCGCGGAACGGATTGCCCGGCTCCGGTGTGAGCGCCTGTTCTCCGATGAGCGCCCGTCTTCCGTCCGCATATTCATCAGAAAGCAGCGTCTCCACCGGTGCTTTCATATAATCCAGGTCCGCAACATACCGGTTTCCGTCCGCAAATGCCAGTTTCATCGCCTCCAGCTGTTTATGCACGGTATCTGCATTGTCCCGCTCCGCAAAGGAATACCCCTTTAAAATATTCAATGCCATCAACGCAATGATCCCGTCTCCGTTCGGCGGGATCTCGCAGACATCATATCCCCTGTAATTTATGTGGATCGGTTTCACCCACTCACACCAGTAATTTTCAAGATCTGATCTCCGGAGATATCCGCCGGTCTTTCTTGAAAATTCGTCGATCTGATCCGCAAGTTCTCCACGATAAAATGCTTTTGCATGAGTCTGCGCGATCATTTCCAGCGTCTTTGCATGAGCTTCCGACCTCCAGATTTCTCCCGGCTGCGGGGCATGTCCGTCCGGGGCGAACGTTTCAAACCATGACCGGAAACATTCTTCCGTCAGCGTTTCTGAAAACTCTCTGTATGCAGTGTTCCATATTTTTGATGTCACCGGACTCACCGGATATCCCTCGCGTGCATATGTGATCGCCGGTTCCAGCACCTTTTCCAGCGGAAGTCTTCCAAACTTTTCCGAGAGTTCCGCCCATGCGGACGGGGCACCCGGGACCATCACCGGGATCCAGCCTCGTTTCGGCATTTCGGTGTATCCCTGTTTTTTCACTTCTTCTGCAGTGATCGCCATAGGTGATCTTCCGCTGGCATTCAGCCCGTGAAGTTCTCCCTTTGTCCAGACCAGGGCGAAGGCGTCGCTTCCGATCCCGTTGGACGTCGGCTCCAGAACTGTCATACACGCCGCTGTCGCGATCGCCGCGTCAACTGCGTTTCCGCCCCGTTTTATGATGTCGAGTCCCGCCTGGGCAGCCAAAGGCTGGCTCGTGCAAACCATACCTTTTTTCCCGTACACAACACTTCTTCGTGATGGATAATCATATTTCTGCGCATCAAATTTCAGCATATCCATTTCCTCCTGATCAAGCCGTTTATTCCTGGGTTGTAAGTGTACCGCAATAAACAGAAAGCCCGTTTATTGCTTTATCATGCTGGAATCGTATCACTTGAAAGTATGAAATGTCAATAAAAAAGCAGCCTAAAAAACGGCGTAGAAATTTCTCTCGTTACTGTAACTTTCTCTCCACGCCGTATCTTTTATTCCAGTATAAAATTTTCCACCAATTTTTTCGTGAACTCCGTCTTCGGATGTCCGATCACATCCTCCGTCCGCCCTGTCTCCACAAACTTTCCTTCTTCCATCACTGCGATCTCATCGCAGAACCAGCGGACCACATCGAGGTCATGGGAGATAAACAGATAGCTCAGTCCCAGCTTTTTCTGGAGTTCCTTTAAGAGTGTCATGACCTGGGCCTGCACGGAGACATCTAACATGCTGGTCGGTTCATCCAGGATCAGGATCTTCGGATCCAGGGAGAGTGCCCGGGCGATCATGATCCTCTGCGCCTCACCTCCGCTGATCTGGTGCGGATAGCGGTCCAGAAGTTCCTCTCCGAGATCTACCAGATCCAGAAGTTCTCTGACCCGCGCTTTTCTCCCCGCTTTGTCATACATCCTGTGGATGATCATCGGCTCTTCCAGGCTGTATCCGATCTTTTTTGCAGGATCCAGGGATGTCTCCGGATGCTGGAAGATGATCTGGATCGTTCCATCGATCTCGATGGTTCCGGAGTCCGGCTTTATCAGTGACAGGAGCATGTTCGCGATCGTCGATTTTCCGCAGCCGGAATTTCCTACGATCCCGAATGTTTTCCCGTCCTGTACCGTAAAAGACACGTCCTTCACCGCTTCCACGCGGGTCTTTTTAATGATCCCGCCAGTAAATGTCTTGCTGATATGGCTGACTTTAAGCATACCGGACGCACCTCACTTTCCTTCCGTCCGGAAGTTCCGCCTCCGGGATCCGTCCATTTTTGCATGCGTCCACTGCATGCGGACATCTCGGGTAAAAACTGCAGCCGGAATTTCCCTCTTTTTTTCTCACTGCGCGCCCGATCGGGTTCATTCCCTTCCCCGGGAGCGATGCGATCAGTCCTTTCGTGTATGGATGTGCCGGATGTTCAAGGATTGTCTTTGTCTCCCCGGCTTCCATGATGCTTCCTTTATAGAGCACCATCAGCCGGTCACACAATGCCCCTGCCAGGGCAATATCATGGGTGATCACGATCATGCCTTCGGTGTCCGTCTCTGATATCTCTTTCAGAACCCGGTAGACCTGGCGCCGGAGAATCGCATCCAGGCCTTTTGTCGGCTCATCGGCGATGACCCATTTCGGCCGGTTCATGAGTCCCATGGCAGAGATCACGCGCTGGTTCATGCCGCCGCTCAGCTGGAATGAGTAAGCGCGGTTGATCCGGTCCGGATCTGAAAAGCCAAATCTGCGGAGAAACTCATCCCTCCGGGAATCGGCAAGCTCTTTGTCCTTATTTCCGTGGACTGTCATGCACTCCGTGAGCTGTTTTCCGATCCTGCGGATCGGGTTTAAGGATTCCGTGGGATTCTGTGGGATCAGGGCGATCTCTTTTCCACGGATCTTCTGCATCTCTTTTTCCGGCAGCCGGTACAAATCCATCCCTTTATACATACAGCTTCCTTCCATCCGGGCCTGCCCGGAGAGAAGTCCCAGGATGGACATGCCTAAAAGTGATTTTCCGCTTCCGCTCTCCCCGATGAGTCCTGTGACACTGCCCGACGGAAAGTATGCGCTGACATCTTCCATGGCATGGATCATCTCGCCGCCGTCCTGGAAGGTGACGGAGAGGTCGCGGATCTCAATGTCACTTTTTTCTTCTGTTTTCCATTCTTTTTTATCTTCCATCTGATCTTCTCTCCTGGCTGTTCCGTTTTTTCACAGTTACAGGCAAAAATCTGTTCCGGCTCAGCTATGCTGAGGAAATTTTGCCTTTCTTTGCATGCTTTCCAGCATCACATCGTCTTCATCACATCTTTCCGCACATCCAGCCGGTCACGCAGTTCATCTGCCAGAAGGTTGATGCTGAGGGAAAGAAGCAAAATACAGAGTCCCGGAGCGATGACGAACAGCGGTTCCTGGCGGAAATACTGTCTCGCATCGTTGATCATGACGCCCCAGTCCGGTGTCGGGGGCTGAAGTCCCAGACCAAGATAACTCATGGACGCCACCGAGATCACATTTCCGGCGATCCTGGTGGCAAAAAGGACGCTCAGAGTTCCTAAAATATTCGGGGAAATATGCAGGAACAGGATCCGGAGGTCTCCGGCTCCGATGGTTCTCAGTCCTTTAATAAAACTCTCCTGTTTCAATTTCATGACTTCACCGCGGACGATCCTGGAAAATCCGACCCAGGAATTGATCACGATCGCGATCAGCATGCTCTTCACGCCCTGTCCAAGAAGTCCGGCCACCGCGATCATCAGCGTCAAGCCGGGAAGTCCCTGGAAAATGCTGGAGATCGTCGTGATGATCCCGTCGATCCAGCCGCCGAAATATCCCGCGAAAAGTCCCAGTGCAAAACCGAGCAGCATCGAGAGGACGGTCGCCGCCAGGGCGAGAAGGATCGATTGTCTTCCGCCGTAGAGAACACGGCTCAGCGTATCTCTTCCGATATTATCCGTGCCTAAAAGATGCGCGGCAGACGGTTTCTGAAGTGCTTCCGACAGGTTCGAGACCAGCGGATCATAGGGAGCAAGGACCGGCGCGAGTACGCTGGTCAAAAGGATCAATAATAAGATCACCAGACCGGTCTTTGCTTTTCCTGACAGGTGGAGTTCCTTTAATTTATTCATGATTCCACCGCCTCTCCCGCCCGGATCTTCGGATCAAGTGCGATATAGATCAGGTCGATCAGAATGTTTGTCAGCACATAGATACAGCCTGAAAACAGAACATACGCCTGCACCACATAATAATCCTTCGACTGCACACCCGCGATCGCGTAGCTTCCGATCCCGGGGATTGCAAAGATCGTCTCCACGATCGAGGCGCCGCCGATGATGCCCGCCATATGGGTTCCCAGGTAGGTGATGATCGGGATCAGCGCGTTTCCGAACGCATGGCGGACCACTGCGCGGCGGCGGCTCATTCCTTTTGCATCCGCCACAGTCATGTACTGTCTTCCGATCTCATCAAGGATCGCGCTCCTTGTCAGTCTCGCACAGACTCCGATACTCGGGAGTGCCAGCGTGACCGCCGGGAGAATAAAGCCGGATCCGTCGGAGATCCCGCTGCTCGGCAGGATCTTCCACTGTTCCGCAAAGATAAAGATCAGGACGATGGCGATCCAGAACCCCGGAACAGACAATGCAACCGTTGAAAATGTTCCCAGCACATGATCCGGCAGCCGGTCTTTTCCCACCGCCATCAGGACTCCGAACCCCACACCGAACACGATGGTCAGGATCATGCTGAAACCCGCAAGCTTCAATGAGATCGGGATCCGCTTTGCGAGCTGGTCCATGACACTTTTATTCGTGAAAAAGGACCTGCCCAGATCGCCGTGAGCCAGGCCGTCGACCCAGTTAAAATACTGGACGACGGCAGGCTGGTCCAGCCCCATCTTTGCCGCCATGGCATCATATTCTTCCTGCGTGTAGGATTCGTTTCCGTTTGGATTTAACACCTGGTCCACCGGATCCCCCGGTGACATGATCCCAAGTGCAAATGCAATGATACTGATCCCGACGAGCACCGGCAAAAGCATCAGCATTTTTTTCAGGATGTACTTTAAAAGTGACATATTGATTATTTCACCCAGGAAATTGTCGGAAGTCCAACACCGAAGGTCTTTCCTGCATAGTGTGTGATCGCCTTGTTGTGGATGTTTACGTTGATCTGGTAGCAGATCGGAACGCACGCGCTGTCATCGAAGAGTTCCTGCTGGATCTCATCATAGATCTTGCTGCGCTCGCTCACATCAGCGATCGTCGGAGCTTTTGCGACAAGTTCATCGATCTTCTCGTTATAGTAGTTGTAGTTTAATGTCGTGTTGCTGTTTCCTTCGCTTGCGAAGTACTGCTTAAATGTGGAAGTCGGATCCGCATTGTTGATACCGAATACGGTAAGTGTCATGTCGTAGGTGCCTTCCTGCTGTCTCTCTTTGTAGAGGGAGGAGTCCACGATCTCAATATTGATGTTGACGCCAAGCTCCGCGTAAACCTGCTTTAAGTATTCTGCAACAGCCTTGCAGTTGTAATCGGACGCGGTGCTGGAACGGATGATCATGGTCATATCGGCCGTCTTGTCTCCGAGAACTTCTTTTGCAAGAGATTTTGCCTTCTCCATATCATAAGTTCCCTGGATGTCCAGATGGAAGGTGGACTGGGTGCTTAAGAAGGAGTATGCCGGCTGTAAAAGTCCTCCGTAGATCACGCTGCAGATGCTGTCGCGGTCTGTCGCAAGGTTGAACGCCTCTCTCATGCGCTTATCCGCAAGGTACTCGTTTTTATCGTTGAACATGATGTACTCAGTCATATGGCTCGGAGTGCTGTCCATCTCAAAGTTGGAGTCTGTTTCGCAGAGATTCTTTGCAGCATCCATGGTGATCGCGCCGTTGTCTGCAAGTCCCATAACCTCGCCGGATTTTAACGCGGATACACGAGTCTCGGCATCCGGGATGCAGCGGATCTTGAAGGTCTTTACCTTGCCGTTCTCGCCATAATAGTTGTCATTTCTCTCAAGTGTCACATACTCGGACTCCACATGGTCAACGATCTTATATGGACCGGTTCCGATCGCGTAATCGGAGATCACACCTGTCTCCTCGTCGAAGCAGTTCGGGCTGTACATCGGGCTGCCGTAGTCGGAAAGGACATACTCAAGTGTTGTGATCGGCTGTATAAATGTGAACTTTACAGTGAAGTCGTCGACTTTCTCCATCTTGTCGAGATTCGGGAGAGATTTTTCGATGCTGAGTGTTGTGTATGTAGAATTGATCCCATGGCCCCAACGCTCAATGTTTTTCAGGCACACATCGGCATTAAACTGAACACCGTCTGTAAAATATGCGTCATCGCGCAGGCTGAAAGTCCACTCGGTACAGTCATCGTTGTGTTCCCAGGATTTTGCAAGCCACGGATCGATCACACCGCCGTTGTTTGCTGTGAGAGCTTCCCATACATAAGCGCCTTCCCAACAGTAGTAAGCGTCTCCGCTTCCCTGTACAGCGTCACGCGGAGTCGCGATGACAACCTCATCTGTCTCGTTTTTCTCTGTGTCTTCCACTGCCTCTGCTGTGGCTTCTGTCTCCCCTGCAGCCGTTGTCTCCGCTGCAGCTCCTTCTGCTTTTGTCGTCTCAGCCGTGCTGTTATTCGCGCTGCTTCCGCATCCGGAAATTACGGATGCCGCCATTGCTGCCGCTAAGAGCAGACTTACATGTTTCTTCTTCATGTTGTCCTCCATGTTGTGTAAAGATTATAATGTTTTTTTGCAACTGTTCACCAGGCCTGCGCACTTGCTGCGCCGACTGTAATAACCCCATTGGTTTTAAAGCAAAAGTCCTATTGGTTCAGCCAGCTGAAATACATTTTTTGCCCGTAATCATGAAAGTTCTGAACAGTTTCATTGTTTTTACAATTTCGGAGTTAGTATGGAGATGTTCCATCTGAGAATTTTTTCGAATACCGAATGCTTAAGCATCAGAAAAAGATGTCCGCTGGAATCAGCCGACATATAAACGGTACGATCAATGCCTCGTGATCTGGAATTTTTCTTCCTGTACCAGCATTCCGGCAGGTTTCCTGACTCACAGATCATCACACAAAGCCGCCTTCCCAAATATTTCAAAACAGTCCTGTCAGGCTGCTCCGTTTTTTCAGTGACCGCGCGTTCGCGCATGGCTTTGTATTCCCTGCTCACAGTGACGAGATCGCACAGGTCTTTCACCTGTTTCCCTTTTACCTGCTGTCCGCCCTCTTCAGGGCGGCAGCAGCACCGGATGCCTCTTCAATTGTTATGGGAGATATTTTAGCATCTTCGGGTTTATTATGCAAGGACCATTGAGACGTTTTTATAAACATTCACTATGATAGGTGGTTCCTTCCAGTGTTTTCCAGATCACTTTCCCATCCTGAAGGAGCATATAGCTATGTTCACTTTCCGCTTTCGGGATCGACACGGAACCCGGATTCAGGTACAGATTTCCATCCCCGAACGATTCCCACGCCGGGATATGCGTATGGCCGTGGAGGAGAATGTCTCCCGGCTGGAGAGGCGGGAGCTGGTTCATATGAAAGTGATGGCCATGAGTAGCGTAGATCAGACGGTCTGCCGCCGGAAATACCGCGTAATCCGCAAGGATCGGAAACTCCAGCACCATCTGGTCAACCTCCGTATCGCAGTTTCCGCGGACACAGAAGATTTTCGTTTTCCGCTCATTTAACATTTTGATGACTTCCTTCGGCGCATACTCTTTCGGGAGATCATTTCTCGGTCCATGGTACAAAATATCGCCCAAAAGCAACAGGCGGTCTGCCTGTTCCCGGTCAAATGCCTCCAGCATTTTCCGGCAATAGTATGCGGAGCCGTGGATATCGGACGCGATCATAAGTTTTTTCATTCTCGGGGTTCCTTCTTTCTTTTAAGTCGAGCACACGTAAGACTTGGCGCTTAATTCCGGTCAGCGCAAGCTGACAAATTTCTCTCAGAATTACTGCGCACCAGATAACTTTCTATGCCTGTCAAGAACATACACATGCTCTGTAACTGTCCTGTTCAGTAATTTCCATTCCAGGTTTTCATTCGTGTGATGATAGCGGAATCCGCATTTCTCCGCCACGCGCTTTGATTTTTCGTTCCCATCAAAGAACGCATACCAGATCCGTTTTAATCCCAGATCCTCAAATCCATAATGGATCAGCTCCTGTACTGCCTCCGGGATGATTCCCTGTCCCCAGTACGGAACGCCGAGCCAGCAGCCAATCTCACCTTCATCTTCCGGAAGCTTTAAATTGCTGGCAGCTCCCACAGTTAATCCCGCGCAGCCGACCGGTTTTCCGGAAGCTTTTAATACGACCGCATACGTTCCATCGGCCGACAATACGTTTTTAATCGTCTCTCTGCTGTTCTCCACACTCGTGTGTACCGGCCATCCTGCTTCCGGACCGACCTGCGGGTCTTTCGCGTATTCGTAGCAGCTCTCTGCATCGCTCTCCTGCCATGGTCTTAAAATCAGGCGTTTTGTCTGTAATTCCATCTTTATTTACCTCTCTTCCATTTTCTTATACAAGTGATTCTCCGTTAATACTACCAGATCACCTTCATCAATCCCCTGCTCATAAAGCCAGTCATCTTCCTGGCGGGTCAGCCGCTCGTTTCCCTTAGCGTCTTTCAGCCGGACGAGAACGGTTTTCTTTGCCCCTGCAGAGCGTTCCTCACAGCCGTAATCATCTTCCTGGATCTGGAGAATGATGTATTCCTGTTCCATTTTATATCCCTTCGATTTTTCAATTTCCTCTACCGTTGTTGCAAATTTTGCAACCGCTGAACTTTTAGTTAATTCTCGTCAGCAAGACGTGATATCTTTTTTAGTTAATAATGCTACCGTCTCTACATGCCCTGACATTCCGAACATGTCAACGGTTCTGACGCGTTTTACAGCGTAACCGTTCTCCCCGAGATATTTCACATCTCTTGCCAACGTCGAGGAATCACAGCTCACATATACGACCTTCTCCGGTGCCATCTTTACGATCGTCTCAAGGCAGAGCTCATCACATCCCTTTCTTGGCGGATCGACAACGATCACATCGGCTTTGATATGATTTTTTTCATACTGTTCCGGAAGAACCTCCTCGGCTTTTCCGACGAAGAATTCTACATTGTCAAGGCCGTTGCGCTTCGCATTCTCTCTCGCGTCCTCGATGGCAACCGGGATGATCTCGACGCCGCAGACCTTCCCCGCCTTCTGTGCAAGGAAGGATGATATCGTTCCGATTCCACAGTAAAGATCCCAGACGGTCTCGCCGCCGTTTAAATCAGCGAATTCCAGTGCTGTTCCGTAGAGACGTTCTGTCTGGACCGGGTTTACCTGATAGAACGATAGCGGAGAGATCCGATATTCGATGTTTCCGATCTTATCCGTGATATAACCCGGCCCGTAGAGATTTTTGATCTCAGTTCCCAGGATCACGTTTGTCTTTTCCATATTGAAGGACAGGGAGATACTGTCCGCGCCGACTTCACGCATCCGCTCGGTAAACTCTTTCTCATGGGGCAGTTTCTTTCCGTTGATCACGAGACATACCATATGTTCACCGCTGGCGAAACCTTTTCTTAAGAGAACATGGCGCACAAGTCCCTTGTGGTTTGCCTCATCATAAGGTTCCACACCAAAATCTTCCATGAATTTCAGCACTGCCGCCAGATAATCCTTATTTTCTCCGCAGCCAAGCAAGCAGTCCAGCTCCGGTACCGGGATCAGGGAGTGGGTCCGTCCGGCAAAGAATCCTGCCGTCGGTTTTCCGTCCTTTCCGCGTCCGATCGGATACTGCGCTTTGTTGCGGTATCTCCACGGGTCTTCCATTCCGATGATCGGTTCCATGATGACTGCGTCCGGCACTCCCGCTGCCTGGTCCGCCTCCTCCGGCAGGAACAGGTTTTCCATGCCGCCGATGCGTTTTAAATGATTGTATACTTTCTTTTCCTTGAATTTTAACTGTTCTTTATAATCCAGTTCCTGAAGCTGGCATCCGCCGCAGGCTCTCGCCACCGGACATTTCGCCTCCACGCGGCCTTTTGCCGGGGCGATGACGCGCACGAGGCGGGCAAAACCGTAATTTTTTTTCATTTTCATGGCTGACGCCTCGATCGTATCCCCGATCAGGGCATCCTTCACGAACCAGATATATCCGTCCACGCGGCCGATACCTGCGCCGTCCTCTCCCATGTCCTCGATGGTCACTGTAAATTTATCGTTCTTCTTGATTTCCATATTGCGTTCCTTCTACATAAATATTCTTGTTGTACATTTTTATCGCTGAGCCCACTCTGTCCTTTCACCTCACTAAGCCAAACTAATAGCGTACATCCCGTACTGAGAATATACCGAATATACCGAATACACAAAATACAGAACAGACCTAAAAATGAGTCTCAATGCTCAGTTTTTCTTAAGTATACAAGAACTACTCCCGCATTTGCAACCCCCATCACATAAACGAATGTGAAAATCTCTGCCCTATACCACATACAGGCAAAACGACAGCGAAAAATGAATCCGATCCGCACTCTCAAATGAGTCACATTTTTGCGTCAATACAAAAACCGGCTCCCCGCGCCCCGAAAACTCCCATTCAGAAGTCTCCGGAACCGAAAAACCGGTTTTCGAATATCAACTCTATAAGTTAAGCATTATGTAAACCGCAATGTCAAACAGGTATTCGCAATCCACTTTGCGGCTTATCTGGTTCGATTATGCTCTTGCCTCAGAACCTGCCTTCTTGTTTAACAGTTCCTTACCGGATGTGACAACGATGATCACGCCGAGAACCATGAGCAGGATTGCAACGATGAGCTGAAGTCCTTCAACCATAAATACTGCAGTACCTGCGCTGAATGCGTTTACAAGAGCAAGTGTTCTCTGAACCAGGGCTGTGAAGGTTACGCAGAGCATGATCACGCACGGTACGATCAGAGTCTTGTTCTGTCTGCCTGTTACTTTTAAGAATACGCAGAGAGTGATCAGAACAAGTGCGCTTAACAGCTGGTTTGCGCTTCCGAATAACGGCCAGATGTTGGAGTAGCCGACTCTTGTGAGGATATAGCCAAATGCAAGTGTGATAACTGTGGATACATATTTGTTGCAGAGGAATTTTCTCCAGCCCTCTGCGTTCTCCATATCGTCTACGGAGAAAAGCTCCTGGAAGGACATGCGTCCGATACGTGCTACCGCATCAAGGCTTGTAAGGGCAAGAGCGGATACACACATGGTCATAAAGCACTGTGCAATGTAGATCGGAAGACCGAACATCTCAAGAAGTCCAGCAACGCCGGATGAGAAGATCTGGAACGGAGTTCCTACTGCTGCAGTACCGTCAGCGGCTGCAGCTGCGCCTGCTACGCAGAGTGCAAGTACGGCTAAGAGGCTCTCAAGAACCATAGCGCCGTAACCAACTTTTAACATATCTTTCTCGTTCTCAACGGTCTTGGAGGAAGTACCGGAGGAAACAAGGCTGTGGAAACCGGAAACGGCTCCGCATGCTACGGTTACGAAAAGGATCGGGAACATGTTTCCAAGCTTCTCATTTGTAAAACCTGTGTACATTGGAAGGTTCATGTTCGGATGTGCAACAACGATACCGACAACAGCGCCGAGGATCATTCCGGCAAACATGAATGTTGTCATGTAGTCACGCGGCTGCTTTAAGAGCCACATCGGAAGAACGGATGCAAAAAAGATATATGCAAATGTGAATCCTGTCCATGCGTCCTTTCCGCCGATCAACGGGAATGCCATACCGATTGCAAGAGATGCAATTGTGCATGCAAGTCCTACGAAGAATTCGCTCTTGCCCTCAAGGTTGAGCTTCTTCTGAAGAACGCCGAAGAACATTGCAAATACGATGAATGCGATGGAGATGGAACCTGCAGCTCCGTTTGTCTGGGCTGCTGCCGCAAGCTCTGTAACGCCGTCCTTAACGGTGTAAGCGTTGAATGTGCCTGCAACCATATCTGCGAAAGCAGCGATTACGATCAAAGTGAAGAGCCAGCAGAAGATCAGGAATAATCTCTTACCTGTCTTACCGATGTACTTTTCGATCAGAAGTCCCATGGACTTACCTTCGTTCTTTACACTTGCGTAAAGAGCTCCGAAGTCTGTGACAGCTCCGAAGAAGATACCGCCGACAAGGATCCAGAGAAGAACCGGAACCCAGCCGAATGCAGCGGCCTGAATCGCACCCGTTACAGGGCCGGCACCTGCGATAGAGGAAAACTGGTGTGAGAAAACGATCCAGCCATTTGTCGGTACATAATCCTGTCCATCTTCATGTGTGTAGGCAGGTGTTTTTGCCTTCGGGTCGATGCCCCAGGTCTTTGCCAGCCAGCGTCCGTATACCATATATCCGCATAACAGACACACAGCTGCGATGAGAACGATTACTAATGTGTTCATGTCATTTCGCTCCTTTGTAAATTCATTTTGTCATACCGGAATGTCGCAAGTTCCGGTCCCTGTAGTCCATCCATATTCAAACGATCCTGAAAATACGGCAGAAATCGCTGTGGAATCTACGTATAAAACAAAAAATCCCTCGTCTCCACAGGGATCGCTCCCTTAGAAGACGAAGGATCTAACATTCTCCGCGTTACCACTTCTGTTGCCGGAAAACCGGCCTCTCAGTCCCATCCTCCTCAAGTATCTGCAATACTTTCAGATGAATCGGTCCCCTTTTAACGGTGAGGTTTCCGTCCGGGATTACTAAAACGTTTTGTTCACCCCGGCTGCTTGCAGGTGATAACTTCCGCTCGTAACTGTTCAGTCCCTTCACCGTTACGAGCAAAAATCCATTCCAAATCGGCTTCGCCGATGGGATTTTTGCCTTCAGGCAAATGTTTTCTTACGGTCAGCGCAGCAAGTGCGCAGACCTACTGAATAGTTACTTTCTCTCTTCTTACCTGCCTCGCACCATCCGGCAGTTCTCTGAATAAGATTTCGATTGAAAGTCCTGTCCCGTTCATCGCATTTGAATATGAACAACAATCATTTTAGTCAGAAAATTGATTTTGTCAACCGCTTCTTTTTTATCTTTGCACGTTCTTATTGCTTTCCAGCGCACATAAGTCTTTGTATGGCGGACATACTTTCTTATGTGTCCGTATCCAGCAAATTCACAGTGAAATTTTGCACGATTTATCGAATTGGACGGACCAATTTTTCTACAACTTACAAAACCTGCCGTCTGCATCTTTTTCAGTGCATAACGGCAGGTTCTCTCTATTCTCTATCTTCTATTCTTCGCTCGTACGGCGAACATTTGTCTCCATGAAGCGGTTATAACCGAGCCATCCCATGTTGTCACCGGCTCCTCTTAACACCTCTGTCATCGTCTCCATTCTCGCGTCCGCATTGTCCGCAAGGTTCAGCGCCATCGCCTCGATCAGCGCCGGTTTCTTTGGGGAACCGTATTCCAGCTCGCCATGGTGGGCAAGAATGCAGTGGATCAGCTCACTCTCCAGTTTTTTCGGGAATCCCGGCATCGCATCGATCCGTTCCTTTACCATCTGGGAACCGATGATGATATGTCCGAGAAGCTGTCCGTCATCCGTATAATCATTGGCCGGGAATGCAGAAAGTTCCTTTGTCTTTCCGATATCATGGAACATCGCTGCTGTCAGAAGAAGATCGCGGTTGATCAGCGGATACTGTTTGCTGAAATAGTCGCACATCTTCACGACACTTAACGTATGCTCTAAAAGTCCGCCGACAAAACCGTGGTGAACACTCTTTGCCGCTGAGTGGAAGGAAAATGCCTTCATAAATTCCGGATCATTAAAATAACCGGATGCAAGTTTTCTCAGATATTCATTTTTGATCGTCGTAATGTACTGAATCAGCTCATGCTGCATCGCAGGGATATCCTTCGTCGTTACCGGAAGATAATCTGCCGGATGGTACTCACCTTCGTCTGCCTTGCGGATCCTCTTTATGTTTAACTGGTTCTGTCCCTGGAACAGGGTCACATCCGCATCGACATATACATAATCCAAAGCGGAAAACTCATTGATCCCCGGAGAACTCAGCTCCCAGATCTTCGCGTCAACGGTTCCCGTCTTATCCTGAAGTACAAGAGATCCGTACTCTTTTCCATTTTTTGTAAGTGCGATCTGTTTTGTTTTGCACAGATATACATCCGAAATGTGATTTCCTTCCCGGAATGTTTCAATAAATCTCATAATTTCTCCTTTTCTGATCGGTCATACTTCTCACACAATCGCTGAGCCAGGTATGTTTACCTGGCTCCGATCGTTACCTGATACTCTATTTCTTTATATTCATCAATAGACTTCCGTTTTACTGTAACTTTCACGGTATCCCCGGTCTTTGTCTCCTCCAGCCGGTTCTGGAAGTCCCGGATCGTCTGGATCTCCAGATCATCAAACTTTGTCAGGATATCCCCGTTCTGGATTCCCACATTATAAGCCGGCCCATCTGCAATGGAATCTGTAATATACACACCGCTCGGGATCCCGCTCTCCATCATCGCGGAGGTCACATCCTGGCCGCGGATTCCAAAATACGGAGCGGACTGTCCGTTTGTGAGTTTCTGGAGCACGCCCTTGTACTCCGAGATCGGCATTGCCATCGTCCTATCTTCCGCCTGTGTGTTGTCCCCAGCCTGATAAATGGACGTCGCCCAACCCACAAGCTGACCGGAAAGATTTATAAGGAATGTTCCCTCATCCGCATGACTCTCAAATTCTGTATACAGGATACGGGTCTGACCGTCCACTGCCTGGACACCTTTCGCCACATAGGAGATCAGTCCCTGTTTGACGGAATGGACATGTCCAGACGGACTTCCTACTGCGAGGACCATGTCCCCGGTGCGGACGGAATAGGAATTTCCAAGCTCCACCGCCTTCATCCAGTTTACCGTCTGTTCTTCAATATCAGCGATCTTCGCACTGACAACCGCCATCCCGGCTGTTGAATCCTGGGATTTTAATTCCACTGCCGCTGTTGATCCATCCCCGAAGGTCACACGCAGGGAATCAGCTCCCGCCACTGCGCTCTTTTCTGTTAAGATCAGCGCTTCGCTTGGGTTTACCGCGATAATGATCCCGGCGTACTGTCCCGTCGTCTCGATAGGGTTGTCAAACCAGTCCACATCGTTTTTCACCGCCGAGACTGTCACGATGCTTTTTTCTGATTCCAGGTAGATGTTCCGGAACGCATCGTTGAACTCGGTCAGGTTTTTCGTCGTCCAGGGGAATTTTTCCATGGCATCCCCAACGATCTTTTCCACCTCGTCCTTCAGGTCTTCCGAGCGGATCCCCTCTCCTGTGGTCTCCGCCATCGTCTCCACCGGTGTCGGCTCGCCGGACGGATCCTGGTCGCGCTCGATCGTGATCGGCGCGGATGTTGCCGGCTGGTCTTTTCCCAGGATTTTTTTTGCTGTCGGAAGGGATACCACAAAGCTTACCGCTGCAACGCCGCCGAAAACAACCGCAAAAAGAACATAGCACAGGATCCGGCCTGCGGCCCTGCGCTTATCGATCGGGGGTTTTACGATCTTTTCTCTCATAAAATTTTTTTCGTTAGGTGTATCTGACATGAAAAAATCTCCTTTTCATATCTCGCAGCAATCCGGAATTCTTTCTGCTGCGGGCAAATATCCATCAAGATCCTGTCACATTTGCGGATTCTTTGCTTTTAGCCTATCTTTTTTCCATTATAATTTTTTTCTACTTATTATGCAAGAAAAACTTGGTGTCCACGGGTCCTGAGTACGAGCATCCCTGTTACTTTTCACAGGAAAAAATCCCTATGATATTTGAACTGTTTGTGTTATACTTTTTCTGTGCAGACAGGCATCTTCGCCTGAAATCTCTGCATATTCCATAAAAAGGAATCTTGTTACCGGACACGGGCGTCCCTGCCCGCGCACTGTAACTGGCAGTGAATGAAATCAAATATCTGCCATTGAAAGGAAAAAGGATCGACCTATGAATCAGAAAGTATTAAAAACACTTGAATATTATAAAATCATTGAACGCCTGACTGACTGTGCGGCGTCTGAACCCGGAAAGAAGATGTGCCGGGAACTGACCCCGTCCTCAGATTTTAACGAGATCGTTCAGGCGCAGACGGAAACCGCGGACGCTGTGACCCGTGTCCGCCAGAAAGGAAGTCTCTCACTGGCCGGGGTCCGGGATGTGAGAGATTCCTTAAAACGCCTGGAGATCGGCAGTTCCTTAAGCATTATGGAACTCCTCTCCGTCAGCGGACTTCTGACATGCGCGGCGCGTGCGAAAAACTACGGCCGTCACCCGGAAAATACAGAGCTGCCGGACGATTCTCTTGATGAGATGTTCCGGACGCTGGAACCGCTGACAAATGTCAACAGTGAGATCACCCGCTGTATTCTCGGAGAAGATGAGATCGCCGATGACGCAAGTCCGGGACTCCACCATGTCCGCCGCCAGATGAAGATCACCGCGGACAAAGTCCACACTCAGCTGAACGCGATCTTAAATTCCAGCCGGACCATGCTGCAGGACGCCGTAATTACGATGCGTGACGGGCGTTACTGTCTCCCGGTCCGCGCAGAGTACAAGAGCCAGTTTGCCGGAATGGTCCACGACCAGTCCTCCACCGGTTCCACACTTTTTATCGAGCCGATGGCGATCATCAAATTGAACAATGAGCTGCGTGAACTGGAATTAAAAGAGCAGAAAGAGATCGAGATGATCCTGGCTGCCCTGAGTACCGAACTTGTTCCGTATATCGAGCCGATCACAACAGATTTTGAGATCCTGACAAAGCTGGATTTCATCTTCGCGAAGGCGGCCCTGGCCAGGATCTACAACTGTTCCATGCCGAAATTCAACCGGAAAGGTTACATCCATATCAAAGACGGCCGTCATCCGCTCCTCGACCCGAAAAAGGTCGTTCCGATCAATATCTGGATGGGAAGAGATTTCGACCTGCTGATCGTGACCGGACCGAATACCGGCGGTAAGACCGTCTCCCTAAAGACGGTCGGCCTGTTTACCCTGATGGGACAATCCGGTCTGCAGATCCCGGCGTTTGACGGATCCGAGCTTTCCGTTTTTGACGAGGTATTCGCGGATATCGGCGATGAGCAGAGCATCGAACAGAGTTTAAGTACCTTCTCCGCCCATATGACGAATATCGTGAAGATCTTAAATCAGGCAGACAGCCACTCCCTCTGTCTTTTCGATGAGCTGTGTGCCGGAACAGACCCGACGGAAGGTGCCGCACTGGCAATCTCCATCCTGTCCTTCCTTCACAATATGAAGTGCCGGACTATGGCAACCACCCACTACAGCGAATTGAAAGTATTCGCCCTGTCAACACCGGGCGTTGAGAACGCCTGCTGCGAGTTTAATGTTGAAACACTGCGCCCGACTTATAAGCTTTTGATCGGTATTCCCGGAAAGAGCAACGCGTTCGCGATCTCCAAGCAGCTCGGTCTGCCAGATTATATTATCGACGACGCGAAAACACACCTCGAATCCAACGATGAGGCATTTGAGGATCTTCTCGCGAATCTCGAACAGAGCCGCGTGACGATCGAGAAAGAGCGTGAAGAGATTGCAAGCTATAAAGAAGAAATCTCCCGCTTAAAGAAGAATATCGAGCAGAAGGAAGAGCGTCTTGACGAGCGGAAAGAAAAGCTCTTAAAGAATGCCAACGAGGAAGCACAGCGGATCCTGCGCGAAGCAAAGGAGACCGCTGACCAGACGATCCGGAATATCAACAAGCTCGCCGCAAGCTCCGGTGTCGGAAAAGAATTGGAAGCTGAGAGAACAAAGCTCCGCGAAAAGCTGGATAAAGTCGATAAAAGCTTAAGTCTGAAGAACAATAAGGGGCCGAAAAAGACGATCTCACCGAAGAAATTAAAGATCGGTGACGGTGTTAAAGTCCTCACAATGAACTTAAAGGGAACAGTCAGCACACTGCCGAACGCAAAAGGCGATCTCTATGTGCAGATGGGAATCCTGCGCTCCCTTGTAAATATCAAGGATCTGGAGCTTTTAGACGAGGCGTCCGTATCCGGACCGGGCCTCGATCCGGCTGCCCTGAAGCGGAACAACACCGGAAGCGGAAAGATCAAGATGGCGAAGTCCTTCTCCGTCTCCCCTGAGGTCAATCTCATCGGAATGACAACGGACGAGGCGATGCCTGTCCTTGACAAGTATCTGGATGATGCTTATCTCGCCCATCTTCCGCAGGTCCGTGTCGTACATGGACGCGGAACAGGAGCGCTGCGGGCTGCGGTCCACAAGCATTTGAAGAAGCTTAAGTACGTAAAAGAATTCAGACTTGGAGAATTTGGAGAAGGCGATACGGGAGTTACTATTGTGACCTTCAAGTAACTTTCAAAGAGAAACCTGCCCTGCTTTACAGGCAAAAATCTCAATCTTTACGATAAACTTTAGAAGGAGGAGACCTCCATGGTCGATAAACAGAGAATTCTCATCGTTGACGATGACGAGAATATTGCAGAGTTAATTTCCCTCTACCTGATGAAAGAATGTTATGATACAAAGATCGTCGGGGACGGAGAATCCGCCCTGAAGGAGGTTCCGGTCTTTAAGCCGAACCTGATCCTTCTCGACCTGATGCTGCCGGGCATGGATGGCTATCAGGTCTGCCGGGAGATCCGAACGACCTCCCAGGTACCGATCATCATGCTGTCCGCAAAGGGCGAGGTCTTCGACAAAGTTTTAGGTCTGGAGCTCGGTGCCGACGACTATATGATCAAGCCCTTCGATTCAAAAGAACTTGTCGCCAGAGTCAAGGCTGTTCTCCGCCGTTATCAGGCGGCTCCGGTCAGCATATCCGCTGCGACAAAACAGCAGGGCGAATATGTGGAGTATCCGAACCTCATCGTCAACCTGACGAACTATTCCGTCCTCTACAAAGGCCACTCTGTGGACATGCCGCCGAAGGAACTGGAGCTTTTATACTTCCTCGCTTCCTCTCCGAATCAGGTCTTTACCCGCGAACAGCTGTTGGACCATATCTGGGGCTATGAGTATATCGGTGACACCCGGACTGTTGATGTCCACATCAAACGCCTTCGCGAAAAGATCCGCGACGACGAGAACTGGGCACTGTCCACCGTCTGGGGAATCGGCTATAAATTCGAGGTAAGACGATGACCCGTTCTCTTTATACCAAGTTTCTTCTCGGATATCTGGTGTTTGGTCTTCTCGGTTTCATTTTCATCGCGACCATGTCCTCGGAGATCACCTACCAGTATCTCTTAGAAGAAAAGTCTGAATCGCTCTACGATGAGGCGAATCTTCTCGCCTCCACCTACAGCGATATCTATCAGGGTAAAAATATCAGCCTGTCCACGGCAAACCCGCAGTTGCAGGCCGTTGCCACCTACTTAAAGGCACAGGCCTGGGTCATCAACCAGAAAGGCAGCGTTGTTGCGGAGACTGTCCCAGCCTCCCATATCGGCACCGCCATCGATGGGTTTGATCCCACCGTAGCGGGAAACCGCTCGTATATGACCGGCAGCTTTTTTGGCATGTTCGATAAGGAGATGCTGTCCGTCATTGCGCCGATCACGGGCAACTTCAATACGTATGGTTACGTAGTGATCCATATGCCCATCGAACAGATCGTACATGGGAAAGACCGGATCCTGAACATTGTATACATTACAGCGCTGGTGGTTTTCATCCTGTCCCTGATCATTCTTCTCGTGTTCACAAAGACTGTATATGTCCCGTTAAAGAAGATCACTGCGGGCGCGAAGGAATACGCGGCGGGAAATTTAAGCCATACGATCAAGGTAACTTCTGCCGATGAGATGGGATATCTTGCCAACACCTTAAATTATATGTCCAGTGAATTAAATAAGATGGAGGAATATCAGCATTCCTTTATCGCCAACGTCTCCCACGACTTCCGCTCCCCGCTGACATCCATCAAGGGGTATCTGGAAGCGATCAAAGACGGAACGATCCCGCCGGAATTATATGATAAATATCTCGGCATCCTGATTTCCGAGACAGAGCGCTTAAACAAACTCACTCAGGGCATGTTGACGCTGAACTCTCTCGACAGCAAAGGATTCCTGACACGGAGCAACTTTGATATCAATCGCGTTATTAAAGATACTGCGGCAACCTTTGAAGGAACCTGCAATGCAAAGGATATCGTTCTGGATCTCACCTTCGCTGCGGATATCCAGATGGTGTATGCAGACCTCGGTAAGATTCAGCAGGTACTCTACAATCTGATCGACAACGCCATCAAATTCAGCCGTGAGAATTCCGTGATCTATATCCAGACTTCGCTGAAGTACGAGAAAGTCTTTGTTTCCGTGAAGGATACGGGAATCGGTATTCCGAAGGAAAGTATCAAGAAGATCTGGGATCGCTTCTATAAGTCGGATCTCTCCAGAGGAAAAGATAAGAAGGGAACAGGACTCGGACTGGCGATCGTAAAAGAGATCATACAGGCACACGGGGAAAATATTGATGTGATCAGCACCCAGGGGGTCGGGTCGGAATTTATCTTTACGCTGCCGAAGGCGACAGCACTGTAATACAGCCAAATATCCGGACACAGAAGTCTCTATTCTGTGTCCGTTTTTTGTTGCTCGCCCCTCGCGCGGTCGTTTGCGACAATCTATAATTTCGCACAGTGCACAAAAAATCTCTGTCTGGACGCACCTCGGCGTGTCCGGGCAGAGATTTTTATTTCTGTCGATTCTTCCGTTTTCTTAGATTTCTTTCATCTTCGTCCCGATCGCATGAACAACCACCTTCATGCTTTGTTATTTTTATGATTGGCCGGACATCATATCAAGTCCTGTCATTGCCAGCACCTTTACCGCGGCAGTGAGAGCACGTCTTCCTGCTTCTCCTCCTGCAGCGTCCGCAAATGCTGCTGTATGGGTTCCCAAGCCTTCGCCCACACCGATATAAAACTGGGCAGCCGGAAGTGCCTGAGTCACATTTCCCACATCCGTGGAACCGATCCCCTGAGTCAGATCACGGGGGATATGATGTTCTCCAATGAAATCCATGTTCTTTTCCACTGCTGTCACAAGTTCCCTGTTGTTGCGGACATCTTTTATCAGATAGCCATTCTGCTGAATTTCCACATCTACACCGGCGCAGATAGCTGCGCCTTTCGCACACCGGTCTATCACGGAGATCACATCTTTCAGGTACTCCGCATCCAGCGCCCTGATATTGAATCTGCAGACCGCTCTCTCCGGAACAATATTCACAACGGTTCCGCCTTCCACGATAATTCCGTGAACCCTCGTATAATCCTTAAAATGAAGTCTCTGGGAATCTACCGCATGGAACATCTGGAGAACTCCGTTTAACGCACTTGCCCCCATCCACGGACATGCTGCGGTATGTGCTGGTTTTCCTGTGAAGGTATAGGTCTTATTTACGGCTGCAAATGAGATATCATCTGCCATGGACATATCACTCGGATGCATGATCAGCGCCATATCCACACCATCGAAAATTCCTTCGTCCAGCATCGTGATCTTTCCGCTTCCGTTTTCCTCGGCCGGTGTTCCAAGAACCTTCAGGGTTCCGCCGATCCCGTATCTTTCCATGATCTCTTTTAATATCACACCGGCTCCGGCTCCGCTGGTGCCAATCAGATTATGACCGCATGCATGTCCAATTTCAGGAAGAGCGTCGTACTCGCACATAAAGGCAAAGGTCATTCCTGGCTTTCCGCTCCGGTATTCTGCCACAAATGCGGTCTCCAGAGAGCCGGCTCCCCTCTGTACTTTAAAGCCATGCTTTTCCAGCAACCCGCACAGCTGATCCTGCGCCAGCATTTCATGGTATGCCAGCTCCGGATGAGCAAATATGTATGCACTGACCGCCTCAAACTCATCCCGGTATTTCTCCGCCAATGTTTCAATCTCGTGCTTTACCTGTGTAAGCTCCATCGTCATTTCCTCCTGTTATTCCCGACATTATATCCATTATTATACCGCGGTTGCTCCTGCTTTCTCAAGCGCTGATCACATAAATTTCCCACTCTGGCACAGATGGGAACCTTCCTTTTCGTCCATTGAATCCCCCTGCGTTTCATGATAAAATATAATTATCTGACCAATCATTTCTAACTGCTCGAGAGGAGGACACAACTATGAATTCTATTTCTATCACTTGGAATGGTCATTCCTGTTTTACCGTTGAAAAAGATGGATTTTCCATTGTTTTTGATCCATATGGCCCAAATACGGTACCGGGACTCGCTCCGCTTTCCCTCACCGCAGACATGATACTCTGCAGCCACGAACATGGTGACCACGGTTACACGGACGCAGTGACCTTAAAGCACAGCGGGACAAAGAACCCGTTTTCCATCACGAAGATCGACACCTGGCATGACCCGGAACAGGGAGCCCTCCGTGGAGCGAACCGGATCCACATTTTAGAATCAGATGGACTTAAAATTGCCCATATGGGTGACATCGGATGTCCTCTTACCAGAGAACAAAAGGATCTGTTAAAGCATCTCGACGCGATCCTGATCCCTGTGGGCGGTTATTATACGATCGATGCGGTCCAGGCGAAGGCTGTGGTGGATGACCTCGCGCCCCGCGTTGTGATCCCGATGCACTACCGCTCTGACCATTTCGGCTATCCGGTGATCGGACGTCTTGAGGAATTTACAGGACTCTGCCGGAATGTGGTGGAGTACGACTCCAACACACTGGTGCTGACGGCTGAGACGAGACCGCAAACGGCGGTTTTGAAGCTGAAATAACCAGATAAGTTCCATTTTTGCTGCAGTTTTCCGTGATGATCCGACCGGCGGTGTAAAAATACAGCTGTCATGTCCGCTCAAATACAGAGTTTAACTGCAGCAATTTTTATGTCCTTTTCCCGGCGCTGGAGAGTACTATAATTTTATAACTTTAAGTTATGTGCCATATCAATACGTGCCATTTTATTTATGCCTGATCCTATGCTATAATGAGGGAATGAAAGAATTCATGAACTGTTACGGCGGCTGACGGTCTATATCTTCGCAGCTGTCTTTTAATATTTCTTAGATAAGAAAGGAACATATAAAGTCATGGCAAAAGGAATGATCTTTAAATTTCATAATGACCTTGATACCGATCAGATCATTGCATCCCAATATCTGCTCTTACCGAATCTGGAAGAGATGAAAGAGCACACATTCGAGTCTCTCGACCCGGATTTCCCCAAAAAAGTAAAACCGGGCGATTTTGTTGTCGGCGGCGAGAACTTCGGCTGCGGTTCTTCCAGAGAACAGGCACCGGGCGTTTTAAAAGCCCTCGGCGTACAGGCCGTCGTTGCAAAATCCTTCGCAAGGATTTTCTATAGAAATGCGATCAATATCGGACTTCCGGTTATCGTCTGTAAAGACCTGCCGGATGATGTAAAGACCGGCGATACCATGGAACTTTCCATGTCCGACGGAACTGCTCATGCAAATGGAAAGACATATTCCTGCACAAAGCTGCCGGAATACATGCAGAACATCTTAAATCAGGGCGGACTGATCGCTTCTTTAAACCGTGAGGAGGAGTAGGACAATGGGAATGACAATCGCAGAAAAGATCATCGCAGCGGCAGCCGGTGTTGACTACGTAAAACCGGGAGATATCCATACCGTAACTTTAGACCGTATGATGAGCAACGACGGAACCACACATCTGACCGTTGACATGTACCGCAATAAATTAAAACATCCGCACATCGCGGACACAAAAAAGATGGTATTCATTGTAGACCACAATGTCCCGTCTGACTGTCCGAAGACAGCAGCGTCCCAGAAGAAGATGCGCGACTTCGCGAAGGAAAACAACATCGATTTCTGGGAAGGAAAAGGCGTCTGCCACCAGGTCATGATGGAGAATTACGTCTGCCCGGGTGAACTGATCTTCGGCGCTGACAGCCACACATGTTCCTACGGCGCTCTCGGCGCCTTCGGTACCGGAGTTGGATGTACAGACCTCCTCTACGGCATGGTGACAGGAAAATCCTGGGTTCTTGTTCCGGAGACTGTAAAATTCAACCTCGTCGGAAAGCTGCCGGAAGGCGTTTACGCGAGAGACCTGATCTTAACCATCATCGGCACCATCGGCGCAAACGGCTGCAACTACCAGGTTATGGAGTTCACCGGCGAAGGCGCTAAGACATTAAGCATCAGCGAGCGTATGGTCCTCTGCAACATGGCTGTTGAGGCAGGTGCAAAGACCGGTATCTTTGAGCCGGATGAGAAAGCCATCGAATATCTGGAAGCTCACGGAAGAAAGCCGAAGGCACTCTTTAAGAGCGATCCGGATGCTGTATACGCGAGAGAATATACCTTTGACCTCTCCAAGATCCGTCCGGTAGTGGCAAAACCAGACTTCGTTGATAACCTGGTTCCGGCTGAGGAAGTCCGCGGCGTGAAGATCGACGAGGCATTCTTAGGTTCCTGCAACAACGGACGTATCGAGGACCTGAGAGTCGGCGCTTCCATCATTAAAGGAAAGAAGGTCGCTGAAAAAGTTCGTTTCCTTGTGGTTCCGGCAAGCCAGACCGTTTATCTCCAGGCACTGAAGGAAGGTCTGATCGACACCTTCATGGAAGCCGGCGCAATTGTTATGAACCCGAACTGCAGCGTATGCTGGGGCAGCTGCCAGGGCGTTATCGGCGAGAATGAAGTCCTGATCAGCACCGGTACAAGAAACTTCAAGGGCCGCGCAGGCCATCCGAGCTCCAAGGTATATCTTGGATCCGCTGCGACGGTTACGGCATCTGCTATTAAGGGCGAAATTGCATTAGCGAGTGATTTATAATCTGCACCGATTTGTAAAGGCTATTTTCACTTCTGCCTGTACTTTTATACAGGCAGAAGTGTCGTTCCACCAGTAATGCCCCTATACATAGAATAAATGTAACTATTCAGTACCTTCATAGTTACGTGCAAAAATCCATTCCAGATCAGCTTCGCTGATGGGATTTTTGCCTTCCAGCCTATGTTTTCTTACGGTCAGCGCAGCAAGTGCGCAGACCTACTGAACAGTTACGGATAAATTACTTATTGGTATTTGCCAGAATGATACGGCAATATGCATTTTTGAATATGATCACTATATTTGTATAGAAATCGAGGATATTTACATGGAAAAAATGACTGGAAAGGTCTGGGTTCTGGGCGATGACATCGACACCGATATCATCATCCCGACCGAGTACCTTGCATTAAAGACCATTGACGATATGAAACAGTATGGATTTTCCCCGCTCCGCCCGGAGCTGGCTGCCCAGATCAAGCCCGGCGACATCATCGTTGCCGGAAAAAACTTCGGCTGCGGTTCTTCCAGAGAACAGGCACCGGAGATCATCAAAGCGTTGGGAATCCAGTGCGTGATCGCGAAATCCTTCGCGAGGATATTCTTCCGCAACTCCATCAACAACGGCCTGCTCCTCATCGAACAGCCGACACTCTACGATGACATCAAAGAGGGCGATACCGTATCCGTTGTGATGAACGAACACATCGACTACAACGGAAAAGAATACCCGATTGCGTCTCTTCCCGAGAATCTGATGGACATTATCCGCGCAGGCGGCCTTGTCAAGGCCATGCGCAAGCTGAATGGTTTGGACTGAACGGGAGGGAAACGAAATGGGAAAGACTGTAATTGAGAAGATCGTTGAACATAACACCGGCAGGTCCGTAAAGCCGGGCGATATCGTGACCGTAAATGTTGACCGCGTCATGATCCACGACATTTTTATTCCGTTCGTGGCGGAGAAATTTAAAGAGATGGGCTTTGAAAAGCTGTGGGATCCGGATAAGGTCGTTCTGATCTACGACCACCTTGTTCCGGCAAGCCAGCTTGACGATACAAGACATTTCCATGTCGGCGATGCGTTTGCCGCAAAATATGGCATGACCCACGTCCACAGAAGTGACGGAATCTGCCACCAGTTAATGACAGAAGCCGGATATGTAAAACCGGGCGATGTTGCCTTCGGTACAGACAGCCACACAACGACCTACGGCTGTGTCGGCGCATTCTCCTCCGGAATCGGATATACGGAGATGGCCAGCATCCTGGGAACCGGAACCATGTGGATCCGTGTGCCGGAGACCATCAAAGTCGTCATCAACGGAAAACTGCCGGAGAATGTTATGTCCAAGGACGTAATTCTCCGTCTCATCGGTGATCTCGGCGCGGACGGCGCTACTTATAAGGCTCTGGAGTTCTCCGGAAGCGCAGTGGAGAGCATGACAGTCGCAAGCCGTATGACGATCTCCAACATGGCCATTGAGGCCGGCGCAAAGTGCGCTCTGTTCACACCGGACGAGAAGACGGCGGAATACTGCAATGTTACCTTAAATGACTACCAGAAGAGTCTTTTCGGCGACGCAGACGCAAATTACTGCCGCGTGATGGAATACAACGCCGAGGACTTCGTTCCGGTTATGGCATGTCCGTCCCAGGTCGACAAGATCCGCAATGTAAGCGAACTTGAGGGCACAGAGATCGATCAGGTATTCATCGGTTCCTGCACAAACGGACGTCTTGAGGATCTGGCTGCGGCTGCGGAAGTCTTAAAAGGAAAGAAAGTCGCGAAATTTGTAAAGCTCATCGTGACTCCTGCCAGCCGAAAGATCTACAGACAGGCCGCTGACCTTGGAATCCTTGAGACACTGGCCGAGTCAGGTGCTATGATCACCCACCCGGGCTGCGGTCTCTGCTGCGGACGCGCAGGCGGCATCCTGACAGACGGTGAACGTGTTGTCGCTACCAACAACCGTAACTTCCTTGGACGAATGGGAACATCCAAAGTCCAGATCTATCTCGCCTCCCCGAGAACTGCTGCGGCATGTGCGGTGGCTGGTAAGATCGTTTGTCCGGAATAAACGGGTGTCTCTTATTCCGCCAGCCTGAATTTCAGGTCAGCGTAGGATAAATTAGATTTATATTCATAAAAAATTAAGGTCGAAAGTTTCAAATTCGTATTGGAAGTTGAAACTTTCGACCTTTTATATTGCTTAAATTATGTTTTTCGGGATTGTCTTTTCCCATATCCCTTACGCCGCTGCTTTCTTTGTACCCTCAATGAGTCTCAGCGCTTTCCTGAACTGGATCGCAAAAATAATCGCCGTAAACGTCACCGCAATCGTGTCCGCGATCGGCTCCGCCATGTAGACGCCCACGGTCTTGTTGCTGACAAACATCGGAACGATGAAGATTAACGGAAGCAGAAGCACGAATTTACGCACAACCGCCACGATGATCGAGCATACCGCATATCCGATGGCAACGAAGGTCATCTGGCAGGCGAGCTGGATTCCAAAGAGGAACATCGCACCGCAGTAGATCCGCAGAGCGCCTGCGGTGAAGGAAACGAGTTCTGGATCGGAGCTGAAGATTCCCGCGAAGGTTGCCGGGAAAAGCTGGACAAAGAGCCAGAACAACGTGGAATAGATCAGGGAGATCGCAAGATGGAGCTTGAATGTCTTCTTCATACGGTCTACCTTTTTCGCGCCGTAGTTATAGCTCATGATCGGCTGCGCACCCTGTCCGATTCCCTGAAGCGGCAGCATCGCGAACTGCATCGTGCTTGTAAGGATCGTCATGGCACCGACCGCCAGATCCCCACCGTATTTTAACAGGGAAGAGTTAAAGCATACGGAGATGACGCTCTCACTGGACTGCATCACAAATGTGGAAAGCCCCAGTGCCAGGCACGGGAGAATGATGGATGGAGCCGGCTTTAAGTTCTCCTTTTTGATCCGCAGGAATGTCTTTTTTCCTGTCAGGAACGTAAGAACCCAGCTGCAGGACACCGCCTGGGAGATGATCGTTGCGAGAGCCGCGCCCTTTACGCCCATGCCAAGCCCGAAGATAAAGATCGGATCCAGAATGATGTTGCAGACAGCGCCGATGGTAACTGTCAGCATACTGATCTTTGAAAATCCCTGGGCCGTGATGAACATGTTCATGCCCAGCGTCATCTGGACAAAGATCGTTCCGACAGCGTAGATACTCATGTAATCAACGGCGTAGTCGATGGTGTTCTCACTGGCACCGAATACCAGCAGCATAGAACGGCCAAACAGCAGCAAGATCGCCGTCAAGATCGCGGAGATGATGATCTGGACCGTGAAGCAGCCACCAAGTATCTTCTCCGCGGAGTCCATATCGTCTTTTCCCATAAAGATCGACGCTCTCGGCGCACCTCCGGATCCGACCAGAGCCGCGAAAGCAGAGACTACCATAATGATCGGCAGGCAGACACCGACACCGGTCAGAGCGAGACTTCCGCTTCCCGGGATATGTCCAATGTAGATCCGGTCAACAATGTTGTACAACATGTTGACGATCTGTGCGATGACAGAGGGGACGGCAAGCTTAAAGAGGAGTTTTCCGATCGGCTCTGTCCCAAGAAATTCTTTACTGTTGTTCATGCAGTTTTCCTTCTTTCCTGTAATCTGAAATGTTTGAATTGATCCGGTTCATAAGTTCGAACAGCATCCGGTGCTCTTCCGGGGAGAATCCGCGGCAGATGATCTCAGCAGCCCGTTTCTGGACGTTTTTTCCATCAGAGACCATCGGCGCAGCAGCGTCCGTAAGTTTCAGATGGATCGTCCTCCGGTCCGTCCCATAATATTCCCCTGTGAGCAGTCCGCGCTCTTCTAATGAGCGGACAGACATGGAAACATGGGACTTTGTAAAAGCCCGCTTCTTGATAATCCGGGCGGCGGTGTCGCACTCCGGATTGTTGGCGAGAAACAGCAGAATATTGAATTCCATCTGGGTCAGCCCGTATTTTTTGCAGACCGGATCAATGAGCCCCGTATAGAAATCCCGGCTGTCCGCCATAAAATCAACAAATTTCATGTGTATCGCCTCTGGTTCAAAAGTGAACTGTTCTATTTAGAACTATATTAGTATACAGGACTATTCTTAAAAAGTCAAGAGCAGCGGCAGTTCTAAGCATTCTAAGCCTATCCAGGTGCCTTATCCAGATCTCGTTCTTCACATGATGTCCTTACCTGCACTACAGATTTTATAAAAAAGGATGTGCCTTGGCACATTCGCGCAGGCGCTTGCGACAATCTACATCTTCGCGCAGGCGCGCAGCATTGGCACGTTAGTGCCTTTTGTGTGACAGGGAATTCCTCGGAATTTCCTATTACATCAAAAAGATCCGACAGTCAAGTTGTCTTACAGAATCAAAAATTCCTGTAAAACAACCCAACTGCCGGATCTTTTCTATATATAGCTTTATATTCTAATTAAACTTCATCGAGATCCCCCGGCTGATCAGATCATGCCAGACGATTTTCCCTGTTTCCAGAGACTTTTTCACATCGATGATCCTCTGGTTCTCCGAACCGCGGAATGCCAGTGCCACGCTGTAGAGCTCCTGAACAAACTCGCCGTCCACGAGGACATCGATCAGGCTTAACATCTCATCCGTACACTCACATCTCGCCCGGCTCTCACCGAGAAGCTCTTTATCGAAAAGATAACCGGTATAGCACCAGATATTTTTCTTCGGGAATCTCTCGCGCACTTTCTTTAAGAACGGGAGAAGTGCCCGCTGGTTCTCCGGCTCAAAGGGTTCTCCGCCAAGAAGCGATAATCCATCCACAAAATCCGGCTCCAGCGCCTTTAATAACATCTCTTCCGTCTCTTCCGTAAACGGCTTTCCGTATCCGAAATCCCACGCCACATCATTAAAGCAATTTTTACAGTGATGTGTACAGCCGGACACAAAGAGGGACACGCGGACTCCCTCACCGTTTGCAATATCACATGTTTTGATCTCTCCGTAATTCATTACAGGTGCAGTACCCTTTCCTTAATTTCCTGTGTTCTGCCCTGATTCCAGAACTGTGTTCCGATGTATCCGCAGGTACGTCTCGCCACATTGAGCTTGCTCTGGTCACGGTTTCCGCAGTGTGGGCATTCCCATACGAGCTTTCCGTCATCCTCGATGATCTTGATCTCGCCATCGTAGCCGCATACCTGACAGTAATCGCTCTTCGTATTTAACTCCGCGTACATGATATTGTCATAGATGTAGCGGATGACCTGAAGAACAGCCGGGATATTATCCTGCATGTTCGGAACTTCCACGTAGCTGATCGCTCCGCCCGGGGACAGTGCCTGAAATTCAGACTCTAATTTTAACTTACTGAAGGCGTCGATCGGTTCCGTTACATGTACATGGTAGCTGTTCGTGATGTAGTTTCTGTCGGTTACGCCCTTTACGATACCGAAACGTCTCTGGAGACTCTTCGCAAAAGAGTAGGTTGTGGACTCCAGCGGGGTTCCGTAGATGCTGTAATCGATATTCTCCGCCTCTTTCCACTTCGTGCAGTAGTCATTTAACTTCTGCATGATCTCAAGACCAAGTTTCTTTCCTTCCGGCTCAGTTAATTTCTTCTCAATTAAGCTGTATACACATTCCCACAGGCCTGCATATCCCAGAGAAAGTGTGGAATATCCGTCATAGAGGAGCTTGTCGATGGTCTCACCTTTCTTTAAGCGGGCAAGCGCGCCATACTGCCAGAGGATCGGAGCCGCGTCGGATAAGGTTCCTTTTAATCTCTCGTGGCGGCAGCGCATTGCGCGGTGGCAGAGTTCCATTCTCTCATCAAAGATCTCCCAGAACCTGTTCATGTCTTTTCTTGCGCTGAGTCCGATATCAACAAGGTTTACCGTCACAACGCCCTGATTGAAGCGGCCATAATACTTGCGCTCGCCTTCCCGGTAGTTTCCTGCATTCGCAAGGTTTCCTTTTACATAGGAACGGTCCGGGGTCAGGAAGGAACGGCAGCCCATGCATGTATACACATCGCCCTTTAATTCCCGCATCTTCTTCGCGGAGATGTAGTCCGGAACCATGCGCTTTGCGGTACATTTTGCCGCAAGCTCTGTTAAATAGTAATACGGCGCATCCGGAGTGATATTGTCCTCATCGAGAACATAGATCAGCTTCGGGAATGCCGGTGTGATCCATACGCCGGCTTCATTTTTAACGCCGAGATATCTCTGTTTTAAGGTCTCCTCGATGATCATCGCAAGGTCTTTTTTCTCCTGCGGGTTCTTAGCCTCGTCGAGGTACATGTAAACGGTAACGAATGGTGCCTGTCCGTTTGTGGTAAGGAGTGTTACGACCTGATACTGGATCGTCTGGATTCCCTTCGTGATCTCTCTGCGGAGACGCTCCTCCGTGAGCTTATCGATCTGATCCTCTGTCACAGCAATTCCAAGATCCTTCATCTCGCCGATCACTTCCTGACGGATCTTCACTCTCGATACCTGAACGAACGGAGCGAGATGCGCAAGGCTGATGCTCTGTCCGCCATACTGGTTGCTGGCAACCTGGGCGATGATCTGGGTCGCGATGTTGCAGGCTGTGGAGAAGCTATGCGGGCGCTCGATCAATGTCTCGCTGATCACGGTGCCGTTCTGCAGCATATCCTCCAGGTTTACAAGATCGCAGTTGTGCATATGCTGTGCAAAATAGTCGGAGTCATGGAAGTGGATGATTCCCTGCTTATCCGCCTCAACAATATCTTCCGGAAGAAGAAGTCTTCTCGTGAGATCCTTGCTGACTTCGCCAGCCATATAGTCACGCTGTACGCTGTTGACCGTCGGATTCTTGTTGGAATTTTCCTGCATAACCTCTTCGTTGTTGCACTCGATCAGGGACAGGATCCGGTTGTCCGTCGTATTTGCTTTCCGCACCAGAGAGCGGTCATAGCGGTAGCGCACATAATTTTTTGCGATCGCAAAAGCACCGATCGCCATCAACTGGTTCTCGACCATATCCTGGATCTCTTCTACGGACACCGCACGTCCCAGCTTATTGCACTTGTACTCTACATAATCCGCGATATCCGTAAGCTGTTCCGGTGCCAGATAGGCATTTTCTGTGGCGTTGCATGCCTTCTGGACCGCATTTACGATCTTGAGCGTGTCAAAACTTTCCTCCGCTCCGTTTCTTTTGATGATCTTCATCCCTGATTCCCCGTTTCATTTCATTGTGTTGGCAGAATTGTCCGTTTTACGCACAACTGCCGTTGCCTGTTTTTCTCTTCTGTCTATTCTGCTAAAAAACACAGCTGACCTACAGGTCCGCGCATTTACTGGCCGGCCTCAGGCATGTACATTTCAGTTGCTGATAGTTTTCTTGGTTGTATATACAGTTTGTTTTTTTCAGAATTATACAGAAATTTTATCTGATTTAGATATTTTATGATTGATCTGTCGGACCTGCCGCCACGAGTCTCTTAAGGCGGTCATGTCATGTTCCCGCCACGTTATTTTTAGTCACTCACGCGAGAACGATTCTATTATAACTGTATTGTTCCCGGATTGCAAGGAGTACTGCTATATAAATATGATATACCAAAACCATATATATGGTGAAAAATTCATGATTCAAAACTATATCTTGTTGTTTTTTGAATACAATCTACAAGAAGAGGCCCCTCCGGGATCGTCCCGGAAAGCCCTGAAAAGGCATATCCCGCGAGCCATTTTTCTGCCGTTTTAAGCGTCCAGAAAGCCCGCGGGACTGTTTTCTCTGCTCTTCTTACTTAAATATGTCTGCGCCATTCTTCAAGGCGGTAACGCTGTCTTTTCTTTGCGTCCTCCAGTTGTGCCAGCATTTTCGGAATATCTTCGTTAAAAGTTCCCGCAAGCACTACATAGTTGGACGCGTGGTTTGTCCGGAAGATCGTTCCGGGAGAATCAATGTGTGTTAAAAATAGCTCCATTTCCTCCACGATCTCGTCCGGGGTGATAAGCTCCATCTCCCCGCGTTTTACTTCCTCATTCATCTGGGTCCCCTCATAGAGGCGCAATGTCAGGAAGGAGGCATACTCCGGATTCATCTGATTGATCAGCTCCGCCGACTTGATGGCATGTCCCCGGATCCCTTTTCTTCCGCCGAGGCCGGAGATCAGCGTCACAGAGGTCTTGATGCCGCAGCGCTTCAATTTCTGTCCCGCCGCCGCAATCTGGGCCGCCGTCACATCCTTATGGATATGCTCCAGAACACGGTCATCGCCGGATTCCGCTCCGATATAGACCATCTCGAGTCCTGCTGCCGCTAAGGCTTTTAAATCTTCCTCAGACTTTGCCAGAACATCCTTTGCAGTCCCGTAGGAGGTGATCCGCTCCACATACGGGAAATTTTTGTGGACATAGGCTAAAAGCTCTAAAAGAAGTTCTGTCTTTACCACCAGTGCATCACCGTCCGCAAAGAATACACGGCTGACATACGGTCCGTAATAATCGCGGCATTCGTCCAGATCCTTCATGATCTCTTCTTTTGTCCGCACTCGGAATTTTTTCACCCGGTACATGTTGCAGAAGGTGCACCGGTTATGGGCACAGCCCACAGTCACCTGAATAATTAAGCTTCTCGCCTCGCTCGGCGGGCGGTATACGGTTCCTTCGTATTCCATATGATCACTTTCCTTTCCAATTAAAATGCCCCAAGTCTGTCCAGCCTGCTCAGAATATCTGCCCGTCTCTCATCAAACAGCAGATTCTTATTGTATTCAAAATATCGTTCACACTCATTTTCCTGTAAGAACCGCACGGCCGGGGCGCTGGAGTTCAGTTCTGTGATAAACACCACCATCTCCTGACTGCTGCCGAACGTTCCTTCCATGAAATCAAAGGCATACTCCAGTGTCTGTCCGGCATGAGCGCACAGATCCTCAAGTTCTGTCCGTTCGTCACCAAACATCTCCCGGAACCGGTCGAATATCTCGTCACCCCCCGATAAAAGCTCTGCTTTCACAGTCTGAAGGTATCGGTTCATATCCGCTGCGATATCGGCACAGCGATATTTTTCCTGTCTTGTGAGAAGACCGGCTTTCTGTTTCTGCTCGGATGCCGCGGTGAATGCCTCGATCTGATGGGAGAAAATGTTGATCGGAGTCTGCGGCACTGTCTTCATCGTTTCTCCGGCCTCCGTTTTATCTTCCAGACTTCTCTTGAATGCTTTCAGCTCCCCAAACAGCACTTCCAGATAATCTTCTTTCTGCGCATAAGCCTTAAACTCCACATCAAGCTTCGCTAAAATCAGGCTGATGATGGAAAGCTTCTCGTCAAACGGTGCCTTCGCCGCCTGCTCCATCAGGCCCTCATTGCGTTTTCCTTCCAGAACTTCATCGATCTGGTATCTCGCCTGATACTTCTTATATAATTCCAGATAGTTCGCAAAATCTTTTGCGATCCGGGGATGCTCAATGTACTGCACTACAACTTCCCGGTCACAGATAAGATCCACCTTCTCGCAGACCTTTAAAAATCCGGAGAGATCTTCCCACCCACGAGGTGTCGCAAAAATCTTGCCATCCACAGTGGTCTCCACCTGGTAAAAATACTGCGGCTTTGCGGTGAGGAACGACAGGATCGCCGGATGGATATCCGCCTGTTTCGCGTATTCCTTCCAGACCTCAAAATCTGCCTCCACATCAATCTTTTTGATGCGGTCCAGGGTCGCAATATCGAATTCCCGCACGGATTTATTGTATTCCGGCGGGTTTCCTGCTGCCACGATGATCCAGCCATCCGGGATCTTATGATTTCCGAAAGTCTTATACTGCAAAAACTGCAGCATGGCCGGAGCCAGTGTCTCGGAAACGCAGTTGATCTCATCGATGAAGAGAAGTCCCTCGGAGAGTCCTGTGTCTTCGATCTTATTGTAGATCGCCGCGACGATCTCACTCATGGTATATTCCGTCACATGGACATTCTTCCCACTGTAAGTCTTCTCCGAGATAAACGGGAGACCGATGGCACTCTGTCTCGTATGGTGTGTGATCGTGTAGGAGACGAGACCGATCCCGCACTCCCGCGCCACCTGCTCCATGATCTGGGTCTTTCCGATTCCTGGCGGACCGATGAGCAGCACCGGGCGCTGCCGCATGGACGGGATCTCGTATTCCCCGTGTGCGTTCTTCGTCAGATACACCTGTATCGTATTTTTAATTTCCTGTTTTGCACGCTTGATGTTCATATCTTTTTACTCCGGTATAATTTTTACAGTCCGTGAACCAGCCTGTCAAACCTTTTACTTTCCGTAACTGTTCAGTACCCCCACAGTTACGCGCAAAAATCCATTCCAAATCGGCTATGCCGATAGGATTTTTGCCTTCCATTCTAAGTTTTCTTACGGTCAGCGCAGTAAATGCGCAGACCTACTGAACAGTTACTATTTTCCATCTAATATTTTCCCCACGTCCTCCATCGACTCCGGGTCCAGAATCACCTTCATCGCCCAAGGCGGAACATCCGCGTCGGTGTAATTGTCCCGCATAAACACGAATGCCGTGTCGTAGGGCGGCATTTTCACCGGAAATGTCCCATATCCGTCCGTAAAATAGAGAAGTCCCCGCAACCTGCTGAACTTTCCCGCCTTGATCATCTGGTCCACATGCAGGAATGCCGGGCGGAAATCAGTCCCGCCCATGCCATGGAGCTCCATGTGGTCCATATAATTCCGAAGGTCCTCCTCGCTCTCGATCTTCACATCCTGCCGTACTTTATCGTCGCACTGCAAAATGTGGATATTGACCTTCTTAAAGAAGCTCTCCGACTGAGCCAGCACCCCGTAGGTCTCTTCCAGGAATTTCTTCACCAGCTCCCCGGAACATGACATCGAAGTGTCGATAACGACCACAAAATCCTCGATCCGCCGGACTTCCTTCGTCTCAAGGGGCTCGATCAACGGCATATTTCCGTATAACTGCATGCCATAATTGTAGAATACATAGTCGAACGCATCCGGATCGATCTGAACCGTCTCCTTCAGCACCGAAAATTTCCGCAAAAATTTCCGGTAATCGTACCGCTCCCGGTTTTCCACCGCAAGCTGGTCCATCAGCTCCTTGGAGTCATCCGCCGCCTCGTTGGAAAACGCCTCCATCTCCGCCTGCATCTTCTCCCGCTTGTCATCCCAATCGTTTTTTCGGTTCCGGTTGGGATTCGGGGACTTTTTCTCGTCCTCTTTCTCCCATCTGGAATGATCGTCCCGGCAAAATTCCCGGCAGAGCCGCTCATATTCGATCTCCGAAAGCTCCATCTCCTGCATAGTGTGATAGATGCTCTCCGCGTTCAGTACCTTGATCTTTTTCCTCAGACGTCCATAAAATTCCACCCGCACCGGTGACATCGGCAGATGGACGCACGGCTTGTGGATTCCATCGATCAGGGATTCCACAGCGATATCGCATGCCAGATTCCAGTATTCCTCTGTCCGCTTTTTTCTCGACCATGGGTGGACAAAGAGACAGTGGAAAGTCTCGTGCAGGATCATGCGGTTTACATAAACAGGATTTCTCCGGTACCAGCCGCAGATGTATCCTGTCTCAAATGATAATAAGGTTCCGTCCGTTCCGATTCCCTTGATGCTGTTGTCCGCCACCGGTAACAGACCATTTAAGGCCACGTCGAGAAACCGCATGGAAAGATACAGCTCATTCCTCGCGTTCCGTATGATCTCAACGCCGATCGCCGCCAGTTCTTCCAGCGCGCCCTGCTCTCTCAGGATCGGCGACCATGCCGCATCTTCTCTCATGACGATTTCTGACCTCCTCACAAATCAAAATCAAACTTTTTCTTCTTTACGCCAAACTTCTTCCTCTGGATCTCCATAAACATCCCCAAAAGCTCCGGCAGATGCTTTTTCGAGATCTCCGTGATCAGCCCCGACATCTTATCCGCCGTCAGCGGATTCTTTTCCGGTGTTAAATACTGTCCCGCAATCCATTTTATGGTCTCCGGGTCCTCAAGGCTGCCGAGAAGTACTTCATAAAGATTCTCCATAAGAAACTTTTCATATTCCTTTTTCGCGCTCTCCCACAGTCCTTTCGGATACTGCAGCCGGGTCACCGCGATCTTCGATGCCATGAGAACCGATTCCTCTGCTTTTTCATACACAAACATTTTATCATACCTGTCAAATCGGAATTTTCGTCCCTCAAAACAGTAGCGGTACTTCTGCCCCGCACCGTGGATATTGGATACCGTGATCCTGGCGGGCGTATTTTCCACCGCCTCGTCGTAGTATTCCGGGAAGATCACACGCGCAGTCTCTGTCTCCCCGTTCTCTTCCTCAAAAGCACTTGAATCCAGCGCTGTTCGTTCAGAGTCCGTATCTCTCTCGTCCTGCATTCGATTTTGTCCGCCCTGCATAAACACATGCACTGTGACTCTCTCATTGATCTCCGTCACAAAATCCCTGAGTGCCGACTCTTCATCCATCCCCATATGCACGGTCAGACTCCTGATATTCCGGCAGCCCGTGAACACACCGCCGCCGACTTCCCGGAGCGCCCCGTAAAAATGAATCTCCCGAAGTTCCTCACATCTATAAAATTCATATCTTCCAATCCGGGTGAGTGTCCGAGGTAGATAGACTTTCTCCACCACACTCCCCGAAAATACCTTGTCCGCCAGCTCTGTCACCGGGAGTCCGCCCAGACTTTCCGGAACCACGCAGACGGCGCCTGGTGCCAAAAGCTTTGTCACACAAGCGCCCCCATTTTTCTCTTTAAATTCAAATTGAACATCCATATTCTAGTTACACTTATTATAATTGTTCAGCAGAGCAGAACAATAAGTTCACAGACCTGCCGAACAGTTATGCTTATTCTTCAATCAGTTTATTTAACTTTCTCATCGCACTAAACCGGTAATAGTATACCAGGAATGCCAGCGAAGTGATAGTCCAGCTTAACGGATAACTCGTCAGCGTTGTATACAGCCCCGGATGGACCGCGCCCGCGCCGAATACCCAGAGCACACGCAGGATACATGTTCCAACACAGATGATCAGCATCGGGATCAGGGCATCGCCCACGCCTCGCAGCGTACACGGATATACGTTGACGCAGATGTAGCAAAACCAGAACGGCACCAGGAAGCGGATAATACTCATGCTCTCCGCCATAACATCCACATCATTCGTAAAGAGACTGATGAGTACCGGACCTGCCGTAAACATAAATACACCAAGTACTGCCGTAATGATCGTCGACATGAGAAGCCCCACATAGGTGCCCTTTTTCAGACGTTTGATCTTTCCTGCACCGAAGTTCTGTCCCGCAAAAGTCGTCACAGAAATTCCCATAGCATCCATGGTCATCCAGAAGATACCGTCGATCTTTCCATAAACTGCCCAGGACGCGATCGTGTTCGTTCCATATCCGTTGATATTTGCCTGGATCAGGATGTTGGAAATCGAGTACATCATGGACTGCAGTCCCGCCGGGAGACCGATCTTTATGATCCTCTTTAATAATACCGGCTCCACACGGAGTTCCTTCGGGATAAAACGGTAAGATTCTTTTGTCCGGATCAGCGTTATCATAACGAGTACTGCCGATAAAAGCTGGGACATGATCGTCGCAAGCGCCGCCCCGGCAACTTCCATATGAAAACAGACTACAAATAGGAGATCCAGAGCAATATTGGTCAGGCAACTCGCCACAAGGAAATACAGCGGTCTCTTAGAATCTCCCACAGCTCGCAGGATCGCAGCGCCCATGTTGTAGACCAGGTTTCCGATAATACCTAAGAAATAGATTCTGAGGTATGTGACAGAATATCCAAGGATCTCTTCCGGTGCGCCCATAGCACGGATTGCCGCTGGGGTAAAGATCTCACCGATGATTAAAAGCATCACCCCGCCGGCTAATGCCAGGCAGAATGCCGTGTGGACCGATTTTCGCACCTGCTGCTCTTCTTTCGCCCCGTAGAACTGGGATACAACGACAGCCGCGCCGGAGGACATTCCGACGAAAAAACCAACCAGCAGGTTGATCAGTGTTCCCGTCGTACCGCCTACCGCGGAAAGTGCCTCTTTTCCCACAAACTTTCCAACGATCATGGCATCCGCCGTGTTGTAAAGCTGCTGGAAAAATGTTCCAAACAGGATCGGGAAGAAAAAAAGCAGGAGCTGCTGCCAGATCACGCCGTCCGTGATCCCGTTGTAGCCTGCCGGATGATTCTTCTTAAGTGTCATATCTTCACCCTCTACAAAATCCGCCATGCATGGCGCCCGTTTACGGTCTTCTCTGAATGCATGGCAATTGATACTTCCGCCCTGTATCTGTATCTGTCGGCTGCGGACACAGGGCGGAAATACGATCGATCAAAGGCAGGCTCTTTCGCCGCCTTTAAAGGTTCTTTTTATGATTACAGGAGATTCTTTCTAAGTTCCTCGCCGCTCTTTGCGGAAAGGTATGCCGGCGGAATATCAAGAATGGTCTTGCATCCGCTCATTCCCTCCTGCTTCATGCGGAATGCGGCACGGGCACAGCAAACGATCACGGAGGAAGTGAACTCCGGGTTGGAATCCAGTTTTAGACGATACTCGATCACATGTGTATTCTCCTGATTCCATCCGGTCTTTCCGTTTCTGATCACGAAACCGCCGTGCGGAAGCGTGGAATGGTCACGCTTCATCTCTTCCTCGCTGATGAAATGAACCGTTGTATCATAGTCGGAGAAGTAGTTCGGCATCGTTACGATCTCTTTTTCGATACGCGCAAGATCAGCACCCTCTTCAGCAACAACATAGCACTCTCTCGTGTGTTTCTCTCTCGTTGTGAGTTCCGGGGTCTCGCCGTTTCTGATCTTCTCTAACACGCTCTCAACCGGTACTGTGTACTGTCTCGCGTCCTTCACGCCATTGATACGGCGGATCGCGTCAGAATGTCCCTGGCTTACGCCTTTGCCCCAGAATGTATAGTCTTTACCATCCGGGAGAATTGCGTTTGCGTATACACGATTTAAGGAGAACATACCCGGATCCCAGCCTGCGGAGATCACTGCTACATTTCCTGCTTCCTTTGCCGCTGCATCGACAGCTGCAAAGTGCTCCGGAATTCTCGCGTGTGTATCGAAGCTGTCCACTACGGTAAAGTATTTCGCGTACTCCGGTGTCTGTACCGGGAGATCTGTCGCGCTTCCACCGCAGAGGATCAGGACATCGATCTTATCTGTCATATGCTTCGCTTCATCTGCATGGTAAACCTTTGCACCTTCGGTCAGGATCCTGACATTTTTCGGATCTCTTCTTGTAAATACTGCCGCAAGCTCCATATCCGGATTCTGTTTGATGGCACACTCAACGCCGCGTCCAAGATTTCCATAACCCATAATTCCGATTCTGATCGTCATATTGTTCTCCTCTTCTTTCTTTAATTTAATGTCGCTGTCTTCATTTTACCAATACGCTGTTATAGTGTCAATTGAAATAAGTTTAACGAATTTGTCTCCTGTTTCTTCCAGATACACCTGCAAAACCTGCCACCGTCAGGTTCTTCCGGGGACGCGGCAGTGAAAGAAGAAACAACGGAATCCGAAATCCTTTTTTTCAAAGATCCCTGAGTCCGTTGTTTGCATATTTTTTAATATATTAATGTTTTTCCCTTTTCATAAGCACAAACGCAACGCCCGCCGTGATAAACTCTGATACAGTCACCGTAAGCCAGATTCCGTCTACACCGAAGAGTGCCGGGAGAAGGAATACGAACACACTGTTTAAGATCACGCCGCGGAGCAGTGTGATCGTTAAAGAGAACCGCGGTCTCACCGTAGACTGGAAATACATTCCGCTGATGATGTTCCACTCGCTGACTAAGAAGCAGAGGAAATACAGCCGGATCGCCGGGACCGCCATGGTGAGGATCTCCGGTGTCGGGTCCAGAAACAGATAGGACAACTGTATCGGGATCAGCATGCCGATCGCAGTGAATATGAACCCTGCGGCAAATCCGGTCCGGACTCCCAGCTTTCTCGCCTCGCCGACTCTCTTCAGGTTTCCCGCGCCAAAGTTCGCGGAAAGCAGCGGCTGTACTGCCTGAGCGATACCGTTGGAAATGGACGATGCCACAAGCGCGGTGTTTGTGATGATTCCATAGACCGTGATTCCCATCTCTCCCACGTAAGTGAGGAGCTGGCGGTTAAACAGCAGCATCACGAAGCCGTTGGAGATCTCCAGAATAAAGCTTGCGAGCCCATTTCCGAGCACCTCCGGCACCCGTCTCCACACATCGCTAAATTCCAGCTTCAAGTGGTTATCTTTCGAGAAAAAATGACTTGCGAGGATCAGCACCGTGAGTGTCGTTCCGGTGGCCGTCGCCAGCGCCGCACCTCCCATTCCCCATTTCATGATAAAAATGTATACATAATCCAGGATCACATTGGTGACACCTCCGCTGATCACGCCCGCCATGGCAAGCTTCGGCGCACCATCGTTTCGGACGAATGCCTGAAGGAATGAAGACAGGGCAAACATGGGGGCCGCTGTTGTGAGCACAGTTCCGTAAGGCACGGTGTATTCATTTAAGAGTGGGGTATTTCCCATAAAAGTAATCAGAGGGTTGAAAAAGATTCTTCCCAATATTAGAAAGACTGCTGACAGAGCAAGCACCACACAGAGTGCCGCCGTAAAATAACTTCTGGCGCGTTTTTCATCGCCGCGTCCTCTGGAAAACCCAAAGAGAACGCTGCCGCCGACTCCGCACATCATTCCGATCCCGAAATATGTGTTGTAGAGCGGCAGTAAAATATTCATCGCCGCAATACCGGAACCACCGACTCCGCGTCCGATCATCATCGTGTCCGCCAGAATATAAATGGAGGTCACGAGTGTTGCGCTGATGGACGGCACCAGGTAACTGAAAAATACCTGGCGGACCGGGGATTCCAACATGTTGATCTGTTTCATAAGTGTTGCTCCTCAATATTCTTCAAAATGTATTTCGATATACCTTGTTCTTCTTTCTAACAGCAATATTTCAGCAGCTCTTTTTGCAAAGCTGCTGATTTCTTAGTCTGCGATGTTAAAATTCGTCCTTGCATATCCTGCCAGCGTGTCTGCCATCTTTTTTCCATACTCTGCGGCAAAATCATCAAGGACTCTTTCAGCGATCCGTGTCCCCTCTTCCCCGAAGATTGCTTCACAAACTTCCCGGTATGCCCAGTAGGAGTGAGCGCAGTGGTACTCAAAAGATCTGAGGCCTGCCGGATTTTTTGCCATATTGGACTCCGGCGTCAAACCGGCGTTCCGGATCGTCTGTATACAATAATCATGGTCATGGAGTGTCTGGGAGACCTCATAGCGAATCTCCGGGTTGAAGCCTCGGGAAATGGACGCATCCAGGTCCTTACAATAGAGAAGCCCCGCTTCCGGGAGTCCCATATTCTTAAACTGGGTATGCCACGGACAGACATGGATGTGGATCTGAAAGTCCGGGCTTAAGCTTGTCGTCTCGGACTGGTTTCCGAGTCCCTGTGCTTTCACCTCTTCCGTGTTGACCCATTCACCGTACTGGCAGTATGTCTCATAAGTCAGAGGTTTTCCGTCCCGGATCGCCCGCTGTGCCATCCGACGTCCACGCTGTTCGCCGTAATATCGGGTGGCATGCAAAAATGCCGCCTCGCCGCGGTCACCGAAGATTTCCTTCAGGTAAACATAATATTTTGCCGCGATAAACGCGTGTGACAGTTCTGTAAATCCCATAATGCTTCCTCCCGTCCTATATTCTATTCTTCTGCTTCACCATAGCGCTCTGGCTTGTATACAAAGTCCATGCTGCGGACAGACTCATTTTCCCGCATGACCAGATATCCGCATGCTTCTTATTTCATCTCTCCAAGAATATCTGACAACTGCGCAAACTGTGCAAGGCTTAACGCCTCGCCGCGGATCGTCGGAGTGAGTCCCATCTCTGCGATCGCTGCCGCGATCTGTTCCTTTGTATACGGAAGTTCAGGCGCATTTCCGAGACCGTTCTGCAGCGTCTTTCTTCTCTGATTGAAGGACGCGCGGATGATCTTAAACATCAGGGCAGGATCCTTCACCCCCACCGGCATCTCCTTATGTCTTGTAAGCCGGATCACCGCTGATCCCACATTCGGGCGCGGGATAAAGCAGTTCGGCGGTACGTTCGCTACGATCTCCGGCTCCGCGTAATACTGGACAGCCAGGGACAGAGCGCCGTAATCCTTGGACCCCGGTCCTTCCTTCATGCGGTCCGCAACTTCCTTCTGGACCATGACGGTAATATTGTCGATCGGCACTCCGCTCTCAAAGAGCCCCATGATGATTGGGGTCGTGATATAATACGGCAGGTTCGCAACGACCTTGATCGGCTTTCCGCCGTTGTATTCCTCGGCCAGTGCCTTGATATCTACTCTCAGGATGTCCTCGTTGATGACGGTCACGTTGTCGTAATCCGCCAGTGTCTCCTTTAAGATGGGGATCAGGTTCCGGTCGATCTCAACAGCTACAACATGTCCGGCGTTCTCCGCAAGGTACTGGGTCATGGTTCCGATTCCCGGGCCGATCTCAAGGACGCAGTCATTCTTTGTGATTCCAGCTGCGGAGATGATCTTCTCCAGTACATGGGTATCGATCAAAAAGTTCTGACCGAACTTTTTCTGAAACATGAATTCATACTTCTGTATGATTTCTATGGTATTCTTTGGGTTTCCCAGATTCGCCATTTATTTCTCTCTTTCTATTTTTGACTGCGCTTTTGCGCAGGTACTTTTGTTGCATGAGATGCATCTTGTATACAAAATTTGATACTATTCCGATATCGCAGTCCGATCGGTCTGATCATCCCGAAACTCCTACTCTGTGATCCGATACAGCGCTCTAGCGTTCTTCGCCGTCCCCCGGATGATCTCTTCCGCGGAAACGCCCTTGATCTCCGCCAGCTTTTCCACTACATACGGAAGATTTCCGGAGAAATTTCGTTTTCCCCGGTTTGGCACCGGGGCCAGATACGGACAGTCCGTTTCCAGAACGATCCGGTCGAGCGGCGCATATTCTGCCACTTCGATCAGTTTTTTCGCGTTTTTAAAGGTCAGCACTCCGCCGATCCCGATATAATATCCCATATTCAGGTATTCTCTCGCCATCTCCACTCCATAGGAGAAGCAGTGGATCACGCCGCCGGTGGCACCGTTGTGTTCCACCTTCATAATATCTAACGTGTCCTTCGCCGCGTCACGGCTGTGGATGATCACTGGGAGTCCCGTCTTCTTTGCGACCTCAAGCTGCGCCGAAAACCAGTGTTTCTGGATCTCCCGTTCCGGCTCGTCCCAGTAATAGTCAAGACCGATCTCACCGATCGCCACAACCTTCGGGTTTTCTGCCAGGGATTCCAGCCACTTCATATCCGCGTCCGTAAGCTCCGCCGTCTCGTTCGGATGCACACCCACCGCCGCATACATGAAGGAATGCGTCTCAGCTAACGCCAGAGTTGTTTTTGTGGTTGCGATACTCGCGCCGACATTCACAACGGTTCCGATTCCCTGTTCTTTCAGTCCCGTGAGCACTTCCTCCCGGTCCGCGTCAAATGCCTCATCGTCGTAATGGGCATGTGTGTCAAAAATATAGTCCATTCTTTCTGTCCTCAAGTCATATGTCGTTTTCTTTTTCATCCGGAGCCGGCATCCGTAAGACTTTTTTGCACCATCTCATTTTCTACGGTCCCACAGCCATCTTGATTCCCCGGATCACCAGCAGATGCAGCGGATAAAACAGATAGAAAATCCTTCCGCTCCCACCGCCTTTTTCTCCATTGTAACGGTTTATCAGGAAAATTGCAACGCAAGCCGCAGCGCCATAGAAATCCATATACATGCAAAATAAAAATACAGCGCAGACAGCCGTGCGAAGCTGTGGTTCTGTGCGCAATGTATACAATATAACGATCAGCAGTACGCCCATAAAACCATAATCTGTTTTCAGACAATAAGCCGCCAGTCCAAAAGGAACCGCCGCCAGAACCCGGATATACCGCTCATATTCCAACGGAAATCTCCTCTGGCCTACCGCCTTCCTGCCGCCATCTCCTGTTTTTTCCCGGGTTCCGTATGATACTCCCGGTCCGGTCCCACAGATCAGATCTCCAGCCCAGACTGCCAGAAGTCCCAAAAGTAATGTGAATACCGTATTCTGATCCGCCGGAAAAAGCCATGTTCCCCCCGCCACAAGATCAAAGGGGATCTCCGAAATAACCGCCAGCAAAAGCAGCCTCAGCGCATACCTTCTCCGGTCTCTCGTGTGCACCGCCCCCTCCGCGATCATAAACGCAAAGAGAGGAAAAGCCACACGCCCCACAAGGCGCATGGCTATCCCACAGAGACTCCAGGCAGCGCCCGAAGCCAGTTCTGACTGTTCAATAAGCCCAACGGCCGCATGGTCGATGACCATGCTGACCAGGGCAATGTTTTTTATCTGTTCCGCCGAAAAGCAAAAGCGCACTTTCACTTAGCAGACCTCGGAACCGGACTTGATATCCTTTGCCGGTGTCATTAATGCGAGGTTGCCCTCATCATCTTCTGCGCAGAGGATCATGCCTTCCGATAACATGCCTGCGAGCTTCGCCGGTTTTAAGTTCGTAACGACCATAACCTTTCTGCCGACCATATCTTCCGGTTTATACCATGCCTTGATTCCGCTTAAGATCTGTCTTGTCTCAGAACCGATCTTAACCTGGGAGCAGAGTAACTTTTTGGACTTCGGAACTTCCTCACACTTCACGATCTCACCGATCTGGAACTGAAGCTTTGCGAAATCATCATATGTGATCTCCGGCTTCTTCTCAACGTCCATGCCCGGCTTCTCTTCTTCCTTCTTTTCTTCCTGTTTCTCTGCTGCGGCTGCTGCCTTCATGGCCTCAACTTTTTCCATAACGTCCTTGATATCCATACGGGCAAACAGGATCTCCGGCTTCTCTGTAACCTTGTTTCCGTTCGGGTACAGACCGAAGGTATTCATGTTCTCAAGGGATCTCTTCTCTGTGTTTAACTGAGCGAGGATCTTCTCAGAAGTTTCCGGCATGAAGGAGAATAACAGGGACGCACCGATGGTGATCGCCTCTGTGAGATTGTAAAGAACGGTTGCAAGACGGTCCTTCTTTGCCTCGTCCTTTGCGAGTGTCCACGGAGTTGTCTCATCGATATATTTGTTGCTGCGGCGGAAGATATTGAAGATCTCTGTGATCGCGTCTGCAACGCGGAGCTTGTTCATCTTCTCGTCTACTTTCTTGACCGTCTCAAGGACGGTTGCCTTTAACTCTTCATCCACCGGCTCTGCAACGCCCTTGTTCTCGACAATTCCGCCGAAATATTTATTTGTCATGGAAACAGTACGATTTACAAGGTTTCCGAGAATGTTGGCAAGGTCAGAGTTCATGCGCTCAACCATAAGATCCCAGGAGATCACGCCATCGTTCTCAAACGGCATCTCATGAAGTACGAAGTAGCGGACTGCATCTACACCGAAGAAGTCAACGAGCGTATCTGCATAGAGGACGTTTCCTTTGGACTTACTCATCTTGCCGTCGCCCTGTAACAGCCACGGATGTCCGAATACCTGCTTCGGAAGCGGAAGACCGAGAGCCATTAAGAAGATCGGCCAGTAAATGGTATGGAAGCGGATAATATCTTTACCGATCAGGTGAAGGTCTGCCGGCCAGTATTTCTTAAACTTCTCGTCGCTGTTTCCGTCACAGTCATATCCGATTCCCGTGATATAGTTGGTCAGCGCGTCAAGCCATACATAGGTAACGTGCTTCGGATCAAAAGTGACCGGAATTCCCCACTTGAAGGAGGTTCTGGATACGCAAAGATCCTGAAGTCCCGGAAGCAGGAAGTTGTTCATCATCTCGTTCTTTCTGGATACCGGCTGAATAAACTCCGGATGCTCGTTGATATATTCGATGAGCTTCGGAGCATATTTACTCATACGGAAGAAATATGCCTCTTCCTTTGCCGGCTGTACCGGACGTCCGCAGTCCGGGCATTTTCCGTCTACGACCTGGGACGGAGTCCAGAAAGACTCACACGGTGTGCAGTAAAGTCCCTCATAATGTCCTTTGTAGATATCGCCCTGATCATATAATTTCTTGAAAATCTTCTGGACCTGTTTCTCATGGTAATCATCTGTGGTACGGATGAATTTATCATAGGAAGTGTTCATGAGGTCCCAGATCTCCTTGATCTGTCCTGCTACGTTGTCAACGAACTCCTTCGGAGTTACGCCTGCGTCCGCAGCCTTTAACTCGATCTTCTGACCGTGCTCGTCGGTTCCTGTCTGGAAGTAAACGTCATAGCCCTGTTCTCTCTTGTAGCGTGCGATCGCGTCTGCCAATACGATCTCGTAAGTGTTTCCGATATGCGGTTTGCCGGATGTATAGGCGATCGCTGTGGAAATGTAGTATGGTTTCTTACAGTTTGTACACATGGATTGATTCCTCCTGTTTTTTATCTCTTTTTACGGCTTGTCTCCTGCCGGTTATCTGCTCACAAAATACAGCTTTTTCTGTATCTTTCAGGCATAAATGGCACACAGGACGTTTTCTGCGCTGGGGACTTTTTCTGCCGCGTTATGTGCCGCAATGCATAAAAAAAGCCCGTCTTTATTATTAAAGACGAGTCCCCCCGTGTTACCACTTTAAATTCGGCGATGCCTCACGGTCATCGCCCTCACCGGCTGTCACCAAACAGCCTGACGCGCTAACGGGCGCTTCCGGCACAGGCTAAACAAAGATTTCCTTTCACCTGCACAGCTCCGGGACCATCTTCTGCCGCCTCTTTGCTCCCCTTTCACACCAACCGGGGTCTCTGAAAGCTTCCTTTCGGCATACTCTTCCCTTCCAAGCTTTTTCCATATGATGTCTTTAGTCTATCCTGTTCAAATAAATTTGTCAAGGCATCCCGTCGGTTTCCGCAGGAACTTTACTTCCTTTAGTTGATTTTTCACACAAAAAAGACTACACTTTGTGTTACCATAAAACAGATCGTATTCATGATTTTTGCTTCGGAGGAATGCCTTATGAATGAATCACAAAAAAGACTGGATGAAAAACGGCAGCTCCGGATCCGTCTGGAGAACATCTCGATCGTTCTGCTCGCCGTATTTTCCTTTTTCCTGTTTCTGCTGACTTTTTTCCCGTTTTCAAGGATCTCCCAGTCCATGCAAGCCTCTTTTGAGATGGGGCGCATGGTCCAGCGCGCCTTTTCCATTGTTCTTTTCGTGCTGTCGCTGCAGTTATGGAAGAGAAAGCGGAATGCATGGATGATCGCGATGGGGATCTTCACGCTCAATTTTCTGCGCGGTCTCATCGGAATGGGACATCCGCTGCACAACGGAGTCATGATCTTTGACCTCGTTCTGTTTCTTCTGTTTTTTGCCCTGCGGAAGGATTTCTGTATCCCGGCCGGACGCGAGAACCGGAAGCAGACCGTAACACTTGCTTTTCTTGCCATTGCAGGTGTCCTGATCAATGTCGGGATCACCTGGCATTACATGCAGGTTGGGACCGTTGCCGGATCCTCCGTCTCCTTTGCGGACAGTTTCGCCCAGGGCATCGGCATGATCTTCGGAATGGGCGATCTTCCTGCTTCCATGGCAGACCGTCATGGAACAGAATTTGTCCTTTTCTGGTTCAGCTGGGGCTGCATCCTCGCCGCCATTCTCTGCGCACTGCGTCCATGGCTTCAGAAACAAGCTCATGGAGCTCAGGAGATCCAGCATGCCAGAACACTTTTAAACCTGTACAGCCAGAATCCATGTTCCTACCTGGCGTTGGAAGATGACAAATGTCTGTATTTCGGGCATTCCGTCGATGGGGTACTCCCTTATGGCACCATCGGCGATACCATCGTTGTAAACGGCGATCCGGTCTGTAAGGATGAAGATTTCCCTGCTCTTCTCACTGAATTCCGCGAGTTCTGTCAGAACAGTGCCCACAATATTTTCTTTCTCGGTCTGACCGACTACTACCTGTCGGAATATGAAAAGCAGGGATTCGGTCTCGTAAAAAGCGGGGAGGAAGCGCGGTTTAAGCTTTCTGACTATGAGATCAGCGGCAAGAAGGGCGCCAAGATGCGCATGAACATCAACCATGCGACAAAAGCCGGCGTCACGGTCCACGAATACAAAGTGCTGGAGAAACGGGATCCTGATCTCGACCGCGAATTTGACCGGATCACGGACGAATGGCTCGAAGGGAAGAAGAGCGGAATGCTTCAGTTTACGATGGGAACCGTCGGACTCGATGATCCGATGGACAAGCGTTACTTCTACGCCCTGAATTCGGATGGAAAAATGGTTGCCTTTATTGTTTTTGTTCCTTTCCTTGGAAAGAACGGCTACATGGCCGATGTGACGAGACACGGAAAAGATGCACCGAGCGGTGTCATGGAGACGATCATCTACGAGGCGTTCCAGGTATTTAAAGAAGAGGGCATCGGCTACGGCAGTCTCGGAGTCGCCCCACTTGCCGGTCTGAACGCAGAGAGTAAAAATCCGATGGAACGCCTGCTCCAGTTTATCTATGACCATTTAAACGCGTGCTACGGTTTCCGGGATCTTTACCGGGCAAAAGAAAAATACAGCCCGACGGAATGGGTTCCGTCTTACTATGCGTACCTTCCGAAATATCCGACGCCGAGCATGCTGTATGCCGCTGTTGAGATCCAGAATCCTCATGGGATCCGCGGGTACATTCTCACGCTTTTAAAAGGGGAACTTCACAAATGGAAAAAATGATCTGTCGTCAGGGTATGGCGGATACGCCCAAAGCTTGGATTTATTATAAAGAAAGCGGGCACGGAGTTCCGATCCTGATGCTCCACGGGAACGCGGAGACGCATATGATCTTTGACTTCTACGAGAAAAAATTGTCTGCAAACTACCGGGTGATCCTGATGGACAGCCGTGCCCACGGACGTTCCCGGATCAAACCGGGCGATGCAGATGCTGAGTTTACGACTGCCGATATGGCAAAGGATGCGGCGGCGCTTTTGGATGTTCTCCGGATCCCGTCGTGTATCCTCTTTGGATTCAGTGACGGGGCGAACATCGCACTGGAGTTCGCTTCTCTTTTTCCGGAGCGGACGCTTTCTGTGATCGCTGTCAGCGGAAATATCACGCCGGACGGGCTGATTCTTCCGGTACGGCTCTTCTGCATTGGGAAGTATTATTTTTATCGGATCTTGTCCACGCTTTTCCGCACATGTTTTCTTTCACAGAAACGACCGCGCCGTGTGGGCTCACCAGCTTCCCATCCGCAGAAAAAAGGGCATGCATTTGCTGACATGGTCTATTCTCATGTTTTCCGCTGCCAGCAGCTCGCCTCCCTGCTCTGCAACTCGCCGCTGATGACAAAAGAACAGCTGCATGCGATACAGGCGCCGGTCCTTCTTCTTGCGGGGACAAGAGATCTCGTGAAAACCTCCCACTCCCGGCTGATGGCGCGGCTGATCCCGCGTGCGCAGCTCGTCCTTGTGAACGGTGCTACCCATACTTCCATGTTTGGAAGAAAGCAGTTTTATCTGAACGTCATTCTGGACTTTTTGAAAGGGTGCCCGGCAGCGCCTTTCGGATGCATGGCAGCAAAAAAGGACCTTTGATCTGTTTAAGGTCCTTTTTTGTTGGCTGTGTGTTTCACAGTCCTTTATTTATGCGGATATAAGCGCACTGTTTTAATAATTCTCGATCCGTCTCTGCTTTCTCAGCGCGTTTCTGCGCTCTCCGGCTGCCCATGCAGCTTTTTCTTCCTCGGTTTCCACGATCAGTCCCGGAACGGTTGTCGGATGATCATTCTTGTCGAGTGCTACCATTACAAAATATGCGGTATTTACAAGTTTTCTCGTTCCGTCGAGTGCCTCCACATAGGTATCGACCTGAACCTCCATGGAAGTATGACCCACATAAGTAAGTTTTCCGAATAAGATCAGCGTATCATTCATATACACTGCTTCCTTAAACTGAAGGCTGTCCACAGAAGCCGTTGTCTGGTTGCAATGGGAATGTCTTCTCGCTACAACACCCGCAACGATATCGATCCACTCCATCAGCTGTCCGCCGAAAAGTCGGCCGGCACCGTTGATATGGCTCGCAAGAACGATCTGTGTCTGTTCTACTGCTGATTCTGATACATGACGCATTAATCTTTCACACATAATTCTGTTCCCCTCTCCTCATTCTTAGATGATCCCCGTCTGCTGGGTCTTCCATCCGCAGACGCTGGTGCCAAATGCGCATTTTGTTCTTGGGTATCGCACATTTGTCCTTCTGTCGCGATACTACTCAGTATATCCTCTTCCGCGCTTCTTTTCAACCTTGAAAAGAAAAGTTCCTGTATTTGTAAGTAAAAAAAGTTCTGTATTCCCTCATCTGATTCATATATTGAACCAGTCAGCTTCCGTATTGATCCTATTGGCAGCTGCATCCGGGAGGTTCTTTTTATGAAATGTAAACACATTTGGGCAGCTGCTCTGGCACTCTTTTTCCTGTTCATTCTCACTGCCTGCGGAAATGAGCGGATTTTCTCTGCCAGTCCGGCGGAGACCGGGGAATCTTACTCTTCCAATGACTTTTCATCCGGCAATCCCGCCACTTCTGAAAAATTTTTAAAGCTCCAGGCAGATTTCGACTCATTCTGCTCTGACCTTTTCCGCACCGAGATGGAGTCTTCCAGCACTCTGGATCTCCACTACACTCTGCTTCACCCGGAAAATTACGGGATTAACGCGGGGGATGTCTCCCTTGGCACTTACCGCCTGTCCGAGCTCATCACAAATCACCATGACCTCCATGATCTCCGAAAAAAACTCAACGACTTTGATCCTGACTCCTTATCAGCAGACCAGCAGGTCCTTTACGATTCTCTTTCCGCGATAACAGACACCACTCTTATGGCGGAAGGTCTCGAGCTCTACGAACAGCCACTTGCCCCCACCATCGGGATCCAGGCGCAGCTCCCGATCCTGCTGTCGGAGTATTCTTTCCATTCTCTCCAGGATGTCGAAGACTATCTCTCTCTGCTTTCCCAGCTTGACTCCTACTACGGCGATATTCTTTTCTTTGAGCAGCAAAAGTCTGATGCCGGACTCGGCCTGTCCGACGCTTCGATCGACCGGATCATCGAATCCTGTGAAAGTTATCTCATTGATCCGGAAGATAATTTCCTGACAGAGACCTTTGAGAATCGTCTGAAATTTCTGGAACATGAGATCACTCTGACAGAACAGCAGAAAACTGACTTTCGTTCCCGTCATCTTGACATGATCAACAACGTGTTTCTGCCCGCTTATCGCCATCTGATCGACGGGCTTTCAAACTTAAAAGGGCGCGGGATCAACGAAAGCGGTCTCGCCGGATTCCGGAACGGAAAGCAGTACTATGAATATCTTGTGAGATCAGATCCCGGTCTCTCTTATCATACGATCGAAGACCTGAAAACTGCGCTGTCTTACCGGATGCAAAAAGATCTGGAGACGATCTCCTCTTTTTCCAAAGCTGCCGCTTCCGATCTCACTTTTTCCTGTACACAGCCTGACCAGATCCTTACAGATCTTCAGGATCAGATGAATTCTGACTTTCCGGCGCTGTCTGATGCTGCCAGGCAGTACGAGATCCGCTATGTCCCGGCCCAGCTGGAAGCGGCGTTGAGTCCTGCATTTTATCTCACCGCACCGCTCGATGATCCCGCTCAGAATGTGATCTATATCAATAGCGGCAGTACCAGCTCAGAGGATGAACTTTATCCCACGCTCGCCCATGAAGGTTTCCCCGGACATCTCTACCAGACAGTCTATTTCCGGGAACATGCGAAACATCCGCTGTCCGCCCTGCTGACCTGTTCCGGCGCAGCGGAAGGCTGGGCGACTTACGTGGAAAATCTGGCCTGGTCCTATGATAATGGTGTTTCCACAGAAACCAGCGCCTATCATGCCGCCATGCGGTCCTTTTCGCTCTGTTTTCACTCCCTTTTGGACATCGGGATCAACTACGACGGCTGGTCCAAAGATCAGGCCGCCGCGTTTATCCGCACCTGTTTTGACGCAGACGATGATCTGGTAGAAGATCTCTGGCAGACAATGATTGACAGTCCCACGAACTATCTCGAATACGCTGGGGGATACGTGGAGATCATGGAAATGCGGGAAGAGGCGGAAAAAGCACTCGGGAACCGGTTCTCCGCAAAAGAATTTCACAGATTTCTTCTTGATCTCGGGCCAGTGCCGTTTTCTGTCATCAGAAAATATTTCAGACTATGGCTTGATAAGAATGCATGAAATCGCGAATCGTGATATAATGAGCGCAAGAAAGCCGGAAAACTGTCTGCAGATTTCCGGCAAGCGGCGAATGCTGATCACGATCGCTGCACCAGCTGCATACATCAAGCGAGTACAGGAGGAACTCTCAATGAACGAAGTCATGAACAATATCCTTACAAGAAGAAGCATCCGTAAATTCACCGACACTCCAATCTCCAGAGAGATTCTGGACGATCTGGTACAGGCTGCTCTCCACGCGCCGAGCGGCATGGGAAAGCAGACCTGGAAATTTACGGTTGTGACAAATAAAAATGCCATCAAACGTCTGGCTGAGGCGATCAAAACCACATTAAACCGCCCGGGGTATGATCTGTACTGCCCGGCTGTCATTATCATACCGTCCAATCTGCGCGACAGTAACTGGGGAAAAGAAGATGATGCCTGCGCTCTCGAAAATATCTTTTTAGCTGCCAATTCCTACGGAGTCGGCTCTGTCTGGATCAACCAGCTCCAGAATATCTGCGATACTCCGGCGATCCGTGACATCTTAAATGATTTTGGTGTTCCGGCCAATCATGTAGTCTATGGGATGGCTGCGTTAGGCTATCCGGATCCGGATACTGTGATCCAGCCGAAAGAGCGGATCGGAAAAGTTGCCTATATCGAATAATCGAAAGCTTTTCGGCGCTGCTGTTTACCGCGGTGCCAGTCTTTATACACATACAGTTACAGACACAGAAATACCTGGTCAGAGTGAAGTGATCCATCTCTGCCAGGTATTTTTATCCGGATCTTTGTGCTGATCTACTCTACGTATCCCGCATTCCAGAAGTAGAGTCCGCTGTAATTATTTAAGCCTTTTACATGATCATTCCATGCGTAGTTTGCAATATAATGACCAAAGTTGAGAACTGCCAGATACTGCCAGGAATATTCCTGAACTTTATCCCATGCTGCTTTCGCATCGTCCATGTTTGTTGCCGTGTTCATGTCATTTAAAAGGCTCTGAAGCGTCTCATCATCATTCCAGCCAGCGTAGTTCGGTCCAAAATAGAGTTTCAAGGACAGGATCGGCACCTGGGAGAATGTGCAGATATACATATCATATGCTGTCGGATCGGTGCTCTGTGCCTGAAGTGTCGGCCAGTCTACGATATTCAGTTCCACCGGGATGCCGACTTCTTCCAGCTCCGACTGCATGGCCACTGCCATATAATCCATCTTATTCAGGGTCGCTGCTGTCAGTCTCAGCGGAGTTCCATCATATCCATGTTCCTTCAGGATCTCTTTCGCCTTTTCCGGATCGTGTACATTGTATTCCTCAGATCCGGCATCCGTGTACCAGAACGGCTGTGCTTCATCCATGTAGCAAGACCCCATCGTAAAGCCATTGGCCCCATAGGTTGCTGTCATGACTTCCTCATAATCAAGTGCATAGCTGACCGCCTGACGGAACCACTGATTCGCGCAGAGCCCTTCTTTATGATTGATGATCGGTGCAATGGTCCCCTGCTGTGTGGAGTAAACCGTGACATCGTCCAGACCGGAAACCCGGTCCACATCATCCGCCGGAAGATTAAAGATCACATCATACTGTCCGGATTCCAGGCCGGCATTTCTCGTGTTGGACTCCGGAACGATCCAGTAGATGATCGTCTTCGACGGGGCTGCCTTATATCCGGACCAGCCGTCCATCGGTTCGCCTTCTTTTCACAAAGTTCCGGAACTGCCTCTGCTTTTGAGTTCTGTGTGACAAGTTTTTCAAAAACAGTTCCATCCATGATCTGTCTTGCAATTAAATATTGTTTTTATCAACTTTGCTTAATATTTTTAAGTTATATATACTTTACTTTTTTAATTCAACTTTTTATTGCTTTCTCTCTGCTATCACGACAGTCACCAAGGTCTCGCGCAAGCAAGGAAAACACGCTTCGCGAGTTTCCCCCTGTTATCGCGACAGTCGCCAAGGTCTCGCGCAAGCGCGGACTTTGGCTCGTTGTTCGCGTAAATTAAAAATACGCACCTGACTTCTCACTGAAACAGCGATCGTGCAGTGCGCATTTTATTCCCGTCCTGTTTTGTTCTCCTCTTCCTTATCCCGAAACCAGTTGTCCAACTTCGTGAGTCCACGGATCAGGATCTTTTTCTCATCCTCGTCAAATTCATCCAGGATCGAGGTGATCATTTCTTTATGGAATCTCGCATGGTGGATAAACGCTTTCTTTCCCTTATCCGAAAGCGAGATATATACGACCCTGCGGTCTTCCTCCCCGCGTTCCCTCTTCACATACCCTTTTTTTACCAGGCTGTTCATCGCGATCGTCAGGGTGCCCACCGTGACAGAGAGTTCTTTTGCGATCGATGACATGTTTTTCGGTGTTCCCATACCGATGGCCTCGATCACATGCATATCATTGTTTGTTATATCCTGGAACTCCTGGGTGATGATCGCCTTCTCCTCAACGTCCATGATACTGCGGAACAGTCTCACCAGGATCTCGTTCAATACTTTATAATCGTCCAACCGTGGAATCCTCTTCCTCTCTGGGCTGTCCAACCGCAATATCCGATCTTCCTGACGCCCCGGATCTTTTGTTTTTTACGGCTTTTATTATAAACGATTCCAATTCACGACACAACCGATTTTCTCCGGTTTTCCGCTTTTTCTGTGAAAATACATTACAGTACACGGACGCCCCACCGCCGGGCTGTAACAAGATTATGCCTATGCTTCGCATTCCGGCCCGGCTGTATCAGGTATGGAATAATTGCCCCGTCAAAAAGATACTTGCAGCGATCCCAGCCGCTGTTGCAGCAAGAGCTCCAGGCAATGTCCAGCGTGTCTTTCGGATATGTGCAGACATAAAATACACACTCATGGTATAAAACACTGTCTCCGTACACCCCATCATGATAGAAACCATATTTCCGACCAGAGAATCCGGCCCATATTCTTTAAAGATGTCAAGGATCAAACCAACGGCTGCAGAGCTGGATACGATCCTCACCAGAATGATCGGGATTACCGGAACAGGGATATGGCAGAGTGCGGCGGGAATCTTCAGAAGTTCCGATACTGCTTCAAGAATCCCCGAAGCTCTTAAAACTCCCACCGCTGTCATCAGTCCGATCAGAGTCGGAAGTACATCCGCCACAGTGTGCATTCCTTCCTTTGCGCCATCCAGAAAATCATCGAACACCGGTCGTTTTGCAAGGACTCCGGAACCGACGATATAAAATACCGTGAGCGGTACCATAAACTCTGAAAGAAAGATCAGAATATCCATATTTCTTTCCGCCCGATCAACATCTTCTCCTTTTCATTGTATTCTCCGGAAAAATCCATTATACTAAGCACATGGAGGTGTTTTCACTATGAATATTCTTTTTCTCGAATATCCGCCGTGTTCCACCTGTCAAAAGGCAAAGCGCTGGCTCGATGAGCACCAGGTATCTTATACCAGCCGCCATATCAAGGAAAATAATCCCAGTGTGGCAGAACTGACAGAATGGTACAAAATGAGCGGACTTCCGTTAAAAAAATTCTTTAACACCAGCGGACTTCTCTATAAATCCATGGGACTGAAAGATAAACTCCCGACTATGAGCGAGGAAGAACAGATTGCCCTTCTGGCAACTGACGGCATGCTCGTAAAACGTCCGTTAGTGATCGGTGACTCCTTTGTTCTCACCGGATTTAAGGAAAAAGACTGGCAGGAAAAGCTAGGGTGACTGACGCCCTGGCTTTTTTCCGCTTTTCACAAACAGCCAGATTCCCGCTGCCAGTAAAAGTACACTTACAAAACTCACCGTTATCGTCGTGATATGGCTCTCCAGCCATTCAATGATCCGCTCTGCGAGACTTGCCTGTACAGTTTCTTCGGAAGTATCCGGGATCGTTTCCGGCTGGCTCATGATCTCCGGCTCTGGTTTGATCCCTGTCTCATCTTCCGTTTCCGGGAGAACTTCCTCATAAATTCCAATATACTGCTTTCCTTCCAGATCCGGTGTCCGGATCTGACCGCCGTACTTCGCTTTTACGTTTCGGACCAGTTTGCTTCCAACTGCAGCTGCGTTTCTGCATATCACCTCCCCATCTTCATAAGGTTCTCCGTCCCACTCCACGCGGTCTACCCGGTAATACTCCCGGGACAGTCCGGCGAGATCCAGAAGTTTTTCTCCGTAGTCAGCAAGATCCGCATTCCCGGAGATCTCCATATCTCCCAGATAAAATGAGTCTGCTCCATACCCGGAAACCGTGATCGAAAAAGAAAAGGTATCTGACCATTCTCTCGATATTTCTTCCACATCCACAAGAGAAAGCTCCCGCTCAAACTCTGTGCCGGACTCCTCATCGATCAAGGGAATATCCGCTGTCTCCGGCACTGTATCATCTCCTTCCAGATCATATGGGATCGTCACCTGGGCATACGTCATTTCTCCTGTTTTCTTTGCGTTTCGGATCCGCGTTGATACCAGACGGTATTCTTTTTCGCCTTCGCTCCTTGTCTGTTCCGGTAGAAATTCCTCTCCCCCACCCGTAAATATGGGGCTTTCATACGTCAGAGTCTCTTTTTCTTCTCTTTTTTTCTCCACAGACGATGTCTCTTCTCCGGACAGAGTTTCTTCCACCTGCAGCTTTCTTTCCTCTGACGGCAATTTTTCCGCGAATGCAAGCATGAAAAAAGATACACATAAGAGAACTGCCTCCATCCCTAAAAATCCGAATATTTTTCTGACCGGAAGCCGGATTTTCCGGCTTCCATCATTTTTCATCCTCATGTTCATTGTTCCTTTCTTCTCTCTCCTTTTTTATGTGAAGATACCAGAGTCCAAGGAATCCGACAAACAGACCGGTTACTGCAAGCTCTGGTCTTCCCGTATCTCCCGTTTCCGGGGTTCTGAGGTCTGTCCTGTCTTTTTGGTGGACGCGTCCCTTTCCGCTGCCTGAAAATTCTCGTTCATAGCGTACCGTGATCGTCCCATATGTTTTTTTCCGTTCCGGCTCCGATTCTGTCTCAGACTCTGTCCACTCCGCTTCCACCGGTTTCTTTGGCTTCTCACCAGGAACCGATGGCGTCGGACGTTCCGGCTCCGTTGGTGTTTCCGGCGTCTCCGGTATTTCCGGTTCCGTCGGTGTTTCCGGAAGAGTCGGGATATCGGGTTCTGTCGGCTGTTCCGGCTCCGTCGGTGTTTCCGGTTCCTCCGGCGGCTTTCTTCGATCCGTCATCTCGATCTTCACGAAATTTCCGTTCTCCGGCACTGTAAAGGAAATAGATTCAGCGAGCTCGTACCCGTCAGGAGCGGATATTTCTGTCAGAATATAGTTCTCACCTGCCGTCAGCTTTCCTTCTACAAGATGCGGAGTCTTCCCGGATATCCAGGAATCAACAAGCCTTCCATCAGAAGTTTTTAACTCCAGGGAAGCTCCCGGAAGTTCTTCACCGGTCGCGAGATCCAGTTTACTGAATCCGGCTCTTGTCTTTTTATTTTCGACAGAAAGTTCATACAGCTGGATCAGATCCTCTTTTTCCCTGTCAAACACAACCGAAAAGGTTTCTTCGCAGCGTCCGTATCCCAGAGGCGGCATGAGCTCCCGAACTGTATATTCATACATGATCCAGGCTCCATGATCCAGATATCCGATTGAAAGTTCCGGCGATAACGCGATCCCATCTTCACCAGTCGCAAACACAGTTTTCTCCCCTGTCTGTACACAGACAGCTTCAAACCAGGCACCGGAAAGCCGCAGATCTTCATCATCCGCATCTGTCTTCCTGATCCTGATGCGCCCAAATGCTGCCCGTTCCTCCGATTTCCGTTTATTTTCCACTTCATAACGGATAACGGTTCCGGACTGATCCACTGTGATCAGCATCGGATCTGCTCCCTGATATCCATCCGGAACCTTACTCTCCAGAAGCACATATTTTCCTTCCGGAAGCCGGTCGATCCGGTGCAGACCGCCTCTTGTATCGTAGCTGGTCACTTCCGGGAAGCTACCGGAAAATCCGGAACGGTAACGGAACTGATACTCAAATGCCGGTGACGGCTGACCATTCTGCGTTAATTTTTCCGGATTTCCATTTGCAGATACAGAAACCTGCATTCTGCTTCCATCCGATAGCTCCCAGAGCTGCAGGATGATCCCCTGATCCTCTGTTTCTTTATTCTCCAGAAGTCTGGCCTCTCCGGAGATCACTCGTCCCGTGATTTCTTTTCTCCATGAAAACTGTTCAAATCCATTTCCATACTCGCCAAACATCTTTTCATACGCCTCCGGGACCGCCGGAAGGTACTCTGACAGGTCATCTGCCTTCCAACTGTCTGCGATCCGGTCTTTCCGGTACCCATAAGTACCGTTCTCCATCTTCACCTCCCCGTTTTCATCAAGATCCGCTTCACAGAGAACAAATTCGGGAGACGCCGGCCAGGACAGCGCTTCTTTCTCGCCGGACGTATTTCTCTTAAACTTAAGGATCTCCAGTTTTGTATGGTCATCCTTCAGGACAAAGCTCTGCAGCTCTTTTGTCTCTTCCACTGTGATCTCCATCGAAGCAGGAAGATAACCGGGCGGAGTCTCCAGCTCCTCCAGGATATAGTTTCCCACCGGAATTCCCTCAAAATACTTTGGTTTTCCATCCGTAATCCACAGCGCCGTCACCGGAACTTTGTGATTGTCCAACGGGTCTTCTGAGCTCCACACAGCAGGCGTCTCTTCTGCCTTCACAAGGTAGTATCCTTTGGGGTATTTCTCATGATCCGCAGAATTCACACGCTTCGCTTTAAAGAGCGCAAGTTTTGCTCCTTTGACAAACTTCTGACCGTATGATCCGCGGATCTCCGTCCCGTTTTCTTTATTCTGGCTGTCCGTCCGGTTTTCGATATTCTGAACATAGCTTTCTGTCCCGTCTGTCTTTGCAATCTCCACCTTCGTCTTCTCATCTGACAGGACGACTCTCTGGATTTCTTTTGTCTCATTCACCTCCACTGCTGCCGGAAGCGCACGCACATACCCATCCGGCGCCTCCAGTTCCTCAAGAATGTAGCTTCCCGGGATCACACGTCTTAAAAGATCCAGCTGTCCATCCGTCTCCTCATCCGTGCTGCCGTCCTGGATCGTTTTCTCACCGCTGACCCATACATTCGGAATGATCCATACCTCTCCCTTTCTGTGTTTTAAAGGTACATCACCCGCCTCATCCTCCGGATCCCCTACATCAAGAAGATCCTCTCTCCTGTTCAAGTGGTATGCCGCACGGTTCTCCATTTCCAGAAGATCTTCATACCGGTATGTCACATAATCCCCATCCCGGTCATAGACCGATTCTCCTTTCTTGTACACGGCGCCGCTTTCCGGATAATATTTTACCAGTCCAAACTCATCGAGAACTGGTTCCATCTTTTTTTCGAAACGGCCTGTTTTCGGGTTCCATGTCCCAGTAATATAGGCATTCTCAGTTTCTTCTGCGATTTCTGCCGGTCTTCCGGTCAATATTTTCCGTCTTCCGATCAGATTCCCCGATGAATCCGTCTCTTTTACCACCGGCCACACGTAAAAGACCGGTCGTTCCCTTCCATACCTTCCAATCTCCATCTTCCTCACATATGCCAGTCCCGTATAGGGATCTGTTTCCGCGTCCCTGCACAGGAATGGGTCAAGATGAAACAGCGTAGTCTCCGGATCCATCGAGGTAAACGCCTTCGACTTCCGATCATATACAAGTTTTGAGAAATCGCCTCCAGATACTTCAAATACAGGTTTTCCATTTTTCAGCGCGTAGATCGATCTCGTATCAAAGGTGATCTTCTGCCGCCGCCCTTCCCGGTCATAGCCGTAAAGAGTTCCATCTTTTCCTTTCGTTATCACATCAAGATTCCCGAGATCGTAGAGCAGGACCGGGGTATCCGGTCTCTTCACGGTCCTGAGTTTCCAGATTCCTTCGCCCCGGGTATCATTTTCCGATCCTGGTTCACGAGAGAATTCCTGTTTTTCTCCTGCATATCCCTCCTTTACGACAATATCTGTCACATTTCCGTTTCTGTCCCTTGTGACCTCCACACCTTCAAATGCGTAGTCCTCGGAATCTCCGGTCGTTTCTACCCGGATCGCGTCATAAAGCGCAAGTTTCGCTCCGGTTACATATGGGTTCTCATGCTCTGCCGTTTCAAGCCTTTTTGTCACATAGCCGTATCCCTGAAAGACACCGTTCTCATAAACGAGCTCCACCCTCTCTCCGGCATGTTTCCGCTCTTCCAGCATCTCCAGTGTCCCTTTCTTCCAGCCAAATCCCTGGTATATCCCTGCATGATCATAGGCAAGGTCGAGATTCTCCAGTCCATACTGTGCGCGAAGTTCAGAGATCGTACCTTCCACACGGCCTGATACCTTCATTCCACGAGTTGTATCTATTGTCTTTGTTTTTGAAACTTCCAGAATTGTTGCGGTATTTTTCGCGTAGATTCTGGCTGTATCCATGACATTCTTCGGATGGATCCCCTTCGGATCCTGCTCATATCCATAAACGAATGCTGCCGTTTTCTCTTCCGTCCAGCCACCGGAATACAGGATCCTATCACTGTAGATTTCCACCGCCACAGGTCCTGAACGTACATATCCAGACGGCGCCTTTATCTCTGCCAGCACATAGACTCCTGCCGGAAGAGGATTTGGCGTTTTCGCGTAACCTGCTGCCTGAAGAATCCCCTTTTCCGCAATATCCCGGATTGTTGGGATCGCCAAGAGCGTTCCCGTCTGCAGTCCATCTCTGTCCGTAAAGCTTACAAGATCTTCCTCATGACAAACCGGCGTTCCCGCAGGAACCGTTCCGTAAAAGAGTTCTCCGGCTCCAGGCGCTTTCCGCGCAAACGGCCGGATCTCCTTCGCTCCCATCGCCTCCAGAAAATATCTGCTTCCCAGGATCATCGTATCAGCCGTGTAACACGTTACAGCTCCATCACCATTCTCTGCCTCATTTCTCTCTGCACGGTAGATCCCGAATACTGCGTCATCGTGAAGGATCGGTTCCCCTGTTTCCGCATCAAGCTTTTCAATTCTCACATCAGCATAATATTTCCGGTCCAGAAATGATTTTTCTCCATATCCTGTCCAGCTCTTGTCATCTTTCTGCTCATTCGGATCTACAATGCTCCATGGAACCAGCATCGGCGCATATTCTCCGTCACGAGCTGTTTTTACCCCTGTCATCGTCTCCTTTCCATCCGTTTTCGCTCCGTATTCGCTGTCTGACCGATAGTGATAATATCGCCCCACCTTCCCGTTTCCATAAGGTTCATAATGGCCGGTCTTTGCTTTTTCTGAGAGGCCATATGGATAAACTTCAAAATCCCCGTCATTGCTGTGGGCACTGATCACATACTCCCGCAGCTCCTGCTGCTGATTTTTGTCCCACTCCTCATTGAAGCGGATCAGGTACTTTTTCGCAAGATCCCATGGGGAATACGCTCTCTTATAAATATAGTTTTCTCTCTGATCATCCCCGGACTGTCCTGCTGCCTCCGGAAGGAAGATCTCCTTCGGCGCATCGATCTCATAATGCCTGTTCTTAAAGTCCAGTAATTCAGGTGCATATGGCTGTTCCTCTGCGATCACATACTCTCCGTATGGGAGATATTCAGAAACTGCCGCAGCTGCCTCTTCCTTTGTCTCCCCATTTTTCTTTTGAACGGTCAGAGTTGTCTGATCTCCGTCAGGACCACCGTCCTCCTCGCTGTCCCATGCGATCGCGTAGATCTTTCCAAGATCATATCGGAAAAATGGCTGCAGATACTCCTCCGCCTTTTGGATCGCAAAAAAAAGGGCCTGGTCATACTGCTCATCCGGATATGCGCTCGCCCCATACTGCAGATTTTCCATCTCCTCTTTCAGATACCAGTCGATGGCGAACTGCCGGACCGCATCCGAGCGCTTTGCGTTTTCTTTCGCATATTCTGAAGTATTGATCTCATTTTTCTTTCCGCTGATAAGGCTGGACGCAAATGGTTTAAATGACGTATTCCACAGTTTTCCCTTTCTCTTCCAGCGATCTGTATCCGCCGTTCGGATAGCCGCGAAGAACTTTTCATAGTTATACTCGTGAATCGTTCCTTCACCCTGGTCAGAATCTTTCCTCCGCTCCACCGTCTCCAGTACCTGTCGGATTTCCTTTCTCATATAGATCTTCTGCACCAGCTCTGGAAAATGTTCCCGGTATTCTTCGATCTGCACCGGATTTCCGTTTTTATCTTCCCAGGAAATCTCTCCGTCTTTTGTACAGAAAATTCGTTCCAGATTGGACTTTAGGTAGATCTTAAAGCGGAAATTCCCGATATTTTCTCCGTCGTCCGTCTTTTTTTCCACGCGTATTTTCTGTTTCACAGGCCGCTCAAGAACAATTGCCGATGTCAGTCCCGTATCCCCGTCCTCGCTGATCTTATCCTGCCCGCGATAGATCAGCCGCTTTGCGATAATATAGGTATCGGAAAGATCCCGGTTCTTCGAAACAGACGCTGCAAGAGCTGCACCTGCAAACCTTACAAGGTATTCTGCATAGCCGATCCGGTCCCCCGCCCGATATCCCCGGACATTCGCATTTCCAAGCATCCGGATCTCTTTTTCCGTCAGAACATGGCTTTTTTCCGGAAGTTTTGCAGTAAAGTTTAAAGTAAGACTCGTCTTTTTATCATTGAATTCTTTTCCAAAAAAATCCTTTCCCACGGTCTTTATATGGATCCTGTATACACCGTTTTTTTCCTCTCTCACCACATCCGGAAGTTCCACGTCTTTTTCCACGACTTCTTTTTCTGTCGTGATCTCGATCTTATCTTCCGTCTTTGTAAGTGGAACGCGGTATCCATGTGCCGGATCTCCAGACAGGTAATCGATCACGTCTTCCCCTTTTTTATGGTAAACCATGACCTGATGCATGATCTCCGTCAGTTTTCCATCCGTTCCCGGCATCATGACCGGGGTCAATGTCGCATCAAGATAATATCTTCTGCCTCTGCCGTTCCCGAGCATGTACTGTCTGTCCACCTGAAACCGATACTTTCCACTGTTTTTATATTCCTGGTAGACCCAGCGAAGATTTACCGGATCCTCGTATACGGCATACACGCAGTCCACCGTTTTCCTTCCATTTTCCGTTTTCGATGTGAAAAATCTTCGATTCCCGATCGAGGATGCCCCGGCGTACAGGGTGATCTGATAGTGGTCTCCTTCTCTTCTGATCATATCGATCCCACCAAAATCCCACTGGGGATGTTCCTGATACCAGGTGAAAATATTCTGCATGAGATCCAGGATACTGTCATTCTTTTTGCATGTGACAGAGATTTCCTGTACTGCTGCCCCATATACTGTTTTTTTCGCTGTTTCTCCTGGTTCCGTCATCATACCCCAGACATCTGTCTGACCTTTTTTCACTCCCCGGTTGTAAATCGGTGCAGTTTCCATAGAACGGATCCCTCCTGCAGTAACCGGGACATCATATCCGTTCTTTCCGAGGATTTCCTCCGTCTGCGCTTTCAAAAAGAGAAACGCGTCTGCTGTTTCGTCTGAAAGATCACATTCCTCCAGTTTTGCCTGAAAACGTTCATCGTCCTCATCGACAGACAGATTTTCAAGGCGCATCGGTATTTTCTCCGGGATCTGCTCCGCCTTTAAAATCTGCGGTTCCGTTCGGCTCACCGGTTCCTGCCCGGTGATCTTTCCCGCTGCGTTACGCTCCGGCTGATAGAGAAGGTCACTGGAATCGCTTTCCGCCTGCTTCCATATCGTTCTTCCTGCCGCATCTTTCACGATCACGGTCTCTGTTCCCGTCACATGAGGTCCTGTGACCAGCTCTTCTCCTGTATCGACACGATAAAACTTTGTCCCTTCCGGGAAGCCGCAGGCGAGGATCTCATATCCTCCATCTCCGTTTTCCCCGGCAGTTCCCGAGGAACTCACCGTAAATGCAAGTTCATCGTATCCTTTTCCGCTTCCATCATCGCCTTCCATCGCAGCCGCAAGCTCCGGCATCGTAACCACCGCAGTTCCATTGGCATCTGTCACAGAATCCGGCACATCATATCCGCTTCCCCGGTTTGTAATCTGCTGCTCCATTCCATTTACAGAGAGTTCATATCCCTCGCTTCTTGAGAGCTCCTTTATATAATATTTTCCAAGGATCAGCGGACGTCCGATCCAGCAGTTTCCGTTCTTTTCTGTATTCTTCTGATAAAGATTTTCCGGTCCGTTCCAGGAAATATCATTTCTTTTGCTGATCTTCCCTTCCCCGTAATCGTATTCCATCCCCGGTTTTACGGTATAACACAGGAAATCTGCATTTCCGTCCTGATCTGTCGATGCCGCAGCCACAAGATCATTCTTCCTGTAGACGATCCCTGTATTTGTCAGGGTCCCGTTTCCCGCTACTTCTGCGTCCGGATGGATAATGTCTTCCGCCGCGAAAAGACCGTAAACAGCCCCCTGAAGTGTTCCGTCCCCTTCTGTATCCCCGTAGGATGAATACTTATCAGATTCTCCCCGGAAAAGGTCCAGATCTTTTTTTGTAATATGGATCCGTCCTTCCGTCCGGTGGTCATAAACATGCCATGCATCCCCACAGTTTTCCGCTCCGTTACAATGCGAATATTTTCCGGGATCCCCGGTATTCAGATGCCGGATCCCATCTTCCTCTGCATCTGCCAGGATATCCGCAAAATCTCCAACACTTTCAAACTCACCCCAACCGTCTGATCCTCCATTTTCCTCTTCCTCATCCTGATCTTTTCCCCGGAACAAGTCATAAAGCATCCAGAAAATACTTTTCTTTTCCGCATTGGACTCCGTCGCCCTGACAGCCGCAGCTTCTGAGTCGGAAGCAGTTCTCCTCAGAACATTTCCCATCGTGCTTTTCACCATCGATATTTTTCTTTCTGAAACACTGTTCTCACCCATACTTCCATTTCCCGAATACCAGATGTTTTCCGCGATCTCACGGCTGCTTCCGGACACCTTCTCCGCATTCGCTCCTGCCTCGGAAGAATCCGTCATGATCATCTCCACCGGAATATCATCCTGATGCAGATCATGGAGTATATACCCACTTCTCGCCTGGATTTCTTTCCAGGTATAAGTAAAACGCAGTCCGATAAATTTCCGGTAAGTCTCTTCACAATCTGCTTTACAGCCGGATCCTTCAAATGCATCCTGAGACGCGGCACGGTTCTTTCGCATCATCCCGGCGCCTTCCCGGCTTCTTCCGTCTGCTTCTCCGCTCTCCAATACCTCCTTCACTTCGTCATAGACACTCTCATCTGCAAGCCAGTGGAAGTGGCATCCGCCGTCCGCCTCTGCCTCGCAGGCCTCTGCTAACTCCAGCCACTGTTTTGCCGCCGCCCGGTTATTGTCCCGCGTCTGTTCTGCCGCCTCCTCATAGGCATCGCTTTTCCCATCACCTTTTCCCTGTTCTTCAGGCATATTTGCCCAGGATGGAGCGGCATGTCCGTCGCAATATGTCTTTTCATAGGCATATTTTCTGGTATCGCGATAAGTAATTTCACCTTTTTCATTCGTGGTTCCTTCAGAAAACACCTGGAAGTCTCTCCATGGACGAAAACTTAAATTTTTTTCCGAAAGTTTTCCCTCTCCATCCGCCTTTGAGATCTTATCCTGATCCTCAAATCTTTCATACAGATAGAACTGGCTTCCCTTTAACGGCATTCCCGTCTCATCATCATGTTTTACGAGCCTGACATTGTAATCCGCCGAAAAAGTCTCTTTATGGCGATAGATCTGAAATTCCAGTGTCGGCGTCTCTGCTCCGTATTCCTGCCTTTCGTCTTTTTCTCCTCCGTCCTGGCTGATCACAAGATAAAATACCATATCCGCCGGAATGATCCTCATATCCGCTTTGTAGAGTCTCTGGTGTTCCGGTGCATTGATACAGACCTTAAAATCCATCCATTCCCGGAGATATTCCGGATTCCAGCTGCCTTCCGTGTACCAGCCGGAATTACCTCGCATCGTGATCTTATAACGAACCGTAGTCTTATTATATTTTTCTTCATCCGTCATACTGCTGCCGACCGCATTTTCATTTGCAGTCGCCGAGCCGTTATTATGGATGCGGATCGCGTCTCCGCTCCAGGTCACCTCATACAGATTTGTACCCATCACAGATTTTGCAATATTTTTATCCTGGGAGGCATCCAGCCAGCCCACATTTCCCCCGGTTGATCCATTGTCCCAGACACTCTGAGGTTCGATCTTTGCAATATCGCGGATAAACTCCTTTCCGAGCACAAATTCTGTATCCAGTGCCCCCGGTCCGTCGGAAAAAGGCAGTACCTGGAATGGCACTGCCGTATCTTCTGAAGTCGCTCCCCGGATCGCGTCCGGTGCTTCTTTCCCCGCCGCCAGTCCGACCGATGACGCCTGCTCCATTGCAGCGATCGCGCGATCTTCGATTTCCGGATTGTCAGCCACCCAGGCAAATTTTGTTCCGGCATCGTCTTTCACATATTTTACGATATTGGCACTCGATGTTGTGGAGGTAATTTCCGCATAAAGGCCCGGATCAAATTTTTTTGCCGCGTCCTTTAACGCTGACCAGTTATCCGGATACGCCCAGAATAACCGTTTCGCCTGCGTCTCCGTAAGGGGAGACGGCATCGTATCAAATTTATACATGTCATACCGGTCGACTTTTTTCCATCCTTTTCCTCCATCAAGGCAGTAGAACGGTGCCGTCGATTTCTGCGGCCATATATCCGATGCCTCGGACGGGAACGGGAGTGGAATCCCCACTCCCGTGATCGTCATGATAACCGCCAGAAAACCGGCTATCCATCGCCTTCTTTTCTTCTTTTCCATCCTGATCCCCCGCCATTATTTCTTTCCAAGTGTCTGCACAATTCCGTGAACACACCATGCACCTGTGTTATCCACAGTATATCCGTCCGGTGTCATACAGCCCGCCAGCATATGTCCGTTTTTCTGGTCCATATAGTAGCATTTTCCGTCGATCCAGTTCCATCCCTTTGTCATTCGTCCCGTCGGTCCAAGGTAATACCATTTTTCTCCCTCTTTCAGCCATCCGGTCTGCATTTTTCCCTGATTTCCATCGCTCGTCTTCCGGAGGTAATACCAACTGCCATCCTTTTCGTCGAAAAACCAGCCGGTCTGCATCCTGCCGTCACTTGCGAAATGAAACCAGGAAGTTTTTTCCTGACCTTCTTTTGCGTATGGATTGTAGATCCAGGCCCATTCACCGGCATAAGTTTTTCCGCCGGAAACAAACCGCCAGCTTCCGTCTGCTTCTTTTCTCCATTCACCGGCAATACTTCCTTTCGGCTGTTCTCCTGTATTCTGCAGCTTTTTCAATACACTTCCCGTACTTCCACTGCCAGAAGAATGTCCTCCGGAACTTCCGGACCATGTCCGGTCTACAAGTTTAAACGTCAATTTTACCGGGATCTTTTTTTCAATAGTTCCTGCCTTCACCGTGATCTCATCCGTGGTTTCCGCCGTATACGGGTATTTCTTCATCGCCTCCGTGATCCAGGATGCGCCTGTATCTGCCGATATCACTCCGTTTTCCGCTTTCACAGCTCCGGATCGAGATCTCCATTCAAGTACAAAATTTCCGTCTCCATTCCCTTTGAGCGCCGCTGCGGGAACAAGTTCTGCCGTGATCTTCTGAGCATCCGCACCCTCCCAGCTAAGTACCGGGTTGTATCTTGATCCGCTTTTCGTAAGTGTCAACGCAAAGGTCAGCGCATCCTGATCCGCCCTGATCTCCTCAGGCATCACCACCGTCTGGTCATCCGTCACAAAATCCACTTTCACACTGCAGGCTGCCGACTGGATATTTCCAAGCGCATCCTTCGCCGCCATGATCACAGCGGTGCTTCGGGTCCCATATCCGGTGCGTTTTTCATAAATATGTTCCGCATGAGCCGCGTCATCTGCTTCCATGAGATCCAGGATCCATCTTGTATCCTTTTTGGCGCTCACCTTCGCATTCCGGTAATCGCCATCCGCGATCCCTTCTTCCACAAAACCGGCATCCACCTGGATGATCGCATGATCACCGACTGTCCAGCTGATATCTTTTTTGTCAAAGTAATCCGGTGCAAAAGTCCCCGAAAGGATCTGCGGTGCTGATACCGTGAGTGTCTCCTGTGGCTTTTTCCGGTCACCGGTCAGTTTTCTCGTGACCGTAAAATTTAAAGCTGTCTTATCGAGAGATGCTCCTTCCGCCGCGACCTTCGTCCGGTCTTTGATCTGGAAGGTTACCGGGATCCTGCAGTTTGCCGTCACAGACTTCTCCTCGAAACTGGATGCCGGTCTCGTTTTTGCCGTCAGGACAGCAAGTCCACCCTGAATCCCGTTTCCGTAGACCGTATCCTCGATCGGATACCGGTACTGTTTCTTTGCCTGCTCTGCCTCAGCCTTCCCGACGATGTCCTTAAAAAATCCGGCATTCAGATTCAGCTCGATTGAAGCGCTCTTTTTCGTATATCCGGACTCATCCTCATCATCATTTTTCTTTAAAAGGATCAGTTCATCATCGTCCACGCTCCATCTCACCGCCTCATCGGCGACATCATTATTCTTATCGACTACCGCCTGGATCTTCACATCCTGGACCTTTGTCCCGGCTTCCGGCTTTCCGTTCAGATATCTCGCCAAAAGTTTTCCCGCGCTGTCCCGTACTTCCGTCGTGATCGCCGGGTTCATCCGGTCGCCGGTGCGCTCCTCTGTGACCCTGAAGGCAAATTCCTGAGGCTCCACCCGCACGCCTGCAGCCACCTTCTTATAGACAGCAGATACTTCCGTGTCATGCTCCGGCATCACAAACTGGTAGGAACCGCCAGTCTGATAGCTCGTCTTCCTTCTTCGCCCCAGAGAGTCCGTATAAGTCGGCACACCGTCCATCTGGAATTTTTCCGTCTCCGTATTCCTGGGCGCTGTGAGGACTGTCACCGTGTCCCCGGCCGCCACTGCACCCCGGTACGCTTTATGAAATTCTTTACTGTACGCGGACGGACCTTTTGCTGTAAGAACTGCGACATCGTAGAAATTCTCTGAATTTGCTGCCGTATCCACCTGAAGGACCGAAAGCAGATATCCCCGCACCGGACGGCCCACGGAATTTGGTGCGAAATGGTCCGGAGTATAGAGGCCCTGTCTCACTGCATCCTCCGTATCCACAACATGGAGGACTCCGTTTTCGAGTTCCTCGTAGAAATAGAGCTCATCCTCTTTCTTTGTATTCTGTCCCTGGACTAATGTGTAGAAATTATCGCCCTTGTTCCAGAATCCGATATGGGCATCATATGAAAACCGGTTATCATCCGAAACTCCGGAACCACAGACTCCGGCCGCGATCTTTTCCTCCGTGTCTGCGAACAGATACGCTGCGTCCGCGCCAGCCTCCGCACCATAGCGGAAATGGAACCCAGTATCGTGCGTTCCGATGAAGGTTCCCTCCCGCGCCGCACTTCCGAGCCCAGAGGACGCGATCGTTCCCTCAAATCTCGCCACTTTGATCTTTCCGGAGGCATATTTTCCGGTAAAGAAGCCGTGGATAGACTGAGAACCGCTTCCGCCGATGGTCCCCATCACATGCGAATTAAAGATATCTGCAGAATTCTGAAAGCCCGCAATTCCGCCAACATAACCACCGCCCTGGATCCTGGCGCTCAGGCTGTCCCCGGTATTCACTTCACAATCCGCGATCAGTGACTCGGAGGCCCGCCCGGCAATTCCGCCAATGAAGATCTCCTTTCCGCTTCCCGCGTCGATCGCCACATGGTCGGAAACACAGTTTTCCACCACAGAATCTTCCAGAACATCCGCGGTCACTCCGCCAACGGTGCCGGTAGTCCTCAGTGTCCCATTTACCGTCACATTCCGGATCACCGAATGCTTTGCCCGGCCCGCAAGAATTCCTCCATTTTCCTTCACTGTGATCACATGTCCCGGCTTTACTTTAAGATCCGTGATCTCCGCATTCTCCACCATTCCGAACAGTCCTCCAAAGTCCCAGGACGGCTGGTACATGCGAAAATTCGAGACAGTCTTCCCATTTCCGTCAAAATGACCTTCAAACGGACTCACTTTTCCCGCCCGCATATCCGCACCGGTTCGGTAAAAACCGATCGGGATCCAGTTCATGCCGCCGAGATCGATATTTTTTCCCAGTTCAAACCAGGCACCTCTATAATTACCCGGGTACGTTCCCTCCCCGCTTCCAATTTCCATTCCCATGGACGCGAGAACCGCAAGTCCGATCAGATGCTCTTTTGTCGTGAGCTGGTAAGGTTTTTCTTTGCTTCCGTCTCCGGATCTTCCACTCAGGAAGCTCATATCACCTACATCCGCACCCCAGATCTCATCGTCCGCCGCGAATACAGCGATCTTCCCGGACGCATCCGACGCAGTCGCGATTTTCCCCTCCGCCGTCTCCACGCTTCTTAAAACTGCCATTCCCTTTACCGGTGTTCCGAGCGCCATGCAGACTCCTAATCCCGCTAACATTATCCGGCTCTTTCTTCCTCTGTTTTTTCTGCTCTTTTTCATATTTTCTCCCCTCTATGCCTGCGGCAGACAGAACGCCGGACAGATTCCGATCCCGCTATCCGACACATCCGCCTGTCTGAGGCATCCGTTTTCCAGATCTACAACATATTCCCTGTTTCCGTATACAAAATTTCCATACTCGTCTGTCTCATAAGCCGGCGTGCGGAGCCAGAATCCCCTGCTGTAAGGACTTCCCTTTCCTTCCGGATTCCAGATCTCCTCCCGGTACCGGTACGCCTCCTCAAGAGAAAGCAGAAAGAAGCGGTCCCGGCAGTCCTGATACGAAAGCCGGCAGCTCCGAAGCCCATCCATCCGGGTCTGCGCAAAATCTCCGGTTTCCGTCCTTCCTGTAAATGCGGTTACTGTTCCCGTGTATACAAAGTCCGCATCCGGAACCGTATTCTCCTCCTGTTCTCCCAGCCACTTTCTTACCCGGGATTTCTTATAATTATTATCCTCCCCGAACGAAAGCAGGACCCGTTCCTCAGATGTGCTCTCCACGTCAGACCGGATCACACACTCCGCCAGAAACAGCGCGCGTTTTCCGTAGTTTCCGCTTCCATCCTGATAATCATCATCAATGCAGCGGAATCTGCAGACTTTTCCCGCGACATTCCGCAGGATCACATCGCCGATCTTCCAGGACGCCCGGTCTTTTTCATCCCCGAACTGATCTCCTGTTCCGGGCACTTTCTCTTCTCCGGGATCCGGCGCCCGCCCCCGCCACTCAAAACCGATCCGGCAGTCCGAAAACAGCTCACCGTTCACACTTCTCGTTCCCAGATCTGTCTTTGAAATATTGATCACATCCGGAAACATCTGCGCGATCACCAGCGTATCAAATGCACTTTCTCTTCCTGTTACCGTGATCTCCTGTCTTCCTTCCCGGTCTGCAGCAGACACGGATTCCATAAAGAATCTTCTGCCTGCTTCCCGGTACTGCAGGATCACCTGCTTCGCTGCCGAGATCTCTATCGGTCTCTCCGCCGCATAGGGGACAAGTTCCCCGCTGCAGCCTGCGAGTGCGCCAAAAGAACCTGCAGCAGCAAGCCACTTTACCATTTTCCTTCGATTCATTTTTCCTCCTGGATATTCCGGCTAAAGCCGCCGGCGGCTTTTCGATGAAGCAGACACCATCTGCTTCCGGAGATTTTTAAGACTTTAAAAAGATCTGTCATGATTTGACTGGAATGTCCCGGACGGTTCATTCCTCTGTTTGTCCATAACTATATCACAGGACCTTTCCGGAATCCATATCGGATCCGTAAAACCATGCCCCTGTTATTTGGTCAGTTTCACGAAAATATTTTTCTATTTTCGTCATTTTTGCCAATCCGTTTTCATAAAAATCCCTGCAAAGTCAGTGTTTACAGGCATTTGATAATGTAATAAAGAGTGTGCACCATTGGCACGGAGTTCCTTTGGATTTAACAGGAAGTTCCTTTTAAGAAAAAACGGGACACGCCGCGCGCATCCCGTTTTCTTCTCCATATTGTATTTACCGAACTTCCACCGTCCGCAGGAACTCCTCCATCGGGATCACACCGTCACACACCAGGTCTGCCAGCTCTTCCCGCATGGTCCGCATTCCCTGTGTCTTCACTATATATTCCTCGATCTCCCATGCAGGCCGGTTCTCCGCTGTCATCCGCTTTAATTCCCGGTCCATCACAAAGATCTCATGGACCGCAGTTCTCCCTTTGTATCCTGTATTCAGGCAGTGTTCACATCCGCGCCCGCGTTTTGCACTTTTCACCGTTCTCCCAAGCAGACGTTGTTCCTCCTCCGTGAGTTCCACCGCCTCCGCGCAGTGCGGACACACCTTTCTCACCAGTCTCTGTGCTGCCATGCCGCACAGACTGTCCGCCGTGAGGTATGGCTCCACGCCCATATCCGCCATTCTTGTGATCCCGCCCACTGCACTTTTCGTGTGCAGAGTCGAGAGCACCAGATGACCGGTGATCGCCGCGCGGACACTGATCTTCGCAGTCTCCGGATCTCTCGTCTCGCCGACCATGATGATATCAGGATCCTGTCTCAAAACCGCGCGGAGTTCCGATTCAAAGGTAAGTCCCGCCTGTTCATTCACCTGAATCTGGCTGATCCCCGGAAGATATCGCTCCACGGGATCCTCGATCGTCACGATATTTACCGGCTGTCTCAACAGATATTCCAGGATCAGGTACAATGTCGTGGTCTTTCCGCATCCTGTCGGTCCGGTAAGATACAGGATTCCGCCCGGACTCCTCAGGATCTGTATCATCTTCTTATAATTTTCTTCATTCATGCCAAATGTCCCGCAATGATCGATCTCCGTCTTTCTGTCCAGAAATCTCAGCACCATCTTTTCCCCGAAGATCGTCGGGATCACGCTCGTTCTCATATCCAGCCGGATCCCTTCGATCGTCTCCCGGAAATGTCCGTCCTGCGGAACTCTCTTTTTTGCGATATCCATCCCGCTGATGACCTTCGCTCTCGTCACGAGCGGCTGGTACATGGATTTGTCAAACTCCCGGACCATCGTCATCATTCCATCGATCCTCATCCGGATCACAAACCGGTCCTCCCACGGTTCCATGTGAATATCGCTGGCATTTTTCCGGTATCCGAAGATCAGAAGTTCTTCCAGGATCTTCACCGCCGATTCTGTCTCTCTTCCAACCCGTTCCGTTTTTTCCGCGCTCTCTTCCCTGTTTCCGTCTCCACCTAATGCAAGCAGCATTTTCACTTCCCCCTATCTCAAAATTTCACTGTCTGGACTGCGGTACCGCCACCGCATAAAAACCAATTCTTTGTCATCGGCATCCCTTATTTAAGGCTGCTGTCCGGGGCTCCCACAAAAAATATTTCCAGATCTCTCATAAAGGACCCGTGCCTCCTCAGACACCGTGATCCTGATAAATACGCGGGATCCACTCGAATCCTCCACTGAAATTTCCGGCACGAGATCATCCTCACAAAACGCATCCAGTGAAAGCTCGTCCAGATCCCCGCCCCGAATCGCACCTGTCTGCAGCCCGTCCGCCACATGCCGGAAAACGGCATCACCGATCATTTCCGCATGTTCCTGATCCCCTGTCCGCTCCAGAACGCGAACCATCATCCGCCTCATCGGAAAAATAAGGAGCATCAGCATTCCAAACAGCAGGATCACCGTCATGACTTCCACCAGGGTAAAACCGCCTCTTTTATTCTCCATCTGCAAAAATCTCCTCCATGACCGCCTGATCCGCCCAAAAACCGGTTACCGGACGATCACTGTCTTTCACCGTCTCTTCCACATAGGATCCGGATTCCACAAACTCCTCCCCGCCGATCTCCAGATGGATCTCTGCGGCGGCTGCATATTCCGCATCTCCTGTCAGGCGTTCCACTTCTGTGCCTGCCGCGGAAAGTTCCCGGCTCTTTTCGATCACGTGGGAATACCCTGAAATACAGGAAACGACAGCCTTTGACGCCAGCATCAGAATAAAGAACGCTGTCAATATCTCCACGAGCGTCATTCCGCTGTGATCTGAAAGTATTTTCTTTCTCTTTTTCATGGCGCGTTCTCCTCCTTCCGATCCGCTGTGGATGGTGTATACACGGATAGGCGTTCCCGCCCGAGAACGATCGATGCACTTTCTGTCTGCTCCCGCACCGTACACTCCGCATGCAGCACCAGTTCAGAGCCATCCTCTCGCCAGAAAGATGTCACGACAGTCCTGATCTTTTCTGACTCTCCATTCTCCGTATCCGCCCAGATCACGCCCTCGGTCACCGGAAGACCATGTCTGGAGACAAGTTTTTCGATCACCTCCGATGACTCTTCTTTCAGGATCTTCCCTGCCAGTACCTGCACGACCGATTCCGCAGCCAGTCTCGCCTCCGTTTTCGCGATATTCCGCTCTGCCCGCGCATATCTTCTCGATGCTGAAGAAAACAGTAAAGTCCCAAAGACCATGACGATCATGACTGTGATCAGAACTTCTGCCATAACAAAGCCTTCATGTCCGTTCTTTTTCAATCGGTTTCCTCCTCTCAACTGCCAATACTCCCATACATGTTCCACATCGGTTCCATGATCCCAAGGATCAGAATACCGGTGAGTGAGCCGATGACCAGGATCATCGCCGGTTCCAGAAGATTCATCAGTTTCGTGAGTGCCAGATCCGCCTCATGTTCATAATTTTCCGCCAGCCTTTTTAACATATCTTCCAGGCATCCCGCTTCCTCACCGGTGACGATCACCGCCGCCAGTTTCTTGTCGAAACTGCCGCTCGCCCGGATTGCCTCGCTGAGCAGCATTCCGTTTTTCACGTCTTCCATGATCAACCGGAGTTTCCCATCCAGATAGCGGTTTCCGATGGTCCCGATTGTATACATTAAACAGGATGGGATCGGCAGTCCGCTGGAATAGAGACTCGACATATTTTCACAGAATCTCGCCGTGCAGATCGTTCTCACCTGTCTTCCCAGGACCGGCAGTGCACACAGCATCCTGTCGTACAAAAGCCTGACCACAGGTCTCGTGATCAGAAATTTCCAGACCGTGAAAAGGATCAGTGCTGCTGCCGGAAGAAAATATCGGTATCGATACAGAAAATGGCTGATCTCCATCAGAGTTCTCGTAAGAAACGGAAGCTTCACACCTTTAAGGAGTGGTTCCAGCGTCGGAAGGATCGCTAGAAAGACAAACAGGACCAGGAAGATCATCATAAAGATAAGGATCTTCGGGTACCGCATAGCACTGCAGATCTTTCCTTCCGTGCGATGTTCTTTTTCATAATGCTCCGAGAGCTTCATAGTCGTTTTCCCGAGATGACCTCCGATCTCCGCCGACCGGATCATCTGGACTGCCAGCTCCGGAAATGCCCCTGTCTCCTCCATGGCATCCCCGATCGCCATTCCATCGGTCATCCGCTGCTTGAAAAGCCGGCATGCCCGGGAAAATCTCTGATCTGTTTCATCCGTTTCCATGATCTCAAGTGCCCCGGCAATCGGAAGTCCCGAGCTTACCAGGACCGAAAACTGTCGAAAAAAATCAGCTAATCCTGCCGTCCCAATTTTCTTTTGCTTTTTCATGACATATCCCACCTTTTATTACTCTGGATCCCCTACCATGTTCCCCAGAAGAACAGGGAGACGATCTGATCCTCAAAAAGTCTTGCGGCAAATAGTCCCAGACAGAGCGCCGGAGCAAACGGGATCCTCGCCCACTCTCCGAATCTCACCTTTCCAAGTGCCAGCAGGACCACTGACTGAAGTCCTCCAAGAAAAAGTCCCGTGATCGTCCCGATCAGGCATGTTTTCCATCCGAGACAGAATCCTGCGGCTGCCAGCAGCCTGATATCACCGCCACCAAATGCCCCATCCACAAAAAGATTTGCAAGGTACATGGGAAGTGCTGTGCAGAAGATCCCGATGAGCCGGGCAGTAAATGGAATTTCCGGCTCCGTAAATACCGAAAGTCCCGCCAGGATCATCAGCGGAACCAGCACCCGGTCCGGTATCATCATCGTGCGGATATCGGTCCATGCGATCCGGATCAGGACCACCGCAAGGCACAGATCCATACAAAATCTCATCTTTTCCTCCATCGTTTGTAAAAATATTCTTTGAAATTTTCTGTCAAAAAGCAAAACGGCGCAGTTTTCCACTGCACCGCATCAAAAAACCATATTTTATGTCCCCATTTTACGGAATCTCATAAAGCTTGTCAATTCATTGCCCACATATGGGCTATAAATATCACCCGCGAAGATCAGCCTGCGGATACCGCACCACACGGTCACACACCTTCTCAAGAAGCTCCGGCGAGTGGCTGACCGCGATCATTCCCATCTCCCGCCGTTTCAGTTCCTTCAAAACGAACTCCCAGATCTGTCCCTGCGTGATCAGATCCAGCATTGTCGTCATCTCATCCGCGATCAGAAGTTTCGTCTTTCGCCCCAATGCTCTCGCGATACAGAATCTCTGAAGCTCCCCGCCGGAAACCTCCACCGGAAACCGTTCTTTCCATTCATCCCGGATCCCGAGGCCTTCCTCGATCCGCGCCCGTTCGCCCGGATCCTCAAACGTCCAGTCCCCTTCCGCAAGAACCGTACTCAGGCGCCTTTTCGGATTCACTGAGAGCTCCGGATGCTGCCAGACCATCTGCACCGGGCAGTAACCGCGGATCTTCAGGATCGGCATTCCATCGACCAGGACTTTCCCCTGATCCGGTCTCTCATACCCGGCAAGGATCTTACAAAGCGTTGTCTTTCCATATCCGCTTGGTGCCATGATCCCCACCTTTTCGCCTGGTTCCACCGAAAGATTTACATGGTCCAGGATCTGTCTGCTCCCTTTCCCGTATTTAAAAGAAATGTCGATCGCTTCCAGCTTCATCTTCCGTATTCCTTTCGCATGATCTCCAGGATCTCTCCTGTGTCGCAGAGGTTTTCTCCGTCCTTTTTCCAGTTCTTCGGCATGGATCGGAACAGCGCCTTTGTGTACGGATGTTTCAGGTTCTCCTCATTCTGAAACGCAGCCGCGTCCGTCTCCTCGATGACTCTGCCTCCATAGAGCACGACGACCCGGTCTGCTGTCAAAAGCGCCAGCTCCAGATCGTGGGTGATGAGAAGAACTCCTGCCCCGTCATCCGCCATCTCCCGGAAATGGCCCATGACGCGCGTTGCCGCCTCCATGTGAAGTCCAGGTGTCGGCTCGTCCGCAATGACGAGTTTCGGTGTTTCCATCACCGCTGTGGAGATCAGAACGCGCCGCGTCATGCCGCCGGATAACTGAAACGGATATTTTTCCCGGATATCCGGAGCCAGGCCATAGCGCTTTAACACCGCCAGACATTTTTCCTTGACAGAATGATTCTTTTTCCCGTTCCGGATCTGATCCCCGATCTTCATGAGCGGATCAAGATATGACACACTCTGGGGCACAAAAACGATCTCATGTCCACGGAGCTTTTTTACCCGTTCCGCCGTCAGCGGTGTTCCAAGAAACCGGATCTCCCCGTCCATCGCGCTGTTGTAGGGCAAGATTCCCATGATCGCATGGGCTAACAGACTCTTGCCGGATCCGCTTGATCCCACGACCGCCACGATCTCGCCCGCACGTACCGAGAGGTCCATCTTCTCCACCGCATGGAGCGTCCGTCTCGAAAAACCGCGGTCATACTGTGTAAAGGTGACGGAGAGATCCTTCACTTCCAAAATCGTATCCTTCATCTTCTCCGCCTCCTATTCATGAACACTGCCCGGATCCAGAAGCCTGCACAGCGCCTGACCGATATAATGGAACAGCAGGACCGTTCCCACGAGGAAAAGTCCCGGAAACAGCGCCAGCCACCATTTTCCCATCGCAAGGTACTTCATGCTCTCCGACAGGATCACCCCGATCGCCGGACTTTCCGAGGAAAGCCCAAAGCCCAAAAATGTGATGCTGGCTTCATGAAGGATCGCATGCGGAAACAGGAGGACAAGTCCCGTAATAAACTGCGGGATCAGGTTCGGCGCCATATGGCAGAATGCGATATAAAACTTTCCTTTTCCGAGCTTCTCCGCGATCTTCACATACTGGCTCTGTTTTAGCTGCAGGACCTCCCCGCGGATGAGTCTCGCGAGCGATGCCCAGTGCGTGAACGCGATCCCCCAGACAACACCCCAGAATCCCCGCCCGCAGGCGAAGGAGATCAGGATCAGAAGCAGCATATGTGGAATTCCCATCACGATATCGATGAGCATCTGCACAATGCTGTCCGCCGCTTTTCCGCACACAGCCGCGCAGAGTCCCATAAGAAATGCCGCAGCTGCGCTGACCGCCGCCGTCAGGAGTCCGATCCGGATGCTTAAAGAAAGTCCGGCGATCGTCCGAACAAACATGTCCCGGCCCATCCAGTCCGTTCCGAATGGATACTGGATACAAGGCGCAAGATTTTTTCGCGTAAAATCGGTCTGGATCGCAGCTTCCTTCCAGAAGCTCCCGAGAACCGCAACGAGCACCAGAAGTCCAGCTGCCAGGATCAGCAGTGCGAAGCTTTTTCTTCTGCGATTTTTCATCATCTCTGCTTCGCCCCCTCCCGGATCCTCGGATCGATCACACCGTACAAAATGTTTGCCGCAAGATTTCCCGCGGCGACGATGACCGCCGTCACGACTGTGATCCCTAAAAGTAACGGAACATCACTTCCGAGTCCCGCCGTCACTGCCGCCTGTCCCAGTCCCGGGTAGGAAAATACCTGTTCCACAAGGACAGAACCGCCGATGATCTCACTCACCGACGAGAACTGAAGTGTCATGGCCGGGAGAAGAATGTTCCGGAGTCCATGACGTCTTAAGATCGCCCAGTCCGACTCTCCCCTTGCTCTTGCAAACAAAACGTAATCACTTTCCATGACCTCGATGAGTTTTTCCCTCGTATGAAGGGCGATGGATGAGATTCCCGTGATGCTTAAAGCCGCAGCCGGAAGAACCGCATGCCGGATCCTGTCCGCAATGGAGATTGCCCCTGCATCCATTCCGATCGGAACGCTGAATCCGATCGGGAACCAGTGAAGCTTCACCGCAAATACCATGAGCAGCACCATGGCCACCCAGAACGACGGCGTACTCGCCACAAACAGCGAATATCCCGTCACGATCCGGTCCATGACTCCTCCGCGCCTTTTTCCTGCGAGAACGCCAAGGAAAAAGCCGAGAACGCCGGATAACAGCCATGCCGTAAATAAAAGCCATACAGAGCTTAAGACCTTCTCACCGATGACTTCCGCCACCGGTCTCCGGTACAGAAGCGAGGTTCCCATGTTTCCATGAAGGAAGTCTTTCAGCCAGTTCAGATACCGCTCCACCGGCGGAAGATCCGTTCCCCAGTAGCTTCTGAGTCTTGCGATCTGCTCCGGACTCATGGAGCCGAGCGCGGTCTGACCGACGTTTGTCTGGAGCGGATCTATGGGCGAGGCCGCCAGGAGCCCAAACGCCAGAATACTCACAAGGAGTACCATCAGACACATCCGCGCTGCCTGTCTGCCGATCCACAGACCCGTTCTCTTTATTTCCATGTCCACTGGTCAACGTTGTTTACGATCGACCAGCCATGTCCATGCGGATGAAGTTTCTGCTCCGCAACCTGCAGTCCGTCCTTCACCCAGTATAAATGATCAATATTCACAAGCCAGATCCACGGAAGATCCCCATCCTGGGTGATCCCTGTCGTCCCGTCCCACTGGGCATCTTTCCAGAGTTCATAGGACTTTTCAAGGTCGCTCTCCGCCAGAGCGGCATCCATGTACTCGTCCACTTTCACATTTGCATACGGGGAATATTCCGCATATTTCTTTCCCGGAGCTGTATGGTAAATGTTGTAGAGCTCCATCGGCGTATGCGCGCCCCATCCCCACATGAGCGGAGTGGACTGTGCGCGGTCGTAGGCGGTATCCCAGCCGACTCCCTCGGTCGTCACGTTGATCCCGAATGCTTTTAACTGGTTTGCCGTGTCCTCCGCAAGTGCCTGGCGGACAGAATCACCCGTCGGATACATCAGGATGAACTCGGCGCGGACTCCGTCTTTTGTGAGGATCCCGTCTTCTCCGGCTTCCCAGCCATCCTCTTTCAGGATCGCCTTCGCCATATCCGGATCATAATCCGTCTCCGCCGCCGGGTTGTACCACGGCATCTGGTCGCAGACGCTGTATGCCACTGTCCCGTACCCGTTTAATACGTGGTCGATCATCTCTTCCCGATTGATCGCAAGGTTGATCGCCCGTCGCACACTCACATCACTTGTAAAATCGTTTCCGAGCGCCACGCCGTTCTCATCGGTCTCCCCCGCCGGGATTACCGGAAGATTGAAACCGCGGTTATCGACCGTCTTGCAGTCAAAAAGGGAAAATCCATCGACCGTCTGGTCAGAGTATGCCGCCGATGTGTAAGCGAGATCCACCTGTCTGGAAAGAGCCGCCGCATACGCTGCGTCCTCATCCATAAATAAGACCGTCACGGTCTTCATTTTCGGCGCATCCCCATAATAATCCGGGTTTGCCTCAAAGATCACCTGCTGCCCTTTGTCCCACTGTTTCATGATATAGCGGCCGGAACCGATCGGGTTCGTTCCATAGTCCGAACCATAGGCGTGTTCCGGGACAATCCCCGTGATCGCCATCGTGTACGGCCAAATCGAATACGGACGGTTCATATCAAACTCGACCGTGGTATCATCCAGCGCTCTCGCCTCTTTTAACATCGTAAAGTCATTGACCGAGCTGTTGTCCCGCAGTGTATTGTAGGTGAATACAACGTCCTCCGCCGTGAGTCTCTCCCCATCGGTAAACTTTACGTCATCGCGGATCGTCACGGTCCATGTCATCCCGTCATCACTGACATTCATATCGGTCGCCAGATCATAACCGATCGTCATATCTGCCTTTGTGACGGTCAGCGTGCTCTGGATCAGCGGCTCATGGACATGTTCTCCAGCTCCCCAGCCGTAAGCCGGATCAAATCCTGCCTCCGGCTCGGAGGATGGCCCCATGACAACGATGACGGAGTCTTTCCCGTTTTCTGCTGCCGCGCCTGTGTTCTCCGCAGCAGCGGAGGAGCCGGATGCGGAGCTTTCCGCTGTCCCCGCGTCCTTTCCGGAACAGCCGGCCATGGAACATACCATGGCGGCTGCCGTCAGAGCTGCCAGTATTGTTTTTATTGTTTGTTTTTTCATGAATTTATCCCCTTTTCTGTCCTGAAACCATGTGCAATGACACACTTTTACTCCAGGCACAAGTGCAAAAAAATACCAGAAAGAAGCATACATTCTGTATGCGTCAACCTTCCTGGTATTGTTTTATCGATTCTTTTTATGATCTGTATGTCATCTTGCTCTGATGACGTACAGATACGAATATTTTTATCGTGTTCCGTCTGCAAACCGCCTTGGGCGGGCTCTTTTCCGAGTATGGGCTTCAGCCGCATAATAGTAATATTATAGTAAACTTTTTTTCAAAAATCAATGTTTTTCCTGTCCATGACTTTGCAGAACACTACCCCCGCCGCCGTACTCGCGATCGTCGCGAGCAGCGCCGGTCCCGCGATCGCTGCCGGATCGACGCTGCCGTACTGGCTGCGGTAGGCGATCATGTTGATGGGGATCAGCTGCAGGGACGAGATGTTGATGATCAGAAATGTACACATCTCGTTGCTGGCGGTCCCGGCCGGGCGCTTCCATCTGTACAGTTTTTCTTTTGACTTCGGCTTATCCGGAGTCTCCCCGTATGACCGTCTCCGCTCCCCGGATATTCCGCAATCTTCTTCCCGGTCCTCTCTCCGGCAAATCCCGCCTCTTCTCTCATTCTCCAGCTTTCCCAGCTCCTCCATCGCCTTCAATCCCGCCGGGGTTGCCGCCCAGCCGAGTCCCAGCATATTTGCGATCATATTTGTCGCGATATACTGCCCTGCCGGATGTCCGTCGGGGAGATTTGGGAAGAGGAATCTGATCACCGGGCGCATTTTTTTCGTGAGCGCCTCAATGAGACCGGCTCGCTCCCCGATCTTTAAGATCCCGCACCAGAACGACATGATCCCAAGCATCGTGACACCCAGAGTCACCGCCTCTTTCGCCGAGTCCAGCAGCCCGTTCGTCACTTCCCCCATATTTCCATGAAATGCCGCCCAGAAGATCCCGGCGGCCATCATCCCAGCCCACAGCGCATTTAACATAAAAAGATCCCGCATTTCTGTCTGAAGAGGTGAAATCCCCGAAAATCCGGTAAAAGACCGGATCCATCGGGTTATCACCTGAGTTTCTTCATTCTATGACAGAAATGCAGGATCTATGAATCTCCGCAACTTTACAATACTTTGTGGATTATGAGCTATTCTCCGCACAGCGCCGCCATGACTTCCGGCACCGTCTCGATCTTCTCGCAGCGGTACGCGTTGCTCCCGCAGAACAGCAGCGCGTCATCGATCTTTCCTTCCGCGGCATTGATAAGCGCCTTCGTGATGCAGTACGGCGTTGTCGCCGGATCACAGTGCTCCAGACACCTGAAACAGTGCTCGACCTTGACCGGGCCTTTCGCGACACGCTCTAAGAACTTGTTTTTGATCGCACGCCCCGGCATTCCGACCGGACTCTTCACGATCACGATGTCTTCCTCTTTCGCGTTAATGTATGCCTCTTTGTAAGCGATATCCGCGTCACATTCCTCGGTGGTCACAAATCTCGTCGCCGCCTGGACTCCTTCTACTCCAAGTTCAAACTGATGCAGAACGTCCTTATGGTCGAAAATTCCGCCCGCCGTGATGACCGGGATATGCTTTTTATACTTCTCGGCAAAGCTTTTTACCGTCTCGATGATCCCGCGGACCTCCTTGTCGTATGCCAGCTCATCATATGTCTCCGCCACATGGTCCGTATCGGCTCCAAGCTCCGTAAGCTGTTCCCTGGAAAATCCAAGGTGACCACCCGCGCAGGGACCTTCCACCACGACGAAATCCGGTGCCGTATGGTACTTTCTGTCCCACATCCGGCAGATGACAAGTGCCGATTTCACAGAAGAAACGATCGGCGCGATCATCGTGCGGCGCTCTTTTTTTTCTCCGCCGTCCGCTTCGCTCTCCGCCTCCGCGACAAATTTCGGCATGTCGATCGGGAGACCGGCTCCTGAGATGATCACGTCCGCTCCGGCCTTTACGGCCTCTTTTACATAGGATGCGTACTCTTTTGTCGCGACCATGATATTAAAGCCGAGAATGCCCTGCGGCGCTTTCTCTCTGGCTTTTTTAAGCTCTGAATGGATCGCTCTCAAGTTCGCTGCCATCGGATTTTTTCCGAAGTCATGATCCTTAAATCCGATCTGCGCTGTGGAAATGATCCCGATGCCGCCCGCTTTTGCAACGGCTCCGGCGAGCGAAGAAAGACTGATGCCGACTCCCATTCCTCCCTGGATCACCGGGCGCTTCGCCACAAGGTTTCCTATTTTTAATGGTTTCAGGATGTTTGTTTTCTCCATTCTGCCTCCTAGAACTTCCGGAATCTCTCGTAACGGCGTTCTGCTAACGTCTTCCCGCCGAGCGGTGTCCATGTCTCAAAGAATTCCTCCATGGCATCTTCCATAGTCTTTGCGATCTCCGGAAGTGTTTCCGGGTCTGCCGGTTCCGGCTCCGGGATAACCCGTTCAATGATTCCAAGTTCTTTTAATTCTTTTGCAGTCATCTTCATGACACGTGCCGCCTCATCGGCGCGTTTGCTGTCTTTCCAGAGGATCGAAGCGAAACCTTCCGGGGAAAGGACGGAATAGACTGCATTTTCCATCATCCAGACCTCATTGGCAACCGCCATGGCGAGTGCTCCGCCGCTTCCGCCTTCCCCGATCACGATCGAGAGGACCGGAACGGTGAGATCGGACATCTCAAAGAGGTTTCTCGCGATCGCCTCGCCCTGTCCGCGCTCCTCGGCTTCCAGACCGCAGAACGCCCCTGGTGTATCCACAAAGCATACCACCGGACGTCCGAAGGTCTCCGCCTGTTTCATGAGACGGAGCGCTTTCCGGTATCCGTCCGGGGACGGCATGCCGAAATTGCGCTTAATGTTTTCTTTTGTATTCTTTCCTTTTTCCTGGCCGATCACTGTCACAGGCATTCCGTGGAAGGACGCGATCCCGCCGACAATGGCGCCGTCGTCCTTGCAGTAGCGGTCTCCGTGAAACTCCATAAAGTCATCAAAGATCGCATGGATATAGTCGGTCGCTACCGGGCGATCCGACTTTCTGGAAAGCAGGACGGAATCCCACGCGCTGCGGATCATTCCGGCGGCTTTTTCCGATGCATGGCGGACTTTCTTTCCACGGGACCGGTTCTCCTCAGAAGCACCTTCCCCGGAATGTTCTCTCTCCCAGGCCGCCAGACATCCGCTCTCCGGCTTTTTATGAAGCTTTAAGATCATCGCCAGCGTTTCCTTTAATTCCTCACGCTTTACGATCTTATCGACAAAACCGTGCTCTACGAGGAACTCGGCTCTCTGGAAACCTTCCGGGAGCTTCTGCCCGATCGTCTGCTCGATGACACGCGGTCCGGCAAATCCGATGAGTGCCCCCGGCTCCGCAAGGATGATATCTCCGAGCATCGCGAAACTTGCCGTCACGCCGCCCGTCGTTGGATCAGTCAGAACACTCACATAGAGCTGTCCGGCCTCATGATGTCTCTTTAACGCAGCGGACGTCTTTGCCATCTGCATCAGGGAGACCATGCCTTCCTGCATTCTCGCGCCGCCGGAGCAGGCGAAGAGGATCACCGGAAGTTTTTCCGCTGTGGCGCGCTCGACCGCCCGTGTGATCTTTTCTCCTACATTGTGGCCCATGCTGCTCATTAAAAATCTCGCATCGCAGACGCCGACAACCGTCTCTTCCCCGTGGATCCGGCATTTTCCGGTGACGATCGCCTCGTTGAGTCTCGATTTTTCTCTTGCCGCCGCAAGTTTCTTCTCGTATCCCGGGAAATTTAACGGGTTGGAGACTTCCATCTCCTTGTCCCACTCCTCAAAGCTTCCCTCGTCAGCGATCATCTCGATCCTGCGGTACGCATGGACACGGAAATATCCGCCGCATTTCGGACAGATATAAAAGTTCGCGCGGACATCATCCGTATAGATCGGTTTTCCGCACTTATTACATTTTTTCCACAGACCGGCAGGAATTACCGGTGCGTCTTCCTGCTCCGCTTTCGCAGATTCCTTTTCTTCCGCGCGGTATCTCATATCGATCTTTGTATATGTTTTCTTAAACATATCCCTTAACATACAAAAAAGCTCCTTTCCAGTCTATGGAAACACAATTTTATGTTACAGTACACGGGCACTCCATGCCCGCGCACTATAACAGGATTTTGCCGATGCTCCGCATTCCGAATCGGCAAAATCCGCGCCCCCAACGGTATCATACGGAATTTTCAGTTCAGAAAATTCCTACCCGTGAAGAGTAACAATTTTATTCTTTACAATACTCCGGAAAATGGGACGGGATAAAGTTTGTATCCACCTCGCCCGCCTGAAAATCCGGATCACTGATGATGTCATACTGGAAATCCAGATTTGTGTTGATCCCCTCGATGACAAGCTCTCCGAGTGCGCTGCGCATCTTCGCGATCGCAGACGCGCGGTCCTTGTCGCGGACGATCAGCTTTAAGATCATGGAGTCATAGTTCGGCGGGATCCGGTAATTATTGTAAACAGCCGTATCGACACGGACTCCGCGTCCGCCCGGAAGATGAATGTCTGTGATCATGCCCGGGCACGGCATAAAGTTCTTCTCCGGATTCTCCGCGTTGATCCTGCACTCGATCGCATGCCCGGAGATCCTGATATCTTCCTGACGCACAGAGAGCGGCTCACCGGAGGCGATCCTGATCTGCTCCTTGATGAGATCCATATCGGTGACAGACTCCGTTACCGGGTGTTCCACCTGGATCCTCGTGTTCATTTCCATGAAATAGAAATTTTTCTGTTTATCCAAAAGGAACTCGATGGTTCCCGCATTCTCATATCCGACTGCTTTCGCCGCCCGGACCGCCGTCTTCCCCATCTTTTGGCGGAGTTCATCGGAGATCGCCGCGGACGGGGACTCTTCAAGGACTTTCTGGTGTCTTCTCTGGATCGAGCAGTCGCGCTCGCCGAGATGGACGACATTTCCGTATCGGTCACCCAGGATCTGGAATTCGATATGGCGCGGATTCTCCACAAACCGCTCGATGTACATGGTATTGTCGGAAAATCCTTTGACTGACTCCATCTGGGCGTTTAAGAAATTGGACTCGAAATCTTCCTCTGATCTTGAGACGCGCATTCCTTTTCCGCCGCCGCCGCTGGACGCCTTGATCATGACCGGGAAACCAACTTCTTTTGCGGTCTTAAGACCTTCTTCCACGGTGTAGACCGGCTCTTTGCTTCCCGGAACGACCGGAACGCCGGCCGCCATCATGGTCTTTCTCGCCTCAGATTTATTTCCCATCTTGTTGATGATCTCAGCAGATGGGCCGATAAAGCGGATATTGCACTTTTCGCAGAGTTCTGCGAAGCGGGCGTTCTCAGATAAAAATCCGAATCCCGGGTGGATGGCATCCGCCTTCATGACCACGCATGCAGTCAGGATGCGCTCCATATCGAGATAGCTCTCTGTGGACGGAGCCGGTCCGATACAGATCGCCTCGTCCGCGAGAAGTGTGTGGAGAGCATCCCGGTCTGCCTCAGAGTAGACAGCGACCGTCTTGATCCCCATCTCTCTGCATGCCCGGATGATCCGAACGGCGATCTCGCCGCGGTTTGCGATTAAAATCTTCTGAAACATCTTCTCCACCAGCCTAACCGATCATAAATGTGAGTTCTGCAGATACCGCAACTTTTCCGTCAACGGTAGCGACCGCCTTTCCAACGCCGACCGGTCCTTTCTGCTTGATGATCTCGCATTCCAGGCGGAGTTTGTCGCCCGGAACGACCTTTTTCTTGAATTTGACATTGTTCATCGCGCCGAAATATGCAGTCTTTCCTTTGTTTGCCTCAACGGAGAGGATCGCGACCGCTCCGGTCTGCGCCAGCGCCTCAACGATCAGGACGCCCGGCATGACCGGCTCCTGCGGGAAATGGCCGGCAAAATACGGCTCGTTATATGTTACAGATTTATATCCGACCGCTCTCACGCCCGGTTCCAGCTCCTCGACGCAGTCCACGAGAAGAAACGGATGTCTGTGCGGAATGATCTCCTGAATTTCCTTGATTCCTAACATTTTTCCTCCTGTCGCAAATGATCTGAACCGGTGTTTTCTTCCGGCTGGATCAGACCATCTGCCTGAAACATTTATTACCGTTCAGCCATGCCGAATGCCAGCGCCTACCGGATCCGGAATAACGGCTGACCATACTCGACGGTCTCCTCATTCTTCACGAGGATTTCCTCCACGATCCCGTCGTACTCACTCTCGATCTCGTTCATCAGCTTCATGGCTTCCACGATCCCGATGACCTGACCTTTTTTCACGGTATCTCCGACTTTTACATAATCCTCAGCATCCGGAGCCGGGGAAGAGTAGAAGGTTCCAACGAGCGGGCAGGTGATCACTTTCTCAGAGATCCCGGAAACTTTCTTCTCTTCCTTGTCTCCGGAGACAGACTCTACAGCTGTCACATCAGCCGTCTGGAGCAGTGTTCCCTGGCCTGCGCCCTGCACGATGACCGGAGTCTGAGCCGCCGCAACGATCTTTTTTTCTCTCTTCATCGTCAGCTTCCAGTCGCCTTCTTCCAGCTCGAAGCCGGTCATGCCGTTGTCCGACATTGCTTTCATTAACTCAATGATCTCTTTTACTTCCATTGCCGTTCTCCTTACTCCTCAAACTTTCTGACAAGCAGGCACGCGTTGTGTCCGCCGAATCCCAGAGAGTTCGTTAAGACTGTCTTTACTTCCATGGAAACGCCGTCGCCCTTTGTGTAGTCAAGATCGCATTCCGGATCGTCTACTTTTAAGCCTGCTGTGGCATGAACGAAGCCGTCCTCGATGGATTTTACACAATCGATGAACTCAACGCCGCCGGCAGCGCCTAAGAGGTGGCCGATCATGGATTTTGTGGAGTTGATCTTTACTTTATATGCATGGTCACCAAGTGCAAGCTTGATGGCTTTTGTCTCGAATAAATCGTTGTGGTGGGTCGCTGTTCCGTGGGCATTGATGTAATCGATGTCCTCCGGCTTCATTCCCGCGTCAGCGATTGCGTATTCCATTGCCTTTGCGGCACCGCTTCCGTCCTCCGCCGGAGAAGTAATGTGATAAGCATCGCCTGTCGCGCCGTATCCGGCTAACTCTGCATAGATCTTTGCTCCACGGGCTTTTGCATGCTCTAATTCCTCTAAGACAACAACACCTGCGCCCTCGCCCATGACGAAACCGTTTCTCTCAAGATCGAACGGAATGGAGGCGCGCTCCGGATCCGCGGAGGTGGAAAGAGCGGTAAGTCCGGAGAATCCCGCAACGCCTAACGGTGTGATGCAGCTCTCGCTTCCGCCTGCTACCATGGCTTCCGCCTCACCATGCTGGATCGCGCGCATCGCCTCACCGATGGAGTTTGTGCCGGACGCACATGCTGTCACGACGTTGATATTTTTTCCCTTTAAGCCAAACTGGATGGACACGTTTCCTGCAGCCATGTTGCTGATCATGAGCGGCACCAGAAGCGGGTTTACGCGGTTCGGTCCTTTTTCCAGAAGCTTCTTATATTCCTTCTCGATGATCTGTAAGCTTCCGATACCGGAACTCACGCAGACACCGACACGGAACGGATCTTCCTTCGTCATATCAAGACCGGAATCCTCAATCGCCTGACGGGATGCCGCTACTGCAAACTGTGCGAAGCGCTCCATTCTTCTTGCCGCCTTCGGATCCATATAATCCTTCGGCTCAAAGTCCTTGACCTCTGCCGCAAGCTTTGCTTTGTAATCTGTCGTATCAAACGATGTGATCGGTCCGAAGCCGAGCTTTTTATTCTTTAATCCGTCCCAGAAGGTCTCAACATCGTTTCCGATCGGGGTGATCGCGCCCATTCCTGTTACTACAACTCTTCTCATGCTTTTCGTTCTCCTGTTCTAAATATGTTATCAGCCACGCCCCGCGCAGATGATAACCGAAACATCCGCTGTCCGGCTGTGTGGCCGGAACAGGCGCTTTTTCCAACTGTCTTTTACACGCTTTACATCGCCATGCCGCCGTCCACCTGAAGGACCTGTCCGGTGATATAAGCGGCCTCATCCGATGCGAGGAACGCGACTGCCTCCGCAATGTCCTTTGTCTCACCGAAACGCTTTAACGGGATCTGCTCTCCCATGGCTTTCTTTACGTCCTCCGGCAGCACATCCGTCATCTCTGTACGGATAAATCCCGGAGCAACTGCGTTTGCTGTGATCCCACGGCTTCCAAGCTCTCTTGCAACAGATTTGGTGAGTCCGATGATGCCCGCCTTGGAGGCACAGTAGTTTGCCTGACCTGCATTTCCCATCACTCCGGAAACGGAGGAGATGTTGATGATCCGTCCGCCTCTCTGTTTTAACATCTGGCGGGAAACATGCTTGATACAGTTGAACGCACCCTTTAAGTTTGTGGCGATAACTGCGTCAAAATCGTCCTCGGACATCTTCATGATCAGGTTGTCTTTCGTGATTCCGGCATTGTTCACCAGAATGTCGAGACGACCGTATTTTTTTACGATCCCATCGATCATTTCTTTGGATTTTTCAAAATCACTGATGCTGCACTGCATGCTCTCCGCCATTCCGCCGTTTGCTGTGATCTCATTTACGACTTCCTCCGCTTTTGCTGCGGAACCGTTATAGTTGACGATGACGGTCGCGCCGTATCCAGCCAGTGTCAGAGCGATCTGACGGCCAATTCCGCGGCTTGCACCTGTCACAAGAGCGATCTTTCCTGTTAAATTCATGTTTCCCTCCGTGTTTCTATCTGTCAGCCGCCAGGTTTTTGTCTCTGACGACAATATTTACTAATTTCTCTTTCGATCACTCAGTTCAGCTTCTCCAGATCCTCAAATTTCTCAATATTGATGACTGTCGCTTCCCTGTTGATCTTTCTGATAAATCCAGCTAACGTCTTTCCCGGTCCGATCTCAATAAACCGGTCAACGCCGTCCGCCAACATGGTCTCCACGCTCTGCTGCCATCTGACAGAAGAAGATACCTGGCGTGTCAAAAGCGGCTTTACGTCCTCTGCCTTTGTCACATAAGCGGCTGTCACATTCGCCACATACGGGATCTTTGGCTCAGATACCGGAATATTCTCTAAGAATTTTCCAAGCTTCTCCCCGGCTTCCTCTAAAAGGTAGGAGTGGAACGGACCGCTTACATTGAGCGGGATCACACGTCTTGCGCCCGCCTCTTTTAACTTCACCGCCGCGATCTCCACCGCCTCCTTGAGACCGGAGATCACGATCTGACCCGGACAGTTGTAGTTTGCGACCTGTACGTTCGGAATCTCGTCCACAACAGCATTGATCTCATCTGCCGTCATGCCGAGGACAGCGCTCATTCCGCCGACTCCCGCCGGAACTGCCTCCTGCATGAGGATTCCTCTCTCCCGGACCGTGCGGATCGCGTCATCCGCCGTCATAACGCCTGCTGCCACCAGTGCGCAGTACTCGCCAAGACTTAAGCCAGCCGCCACATCCGCATGGATGCCGCGCTCCTCCATCACCTTCATCATGGCAACGCTCGTGGTCACCATTGCCGCCTGCGTATACTCCGTGATGTCCAGACGGTCATTTTTCTCAAAGCATAACTCCGGAACGGAAAAGCCTAAAAGCTCCGTCGCACGGTCAAATACTGCCTTTGCAGTCTCCGAATTTTCATAAAAATCCTGGCCCATGCCGCATACCTGCGCGCCCTGTCCCGGAAAAATAAATGCTGTCTTTCCCATGATTCTCCTTACTTCTGACATCCGCCAAGCAGCTTATCTGCCTGCTCCATCATCTCATCGATCATTTCCTTACATGTCTGCTCTTTCGTTACAAGACCTGCGATCTGACCTGCCATGACAGTTCCGTTTGTGGTATCGCCTTCCTGAACTGCTTTCCTGAGAGTTCCAAGTGTCAGATACTCAAGCTCCTCAAAGGATTTTCCTTCTGCCTCAAGGCGGTTGTATTCTCTTGTCATCTGGTTTCTCAGACAGCGGACCGGATGTCCGTGGGTTCTTCCTGTTACCGCGGAATCGATGTCCTTTGCTTTAATGATTCTCTGCTTATAATTTTCATGAACGATGGATTCCTTTGCGACAACAAATCTTGTTCCCATCTGGACTGCCTCAGCGCCCAGCATGAAGGCCGCCGCGATTCCTCTTCCATCACCGATGCCGCCTGCTGCAATGACCGGGATGGATACCGCGTCAACGACCTGCGGAACGAGAGTCATGGTAGTCGCCTCACCGATATGTCCTCCGGATTCGGTTCCCTCCGCAACGACAGCATCAGCGCCGCCGCGCTCCATAAGCTTCGCAAGAGCCACAGAAGCAACGACCGGGATCACGATGATTCCTGCTTCCTTCCACATCTTCATGTACTTTGCAGGATTTCCGGCTCCTGTCGTAACGACCTTCACGCCCTCTTCAACAACCACCTTCGCCACATCATCCGCATACGGGCTCATTAGCATCACATTGACGCCGAACGGCTTCTTTGTCAGTGCTTTCGCCTTACGGATCTCTTCACGGACAACCTCTCCCGGTGCATTTGCGCCGCCGATGAGGCCAAGACCTCCTGCCTCGGAGACAGCGGCAGCAAGATGATGCTCAGCGACCCAGGCCATACCGCCCTGAATGATCGGATATTCGATTCCCAGCATTTCTGTAATTCTTGTCTTCATTTTTATTGCTCTCACTTCCTGAAATCTATCTGTCGGGTATTGCCCGGAATTATCTTTATATCAGTAAAACGCGTCATAGACGCGTTTTTACTCTGGTTTATTCGGTTTGATTATTCCTCAACACCTTTATCTTTTAAGTACTTCATAACATCGCCAACCGTTGCGAGATTCTGAAGGTCCTCAGCCGGGATCTCTACAGAATACTCATCCTCAAGAGCCATAACAAGCTCAAATAAGTCAAGGGAATCTGCACCAAGGTCATCCTTGAAGGAAGTTGCCTCTGTGATGCCGTCTGCGTCTGTGCTTAACTGCTCTGCGATGATTTCTTTCATTTTTTCTAACATGATTTGATCTCCTTTAAATGTTCTTATTATTTGTATTTTATGGATTTTTGCATTTTTTTGTTTTTTTTAAATTATTTCTCATTATGTAGATAACTTCTCCTGCTTTCCGGATGAATCAGATATCTACCACTCCATGAGCACTGCACCCCAGGTCATTCCGGCTCCGAAGCCTGACATGATGATCTTGTCGCCCCGCTTCAACATGTCCTTCTGGATCATATCGTCTAACAGTAACGGAATCGATGCCGTTGATGTATTTCCAAACTGACCGATCGTCATCGGGAATTTCTCCATCGGCTCCTTCAGACGTCTGGCCGCTGCCTCAATGATCCGCTCGTTCGCCTGGTGGAGGACATAATATTTAATATCTTCCTTTTTTGTCCCTGTCCGGTTAAGAAGCTCCAAGACGCTCTCCGGCACCTTCCGCACCGCGAACTTGAAGACCTCCTGTCCGTCCATGGTCATGAACCCGAGCTCCGGCTTTGTCCCTGTGAGGAAGTTTCCAACGGTTCTGGACGTGCAGGCGAGGACATCACCTTTTGTTCCGTCCGCTCCCATCATCATGTCGATGATTCCGGTCTCTTCCGCTTTTAAAACGGCTGCCCCTGCTCCGTCTCCGAAGAGGACACAGGTGCCGCGGTCACTCCAGTCGGTCACTTTGCTGAGGGTTTCTGCCCCGATGATCAGCGCCGTCTTGTAAATTCCGGCTTTAAAAAATCCTTCCACGATATTCATGGCGAAAATAAATCCCGCACACGCCGCAGAAATATCAAATGCCACCGCATTCACGGCTCCGATCGCCGCCTGGACACTGCAGGCGTCACTCGGGTAATTCCGGTCCGGGGAGGAAGTTCCAAGAATGATGATGTCGAGCTCCTCCGGGGAAACTCCGGCTGCTGCAAGCGCCCTCTCAGCTGCCTTCGCCGCCAGGTGGCGTGTCCCCTCTCCGGAAGAGATCCGCCGTTCCCTGATCCCGGTCCGCGTCCGGATCCACTCATCATTCGTGTCCACTATCTTCGCGAGATCGTCGTTCGTAATAATATTCTCCGGCACATACGCGCCGATACCAGCGATTCTGGCTGTCATCATCTTTAAAATCCTGCCATTTCATCCACTCAGAACCTTTTTCGTCACTCTTCCGCGGCCTCACGCCCGCGAAACAGGACCATTTGTTCCGGCAGTAGTTTTTAATTTCAAATAGTTTGATATTCAAAATGTTTGATTCTAATGGTAATAGATGTCTGCTGTTTTGTCAAGTGAATTTTTTTAATCCGGCCCGGACGTTCCGTTCCATGATATATTTCTGCTTTCTGCAACCGTTTTTCTTCTCTTCTGGACTGTTAAAATTCCTTCCGCCTTTGGCTACACCCACCTTGGCGACTGCATGATCATCCTGACCGTCTGCTTATTTGGCACAAGACGCGGCGTACTCGCCGGTGCCATCGGCGCAGGTCTCTCCGATTTTCTTGGCGGCTACGCGGTATGGGTTCTCCCGACTATGGTATTAAAAGGTCTCTGGGCATTCATCGCCGGAACTATCGCCTACAAGCTTCTGCCGAACTTTAAATATTCCTGGCTCGTCGGTGCTATCGTCGGCGGCATCGCCCATATTATCGGCTACACGTTCGTAAAGATCCCGCTCTACGGCACCGTTGTTGCCTTCGGTGAAATGTTCACCCTGTCCATGCAAACCATCGCAGGAATCGTCCTCGGCGGCGTAGCCTACACGATCCTCGTACAGTCCCCGGCGATCCGAACATTAAAGGCAAAATTTGCGTAAAATTTAGGCCCGTCCTATTAAAAAATGACTTCCGACTTTTCTAAGTATCGGAAGTCATTTTTTGTGCTGTACTCGATTATTTCCTTCATTTTATCATTATCTCCATCATTTTTGCCCGGAGTGATGAAGATAATGATAGAAATATGAGAATGCGGTGTGCCGTTTTTCAATCACTGTCATTTAAACCCATTGCGCCACACTGCTATTGCCAAAATAATAGCGCAGGCATATCTTAATATTTCAGATACATGATAAATCTTATTTCCATTTACCTCAGCGCCCTCCTGCGCAAATTTCTGCTCAATAAGCCCTCTTATACCTATTTCTATAAGAAGTGCCATTGCTAATCCCAGCGAAAACATTCTCATACCCTTTGTATAGCTATATAACGATAATAAAAATACTACTGAAACGCCTAAGTTACATAATGTTAACCACATTTTTTTCTTCATATAGATCGCCCCCGCTATGCTGATTGTTTCCGTTTCATCTACTTGAATTATATCATTTACCCCCCCATTTTTCAACCATTATTTATCTTCTTGCTGTATTGTTAATATATTCGTTATTTTTTTGTTATTTGTCTGTAATTTTTCACAAAAAAGAAGACGTACCACCCGTCATCTCACTCAATAACCAGCGACACATCTTCTTCTCGAATTCCCTATTCCTGCTCATCCAAAAGCATCTGATACACATCCCGCTTTCCGATCCCGCGGTCCTTCGCCACAAGCTTCATCGCCTCTTTTTTCTCGATCCCCTGTGACAGATAAACATCCATGTGTTCCGTGAGCGACATGGCTTCCCAGATCTGTTCTTTCTCTTTTTTGATCTCTTCCGGGCTCTTTCCCTCAATCACGATGACACATTCGCCCCGCGGTTCCTCCGTCTCAAAATGATCTAACGCCCCCTGAAACGTGGTTCGGAATGCCGTCTCGTACTTCTTTGTGAGTTCCCTGCAGATCGTGATCCTCCGGTCACCTAACGCCTCAAGAAGCTCCTCCAATGTCCTTACCAGACGATGCGGCGCCTCGTAGAGGATGATCGTCCGCGTCTCCGACTTTAATTCTTCCAGAATTCTCTGCTTTTCCTTTTTATCGGAAGGTAAGAACGCCTCGAATGCAAACCGTCTTGTCGCCATTCCGGAGATCGTGAGCGCCGTAATGCATGCCGCCGGTCCAGGAAGAGAAGTCAGCTCGATTCCGGCCTCATAGCACTGCTTTACAAGCTCCTCGCCCGGATCCGAGATTCCCGGTGTCCCAGCGTCCGTGATCAGTGCGATATTCGTGCCTTCCTTCATCTTCTCAACGAGAACTCTCGCCTTTTCCACCTTATTGAACTCATGATAACTGGTCATCGGCGTTTTGATGTCAAAATGGTTTAAGAGCTTGATGCTGTGTCTCGTATCTTCCGCAGCGATCAGATCTACCTCTTTCAATGTATTTAACACCCGCAGCGTGATATCGTCCAGGTTCCCGATGGGCGTTGCGCATAAATATAATTTTCCCTGCATGACCAATCCCTCCTGCTGCCCGATGCTGCTTTTTCACCGACAGCTTTTTATCTCAACATTTCCGTAACGCGAGTTTACAGATGGTTCCATTCCGACTTGCAAGATCCGCGACTATTCCTACATTATCCGGAGCTTTTCGTTTAGAAAATTCCTGACATTTTCCGGCTCATCCGCCAAAAAAACCTCTCAACAATTTAATACCCGTAAATCGAATAGATCTCATCTGTATACACGCCCGGCTCCTTATAAACGATCACCGGCGCCTCGACCTTCATCCAGGCTCCGCCGCCGCGGACCGCCTCGATGAGGACCATGTTCGCATCCTTATCCTTAAACGGATGCACCATTTTCATCCGCTTCGGCTCCAGCTTATACTGCTTCATCGTCCCGAGGATCTCGATCAGACGGTGCGGCCGGTGGACCATATACATCCTTCCGCCCGGTTTCAGGACCTTCGCGCCTTCCCGCACAACATCCTCCAGCGTACAGAGGACCTCATGTCTCGAGATCGCCTTCACTTCCGTCGGGTTCTTTAACCCATGAGCGTCATTCATATACGGCGGATTTGTCGTAACGACATCAAAGGAAGCCGCTCCGAAAATCCGGCTGGCTTCCTTGATATCTCCATGTACGATCTCGATTTTTTCTTCCAGATGGTTCAGTTTCACACTCCGCTCTGCCATCTCGGCGATCTCATCCTGGATCTCAAGTGCCGAAAAATGTTCTCCCTGCGTTTTTGCGGAGAGAAGAAGCGGGATGATCCCTGTTCCTGTTCCGAGATCCAGCGCCCGCTCTCCCGGTTTCACCGCCGCAAATCCGGAAAGCAGCACCGCGTCCATACCAAAGCAGAACCCATCTGTCTTCTGGATGATCTGCAGTCCATTTCTCTGAAGATCATCCAGACGCTCATTTTCCTTTAACTCAATCGCCATCGAGTTTTGATTTCCCTTCTTTTTTCTCCAGTGCCTCTAACTGCTTTAACTCCGCATCGTTGGATGACTGTTTTTCCCGTCTCTTTTTCGGCCGGAATTTCAGCTGATCCACCTTATACTCACGGATCTCCTTCTCATCGTTATTTACCGTCACGATGACCTTCACGAGCTGGCGCAGGATGCTGACGCTGTGGACTTCACCCTTTAAACCGTCGTCCGTCGTCACATAGTCGCCGATATTCGGAAGTCTTCCGTTCAACTCCTCGTATGTGTCCTCCTCGTACTTTAAGCAGCACATCAGTCTGCCGCAGACGCCGGAGATCTTCGTCGGATTTAAGGACAGGTTCTGCTCCTTCGCCATCTTGATCGATACCGGGATAAACTCGGAAAGATACGACGCACAGCAGAGCGGTCTTCCGCAGATCCCGATCCCGCCGACGATCTTTGTCTCATCGCGGACACCGATCTGTCGGAGCTCGATCCTCGTCTTAAACACGGACGCCAGATCCTTTACCAGCTCACGGAAGTCGATCCTTCCGTCTGCCGTAAAGTAGAACAATACTTTATTGTTGTCAAACGTGTACTCCGTGTCGATGAGTTTCATGCTGAGGTTGTGTTTCTTGATCTTCTCAACGCAGACCTTGAACGCCTCTTTTTCTTTCTCCTTGTTGCGGCGCTCCGTCTCCTCATCCGCCGGTGTTGCCATGCGGATCACGGACTTTAACGGCTGGATCACCTTCTTGTCATCCACCTCGTGGGTTCCGAGCACCACATATCCGTACTCCACGCCTCTGGCCGTCTCGACGATCACATGATCGCCTGTTTTAATCTCATTTTCACCAGGGCTGAAATAATATACTTTTCCCGCTTTCCGGAAGCGGATCCCGATTACTTTCGTCATTCTTTGCTCCTTATGACGGGTTCTTCATGGTCAGCAGGAGTAATTCCATCGCCAATTCCATATTTACGTTTGCGTTCAAACGTGTTCTCGCTGTGTCGATCGCCGCAAGGATCGCTTCCAGACCGGCATAGTCGACTTTTTCTCCCGTCTCATTGATCATTTTATATTCATCTTTGAAGATCAGCAGGTTCATGTCCTTTGTGACCTTGAACATGAGCACGTCCCGGTACCAGAGCTGCATTAAGTCCAGCACCTCACCGATATCAAAGTTCTGCTCTTTCATCTCCCGGATACAATCCAGAAGCATCGAAATATCCATAGTTCCCACGTTTTTCACGAGAACCATGACCTTCTGGAAAAGTTCCTTGAATTCATCCGACGAAGCCAGATGAATCGCCTTTCCGAGATTTCCCCTCGCAAATGCAGCGCAGATATCCGCATCCTTCTCCGCGATATGGAGATTCTGGGTCAGGTAACTCTTGATCGTGAAATCCTTAAGCGGCTTTAACTTCATCTGGACACATCTGGAGAGGATCGTCGGAAGAAACGCCTCCTGGTTCGTCGTGATCAGAATGATGACCGCGTAGGACGGCGGCTCTTCGATCGTTTTTAACAGGGCATTCTGCGCCTGGACCGTCATTTTTTCCGCCTCATCCACGATATAGATCTTATAATAACTGCTGTACGGACGGATCATGATCGTATCATTGATCTGTTCCCGCACATCATCCACGCCGATACTTCCCGGCTTTTCATGCGTCACATAGATGAGATCCGGATGATTTCCGCTCATCACCTGCTTGCAGGAATGGCACATCATACACGGCTCACTTCCGCCTTTTTCGCACAGGAGTGTCATCGCAAACGCATTCGCGATCGATTTTCTTCCCATGCCGGCTTCTCCCGTCAGGATATAAGCATGTGAGATCTTATGGTTCTGGATCGCCTTTTTAAAGTGATCTTTCACCATCTCATTCCCGAGGATCTCTTCAAATCCCATGATCTTTTCTTCTGACATAGCCGCATCCCTCCTCATCCTGTTGGTTCCGGCAGTGCTTTTTACGCCGGATCTTCCCGGTTCGAACAGAACATTTAACTGTTCCCGCTAACGGTGTTTCCATTTTATCTTACCACAAAATAACGCCTATAAAAAGTTATTTATCCAAATCCCTTAGGATTTCTTCCAGGCACATTTCCATATCCGTGTTCTGATATCTCTTCGTAATTCCCAAGCGTTCCAGATTTTCCTCTGAAAAATCTTTTTCGTCTGCAAGGTATCTCCGGCAGACTTCCCGATAATTCGGCTTTTTCTGGTTTTCCTCGCGTTTGACGGCCCTGAGAAGCCGGATCCCGTCCGGGACCTCGATATAGACCGGGACCATCTTTCCCGCTTCAAAATAGGCACACATCTTCTCGTAAGATTCCAGTGTCCCGATCATAAGACAGGACTCGTCGTCGGCAACATCAAACTGCCCGTCATCCACCGTATAGTAAGTCCATGGACCGGCGATCGTCTGATAAGTTCTCGACTCGATCACCTTTCCGGAAGCCAGCTTCCGCTCCAGTTCCTCGCGATCAGTAAAGAAATATTCCACTCCGTCCGTCTCGCCTTCCCGGATCGGTCTTGTTGTATACATCGTCACCGTCCGCAGCTTTGGTCTCCGTTTCAGTATTTCCTTATACAGTGTATCTTTTCCTGTCGCACTCTTTCCAAGAAGATAATATATCCTGCCCATTTGTTTCTCTCAGCCTTCTGTATTATAATTTTTATCCCAGTCAGATAAGACTTTTCGATCGAACTTTTACAACCACTTTTCAGGTTCTATCTTTTCATTGTATCAAAATCAGAGGTCCCGTGCAACCGTTGTTTCCATCCTCGCTCGATAATTTCACGGGATCCGCGTCTCCACTTATACGATGTAAGAATTCCTGTTCCTGCTTGGAAAAATAATTGAATCACTAACGATTTCCTTCCCCAGCAGCATACTCATCAGCATCCTTTATGAACAAGCCCTGGCGTCTGACATGTTAAAATCACGTCCGCATCCGGATCAGCCGGTCCCTGAACAAGAAGTCCTGCTGCCTTGTACGCCATGATCTTCTCCACGATCGCATCCGTGAAGACCTCTCCCGGCGCGATGATCGGGATTCCCGGCGGATACAGATACACAAACTCCGCAGATACCTTTCCGACCGTATCCTGAAACGCTGTGCGCTCCGTATCGGCATCCATTGCCTCGCAGATGAGCATTCTCCTGATCGGGTGCGAAACTTTGGATTCCGTGGCTTCTGGAGTCTCACATCTTTCTTTTTCCTTTGACTCACCTTTTTCTTTTTGCTGTTCAGACTCCACGCAGTGTCTCAATGCCCCGTCAATCTCCAGCAGCGCCGTTCCAAGCCGCTCAAATCCTTCCTCCGTGTCCATCAGCGACGTCATCGCGATCACATACTCCGGTGCTGTCATCTCCATCTCAAGATGGTATTTTCTCCGCAGTGTCTCCGCCAGCTCTTCCCCGTGAAAATCCTCTGCGCGCATCGTGGAAACCACGATCTTCGACGGATCCCATCCGGCCACCGTCCGATATTTCCCACAGATTTCCCGGTCCAGGACCTCAAGTACCTGAAGTCCTTCCATTCGCTTCATAAAGTGCTCCAGTCTTTCCTCATACCGGACCATCTCATTTCTTCCGTCCCCGTCCATATACCGGATGCACCGCTCCATCCCAGCCATAAAAAGGTATGACGGGCTGGACGTCTGAAACATGGACAAATACCTCGAAACTCTGTCCTGATCCACAAGTTTTCCCTTCACATGCAGGATTGCCGTCTGGGTAAAGCATGGCAACGTCTTATGAAGGCTCTGGATCACGATATCCGTTCCGTATTCCAACGCCGATTTCGGAAAGCTGTGACACTGATCTGCATACTCCAGATGCGCCCCATGCGCCTCGTCGACGATCAGCGGGATCCCGTATTCATGAGCCGCATCCGCGATCGCCCGGATATCCGACACCACGCCTTCATAGGTTGGGGATGTGATGAGCACTGCCTGGATTTTAGTGATTTTTCCTCTCACATTCCCCGAATTTCCCGCACAGCGCATCGCATCCTTTTCAAGCGCTTTTCTCACGTCCTCCGCCCGGATTCCTCCATTGATCCCGAATTCCGTGATCTCCTCCGGATACAGATACTCCGCCTCCAGCCGGTTCAGGCAGATCGCATGGTACACCGCCTTATGACAGTTTCTCGCTGTCAGAATCTTTCCGCCGTTTTCCGTAGTCGCAAAAACTGCACTTAAAATCCCGCATGTACTCCCATTCACAAGATACCAGGACCGGTCCGCCCCGTAGATCGCAGCCGCCTCATCCATGGCGTCCTTCAAAATTCCTTCCGCATGATGCAGGTTGTCAAACCCATCGATCTCCGTGATATCGATCCCATACGGGTCCGGAAATCCCCCCGGGATCCCATCCGGAATCTCCCGTCTTTTATGTCCCGGCATATGAAATGGATACGCATCCGATCCCGCATATTCTGTCAGCCGTTCTAAAAGTCCCGGCTGTTTTTCTTTTCTGTAATTCAAAATTTTTATTCTCCTGTTTCCCATCTGCCTGCAAACGAACTGGAAATTGCCCGTCAAATTCGCATCCGCATTCATTATAAAGTATTTTTTTCTTTTTGATCCGAGAGAAGTTTCTCAATCTGCGACTGTCTGATAAGAATTGCATTCACCTTATCGTAGAGGTCTTCGATCATGATCTCAGTCTTCAGGTTTACCTTATAATCGTTTTCAGCACGCCGGCGGTCTTTTTCCTCCTGTCGGTTCTGACTCATCATGATCAGCGGTGCCTGAATGGCTGCAACGCAGGACAGGACAAGGTTCAGCAGGATAAACGGATATGCGTCAAACGCTTTTGACGCAAGAATCGTGTTGATGACCATCCACAGGATCAGCCCACCTGTAAAAGAAAATATAAACGCCCAACTGCCTGCAAATTTTGCGATCGTATCAGCTGCCCGCTGCCCGAGCGTGTACTTTTCTTTCTCTTTTTCAGGACTGACTGAAATCTTACTGTCTGCTAAAAGGTTCAAAACTTCCTCATCCGTCATATCGTGCCGGATGTCCTTCAGCACTTCTTTCAATAATTTTCTGTTCTCTTTCATGATGATCCTCCAAATTTTTTGTTTTTCATATAATCAAAATTTGTTGACTGATCACTTATCCTTTTCCAATGAAGTGAGAATTGCAAATCCCATGACAACACTCGCAAGAATTAGACCGAGCTGATGCCAATTCATGATCTCATATCCCAGCGCACTGCCGAGGTATCCTATTTCAACTCCGGAAACATATCCCAGATCTCTGCGACTTCACCCCCGGCTGCCTGATAAAAACTGTAGCTGCCGTAAGCCATCGAATCGCATCCGTCCGATGCCAGTCTCACCGTTATCTGTGTCCCATCCGCCTTTGTAAGCGTCAGGATCCCGTTATACGGACAGTCTTTCTCTTCATCAAAAGATGCCCCCGACAGGATCTCCTCCAGCCTTTTTAACAATTCCGGATCCTGCAGCGTCTCGGATATTCCCACGACTTCCGAGTCAGCTTCCACGTCAGCAGAATCTTTGCTCTCCAAGCCTTTCTCCAGCTCTTTGGAAATCGGGATCACCTCAAGTTCCGCACTTGTAATTTCTTTCATGTCTTCCGTTCCGACCGTCTGAAATTCACATTTTTCCTCTGCAATTTTTAATGCCGGAACCGTGATCTCATCCGGATCCGGGTTTTCTGACTCATAAATTTCCTGGCTTGCCGCATATGTGATCCCATCTATTCCATACATGACCGGATCAATGATCTCATCCGAGCCGGTGATCTCTTTCTCCTGATCCTCAGTCAAAGGAATATATTCCTCCAGTACCTCTGCAGCTTCAAATCTTCGGACGGTAAGATATCCGCCGTCCTCCGGTGGTGACATCCGCACACCGCGCTCCTTTACAGTCTCCAGATACCGGACCCCCTCGTCACCGTCACAGAGGCTATATGTAAACGATTTTCTGAGTTCTTCCGGTTCTTCCATTCCGCTCGGAACAAAAAACAGAACATCCTTTGCTTCCGTGTAATACATTTCATAAACATTTTCGAAAGTATATACTTTTTCAAAAATACTTTCGTCCTCGTTCCACTTTTCAGCCTCGATCACATCATCAATGCTGTAAATGCTGAGATCTTTCAGCGGATCCTCCTTGCCTTTTCGAAATCCCAGGACATACCCGTAACCATTTTCCGTCTCCCGTCCAACAAAATCATACGCATCCCGGATCTCTCCGCCGCAGGATGCTGCCTTTTCCGGATCCATATCCGAAAATTTATGATCTCCATCAAAGGATTCCAATTCTGTTACGATCCACCGACGTTCTTCCTTCGAAAGTGGCTGAAAGGCCAGATTTTCCCTCTGATCTTCTTTTTCCGTTTCAGGACTATTTCGTTCCTCTGTCTGTGGCTCACTCGGATCTTCTACCGGAACAAAAGCCGGCGAACACCCTGTCAGCCAGATTCCCAGTCCTAAAGCTGCCGTCATCATCCAAATCTTTTTCACCTTGCCACCTTCTTTTTCCAAAACTGAACTCGCCTGTCACTGAACTTGTTACCGATATTCTATCATCCATAATTTTTTCACACAAGCGAGCACCCCCATATTTAAGGAAACTGTAAACATGTTATCATTTTGTTATTTTCATAAACAGGATTTTTCACTGTAAATTTCATTCCAGTATTTCTTCTGTAACTATCGGCAGAGTATGATATAATATATTTATTCACCCTTGTGTATCTTTTGGATACAGCAATACAAGCGTATTTTCATCGTTCAATACGCCAGAAAGAGAGGATCCTATGAAATACAGAATTATTGGCACAACTATCCCTGCAGTTGAGATCAAATTTGATGCTCCAGGCGAAACCATGTACACACAGTCCGGCGGAATGTCCTGGATGTCTGAAGGGATTTCCATGTCCACAAACACACGCGGCGGATTTATGAAAGGTCTTGGCCGCATGTTTGCCGGTGAATCCATGTTTATGGCCACCTACCGTGCGGATGCTCCGGGTGCCACGATCGCATTTGCGTCAACTGTACCTGGTCAGGTTCTTCCGATCGACGCGGCAGAAAACGGCGGCATGATCTGCCAGAAAGGTGCATTCCTCTGCGCACAGGATTCTGTAAATCTTGATGTCACCTTCACAAAGAAATTTACTTCCGGACTGTTTGGCGGCGAAGGCTTCATCCTTGAATCCATCTCCGGTTCCGGAATGGTCTTTCTCGAAATCGACGGCGATGTTGTCGAGAAACAGCTTGCACCGGGCGAAGTGATCAAAGTTGATACAGGAAATGTCGTTGCGTTCGAGAAAACCGTAAAATATGAAGTTGAGACGATCAAAGGCCTTGGAAACATCTTCTTCGGCGGCGAAGGTCTCTTCCTCACAAAGCTTACCGGTCCTGGCCGTGTGATCCTTCAGACGCAGAATATCGCTGATTTCGCCGGACGTATTGCACAGTTCATTCCGACAAAATCAAACTGATCTTCGACTTTCAACAACATATACTTTAACCTAAAAAAGAGGTTGCTGTGTGAATGTGCAGCAACCTCTTTTTTTGCAAACTTTAGAATACGAAAAAACGGAAACCTCTCGGCTTCCGCAACTTAATGAGACATCGGGGATTCGAACCCCGGACAACTTGATTAAAAGTCAAGTGCTC
>OGKA01000060.1_pt1 | contig 125376 bp, 112 predicted proteins | sample 1572211 | NCBI WGS metagenome assembly OGKA01 (sample SAMEA2582125, study PRJEB24529) | metagenome | biome: Human gut stool | place: China | collected 2011 | reverse complement strand
AAGAAAGAAAAAGAATAAACAGTAACAATTAACCTTGCGGGGAATGTAAGCCAGTGACTTATGTTCCCTGCTTTTTTTGATTTGGAGGACAAACAGTGGTAGGAGAAAGAATCAGATATTACAGAAAACGACAAAAAATGACACTCAGGGAACTGGGCGAGAAAAGTGGTTTTGAAAATAGAGGTGATGTAAGAATTGCCCAATACGAAAATGGTTCAAGAGTTCCAAGGACGGGAACTTTGAACAGGATTGCAAAGGCACTTGGCATTCCGCCGGAAGAATTATTCTGTGAGGACTGTAGAAAGTGCATGTTTCTCAAGAATTATTACAGAAAGAAAAGAAAATCTCATACCACTTTTGATATGGGAATCGAAGAAGACAACAGTTACAGAGAACACAAAAATCCCGAGGATGAAGGGATTTTGTATGACAATTTAGATTAAGGAGGAACCGTAATATGATGAATTACGAGATTTTTAAGGAAGTAGTAAAAGAAAAGTTTATGGATTATATGCCTGAGAAGTTCAAAGGAATGGAGCTTGTGGCAGAACCCGTGGAAAAGGTGAATGTGACTCTTGATGGCATCATCTTACGAGAGGAAGGCAGGAATATTTCGCCTACGATTTATATCAATGACATGTATAAGAAGTATCAGGACTGTGGTGATCTTGAGGTGTCACATCATTGACAAATGTACATCGCCATGATATATTTTGAGAAATATATATATTTTTTGTCGGAAGTGTAGAGCTTTTTGTCGGATACTTTTCTAAAATAAATAAGCTATTACATCTTTATGAAGGTGTTTCAGCATTTGGCACAAGGGGTTATCGCAGAAAGACCTATTTTTTGCAATAACTCAAGTAGAAATGAAGTGAATATCGATGATGCAGCAATTGTATAAATTGACATATGTCAAAAATGGGGGGGATAGAAGCCTACTGACCGTGAATGACGCTCAGGAGAGAATGACAAAAGGAGGACTTTATGAATATTATCAAACATAAATATGGCAAACGAACGGTATCTCTGCTGCTTGCGGTAATTTTGGTGCTATGCCCTTTGCAGGTTAGGGCGGCAGATAACAAGCCAACCATCGAAATTGGTGACTACATTCAGATGGGTACTTATGGGGGAGAGCCAATTGTGTGGCGTTGTGTAGCGAAGGATAGCAATGGACCATTGATGCTTTCGGATAGAGTATTGTGTGATTACATGCCCTATGATGCAAAAACCAACAAAAATGCCGAAACAGGCTCGCACCGGCGCAATAGCTGGAGAGATAATTTTGGTTCTAACCACTGGAGAGACAGCAACATACGTTCTTGGCTCAATTCCAACGCTGAAGCAGGAAAAGTGAAATGGCTTTGCGGAAATCCGCCAACAGAGGATTCTGTCTATCCTAAAACGGCAGCATATGACCAAAAGGAGGGCTTCCTTCGCAGCTTTCGTTCGGATGAGCTGGGAGCGATTCGAACGGTGAAGCAGCGTTCTATCGTTTCCCATCCGGAGTATACGGCAGGTTATATCGACGCAGCCGGTGTTGATCTTCCCTATAACACCACAATTGATACGGTAGCGGATGGGTATGACAGTGCCCATTATGAATATATTTGGGATAGAGTTTTTCTGCTGGATGTTCAGCAGCTCAAAACGGTTAATGATAACCTGAACGGCTACCATATCGCAAAAAACAGAAGCGGTGTAGCATGGAACTATTGGCTGCGTACACCGATTACAACCTGTAACCATGATATGCGATTTGTGACCCCTCAAGGGAATATTTTGCGTGACGCACCCTATAAGGGATATTACGGCGTTCGTCCTGCCTTCTATCTGAATACGGAAAATTATACCGTATCATCCGGCACAGGACAGAGCGCACAGGACCCCTATGTTGTTTCCGCACCGGATGCGCCGGATGACAGCATTGGCATATCCGGCGCTGTGCGAGAGGATGTGAATGGTGACTGGAATGTGAACACGGATGAGTATCTACAGCTGGAGATGAGTACCCTCTACACTGAGGATCCTGCATATGCAAATGTAACCGTACCGGTGTATACAATCCAGAAGCCTCGCAGCGATAAGGAGAACATGGTGATTGTGTACTGCGCCGAGGGCTACACCAAAAGCCAGCAAAAGCAGTTTGTCGAGGATGTAAAAAAGCTGTGGGGGGAGGTATTGCAGATAGAGCCATATCGCAGCATGGCGGATCGCTTTAATGTCTATGCACTCTGCACGGCATCGGTGGATGGCTATGGCGGTACCAGCACATTTTTTGCTGCGACCGCCAAAGGAGGAATTTCTACTAACAAAGGGAACTGGCGCAACCATGTTTTGGAGCGCATCATAGGCCCTGCGTTTATCGAGAAGATTCATGACGCACATATTCCTAATGAAACGCATCCAAACGAAAACACGATGGATCATAATTATAGACAGTATGATTATGTGTATGAAAATATCAACCAATTCGTTGTGTTGGCGAATAGCGGTGAGTATTTCGGTGGCTCTCATGATAATAAACAATATGGTATTCACTATATTGTTGCGTCAGCGAGAAACGCATATTCTGCGTTTACCCAGCGGCATGAACTGGGACACGGTCTGTTCCATCTGGGAGATGAATATAATTATAGCACTGTTCCTGTAGATGAGTGGAATTACACTACATCACTGAATATGACTGCAACAAAAGATCCCACGAAAGTGAAGTGGAAGCAGCTGCTTGGCTTCCGTAATACCTATACCTGCCCGCATCTTGACTACTATCCTTATACCTATAATTCCAGCAGGGATTGTCTGATGCGAGAGACCTTTCAGAATGATTTTTGCGATGTGTGCAAGCTACAGGGCATAAAGGTCATGAGTCAGCTCATTACAAATCCCCCTGCGCTTTATGTGGCTGTTCCTGAGGTGAAAAAGTATATCGGTGATTACAGAAATCCTGCAGAAAAACCTTTTGCCTTTGAGGCAGCGAATTCCTCCGCATATGCGAGCTATCAATATGACAGGAATAGCCGTCTATTAAGCGGCGGCAGTAAAAACAACTTTGATTATAGCAAAATGAAGGGGCAGCAGGTTGAGCTGCGTACCATTATACAAAATCTTTCGGATACCCAAGCGAAGACTGTGACCCTGCGCCTGTGGGTGGAACATTCCAACGGTGACAAAGCGGTCACGACAGATGGGAAGCAGGTTTTCACTACAAAGGAGTTTGACATCCCTGTTTGGAAAGAGAAAAGTAAATTCTGGCCAAAGGGTGCATTGGATTACAAGGGCAGCGACTTTGATTCCGGCCTTGTCAACTGCTCTCTGGTTTACACGATTCCGGAGAATGCCATTCTGCAATACGGCGATACCATCGGCTTTGATATTGTAGATGGTGCGACAGGCGAGGTATTGGCTCATGATGATACGGAGAAGCAGCGCTATGTCGATGTCACCATCCAATATCAGCTGGAGGACGGCACAGATGTTCCAAACACCATGCCGACTACCTTTACTGTTCCGGTAGGCAAAAAGGTTGATTGGCAGCCGCCGCAGGAACTGCACGGCTACGTTTTTGTTCACGCGGAGGGAATGGAAGAGACTGTCCCGAGCAATGGTATGACGATTCGTTATATTTATAAAAGGACTGAGGAACGCCCCGAGCCGCCGGTGACAAAAAATTATACGGTGAAATATGATTGGGGCTCTGTATTCCCGACAGGCGTAACGTTGCCGCAGAATAGCAACTCCTATTCCAGCGAGCAGCAGGCGAGGGATGCTGTGGATACGGAATATACCGCTGCAACTCGCATTAAGGCGCCAAAGGATGGCAAAAACGGCACATGGGCTTTTTCGGGCTGGGGTACCGGCAGCTTAAACGATACAACCGTGGTATTCAGTGGAAGCTGGAGTTTTACGGCGGATACAGCGCCGATAACGCCTCCGAGCGGTACAGCAAGCTACAAGATTACCGCAACGGCAGGTATCGGTGGAACAATCTCTCCCGGTGGCACGACAACGGTATCTGCCGCAGGTCAGCTTACATATACAATCAAGGCGAACGAAGGATATTATATTGCGGACGTAAAGGTGGATGGTTCGGAAGTGACAGCAACCACAAGCTACACCTTTAGTGATGTGAATACTGATCACACCATAGAAGTTACCTTTAAACAGGAAAGCCAGACACCGGATGTGATTGCACCAAGCATAACCACACAGCCTGGAAATGCGACAGTGAAGGTAGGTGAGACTGCGTCCTTTACCATAGCAGCAAGCGGTACAGATCTTACCTATCAGTGGCAGATAGACAGAAATGATGGGAAAGGATGGGTAAACATTGACGGTGCAACGGCAACGAGCTATACCACATCCACAGTCAATATAAGCTGCAACGGATTTAAGTATAAGTGTGTTGTTTCAAACAGCGCAGGAAACGTAGAGAGTAATTCCGCAACATTGACCGTACAGGATGCGGGCGGTTCCGATAATCCTGACACACCGAATAACACCTATCAGATTATTGATGGAGCAAACAGTAGTTGGACGCATGACAGTGATGGTAATATCACCATCCGGGGTAACGGAGACTTCTCCAAGTTTACCGGAGTTAAGGTGGACGGAAATTTGATAGACAGGAGCAACTACACTGCAAAGGAAGGCTCTACCATTATCACACTGAAAGCTTCCTACCTGAATACACTTTCGGCAGGAACCAATACAGTTGAAATCCTTTGGACGGATGGTTCTGCAAGCACCACATTTACCATCAAAGCAAATACCTCTGATAACAGTAATAACAACCAGAATGACAATAACAATAGCGATTCCTCTGATGACAAGCCATCGAGTGGAACTGATAAGAAGGATGTGACTGCACCTAAAACCGGGGACAACACACCGAGTGTATGGCTGTTTATACTATTAATTCTTTCCGGAACGGGATTGATTATTACTGTAAAGAAACGCAGAGAAAATTTGAATTCATAGAAACGATAGTTAAAAAATGAAACGAGAAAATAACCATGGAGAAGGCGGGCATGTATGTCCGTCTTTTTTTCAAAGAAAACACAACAGGGAGTGTACGCTGCGGAAGAGGTGAAAGAAAAGACACAGACGGAATCAAAGCAGAAGGCGTGTATGGGAATGGAAATGGAAATTTCTTCTCAATCAGGTAAATCCTAAAAATGCAATGCGCTCATTTGGAACATTTGTTTCTAAGATTGATTGGTCGAAGTCAGATTCCTTAAGAGAACTGTTTAGACCATTTGAGCATCTTGGGACAGAAAAGATATATGCTTTATAGACATAAAAAGCAAGATTGAATAGCAACCCTCCCAAAGTTGCGCATTTGCAACCAATGTTTTCTTTACTTTCAGCCACCTGTCGGTATAATTTTGGGTATAAATTGAATTGGAGGTATTTATTTTGATAGGTGACAATATTAAGTTTTACAGAAAAAAGAATCAGCTTACACAGGATGACATTGCTGAGGCATGTAATGTGACAAGACAGGCGGTGTCGAAATGGGAGAACGGTGAGAGCCTTCCGACGGTCGACAATCTGTATGCCTTGAGCAGGTTGTTGCACACATCGGTAGATGACATACTGATAGGCGAGAAAGAGAGGGACGATGAGCCCTCTCTTTCTTTTTCCTTTTATATTTTCTTTTGTTTTCTTGTCCTTCTGAATGTCCATTTTATATCCTCAATTTCCTCGCCTGTGGCAGAAATCGGAGTGTCATTAACCATTACGGAAAGACAGTAAATGGCTGATTTTTTTTAGACATTGACGGAGTGCTCAATTCAAGTAAAATAATAGATAGGAATTTTGATTATCCGGAGCTTGTAATGTCAAAGTAAATGCTATAGAATATTTTTATATCAAATTAAACACAAATGAGGAGATTTAAAGTTATGAAACAGAAATTGAGAAACCTTTCGGCACCGGCAAATATAATATTTGCCATTCTTGCAGTCTTTCTTTTCATTGCACCCTTGCAGTGGAGCGGAAAAGTTTTGGGCCTGATTCCCGGCATGGAAAAGGCGGATGACTATCTGCTGCAAGCTATTGTGGAGACCGTTGTTTTAGTTATTTTTCTGGGCATCACATATTTATTTGGGCTGTGGGATATCTTTAAGGAAAATGCAGCAGGATGGACAAGAAGCTTATACACAGGCGGTTTTTTCATAGTGTACTGTTTGTATGCTGTTGTTTCAGGCATTTATTTGTGCTTTTTGGGTGAGCATGGTGATGTGAAGGCATTTTACAACATCATCTTTTTCTTTATTGCGGTCTGCCTTGTAGGGCTCGTTGAGGAGCTGGTGTTCAGAGGCGTGGTGTTTAATCTGCTGCTGAGAGCTTTTCCAAAGACGAAAGGTGGAATCACAGGAGCCGTAGTTTTGGGAGGCGTACTGTTTGGATTGATGCATTTTTCCAATATGGGCGCAGGGGTTAAGTTCAGCAGTTGTCTGATACAGGTTATTTCAGCAGGTCTCATGGGTGTGCTGTTTTGCATGATATACGCGTCTACACGCAATTTCTGGATGCTTGCCATTTTTCATACTGTTGTAGATATGGGAGGACTTTTATCATCGGGAATATTTGAGGGAGGAGGAGTGGCCGACAGGATTAATGAGTTTTCGGCAATGAACTGTATCGCGTTTATCGTGCTCGGTATTCCTATGCTTGTTATGTTGCGTAAATCAAGGCGTATCCGTCTTGAGATGCTCTACAATAATGAGACTATCATAGATGACGAGAGGGAGGGCGCTAAGCTTGCAGTGGTTTCACTGGTGCTTGGTATTTGCAGTATTATTTTCTCGTTTTTTGGATATCTGATGGGACTTGGAATTGTCGGCATGCTTGCTTCCAAAATGTCAAAAAAGGCAAAGCAGTATAACAATGCAATAGCAACTGCCGGTTTGATTACATCGATAATAGGCTTTGTGCTGTCGGTCATCTGCACGATTGGCATGATGGTGCTGTTTGCAAGTGGCATGTACGACAGGCTTGTTAATATGTCGATGCTGCAATAATACGAAGCAGACCTTTGAATGTGGCATAAAGTCTACATTCAAGGGTCATTTTTTAAGGAGAAACCATGAACATTTTACTGACAGCAATAAATGCAAAATACATACATTCAAACCTCGCAGTTTATTCACTGCGCGCCTGTGCCGGGGAGTACAGGGATGCTGTGGAGCTTGCGGAATACACGATAAACAATCAGAAGGATTACATTCTTGAGGAGCTTTACAAGAGAAGGCCCGATGTACTTTGTTTTTCATGCTATATATGGAATATTGATTATGTGACTGATATTGCACGCGAGTATAAAAAGCTTTGTCCGTCAGTGCCGATATGGGTTGGAGGCCCTGAGGTGTCTTACGAGGTGGAGGCATTTTTGCGGGAAAATCCATACATAGACGGTGTGATGATAGGCGAGGGTGAGGATACCTTTAGAGAGCTGTGTGGTTACTATGCGCATAAAAGAAAGCTGAGTGATATTGCAGGCATTGCTTTCAGAAAAAAAAGCGCTGATGGTAAAGCCGGTGAAATAGTTTTCACAAGTCCCCGCCCAATCAAAAACATGAGTGAAATCCCATTCTGCTATGATACTCTCGATGATTTTTCAAACCGCATCATCTACTATGAGAGCAGCAGGGGATGCCCGTTTTCGTGCAGCTATTGTCTGTCATCGGTGGATAAGACACTGCGTTTCAGGGATACTGAGATTGTCAAAAGGGAGCTTAAGTTTTTCATAGACCAGAAGGTGCCACAGCTTAAGTTTGTGGACAGAACCTTCAACTGCAATCATGCTCATGCCATGGAGCTGTGGCGCTTTATAAAGGCGAATGACAATGGTGTGACAAACTTTCACTTTGAGATATCTGCGGATCTGCTGAATCAGGAGGAGCTTGAGCTGATTTCTGATATGAGGCCGGGGCTTATACAGCTTGAAATCGGTGTGCAGTCCACCAACGAGGTCACGATTAAGGAAATTCACAGGACTATGAAGCTTGAGAGGCTTAAGGAGGTTGTGAAGCTCATTCAAAGCGGCAACAATATCCATGAGCATCTGGATCTGATTGCAGGGCTGCCATACGAGGACTATGACAGCTTTGGGCATTCCTTTGATGAGATTTATGAGCTTAAGCCAAACCAGCTGCAGCTTGGATTTTTAAAGGTACTCAAGGGCTCGTATATGTTTGAGCATGCCACGGAATATGGTATTGTGTACCATGACAAGCCACCGTATGAGGTTATGTCCACGAAGTGGCTTTCGTTTGATGATGTGATAAAAATAAAGCGCATCGAGGAGATGCTTGAGGTGTATTACAACAGCGGACAGTTTGAGATTACGATGAAGCTCATGGAGTGTATCTTTGACAGTGCGTTTGAGTTTTTTCAGGAGCTTGGAGATTTTTATGAGGCCAACGGCTATTTTGGAATGAGCCATTCGCGCATCAGAAGGTGCGAGATACTGCTTGAATTTCTGGCTTTATATCTGCATGGCCGTGACAGCGATGCTATGACTTCTGTGGGATTATCCGAAAATGCCGGAGATAGAGATAATACTGATTGTGACGAACATGCCAAAGATAGAGATAATACTGATTGTGACGAACATGCCATAGATAGAGAAAATACTGATTTTGATGAAAATGCGCAGATTTACAGCATGATTCAGGAGTCACTCATCTTTGATTTGTACTATCGTGAGAACTGCAAGAGCCGCCCGGTGTGGGCCACAGATATAGGAAGCTTCAAGCACATGACACATGCATACTGTAAGAATGGAAAGCTGTCGCATGTGGAGCCGTTCCACTATATTTTTCCGGACAAGCACACGCGAAAGCTTAAGGAGCTGCCAAAGTACAATAAGGAGCCGGTGTGGGCGCTTTTCCACTACGACATGAGAGACCCGCTTGACCACCAGGCGCTGGTGGAGTATGTAGATAACAGTAAAAAGCCGGAAAGGTTTACGGACTAAGAAAAATGAGCAACATAGATAATATAAAAAATTACACGGTGATTGACCTTGAAATGACAGGTCTTTCAGCTAAAAATGACAAGATAATAGAGATAGGTGCGGCACGTGTGAGGGACGGCGAGATAGTGGATACGATATCCACACTGGTAAATCCAAAGCAGCATATTCCACAGCGTGTGCAGCAATTAACGGGAATCACCGACACTGATGTGGAAAACGCGGCAGATATGGATGAGGCTGTGGATAACCTGCTTGATTTTATCGGGGATGATATCATACTCGGGCAGAATGTGACCTTTGACTACAGCTTTTTAAAGCAGTGGGCGGTAAATCACAAGCACACACTCTCGCTGAATGCATATGATACTCTGAAAATAGCCAGAAAATGTCTGCCGGCTGAGCAGTCGAAGAAGCTGGAGGATTTGTGTGAGTATTTTGGTGTGAGCAGGGAAAATGCGCACAGGGCGCTCGATGATGCGATAGAGACAAAGCAGATATTTGAAAAGCTTCTTGTACTGATGGATGAAAAGGGTGAGCCGGTGGAGTCAAAGCCGCTTGTATACAAGGCAAAAAAACAGACACCCGCCACGGCCCATCAGGTCAGACAGCTAAAGGAGCTGATGGCTGAGTATGGGATAGCAGATGTCATATCGTGGGACAACCTGACCCGAAGTCAGGCCTCAAGGCTGTACGATGAATATCGCAGTAAGTATATTAATAGGTGTGTGGATGGCTCGGAATAAGTTTCAATACAATAAGTTATAATACCATAAGCTATAACGCAAATTAATTACCGGCCGAGTCGGCATCAGCCTGTAGGCTCTCAAGCATAGAAACGATTCCATCCCTTGAAAGAGAATTGAGCTGTTTTGCTTTCTCGATAAGCTCTGCAAGTCGGTCAGCTTTTGACATGCTGATGAAAGCGTTGGCTAACAGGCTGTATACGCTCTTTGAATCAGCACCCTGCTCCACCGCAAATTCAAGCAGTTCATTGGCCAGCGATTCATAGCCTGCTTCAGTAAGCCTATTGTAATAGTCCGGCAGCATTGAAACAAATTTCGTGAAATTATCATCATATTCAGACAGCTTTTTAAAATTGAGAATGCCATATTTAAGCTTTAAATCAGTGTTTGTCATTCCGGTGAGATTGATAAGGGTTTTATCCTTTAAATCATTTATTTTATCATTATTTAATGGAAAAAACCTTTCCGGTATGGTAATATAACACAGGTCAGTGGTATCTCCGCGGAGGGTTGAGTTGGCTTTGCGCTCCTTCTCCCAGAACTCCTCGGTGACTTTTGCCTGGGCAGAATCAGCCCTCTTTATGGCAAAAGTAATCACTGCAATAAATAAAATGAACAAAATTAGACAAATTGGAATCATATGTTGGAAAATCCTTTCTCATATATGAAAATAGTATAACTCATTTTTGAACAGAGGTGAATAGTATGTACGATTTTAATAAAAAAAGAAATCAGAAGGTGGTTGCTATAGTGATAATAGTGGTTATAGCAGCGATGCTTGTGACAACATTTGTGTCAAGTCTTGTATAGCTTTTCTTGAAATATGGAAAAAATATGATAATATGATATAAAATGCAGTTCAGTTAAGCGATGACAGGGGCGCTTTTAACAGCCTCAGGAAAAGGAAGCGGAAATGAAGATTAATAAAAAAGCATTATTACTGGGTACAATGGTATTTGTGCTTGTGGCAGCATCAGGCATGGTAAGTGCATATGCAAGCGGTTCGTCAGGCACAAAGAAGGCAAAGGTACAGACAATTACAGAGGGTGTGTGCATTGGCAGTGTGGATGTAGGCGGTATGACAAAGGAAGAAGCAAAAAAAGCAGTTGATGCCTATGTTGACAGCATAAAGGATACATCCTTTTCATTAAAGGGTGCCAATGGTTCATTTGATGCAACAGCACAGGAAATGTCTGTTTCGGCGGACACTGATGCAGCGGTGGACGAGGCTCTTTCAGTATGCCATGAGGGCAGCCTGATTGACAGATTTGTGGAGTCAGAGGAGCTCAAAAAGGGCAATGTTGCCGTCAATATGTATCTGTCGGTTGATAAACAAAAGACCGCAAATATGATTTATGACAAGAGCGACGAGCTCAATATAAAGGCAGTTAACAATTCGCTGCAGAGAAACGGTGACAGCTTCGATTTTGTCCCGGGACAGGAAGGCAAAGAGGTTGATGTGGTAAAATCTGTCTATGCCATAAATGATTTTTTGCAGAATAGCTGGGATGGTTCGGCGAATGAGATAGAGCTGGTCACAAATACGGTTCAGCCGAGGGGCTCAAAGGAGGAGCTTTCAAAGATTAAGGATAATCTGGGAGGCTTTTCTACAGATTTCAGCAGCTCGGCAGCAGGGCGTGCAGCCAATGTAAAGAACGCGTGCAGCCTGATAAACGGCAGTGTCATATATCCGGGTGAGCAGTTTTCGGTTTACGAGGCTATAAGCCCTATCACAACTGACAACGGCTATCAGATAGCAGGCGCATACGAGAACGGTCAGGTAGTGGACTCGGTAGGTGGAGGCGTGTGTCAGGTTGCTACCACACTCTACAATGCGGTTATAAGGGCTGAGCTCGATATAGTGCAGCGTTATAACCATTCCATGATAGTAAGCTACGTAAAGCCATCCGATGATGCAGCAATTGCAGGTACCTACAAGGATCTTAAGTTTAAAAATAATCTGGATAATCCGGTGTATATAGAGGGCTATTGCAGTGGAGGAATTATTACCTTCAATGTGTACGGAGTGGAGACGAGACCGGCAAACAGGGAAATTTCCTTCAGGAGTGAGACACTTTCCGAGGAGGATCCGGTTACGCAGTTTAATTTTGATGCAGGTCAGCCGGTCGGTTATTTCAACACCGAGCAGTCTGCGCATAAGGGAGTGACTGCAAGGCTTTGGAAGACGGTCACAGTCGATGGTACAGTGCAGAGTGATGAGATATTCAACAACAGCAAGTACAAGTCATCACCAAAAATCGTGACGGTTGGTACAGCAGGAGCATCAGCAGAGGTTGTTGCGCAGCTTCAGGCGGCGGCAGCGGCTAATGATGAGGGCTCGGTTAAATCTATTGCTGCATCTGCGGCAGCAGCGGCTCAGGCACCACAGACACAGGATCCAAACGCAGCAGGGCAGACACAGGGCACCCAGACACAGACGACAGATCCGAATGCGGCAGGGCAGACACAGACGACAGACCCGAATGCAACAGGGCAGGCACAGGGCACACAGACCCAGCAGCCGGCAGCAAAGACGCAGTAAATGCATATCATATTATAATCAGGAACAGGAAGCACATGAAAAACGGTAAAATATCAGAGTCGGTTTTAAAGCGCTCTGTCTTAAAACAACTTCATACAAAAAGCGACAGAATACTTTTTAAACCGGCAGTAGGTGAGGACTGTGCGGTGATTTCCATGCAGGCAGGCGGCCAAACTAAGTTAGTTACTGCTACCCAGACGTTCACACTTGATGTATCGGATAAGCATGTGCGTGCTAACTGTGCAGTTTATGATGCATTGAATAATATTTATGCCATGGGGGCAAGCCCTATTGGGATAGAGCTGGCACTGCTTGTACCTACCACAGAAAACGAAGCCGTGCTTCGCGAGACGGTGAGAGCGATTGATGCTGTATGTGAGGACGCAGGCATTGTGGTGCTTGGCGGACATACACAGGTGAGCCGCGCAGTGAAGAATATCGTGGTGACAGTTACAGCAATAGGTGAGGCCTGTGAGCAGATGCTCACACCATCATCTAAAGCAGCACCGGGCATGGACATAATAGTGACAGGCTATGTGGGTCTTGAGGGCACCGCAATTCTTGCAAATGAGAAAAGAGCCGAGCTTGAAACGAGATTTTCCAAGGCATTTATAGATAAATCAGCAGCTTATATAGACCATATTTCCACTGCAAGGGAGGCTGCATCCGCGATTGACGCCGGTGTGGCGGCAATCCATGACGCTTCGCAGGGAGGCATTTTTGGAGCACTCTGGGATATGGCAGAGGCTTCGGGAATTGGTCTTGACATCGATTTAAAGAAGCTCCCTATCAGGCAGGATACGATTGAAATAAGTGAATTTTTTGACATAAACCCGTATAAGCTTTTGTCAGGAGGAAGTCTGATAATCATAGCTGCAGATGGTACCCGCGTGGTCAGAGAGCTTGAGAAAACAGGACAAAATGCTGTTATAGTCGGTGCCACAACCGATTCAAACGACAGAGTGCTGATTTCCGGCGAGGAGAGACGGTTTTTGGAGACTGCCCAGACTGACGAGATATACAAGGTTTTCAACTAATATATTTGAATCAGGAGACTATATATCATGAGAGAAAAGATATTAACATTTATAGAGAAAAACAGCAGGATAAACCTGAAGGAGCTTGCAATCATGCTTGGTGTGGATGAGGCAAGTGTGGCAAACGAGATTGCTGCTATGGAGCAGGAAAATGTCATCTGCGGATATCACACACTGATTGACTGGGACAAGGCAGGTCTTGAGAAGGTCACAGCCATGATAGAGGTCAGAGTGACACCACAGCGCGGCATGGGCTTTGACAAGATTGCCGAGCGTATATACAACTATCCTGAGGTGAAGTCTGTATACCTTATCTCAGGCGGCTTCGACCTCATGGTCACACTCGAGGGCAAGACTCTGCGCGAGGTATCACAGTTTGTGACAGATAAGCTTTCTACACTGGATCAGGTGCTTTCGACAAAGACAAACTTTATTCTGAAGAAATACAAGGACCATGGAACTATCATGGCGGCACCTGTCAAATCCGATGAAAGGGGAATTATGTCATAATGAGAGACCCTTTATCCAGTACCATAAAGACTATCCAGCCATCGGGCATCCGTAAGTTTTTTGATATAGTGAGCGAGATGAAGGATGCGATTTCGCTCGGAGTAGGTGAGCCTGATTTTGACACACCGTGGCATATCAGGGATGAGGGCATATACTCCCTTGAAAAGGGACGCACCTTCTACACCTCAAATGCCGGACTCAAGGAGTTAAAGATTGAGATTGCAAGATATCTCGACAGAAGATACGGCATGACATATGATTACAACAAAGAGATAATGGTAACTGTCGGTGGCAGCGAGGCTATAGATATTGCACTGCGCGCCATGCTCGATCCGGGAGATGAGGTGATTATCCCGCAGCCAAGCTATGTTTCATATGTGCCATGTACTGTTCTGGCAGGTGGCACACCTGTGATTGTGGAACTCAAGGAGGAAAATGATTTCAGGCTGACAGCCGAGGATCTTGAGGCTGTTATCACTCCAAAGACAAAGATACTTATCATGCCTTTCCCTAATAACCCTACAGGCGCTATCATGGAAAAAGCAGACCTTGAAGCAATCGTTCAGGTGGTTAAGGAGCATGATCTGTTTGTGATAAGTGACGAGATTTATTCGGAGCTTACATACGTGGATAAGCATGTGTCTATAGCATCGTTTCCGGGAATGAAGGAGCGCACAGTGCTCATAAACGGTTTTTCCAAGGCATATGCCATGACAGGCTGGAGGCTTGGATATGCATGTGCACCTGAGACCATTTTAAAACAGATGCTAAAGATTCATCAGTTTGCAATCATGTGTGCGCCGACCACGAGCCAGTATGCGGCTGTCGAGGCTATGAAAAACGGCGATGAGGATGTTGCACAGATGAGGGAGGAATACAACGGCCGCAGACGCTATGTGCTTCACCGCTTTAAGGAGATGGGGCTTAAGTGCTTTGAGCCTTTCGGGGCCTTTTATGCGTTCCCAAGCATCAAGGAGTTTGGCATGACATCCGATGAGTTTGCCACAAAGCTTCTAAACAGCAAGAAGATTGCCGTGGTTCCGGGAACTGCATTCGGAGAGTGCGGTGAGGGCTTTTTACGTATATCATATGCATATTCGCTTGATGATTTAAAGGAGGCGCTCGGCCGCATTGAGGAGTTTGTCACAGAGCTTCGCGCCGGGATAGATAATAATAGTTTAAATTGACAGGAGACAAAATGGCAAAGCTGAACATAGTGTTACATGAGCCGGAAATTCCGGCAAATACAGGAAATATCGGAAGAACCTGCGTCGCGACAGGCACGAGGCTTCATCTTATAGAGCCGCTTGGATTCTCACTTTCAGAGAAGGCACTTAAGAGAGCCGGAATGGATTACTGGAAGGACCTCGACGTCACCACATATGTGGACTGGGAGGATTTCCTTGAGAAAAATCCGGGCGCAAAGATATATTATGCGACAACAAAGGGCAGACATGTGTACTCTGATGCTCATTTTGAGCCCGACTGCTATATTATGTTTGGCAAGGAAAGCGCAGGCATTCCGGAGGAGATACTAAAGGAGCATCCGGATGCGTGCATCAGGATACCGATGATAGGTGAGACGAGGTCACTTAATCTGTCAAATTCAGTAGCTATCGTGCTCTACGAGGCATTGAGACAGAATAATTTTGATCATATGAGGCTTGAGGGAGAGCTTCATCACCTGAGCTGGGATGACTAAATCAAGCGGCAAAGCGCATATTTTTGGCAGCTATTTGGGCTTTAACAGCTATGATAATTGTAAATACGGTAGATTTTTAGGAAAAAGAAATGGGCATAATTAAAACAAGCAAATTAGTACATGAATTTATACGAAGAGACGAGGAAGGCAATGTAGAGTCAATTACTACAGCGCTCGACAACGTAAATCTCGACATAAAAGAGGGACAGTTTATTGCAATCCTCGGTCACAATGGTTCAGGAAAATCAACTCTTGCAAAGCATATCAATGCACTTCTGGCGCCGAGCGACGGTACCATATGGGTGGATGGCATGGATGTGTCAAAGGAAGAGAATGTCATACCTGTCAGGAAAAGTGCAGGTATGGTTTTCCAGAATCCCGACAATCAGATTATCGCCAATGTCGTGGAGGAGGATGTGGGCTTTGGACCTGAGAATATCGGTGTGCCGACAGATGAAATCTGGCAGCGCGTGGACTATGCACTAAGGGCTGTCGGTATGACAAAGTACCGCACACATTCACCGAACAAGCTCTCCGGAGGACAGAAGCAGCGTGTGGCAATCGCGGGAGTTGTGGCAATGGAGCCAAAATGTATAGTATTTGACGAGCCTACAGCCATGCTTGACCCAAACGGCCGCAAGGAGGTCATAGCCACAGCCCATGAGCTCAATAAGAAAAAGGGCGTGACCATCATTCTCATCACCCATTACATGGAGGAGGTGGTCGGCGCAGACCATGTCTATGTCATGGAAAAGGGCAAGGTGGTCATGGACGGCACACCGCGTGAGATTTTTTCAAGGGTGGACGAGCTGAAGGAACACAGGCTTGATGTGCCGCAGGTGACACTGGTAGCCGATGAGCTCAAAAAGGCAGGCCTTGATATCCCTGATGGAATCCTGACGAGAGAAGAGCTTGTAAATGCGCTTGTTGCGCTGAAAAACAGATAGGCGGGAGAAAATATGTCAATAATTCTAGATCACATAAACTATTGCTACAGTGCCGACTCAGCCTACAAGGTGCAGGCACTTAAGGATGTAAGCCTTGAGATAAATGATGGAGAGTTTATCGGAATAATCGGTCACACCGGTTCGGGAAAATCCACACTTATCCAGCATATGAACGGCCTTTTGAAGGCGACAAGCGGTCATATATACTACAATGGACAGGATATATATGACAATGATTATGATTTAAGCAAGCTGCGTCACAAGGTGGGGATGGTGTTCCAGTATCCGGAGCATCAGCTTTTTGAGACAACCAACTTTGAGGATGTATGCTTTGGACCGAAAAATCAGGGGCTCGATAGGAAAACAGTGGAGCTAAGAGCCTATGAGGCACTGCAGAATGTACATTTTCCGGAGGACCTCTACTATCAGCCGCCTTTTGATTTATCCGGAGGACAGAAGAGACGTGTAGCCATAGCAGGAGTACTTGCAATGCACCCTGATGTACTCATACTCGATGAGCCGACAGCGGGACTTGATCCTGCGGGCAGAGATGAGATACTGGGACTGCTTTTACAGATGAAAAAGGATCTGGGTATCACAATCATACTCGTATCACACAGCATGGAGGATGTTGCGGAGTATGTGGACCGCATCATTGTTATGAATTCAGGAGAGGTGATGTTTGACGGAGTGCCGAAGGAGGTATTCTCACACTATAAGGAGCTCGAGGCAGTCGGACTTGCAGCACCGCAGGTCACATATCTGATGCATGATCTGGCGGAAAAGGGTATACCGGTTGACCTTTCGGCAACGACAGTTGCGGAGGCGAGGGACTCAATACTAAAAGCCTTTAAATAGCTCACCAATGCTGACATTTTGATACAAAACATGAGGAAGGAATACAAAAATGATTCGTGACATTACCATAGGCCAGTATTATCCGGCTCAGTCGCCAATACATAAACTGGACCCAAGAGTAAAGCTTTTCGCAACACTTATATATATTATTGCGCTGTTTTCCTACAAGGGAATAGCCGGTGTGCTGTTCATAGTTGCCGCACTTGCAGCAGTTATAAAGATTTCGAAGGTGCCCTTTAAGTTCATGGTAAAGGGACTCAAATCCATTATAATACTGCTCCTTTTTACAGCCTGCTTCAGTGTATTTTTCACACAGGGAGAGTACACAATCTGGGAGTACGGTATACTGCACATTTCTGACACCGGACTGATAAATGCAGCAACCATGATGATACGACTTGTGCTTCTTATTATAGGAACCTCGCTCATGACACTCACCACCACACCAAACCAGCTCACGGACGGTCTTGAGAAATCACTGGGCTTTTTAAACAAAATACATGTTCCGGTGCATGCGATAGCCATGATGATGTCGATAGCGCTTCGTTTCATTCCAATCCTTATTGAGGAGACAGACAAAATAATGAAAGCACAGATGGCAAGAGGAGCTGATTTTGAGCATGGAAATATCATAAAAAGAGCAAAGAGCATGGTGCCTCTTTTAGTACCGCTTTTCGTATCGGCCTTCAGGCGTGCGGATGACCTCGCAATGGCCATGGAAGCCAGATGCTACAATGGTGGAGAGGGCAGGACAAAGATGAAGCCGCTCGTATATGAAAAGGACGATAAAATAGCATATCTTTTCATATTTGCGTTTTTAGCGGTTGTGATAGTGCTTAGAATCCTTCTGCCGGTGAATCTGGGCAATCTTATTTTCAGATAGTGAAATAGATAGTGCAGGCAAAACAGGAGAGATATATGCGTGTAAAAATGATTGTAGCCTACGATGGCACAAATTACTGCGGCTGGCAGATACAGCCAAACGGCATAACAATTGAGCAGGTATTAAACGAGCACCTGAGCCGCCTGTTAAAGGAGGATATAAAGGTGACAGGAGCAAGCCGCACCGATGCGGGAGTGCATTCACTTGGAAATGTGTGTATGTTTGACACCAATACCCGCATGCCGGCGGAAAAGATATCGTATGCACTGAATCAGAAGCTGCCGGAGGATATAGTGGTGGTCGATTCCTGTGAGGTAAGCGATGATTTTCATCCACGCTTCTCAAAGAGCCGTAAAACCTATGAATACCGCATATTGAATGCGAGGTTCAGAAATCCGACACGCAGGCTTGACACATATTTCTATCATTATCCGCTTGACACAGAAAAGATGAGTGAGGCTGCAAAATATCTCATCGGAGAGCATGATTTTGCAAGCTTCTGCTCAGCAAACTCGCAGGCACAGACCACAGTCCGTACGATATATGACTGTACGGTATCAAAGACCGGTGACATCATCACAATACGTGTGACAGGAAACGGCTTTTTGTACAATATGGTGCGCATAATCGCAGGAACTCTTGTGAAGATAGGTGGAAGCGATATGCCGGCCGATGCGATGAAGGGCATAATAGCTGCAACAGACAGGGCAGCAGCAGGTCCTACAGCCCCGGCACATGGGCTTACAATGATAGGACTGGAGTACGAGTAACAGCTTTAGATTTTTAATATTATATTAAGATTTTTGGAATATCCGTTTTTAGCTTCAATAATAGGTTATAATGTCGTTACGGTTAAGACATGGTACGGTAAAAAGAAGCTTGGAGATGAAGACGGTTATGAGATTTACAGAAGTTAAAGAGAAAATTATAAAAAACGAAGCCATAAACAGCACAGACAAAGTAAAAGGCAGACACCGTAAGGTAATCCGTATAGGAGCGTTTGCTTTGGTATTTGTTGTGCTGTTTTCGTTTGTCTCGACATTTTTTAAGATGACGGATGCTGTCAATATTGCGACTATAGAGGGCTTTTACAAGGAGCCGAAGGACTCAATTGATGTGATGATGATAGGAGCCAGCGAGGTATACGCTGATTACAGCGCAACAGAGGCCTGGAAGAATTATGGATACACCTCATACTCACTGGGGGTATCCGGAGCGCCCGGCAGCCTGTACAAATCAATGCTCAGGGAAGCTCTCACCAGACAGCATCCGAAGGTTGTGGTGTTTGAGGTGAATGGCTTTTTACAAAAAGACAGCTACTACGACAGGACGGTAAAGCTGCACAGCTGGATAGACAATATCCACAATGAGGAAAACAGGCTTGATACAATAAAAGAGATTGTGCCAAAGGATGAGCAGGACAACTTTACAAATCCTTTAAAACTGTATCACAGCAACTGGAAGGATATAGACAAATGTGCACACACCTTTGCCACAAGAGTTGGAATGTATTTTACAAAAACATCATGCATGAAGGGCTTTTCATCTATTGCAAAATATTCCGATTGTCCATCAGGCAAGCAGAAAACTCTCTATTTTACCGACAAGAGCAGAGCGTATATGACTGAGCTGCTTGAGTATTGTAAAGCGCAGGGCGTAAAAAAGGTGCTTTTTGCAAGGTTTCCTCATGAGAAAGAGGTAAAGAATCCGCAGGTGCTTTGCGATGTGAAGGAGCTGGTGGAGTCCTATGGCTATGATTTTGCAAGCTTTGAAGGTGATAAGGAATTTATCGGAATCAATGAGAGGGATGATTTCTACAATTCAGAGCATTTGAATATAAATGGAAGCCGCAAATTCACTGCATTTATGGGGAAGTATCTGTCAGATAATTACAGGCTTAATGCAGACCACTCACCGGAGCTTAAGAGTGCATGGGGTGAGTGCGCAAGGCGCGCTGACAAGGTGATAAGTGCCTGTGCAAGGGATACGGATCTGAGTCTGGGAAATCATTATTTTGAGATGTCCGTTTACCTGCCTTATAATTTTTCGTCAAGCCTTGCGACAAATAAGGTAGCAGATACAAACAACGATGCAAAGCCTGTAAAGGAGTTAAATACCCCGGTTAAAAAATAGCATGATAGTGTATGGACTTTAAAATAAATACTGCCTGTCAATTAAAGTATGTCTGGCAGTATTACATTAGAAAATAGATTTGGAGTAAATAAAATGGAACTCATTTCATTAAAATATGCGATATTTGTAATAGCATTGCTTGTACTATATTATTGCTTTCCGAAGAAATACCGCTGGTATGTGCTTTTAGCGGGAAGCATGGCATACTATGTGATTATATGTAAGTGGTATGTGCTTTTTATCATTTTCACAATATGCACCACCTATGGCTCAACAATATGGATTGACAAGCTGCTAAAGGAGCAGAATGCCATTGTAAAAAGCCATAAGGAGGACTGGGACAGGCAGACCAGAAAGGAATACAAGGAAAAGGGCAGAAAAAAGAGAGTGGCAGTCATGCTTTTTGCGCTGCTTTGCAATTTCGGCATTTTGGCATTCCTTAAATATATACCATATGCGGGGGAGCTTGGACTTTTGCTTCCACTTGGCATATCCTTCTACACCTTCCAGTCCATGGGCTATGTGATGGATGTATACAGGGAAATTGTCGAGCCTGAAAAGAATTTCCTTAAGGTAGCGCTGTTTGTATCATTTTTCCCACAGATCATACAGGGACCGATTGCGATATATGATAAGCTTGCGGGACAGCTTTACGAGGGACATTCCCTGAGACTTGAAAATCTGCAAAAGGGTGCGCTTCTGGTGCTCTGGGGAGTCATGAAAAAGCTTGTGATAGCAGACCGCGCGGTAAATATCATCAATTTAGTAATGGATAAGCCGATGGATTTTTCAGGCACCTATGTATTTTTTGCGGCAGTAGTGTATGCGCTGCAGCTATATGCGGATTTCTCGGGAGGAATCGATATAGTGCGCGGTATTGCGGAGATGTTTGGCATAACGATGTCAACAAACTTCAACCATCCGTATTTTTCGCGTTCACTCACTGAGTACTGGCACCGCTGGCATATGACTCTTGGAGACTGGTGCAGAAACTATATCTTCTACCCGCTTTCAATCTCAAAGCGTTTCCTGAACTTTGGCAAATGGCTAAAGCCGAGATTTGGCGCGCATATAAGCAAGGTGCTGCCGGGCTGCATCGCGAGTGTCATCACGTTTATTGTCATCGGAGTATGGCACGGTGCCAATATGAAATACCTGTATTTCGGACTCTGGAACGGTATTGTAATCATGCTTGCAGAGCTTTTTGCTCCGGTAAACAAAAAGGTGGCAGGCGGCTTTTTTAAGCTGACCGGTCTCAGGGAAAAGGGTATATTTGCAACGATTGTATCAGTGCTTTGGACCTTTATGCTCATACTGGTAGGCTATTATTTTGACATAGCAGCAAATGCATCGACTGCATTTCATATGCTTTTTAAATCAGTCACGGATTTCCATATCGGCGAGCTTGGGATAAACAACATCATTTTAAACCTCGGGGCATGCGGACTGGACGAGTACGATATACTTTTAATTATTATATGTACACTGCTGTGGTTCTTCATCAGCTTCGTTGAGGAAAATAAAAAGCTCGACATGCGCGATTTCATACTTTCAAGAAAGTTGCCGCTTCGCTGGGCGATAATATATCTTGGCATTTTTATAGTAATAATATTCGGTTACTACGGACCGGGAGTGAATCCGGCTGATTTTGTATATATGCAGTTTTAAAATAAAAGTTTAAAGAAAAAGTATAAACATAAAGAAAAAACTTAAAGACAAAGTTTAAATAAAAAGTTTAAATAAAAAGCTTAAATAAAAAGCCGAAAATAAGGGTGAAAAACACTTGACAACAGTCGATTACGCAAGTATAATATCTAGGTCTGTAAAAGTAGATAAATGGAAGCCAAAGCCCCGGCAACCATTTAGTATAGATAATGATAGTCATCTGAGATGGAACAGAGGACTATAAGATGTCAAAAAGGAAGTGGCGTCCGGACATACGCGATTTCAAGAGGCATCGGCATTAAAAGTAATCGAATCATTTAAGGAGGAAAACCGATGAAAACATTTATGGCTAGTCCTGCTACAATCGACAGAAAATGGTACGTAGTAGACGCTGAAGGTAAGACATTAGGACGTTTAGCATCAGAAGTTGCTAAAGTATTAAGAGGAAAGAATAAAGCAATCTTTACACCACACATTGACACAGGTGATTATGTAATCGTTGTCAATGCTGACAAGGTTAAGGTTACTGGTAAGAAATTAGACCAGAAGATTTACTATCATCACTCAGATTATATCGGTGGTATGAAAGAGACAACATTAAGAGAGATGATGAACAAGCACCCAGAGCGCGTTATCGAGTACGCTGTAAAGGGAATGCTTCCAAAGGGACCTCTTGGACGTCAGATGTATACAAAGTTATTCGTATACGCTGGACCAGATCACAAACATGCAGCTCAGAAGCCTGAGACATTAGAGTTTTAATAGGAGGTAAAGTAAATTGGCTACTACAAAGTATTACGGAACAGGAAGAAGAAAATCATCTGTTGCTAGAGTATATTTAGTACCTGGAACAGGAAAGATTACAATCAATAAAAGAGATATCGATGAGTACCTTGGTCTTGAGACATTAAAGGTAGTTGTTCGCCAGCCATTAGTTGCAACTGAGACAGTTGACAAGTTCGACGTTTTAGTTAACGTTCGTGGTGGTGGATACACAGGACAGGCCGGAGCAATCCGTCACGGAATCGCTCGTGCACTCCTTCAGGTAGATTCAGAGTACAGACCGGTTCTTAAGGCTGCTGGATTCTTAACACGTGATCCACGTATGAAAGAGCGTAAGAAATACGGTCTCAAAGCAGCTCGTAGAGCTCCTCAGTTCTCTAAGAGATAATCTTCGGAACTTGGATTTACGTTCAAATCTTTGTTTTACAAGGGTTTGTGGAGTTGTCAGATGTGGTGAAAAGCGGTGGAATTTACTCGGTTCGCAACGCATTTGCAACACGTTTGCAACAAAAATATCTAAAAAATATAGGACACTTTTCGGTGATAGGCACTGGAGAGTGTCCTTTTTGCTATGCAGATTTTGTGTCGGCAGTTACGCTGTCCTCATTTTCTAAGGTTTTGTTGATTGCGTCTACAAGAACCTGCATATCTAAGTGAGTATAAACTTTTTCTGTCAAAGTCATAGCACCGGAGTGCCCCACAATTTTCTTGATTGTTGTATCCTGAACACCAGCTTCCGATAACATGGAAATACAGGTATGCCGAGTACAATGTGGTGTACGGTCAATTCCAATCTGTTCAACAAGAGGAGTCCAATAGCTGTCATAGTAATTGCGATAAAGAAATCTTTTGCCATCCTCTGTATGAAGAAGATATTCGCAATCAGGACAAGAATTATACCAGTCTTTATAGTAAGGCAGGAGCTTATCAGCAATCGGAACTTTTCGGATTCCGTTTTCTGTTTTACTGTCAATTACATCAAAATACTGTTCTTCCAAATGCACATTTTCTTTCTTCAAATCAAGAAATTCGGAGATACGTGTGCCATTATAGAGCAGCATGAGGATGATCTGATAGTATTTGTCCTCTTTCATTGTCCAGACTTTTGCAACTTCTTCTTTCGTGAATTTTGTACGTGTATGCTTGTTTGGATTGCGGTCTTTGTACTGGGCGATTTCAACAAAAGTAGAATAATCTTTGTTGCAGATGTCATTCTTCAATGCAAATTCATATAACTGGTTGAACAGGATTTTGATTTTCTTCAATGTGGGAAAATTCTTTCCACAGGTGTCAATAACCTGTTGTAAGTCTGCCAGTTTTAAATCCTTGAAAACTCGGTTGTAAAGAATGCCACATGTTTTGTAAGATGCCTTGTATCCTTTGATATTGCTTTCGGATACCGTAGGAAATTTTTTCTTAGACCATGCCTCATACACTTCATCAAAAGTCATTTTGGCTGCCTTCGTATCATAAGGATTCCGATTATAATCTGCCAGCATTTGTAATCCCTCTGTTTTTGTGGCGGCATATCCAATGATGATATATTCATTTACTTTTTTTTCTTTGACTGGATCAATACGATAGCCTGTGGTTTTACGAACCATCCAAGGTTTTCTTCTTTTTCCAGATAGTTTTACTACACTTCCGTAGCCGTTCGGTAATTTCATATTCTAAAAATCCTCCTTAAAAATTAGGACTCTTTCTTACCGTACCGCTCGTTCATAATTTTTTGAAATCTCTGGATTCGTTCTTCGTTTGAAATTTCTTCTGTTTCTTTTTCGGTCAGTTTTTCATTTGCGTAATAAGCAAGTGTTTTATCCTGCCACTTCTGATAAGATTCAAGACTTGTCTGATAGTCCTTGACTTCATTTCGTTTATCCTCAAATTCTTCCAAGAATAGACAGAGATCCTGATTTAACTCCGTAGAAACATCTTTGCCATTAAAAGTAATAGCACATTCCCAGCCATCGTAATGTGGTGGACGTTTGACTTCGATATTGAAGCCAAGTTCCTTTATCTTATCTAACTGAAATAAGAAATTCATAATATCAGAAAGATTTTCTAAAGGTTTTCTCTCAGCATCATACCCTATAAGATATGTGGATTCGCAGTCTAAAACTTTTGCTATTTCATTGAGCATAGCAATGGAAACTTCGATTTCTCCGCTTTCATATTTTTGGATTGTGCGAAGCGATTTCCCCAACAAATTTGCAAGCTCTGTTTGGTTGATACCTTTTTCTTTTCGAGCAGTACGGATTCTAAGTCCGATTTGATTGTTATGTAACTTCTCATTACTCATCATTATTCACCTCACGCTTATCATATCATAGAAAAATACGAATTACAAGTACATATTTATATAAAATAGTATTGACATGTGCAGAATAAGTGCATATAATAAAAAATGCGCATTAAAAGTGCATATTGAAAAAGAAAGGAGAAATAAAATGAAGATAAACGTATTTAAAATGCAGATTTTGATGGGAGAAAGAGGATTAACAATTAAGAAATTGGCTGAATTAAGTGGAGTGTCAAGGCAGACGATTTCCTGCATTATATCAGGAAAGGGCTGTACACCGCATGTAGCATATAAAATTGCTACAGCTTTAGATCAAGAACTTAGTCAGATTGTAAAGGAGGATATGGAAAATGGATAAAAGATTATATGTAGAATTGCCGCCATTTACGGGAAGAAATGTGCCGATTACGGAAATTGCAAAAGCAATCGGAGAAGATGCTCATTACGTTCGTATCGGAATACAGCAGGGAATTTTGAAATTTGGAGTGGCAATGAAGATGGGCGATTCCAATGAATTCAGTTATTACTGTTCTGATCGTAAAGTATGGGAGGAAACTGGATATTTCAATGGAGAGGCAAAAAAGCAGGGAAAAGAAAAAGCCCTTGCGTAACACAAGGACAACTTCTCAGAGCTTATGATAACTCTATCTCGCAAATTCAGTATATCAAAGGCTCTGAGAGAATACAACGAAAATTTTAAAGGAGTCGAATTGAATATTTTTCAAGTAGTAAAAGAAAACGTAACTGCAAGGCAGGCTGCCGAACAGTACGGATTAAAAGTAAATAAAAATGGGATGGTCTGTTGCCCCTTTCACGATGATAGGCATCCCAGTATGAAAGTAGACAAAGGCTTTTGCTGCTTTGCCTGTGGTGCGAAAGGGGATGTAATCACGTTTGTGGCAGATTTCTTTCATCTTGCACCATTGGAAGCAGCAAAGAAACTGGCAGAAGATTTTCAGATACCTGTTTTTACAGATAACGCAAAGAAAAGGAATGCCAGTAAGAAAAAAGAAAAACCGAAAAGAACATTGTACCAGACCGAAAAGAAATTTGAAGAATGGGAACGGGAAAGTATCCGCATTTTATCGGATTATCTTCATTTGCTGGAAGAATGGAAAATAAGATATGCACCAAAAACACCAGAGGAAGAATGGAAAGCAGAATTTATAGAAGCCTGTCAGCAGACAGAAAAGATAAATTACGATCTGGATTTACTGGTGTTTGGAGAGTTACAGGACAGAATTGAATTTTTATTGGATAGTGGAAAGGATGTGAAAAGAATTGAAGAACGAATGGAAGAATATAGACGAAACAACAAGGAACAGACTGGAAGAAGCATTGGATCAGAGGAAACTGAACTCTAAGCCGTACTCTCAGGAATGGTTTGAGGATGGGCAGATTGATGAAGTATCATTTTGTGAAAATTTCCTGCAAAGAATGCCATTGAAGTGTATCAACGGTATCTTTTTCAGCTATGACGGAATGTTGCCGGACGGCGAAGTGGAAAAAGAAATTTACAGAATGGTAAAGCCGGTTCTTACGAAAGGGATTTCCAAGAAAGTAAAACAGCTTTCGGAGGTTCTAAAACTGGAAGCCTATTCGGAGGAACTTCCAGTGCAGATGGATCGCATCCATGTGAATAATGGAACTTATTTTTTGAATGGAGATTTTACAGAAAATAAGGAGTTTTGCCTGAACCGCTTGCCTGTAAATTATGAAATGAAAGAAGCAAAGGCAGAACGGTGGTTAAAATTTCTTTCGCAACTGTTGGAGGAAGATGATATTCCAACCTTGCAGGAATATATGGGATATTGCTTAATCTCATCCAACAAGGCACAGAAGTTATTGATTATCTTAGGAAAAGGCGGGGAGGGAAAATCCCGTATTGGTCTGGTGATGAGAAAAATTCTCGGAACGAATATGAATGTAAGCAATATTCAAAAGGTAGAGCATAACCGTTTTGCAAGGGCAGATTTGGAATACAGGCTTTTGATGGTGGATGATGATATGAAACTGGAAGCATTGAAAGACACCAACTATATTAAAACTATTGTCACGCTGGAGGATAAGATGGATTTGGAACGGAAGTCAAAGCAGAGCGTACAGGGGAATTTATATGTCAGGTTCCTCTGCTTCGGAAACGGAAGTCTCAGTGCCTTGCATGACCGTTCCTATGGATTTTACCGCAGACAGATTATCCTTACGGTGAAAGATGTGCCGCCGGACAGAGTAGATGATCCCTATTTAATCGAGAAATTGCAAAGAGAAGCAGACGATATTTTTCTCTGGTGTCTGGAGGGATTGAAGCGATTACTGAAAAATAAATACCGCTTTACTATCAGCGAACGTGCAAAGAAGAATCTGCACGAAGCTATGGAATCTGGGAATAACATTATCGCTTTTATGCAGTCATCCGGGTATATCCGGCTGGAAGAAAACACAACAGCGACTTCCAAGAATCTTTACCAGGCATACTGCCGCTGGTGTGAAGATAATACGGAAAAGCCTATGAGTGCAAAAAGTTTTTCGGGGTACTTAAAAGAAAATGAAAAGAAGTATCACATTCATTATTCTACCAACATTCCCTCAGACAATGGGAAAAATGCCAGAGGATTTCAGGGAATTCATACGCAGATACGCCCATAAATCTAAATGTAAGTCCGAGAAGTAATCAGATTGTGTTAAACAAAAACAAGCCCTCGGCGATTGAGAGCGAAATACACCCATCGCACAAACTTCGTTTATGCTCTGCGTATTTCGCCCTTGCAGGGGGCAAGCCGCCGACAGGCGGATAAGTTCGTAAACAGGTGCCTATGCACCTACTCACAGCAATGCCGGCGAGAGCCGAGGAAGGAGGATGCTTATAGGCAGACATTCATTTATCAGACAAAGTAAGCTGTTCGATGTGGCAGGAAGGATTGATTATATTTCCAATCCGAAACGTCAGGAATATCTCTATGCGACTTACCAGACAGAAGGGGCAACACCTGAATTTTGGAAAAATCTTGCAAGAGAAAATCAGTTGGATTTTAAGGCGAGCGGATCGGCAGGGAAATGTATCGAAGGGCGTGAGTTCATCATAGCACTTCCCGAAAGTTTTGTTCAGTACAGGGCAGGTGATGTGGTAAGACTTTTTACAGAGACTTTTCATAAAAGATATGGTGTAGAGTGCAGCGCAGCCCTTCATCACAACAAGACAAAGACGAATTATCATATTCACCTGGTATTCAGCAAACGGAAAATGTTGGAACAGCCCGAAGTGAAGATTGCCACCCGAAATATGTTTTATGACGAACAGGGGAAGCATAGACGCCCGAAAAAAGAGATTTTAGACGAGCAGGGAAATCTTCGGGCAGGATGCAGCATTATTCCCAAAGGGGAAGTTTACGAGAGCCATATTTTACCAAGAAAGATGAATGGTTTAAGAGCGATGTCTTTACCAGAGAAGTCAAAGAGATGTTCATGGAAATCATCAACAGTCATGTGAAAGAAGAATCCGAAAAGCTGTCTGTATTTCAGCAGGGCGGTGTGTATCTGGCAACAAAGAAAATTGGGAAGAACAATCCGAAAGAAGCAGAGATACGGGTAGACAATGCGGTAAGGCAGGAATGGAATCGGACAGTTGATGTGGCATTGGTTGAGGGCGTTCCCGAAGAAGATATTTTAACTGTCAAGCGGGAGAAAATTACAGACAAAACACTGCAATCGATAAGGACACATGGATGGCTGCCGGATATGTTTCAGCAGATTATCCGAGGTGCGAAAGATTTCTTACAGGAAATGATTTTCAAATTTAAGCTGCCGCCGAAGCCCGTACCAAAGATTGATTTGCAGGAATGGAATGATATGCGGAAGCTGATGGAGAAACTTCAGAAGCAGTCACAGGCGATGAAGTCCACACAGCAGGAGATTTCCTCGTTGAAGAAACAGCTTTCCGAAACAACTGGATTTTTCAAAGGAAAAGCACGGAAATCCTTAGAGGGCAAAATTGAACAGGCAGAGAAACAGGAAAAACGTATCCGCACGGATATGGAACAGACTGTAAAACAGGCAGGATATCCAGATGTTCAGTGCTTTGCAAAGACATATCAGAAATCGGAAAAACTGGTCAGAGAATATAATGAGGAGATGCGGGTATGGGAAAAGCAGACAGAACAGAAGGAAGAAAAGCCATCAGAATCGCCGAAAAAGGCAAGCATACGGGAAAAATTGCATCGCTATCAGCAGGAAAGCAGACAACAGCCAAAACAGACAGCAAAGAAGAAATCAATGGACAGAGAACGATAAGAAAGGTGGAACAGAAAATGAAGAAAACAATTTTTGAAGAAATGGGTGGCACTTATGTAAGATGTGGGGATTACCTTATCCCAAACCTTACCTTGCCGGAGGAAGAAGAACCGAGATTTGTTGGAGTATGGGGACAAAGACATTTGCAGTATTTGAAAGAATACCGCAGGAATGTATATCTGGATCTGATGATGAGCGGCAGACTGAACAGTTATCTGGCAGATATAGAGGAACAGGCACAGGAACGCTTTGAGAGGATTGTAGAGCAGATGAAGCAGGCACAGGGAATCACAGAGCAGTTAAAGGCAGACAATGCTTGGGAGTGGGTAGGCAGAATGAATAATATACAGGCATGTGCGAGGGAGATTGTGGATAAAGAAATCATTTATCAATAAGGAATAAGAGTGGCGGAAAGCAAGTCTAAAATGGCTTGCTTTTTGCTTTACAATGTAGGCGGCTGATGTATATAATTATAAATCATAAATTCATGAATTTAATATCAGAAGGTAAAAGCAGGCGTATATTGCGACTGTTTTTACCTTCTTAATAAAATCTGTATTAAGCATATTTATAATGCAGGGGACAAAGACTATTAAAGTTACTATTTCAAGTCCTGCTTTCTAAAAATACGATGCTCAAAAATGTCTGATTCACATACCGGGATTTTTTATTCATATTACATATCAATCTTACTGAGTGCTGCTTCATCAGCTACAATCGTAACATCATTATGTAACTGAAGAATAGAAGCAGGAACTTTCGGAGTAATTGGTCCGTATAAGACCTCTTTTAAGATATCCGCCTTATCTTCTCCGCTTACAACAACTAGAATTTTCTTGGCCTGCATGATATTCTTGATTCCCATTGTATAAGCCTGTCTCGGAACATCATCTTCAGATTCGAAGAAACGCTTATTGGCTTCAATTGTACTTTCTGTCAGATCTACGCAGTGTGTCTCTTTCTCAAAAGCGGCACCTGGTTCGTTGAATCCGATATGTCCGTTGTGTCCAAGACCGAGAAGCTGGAGGTCTACACCGCCCTGCTTACGGATGACTGCATTATAATCGTTGCAGGCTTTCGCGGAATCTGCTTCCAGTCCGTCCGGAACGAAAGTACGGGTTTTGTCGATGTTTACATGATCAAAGAGATTGGTATTCATGAAATATCTGTAGCTCTGATCATTTTCAGGACTGAGTCCTTTGTATTCATCGAGGTTTACACTTGTAACCTGGGAAAAATCAAGATCCCCTTTCTTATACCATTCGATCAGCTGTTTATATGTACCGACCGGTGAAGATCCGGTTGCAAGTCCAAGTACACAGTTTGGCTTCATAATAATCTGTGCAGAAATGATGTTTGCGGCCTTACGGCTCATATCCTGATAGTCTTTTGCTTTATAAATTACCATAATAAAATCTCTCCTTATTCTATTGTTTTTTTGTTTCTGAATATTAGTATATACATTATAAATGAATTTTCAAGTAAAATAGCATGAACTGAAAATACTTTCAAAAGTGGAAAGAAATTACCTGGAATTGTGCATATTGCATAAAAAACGGATTTTAAAATAGGCAAAACAGAAAGAAGTATTGAAAAAGATGAAAGAAGTTTCAAGAACTGCAAAGACACTTGAAAATAAAATCGAACAATACTATACTGATTGTAGAACGAAGGAGGGAACAAGAAATGAATCAGAAAGTTGAAAATCTGAAGGGTAAATTAATTGTATCATGTCAGGCATTACCAGATGAACCATTACATTCTTCATTCATTATGGGAAGAATGGCACTGGCTGCAAAACAGGGAGGTGCAAGCGGAATTCGTGCAAATACAAAAGAAGATATCAAGGAGATCCAGTCACAGGTTGATCTGCCGATCATCGGAATCGTAAAAAGAGATTATGATGACAGTGATATCTACATTACACCAACGATGAAAGAAATCGAAGAACTGATGGAAGTAAAACCTGAAATCATCGCTATGGACGCTACTATTTCAAAGAGACCTGGCGGAAAGACATTAGATGAGTTCTTTAAAGAAGTAAAAGCAAAATATCCGGATCAGTTATTCATGGCAGACTGTTCTACAGTGGAAGAAGCACTGCATGCGGATGAACTTGGATTTGACTTCATCGGAACTACAATGGTTGGTTACACAGAGCAGAGCAAGGGCGATAAGATCGAGGCAAATGATTTCGAAATCTTAAGAAAGATTGTCGCAAAAGCAAAACACAGAGTGATCGCAGAAGGTAACATCAATACACCGGAAAAAGCAAAACATGTGATCGAGCTTGGTGCGTACAGTGTTGTTGTAGGATCTATTATCACAAGACCGCAGCTGATCACAAAATCATTTGTAGAAGAAATGGAAAGATAATTCTGCAAGGAACTTATTAAATTAAATTTATATAAAAAGACAAAGAAAAGGAGAAAGAAACCATGAGAAATCTTGAAAAGTACAAAGGCGTAATCCCTGCATTCTATGCATGCTATGACAACGAAGGAAATGTAAGCCCGGAAGGCGTTCAGGCACTGACAAAATACTTTGTAGAAAAAGGTGTGAAAGGTGTATATGTGAACGGTTCGTCAGGAGAATGTATTTATCAGAGCGTAGAAGACCGTAAGATCATCCTTGAGAACGTTATGAAAGCAGCAGAAGGAAAGCTTACAGTTATCGCACACGTTGCATGCAATAACACAAAAGATAGCCAGGAACTTGCAAGACATGCAGAAAGCCTTGGAGTTGATGCAATCGCAGCAATCCCACCGATCTACTTCCACCTGCCAGAGTATGCAATCGCTCAGTACTGGAATGACATCAGTGCAGCAGCACCAAACACAGACTTCGTAATCTACAACATTCCACAGCTTGCAGGAGTGGCTCTTACACAGGGACTTTTCGCAGAGATGAGAAAGAATCCTAACGTAATTGGTGTTAAGAACTCTTCTATGCCGGTACAGGATATCCAGATGTTCAAACAGGCATCAGGCCCTGACTACATCATCTTTAACGGACCAGATGAGCAGTTCATGAGTGGACGTGTCATCGGAGCTGAAGGAGCAATCGGTGGTACATACGGAGTTATGCCGGAATTATATCTGAAATTAGACGAGTATGTAAGAGCCGGAAAGATGGAAGAAGCAAGAGAAATCCAGTATGCTTGTGATGAGATTATCTATAAGATGTGCTCTGCACACGGAAATATGTACGCAGTGATCAAAGCTATGTTAAAGATCAACGAAGGTCTGGAACTTGGCGGAGTAAGAGAGCCACTGCCAGCATTAGTAGAAGAAGACATGGCTATCGTTGAAGAAGCAGCTAAGATGGTTCGCGACGCAAAAGCTAAATATCTGTAAGGAGAGAGACGATGCAAGGGTTTACCGTAGTAGATTTAGTCATTTTAGTAGTTTATCTCGCGGCTGTACTGTTCGCCGGCCTTCATTTCGCAAAGAAAGAAATGAAAGGAAAAGAGTATTTTAAAGGAGACGGAACTGTACCGTGGTGGGTAACTTCCGTATCAATTTTCGCAACACTGTTAAGTCCGATTTCATTCCTGTCATTAGCAGGAAACTCATACGCAGGAACATGGATCATGTGGTTCGCACAGCTTGGTATGCTGTTAGCTATCCCGATCACGATTAAATTCTTCCTGCCAATCTACAGCAAACTGGATATTGATACAGCATATCATTATTTGGAACTGAGATTCGGAAGCAAAGGACTTCGTGTACTTGGAGCTGTAATGTTCATCATTTACCAGATCGGACGTATGTCAATCATCATGTACCTTCCATGTATGGTACTTGGAAGTCTGACTGGAATCAGCGTAAACTTACTGATCATTATCATGGGTATCATTGCTATTATTTACTCATACACAGGAGGTCTTAAATCCGTACTTTGGACAGACTTCATCCAGGGATCTGTACTTCTGATCGGTGTTACATTTGCACTGATCTTCTTGTTAGCACACTTAGATGGTGGATTTGGAGCAATCGCACATGCACTGATAACAGAGCATAAGTTCCTTGCTGTAGATCAGCCAATCTTCAATGCTAATATTTTTAAAGACAGCGTATTCATCATGATCGTTGGTGCCGGATTCAATACAATGGCATCTTACGTATCAAGCCAGGATATTGTACAGCGTTTTACAACAACAACTGATACAAAGAAACTGAACAAAATGATGCTTACAAACGGAGGATTATCAATCTTCATCGCAACAGTATTCTACCTGATCGGTACAGGATTATACGTATTCTATCAGCAGAATACACTTCCACCGGCAGCAGCTCAGGACCAGATCTTCGCATCTTACATCGCATTTGAGCTTCCGGTTGGTATAACAGGACTTTTGTTAGCAGCTATTTATGCAGCAGCACAGTCTACACTTTCTACAGGTCTGAACTCTGTAGCATCAAGCTGGACACTGGATATCCAGACAAGACTTTCTAAGAAAGAATTAAGCTTTGAGAAACAGACAAAGATCGGACAGTATGTATCTCTGATCGTTGGTATCTTCGCAATCGTAGTTGCTATGGTACTGGCTAACGGCGGAGTAAAATCTGCATACGAATGGTTCAATGGATTCATGGGACTGGTACTTGGTATACTGATCGGAACATTTATCCTTGGAGCATTTACAAAGGTTGCCAATACATTTGGTGCAGTATGTGCATTCATCGTTGCATCAGGCGTAATGGTATACATCAAATACTTCGTACCTGCTGATCACGTATCAATCTGGTCATACTCAATCATCTCAATTGTAGTATCACTGGTAATTGGTATCCCGGCAAGTATCATCTGGAGAAAGGCAAAAGGAGACAATTCCGTACCTGCTCCTAACACAACCATTTACAAAAACTAAGAAGGAGTGACGATTTTCGTGATTTTTGGAAATATCAATAATTTATCAGAATTCCCATTCTTAGAAGAACAGGTAAAAGAGTGCTTTGAATATGCAAAGACACACGACCTTGCATCTTATGAAAAGGGAAGTCATGAAATCGATGGTGACAGACTGTTTGTCAATATCGTAGAATATACAACAACAACACCGGAAGAACGTTTCTGGGAAGCACATAAAAATTATCTGGACGTCCATGTAATGATCCATGGAAATGAACAGATCGATCTGAACTTCATTCAGAATATGGAATTAAAAGATTTTGTGGAAAAAGATGATTTTCTTCCGATGGATGGGGAAAAGAATTCTTCCGTAGTCCTGACAGATGGAGATTTCCTGATCTGTTATCCGAGTGACGGACACAGAACAGCGGTTCAGGTTCAGGAACCGGAAACCATTAAAAAGGCAATATTTAAAGTAAAGATTTAATCAGAAAAAGTCGAGGGCAAACCATAAAAGAACGGTTTGCCCTTTTCTGGCTGAACGAGTATAATGAAGGAAAATGAAAGAGGCAAAGCAGAGATGAAAAAATATATTAGTATTGACATCGGCGGCACAGCAATCAAATATGGTATTGTGAGCGAAGATGCAGAAGTATTGTTAAAGAAAGAAATGAAGACAGAAGCGCAGAAAGGCGGACCGGCGATCCTTGATAAAGTCATCGGTATCGTAGAAGCATTAAAAGAAGAGGCAGACGCAGGTGTGTGTATTTCTACAGCCGGTATGGTTGACATTGAGAAAGGTGAAATCTTCTATTCGGCACCGCTGATCCCGAATTATATCGGAACGGCATTCAAAAAGACGGTAGAAGAACGATTCGGAATTCCATGTGAAGTGGAAAATGATGTGAATTGTGCGGGACTTGCTGAGTACAAAGCAGGAGCGGCGGCAGGAAGTAAGGCGGCTGTGATGCTGACGATCGGAACCGGAATCGGCGGCTGTATTTTGCTGAATGGCGAGGTGTTCCACGGATTCAGTAACAGCGCATGTGAAGTTGGATATATGCATATGGATGACAGCGATTTCCAGACACTCGGAGCAGCCAGTATTCTGACGAAGAAGGTTGCTGCATGGAAGGGAGAACTGGCAGAAAATTGGAGCGGATATCGCATTTTTGAAGAGGCAAAAAAAGGTGATAAGATCTGTAACCGTGCAATTGATGAGATGACGGATGTACTTGGGAAAGGTATTGCCAATATCTGCTATGTAGTGAATCCGGAAGTTGTCGTACTTGGCGGCGGAATCATGGCGCAGGAAGCATTCCTGAAGGACAAGATTGAAAAAGCAGTGGAAAAATACCTGGTGTCCAGCATGTGGGAGCATACAAGTATCGCATTTGCCAAAAACCAGAACAATGCCGGTATGTTAGGCGCATTCTATCATTTTCAGGGAAGACATGCATAGTCTGGAGTTATAAAATAAAGAAGCAGGAATAGTAAGATATGGAATATTATGTAAAATCAGTCGTTCCGATCATAGAATCGAATTATGATAAATTTACGACAGTGGAACGGAATATCGCAGATTTTTTTATACAGAACAGAAAGAAAGTGGATTTTTCATCAAAATCCATTTCCGAGAGACTCTTCGTATCAGAAGCGTCGTTATCCAGATTTGCGAAGAAATGCGGATATCGCGGATACAGAGAATTCATCTATCAGTATGAAGAGACATTTGTAGAAAAGCAGGAATCCATTACCGGTAATACGCGAATGATCCTGAATGCGTATCAGGAACTTCTGAATAAGACTTACAGTCTGGTGGATGAGGCGCAGATTGCAAGGATCAGCAGATATCTGAATCAGGCGGGGTGTGTGTGCGTGTGCGGAACCGGAAGTTCCGGTCTGGCAGCAAGAGAGATGGAACTGCGTTTTATGCGAATTGGTGTGAATATTGATTCGCTGGTAGAAAGAGATATGATGCGTATGCAGGCGGTATTCCAGGACAGAAGAAGCCTCGTATTCGGAATCAGTATCAGCGGATCCAAGGAAGAGGTCTTGTTTCTTCTGAAAGAAGCATATCGGAAAGGTGCGAAAACGATTCTTTTTACGGCGAACAACCGGGGTGGCTTCGAGCAGTTCTGCACAGAAGTTGTTCTGATTCCATCACTCAGACACCTGAATCATGGGAATGTAATCTCACCGCAGTTCCCGATTTTGGTCATGCTTGATATTATCTATTCTTACTATTTGGAACAGGATAAATATGAAAAAAAAGTTCTGCATGATAATACACTGCGTGCACTGGAAGAAGGAGAAGGGATGCACAGGAGTTTTTAGAATGTTAAGAGGTATGTTGGGAAAAAATAAAATGGAGGATATATAAAATGATAATCAAAAATGTAATTGTCTATACAGAAGACAAAAAATTTACAGCAGGCGGCATTGTTGTTCACGATGACAAGATCGAAAGCATTTACACGACAGAAAACGTACCGGATATGCCGGGGGAAGAAGTCGTTGACGGACAGGGGGCATACGCAATTCCGGGACTGATCGATCTGCATTTCCACGGGTGTATGGGAGATGACTTCTGTGATAACAGTAAAGAGGCTATTGAAAATATTGCAAAATATGAGGCTTCTGTGGGTGTTACAACAATCGCACCAGCAACGATGACACTTCCGGTAGAAGAACTGGAAGATATCTTAAGAACAGCAGCAGAATACAAAAAAGAGCAGAATCCGAAGGGAGCGGATCTTGTAGGCGTGAACATGGAAGGCCCGTTCATCAGCCCGGTGAAAAAAGGAGCGCAGGATGAAAGAAATATCATGCCTTGTGATACGTACATTTGTCAGAGATTCCTTGATGCTTCGGAAGGCCTTGTGAAGTTTGTAGGACTTGCGCCGGAAGAAAGCGAGGACGCAGTTGCATTTGTAGAAGCAATGAAAGATAAAGTGAACATTTCGCTTGCACATACCAATGCGGATTATGCACATGCGAAAGCAGCATTCGATGCCGGAGCAAATCATGCCGTACATCTCTTTAATGCGATGCCTGCATTCACTCACCGTGAACCGGGTGTTGTAGGAGCAGTGTCCGACAGTGCACATGTAATGGCAGAGATTATCTGTGACGGTGTACATATCCATCCATCGATGGTGAGAGCAGCGTTCAAGATGATGGGAGCAGACCGTATGATCCTGATCAGCGACAGTATGCGTGCGACCGGAATGCCGGACGGACAGTATACACTTGGTGGATTGGATGTAAAAGTAGTCGGTAATCATGCAACACTGGTATCTGATGGAGCACTTGCAGGATCTGTTACAAACCTTGCAGACTGTATGCGTACGGTAGTTAAGAAGATGGAGATCCCGCTTGAGACGGCTGTAGCATGTGCGACGATCAATCCGGCTAAGAGTCTTGGAATTGAAGATACATATGGTTCGATCGCACCGGGAAAGAAAGCGAATATCGTATTATTAGACGAGAATTTGGAGCTTAAGATGGTAATTAAGGACGGACAGGAATTATAATTCATGCAATTTATAGTATAAGGCCATTTGGTGTTAAGGACAGATGAAAAAGATTATATTTTTAGGTGACAGTATTCAGATGCCAGTCATTGCTTTTTAGAAAATCCACTGGGAAACGGTTATGTGAATATGGTGGCTGAGAAGTTGAATGACAGTGACGGCGGAAGGAAGAAGTACGACATTATGAATCGAGGACATGATGGATTCACGATTCATGGAGTGAAACGTATATTGGAGAAGAAATGCATTTTAAAACGACCGGATGTCGTAAGCATTCTGATAGGATGCAATGACGTCGGAGTTATGATGAATACAGGAAAGAGTCTGGAAGAACAGCAGTTTGAAGCCTGTTATGAAGCCATTGTGAAAGAAATTACAGAGCAATCGGATGCAAAGCTTATCTGTATGTCGCCATTTATAGTGCCATATCCCGGAATGTATGAAAACTGGATTCCGGGAATAAAACAGACAGAAAGAATCGAAAAAAAGATTGCAGAAAAATATCATGCGGACTTTCTTACGCTTCAAGACATGATAATATTGAAAGCAGAAAAAGCAGGATATGAGAGTGTTACAACAGATAAAAGCTATACAAAGTGTCAGACAAAATGATTTTTTGCACGATTTGGTTCCAGTTTTTCTGGGGTTGTGATATAATCCTTAATGGATTGGATGATATTTTTGCAGATGTCAATTCGATTCATATGATATACCTCCTAAAGTGTAATTAAGGTTCGTGGCGAGACGAACAATTCCTTAATTAATAGGTCGCGAAGCGACCTCACTTTTAGGAGGTTTTGTCAAGTACTTTTTTTGTAAAAAAAGAAAAGAATTTCTTCAAATGCCCATGAAATCAGGTCTGAAGGAATTCTAAAATTTTTCTAAACTTCTTAAGTTGACCATATTGGAGTCAGGCATACCAACCTTTTTTCCTTCTGGGACAGGCGCGGCAGGAACCGAAAGGTCAGGAATAAATGCAGGAATAGAATCCTTTGGTTCCCTGTCAGGTACTTCATTTTGAATTAACAGTTGGATAGGCGGGGTAAATCGATATCCAATACCGCGGACAGAGTCAAAACAGTTCCGTATTTCTTTATAGTCATTCAAACGATTCAGTAAATCGGAAATCCCCTGTTTCTCATTAGAAGGGCTATCTAATCCCCATACAGCATCAACAATCTGATTAAACGTCAGAACGATGTTTGGGTTTCCAATAAATAGTTCTAAAAAATCATGTTGCTTTGTTGTGAGATTACAGAGCCGATCATTATAAATCACAGAAAAATTTGAGAGGTCGAGTATGTAATTTTCTGAAAAAACGTACCTTTCACTCATTATCATTTTCCTCCTAAAAACGTACTATAGAAATTCTATAGTACGACTATTGGTAGACGAGAGAAAATCTATTATTGTACGTTATGATGTATTTGCAATCAAAAAAAACGTTTTATTATATCACTGACAACTATTCTAACATACAGGGATTTAAAAAAACAGTTAAGAAAAAAAATATCCTAAGAAGGGCTTGCAATTTGTCGGAAACAGATATATAGTAATCATAACGAACATATGTTTGGACAAAGATCAGCAACAGAAGCTGCAGGGTAGTGGGGGGGGACTTCGACTCTTACGGAAAAACTGCTCTGTTAACCGATTAATCAACGGTTATGGCAAATTGCTTGCAGAGGTGACAATATTTCCCTTTTCCTTTGACAGGATTAAATTCTTTTGGAGGTAAATTAACGATGCAAGAAAAGATTATATTTTATTGTGGGCGGTGTAAAAAAAGTACTAGAGTATCCAATGTATTAACCGGATGTGAGGAAACCAAAGTGTTACCAAATGTACAGATTTCCTGTACACATTGCAAAGGGTAATGATGCTTAAAAAATTCACAGAAGGAGAACTAATTAAGAATGCTAAGGACGATCGTTTCTATGTATAACCACCATTAGCAGAAGGTACAACTAAATGATTGCTCATCACGATATACGGGCATGACCCAAAAGAGGCGTGAAAGATGAACCAGAGAAGACTGGCTCGTTTTTCATGTCTCTTTTTTTACGTCAAAAAACAAGCAATCAATTATAAAAAAATAATAATGAAAGAAAACAAGGAGTAAGGGCTTTTCTTCCTGGTTTAAAGAAACCGGGAGGAGGCCTTTTTTAATTTCATATCCATTTTGAGGAAACGTTTTTGTGCATTCCTCCCAAGACAAAACAAGTCGCAAGGAGGAAGAAAAATATGCGCAAATTATTTTATATTTGAACCCAGGAAGACATGACAGATTATATGGAAAGAGCAGCAGCTTATCTTAGATCCATCAAAAAAGGAACTCTTATAGATGGAGGGATTAATTTATCCGAAGCACTGCCGGTAGAAGAGCAGAAGGAACTGATGCAGTATATCTATGACATGGTAATTAATCTGATGATGAAAACAAGCGGAAGATATGTGTTAAACCGTATTAATTTTGGAAGCTATAAGAATGATTTTATTGGAAATTATGCAGAAGTCATTTTAAAGAGATTAGATTTATTTAGGGATCCAGAGCGCATTACAGAAGAAAGTAAAAGTTATCGATTCCCGACTTTCTTAGATCGTTTATCCGGTGAAGCAATTCTTACAACTTATGCGCAGATGCATGACGTAAGTCCAAAGGTAGAGAGAAAAATTTACCGTGTGTTGACTGCAATTCCGAAAATTGCAGTCAGTAAACAAAAGAACTGTAGCGAAGTGACACCTTATGAGATTCACTGCATGTGCCAGGACATTTCGGAAAGTGATATCTTATCTATCCTTCGCTATAGAAATCGTACATCTTTGGATCAATTAATGGAAGAGGGGATGCTTGAAATAGATGCAATACAAGGGGATGAAGGGATTCAGCTGGAAGTATTTGAAGAACTGGACGCTGATATAATCAGCATATTACATCACTTTTTTGATAGTTTAACAGATATGGAAAAGCTCTTTGTATCCAGATGTTCAATCCTTCGCAAAGACATATCAGAAATCAGAAAAACTGGTCAGGGAATACAATGAGGAATTGCGTGCATGGGAAAATCAGACAGAACAGAAGGAAGAAAAGCAATCAGAACCGCCGAAAAAGGCAAGCATACGGGAAAAATTACACCGCTATCAGCAGGAAAGCAGGCAACAGCCAAAACAAACTACAAAGAAAAAATCTATGGACAGAGAACGATGAGAAAGGTGGAAAAGAAAATGAAGAAAACAATTTTTGAAGAACTGGGCGGCACTTATGTTAGATGTGGGGATTACCTTATCCCCAATCTTACTTTGCCGGAGGAAGAAAAACCGAGATTTGTTGGAGTATGGGGACAAAGGCATTTGCAGTATTTGAAGGAATACCGCAAGACTGTATATCTGGATCTGATGATGAGTGGCAGACTGAACAGTTATCTGGCAGATATAGAGGAACAGGCACAGGAACGCTTTGAGGGGATTGTAGAGCAGATGAAACAGGTACAGGGAATTACAAAGCAGTTAAAGGCAGAGAACGCATTGGAATGGGTAGGCAGAATGAATAACATACAGGCGTGTGCGAGGGAGAATGTAGATAAAGAAATGATTTATCAGTAAAAGTAAAAGGGTGAAGAGCAAGTCGGAAATGGCTTGCTCTCTACTTTACAATAATATTTGTTGATGTATAATTGAGAAAAAAGAGACAAACTGGAAGTTGTAGTAAAGGAGGTTTACAATGGGTTTTTGGATTTTTATGTTGATTATGGATTTACTTCTTCCATTTACGATGATTGGTTTTGGAAGATATTTTATGAAAAAGGCTCCAAAGGAAATAAATTCAGTATTTGGATATCGAACTTCGATGTCTATGAAGAACAAAGACACATGGGAATTTGCTCATAAATATTGTGGTAAAGTCTGGTATGTCTGTGGAATGGTTATGTTGCCGATAACAGTAATATTCATGCTTTTAGTGATTGGAAAAAATGAAGATTGTGTTGGGAGTATGGGAGGAATTATCTGTGGTGTTCAACTTATTCCTTTAATTGGGTCTATTCTCCCAACAGAAATAGCATTGAAAAAGAATTTTGATAAGAATGGAATGAGACGATAAATTCAAGTTTAGTAATTAGTTAGAAAAATAGGAATTGTAGGAGGTGTATCTATATGAAATTGGCAGATTTAGTAACAGGTTCTGATGTGATAGTGTGGATTGTCTTTGGAATATTTGCTGTAATTTCTATAATTTTACTTTCTGGACACGGAAGTTGGTTCATTTCTGGATATAATACAGCTTCAAAAGAAGAAAAGGAAAAATATGATGAAAAGAAGTTATGCAGAACAATGGGAATTGGAATGTCTATTATCGCAATTCTTGTATTAACTATGGGTTTGTTGGAAAATATTTTACCTGCATTTTTTGTATATATTGCATTGGGGATTATTTTGGTTGATGTTGTGGTAATTATCATTTTAGGAAACACGCTATGTAGAAAGTAATAACTTCCAGTTGTGAAAATTGATATGACAATTACATATGGCGAGAAATTGAAAAGGAAAATTAGAAAATTATTTTGAAAGAGAGTGTCCGTAATGTAGAAAGGGGGAAAACCAAGATTGAAAAACATGAAAATAGATGCCGATGGAACAGAAATCAGAGTGATGGGCGATGTTGTTAATGAAGATGCTTACATTTCACTCACTGATATTGCAAAATATAAAAATCCAGACAATGCTTTTATCGTGGTAGCAAACTGGATGCGTAATCATTCTACGATTTCATTTTTAGGCTTGTGGGAACAAATTCATAATCCCAATTTTAAACCTATCGAATTCGATAGGTTTAAAGCAGAATCTGGAGATAATGCTTTTACATTAACACCACAGCAGTGGATAAAAGCAACGGATGCAATCGGTATCGTATCAAAATCGGGACGATATGGCGGTACTTATGCTCATACGGATATAGCGTTTGAGTTTGCTTCATGGATTTCTCCGGAATTTAAGCTTTATATCATCAAAGATTATCAGAGACTAAAGAAAGACGAAGCAGATCGGTTAGCGATTGGGTGGGATGTAAAGAGAGAACTTTCAAAAATAAACTATCGTATCCACACAGATGCAGTAAAAGAATTTTTGATAACGCCCACATTATCTCCGCAGGAAATGGCATATACATACGCTTCAGAAGCGGATATTCTAAATATGGCTTTGTTTGGAAAAACAGCAGCACAGTGGAGAAATGAAAAAGGAATAAAAGGAAAAACTCCTAATATCAGAGATTTTGCTTCAGCAGAAGAATTGGTTGTGCTTATCAATCTGGAAGATACAAATGCAGACCTGATAAGACAGGAAGTGCCTAAAATTGAAAGGTTAAAAATATTAAGAGAAAAAGCATATAGGCAATTAGAGCTTTTGAGAAAGAACCAAGATACGATTGCGGCATTAAAGAAAAATCTTATTGAAGATACAGAAACAAATGGTTGATTTCCTAAGCAAAACCGCTTATAATCTGAATCGGAATATATTGCTATTATCCACAGCTACGGAGCGGGTGTTATCAATACCGATAACAAATTGATAACATTAGCCTGTATAGGCAGGATAATATGGATAAATCAAATAATTGAAAGAAAAGCGAACATGGCAATAAATAATCTCTAAACAAAATTGATTAGTAATTGTCGAGCTTGAATGATGTTGCGAGAAAAAGAGGGAGACACACATTTGCTTGATTCATCCCCCACTTTGATGACTCAGAGGTGTGGTGAGGAGCAATGAGAAGTCCTGCGTTTGTAACGTGTTTGCAACACCATATTCCAAGAATCCAGTAAAATCAAGCCTTCCAAGTTACCTAAACGTTAATTTCAGTTACCAAAGAGATAATTTTTCGGAAAAGAGAATATCAAGAGTATATTACACCTCAGAACTTCGGTTCTGGGGTGTTTTTTGTGTGAACTATGATAAAATAAATATTATAATAAAAAGAAAACAAGTATAAGAGATAATATATTTTAATATTAATCAAAACAGAGGGAGTGATTATATGACAACTGTAAGCACCAAAAGTGGTAGAATTATAAAAGTTGTATCCAGAGAAGAAGAGAAGAGTACATTGACAGAATGGGATAATGAAATGGACGAAAGGGCAGTTGAAGCTGTTAAGGCAGCAATAAATAAAGCGAAAATATGTAAAAAACCTATAGCCGGTTATGATAATGAAAAGAAACAGGCTTATGTAGAGTATGCAAATGGAGAAAGAAAATATATAAATATAGAAAACCTTTGATTCCTGCATTAGCGAATCCAAATGGCTTGTAAAAATACACATATTGTGATAACGTAATGGCGTATGAATGTCAGTGATTTTTGAAGATAGACATTACAAATAATGAATAAGAGGCAGCAAAATGGATTTTGAAAGCAGAAGACAAAGAATTTTAGACAAGATGGAGGACAATTCTATAGCAATATTGTACTCAGGCATCGAGCACCATGTGAGTGCGGATGAATATGATTTATTCACAGCGCAGGCTAACCGCAATTTCTTCTATCTGACCGGACTTAGACGTGACAACATGGTCCTTGTCCTGGATAAATGTGTAGAGCCTGCTAAGACAATGCTCTTCATAGAGGAGGCAGACCCTACGATGGAGCGCTGGTACGGCAGAAAAGTGACTATGGAGGAAGCCGAGGAAATATCAGGAATTGATGAGATAGAATATATTTATGAGCTTGAGAGCACACTGGACAGGATAATGACGCGTGAGGATGTATACACAGCATATTTTGACACGTATCGTCATCAGAAAGTGGATTTACCGGATTATAATGTGGTAAAAGCCAATGAATTTAAGACAGACTATCCGGGAGTTGCTGTGAAGAATCTTTTCCCGCTTGTGGCAGAGGAGCGTATGCAGAAGGATGAGGATGAGATTGAGCTCACCAAAAAGGCAATCGCACTCACAAAGGACGGACTCTGCAATGTGATGGCAAATTTAGAGCCGGGCATGAAGGAATATCAGGCACAGGCAGATTTTGAATACATTATAAGACGTGGTGGTGCAGAGTGGACAGCGTTCCCTACAATCGCCGGAAGCGGAATGAATGGAACAATGCTTCACTATGACACAAATCGTGAGACGATGGAGGATGGAACACTGGTTCTTCTTGACCTTGGAGCCAGAATAGATGGCTACAATTCGGATATTACGAGAACATATCCGGTAAATGGCAGGTTTACCGAGCGCCAGAAACAGGTATATGATATCGTGCTTGCCGCAAACCGAAAGATTGTCGAGGCTGCAAAGCCGGGAATGACTACAAAGGAACTAAATGAAGTATGTAAGGATGTGCTTGCAGACGGGCTTATGAAGCTTGGACTTATAAAGAATTCTGTAGAGATTTCGAAGTATTACATGCATGGCGTGTCACACCATCTGGGAATTGATGTGCATGACGTGACAGTTGACTCAAACAGCAGGCTTCGTCCGGGGGCAATCATCAGTGACGAGCCGGGACTGTATATAGATGAATGGGAAATCGGGATCAGGATTGAGGATGATGTGCTTATCACCGAGGACGGTGCAGTGTGTCTGTCGGAGGATATCATCAGAACCACAGAGGATATAGAGGCCTACATGGCAGAGCACAAAAAGAATTAACCGTGGTAAATGATAAATTTTACGGTTTATAATATTTTTATGTGACATAATCTGATTTATGTATTATAGTAGTGCTAGTACATCGAATAATAAGTTTCTGATGCATTGTTATTTCTTGTTCGGTGTACTATAGTACAGCAGTTATTTTTTATTGCTGTATAGGTGCAACGAAAATAATTCGTTCGACAGATGAAAGGAGAACAACTATGGTAAAGAAGATTAATAGCAGTGAATTTGATCAGGTTAAAAATAATAAGGCTATCATTGTTGATTTTTCGGCAGAGTGGTGCGGTCCATGCAAGATGCTTGCGCCTGTAATGGAGCAGCTTTCTGATGAAATCACAGATGTGGAGTTTTACAATATTGATGTGGACGAGAATCCGGATCTGGCAAGAGAGTATCGTATAATGAATATTCCGGCAGTTATTGCAATCAAGGGCGGTCAGGTTGCCGGTCAGCAGATTGGTCTTGTGTCTAAGGACGATATGAAGGGCTTTATAGAGGGTGTTTTCTAAGAAGTAGTATTCAAAGAAGGAACTTCTTAAGAAGCGAGAATACACCTGCAGTGAGCTTTTTTTAAATATGCATGGTGTGATTCTTAACAGTTACGATGAATAGTGTAAACCGGGCAGGCTATTATGCCCGGTTTTACATTTTTTACATTTAAATTAGTTCTCTCGGAAGATTTTTCCAAAGATGAATCTAACAAGTGGTCCGGCAACAAAGAGCTGCCAGAAGAAGGCCATTGGAAAGTTTCTTACGACGAGCTCACAGAATGTCGCAAATATCTGTGAATTAAAACCACCATTGAAAAGGATGGTAGCGATAAAGCTCATCATAGGACACATAAACCAGATTGAGAAGACGGAAATTGCAAGGATTATAGCAATAGGTCTGTCCTTTCCCGGTGTGACTATTTTGAAAGCGCATTTCTTGGCAAGTGGTCCGGCAATGAATGTATCGAGAATAAAACCGGCAACAATCATGATAGGAAATTCGCCTAATGCAGCCTTAAAAACAAAGTTCTTCATACCGCCTGTTTCAAGGGCAATATTGTAGCATATCATGGCATAAACCATGACAAGCACCATCATGATGGTAAAAACGGTTTCCTGTAATCTGTTCTTTGGCATTTTTCTTAAATCCTCCTGTTATGTAAAATAAATATAGCTGTAACGAGTAGTTACAATAGGCTCTTGATAGCTGCGATAATTGAAAAAGACTTGAAGTGCATATAAGTTTTCATGCACGTAAAAGCGCAAAAAAATAGACAGAGGGAAACTTTCGTCTCGCTCTGTCTAAGCTGCAACTACCATTAATTGTCAATAGCTTATCACAGATAGAATATAAAAATCAATAGGAAGTTGGTACTATAGAAAATATGATAATAAAAGATATCGAATTTAAATTAAAAGACGGCAGAACTGCCATTTTGCGAAGTGCAAATGAAAAGGATGCCAAAGCTCTTATAGAGTACATGAAAAAGTCAACCGGTGAAACGGATTTCTTACTGAGGACACCGGAAGAATGTGAGACAAAGACCATCGAGCAGGAGATTGATTTCATAAATAGCTGCAATTTGTCGGATACACATACGCTGCTGGTTTGTGAAGTAGATGGAAAAATTGCCGGAAATTGCATGGTCTGGTGGAATAAACGCGCGAAAACCGGACACAGGGCAAATGTGGCAATCGGTTTGCTGAGCGAATTCTGGAATCAGGGGATCGGAACGAGAATGTTCCGGGAAATGATAAAAATAGCAGAAAGCAATCCGAATATATTGCAGATGGAATTGGATTTTATTGAGGGCAATAGCAGGGCGAGAGCACTTTATGAGAAGATGGGCTTCAGGATAACTGGCATCAAATTTAATTCTATCAGACAAAATGACGGAACCTTGTGCAATGAGTATTCAATGATAAGGGAAATTAGTAGATAAGCAAACTTTTTATAAAAAGCCACAATATGTATTTTAGCGAGTACCAGAGAGTTTATACCTTGTAAACGTTTACTATTATGTTATACTGTAATCATTGCCGGGCATACTAATGTGTGAATGTGAACGGTAAACGGAAAAAGTAATAAGAACAGCAGGAGAATGATTTTATGCTGTATCATAAATAAAAATGAGGTGAAAATCGTGCTTAAAGCAGAAAATTTAACTTTAAACGTAGATGATGAGGGCGGAAAGAAATGCCTTCTGAACAATATATCATTTCAGGTAGAGGACGGAGAAATGCTTGTCATCACCGGACCAAACGGAGGTGGAAAATCCACTCTGGCAAAGACCTTGATAGGTATTCAGACACCGGACAGCGGAAAGATTATACTTGACGGACAGGATATCACAGAGCTTGACATCAATCACAGGGCAAATGCGGGAATAGGCTTTGCATTCCAGCAGCCACCTAGATTTAAGGGAATGACGGTCATGAAGCTGCTCAAGCTCGCCGCAAAGGAGGAGCTTTCGGACAAGGAGTGCTGCGACCTTCTCACCGCGGTAGGACTCTGTGCAAAGGATTACATTTACCGCCAGATTGACGGCACACTCTCAGGTGGAGAGATGAAGAGAATTGAGATTGCATCAGTGCTTGCCAAGGAGCATTCGCTTTGTATATTTGACGAGCCGGAGGCTGGAATCGATCTGTGGAGCTTTTCAATGCTCATACAGAAATTCGAGGAAATCCATACTGAGAAAAAGCAGAGCCTCATAGTGATTTCACATCAGGAGAAAATCATAAATATGGCAGACCGCATCATGATAATTGATGGCGGAGAAATCAAGAAAATCGGCACAAAGGACGAGGTGCTGCCTTATCTCAATGGTGTACAGAAATGTCACAAATGCGTAGAGAGACTGGAGGGAAGAGCATAATATGGTAAAGCTTGACAACGTAACAGAGGGCGTATTGGACGTCATAAATGATAATAAATTCAGTCAGACCGGTGCCTTTAATCTGCGTGAAAACGGCACATCAATCTGCCACGGAGACAGCGAGCACATCAAGATAAAGAAAAAGACGGACAAGCCCGGCATTGATATTTATATTGATGGAAAGACCGACGGAGAGGCTGTCTATATCCCAGTAGTACTCAGCAAATCAGGCATGACAGACCTTGTATACAATGATTTCTATGTGGAGGATGGTGCAGATGTAAGGATTGTGGCAGGCTGCGGAATCCACAACAGCGGCTGCAACGAGAGCAGACACGACGGCATCCATACCTTCCATGTAGGCAAAAATGCGAATGTACGATATGAGGAAAAGCACTACGGCGAGGGAAACGGAACAGGTGCGAGAGTGCTCAACCCTGTAACAAATATATTTGTGGGTGAGAATTCTGTTTTCACTCTCGATACAGCACAGATCAAGGGTGTTGATTCTACAGTACGTGAGACCAATGTGGAGCTTGGAAAGGACGCAAAGCTCTATGTCACAGAGCGTCTCATGACAGATGGAGAGCAGAAGGCGGAGTCGAACATCGAGGTACAGTTAAATGGAGAGGACAGCTCTGCGCAGATTGTTTCCAGATCCGTAGGAAAAGGAAACTCAGTCCAGACCTTCCATCCGAATGCTATCGGCAACAGCAAATGCCAGGCTCATATCCAGTGTGATTCTATCATCATGGATCATGCAGAGGTCGGTTCAATCCCTGAAATCAGGGCAAAAAATATCGATGCAGCTATCATCCATGAGGCAGCAATCGGCAGGATAAACGACGAGCAGCTTCTCAAGCTCCGTACACTCGGACTTACAGAGGAAGAGGCAGAGGAAGTTATCATACAGAATTTCTTAAACTAAATCAGGCGTAAATAGAAACCCCGGAGCATGATATTGATATGCTATCAAAGCATACAATACGCTCCGGGGTTTATATTATGCGAATTATCATTAACTTGCAATCTTGACATAAACAGTAAACAACAGTAAAATAAAATCAAAACAGTAAACAACAGTAAAAGACAGTAAAACAAATTCAAAACAGTAAACAACAGTAAAAATTGGAGGCTGATATGCAAAATCCATTCACGCTTACATTTGGAAGAAGTCCACTGGAGTCGGTAGACCGTCCGGTACAGATTAATGAGATAATTGAGAATTTTACAGCGGATACAATAAATCAGCAGATGTTTATAATTACCGGTGTGCGAGGCTCGGGAAAAACAGTAATGATGACAGAAATTTCGCATAAGCTAAGAGAAAATGATGACTGGGTGGTTATAGAACTCAATCCGGCAATGGACCTGTTGTCTGCAATGCTTTCAAAATTGAATAGTGATAATATATGTGCGGGACTTATAAAATCGGCAAAGCTCGATTTATCATTTTTCGGTTTTGGAGTATCTATAGAGGGGACACAGCCGATTACAGATGCAGAGACAGCTATTATAAAGATTTTGGAAAGGCTTAAAAAGGGAGGTAAGAGACTGCTTATTACGATAGATGAGATGACAAATAGTGAGTACATGAAGGTTTTTGCAGGAGCCTTTCAGATATTTGTAAGACAGGAGCTGCCTGTATTTCTATTAGGAACAGGATTGTATGAAAATATAGAGGAGCTTCAGAATGAGAAGAGCCTTACATTTTTGTACAGAGCACCTAAAATCCAGCTCAAACCATTAAATAACGCGGCAATAATCAATAAGTATAAGACTATTTTTAACATATCTCCGGAGAAAGCAGCACAGATGGCGGGACTGACCAAAGGCTATCCTTTTGCATTTCAGGTTTTAGGGTATCTGACGTGGAACAATGATGGTGACTACAATGGCATTTTGGGCGAGTATGAACAGTATCTGAGCGAATTTGTATATGACAAAATTTGGTCGGAGCTTTCTCAGAAGGATCGCATGGTTGCAAAGGGGATTGCAGATATAAAAAGCGGAAAAATAAAAGAAATCAGGGATGCAATTGGGATGGAGACAAACGAATTCAATCCGTACCGTAAGCGCCTTATAAGAAAGGGAATTGTATCGGGAGAGAAATGGGGATATGTGTATTTTACGCTACCGCTTTTTGAGGAATATGTGATTGAAAATTATTAAAATGAGCACAGGTTCAGCAGATTATAATAAGGAGTCAAAATGAAAGCGTATTATCATCTACCGGGATTATTTGAATTTTATGAATTATACAAAGAATTTCTCCCACTGTACCGCAAGCATAGGGAATATTTCTATGATTGGTGCGACATAGGCTCAATATACGGAGCACCGGCAGACTGCATATGGGGCGGAGGCCGCATCGGTTTTGGTGAGCACGATCCGAAGGAAGTGCTTAAGCTGATGCAGAAATATGGGATATCCGCGAGACTTACCTTTAGCAATTCATTGCTTACTAAGGAGCATCTTCCTGACAAAAAATGTAACGAACTTTGCAGGATATTTGATATAGGCAGAGATAATGAGCGAAGCAGGGGCTTTGGAAACGGCATAATCATCTACTCAGATATTCTGCTTGATTACATAAAAGAAAACTACCCTGACTTTTATTTTGTGTCTTCAACCACAAAGGTTCTGACGGATTTTTGTAAATTTGAAAATGAGCTAAACAGAGAGGATTTCCGCTATGTAGTACCGGATTTCAGGCTGAACAAATCATTTGATAAACTGAAAGCATTATCACAGCATAAAAAGGAAAAAGTAGAATTTTTGTGTAATGAGTGCTGCTGGTTTGGCTGCATGGACAGGAAGAAATGCTACGAGACGGTTAGCCGCAAAAATCTGGGCGAGGATTGCCCGGAGCATTATTGTACTGCACCTGATGCAGGGCAGGGATATCTCTTTTCAAAGGCGATGGAAAATCCGGGATTTATAGGAGTAGACGATATAAAGAACACTTATCTGCCAATGGGCTTTAGCAATTTTAAAATAGAGGGCAGAGGGCTTGGAAGTGCTATGATACTTGAATTTTTGCTTTATTATATGACGAAGCCACAGTATCAGATACATGTCAGAGAGCACATTTATCTCGATAATATGCTGGATTTATTTTGAAATATAAAAACTATACATTAACCACAATAGAAAGCGTGATTTTCAAAAATGAATATTAGAAGAGCACAGGAAAAAGACATACCAAGACTTATTGAATTGTTAGAGCAGGTGCTTCAGATCCATGCCGATATCAGACCGGATATTTTTATCCCGGGGACGACAAAATATACAAATGAAGAGCTTGCAGAAATGATAAAGGACGATACAAAGCCGATATATGTTGCGGCAGATGATGATGATATCTGCATGGGATATGCATTCTGCCAGATAAGACAGCAGCCGTTTTCCAACAATATGGTGCCATTTACATCATTTTTCATAGATGATCTGTGTGTAGATGCAAAGACCAGAGGAGCGCATATCGGAGAGCAGCTTTTTGAATATGTCAAGAATGAGGCAAAGCATCTCGGCTGCTACGAGGTCACTCTCAATGTATGGAGCGGAAACACATCTGCTGAGAAATTTTATGAGAAGATGGGGCTTAAGACAAAGGAACGCCAGATGGAGTATATTTTATAGAAAACCAGAATGCCGACTAATCTAAATTAAGACTTTAGATTAGTCGGTGTTTTTGATTGATTACACATCTAATAACAACTATAATCATGCATTAGACAGCACATTAGAGTCAGATCGACTTTTGACGGATGCGGTTAAGTTTTGCATGCCGTATAAGGATTAAATCAGGCGAATTGCAGGTGTAGCCGCAGAAGAGGAAAATGAGGTATTTAAGAAAAGAGCGCAGAGTATCTTTAAGTTGATAGAGTAGAATAAAAGGCTTGTGATATGAAAGCCATGATATTATTATGCCACATAAAAGCTCGTTGTGATTTAATGCATAGTATTACTTGAAAAATGTGCAGATACTGATTGAGTATCTGCACATTTTTTGATAAAATATATGCAGATAATAGGAGGACAATATGCATATATTTGACTATTCTTTTTTAGATGAGGGCTTATTACCGGCTGAGATAGTTAATCTTACAGCAACAATTACTGCATTTAATGCTATATCAGATACGCGAAAGGAAAGCAATAAAAGTATATATACTGAGCTGGAAAAGATTGCAAGAGTACAATCTGTTAAAGGTTCTAATGCGATAGAGGGTATTGTTACAACAGACGCACGTATAAAGCAGATTGTTGACGGTGACAGTGCTCCTCTTAATCATGATGAACGTGAGATCGCAGGGTATAGGGATGCACTGGATGAGATACATTCTAAGCATGATCAGATGTCATTTAGTGAAAATATGATTCTGCATATACATGAAACTATGACAAATCTTGCAGGATATGAGCTGTCAGGAAAATACAAAACGCAAGACAATCTGATAATGGAGATTGATGAAAGAGGAAGGCGTAGAGTTCGCTTTACACCGGTTTCTGCGGCAGATACAGGCGAAGCAATGCAGCAGCTTGTACTTGCATATATGGATGCAAGGGATAACCCAAAAATAAACAAATTGTTACTGATCCCATGTGTGATACTGGATTTTTTGTGTATACATCCGTTTTCGGATGGTAATGGCAGAGTATCCAGATTATTATCATTGTTTTTACTTTATAAAAGTGGATATGATGTTGGAAAATATGTATCTTTTGAGGAACAAATCAATGAGTCAAAGGATTTTTACTACGAGGCATTGCAGGAGTCATCTATAGGATGGCATACAAATGAGAATTCATATTTTGGATATATGAAAAACTTTCTGTCTATGCTCTATAAATGTTACAAAGAATTGGACAAAAGATTTTCTACTGTAAATGGGAAAAAACTTAAAAAAACAGAAAGAGTTGAGCAAACAGTTTTAAACAGTGTGCTTCCTGTGTCAAAAGCAGAAATCTGTGATATCCTTCCTGATGTGAGTCCGTCTACAGTAGAAGCAGTGCTTGGCAAAATGGTAAAAACAGGTTCTGTTATGAAATTAGGGCAGGCAAGGGCAACGAAATATGTCAATGCAAAATATATCAAATAATGGGGGAATATGTTTTATGCAGAATGTCATTAAATATGGTTTTTAATGAAATTAAATGTATATAATTAGAAAAACGGGGCAAAATCATAATATTTAATTGAAAAAACGGGGCAAAAATATGTTGACAAACACAAAAAGGAGTGATAAACTCTAAACAAATTTAGCGAGATAAAGTATTAAATCGTTAAAGAAGTGAAAACAGTTTAAACTGTTTCGACAATTAAATAAATTGTAAACCGTTGAAGCGGAGATAACGGCAATGATGCCATTACAGAGAGCCTGTGGTGCTGAGAATCAGGTGTGAAACAAGTTGTCAAATGGACCGCTGAGGGCGCAGTCAAATGGATTTATCATTCATCCAGATATCCAGAGTATTCTGCGACGTGTGGGCATACGTCATTTGCCCGGGATATGTTGGTATCCTGCCAAGCGCACGAGCTTTATCGTGAATTCAAGGTGGCACCGCGGATAGTTAAAATTATTCGTCCTTGACAGAACTAAAATTCTGTCAAGGGCGTTTTTTAGTGAACAAAGAGGTACAATGGAGTTTGCAAGTCTGCATGCTCGCATGCAAGCTTGCGAACGAACATTGGACTGCACAACATAAAGCGAGAATTGTAGCAGCGTAAGCTGCGGAGAAGCCTTGAAAAGGCGAATTCGAGCTGTATGTTGGGCATTTGTTCACGGTTAAACACTGGACATTTATTCACTACCACACAAAATTTGGAGGTAAGCATATGAAAATTTCACCTACACTGACCGAAGTTAAAGAAATAGCAAAAACCGGGAAGTATGATATTCTCCCTGTAAGCTGTGAGATATTATCAGATTTTATCACACCTATAGAGGCTATGAGGATTCTGCAGAATGTTTCAACACATTGTTATCTGCTTGAATCAGCACAAGCCAATGAAGCCTGGGGAAGATATACATTTTTAGGATATGATCCAAAGCTTGAGATTAACTGCATAGATGGTCATATGAAGCTTGGAAAGCTTTCGGTGGAGACAGAAAATCCTTCAGAGTACATCAGACAGATTCTTTCAGAGTACAAGAGCCCGAAATTTGATTATCTGCCTTCGTTTACAGGTGGCCTTGTAGGTTATTTTTCGTATGATTATCTGGGCTACAAGGAGAAAAGCATCAGAGGAAAAGCAAGGGACACAGAGGATTTCAAGGATGTTGATCTGATGCTTTTTGATAAGGTAATAGCATTTGACAATCTGTGCCAAAAGATAATACTAATCGCAAATATGTCACTTGATGCTCCGGAAACAGGCTACAACAAAGCGATTGTTGAGCTAAAGCAGCTTAGGGAGCTTCTGATGCACGGAGAGAAAAAACAGAATATGGGCGGCAAGCTGCTGGGCGAGGTCACACCGCTTTTTGATAAGGAACAGTATTGTGAGATGGTCGAGAAGGCAAAGCACCATATCAAAGAGGGGGATATTTTCCAGATAGTTTTATCAAACAGATTGAGCGCACCGTTTGAGGGAAGCCTTTTTGATACCTACCGCGTGCTTCGAACGATAAATCCTTCGCCGTACATGTTTTATTTTTCGGGAACCGATGTGGAGGTTGCTGGAGCATCTCCGGAGACACTTGTGAAGCTTGAAAATGGAGTGCTTCACACATTCCCGCTGGCAGGCACGAGGCCGAGAGGTGCCACAGCAGAGGAGGACAAAAAGCTTGAGGAAGGGCTGCTTAAGGACGAAAAAGAGCTCGCAGAGCACAATATGCTCGTGGACCTAGGAAGAAATGACCTCGGAAAGGTAAGCAAATTCGGAAGTGTACAGGTAGAAAAGCTCCATTCCATAGAGAGATATTCACATGTGATGCATATAGGCTCGACAGTGCGTGGAGAGATAAGAGAAGAGTACGACGCACTCGATGCAATTGAGGCCGTGCTCCCGGCAGGAACACTTTCAGGAGCGCCAAAAATCAGAGCGTGCCAGCTCATCGGAGAGCTTGAGGACAACAAGCGAGGCATTTACGGTGGCGCGATTGGATATATAGATTTTACAGGAAATATGGACACATGTATTGCAATCCGTATTGCCTACAAGAAAAACGGCAAGGTTTTCGTGAGAAGCGGAGCGGGAATAGTTGCGGATTCAGATCCTGAGAAGGAATTTCAGGAGTGCATAAACAAGGCAAAGGCTTCTCTTAAGGCGCTGGAAGTCTCACAGGAGGTGGAAGAATGATTTTACTGATTGATAACTACGACAGCTTTTCTTACAATCTGTATCAGCTAATCGGCGAGATAGAGCCTGATATCAGAGTAATCAGAAATGATGAGATGACAGTTGAAGAGATTAGGGCTTTAAAGCCTGACCGCATCATATTATCACCGGGACCGGGAAGGCCTGAGGATGCGGGAGTGATAATAGCTGTGGCAAAGGAGCTTGGAAAGGAAATCCCAATCCTTGGCGTGTGCCTCGGCCATCAGGCGATATGCGCAGCATACGGTGCGACAGTCACATATGCAAAGGAGCTCATGCACGGAAAGCAATCGGATGTATCGTTTGACACAGAAAGCCTTTTATTCAAGGGGTGCCCGAAAAAAGCAAAGGTAGCACGTTACCATTCACTTGCTGCAGATGCGGACACGATGCCTGATTGCCTAAAGATTACAGCCACTACAGATGATGGTGAGATCATGGCTGTTGAGCACAGGGAATACCCGATATACGGTGTGCAGTTTCACCCGGAGTCAATCATGACACCGGACGGAAAGCAGATGCTTAGTAATTTTATCAAAGCTTAATTGAAAATTGCAGCGTTTAATGAATTTATATATTAGTTGTTGAATTGAAAACAAATAGCAGAACAAAATTATAAACGAAATATTACCGGAATACAGGAGGACATAATCATGATAAAAGAAGCCATAGTAAAAATCGTAAACAAAGAAGACCTCACATATGACGAGGCATATAAAGTGATGAATGAGATCATGGGCGGTGAGACAACACCAACCCAGAATGCAGCTTTTCTTGCAGCTCTTTCCACAAAGAGCGCAAAGGCTGAGACAACAGACGAAATCGCAGGCTGTGCAGCAGCCATGAGAGAGCATGCGGTACAGGTGAAAACAGGTATGGATGTGTTCGAAATCGTAGGAACAGGCGGAGACAATGCACAAAGCTTCAACATTTCAACAACCTCTGCACTTGTTGTGGCAGCAGGAGGCATGAAGGTGGCAAAGCACGGAAACAGGGCAGCCTCTTCATTATGCGGTACAGCAGACTGTCTTGAGGCGCTCGGTGTCAACATAGACCAGAGCCCTGAGAAATGTGTAGAGCTTTTAAATAAAGTCGGCATGTGCTTCTTCTTTGCACAGAAATATCACACATCAATGAAATATGTCGGACCTATCAGGAAAGAGCTTGGTTTTAGAACCGTATTCAATATTTTAGGACCGCTCACAAATCCGGGTTCACCGGCCATGCAGCTTTTAGGAGTGTATGATGAGTATCTTGTAGAGCCGCTTGCACAGGTGCTTGTAAGCCTCGGAGTAAAGCGTGGAATGGTAGTCTATGGCATGGATAAGCTCGATGAGATTTCCATGAGCGCACCGACCAAGGTATGCGAGATAAAGGACGGATGGTTCAGAACCACAGTAATCTCACCGGAGGATTTCGGCTTTGAGCGCTGTACAAAGGAGGATTTAAAAGGCGGTACACCTGAGGAAAATGCGAAAATTGTACGTGATATCTTAGGCGGACAGAAGGGCCATAAGAGAAATGCGGTACTCATGAACGCAGGCGCATCACTTTATATCGGAGGAAAGGCCGACAGCATGAAAGAGGGTATCGAGCTTGCAGCAGAAATCATTGATTCAGGAAAAGCACTTGAAACACTCTATAAGCTCATTGAGGTAAGCAACAGCTAAGCACACAAAACAGGAAAGGAAAAGCGATGAATATTTTAGACCAGCTAGCAGAATATTCAAGGCTTCGCGTGGCAGAGGACAAGAAAAAAATAAGCCTTGAGGAAATGAAAAATATCGCGATTCAGACGAAAAACGAAAAGCTTTGTGATTTTGCATTTGAAAAAGCACTCAAAAAGGATGACTTGAGCTTCATATGCGAGTGCAAGAAGGCTTCGCCGTCAAAGGGGCTTATAGAGCCGGATTTCAGATATCTTGAAATCGCAAGGGAATACGAGGCGGCAGGTGCGGATTGCATCTCGGTACTGACAGAGCCGAAGTGGTTTTTAGGCTCGGATGAGTATCTTAGGGAGATTGCAAAAACGGTTTCGATTCCGTGCATCCGAAAAGATTTTACGGTTGATGAATATCAGATATATCAGGCAAAGACACTCGGTGCCGCTGCGGTGCTTTTAATCTGCTCCATACTGTCAGAGGTGCAGCTTGGTGAATACATAAAAATCTGTGACAGCCTTGGCATAAGCGCCATTGTGGAGATACACGATGAAAAAGAGGCAGGGATGGCGGTAAGAGCCGGTGCCAGAATAATAGGTGTAAACAACCGCAATCTGAAGGATTTTACAGTTGATACAGCTAACAGCAAAAAGCTGCGCGACCTGATTCCCGATGACATCATATTTGTATCGGAAAGCGGTGTAAAGAGCACAGATGATATCAGGGCAATACGTGAAATCGGAGCTGACGCAGTGCTTATCGGAGAGACGCTGATGAGAGCGGACGACAAAAAGGCTAAGCTTGATGAATTGCGATTAAGCTAATAGAGATATATAAGTATCTTCATGGTTTTAAGAATATCTGTAACTATTCAGTACAGAAAACAAAATATTTACAAATATACAATTAGAAGGGAAAACATCATGACAAATCCAAACGGAAGATTCGGTATTCACGGAGGACAGTATATTCCTGAAACCCTCATGAATGCCGTTAAAGAATTAGAAGAAGCATACAATCATTATAAAAACGATCCTGAATTTAACAGAGAGCTCACAGAGCTTCTCAACGATTATGCAGGAAGACCATCGAGACTGTACTACGCAGAAAAGATGACAAAGGATCTCGGTGGAGCAAAAATATACCTTAAAAGAGAGGATTTAAACCATACAGGAGCCCACAAGATCAACAACGTATTAGGTCAGGCACTTCTTGCAAAGAAAATGGGCAAAACCCGCCTGATAGCTGAGACCGGAGCCGGTCAGCACGGCGTGGCAACAGCAACGGCTGCAGCCCTTATGGGTATGGAATGTGTTGTATTCATGGGCGAGGAGGACACAAAGCGTCAGGCTCTCAATGTATACCGCATGCGTCTGCTCGGAGCAGAGGTTATCCCTGTTACATCAGGCACAGCCACGTTAAAGGATGCCGTATCGGAGGCAATGAGAGAGTGGACCAAGAGAATTTCGGACACACATTACTGCCTGGGCTCAGTTATGGGACCACATCCGTTCCCTACCATCGTAAGAGATTTCCAGGCGATCATCTCAAAGGAAATCAAGGAGCAGATGCTTGAAAAGGAGCACAGACTGCCTGATGCGGTTATCGCATGTGTGGGCGGCGGCTCAAATGCCATCGGAAGCTTTTACAACTTCATAGAGGATGAGGGCGTAGAGCTCATCGGCTGCGAGGCAGCAGGAAGAGGAATAGATACCTTTGAGACTGCAGCTACAGTAAATACAGGCCGTCTTGGTATTTTCCACGGCATGAAGTCATATTTCTGTCAGGATAAATATGGACAGATTGCTCCGGTTTATTCAATTTCTGCAGGACTTGACTATCCGGGAGTCGGACCGGAGCACGCATATCTGCACGATATCGGAAGAGCAAAATATGTACCGGTAACAGATGATGAAGCGGTAAATGCTTTTGAATACCTCGCAAAGACAGAGGGAATTATCCCTGCAATCGAGTCCTCACATGCAGTGGCATATGCCATGAAGCTGGCGCCTACAATGGACAAGGACAAGATAATCGTTGTTACTGTTTCAGGCAGAGGCGACAAGGACTGCGCGGCAATAGCAAGATACAGAGGGGAGAATATTTATGAGTAAGATAAGAAGTGCGTTTGAAAACGGCAAGGCATTTATACCATTTATCACCTGTGGTGATCCAAATTTAGAGACAACCGCAAAAATCGTTAGAGAAGCTGTTGCAAACGGAGCAGACCTTATAGAGCTTGGTATTCCATTCTCTGATCCTACAGCAGAGGGACCTGTAATCCAGGGCGCCAACATAAAGGCACTTGCAGCCGGAGTTACAACAGACAAGGTTTTTGATCTTGTGAGAGATTTGAGAAAAGATGTCACAATTCCTATGGTTTTCATGACATATGCAAACGTGGTTTACTCTTACGGCGCAGAAAAGTTTATCAGTACATGTAAGGAAATAGGCATTGACGGACTCATTCTGCCGGATATCCCATATGAGGAAAAGGAAGAGTTTTTACCACTCTGCGAGAAATATGATGTAGACCTTATTTCATTTATCGCACCTACATCAAAGGATCGCATTGCGATGATAGCAAAGGAGGCAACCGGCTTCATCTATGTGATTTCAAGCCTCGGAGTCACCGGTACAAGAAGCGAGATTAAGACAGATCTGGCTTCAATAGTCAAGGTAATCAGAGAAAACACAGATGTGCCATGTGCTATCGGTTTTGGCATTTCAACACCCAAGCAGGCAAAGAAGATGGCAGATATCTCGGATGGTGCCATTGTGGGCTCTGCCATCATCAAGATAATCGATGAGTATGGTGAGGCTTCACCAAAGTATGTCGGTGAGTATGTTAAAGCAATGAAGGATGCGCTGTAGAGGCATTGTATTTTTATGTATGTAAATGAGATTTTCTAAGGAAACTTAAAATAATATTATAAAACCAGAAAAATGACTTTTATACCCATATTTCAAAAATAAAATTTATGAAATATGGGTATAAAACTTGAAAAATGAATATATTAATTATATAATAAGTGCAAATAAGGCAGTTCAGAGGGAGGAATATCAGGATGCTGTGTCAATTTTCTTTTAAAAATTTTAAATCATATAAAGAAACAACAACATTCGATTTTCAGGCAACATCTATTCCGGAGTTTTCAGAATCGCTGTTAAAAAGTGATAAAGCAGATGCACTTCTTCCTGTAGGGGTTATATATGGTCCGAATGGTGGCGGGAAAACCAATCTGTTACTAGCTCTTTCATGTTTGATTTCTACAGTAGTTAAGCCAATATATGAATTGGAGAAGGCAAGAGAAAAGATTATTATTCAGCAGAAGATAAGTGCGGCACCATTCTATTTTAATGAAATATCTAGGGAAATGCCGACAGAATTTGAAGTGTATTTCCGACAGGGAAAAAATGAATACAGGTACAACTTATCAATATGTGGGGATGACATTGTTGAAGAATCTCTGTATTGGAAATCCATTGGTGGAAAGAGAACGGGTATGGTTTTTGATAGGGAAGGTGCTGAAATTACATTGGGTGCAAGCATCAATAAAGCGAGTATTAACCGCTCGGTAAACCCCAAGATGCCATATTTATCTTTTTTGGCAATCAACTATGATATACCGGTAATTGTGGAAGTTCAGAAGTGGTTTGAATCATGCATTGTCAAAAACTATGCAAATCCGATTGCAGACAGACAAATAATGTTTTCTGATGACGAATCATATCGAAAGAGAATTGTTCGTGCACTAAATGATGTTGATATTGATGTATCAGGTTATCGGTATGATGAAGAAAATCATGAACTGTATACGCAGCGTATGATAGAGGGAAAGATTTATGAATTAAGTTTTAATGATGAGTCAGATGGAACAAAGAAAATGATCGCGGCATTACCTGTGATTTTGTTAGCACTGCAAGAAGGACGGCTGGTGATTATTGATGAATTGGATGCAAAATTGCATCCTAAGCTGCTTCGTTATGTAATTTCATTGTTTAAGAATAAGAATGTAAATAAAAAGGGAGCGCAGTTACTCTTTACTTCCCATGATATGACAACAATGAAAAATACAGTTTTCAGACGGGATGAAATTTGGTTTGCGGCAGAAAATGAAAGGCACGAAAGTGAAATATATTCCCTATATGAAATCAGAAGAGAAAACAATGAACGAGTAAATAGTACTGCAGCCTATGATAAACAATATCTGGAAGGGCGTTATGGTGCAGATCCATATCTTACAAATATGCTGGCAGGAGGAGAGTGGCAATGAGTTTAAAACCTCCGAAGAAAAGTGATTTAGGAAAGAGTTGGATGAAACCGCGGCGAGATAAGAATATATTGATATGTCCAGAGTACCATTTGATAGTAACAGAAGGAACTGAAACAGAACCACAGTATTTCGAAGCAATCAGGACAATCATAAACAGTCAGTATCGAGATAAAATTCAGCTTGACATTCATGGTGCAGGAGACAATACGCTTAGTCTTTTGGATAAGGCAATGAATCTGGTCATGAACAATCCGAATGGATATAAGCATGTCTGGATAGTCTATGATACTGATGATTTTCCGGCAAAACGCATCAATAAAACGAATGAATTATGTATTAATATATCTACAGAGGAAACACAATATCATGCTATCTGGTCAAATCAGTGTATTGAACTTTGGTTTTTGCTTCATTTCAGTTTTGTTCAGTCAGATATTCATAGAAGTGATTACTGGCCAAAACTATCTGAATGGTTAAAGAATATTGGACAGGGAGAATATTCAAAGGGAAGGGCAGATATGTTCCAAATTCTGAGGCCTTTCATGGATTTTGCAATAACAAATGCTGAACGCTTGGATGCAATGAATGAAGGAAAAACTCCTGCAAGTTCAGCTCCAGGCACAAAAGTACACGAATTGATTAAACACTTGAGACCATATTTAAAAATCGGATAGGATAGGAAGAAGGAACCAGTAAAATGATGCAGCAAAAAGAAAAATTAGAAAAACAGCTTGATTTCATCAGAGAAATCGACAAGGAAAAGGAGATATTCCGCCAGACTTATTTAGCTGATGCAAGCCGCAAGGAAAATGATGCGGAGCATGCCTGGCATATGGCTATCATGACCATGCTCTTGAGTGAGTATGCCAATGAGAAGATAGACGTGCTAAAGACAGTAGGAATGCTTTTGATACACGACATAGTAGAGATTGACGCAGGAGACACATATGCCTATGATGAGGCAGGCAAGGCCACACAGCATGAGCGTGAGCAGAAGGCTGCGGAGCGTATATACGGACTCTTGCCAAAGGAACAGGGCGAGCCGCTTTTAGAGCTGTGGGAGGAATTTGAGGCGCAGCAGACGCCGGAAGCCAGATTTGCCCGCACCATGGACAATATCCAGCCAATGCTCCTAAATGATGCGTCGGGCGGGCGTTCATGGCGTGAGCACAGCGTAAAGCTGTCGCAGATACTTGGCAGAAATAAGCGCACAGCACTCGGTTCAGAGAAAATCTGGGATTATGCGTTTAACAATATACTGAAAAAGCATGTTGAGAGCGGAAACATCATAGATGATGAGGGCATCTTCTAAGTGGAAGCCGGCGTGAGTGCGGAAGTTAGCGTGAGCGGGGAAGATGGCGTGAGTGCAAAAGCCCGCGAGCGTAATGGACGGTAATAATGATTTACTGAAAAATCCCGTAGAATTCTATTGTAGGCAGTCGTTTTGTATGATATACTTTACTGGATTAAATCGGTGAACTATAATTATAAGGTGACTATTCAAGGCAGCTTAAATAGTTACATGACAAGTATATTGAGCTTCATCGAAATCCACAGAATAAAACACACGGAGGAATCAAAATGAATATTGTATGCTTAGACCTTGAGGGAGTATTGGTACCTGAAATCTGGATTGCATTTGCAAAGGAGACAGGCATTCCTGAGCTTGAAAAGACAACAAGAGATGAGCCTGATTATGATAAGCTCATGAACTATAGAATAAATATTTTAAAGGAGCACGGACTCGGATTAAAAGAAATTCAGGAGACTATTGCAAAGATAGATCCAATGCCTGGTGCAAAGGAATTCTTAGATGAGCTTCGTTCAATCACACAGGTAATCATCATCAGTGATACATTTTCACAGTTTGCAGGCCCGCTCATGAAGAAGCTCGGCTGGCCAACAATCTTTTGTAACGAGCTTGAGGTTGCTGAAGATGGCGAGATTACAGGCTTTAGAATGAGATGTGAGCAGTCAAAGCTTACAACTGTAAAGGCACTGCAGTCTATCGGATACGATACCATCGCAAGCGGTGACAGCCACAACGATTTAGGCATGATACAGGCAAGCAAGGCAGGTTTCCTTTTCAGAAGCACAGATGCCATTAAGAAGGACTACCCTGAGCTTCCTGCATATGAGACATATGATGAGCTGCTTGCAGCGATTAAAGCAGTATTATAATCATAAATATAGTTGAAAAAAGCTTCCCACATGATATTTTAGAGTGGACACATCCACCTGTACATGTGGGAAGTTTCTATATATTTATGTCATGCAAAATCATATGAAAGAAGGTAGAGTGCAGATGTATACGGTAACACATATATATGAGGCTGATTTTGGCTGTGAGGAAAGAGCAGACGGCGCAAAAGCAAAATGCGTGGTTTATCTCGAGGACGAAAACGGCAGACAGCGTCATGTAGAGGTTGAGGATGAATGGCTTACGGCAAATGGAATAGAAGAGGGAAGCAGCTGGAAAGAAAATATCACAGATGAAGCCTGAATCATAAACTATGAGATTAATTATGTGATTAGAGTATGTGAATAAATTTTGTTTTTAGATGCACATTGTGTATTGACAACAGTGCAAAAGGTGCTATAATAAAATCAACATATGAACAATCGTTCATATGTTCAATGCAAAACGTACAGTAAAACAAATAATTCATGAAAATAAGGAGAACACCACTATGAAGAAGACTTACAAAATCGATGTAGACTGCGCTAACTGCGCCAACAAGATGGAGGATGCCGCAAAGAATACAGCAGGTGTAAAGGATGCTACCGTCAATTTCATGACACTCAAGATGAGCGTTGAGTTTGAAGAGGGACAGGATGCAAAGGCGGTTATGCAGGAGGTTCTTAAGAACTGTAAAAAGGTAGAGGACGACTGCGAGATTTTCTTATAAATTGCCGGGCGTAGGAATGACAAATGATATTATTTCAATGCCTGCGCTATAGTAAGGGTGATTATCAAGAGATTATAATGAATGGAGCTATGGCGTATGAATAAAAAGCAGAAAAAAGTACTTGCGCGTATCATAATCGCAGCGGTACTCATGATTATATTACATTTCATACCGGTTAAGGGAATTATCAGGTTCCTGCTTTACATGGTGCCTTATCTGGTCATAGGATACGATATCCTGAAAAAAGCATTTAAGGGAATCAAAAACAAGCAGGTATTTGATGAAAACTTCCTGATGGCGGTTGCCACTGTAGGTGCGATAGCGGTTGCGCTCTATGAGAATGGTGACTATACAGAGGCTATAGCCGTTATGCTCTTCTACCAGATTGGAGAGCTGTTTCAGAGCTATGCAGTCGGAAAGAGCCGTAAGAATATCAGTGAGCTCATGGACATCAGACCCGATTATGCCAATATCGAGGTGGACGGAAAGCTCACCCAGGTTGATCCTGATGAGGTTGCTATCGGCTCGGTAATCGTGGTACAGCCCGGAGAAAAGGTTCCTATCGACGGTGTGATAGTTGAGGGCTCATCTACATTAAACACCAGTGCGCTTACAGGTGAGAGCGTGCCGAGGGATGCAAAATGCGGTGATGAGATAATCAGCGGATGCATCAATATGTCAGGTGTTTTAAAGATTAAAACGACAAAAGAGTTTGGCGAATCAACGGTTTCAAAGATACTTGACCTCGTTGAAAATTCAAGCTCAAAGAAATCAAAATCAGAAAACTTCATATCAAAATTTGCCAAGTATTACACTCCGGCAGTCTGCTACAGTGCACTTGCACTTGCGATACTGCCACCGCTTGTCAGAATACTTTTCATGTCAGCCGCACCACAGTGGGGCAGCTGGATATACAGGGCACTTACCTTCCTTGTAATAAGCTGTCCGTGCGCGCTGGTCATCAGTATTCCGCTCAGCTTTTTTGCAGGAATCGGAGGCGCCAGCCGCGAGGGCGTTCTTGTAAAGGGCTCAAACTATCTTGAGACCTTATCACAGACCAGATACGTTGTATTTGACAAGACCGGCACCATGACAGAGGGCGTTTTCGAGGTGGCAGGAGTCTACGACAATACGCTCGATAGAGAAAAGGTGCTCGAGTACGCAGCACTCGCAGAGAGCAGCTCATCGCATCCAATCAGCAGGAGCTTACAGAAGGCGTATGGAAAGGAAATCGACAGAACCCGCGTGACAGACGTTGAGGAAATCAGCGGTCACGGAATCACCGCAAAGGTAGATGGCGTATCTGTAGCGGCAGGAAACTACAAGCTTATGAAAAAGCTGGGCTTAAGCTACAGTGAAACTGACAAGGTCGGCACCATAGTCCATATCGCAATAGACGGCAGATATGAGGGCTATATCCTTATCTCAGATAAGATAAAGCCAACCTCAGCGGCAGCAATAAAAGCATTGAAAAAAGCCGGAATAAAAGGTACAATAATGCTTACAGGCGATTCGAGGACAGTAGCCGACTCAGTAGCGGCGGAGCTGGGAATTGATGAAGTATACAGTGAGCTTTTACCGGGCGATAAGGTGGCAAAGGTAGAGGAACTGCTCGCAAGAAAGGGCAGTAAAGAAAAGCTCGCCTTCGTCGGAGACGGAATCAACGATGCACCGGTGCTCTCAAGAGCAGATATCGGAATTGCAATGGGCGCCATGGGTTCAGATGCAGCAATCGAAGCCGCAGATATCGTCCTCATGGATGATGACCCGCTAAAGATAGCAAAAGCAATAAAAATATCGCGCAAATGCCTGCGAATAGTATATGAAAACACATACTTCGCAATAGGCATCAAGCTGATCTGCCTCGTGCTCGGAGCAGTCGGAATAGCCAATATGTGGCTCGCAATATTTGCAGATGTAGGAGTAATGGTGATAGCGGTGCTAAATGCAATACGCGCATTATTCGTACACAAGCTCTAAATGCATAGAGCCCAAAAAGCAGATATCAAAGCATGATGAAACTACTATATAAAAAATACCAGACAGAATGCACCCAAGAGGTGCACTCTGTCTTTCGCGTATATAAAAAAGTTACTGTGTAACTGCGAAGGCACATGCAATTTATGCGGAGCACCCGCCCCATAGCCAAAAAGTAAATATAACGCAAATATAACGCAGAAAGGACACCACACCATGAGCGAAAACATAAATGAACAGATAGAATGCTGCGACTGCAACGAAATCCACGAAGATCTTCTGAAAATAGTAAATGATACAATGCCTGAGGAAACCGAGCTCTACGACCTTGCAGAGCTTTTTAAAGTATTTGGCGACTCCACCCGGATCAGAATCCTCTTTGTGTTGTTTGAAGCGGAGGTATGCGTCTGTGACCTGGCAAAGGTGCTCAACATGACACAGTCCGCCATATCCCATCAGCTTAGGATATTAAAGGCAAACAAGCTCGTAAACAGCAGACGTGAGGGCAAATCAGTGTTTTATTCGCTTGCAGACGGACATGTGCGCACAATCATTGCGCAGGGACGTGAGCATATCGAGGAATAATACAGGGAGGAATACACGTGACAGAATTAGAAGAATACTATAACAAATTCAACGAGGAAAAGCGCCTGAACAGCCGCCACGGCAGGGTAGAGTTTATCACATCCATGAAGTATATACACGATTGTCTTGGCAGCCTGATGAATGAGAAGCAGCTTGATGATGAGTACTGTCCGTCTGATGCAGAAGCTGCGGAAGCAGCTAATAAAGTAGTAAATCTTGCTTCTGATGAAAAAATGCTAAGTGATATAAAAGCGCTTCGCTCACAGATCAAAATCCTGGATGTTGGTGCGGGAACGGGCAGATATTCAGTGCCTCTTGCCGAGGAGGGCTATGATGTGACAGCACTCGAGTTAGTTAAGCATAACCTCGGCAGACTGAAGCAAAAGAGCGATAAAGTAAAGGCATACCAGGGCAATGCCACAAAGCTGAAAAAGTTTGGAAACGATGAATTTGACCTCACGCTCGTATTCGGACCGATGTATCATCTGAAGTCAGCGGAAGAAAAGCTTGCCGCATTGAATGAGGCAAAGAGGGTGACAAAACCGGGTGGTTACATACTTGTGGCATACATTATGAATGAGTACAGCGTGATAACCTATGCCATAAAGGAGAAGCATATAAAAGAGGGCATAGAGGGCGGAATGCTCGATGAGAGCTTCCATTGTACGGAAAAAGCTAATGATTTGTACAGTTTTGTCCGATTAGAAGATATAGAGGCTTTAAATGCACAGGCAGCCCTCACACGTGAAAAGATAATAGCAGCCGATGGCGCAGCAAATTATATCAGGCCATTTTTGAATGCTCTTGATGAGGAAGAGTTTGATATGTTTGTACAGTACCATCTTTCAACATGTGAGAGAGAAGACCTGATGGGAGCAAGTGCGCACACGGTTGATATTCTAAGAGTGTGGTAGTTACGAACCGCTTCAATACAGTATAAGATTACATATGAGGAGAACTATGAAAAACAAGGGATTAAAAATTCTATTATCTGTGCTTTTGGTTTTATGCATAATTATGGCAGGAGCACTCATAGGAAAAGAGTATATTGCAGATAATATAAAAGAAGCCGCCAATCAGAATGGTGTGGATGTAGTGAAAGACACATCGGATGCCGGAAAAGAAGATGATAACGCAGTTGACAGTACGGCAGCAGGCACAGAGAGTACACAGCCTGATGCAGCAGCCGAAACAGAAGCGGATACACAAAAGCCACAGATGTCAACCATAGTGATTACGGCCACAGGAGACTGTACACTTGGCAACAATCAGGAGCAAAGCTATGACGGCAGCTTTAATTCTTATTATGACTCAAAGGGACAGGACTACTTTTTCGGCGGTGTGAGAGATATTTTTGAGGCTGACGATATGACACTTATCAATTTGGAGTGTGTGCTATCGGATGCGACGGAGCGCGTAGAAAAGCGCTGGAACCTCAAGGGAAAGCCTGAGTACATTGGAATTATGACGGGCAGCTCCATCGAGGCCTGCAGTCTTGGAAACAATCACACATACGACTATGGACAAGCTGGACTGGACGATACGAGAAATGTGCTTGAAAATGCCGGGATAGTGTATGGCTTCAATGATCATACCGGTATTTACGAGACAGCTGATGGGACAAGGATTGGAATAGTGTCGGTCAGCCTTTTGTCACAAAACGGTGACCGAGAGGCATATATCCAAAACGGTATAGCGCAGCTTCGTGAACAGGGAGCTGCGATAGTTATCGCATGCTGTCACTGGGGCATAGAGGGTGACCATTACCCTAATGACTATCAGCAGGCGGCAGCACATCGCATCATTGACTGGGGAGCAGACCTGGTAGTTGGAAACCACCCTCATGTGCTGCAGGGAATGGAGGTCTATAACGGCAAAATGATATGCTACAGTCTTGGAAATTTCTGCTTCGGAGGCAATAAAAATCCGGCGGACAAGAACACGGCGATTTATCAGCAGACGTTTACTCTGATAAATGGGGAATTGCAGCCGGGCATAGATGCACAGATTATTCCATGTACCTTAAGCAGCGTAAGCTCATACAATGATTTCAGACCGACAGTGGCTTCTGGCGAAAAAGCTCAGGAGATATGCAATTTAATGAACACATATTCACAAAATTGTAGTAATATAGAGATTGATGGGCTTGGAAAGCTGCATGTAAATTAATAGAACGAATTAAGATAAAAAGCAGTCATGCAACAAATAGCATGTACCATCATACAAATATAGTAAGGGAGCAAAGAGCAATATGTATATGTGGAGAGAGCGCAGTAAAGAAGAAAAGCATGAGGATGTAGTAAATACAGGCCTGCTGCCGCTTGATGTGGTAGAGGGATTTAAGATACGTCCGGGCTTTTTCAGAATGTACGGAGCGTGCGTGGCATCGAACGGAGTGAGCTTTACCATCAATTCCCATGGAGCAACAAGGTGCACTCTTTTATTGTTCAAGCCACAGGCATCAAAGCCGTATGCGAGGATTCCGTTTCCTGATTCATATAGGATAGGAGATACCTACTCCATGCTTGTTTTTGATATAAAGCCGGATGAATTTGAGTATGCATTTTCGTTTGACGGACCATATGAGCCGGCAAAGGGACTTTTGTTTAACGAGGAAAATGTCCTTTTAGACCCATATTCAAGAGCGGTCACTGGACAGCGAAAATGGGGAGAAAAGCCGGAGGGAGGCAAGGATTTTGAGTACAGAGCCAGAGTTGTAAAAAGCAGCTTTGACTGGGGCGACATAAAGCAGCTTGAGCAGCCCTTTGAGGATCTTGTGATTTATGAGACACATGTGAGGGGATATACAAAGGATAAGTCCTCAGGAGTCAGCGCACCGGGTACATTTGCCGGTTTGAAGGATAAGATTCCGTATCTTAAGGACCTTGGAATAAATGCAGTGGAGCTCATGCCGATTTTTGAGTTTGATGAGATGGAGAGCGCGAGAGTGGTCGATGGTGTGCAGCTTTACAATTACTGGGGCTACAACACAGTATCGTTTTTTGCACCGAATACGAGCTATGCCTTCAACGAGGAGCACAACCACGAGGGAGACGAGCTGAAATCACTGATAAAGGCTCTGAAGGAAAATGGAATAGAGGTCATTCTTGATGTGGTGTTCAACCATACCGCTGAGGGAAATGAGATGGGACCATGCTTTTCCTTCAAGGGTATAGACAATAACGTGTACTATATGCTTACACCGGATGCACACTACTACAATTTCAGTGGCTGTGGAAACGTTATGAACTGTAATCATCCTGTTGTGCGCAGCTTTATTATAGACTGTCTGAGGCACTGGGCTATTGAGTACAGAGTGGATGGCTTCAGATTTGACCTGGCATCCATTCTCGGAAGAGACCAAAACGGTGCACCTATGGCCAATCCGCCGATTCTTGAGTCGTTGGCATTCGACCCGGTACTTGGCAAGATGAAGCTCATCGCAGAGGCCTGGGATGCAGGCGGACTGTATCAGGTGGGAAGCTTCCCATCATGGAACAGATGGGCTGAGTGGAACGGCAGATACAGGGATGACATGAGAAGCTTTTTAAAGGGCGATGACGGTATGGCGGGAAATGCCATCACACGTATCACCGGCTCACGCGACCTTTACAGCCCGGAGAGCAGAGGACACAAGGCATCAGTCAATTTCATGACCTGTCATGATGGCTTTACACTGTATGACCTTTACTCATACAATGAAAAGCACAATGAGAAAAACGGCTGGAATAACACAGACGGAGACAACAACGGACATAGCTGGAACTGTGGCGCAGAGGGTGAGACAGACGATCCAAATGTAAACGGACTTAGAAGGCACCTTATAAAGAATGCATTTGCAGCGCTTTTGTGCAGCCGTGGCCCGGCGATGTTTTTTGCGGGCGATGAGTTCTGCAACACCCAGTTTGGAAACAACAATGCGTATTGTCAGGACAATATCATTTCATGGCTCGACTGGAGCAGGCTTGAGGAATTCAAGGAAATCCATGATTTCGTGCGTCATATGATTCAGTTCAGGAAAGAGCATCCTATACTCAGAAAGATGACAAAGCCTTCATCCTGCCAGTTCCCGGAAATCAGTGTGCACAACGGTACGCCGTTCAATGCCTCGACCGATTACAAGACAAAGCTCATCGGCATCATGTATGCCGGAAGAAATGAGGAGGACACGGAGGATGATATTGTATTCTATTGCATGAATGCATATTGGGAGCCGCTTGTGATGCAGCTTCCGGTGCTTCCAAACGGAAAACACTGGCATGTGGACACCAATACCAATGTAGAGTATTTTGACGGAGAGGACTTCACGGCAAAGACGGAGCTTTTGGGTGTCAACACCATAAGAGTTCCTGCGAGAACCACGATAATACTTGTGGCAGAATAACAATAAAATCTGCAGCCCGGCACACATTGTGATATGTGTACCGGGCTGTTTTTCGTTACAGTTTTGGCTTAGACTGTAACATTTCCCCCTTTCATTTTTCAATATATTTTATGTGACATTTGCATTAGCAGCCGGTGATGGTTGTGAAGTGATACCGGAAGGCCTTGTATATATCACATAATCAGTTGTGAGTTGGACAAATTTCGTCTGTGAATCCAAGAAAATAATTGGGTGTTACACCAAAAATTGTACTTAAATGGCAAATGACAAAAATGTCAGGCACTCTACGGCCTGTCCTGTAGCCTGAAATCGTTGATTCTGCACAGCACATGATTTCCGAAAGAGCCACGTTGGTCAAGCTGTGGAGCCTCATCAGATAATCAAGCCTGTCAGGCACAGTTGTGCTAATGGTTGATAGCTGCCTTTCTTGTAAAAAGATATTTATTTCATTCATAAACAAATTGTAACACAATAATCGTAGAAAGCAACAAATATCTGAAAAAATACGAAAAAATTAGAAAACTTAAAATTACAATTTTAAATCCAGCCACCATCAAAAGTGATTATTTGTCCTGTGAGGTAATCAGGTGCAGTGATGACGGAGTAAGCCATATCTGCGACTTCATCGGCTGTGGCAAAGCGTCCAGCAGGGATTTCATCGGCCAGCTCAGCGCGTTCTGTCTCATTAAAGCAGCGGTTCATATCGGTATCTATGACACCGCAGGCTATGGCATTTACCGGAATATGCGATGGCGCAAGCTCCTTGCCGAGGGCCTTGGTAAATGCATTTATACCGCCCTTGCAGGCTGAGTATGCCACCTCGCAGGATGCTCCGACATTGCCCCAGACAGAGGAAATCTGTAGTATGCGGCCACATTTATCGGCAACCATATAAGGGATGACGAGCTTTGTAAAGTTGAAAACACTGGTCAGATTTATCGCCACGATATTGTTCCATTCCTCCGGTGTCATGTCGCTCAGCAGCCCGATATGCGATATGCCGGCATTGTTAATGAGCACATCTATATGGCCAAAATGGGAAATGGTATTCGCAACCATATCCTTGGCAAAGAAAAAGTCTCCTACATTTCCGGTGAAGCATAGCACCTCAATTCCGTATGCACAGTGAAGCTCATCAGCCAGAGCTTTTAGCCTGTCAGATGAATTGCGGCAGCAAAGTGAGAGGTTATAGCCACAGGAAGCCAGCTTTTTGGCAATGGCGGCACCGATACCGCGTGAAGCTCCGGTTATTATAGCTGTTTTATTTATGTGATTTGTCTGATTTGTCATGATATTCTCCTTATAATTTTCATACCTTGGGGGTTAGCCGGTCACTGCGCTGCAAATTACAGTTCAGTCATGGGTATGATACCTCGCTGTGAGGCTGGGCACAACAGTGTAAACTTTTATCATATTATACAGCATAAATCATACCATAAATATATATTATGGGGTAGACAAAATTTATACATTGTGATATTATTTAATAGTTGCAAAACGAATTGCAGACGGCGTGTGGCTCAGTTTGGTAGAGCGCTACGTTCGGGACGTAGAGGTCGCAAGTTCGAATCTTGTCACGCCGATTTATTTATGAATGTATCTGAATAGTTACCGACTATTTCATTTTAGGACACGCGTATAGCGTGTTTTTTTATTTGGTTTTTTGGGGAATCAAAGTAATATATTGCTTTATCAACAAAAAACAGTAAAATAGTACTAGTGTATTGGCTTGCTTTAATAAAGGGACAGGAAATAGGGAATATGAATATTTTTTTACATGCATTTTACACACTAATGATTTTGCATTTTACATTTCCCCATTACTATATCAGTTGTAACGAACAAAGAAACAAATTCAAGAAAGAAATGAAAGAGGAAATTAAAATGAAAAATCGTATGAAAAAACTTTTAGTTTTAGCAACTGCTGCAACAATGATGACAGCAGCATTTACAGGATGTGGCTCAAGCTCAGACGGAGCAGACAACAATGCAGATACAAGCGCAGATGAAGGTACATCAAATGAGAACTTAAGCGGTTCACTTTCGCTTGCAGGAAGTACTTCAATGGAGAAGCTTTGTGAGGCACTCAAGGAGTCATTCATGGAGAAGAACCCTGGAGTGACAGTAACAGTTGAGTATACAGGTTCTGGTTCAGGAATCGAGTCAGTAACAGCAGGAAGCGTAGATATCGGAGATTCATCAAGAGCACTTACAGATGATGAGAAAGCAAACGGCGTTGAGGAAAACATCGTAGCAATCGACGGAATTGCAGTTATCACAGACAAGGACAACTCAGTAACAGAGCTTACATCAGATGACTTAAAGAAAATCTACACAGGTGAGATTTCAAACTGGAAAGACCTTGGTGGAAAAGATGAGGCAATCGTAGCAATCGGCCGTGAGGCAGCTTCAGGTACAAGAGGAGCCTTCGAAGAGCTTCTTGATGTAAAGGATCAGTGCAAATATGCACAGGAGCTTGACTCAACAGGAGCAGTTCTTGCAAAGGTAGGCTCAACACCGGGAGCAATCGGATATGTTTCACTTGACGTGCTTGATGATACAGTAACAGCAATGAAAATTGACGGAGTAGAGGCAACAGAGGAAAACATTGTAGCAGGCAAATATCTCCTTTCTCGTCCATTCGTAATGGCTACAAAGGGCAAGATTGACGAGCAGAACGATATTGTTAAGGCTTGGTTTGACTATGTAAACTCAGATGAGGGACAGGCAGTTATCAAGAAGGTAGGCCTTATCCTCCCTCAGTAGAAATTATCGGGCATATTAAAGATACGAAATACAGACATCGCTACGAGACATCACTAGTAAGTATAAGTATAAAAATAATACAAAATACAGACATCGATATTAGACATCAGTATTAATACATATCGATAAGATACAGGGTTTCCTCAGGAAATGGCAGGTTTCCTGGGGGATTTTTGAAACAAGGAGTATCAAATGAAACATAAATCCATAGTAGAGAATGTTGCCCAAATAATATTCACGGTATGTGCGGTTGTGGCAATATTCGCAGTATTATCAATAACAATTTATATGTTCCTTAAAGGTGCACCGGCATTTTTCAAGGTCGGAGTGTTAAACCTTTTATTCGGAACAAAATGGGCGCCGACAGCGGCAGACCCAAGCTACGGAATATTGTACATAATCCTGACATCCATCATAGGAACAGCAGTATCTATACTCATAGGAGTGCCAATTGCTCTTCTTACAGCAGTATTTCTTACTGAGGTGGCAAATAAAAAGCTCTCAGCAGTAGTGCAGCCGGCAGTAGAGCTGCTTGCAGCAATTCCATCAGTAATCTATGGACTTTTGGGACTTATGATACTTAATCCGGTATTATACAAGCTGGAGAAACATATTTTTGCAAACTCGGCAACACATCAGTTTACCGGCGGATCAAATCTGCTTGCAGCAATCATAGTGCTTGCAATCATGATTCTTCCTACGGTAATCAACATGAGCGTATCATCAATACAGGCAGTACCGCAGCAGATGAGAGCAGCATCACTTGCACTTGGAGCAACAAAGATACAGACAATATTTAAAGTGACGGTTCCGGCGGCAAAGTCAGGAATCATGACAGGAATTGTGCTCGGAATAGGACGTGCACTTGGAGAAGCTATGGCTATCAACATGGTAGCCGGTGGAACGGTAAGCTTTCCACTTCCGTTCAACTCAGTGCGTTTCCTTACCACACAGCTTGTCAGTGAGATGGGATACGCAAGTGGACTTCACAGACAGGTGCTTTTCTCAGTAGGCCTTGTACTTTTTGTGTTTATCATGATAATCAACCTCACCCTTATGAAACTCAAAAAGAAAGGAGCTGTGGAAAATGACTAGTATAAATGGAAAACGCCGCAGAATAGGCGATGATGTAGTATATTTTTTCATATATCTGTGTGCAGCATTATCGGTAGTGCTGCTTGCGGGAATCATCATATATGTATTTGTCAGGGGAATCGGCCAGGTAAACTTGCAGTTTCTGACCAGCGAGACATCTGTCTTAAGAGGCACTGTCGGAATAGCGGGAAACCTGCTTAATACACTTTACATTATAATAATCACCATGCTCATAGCAACTCCTGTCGGAGTGGGAGCTGCCGTATACCTGAATGAGTATGCAAAGCCGGGTAAGCTCGTATCCACAATCGAGTTTGCCACAGAGACACTTGCAGGAATACCGTCAATCATCTTCGGTCTCTTCGGAATGATGTTTTTCGGACAGACAATAGGCTTTGGCTACAGTATCCTGACAGGTTCACTGACACTGACGCTCATGGTACTGCCCCTCATCACCAGAAACACACAGGAGGCGCTTAAAACTGTACCGGACAGCTACAGACACGGAGCAGTCGGACTTGGAGCCGGAAAATGGCACACCATCCGCACCATCCTGTTGCCGTCAGCCATGCCGGGAATTATCACAGGTGTTATCCTTGCAATCGGCCGAATAGTCGGTGAGTCAGCAGCACTCCTCTTTACAGCAGGAAGCGCAGGAATGCTTCCAAAGGTTGCCAGCGGATATTTCTCAAAGATAATGCAGTCAGGTGGAACACTTACCATCAAGCTCTACCTTGCAGCGACAAGTGAAGGAAAATTCGACCAGGCATTTGGAATTGCGGTTGTTCTTCTCGTAATCGTATTCTTAATCAACATCCTGACAAAGGTGCTGGCAAAGAAATTCCAGGCGAAGTAAACAAATCAACCGGTTATTATAATGATATGAGGGTCAAAAGGTATTTTACCCCTTTAATCATAATAATAAATTAACGAATATAGTAAATAACAAATATAATGAACTAACTAAGAAAAGAAGCTTCGATTTGATATCAGTAAATCGGAGCTTCTTTTGAGTTTCATTAAGATTATTTCTTAAACAAATCTTAATGTGTTACATAATTGGATTTTAATGATACAATAAGATCAACATAAAACTTCCGGAGGCAATTATGTATAAAGTATTAGTATGTGATGATGAAAAAGACATTGTATCGGCAATCAGCATTTATTTGACCAGCGATGGCTACGAGGTAATCCCGGCGCGAAACGGGCTGGAGGCGCTCGATATAGTAAAACACAATGATGTGCATCTTGTCCTGATGGATATCATGATGCCTGTCATGGACGGCATAGAGGCGATGGTGGAAATCAGAAAAATCTCTAATGTGCCGGTCATATTGCTCACTGCCAAAAGTGAGGACACTGACAAGGTACTCGGGCTCACGGTCGGAGCAGACGACTATGTGACGAAACCGTTTAACCCGGTAGAGCTGCAGGCGAGGGTGAAGTCGCAGATCAGGAGATACATGCTTCTTGGCGCAGGCAATACAAGCGCAGGAAAGCTGGTAATCGGAGGAATTGAGCTGGATGACAAATCAAAGACGGTGACAGTTGATGGCGAGGCAGCCAATCTCACACGTACAGAGTACGATATTTTGAAGCTTCTCATGGAGCATCCGGGCGAGGTGTATTCGCCGAATCAGATATATGCAAAGGTCTGGAAGGATGAGCCATACGGGACAGAAAACACGGTGGCGGTACATATCCGTCATCTCAGAGAAAAGGTTGAGATAAATCCGGCTGAGCCAAGGTACTTAAAGGTCATCTGGGGCCGCGGATACAAAATTGATGCTGAATAAAATGAAAGGTGAATGATATGAAAAAAATATCAAGAAATCTGTGGCTTAAGCTGGCGGCATTTATAGTATGCTCAGTCATGGCGGCAGGGCTTGTTGTAACAACGTTAGTTGCAGTGTACACAAACAATTATGAAAGCACAGCACAGCTAAGGGATGAGATTCATGCGAATATTGCAGGAGCCTATAGCAGACAGATGGTGTACAATTATGAATCCGGTGATGACAATGCATTTTCGCAGATGACTAATGATACCAATCTGCAGGCCGCAGTGGTAAAGAGTAATGAAACATCAGAGGACAAGGTAGATGTGAAATCTGATGCTGCAAAGGTATATTCAAGTGTGGATAAAATATCAAATCCGGATTATATTTTTAGCTACAAGGCAGAGAACTTAAAGTGGAACAGGCTATCAAATCTGTGGGATGCAATGAGCGGCAGCTATGAGGAGTCAGACGCTGCTTCAAGCGATATGAACAGTGAGAGAATCAGCTCAATCATGTATTCCAAGACAAATGGGCTCTTTTATCTGTGCCTGAATGATGGCACAGCTTATGTCATTCCAAAGGTGAGGGTGATGACAGGCTCTAACGATAACAGCTCGCTTGGCTTATATAAGGTAGTTGAGAAAACAGATGAGAATGGAAATAAATACTTTGCCTACGAGGAGATGTTTACAGGCCAGCCACTAGATATTTCAGGCTTTGCCGAGTGGAAAAATGTAAAGTGCTACGATGAAAAAGGAAATCATATAAAGTGTGGCATGAATCTGGAGGATAACGATAATTCGGGCTTTGAAAGTGACGGCTCTTACTACGATTATGATGAGGATGTTTATTATGACCGTTACGAAATTATAAAAGTGGTGGAGCAGGTGAATGAGAGTTATGAGCTTTTACCGGATACATTTAAGATATCAGACAACGGAATTGTGTACTATCCATACACCTCAACGGAAGATAAGCCTGGGTACTATTATGTGTATGCAAAGCTGCCTGAACAGCTTCAGGAAAAGGGCGATTACTTCAATCAGGCAGACAGCGTACTGGATATCATGGAATTTACAGAGACACATTTGAGTGTATTGTTTGTCGTATTTATACTTGGTTTTGTGATTACGGCGGGGTATCTGCTGACGGTTGCCGGAAAACGCGAGGATTCGGAAGAAATTAAATTACGATTATATGACAGGCTGCCGTATGGGGTGATGCTTGGAGTGACAATGCTTGCAGACTTTATGGTATTTCCGGCAGGCTTTTTACTTATAAAGCAGCTTCCGGTGGTGGCACTCATTTGTCTGGCGGCAACCATGGTTTCGCTTGAAGCAATCCTTTCAACATACGTAAGAATCAGGGCGCATGAGTTCTGGAAGCATACACTGTGCTACTATGTTGTGAGATTTTTCCTAAAGCCTGTCAAAAAGCTATGCAGGATGGTATTTGCCCCAATCAGATATGGCTTTGCCTGGATAGAAAGAAATGTACCGCTGTTTTTGATCAGTATGCTTGCATTCGGTTTCATATGCCTGCTCGAGCTTATAGGCTTTGGAATAGGGAGTATTGGATTTATATTCATTGTAAAGCTTATAGAGCTTGCGCTGCTTATCACATTCATCATGCAGTATGACAGGATAAGATGCGCCGCAAAAGCTATAGCAAACGGAGATTTTTCACAGCCCGTTGATACATCAAGGCTCATGCTGTTTTTCAGAAAGCATGGTGAGGATTTGAACAATGTGAGCAATGGAATAGAGGCCGCGGTCTCTGAAAAAATGAAGAGCGAGCGCTTCAGGACGGAGCTCATCACAAATGTATCGCATGATATCAAGACACCGCTCACCTCCATTATCAATTATGTGGACCTGTTGCAGAAGGAGGATATAGATAACGAGAAGGTACGCGAATATCTTGACGTTCTTGACAGACAGTCATCACGTCTGAAAAAATTAATTCAGGATTTACTTGAAGCTTCAAAGGCATCGACCGGCAGTATAAATGTAGAACTTGAGGAACTGGATGCGGCTGTTATGCTGTCGCAGGTAGCCGGGGAATATGAAGAAAAATTCAAGAAAAATAATCTTGATTTAATTATTAAAAATGACGTTACGCCTGTCATGATTCAGGCAGACGGACGACATCTGTGGAGGGTGTTTGATAACCTGATGAACAACATCAACAAATATGCCCAGTCTGGCACGAGAGTGTACATTGACATCATTCCAAAGGACAGCGGAGCCATCATAACCTTCAAGAATGTGTCGGCTACACCGCTTAATATTTCAAGCGATGAGCTTAAGGAGCGTTTTGTCAGAGGAGACAGCTCTCGAAATACCGAGGGCAGCGGACTTGGACTGTCTATTGCAGAAAGCCTTATGAAGCTTATGAATGGTACTTTGGAGCTGACTGTGGACGGTGATCTTTTTAAGGTGACTCTGGAGTTTTGAGCTTTTTAAAACTATATTATATATTGAACTTATACGACATAAGAAACAACAACAGCCGGGGCATCTGCCCCGGCTGTTACACTATTATTTTCAGACCAGCTGCTCAATAATGCAACTGTGATGTTTTTTATTCTTGCCATCCATATTATAATTTATTCCAACAAGCAGTACCTTACCAGAGTATTCCTTTAAAACCCCGTGATAACGTTTTTCCTTTATCTGTCTTATTGCACTATATGCCGATTGATTATATTTAAGTTCAATAATCATTGCAGGTCTTTCTCCTGCATTTAGCCTTGGTATGAAAACAAAATCAGCAAAGCCTTTGCCCGCTGGCATCTCTCTAACAACATTATAATATGCAGGTGCTGTAAAATATGCCATAGATAAAACACAGCTTAGTGAATTTTCATCATTATATTTAAGTATTGATGTGTAGGCATCGTGAGCTTTTTCAATGAGCTCGGCCACTTTTTCACTGTCACCATTTATGGTTGCTTGCAAAAGTTCATCACATCTTGAAATCGAATCTGCTACTTTACTCCATCCACTTGTACAAAGTGCAGCCTGATAGGCTTTTTTAACCTCAAAATTTGGAACAAACGCATTTTTTTCATCTATGTTATATCCTAAATATCCCAAATGAATTAAAGCTGTGAGGGCTTCATCTTTAGATGAAATTGATACAAAATCATTCTGAAAGGTATCTGTATTCACGTAAACCATGCCATCTGATAACATTGTCATTATATCATCTTTTAAGCCATCATAATTCATCGTAATAAATGTGTTTATAGAGGCAAATGAAGATGTGTTTTTCCAATATGAATCGAATCTGTGCCTCTCTATTGCCATAGAAACAGAATTTGGATTGTACATATGAAGTCCATTAATCAAATAACCATTGTACCAAGCCTTCGTATTATCCATATCCAGTTGAAACTGTTCGCATAATTGTTTCACTTCATCTTCTGTAAATCCAAAAAACCGTGTTATAGGGTACGAATCAATCATAGTAAATTCGGTAAAATTATTTAGGGCAGACTCATCTTTTATCTTCTTAATCGGCAAAATTCCGGTAATATAAGCTAGTGCCAAAAATGATTTTGACTCCTCCGACTTGAATAATGAATGTAAAAACTGTAGATATTTGTGAACAAGCTCCACTTCCTTGCTGTTACGGATAACGCAATCCCATTCGTCAACTATTATCACAAAAGGAATCCCTGTATCTTTATAAATCACCATCAGATTATAGCTCAGACTATCCTCATAATTCAGCTTATCTCCAAATTCACGCCTGAAATCTTTGTAAATATATTCCTGTATTTTTTCTATCAGATTATCTTTATATGAATCCCAAAAGGTAGAAACATCAACATGAATAACATTATATTTATTCATGTATTTTTTATAATCGGAATATGTCTCAATCCTGGTACCGGCAAATATATCAGTAGAATCGCACCCCAGACTGTAATATGCATCTATCATACCTGCCGCGTGTGATTTGCCAAACCTGCGGGCATGACTGACAGCAATGCAGTTTCTTGGTGTACCAAGCCATTCATTTGTGTAATTAAGCAGCTCTGTTTTATCAACATATATCTTATAATTTCGGTCTTTTCTGAAGCTATCATTGCTTGGGTTGAAATATATACCCATACTGTTGTTCCCCCTTTCGCTTTATTTTCTTATTATACCATATATTTAAAAAAAAGTATTTTATATTTTACTATAAAAAAACTGATGTGCCATACTTGCATGCAAGCATGATGCATCAGTTCTTCTTGTTCTCAGGGGAACTTGAATAAAGCCCCCATATATATAAGCAAAATTAGCTGCTACGGAGTGTAGACAAAGCGCGAGTATTAATATGTACGTGATTTAATTATACTTAATCATCATATCATCTCCAAAAACCTCTCATGAATCCGTGCATCATCATTAAGCTCCGGATGAAAAGCCAGCCCAATCTGGTTCTTATACTGCACGCCGACAATTTTGCCGTCATACTCGGCGAGCATATGTACATCATTTTTGGCGGAGTCGTCAATAGCTTCCACGTAAGGCGCCCTGATAAATGTCATGGTAAAGTCAAAGCTATTGTCAAACCTTGCTGTGGCCTCAAAGCTTCCGAGCTGTCTGCCGTAGGCATTTCTTTTAACAGTGACAGGCAAAGTGCCGAAATATACGTTGTCATCGTTGCTGATATGTGAAGCTAAAAGTATAAGACCGGCGCAGGTTGCAAGTACCGGAAGTCCGTTTGCAATCTTTTCCTTAAGCGCATCAAACATATCAAGCTCACGCAGCAGCTTGCCCTGTACAGTGCTTTCACCACCCGGCAGCACGAGGGCGTCTATGTCACAGATATCTGATTTCTGACGAAGTTCAACACACTCACAGCCTAAAGACTCAAGCATACGCTTGTGTTCAATAAACGCTCCCTGAACAGCTAAAACACCAATCTTAAGTCCTGATTTCATTTTTATTTGCCTCTTTCTTCCATGATGATTTTAATCTCGCTCTCGTTGATTCCGACCATAGCCTCACCGAGATCCTCAGAAAGCTCTGCGATGAGCTTCGCATCTGTAAAGTTTGTCACAGCCTTTACGATAGCGGCAGCTCTCTTGGCAGGATCGCCTGACTTGAAGATACCTGAGCCGACGAACACACCTTCGGCACCGAGCTGCATCATAAGAGCCGCATCAGCCGGAGTAGCCACACCGCCTGCCGCAAAGTTTACAACAGGAAGCTTGCCGTTATCGTGAACAAACTTAACAAGCTCAAAAGGAACCTGAAGATTTTTAGCTGCCTCGAAAAGCTCGTCCTCACGCATTGAAGTGAGCTTTGCAATCTCAGAATTCATCTTTCTCATATGTCTGACAGCCTGCACGATATCACCTGTACCGGGCTCGCCCTTTGTACGGATCATGGAAGCTCCCTCATTGATACGGCGGAGTGCCTCACCGAGATCTCTTGCACCACATACGAAAGGAACCTTGAAATCCCTCTTATTGATATGGTACACATCATCAGCAGGTGAAAGTACCTCAGACTCATCAATGTAGTCAATCTCGATAGCCTCGAGCACCTGCGCCTCCACGAAGTGACCGATACGGCACTTTGCCATGACAGGGATGCTGACAGCCTCCTGAATGCCCTTGATCATCTTAGGATCGCTCATTCTAGAAACACCGCCTGCAGCTCTGATATCAGCAGGGATTCTCTCAAGCGCCATAACAGCACATGCACCGGCAGCCTCAGCAATCCTGGCCTGCTCCGGAGTCGTGACATCCATGATGACACCGCCCTTTAGCATCTGCGCAAGACCTTTGTTGAGTTCATATTGAGTATTCTTATTGTTCTCCATTTGTTAAATCTCCTTTTGTTTTTTGTATTGCTTTTATGTCAATTTATATGACGGAAGTAGCAAGGTGTGAGCAAATGCATTCCGGTGGCGCAGGCGGCGTGTACACTCTCGTGGGAGCGCATAGCGGAGCTGCTTAGATACTGTTGAATTATGCCCAAGAAAACCAGAAATGCACCGGCATGGAAGCCGGGGCAAGGAGCTATCGAGCCATGGAGGGCGAGTAGCGACGGTTTCGTCTGGCATAGAAAAACTATAAGGCATAATTCTTACAGTATCTTGGCAGCAAAGCGTAGCGAACACGAGAGTGTATACGCCGCCTGCGCCGCCGGGCTGCATTTGCTCACACCAGCCGCATATCATGGTTGCAATATTACGCCACATCTGGTAATATTAAAATATTCAAAATAAAGAAAATAAAAATGCCAGAAAGCGGTGAATCAAATGCTGACCTACGACCTCACAAAAACAGACGGGCCACTCTATAAATGCCTGTATGAGTGCATCAAAAACGATATATCACAGGGGAAACTAAGCTCCGGGGAGAAAATGCCATCAAAACGTACCCTCGCCAAGAATCTGGGGGTTAGTACCATTACGGTTGAAAATGCATATGACCAGTTGATAGGCGAGGGCTATATGTTTGCAAGACCCAAGAAGGGCTATTTCATAGCCGATGTGTCAGATATAAGGGTAATCAAGGCACCGGTGCAGAAGGAGCTTAGCATAAAGCTGCCGCCTGAGCAGGATGAAAGTATATTTGACTTCTCATCAAACAGGACAGACCCGGGTAACTTTCCGTTTTCCATATGGGCAAAGCTCATGCGAGAGACGATTTCCCTTAGGGAGCAGGAGCTTTTGTCGGTGTCGCCGTGTGGCGGAGTGAGAGAGCTTCGGGAAGCAATAGCAAGCCATCTGTCATCGTTTCGCGGTATGAATGTGGACCCGGATCAGATAATAGTCGGAGCGGGAACAGAGTATCTGTACGGACTGCTTGTGAAGCTTTTGGGTACGGATAAGGTATACTGCGTGGAGGATCCAGGCTATAAGAAAATCAGCCAGATATACGAGTGCAACAATGCAAAATGCCTGCCGGTGCAGATGGATGAGCAGGGCATCAGCGTGGAGCTTATAAAGAAAGCGAACGCGCAGATAGCACATATCAGCCCGACACACCATTTTCCGACAGGAATCACGATGCCTGTGAACCGCCGCTATGAGCTTTTGGCATGGGCCAACGAGAGCAGCGACAGATACATCATAGAGGATGATTATGACAGTGAGTTTCGCATGAACGGACCCCCGATACCGCCCATCCTCTCGATAGATGCGTGTGAAAAGGTCATCTATATAAATACATTTTCAAAGTCACTCACATCCACCATCCGAATCAGCTACATGGTGCTGCCGGAGCATCTGGCAAATGAGTTTTACAGGAGGCTTTCATTTTACTCATGCACGGTATCCACATTCGAGCAGTACACGCTGGCACGATTTATCAGCGAGGGCTATTTTGAAAAGCACATAAACAGGATGAGACTGCACTACGGCAGAAAGCGCCAAAGCGTGCTTTCGTCCATAAAAGGCTGCTTCACTGAAAAGGAATGCAGGGTAATAGAAAATGACTCCGGACTGCATTTTATCATACAGTTTGACACAAACCTTCCGGACAAAACAGTTGAAGAAAGGCTTTTGAAAAAAGGCATAAAGCTTCAGGCGATTACCCATTTCAATCTGAGTAAGCCAAAGGAGGACAGGCATCAGTTTATTATCAATTACTCCAATATAGATGCAGACAGGATAATGGATGAGCTTTTAATTATTAAAGAGACCATAAATTTGACATAGATTTTACATACATCTGATAGAGCATTTTACAAAGCATCCATATAATGTATTCTCGAAGACAAGAAAATTATTACATGTTGCAGGAGATACAAATGGAGAAAAAAATCAAAATTCAGGTTCGCGACCTGAATCTGTATTATGGCCAGAATCATGCACTGCATGGTGTCAATATGGACATAAAAGAAAACAGCGTGACAGCGCTGATCGGACCGTCAGGATGTGGTAAGTCTACATTTTTAAAGTGTATCAACAGAATGAATGATCTGGTTGACAACGTCAGAATCGAGGGAAGCATAGAGATAGATGGTGAGAATATATATGCACCATCAGTCGATACAACCGTACTTCGCAAAAAGGTCGGTATGGTTTTCCAGCAGCCAAATCCGTTCCCGATGAGCATATATGACAATATCGCATATGGCCCGAGAGTGCATGGCATCAAGGATAAAAAGATACTCGACCAGATAGTTGAGGAAAGTCTTCAAGGTGCTGCGATATTCAATGAAGTTAAAGATAGATTAAAGAAATCTGCTATGGGACTTTCGGGTGGACAGCAGCAGAGACTGTGTATTGCGAGAGCGCTTGCCGTACAGCCGGAGGTGCTTTTGATGGATGAGCCAACATCAGCGCTTGACCCTATCTCTACTTCAAAGATAGAGGAGCTCATGGAGGATTTAAAGAAAAAGTACACAGTTGTGGTTGTAACACATAACATGCAGCAGGCAGTGCGTGTGTCAGACGATACAGCCTTCTTCCTTGTGGGAGATATGGTTGAGTTTGGTGACACAAAGACAATTTTCTCATATCCACAGGACAAGAGAACAGAGGATTACATCACAGGGAGGTTTGGTTAATGAGATCGAAATTCGACGAGCAGCTTAAGAAGCTGAATGAAGAAATGATGCACATGGGAAGCATGATTGAGGAGTCAATCCAGAAAGCAATCGAGGCATTTATACATCAGGATGCCGATAGCGCCAAAGCCATCATGGAGGGCGATTCAGAGATAGACAGAGAGCAGAAAAAGATAGAGAGCCTGTGCTTTAATCTGCTCATGCAGCAGCAGCCTGTAGCAAGAGACCTTAGAACAATTTCTGCAGCGATGAAGATGGTTACTGATATGGAGCGTATAGGAGACCACGCAGCCGATATCAGCGAGATGACCATTTTGATGAGCAGTTACAAGCCATACAGGGTCAATATAGAGCATGTCAAGAGCATGGCTTCAGAGACAATGCTTATGCTTATCAGGGCAATCGAGGCGTATGTTGAGAAGAATAATGACAAGGCTCACATAGTGATGAAGCAGGATGATGTGGTTGATGATCTTTTTGATAAGGTAAAGGCTGAGCTTATTGATTTCATCAGGGAGCATCCGGAGGATGGTGAGCAGGCAGAGGATCTTCTCATGGTTGCAAAATACTTTGAGCGTATCGGAGACCATGCGACAAATATTGCTGAGTGGGTTGAGTTTGCGCTTGATGACAAAGTTCGCAAATCATGATTTAATCTTTATGCTGAAAAATTAAATCATAGTTATATACAGACAAAATTGATACAGACGATGGATTTTACATAAATTTTACATAAAACCATCGTCTGTTTTACATTAGTAATGTATAATCGAAAGTAAAAAGCAGGTAAAAATTTTACATAAGATTTTTGAAATGGAGAAAGCTATGGCACTTATTTATATTGTAGAGGACGATGAGAGCATACGTGAGATAGAGAGTATTGCTCTGAAAAACAGTAATTACATAGTCAGTGCATTTGAAAACGCAAAGGAATTTTACAAGAAGCTGGATGAACTCGTACCGGACCTCATACTGCTTGATGTGATGCTTCCGGATGAGAGCGGCTACGATATCGTGAGAAAGCTCAGAAAACGTCCGGCTACACAGGATATTCCTATTATAATGGTCACAGCCAAGACAACAGAGATGGATATGATAAAAGGGCTTGACGGAGGCGCAGATGATTACATCAAAAAGCCTTTCTCAATCATGGAGCTTATCACAAGAGTAAAGGCACTGCTCAGGAGAACAGCGAAGGAGGAGCCGAAGCTTTTAAAGCTGGATGATCTGGTGATCGACCATGAGCGCCATGTGGTTACAGTGAACAATGAGCCGGTTGACCTTACATACAAGGAGTACGAGCTTTTAAGGCTTCTGATGGGCAGTCAGGGAATAGTCATGACCAGGGAGGTCATCATGAGAAGCGTCTGGGATACTGACTTTGAGGGCGAGACACGTACAGTGGACATGCACATAAAGACACTCCGCCATAAGCTGGGTGACTATGGCAGCAGGATAAAGACAGTCAGAAATGTGGGCTATGTTATAGAATAATAGCTGTTATAATGATTTCTAATATACATAAGCGGAGCGTACAGCATGAAAAAGAAGATTAATTACTATCTGGTAGCAACAGCACTTTTTGTAGCAATTGCCACTATGGTTTCCATGACAGTAATCAACTATTACCTCTTTCAGAAGCAGGTAAAGGAAGACCTGCAGGTCATGGCAGAGACAATAGAAAGCACCGGAATACTAAAACAGGATATAAATGAAATCCCGCAGATTGACGTGGAGGGTATTCGTGTCACCTGGATTGACAAGGACGGCACAGTGCTGTATGACAATCAAAATAATGTGAAAAAACTTGAAAATCATGGCAATAGACCGGAAGTTGAATCAGCATTTGATAAAGGTACGGGAGACAGCGTGAGAACATCAGCCACCATGAACAGCAATACCTTCTATCATGCCATAAAGCTCAATGATGGAACGGTACTGCGTGTCTCTATTGCAGCAAGAAGTATCTGGAACATGTTTGCAAGCAGTATACCTGCCATGCTTATAGTGACGGTTATAATAGTAGGAATATGTGTGGTTCTCGCAAAGAGCCTGACCAGAAAGCTCATGAAGCCAATCGAGACACTCGCAGGCAACCTGGAGCAGGCCTCTGTCATCCAGAAAAAGACAGAGTACAAGGAACTCGTGCCGTTCATGAATGCGATAAGGATACAGCATGAGGGCGTGCTTGCCGCGGCAAAGAGCAGACAGGACTTCACAGCCAATGTGTCACACGAGCTAAAGACTCCGCTCACAGCCATCTCCGGCTACGCAGAGCTCATAGAAAACGGCATGGTCGAAAAGGAGCAGCAGATTCATTTTGCCACTGAAATCAGAAGAAATGCACAGCGCCTGCTTTCCTTGATCAATGATATCATAAAGCTCTCGGAGCTTGATTCCAGCGAGGCGCAGCAGGGCTTTGAGCAGCTTGATCTGTACGGTCTGGTCAAGGACTGCATGGAAAATCTACAGGTGAATGCCGAGCAGAGAAAAGTAGCACTTAATTTTGACGGCACCGACTGTATGGTACGAGGCAACAGGCAGCTTCTCACGGAGCTCGTTGAGAATCTCTGCCAGAATGCTATCCGCTACAACAATGAGGGCGGCACCGTAAATGTGACGGTACACAAGCTAGGTGGCAAGACCGTTCTCACGGTTGAGGACAACGGCATAGGCATCCCAAAGGATCAGCAGGAGCGCGTCTTTGAGCGCTTCTACAGAGTGGACAAGAGCCGCTCGAAGGAGACCGGCGGCACAGGCCTTGGGCTTGCGATAGTAAAGCATATAGTGGAGCTGCATGATGCAGGGCTTACGCTCGACAGTGAGGTGGGGCGTGGCACAACAATAAAGGTGGAGTTTTAGCTCCGCCTTTTTGCATGCAGGGCGGGACGTAAGCACACAAGCCCTTGCAAAATCGTGGCGCAGTGTTTATAATCATATGTTAGCAGTGAAAACAAGGCAAAACCAGGAGGAACAGCCATGTATCAGGAAATATCAAAATTACTTATGTACGGAGATTTACCTCAGGACGAGATACTTTATAAATTGGGACAGCTCTTTGAGCAGTTTGAGGTGGGCGAGTACAACAAGACAGAGCTTGTGCGCGACATCAATACACAGGTCAAGAGAATCCTAAAGGTAGCGACAGACTATGGTTTTGATGACAATCTGTGGCACAACTATCTCACTTTCTTCCTTATGATGAGTGAGAATCCGTTTTCCATCACCTGTGAGAAGGTCGGAGCCAGCGATGGCAGCGTAAACGGGCTTGTGGCAAACGATTTCAGGATTTTTAAGAAGCTTTTCGATTATGATTTCAAGCCAATCGAGTCAGCACTCGGAATAGACTGCTTCACACAGATCAGCAATTATAAGGCCATTGTGAAAAAGGACCTTATGTACAATCACAATGTCAGCGAGAAGGTAAGGGCGCTGAGCAAGAAGCTTGAGGCAGCTAAGGACGAGCAGGAGTTCTTTGATGTGGTAACAGGCTTTTACAAGGCATACGGGGTTGGCATGTTTGGTCTCAACAAGGCATTCAGGATTGAGGAGCATCTGGATGGTGGCTTCTCCTTCATGCCAATCAACAATATGGATGCGGTCATGCTCGATGACCTGATCGGTTATGAAATCCAGAAGAAAAAGCTCACAGACAATACAGAAGCGTTTGTACAGGGCAAAAAGGCCAACAATGTGCTGCTTTTCGGAGACAGCGGAACCGGAAAATCAACAAGCATCAAGGCCATTGTCAATCAGTATTATGATGACGGACTGCGCATGATTGAGATATACAAGCATCAGTTTAAATATCTGTCAAAGATTATCGCAGCAATCAAAAACAGAAACTACAGATTTATCATATATATGGATGACCTCTCATTCGAGGAGCATGAGATTGAGTACAAGTTCCTAAAGGCAGTTATCGAGGGCGGTGTGGAGACAAAGCCTGATAACATACTGATTTATGCAACCTCTAACCGTCGTCACCTGATCAAGGAGACATGGAATGACCGCAATGACCAGGACAACAGCAATGACAAGCATCACTCAGATACAGTTGAGGAGAAGCTGTCACTTGTAAACCGTTTTGGTGTGACGATCAGCTACTCAAAGCCATCGCAGAAGGAGTTCTTCAATATCGTAACAGAGCTTGCGAGAAAGAGCGGCTGCACACTTTCAGACGAGGAGCTGTGCAGGGAGGCAAACAAGTGGGAACTCAGCCACGGTGGTATTTCAGGACGTACTGCAACACAGTTTGTCAACTACATTATGGCTAGCAATTAAGCAGCAGGCATAAGCATGAAAGGATAGTATATGCTCTACCAGATAAGTAATGGCGCTGTCGCATTTGGCGACGACGTCATTTTGCATAGTATAGATTTTGAAATCAGAAACACAGAAAAGATAGCGATAGTCGGCAGAAACGGCTGTGGCAAGACAACACTTTTAAAGCTCATTTCAGGCGAGGTTGAGATGGAAAAGCTCGACAGCGATGAGAGCGCCTTTATTGCAAAGGCAGGAAATCCGGAGATAGGGTATCTGAAGCAGATTGCGTTTGATGATCCTGATGTGACACTCGAGCAGGAGGTGCGTAAATGCTTCGTGAAAATGGACGAGCGAAAGGCAGAGCTTGCGCGCGCGGCGGCAGAGCTCGAGCATGATTATTCCGATGAAAAGGTAGCCAGATATACCGCGATGGAGGAGGCCTTCAAGGATGATGGCGGCTACTATTATGAGAAGGAATATGAGGTCATGATCCGCAAGTTCGGCTTCTCAGATGATGAGCGTAAAAAGCCAATCCGTGACTTTTCCGGAGGGCAGCAGACCAAGATAGCATTCATAAAGCTGCTTTTGTCAAAGCCTGACATACTGCTTTTGGACGAGCCGACCAACCACCTCGATGTCACGACGATTGAGTGGCTTGAGGGCTATCTGAAGTCGTACCCGAAGGCAGTGGTTGTCGTATCCCATGACCGTATGTTTCTCGACAATGTGGTAGATGTGGTATACGAGATAGAGTACGGCACAGCAAGGCGCTATCCGGGCAATTATACCAATTTTATCGCCCGCAAAAAGGAAAACTACGACAAGCAGATGAAGGATCACATCGCCCAGCAGAAGGAGATAGAGCGTTTGCAGCGTATGGTTACGCGCTTCAAGGGCAAGCCGACCAAGACATCCATGGCGCAGTCAAAGCAGAAGGCTATCGACCGCATGGTGATTATCGAGGCGCCGGACAAGTACGACAACAAGACCTTCCATGCCAATTTCCAGCCCGAAAAGGAGACCGGAAACGATGTGCTTTATACATCAGAGCTTGCAATCGGCTATGACCATCCGCTCTCCGTAGTGTCGCTTGATTTGAAAAGAGGCGAAAAGCTTGGCATACTCGGCGGAAATGGACTTGGAAAATCGACATTTTTAAAGACTATCGTGGGTAAGATCCCTGCGCTTTCAGGCGAGTACCGCTTTGGAACCAACGTGCAGATAGGATATTTCGACCAGCAGATGGCCGTGTATACAAGCAACAAGACTGTGCTCGATGATTTTTGGGATGAGTATCCGAATCTCACGGAAACCGAGGCCAGAAATGCACTCGGAGCCTTCCTTTTTTCAGGGGAGGACGTGTTCAAGAACGTAAATATGCTCTCAGGAGGAGAAAAGGTCAGACTGGCGCTTTGCAAGATTTTAAAGACCAGACCGAACGTGCTCGTGCTCGATGAGCCAACTAACCATATGGATATCGTGGGCAAGGAAACGCTCGAGAGCATGCTTAAGGACTACAAGGGCACACTGATTTTTGTATCACACGACAGATATTTTGTGAAAAAGGTAGCCACACAGCTGCTTGTGTTTGAGGATGGCACGACCAATCTCTATCAGTTTGGCTATGAGCAGTATCAGGAAAAGCTCGATCGTGAGGCAGAGGAAAGCAAAAATGTATACAGAGGCAATGCAATATTTGGCGGTGCGATAAGCCAGAACGGCAGCAGTCAGACAGGCAGTGATGCAAACCGGAGCACGTCACAAACCGCTGCAGCAGGTAATGTGGGCGAAAGCACCAATGCAAATAGCGCAGCCCAGGCAGGCGGCATGGCTGTCTCATCAACCGGCAAGGCATACTACAACCCGGGCAAGGAACGCTCAAAGATACAAAAAAAGGTCAAAAAGGCCGAGGAGGACCTGGCGGTCAAGGAAGCAAAGCTCGATGAGCTCAAGGCCGAGCTTATGAAGCCGGAGTATCAGTCAAGCTACTCAAAGCTCACGGAAATCCAGAACGAAATAAACGCTCTCGAGGAAGAAATCCTTATAGATATGGAGGCGTGGGAGGAGCTTTCATCTCAGCTTGAGGCGCTGGGATAGGTTAGATGCACTGTGGTAGCTTAGAACGTTGTGATAGCTTAGATGTGCTGTTGTAGTTGAGAAATGTTGCGATAGTGTATAAAAAATCACTCGACTTGATGTTTTTTATTCTGATGAAATCCCTAATCATAGCGAAATCAAGCGATTTCGCGAAAAACCGTAAATAAACCCTTGATTATTTATATAAATTGCATAAAAATGATTGATGAAAACGAAATTTATGGTATAATATTTACATGATACAGACAACGTATCAAATAAACGATAAAGGGGTTGGACATCATGAGAATAACAATTTCAGGAAAAAACATCGAATTAACAGAGGGGCTTAAGCAGGCAGTAGAGGAGAAGCTGTCAAAGCTGGAGAAGTTTTTTAAACCGGACACAGACGTATACGTTACACTCAGCGTAGAAAAGGATAGACAGAAAATCGAGGTTACTATCCCGGCAAAGGGACATGTTATCCGTTCAGAGCAGGTCAGCAACGATATGTACGTATCAATTGACCTAGTAGAGGAAGTAATCGAGAGACAGCTTCGCAAATACAGAACCAAGATTTCCGCAAAGAAGTATGCACCGGCGATATTCCAGGATGATTTCGTGGAGGCAGACGATGCAGAGGACGAGGAAATCAAGATTGTCCGTACAAAGAGATTTGGTATGAAGCCTATGTATCCTGAGGATGCATGCATCCAGATGGAGCTCTCAGGCCACGATTTCTTCGTATTCAGAAATGCAGAGAATGACGAAGTAAATGTAGTCTACAAGAGAAAAGGACATACATACGGACTTATCGAACCGGAATGTTAGACTCTTGTTTTTCATCATAATTTAACCTTTCTTTCATCGAAAACCGGTAGCCGTTGGCTGCCGGTTTTTTATATTAACCATTTATATAAATTTTAAAAAATGAAATAATTAGAACAAAAACCTCAAAATATAGTACAAATTTATCATTACAAAAATTCTGATATAAAAAGAGCAATATTAAACAAAAACCAACTAAATTAAACCTAAAACCATGTCGTATTTTGTCGAAAACTGCTAATCACCTATCAATATTAAATCTTCTAATAGAAATCTTCAAAATACAAGCGCGTAACGCGCCTAGAATATTGATATATTATATGGAAAAATGAATCCACCAACAAAGAGTGAAATTTCGCAAAAGCGACAAAATTTCAAAAGAAAGACAAAAAAAGAAGTTCTACGAAAAATACAATCGATGGAGGGATGAAATATTTGGGAAGAATTTATTATGAACAGAAAGGACTTATTAACCTCGATGATATCGTAGATATATTTATTGAGGTGGGAAATATACACAATTACCTGGAAAATGCAGCCTTGCGGATTTTGCTTTTTGGCAATCCTGAGCTGAATTTTTATCAGTGCCGATTATTAGTATTGAAGTACGGAGAATCACTTTCACAGGATGATTTGCACGGGCGGATGGTATTTATGAGAATGATACAGCTGCTGGAAGCCAACACAGTTTAAAATAAAATGAGAATTTCTTTTTTGACCGGGCAACCGGTCTTTCTTTTTTGCACAAATGGTGTTATAATTTTGAAGAAATTATGTTGATTACTCATAGCTTTAAAAAAGAAGCACTGCATTGTGTTTAATTAAACCAAAGCATGATAATTCAATCAAAGAAAAGAGGACAAAAATGAACATCGTAGTACTTGCCGGAGGGCTCAGCACAGAGAGAGATGTTTCCTTCAAGACAGGAAGCATGGTAGCTAAGGCGCTCAAAGAGAACGGCCACAAAGTTATATTATTGGATGTATTTATGGGATATAGTGACAGGGAGGAGGACCTGACAGGTATATTTGACCGCGCGGACGAGATAAGCGTGCAGGTCAGCGATATTCCGACAGAGGCACCTGACCTCGCAAAGGTAAAGGCTTCCAGAAAGGACCAGTCACCTTGCTTCTTCGGACCAAATGTCATCAAAATGTGTCAGATGGCGGACATTGTTTTCATGGCTCTCCACGGAGAAAACGGAGAGAACGGAAAGATACAGGCAGCATTTGACCTCTTCGGTGTCAAATATACAGGCAGCGATTATTTAAGCTCAGCCATCGCCATGAACAAGGAGACATCAAAGCAGTTCTTCCTTGCAAACGGTATCCCTACTCCAAAGGGTATTTCCATGACAAGAGCGACCAGACAGGACGATATCACAAAGCTTGACCTGACACTTCCATGCGTGGTAAAGCCATGCTGCGGCGGTTCAAGCATCGGTGTCACCATCGTTAAGGATGCGGCAGAGTTCAAGGCGGCACTTGACGATGCCTTCAAGTGGGAAAATGAGCTGGTTATCGAGGAGTTTGTACAGGGCAGGGAGTTCTCTGTCGGCGTTATCGAGGGCAAGGCTCTTCCTATTATAGAGATTGCACCGAAGGAGGGCTTCTACGATTATAAGAATAAATACAAGGCGGGCAGTACAGTAGAGACATGTCCGGCCGAGCTTCCTGAGCAGGTGACAAAGGATATGCAGCACTATGCCGAGGAGGTTGCGCGTGTTATCGGGCTTGACACATATTCACGCTCAGACTTTTTACTCAATGACAAAAATGAGATGTTCTGCCTCGAGGCAAACACACTGCCTGGCATGACTCCGACCAGTCTTCTGCCACAGGAGGCAGCGGTTATCGGCATGAGCTTTAATCAGCTCTGTGAGCATCTGATTGACATATCTTTGAAAAAATATGAGGTGTAGCATGTCGAATAAGTACATGAAGAATCTTACATTTGCAAATATTGCTAAAGCCTGCGAGGGCACATACATAGGCGATGAGACACAGCTTGATACGACAATCACCGGCGCCGTCATAGACAGCAGACAGGTGAAGGAGGGCTATCTTTTTATCCCGATAAAGGGAGAAAGGGTGGACGGACACAAATTCATTCCGACTGTGTTTGAGCAGGGGGCGGCAATTGTGCTCTCTGAGCATGAGCTTACGGATCCGGCAGGCCCATATGTGCTTGTTGAATCAACCACCGATGCCATGAAAAAGCTCGCGGCATTTTACAGAAAAAGCCTTGATATCAAGGTGGTGGGTATCACCGGAAGTGTCGGTAAGACCAGCACCAAGGAGATGATATCGTCAGTTCTTGAGCAGAAATACAGCGTCCACAAGACCGCAGGTAATTTCAACAACGAGATAGGCCTGCCACTCACCATTTTCGGAATCAGGGAAAGCCATCAGGTAGCGGTGCTCGAGATGGGCATATCTGATTTTGGCGAGATGCACAGACTTTCTACTATGTCTTGCCCGGATGTCATGGTCATCACCAATATCGGCTACTGCCATTTGGAGTTTTTGGGCGACAGGGATGGTGTGCTTAAAGCAAAGACAGAGTGCTTTGAGCATATGATGCCGGATGCGGTCGCAGTGCTGAATGCAGATGACGACAAGCTGGCCACAGTGCAGACGGTAAATGGAAAGCCTGCCATATACTATGGCAAGGAATCAGCTTCAGGCGTTCATAAATCAGTATATACCACAAATATTGAAAACCTGGGCTTTGACGGAATGAAGGCTCATTTTGTCACTCCGGAGGGTGAGTTCGATGCACACATCCACATCCCGGGTGAGCACAATGTATACAATGCCATGGCGGCAGCAGCTGTCGGATTGCAGCTTGGCCTCACAATAGCTGAGATAAAATCAGGAATCGAGAAAGCAGAGACAATCGCAGGCCGTACCAATTTCATCAAAACGCATGGCATGACAGTGATAGATGACTGCTACAATGCAAATCCTGTATCCATGAAATCCTCTATCGAGGTGCTTTCACATGCAAAGGGCAGGACAATAGCAGTGCTTGGCGACATGGGAGAGTTGGGAAGTGATGAGAAAAAGCTGCACCATGAGGTAGGCGAAGCAGTTGGAGAGAATCATATCCATACACTTTTTGCCGCAGGAGAGCTGGCAAAGGAATATGCAGCCGGAGCAGCGGAGAAATCATCCGATGTAGACATCCACTATTTCGAGGATAGGTTGACCATGACACAGGAGCTTCTTTCATATGTGAAGGAGGGCGACACCATACTGGTGAAGGCATCGCACTTCATGGAGTTTCCGAAGGTGGTAGAGGCACTGAGTAAATAAAAATAAGGTGAAAACTAATCAGTAGAAATTAATTCGATATTTAATTATTGCGAGGAATGGATGTTCTCCAAGCCTCATAATATTATAAAAGAAAGAGAGAAAAATAATGGCACAGAATCCAATCGTAACAATCACAATGGAAAACGGCGATGTGATCAAGGCGGAGCTTTATCCGGAAATCGCACCAAACACAGTAAACAACTTTATCAGCTTAATCAATCACAACTTCTATGACGGAGTATGCTTCCACCGTGTAATCAAGGGCTTTATGCTCCAGGGCGGAGATCCTGACGGAAACGGCACAGGCGGCCCTGGCTATGAAATCAAGGGTGAGTTCACACACAACGGTTTCAAAAATGACTTAAAGCACACAGCCGGTGTACTTTCAATGGCACGTACCATGATACCTGACTCAGCAGGCAGCCAGTTCTTCATCATGCATCAGGATGCACCACATCTCGACGGCGAGTATGCGGCATTCGGCAAAGTAATCGAGGGCATGGATGTGGTAAACAAGATCGCTGAGGTGCGCACAGACTACATGGACAAACCACTTGAGGCTCAGGTCATGAAGACAGTTACAGTTGAGACCTTCGGAGTGGACTATCCGGAGCCGGAGACAGTTTAATGATAATAATTATTGATGAGGCAAGCGCAAAACTTGCCTCTTTTTACTATCATGGCGAGATATTTAAGCCACAGTGGAAGCGCGCAGCCGATATGTCATCTGCTCCCGCCGACTGCATCTGGATAGTATCAAACCGGCAGCAGAAGCAAATAGCTGACTCGCTCGGCATAGCATCAGTAGGAGAACCGCAGTGTGGCACGCGCTATGCAGTGGAAAGCCTTGCAGAGCTTGATATTGAGTATCTGGAGCGGGTGCGCAGACGGTATAATCACATCCCGTGGGACATCGGCGAGACAGACAGGTGTCTGATACGTGAGCTGACCCTGTCAGACCTTCCTGCGCTCTATGAGCTCTATGACAAGCCCGGCATGACAGACTTTGTGGAGCCGCTTTACGACTATGAGACAGAGCTTGAATACCAGAAAGCATATATAGAGAACATGTATGGCTTTTACGAGTATGGCATGTGGCTTGTATTTTCCAGAGAAACAGGGAAGCTGATAGGACGGGCAGGGCTTGAGCACGATGAAATGGGCTATATGATAGCGCCGGAATTATGGAACCAAGGCTATGCCACGGAGGTGTGCCGCTTCATAATAGACTATGCGCGCGAAAACACAGACTTTGAAGAGCTTTACTGCCGGATAGACGAGAAAAATACGGCATCGGTGCGCCTTGCCAAAAAGCTTGGATTTACAAAGAGCGGGCATATGGATGAAGATATAAACGCTTCTATATATAGAAAAAACATAAAAAACAATGAAAAACATTGAAAAATATGCAATTAGGCAATAAAATATAAACATAGTTTAACGATTTGGAGGACGAAAAAATGAAACAATATGCATACGGAGTAGATATAGGTGGAACAACTGTAAAGATAGGCTTTTTCGAGACCACAGGAAAGCTTGTCGATACATGGGAGATTCCTACACGCACAGAGAATTCCGGCGAGCTCATCCTGCCTGATATCGCAGCATCCATCAAGGAGAATAACGAGAAGCACGGCATCGAGATGGGTGACATCGAGGGAATAGGCATGGGAGTGCCGGGACCGATAAAGGATGACGGAACAGTATTGAAGTGTGTCAACCTCGGCTGGGGCGTGTTCAATGTGGCACAGTCACTCTCAGTATTGTGCGGTGGCATCAAGGTAAAGGCCGGAAACGACGCCAATGTAGCTGCACTCGGTGAGATGTGGCAGGGTGGCGGAAAGGGCCATCAGGACGTAGTCATGATCACACTCGGCACAGGAGTAGGCGGAGGAATCATCCGCGAGGGCAGAATCATAGCCGGAGTAAACGGAGCAGGCGGAGAGATAGGACATATGCCTATGGTAGATGATGAGTCAGAGTGCTGTGGCTGTGGCAAGAAGGGCTGCTTGGAGCAGTATGCATCAGCAAACGGTCTCGTAAGAGTGGCAGAGAGATACATTGCAGCACACAGGGATGTGGCAACAAAGCTTGATTTAAATGCAGGCTTCACAGCCAAGGATGTATGCGATGCGGCAAAGGCAGGAGATGCAGCGGGCATTGCGGCTGTAGAGCAGTCTATGAAGCTTCTCGGCAAGGCAATGGCAGCAGTAGCATGCGTTATGGACCCTGAGGTATTTGTTGTAGGCGGAGGCCTTTCAAAGGCAGGCAGCATCATCATCGATACTGCGGCAAAGTACTATAAAGAGTATGCCTTCCATGCAAGCCGCGAGACTGAGATAAAGCTTGCCACACTCGGCAACTCAGCCGGCATGTATGGCGGAGTAAAGATGGTTATCGGCTAACATTGGATTGCAATTTTTAAAGAAATAAAATATAATGGCTACTAAAGATACACTACAATCGAGGTGAGACTATTGGCAGATTACTCAACAGAAGAATTAGAAAAAATAGCGGACAAATTTCGCTCAGATACCAGCGGTATAAGGGGAACAAAGGATTTTACGAGCCCAGAGGAGCTTTATGATGAGCTGAAAAAGGAAATCAAAAAGTACCATCCGTCGGATGACACGAGCCTTGTGGACAAAGCCTACAGGGTAGCTTATGATGCCCATAAGGGTCAGGTGCGTAAGTCAGGAGAGCCTTATATCATACATCCGCTCTGTGTTGCCATAATACTCGCCGAGCTCGAGCTGGATAAGGAAACCATTGCAGCAGGACTGCTCCATGATGTGCTGGAGGATACCATCATGACCATGGATGAGATGCGTGCGGAGTTTGGAGACGATGTCGCACATCTGGTGGATGGCGTTACGAAGTTGAAGCACCTGCACCTGACAGACAGCACCAAGGATCCGAAGGACAAGAACGCGGACAGGCTTGAGATGCAGGCTGAGAATCTGCGCAAGATGTTTCTCGCCATGGCAAAGGATATCAGGGTCATCCTCATAAAGCTGGCAGACAGACTGCACAATATGCGTACACTCAAGTACCAGTCCAAGGAGGCACAGCAGCGTATCGCCAGGGAGACACAGGATATCTACTGCCCTATCGCACAGCGACTTGGTATCAGCAAGATAAAGATAGAGCTCGAGGACCTTTGTATGAAGTACCTCTATCCGGATGCATATTATGATCTGGTAGAGAAGGTAGCCCTCAGAAAGACAGAGCGCGACACCTACATCCAGGGCCTGGTAAACGATGTAAAGAAGTATGTTTCAGATGCCGGCATCAAGGCTGAGATATACGGCAGGGCAAAGCATTTCTTCAGTATATATAAGAAGATGGTCAATCAGGACAAGACGATAGACCAGATATATGACCTCTTTGCCATCAGGATTCTGGTGGATACCATACCGGACTGTTACGCAGTGCTTGGTATCATACATGAGAAGTATAAGCCTATACCGGGCCGTTTCAAGGACTATATCGCCATGCCGAAGCAGAACATGTACCAGTCGCTTCACACGACGCTCATAGGCCCGAGCGGACAGCCGTTTGAGATACAGATACGTACCTATGAGATGCACCGTACAGCTGAGTACGGTATCGCGGCACATTGGAAGTACAAGGAAACAAACAACGGCAATGCCACTACCACCACTGTCACAGAGGAGGAGAAGCTCAGCTGGCTGCGCCAGATACTCGAGTGGCAGCAGGATATGTCGGATAATAAGGAGTTTATGACTTTATTAAAGAGTGATTTAAATTTATTCTCCGACAATGTATTTGCATTCACACCGTCCGGTGATGTAAAGAACCTGCCAAAGGGCTCCACACCTATAGACTTTGCCTACAGCATACACTCTGCGGTCGGCAACAAGATGGTCGGTGCCAAGGTAAACGGCAAGCTCGTGCCGATAGACTATGTCATCAAAAACGGTGACCAGATAGAGATAATCACCTCACAGAACTCCAAGGGACCAAGCCGTGACTGGCTCAAGGTCGTAAAGAGCACACAGGCCAAGAACAAGATCAACCAGTGGTTCAGAAGTGAGCTAAAGGAAGAGAATATACAGCACGGCAAGGATCTGATAGCAGCCTATGCCAAGGCAAAGGGCATCAACTTTGCTGAAATAAACAAGCCTGAGTATCAGGAAAAAATACGCCGCAAATACGGCTTCCACGATTGGAACTCATGCCTTGCAACCGTCGGACACGGCGGACTCAAGGAGAGCCAGATAGTCAACAGGATGTACGACGAATACAAGAAGGATCATGTGGTGCCTGTGACAGATGCAGATGTGCTTGGCAGCATCGCAGAAAAGCAGCAGGCGGCAGCAGGTATACAGCCGGAGCACAAGTCAAAGAGCGGCATTGTGGTACACGGACTCTATGACGTGGCTGTGCACTTCTCGAAGTGCTGCAATCCTGTTCCGGGAGATGAAATCGTGGGCTTTGTCACAAGAGGCCGAGGCATCTCCATCCACAGGACAGACTGCGTGAATATCATCAATCTGTCCAAGATAGAAAAGGACAGGCTCATAGAAGCAGAGTGGCAGGATACAGCCCTTATGGACAACGGTGCCGAGTATCAGGCAGACCTGAAGATATTCTGTCATGACAGGTCGGGACTGCTCGTAGATATCACAAAGATATTTACCGAGAAGGAAATCAATATCAGTGGTATCCAGTCCAAGACCAGCAAGCAGGGCATCGCTACAATCGAGGTATTTTTCAATATCAGAGGCAGGGACCAGATAAAGGTTCTAGTGGAGAAGCTCAGACAGATAGAAAGTGTAATAGACGTAGAGAGGACCACCGGCTAAATCCCGGTGGTTCTTGCGTGAAGCATAACATATAACAGACAAGGAGTACACTCATATGGTAAATATGAAGATAGACCACTTCGTAGTGGGACCGGTGCAGACCAACTGCTATTTTGTCACCAATATAAAAACAAAGGAAATGATAATAATAGACCCGGGCGCGTGTGCTAATCAGCTCGCCAAAAAAGTGGATGAATCAGGCGCAAAGCCTGTAGCAATACTGCTCACACACGGACACTTTGACCACGCCACGGATGCAAAGCCGCTCGCAGACCGCTACGGCATCAAGATATATATCCATGAGGCAGACAAAGCCACACTCGATGACCCGCAGCTTAATGTCAGCTACATGATGGGCCAGTCAAAGACTTTTTATGCAGATGTATTTTTGAAGGATAAGCAGGAGCTTGACATCGCAGGCTTTCACATAGTGGTGCTTCACACACCGGGGCATACACCGGGTGGCTGCTGCTATTATTTCCCGTATGAGGACGTGATCTTTACAGGAGACTCACTGTTTTGCGGCTCAATCGGACGTACGGATTTCAAGGGCGGCAGCATGTCAGACCTTGTGCGCACAGTGAAGGAAAAAATCATGACACTGCCCGAGCATACAGAGGTGTACCCAGGCCACAACGACACAACAACCATAGAAAACGAGAGGATGTATAACCCTTACTTATGATAGTAGTAGTATTTAATAAACCGGATTTTGAATATGATGTGCACTCATTGCTCAAGGAGTTCTTCCCTCAGGAGGATGTGCAGATGTACTATAGCTGCCCACCTGATGAGGTGGAGGGAAAAAACCTGGCATGCACACACCACGAGATGACAGATGATGGCGTAAAGGAATTTGCGGATGCATCACAGGTATTTAAGATAGACTATGTGGGCGATGAAATTGCAGTGGAGTGGACAGTAAATAGGACCGGCGGAAATAATTCCATGACAGATGAGATGCAGCATGCTGACAAAAGTGACATTGAAACAGCCGGAAAAAGTATATGCACAAAAATATCTGTGACCGGCGCAGACCGCAAGGAGACCAAAAACCACCTCAAGCTCGCCCTGTATTCCATGATAGAAAAGGGTACAGGAAAGAGCCTTCCGTGGGGCACACTCTCAGGTATCAGACCGACCAAAATAGCCATGAAATGTATAGAGGACGGCATGAGCGATAAGGAAACCTACGACTATCTGAAGGAAACCTATCTCGCAAGTGATGAGAAAATCGACCTCTCAATAGGCATAGCAAAGCGTGAGAAGGCACTGCTCGATAAGGTGGACTATGACAACGGCTACAGCCTGTACATAGGCATACCCTTCTGCCCGAGTACCTGTGCATACTGCTCGTTTACCTCATACCCGCTCGGTGTGTGGAAAAACCGCGTGGACGATTACCTAGACGCACTCGAGAAGGAGATAGACTACACAGCACAGAAATTCTACCACAGGAAGCTAAACTCCATCTACATAGGAGGCGGCACACCGACCACTCTAAGCCCTGCGCAGCTTGACAGGCTTATCAGAAAAATCAAATGCAGCTTTGATTTAAAGGACTGCCTGGAATTTACCGTGGAGGCAGGCAGACCAGACTCCATCACGAGAGAAAAGCTTATGGCACTAAAGAAAAACGGCATCAGCCGTATATCAGTAAATCCACAGACCATGAAGCAGCAGACACTTGATATAATAGGAAGACACCACACAGTAGACGATACGATACAAAGCTTCAAGCTCGCGCGTGAGCTGGGCTTTGACAACATAAACATGGACCTCATCATGGGACTTCCCGAGGAGACACTCGATGATGTAAGGCACACAATGGAGCTGGTGAAGGAACTGGCGCCTGACAACGTCACCATCCACTCACTCGCAGTAAAGCGAGCTGCAAGACTCACCATCTTCAAGGACCGCTACAGCGATATGCAGATGATCAACACTCAGGAGCATATGGATCTCTGCGCAGCCTACTGTAAGCAGATGGGGCTTGAGCCATACTACCTCTACAGGCAGAAGGGCATGGCAGGCAATATGGAGAACGTGGGCTATGCGGCAAAGGGCAAGGCCGGCGTATACAACATACTGATCATGGAGGAAAAGCAGACCATCGTGGCGTGCGGAGCCGGAGCAAGCACTAAGCGCGTCTGGCCTATACCGAATCCGGACGGCACACACCGCATCGACAGATGCGAGAATGTCAAGGATGTAGGGCAGTATATTGCAAGGATTGATGAGATGATAGAGAGGAAGCAGAGGTTGTTTGAGGAGTAATAAGCAGCATGACATATAATAATGTATAATTATTGGTGCTGTAATATCATAGCGATTAGTGAATACGTCGAAAATTGTAAAGAAACCATGAGATTAATTGACAAAGTATAAAAAATGAGCGAAAATATATTATTGAAAACCCTGATTAGATACAGAAAAAGATACAAATAACCGAATAAAACATACGTAAAACAAAATAGGCTAAAATAATTCGGGGGGGGATACAAAGGTACCTCCCCTAGAACAGGTATAAAGGAAAATAAAAGATACCATAAGGAGAATTTGGAAAGAATGTACAGAAAGAAAGGCAGAGGATGGACAAAGCATATAGACTTTATGCTTATAGATATCGCATGCATTGTTATAGCATTTTTTATTTCATATGTGATACGCTTCGGCTTTAATAACCCATACATGGACAAGGACTACCGTATACTGGGGGTAGCATTTCTTCTGATAGATTTCTTTGTGGAGATAATGGCAGACTCATTCAAGAATGTCCTAAAGAGAGGATATCTGGATGAGCTTATATCGACCTGCAAGCACGCAATGCTTGTATTTCTGGCGACAGCACTATTTCTGTTCACCACACAGATGGCTGATATATACTCGCGATTATCATTTTATATCATGTTTCCAATCTATGTGACAATATCATATGTAGCAAGAATTGCACTCAAGAGCTTCCTTAAGAAAAAGGGCTTCGGAGCATCTAAGAAATCACTGCTTGTCATAGCACCGGATGCCATGCTTCGTGATACACTGCGCACAGTGGAGAAAAGCTGTATAGGCTATACAAGGATAGTAGCAGCTTCGCTGGATACAGATATGAAGGGCAAGACCATATGCAGCATACCGATAGTTGCAAACCACGATGGCATAGTGGACTATGCGTGTGATGAGTGGGTGGATGAGGTGCTCATACCGCCGTGCAGCGAGGATGAATATCCGGAGAAGATGGCAGATATATTCCTGGAGATGGGAATAGCAGTACATACAGGAATAGCCAAAAACGGCACAGCCCAGGGCGGTTATAAGCAGATAGAAAAGATAGGCGACTACACAGTAGTCACATCAAGCGTGAACTATGCCAATACCAGTGCACTTCTGGTAAAGAGGGGCATGGATATAGTTGGAGGACTGGTGGGCTGCCTGTTCACACTTATCATAATGATATTTGTGGGTCCTATGATATACATAGCATCGCCGGGGCCGATATTCTTCTCACAGGAGAGAATCGGCAGAAACGGCAGGAAGTTCAAGATGTACAAATTCCGCAGCATGTATATGGATGCCGAGGAGCGAAAGAAGGAGCTTGCGGCGCAGAATAAAGTGGGCGACGGAATGATGTTTAAGATGGACTTTGACCCGAGAATAATAGGCAATAAGGTGCTGCCAAACGGAAAAAAGAAAACCGGAATTGGGCAGTTCATCAGGAAAACAAGCCTGGATGAATTTCCACAATTCTTCAATATACTAGTGGGAGATATGAGCCTGGTAGGCACCAGGCCACCAACACTCGATGAGTGGGAGAAGTATGAGCCACACCATAGAGCCAGAATGTCATTCAGGCCGGGATTGACCGGACTGTGGCAGGTGAGTGGAAGGAGCAATATCACGGACTTTGAGGAAGTGGTGAAGCTGGATACACAGTATATTGGGGAGTGGAGTGTTAAGGGGGATATAAGTATTCTCTTTAAGACAGTTATGGGTGTATTAAAGAGTGATGGAGCAGTTTAAGAGACGTGAATAGACGAAAGAGTAAGCATAAAGAAAAACTTAATATTGCTATGTTTGGGCAAAAAAGGATTCCGTCAAGAGAAGGTGGAGTTGAGATTGTTGTTGAGGAACTTTGCACAAGGATGGTTGCACAAGGGCATAATGTGACTTGCTACAACAGAGGTGGGCATCATGTAAGCGGTTCAGAGTATGATTCAAAACGGCTTAAAGAATATAAAGGAATAAAGCTTAAGACAGTTCCAACAATAGAAAAGAAAGGTCTAGCGGCTGTTTCGTCATCATTTTTTGCAGCTTTATGCTGTGCTTTTGGTCAGTATGACATTGTTCATATTCATGCAGAGGGACCGGCATTTTTTGCTTGGCTGCCAAAAATGTTTGGCAAAAAAGTGATTGTCACTATACATGGGTTGGATTGGCAACGTGAAAAATGGAAAAGTGGATTTGGTTCAAAATTTATTCATCAGGGTGAAAAGAATGCGGTTAGATATGCAGATGAAATCATTGTGCTGAGTAAAGGTGTTCAAGATTATTTCAAGAATAGCTATGGAAAAAAAACAGTATTCATTCCAAACGGGGTGAATAGACCCAAAAAACAAAAAGCTGAACTAATTACAGAAAAATATGGTTTGGAAAAAGATTCTTACCTATTGTTTTTAGGACGATTAGTTCCGGAAAAAGGAATCAGATACCTGGTTGAGGCATTTAAGAATGTTAAGACGGATAAGAAGTTAGTAATAGCCGGTGGCTCAAGTGATACAGATTCATATATGAATGCGTTAAAAGAATTAGCAAAAGATGATGACAGAATTATTTTTACAGGATTTGTTCAGGGACAGATATTGAAGGAACTATATAGTAATGCTTATATATATACTTTGCCTTCAGATTTGGAAGGAATGCCTCTGAGTCTTTTAGAAGCTATGAGTTATGGGAATTGTTGTCTGGTTTCGAATATCCCAGAGTGTACAGAAGTTGTAGAAGATAATGCGTTAGTCTTTAAGAAGTCAGATATTAATGAATTATTTGCCAAAATTCAAAAGGCATGTGATCATCCAGAAATGATTATGGAAATAAAAGAAAAAGCAACTGATTTTATTTGCAGAAAATACAACTGGGATTTTGTAACAAAAGAAACAATGAATCTATACAGAGAATGATGATGAAAGTTTTGATGATAAATAAGCTCCTGTATATCAGTAAATTTGGAGGATGAGTATGAGTACAAAAGCAGAACGATATGAGGGAATCGATGGATTGAAAGCGTATGCCATCATTGGCATTGCTCTGATGCATGTCCTTGCAAACGGAGAATATGAATTGGGAGGTTTTGTGTTTGATAGGATGATACCGGCTTTCACAAACCTCGTTTTTCTTTTCATGATGGTCAGCGGTTTTGGTATGTGCTGTGGTTACTATCAGAAAATTGTAGACCGAAAGATTAGCATGGAGGAATTTTACAGCAAAAGATATATCAAAATCTGGCCGTATTTTGCATTGCTCTGTGCGCTGGATTTTGTAATCTCGCCAAGCAAGAACTCGATGTATGAAGTATTTGCTAATTTGACCTTGTGTCAGGGACTTTTACCGAATGCAAACATCTCTGTAATCGGTGTGAGCTGGACACTGGCTGTCATTTTTGTGTTCTATATGTTGTTCCCATTCTTCTGCTTCCTGCTTGAAAACAAGAAGAAAGCATGGATTGTGGCTGTAGCTGCATTGATTTTCAATTTTGTGTCTAGTAACTATTTCAATGCGGAAAGAAAAAACATTGTCTACGATGCAATTTATTTTATCGCCGGGGGATTAATCTTTCTATACAGGAAAGAACTGGCCGACTTTGCTTCCAAGCATAAGGTAATCGCTGGTGCGATTCTGCTGGTAGCTACAGTCGCTTATTTTGTATTAGGCAGTTCGACAGTAACAATGCTGTTCTTCTGTGTGACAGCGTTAGTCTATACCATCGGTTGTAAAGTGGGGGGAATGGCCAATCCAGTTGCCAAATTCCTCGGTGGTATCTGCTTCGAGGTTTACCTGTGTCACATGGTAGTTTATCGCTTGCTTGAAAAATTACACCTTGTCCATTTGTTTGGTAATGGCTTACTTGCATATATCTTCACAGCGGTTGCAGTCGTTTGTGGTTCCGTGGTGTTCTCAGTATGTGCGAAGTGGTTTTTGAATAAAATTGAATCTATCTTAAAAGAAAAAGTAAACAATAGGAGAGTTAATCATGTCTAAAGAAAAGAAGTTGAATGGAACTGTAATTGTAACTTATAGATGTAATGCTCGCTGTAGCATGTGCAATAGGTATAAAGCACCTTCAAAACCGGATGAAGAAATCAGTATTGAGACTATAAAAAAACTTCCTAAGATGTATTTTACAAACATTACAGGAGGCGAACCTTTCATAAGAACTGATCTGAAAGATATTGTAAGAGAATTATATAAGAAAAGTGATCGAATAGTTATATCTACTAATGGATTTTTTACAGACCGAATTGTGGATTTAGCAAAAGAATTTCCTCAAATTGGTATAAGAATATCTATTGAAGGACTTGAAAAAACAAATAATGAGATTCGTGGCTTGGAAAATGGATTTCAGAGGGGATATGGTACGTTAAAGAAATTACGTGAAATGGGAATGAAGGATGTAGGTTTTGGAATGACAGTTCAGGATAAAAATGCTCCGGATCTTGTCCCTTTATATGAGCTCTCTAATGAAATGGGAATGGAGTTTGCTACGGCGAGTCTACATAATAGTTTTTATTTTGTTGAGGCGAAAAATATTATAAATGATCGCCCGATGGTTGCAAAGAACTTTGAAAATCTTGTTAATGAACTGTTGAAGAGTAATAGTCCGAAGAAATGGTTTAGGGCATATTTTAATCATGGACTTATTAATTATATATATGGACAGAAAAGATTATTACCATGTGATATGAGTTTTGACACTTTTTTTATTGATCCTTATGGTGATGTTATGCCATGTAATGGAACAAAAGATAAAGAGGTTATGGGAAATCTCAATAATCAATCATGGGATGAATTATGGAATAGTGTGGAAGCAGAAAATGTTAGAAAAAAAGTACGTTGTTGTGATAGAGATTGTTGGATGATAGGCTCAGTTTCTCCGGCTATGCACAAATATATTTGGAAACCGGCTTGGTGGGTATTTACGCATAAAGTTAAGAGTGTTTTTGGTGGAAAGTATTCTATGTATGAGAACAAAATATGCAGAGAATATCGTGACGGTAAGGTGTGTAAAGATGAATTGGATAAATGTAGTACATGTGATAAAAACTGCATTGTAAATAATGGCTTAAGTGAAGCTAGTAAGGCACAGTTGGTTGGAAAAACTGGTGAAGAAATAGTTGATGCTGATATTGCACTACAGATGGGAGAAAAGTCATGATAAAAGTTTTAATGACATTACCTGTAAAAATAGGATTTGATGGTATGAGTAAACAGGTATTATCTTATGGAAAATATATGGACAAATCTGATGTTATTATTGATTTGGTTTCTTGTAGAGGATTTGATCCTAAAATGAAATCTAATGTTGATGAGGCTAATTTTCATAATATCTATAGATTAGAATATAGAGATACAAATCAGATAAAATATTTTTTAGATCTTTATAAAATTATGAAAAAAGAAAAATATGATGTTATTCATGTAAATGGACAGAGTGCGACTATGTCAGTTGAGATGCTGGCTGCGAAATTAGCTGGTTGTAAATTGAGAGTTGCACATTCTCATAATTCGAGATGTTTGCATAAAAAGGCTCATAATATGCTGAAACCATTATTTAATGCTACTTATAACGATGCTATTGCCTGTAGTAAGGAGGCGGGCGATTGGCTTTTTGGAGATAAACCATATTGGATTTTAAATAATGGAATTGATATTGATAAATATAAATTTTCAACAACAACAAGAACAGAATTTAGGAAAAAGTTAAAATTATCAGATAAAGATATAGCAGTATGCCATGTTGGAGCATTTGAACCATGGAAAAATCATAAGTTTTTAATAGACGTTTTTGATGAGATTAAAAAGGAAAATTCAGGATATAAATTGTTCCTGTTTGGAATTAATGGAACAACACAAGAAAGCATATTGTCTCTGATTAATGAGAGAAGGCTTGAGGATACGATTAGATTTATGGGAACTGCAGATGATATTAACAATTATTTACAAGCTATGGATTTAATGCTTCTTCCGTCATTATATGAAGGATTTCCAGTAACTGTAGTTGAATGGCAAGCAAATGGTCTTCCATGTATTGTATCCGATACAATTACAAAAGATGTAAAAATTACAGATTTGGTAAAACAGTTATCTATAGAGGATGGAACTACTATTTGGAAAAATGAAATACTAAAGCATAATAATGAAGTAGATGTTGAAACAAGAAAGTCATATTATATAAAGGTTTCTAAGGCGGGATACAATATTAAGAATAATGTGTCATCGTTGAAAGAACACTACATAGAAAGATTAGGTGATAATTAGTGGTTAATATGGTAGTAGACATTATTGTGCCTGTATATAATGTGTCAAAATATTTGAACAAATGTATTGAGAGTTTACTGGCTCAAACTTATAAATATATCAAAATTATATTAGTAGATGATGGGTCAACAGATGGCTCGGAAAAAATATGTGATAACTATGCTAGAATTGATGATCGCATTAATGTAATTCACAAGGAAAATGGTGGTTTGGTATCTGCGTGGACTATGGGCATAAAGAATTCAAAGTCAGAATGGGTAGTGTTTGTCGATGGAGATGACTGGGTGGAATATAAGCATATAGAGCTACTTGTAAAAGAGCAGATAGAATCATCGGCAGATATTGTTGTAACCCGAATGAAACAAATCGATAAAGGAAACGAGAAGTTTATTGAATTTTGTGTTCCAGAAGGAAGATACATTGGAGAAAAACTAAAAACGGAATTACATCCGGTTATGATAAATGCAGGTGGATTTGAAAGAAGGGGTGTACCATTTTCTAGATGTAGTAAACTTATTAGAAAAAGTATTATAATTAGAAATCTTAAATACTCATATGAAAAAGCTACCTATGAAGAAGATTTTAATATTATTGCGCCATGTCTTATGGATGCAAAAGCAATATCAATGCTAAAAGTAGAGGGAGCAGCGTATTGTTATAGAAAAGTTGAAAGTTCTATGCTTCATGGATATGATCGTAATATGTCTAATTCAATATATCATATATATCCAATATTGTTGAAAGCATGTAAATCAAAGAATATGGGGGGATTTGTCAGACAGATTCAATTTGAATATGTTTCTGCGGTTGTCAGATTATTTTTAAACGAAACAAAAAATTCTGAAGGCTATATAAATATGAGTAGAATTATAAAAAAATATTTGACTGATAGATTATTTCAGCAATCTCTTGAAATAGTTGATGCGAGAATGTATCCTGTTAAGTTTCGTATAATACTATATTTTTTAAAACATTATGACAGTTTTATGAGTGAAATCATAATAAAATTGATCTGTTTGATTAGAAGACAAGGAATAAATCATGCATAGATTTCAGATTAAAATTAGAACTATTTTTTTAGAGCTATTGTTAGTATATCCAGTTATAAATATAATGGGATGTGTTTTTTTTCATGGAGACAATATGCCAACACTTTCATTGAGTTATTGTTCTATATTGATACTATTATATGTGACTGATGTTAAAAAATTATCACGAAAAAATATATATATTTTAATTATATTTGCTTTTATATTAATTTTAGAGATATATAGAGATCAAAATATGTTTATTCTATTTGTGACTTTTATTTTTGCTAACATAATGCTAAGTATATATTCTTCTAATAAAATCATGGTAAAAGAATATATTGAATATTTTGTGAAAAAAAAGAACCAGTTTTATATAGTCCAGTTGGTGTTTTTAATAATCCTTTTTTTATTTGTTATGAAAAATGGCCTTACAGCGGGATGGAATACTTGGGTTTTACAGGGACCTTACAATTATCCACATACATTGGCATATCTTTTTTTATTTATGATGATGTTAGACACTTTTTATTTTATAGAGTTTCGAGAAAAGTTTGTAATTCTATTTATAGCAGTAAGCTTTGCTTGTATTATTTTGACAGCAGTAAGATCAGTCTTAATAGCTAGCATTATAGTAATTGGGTATATATTTTATAGAGTGTTTTCAAGAAAGCAATTTATAAAATTTATTTTGTATTGTTTTTTATTATTTGTTTGTATATATATAGCATATAATTATGGATTGTTTGATGCGTTGCTTACAAAAAGTAAATTGGCATTGGAAAATGGATCTATATCTAATGGTAGAAGTAGTATTCTTATTAGCTCATTATATGCGTTGAAACAGGGAAATGAATATGTAAATACAATTTGTGGAGTAGGAATGACAAATTTATTAAAATGGAATGGAATAAATATAAATGCAAATATTCATGCACACAATGATTTTGTTGACGCCTTAGTTGGTTTTGGATTAATTGGTTTAGGAATATACGTCTATAATTTTGTGAAATTCTGTAAAAATAGTTTTATATGGATGATGGGAACAGTGGGATTTTTAGCGTACGCAAATGGACTTTTTTTATATAGTGACATTATTCCAATTTTAATATACGCTAAGCTCTTATTTTCATATAGTAAAATACAAAAAAATAGAATAGGGAAAAGTTTGTAATTATGAAAAGAATTTTTTATTTAAGAACATATTATCAAGTAATTGTTGCACTTCAAATGGTAAATACTATATGCATAGATGATCAAGTTGTTTTTTTGATTTCAGATGATTCAGAAAGCACAGAAATGCTTGTTGAATCGTTGGGAAAATTAGGAATAGTTTATAAGAGTATATTAGTTAAAACAAAAAAACTTACTTATCAAAAGAGTATGATTGATAAGATCAAAGATTTTGTTGAAGTTTGTTTTTTGAAGAAAAATAGATATGTTATATTTTTAAAAGAAGTACTAAATGAAAAGTTTGATGAGTTTATTTTTTTTAATTATGGAGTTGATACGGTTGCTTTCTATAATTTAATGGTTAGAAATAATATTAATCTTAGAGTGTCTTGCATAGAAGAAGGAATTTTGTCATATAATAGTCAATTTGATAATGATCATGGGAAAATAGCTGAAATTTCACATTATACAAGAAAAATATTAAAACGTAAGACATTAAAAGATAATTTACATAATTTTTATTGTTATTATCCTATATTATATAGAGGAAATTTAGTACCTGTACAGATACCAAGAATAAGTGTGGAAGCTAAAATAACAGGTATACTTCGGAATATTTTTAAACCAGATAATACCATCTATACAAAGAAGTATATTTTTTTTACTTCAGTTTATGATTTTGAAGGTGGAAACCCTATTGGGGAATATGAACTTGTATGCAAAGTGGCAAAATTAGTGGGAATAGATAATTTGTTAGTTAAAACGCATCCACGTGATTCAAGAACAATATATAAAGACCATGGGTTTAATGTAGATGTAAATTCATCTATACCATGGGAAGCAATACAATTATCTGGTGATTTTAGCGATAAAGTATTTTTAACAATAAATTCAGGAAGCGTATTGTCAGGAAGTACAATGTCAGAAAAACCGGTTAAAACTTTTTATATGTATAAATTGTGTGATATTAAAGAGAATAAGAGTTGTCAAAAAAATGCTCAAGATATAGAAGCATTACTTTGCGAAAGTTCTTTGAAAGAAGTTTTTAGAAACGTAAGAATTGCAGAAAAAATTGAGGATATTTTATGAGTAAATCCAGCTACTTGATAAAGAACATGGGAATTTTAACTATAAGTAATTTCTCATCAAAGATTTTAGTTTTTTTATTAGTTCCGTTATATACGAGTGTTTTGTCGACAAAGGAGTATGGAACATATGATTTGGCAGTATCTACAGCAACGTTACTATATCCAATTCTTACTTTGAATATTGTTGATGCTGTAATGAGATTTTTAATGGATAAAGAAAGTGATAAAAAAGCAATTGCATCTATTGGCTTGAAATATGTATCTATAAGTTCAGTTTTATTTGGTTTTATTATGTTGTTTTTTTATATAACAGGTATTTGGTCAGATATTAATGGACTAGAGGGATATATTTTTTCTTATTATATATCGTATGTGATTAATCAATTTTTTATTCAATTTGCTAAAGGCTTAGAAAAAGTAAAGAATATGGGGATTGCAGGTGTATTAAGTACAATAGTAACAATAATTGCTAATTTATTCTTTTTATTGGTAATTAGATGGGGACTAATTGGATTCTTTTTAGCAAATATTTTGGCACAAATTGTGTCTGCAATTTATCTGTTTTTTAAAACTGAAATATATAACTATATAGAAATAAAAAGACAACCTATGGCACTTCGAAGGGAAATGCTTATTTATTCAGTGCCATTAATTGCAACTGTTGTTGGTTGGTGGGTGAATAGTTGTGCAGATAAGTATATTGTTACTTTTATTTTGGGTATTTCGGCAAATGGCTTACTTTCAGTTTCATATAAAATACCACAAATTATAAATACCATTCAAGGTATTTTTACTCAAGCATGGCAGATTTCAGCAATAAAAGAATATGGTAGTAGTGATACGGTAGACTTTTATGGGAAAACTTTTACAGTTATAAATCTTATGATGTGTATTGCATGTTCGTTTCTGATTTTTATGACGAGACCATTAGCATATATTTTATATTCTAAAGATTTTTATGAGGCATGGAAGTATGTTCCGTTTTTATTGGTATCTAGTGTGTTAAATTGTGCTTCAGGATTGTTAGGCCCAATTTTATCCGCAAAAAAAAATTCTAAAGCAATGATGTGGTCAGCAATAGTAGGTGCTGTTGCAAATATTATTATGAATATTGTATTTGTAAATCTTATAGGAATCCAAGGAGCTACATTCGCTACGTTAGTTAGTTCATATATTATTTATATAATTAGAAAGTATGCAGTAGGAGAAGATATATATATCAATAAATATTATGTGATTAATGTAACGTGGCTTATTTTAGTAGTGCAAGGTATTATAGAAAGTAATTTTATGAATTATTATTTGGAAATATTATGTGTAGTAGTTATTATTATTATCAATAAAAATTCGGTGTGGCAAGTACTTAATTTGGTAAAAAACATATATAAAAATATCAAGTGAAAAGAGGGTAAAAAAATGAAAACAGTAGCATTTGTTCCAATTAAATTAAATAATCAAAGGACACCAGGAAAAAATATTAAAAAATTTGACGATGGAAGTTCCTTAATTACAGTTTTTTTAAGAAATCTAATTAAAGTAAAATCATTTGATGATGTATATGTATTTTGCAGTAATCCTAAGATTAAAGAATATATTGTACCAGGAGTAAAATACTTGGAACGACCAGTATATCTTGATACACAGGAGGCTACACCACAAGATATTATGGGAGAATTTATTAAAAGAATTGATGCAGATATTTATGCTGTATGTCATTGTACGTCACCTTTTGTTTCTGTAGAACATTTTGAAGAGTGTGTTGCTGCAACAAAGAGTAGCGAATATGATTCTTCGTTCACAGCCGAAAAACTTCAACATTTAATGTGGACAGATAAAAACGAACCATTAAACTTTGATCCGACAAATGTTCCAAGAACGCAAGATTTGCCAGTATATTATAATGAGGTTTCAGCAGCTTATGTTTTTAAAAAGGAAGTTTATGAAAAATATAAACGAAGAATAGGAATTAAACCTCATATTACGGAAGTTAGCGGAGTTGAATGCGTTGACATTGATTATCCAGAGGATTTTGAAATTGCAAATGCAATATATATGTCTATGATAAAGGGAGGAAAGTAATAATGAAGCATCATACAATGTTGTTAGATTGTACATTAAGAGATGGGGCATACTTATTAGATAAAAAATTTGGTGATAGTAACATTAGAGGTATAGTTTCTGGTTTGGTAAAAGCTGGAATAGATTGTATTGAGATAGGTTTCTTTCAAGATGAAGGGGCTGGTGATGGAAAAACAGTTTATTTAAATTCTGAAGACGCTAAACGATTTATTCCGAAAGAAAAAAATGGATGTTTATTTACTGTTTTAGCTGATTGTAGCAGGTATTCTGTTAGTAATCTGGATAAGTGTGATGGTACATCTATAGATGCCGTAAGAGAGTGTTTTTTTAAAGGAGAACGTTCAAGGGCAGTAGAAAATTGTAAAGTAATTAAAGATAAAGGATATAAGTGTTTTGTACAACCTGTTGATATTTTAGGATATTCAGATGCTGAACTTATAGATTTCCTACAGGAAATTAATAATGTTGAACCATATTGTCTATCAATAGTTGATACTTTTGGCTCAATGTATCAAGATGATTTACATAGAATTTTTGAAATAATTAATCATAATCTAATTCCGACATGTAAAGTTGGATTTCATTCTCATAATAATATGCAGATGTCCAATGCTTTATCTCAAGAGTTTATAAGAATGACCTATGGTAAAAGAGAGATTGTGGTTGATGGAACAATATCTGGAATGGGAAGGGGAGCCGGAAATACTCCAACGGAATTAATTGCTCAGTATCTTGTTTCGCAAAGAGAATATAATTATGATATAGACGCTATTCTTGATTTAATAGATGATTATATGGATAATATAAGAACTAAGTGTTCATGGGGGTATTCTACACCATATTTTATCGCAGGATGTTATGGTGCTCATGTGAATAATATTGCTTATTTAACCCAAAAGAACAGCATTAGATCTAAAGATATAAGATATATTTTAAATAAGATAGGTGCTATTCCTAGAAAAAGATATGATTACAATCTCTTAGAAAAAACGTATGTTGATTATACATCGTCTGAAATTGATGATTCAAAGACAATTAAGAAGTTGTATGATGAATTAAATGGAAAGAATATATTAATTCTAGTTCCGGGAAGCAGCGTGACAAGTGATTATTTTAATGTACAAAAGTATATTGAGAAAAAAAAGCCGGTAATAATAAGTGTAAATTTTATTCATGATAAAATTGATTCAGATTATGTTTATATGAGTAATGTACGACGTTATTCTTTGATGATTGGAAATGAAAAATTACAAAAATGTAAAAAGATAACTACATCTAATATTAAGACAAAACCAGATGATAATGAAATGATTATTTCATTTAATGATTTAATAAAATGTGGTTGGAATAATCTTGATAATTCGACAATTATGTTACTTAGATTATTGGATAAATTCCATTTAGATAGTATTGCATTAGCAGGTTTTGATGGATATGATGTGAATATTAAGAGTAATTATGCTACTAATAGTTTAGAGTTATCTAATGTAAGAGATAATCCTATGGAGTTGAACGAAGAAATCCATAGTATGCTTGAGGATTATAAAGCAACGAGAAATAGTCATACTAAGATTCAATTTATTACTCCTTCTAGGTTTTCAGAAATATTTGATGAGGGGATACAATGATTAGATATTTAATAATGGACGTTGACGGAACATTAACTGATGGAAAAATATATATGGGAGCTTCAGGAGAAGTTATGAAAGCTTTTGATATAAAAGATGGATGTGGGATTAAAGATATTCTGCCAAGATGTTATATTACTCCAATAATAATTACTGCGCGAGAAAGCAAAATACTTACAAACAGATGTGAAGAGTTGGGCATTAAACATGTCTATCAGGGAATAAGAAACAAACTAGAAAAACTTCATTCTCTTGTAGATGATTTAAGTGAATGCGCATATATTGGAGATGATATATTAGATTTGCAATGTATGGAACCAATAAAGGAGGCGAGAGGTATAGTAGGGTGTCCAGCAGATGCAGCTAAAAAAGTGTTAAAAATTGCAGATTTTATTTCTAAAAAAGATGGTGGAAATGGAGCTGTAAGAGAATTTATTGAATGGTTGGAGATAAATAAATGAAAAAATGTACCATTTTTTTAAAATCATTATTAGTGATATGTTTAGTTTGTATGTCAATAGGATGTACAATGGTAAGTGCGAGTGATCTTGGATTAGCAAATTCTAAGATTGTTGAATTGGGATCTTTCGGTTCAAATGGGGAAAATATATCTTCATCGAATAGAGCAAGAACAAAAAACATCTATAAAACATCTGAGCAGGCATTTAAGTTTGAAAGCAGCAAAGCAGCGGGAATGAGATATGCAGTCGTAGGATTTGATGCAAATGGCAAGAGAGTGCTTGATTCAGGCTGGCAGACAGGAGCAACATACACACTTGGAAAAGATGTGGTAAGCTACAGACTGTTATTCTCATATACAGATAACAGAACAATGACGTCAGCAGATACATTAAAAATTGAGAGCAGCATAACATTCAGTGCGGTGGAAACAAAAAGCAGTGTTATTGAGGTGGGCTCGTTCGGAACAGATGGAAAGAATACAGTGTCATCAAACAGAGCAAGAACAGTAAATAGTTATAAAGTATCTGAAAAGAAATTCAAGTTTGAAAGCAGCAAAGCAGCGGGAATGAGATATGCAGTCGTAGGATTTGATGCAAATGGCAAGAGAGTGCTTGATTCAGGCTGGCAGACAGGAGCAACATACACACTTGGAAAAGATGTGGTAAGCTACAGACTGTTATTCTCATATACAGATAACAGAACAATGACAGTAGAAGATACATTGAAAATAGAAAAGAGTCTATCTATTATACCAGCTAGCGCAATTGATGATTGGGAATTACCTATAATGTAGATATATCAATTTACTATGGTGATTACATTGAAAAAACAAATCAATGTAATCACCATCATATTAATATCTGCGTAAGCGCAAAATAATTCGACGGATTGCAACAAATTAATTATCAACCCATAATAAGTATCAGGAAATGCTAGTGTTTTACTATACTTATGTTTGCTAGATGCTGGCATTTTACTCTAATTATTATGAGGTAAAAGCTATGAGAGCACCAAGAGTACCAGTCGAAGAACAATACCGCCTGATCATGGAATGCCGCAAAAGCGGACTGTCTGATCATCAGTGGTGTTTAAACAATGACATTAATCCAGGCACCTTTTACAACTGGGTTAAGCGTCTACGCAAGAATGGCTGCGGAAATATTCCTGAGAAAAATCAGCTGTCAACTTATGAACAGTCTCATCAGGAAGTTGTAAAAATTGAGATGAATTCCATTTCGGTTCCCACTGACATGAATAAAAATACTGATACAGCCGCAATGGAGTTAATGATTGGAAACATGAATCTGCGCATTTCAAACGAAACGGATCCACTGCTTCTTGCTAAAACAATCCAGATACTTGCGGAGCTTTCACGCTAGGCGATATAACAGCTGCCGGCGAGCTTTATATTGTGACTGGGTATACCGATATTCTCAGGAAATATCTGATGGCAGATGAGACACGAATACAGGTACTGAAGGAGCCTGAAAGAAAACCCGAAACTGATTCTTTCATGTGGCTGTTCTGCTCTGGTGAAGATGGACTGCCACCTATCGTCCTTTACCATTACACTGAAACAAGGGCAAGATACAATGCAGTTGATTTCCTTGATGGTTTTTCGGACGGATACCTGGAAACGGATGGTTATCAGGGCTATAATAATCTCCCTGGTATCAGGTGCTGCTCCTGCTGGGCGCATACAAGAAGATACTTCATTGATGCGGTTCCGAAGGGAAAGCAGTACGATTACAGCAATCCGGCAGTACAGAGAGTCCAGTTCTGTTCAAAGCTTTTTGAGTATGAGCGCAGATCACATAACAAGAAGCACACATTTGAGCAGAGAAAAGCCTATCGTCTTGAAAAAGAAAAACCGATACTCGATGCGTTCTGGAAATGGCTGGACGAACAGAAGCCACGAAAGGGAAGCCGTTTCGAGACAGCGGTGAAGTATGCCAAAAACCGGAAAGAAACGCTTATGACATATCTTGAGGATGGACACTGCAGTTTTTCCAATAATCTAAGTGAAAATGCCATACGTCCATTTACAGTTGGAAGGAAAAACTGGCTGTTCAGCGCAACTCCAAAAGGTGCCACTGCCAGTGCACTGGTCTACACAATGATCGAGATGGCAAAGGCCAATGAGCTTAACATTTATAAATACCTGACATATCTTTTGGAGCATAGTCCAAGTGAAGACATGTCAGATGAACAGCTTGAGGCATTGACTCCGTGGAGCAAAGAAGTTCAAAATGTTTGCAAAAATTAAAATGTAGTAAAACGCTTGCATCTAGCAAAGATAATGCAAGCGTTAATTAAAATCTAGCGTTGGAATATTGAGAGCTTACGGTATAGTGAATTGTTTATGATTACCTATCTTGTCCGTCATAGAGTTTGAGTAGTTAATTAGTGGTTCAATAAGTAAAGTCAGGGTGGACATGAGTTCACTCTGTTTTTTATATAAAATTTATATTTTACTTTCATATTATTGTAAATAGTGGTAATCTGTTATTAGTACTAAAGGCGTATGATATTGTATTTTTAAAGGAGCGTTGATATGACAAAACATGTATTAAAGAGAATGATAGGAGTTGTCCTTTGCTTATGTCTATTGCTTCAATTACTGCCTCAGGCTCAAAATGTACTTGCAGCATCTAGTAAGGTTGAGACGGCGCTGGACTGGGCACAGAAAATTGCAGATGATAATAGTCATGGGTATTCACAACAACATAGAAATGGACCAGATTATGATTGTTCTTCATATGTGAGTACTGCACTTGTGAAAGCTGGATTAAATGATAATGGTAGTCTTACAACTTATACTATGAAGAAGTATTTGTGCTCAAAAGGATTTACATGGATTCCTTGGAGCTCAATTGGAGGTCAGAGTGGTTTAAAAAGAGGTGATATTCTATTAGATGAAGATACACATACGGAATTCTATATTGGAAATGGAAAGATGATTGGAGCCCATAGGGATTATGGATATCCAGCAACGGGAGATCAAACTGGAAAAGAAATATCTGTTCAAAATTTTTATAATAATCAATATGGTATTTCATGGAACGGAGTATTACGATATGAGGAAACAAATCCCCCAACCTATTCAAATTTCTGGGTAGACCATTACCTATTTGATTTGTCTGAGACGGTATCATTCACTGCTGTGGCATCGGGAGCAGACAATTATACAATAGGAATCGACAAGACCGGTGTTGGTCGTGTTGTGACAGAAGGCTGTGGAAGTACGTATACTATTTCAGCTGACAGGCTTGGAGCAGGAGAGTATTCAGCATATATGACGGTTGCAAATAGTGCGGGATATGTTGATACCTACAGGGTATATTTTGTTGTAGTTGAAAAATGTAATTTTGGAGATAAATTTTCAGCAAGGATTCAGAATATAGGAACCGGATGCTATATTACAAACAAAGATAGCAAAATCGTTGGAGCTCCTGAGAGCGGATATAATGATCAGATATGGTTTTTTAATAAGTGTTCAGATGGTTCATATACTATCATGAGTCAGCTTGATGGACTCATGATGGATGATGAATGGGACAGCGATGTTCCGGCAGGAGCTGATATTCGCGCATGGAGTGCTACGGGACAAGATAAGCAGAGATTTAACATATATTATATGGATGATGCATTTTATATCCGACCGGCAAATACCAAAACTCTTGTCGTGGATATGGGAGCAGGAGAGCCATATAATGTGGCATGCTACAACCTTTCAAGGAATGCTGGACAGCAGAAATACAGGTTTGACATGGTTGGCATGGGCGATTATATTCCATACGGACTGGGAGATGAATTTTATGCACAGCTCAGATGTCAGGGAACAAATTTATATGTAACAAATCAAAGTGGTAATGTAGCAGGCGCTGTGGCAACAGCTGATGACAGTCAAATATGGAAATTTATGAGACAGTCAAATGGAGCCTACGTTATTCAGAATACATTGGATGGTTCATATATAGATGTAGAAAATTCAAATGATGCAAATAAGACCAATTTCCTTTCGTATAATGAATATACAGGCAACAGGAATCAGCAGTTTTATTTCTATGAAATGGACAATGCTTTTTATATAAAACCTTTAATCAGTAATACCAGGGTAATGGATATGCAGTCAACTGCTCCATACAATGTGGCACTATGGGATAAGGGAAACGACTGGGGACCACAAAAGTTTGATGTGATAAAAGTCAGCCATAGTGATGACAACATGAGTAAACCAGTTGAGACATCGTATTTTAAAGGACATAAATATGAGCTTTATAATGAATCAATGACCTGGGAGTCGGCTAAACTCTTTTGCGAGAAAAAGGGAGGACATCTTGTTACTATTTCAGATGAGAAAGAGAATGAATTTGTTAATGGCATGAGATGCCGTAACCTTTCAAACGATTACCAGCAGAGTATATGGCTTGGAGGTTCTGATACAGAAAATGAGGGAACATGGTCTTGGATTACAGGTGAACCGTTTACATACAGTAACTGGGAACCCAACGAGCCTAATGGTAGAACCTCGCAGAATTATCTTCAGATGTATTCATCAGGTAACTGGGATGATGTGCAGAATGAGGCTGGCAGATTTGTGGTATGTGAATATGATTCGGTACAACCAAAGCTGACACCTGTTGCCAGTTCGCTCAGTCTGAGTGATAATATTGGATTTAATATTTACATGCAGATATCCGATGATGTGCTGAGTGATGATGGTGCAATGATGATTATTACAAATTCGGATGGAAAGGTTATTAAGAAGCTGATTTCGTCATATGAGACAACAACATATCAGGACAAACCGGTAAAAAAAATAGTCAGTATGGTACCTGCAGCAAAGATGTCCGGGAAGCTTTCATTTAAAATTTTAAAATCAGATGGAACAGAAAGCCGTACTTATATATGTTCAGTTATGGATTACGCAAATGAAATGATTAAGAAAGCCGATACTGATAATGAGTGTAAAAAGGCACTTCCTCTAGTAAAGGCAATGCTGAACTATGGAGCGTATTCTCAGATATATTTTGGTGAGGACAATACGAATCTTGCAAATGCCATATTAAAAGATGACAATACTGCAACGATAAAGAGTGAGGATATAATAAAATCTATTACATACAGTGAGCAGGGGCTTTTTAGCAATAAAGATTTAGAGTATATGGGCTCATCACTTATATGTGAATCAGATACCTCATTAAAGCTGTATTTTAACAATAAGAATAAGCTAACAGAGAAGCAGATAAAGAGTATATATGATATCAGCACACTTGACAAAAACAAGCATGATTATGATACCGGTGTTGACGGAAGCATTTTTTGGATAAAGATAAAAGGCATAAAACCCGCAGAACTCGGTAATGTATATGGAGTAAACCTGGTATCTGATGAGGGTTCAGTTATTGTGGAGACAAGTCCATATGTGTATGTGAAAAAGGCATTGGGGTCTGGTGATAGCAGGCTGCAGAATCTGTGCAAAGCAATGTGGGCTTATGGACAGGCTGCAAGGGAGTATGAAAAGTAGTGTTCGAGAAAGGAGAATTTTATTTATGAAAGAAAAACAAAGAAAGATAATGGGATTGATTATATCGTTTGTTATGATAATTACGATAATGCCGCAGACTATTTGGGCGAGTGATGCGGGAACTCGTGAAGATGCTGTCAAATGGGCATATGCGCAAGAAGGAAAATTTCTTGATTATGATAAGGTATATGGAGCACAATGTGTAGATTTGGTTCATTACTATTATGCCTATTTTGGTAAAGCAAGTTATGCTACAGGAAATGGTTGTGATTTTGTCAACAATAAATTGCCGGATGGATGGACTAGAATAAAAAACACTCCGGATTTTGTACCGCAACCTGGAGATATTGCAGTTTGGGGTAAGGAATTGAGTCAATATGGACATGTTGCTATTATTTTATCAGCTGATGCTCACTCCTTTGTTTCTATGGATCAAAACTGGCCAAGAGGTAGTGCGTGTAAAAAGGTTACACATAATTATAATAAATTTTGGGGCGTTATCAGACCAAATTTTTCGGAACCACCTTCAAATCCTGTCACAACTACACCATCCATCTGGAAAAACAGTGACAGCTATACGGTAGGAAATTCGGCAACATTAACCTGGAACAGTGTAGATAATGCAACAGGATATTGGTTTTCAGTCTGGTATAAGGGGGAACAAATTGTTACAACTCAGGTTTCAGGAAGCTCGGAGTATACATTAAATAATCTGGGAGAGGGAGAGTATACTGCTTTCATAACCGCTTATAATGATATCAGCAGTAAGCAGGGCTCTGTGACCTTTAGGGTAAATTATCTTGATATAGGTACAAATTTTATAGCTAACATAATTAAAGTTGATTCATGGAGTCATGTGGTTAATGATAATACAAATGCCTGCATAGGTAAGGAAGTGGGAAATGCAAATGAGTATTATGAATTTACAAGACAGAGTGATGGCGCATATATAATTAAATCACTTGAGGATGGAAAATATCTCGAGGTTTCTGATGGTGGAAATAAAAATGGTCAGAATGTGGGCTTTGGCGATTATACAGGAGAAAATAACCAAAGATGGTATATAAAGAATGGCTCTAGTGGAAAAATATTAATTCCTAAAAACGCAACAGAATCATGCCTAGATATATCTAATAATGGCTCAGCAGTAGGAACAAATGCACAAATATGGGCTCAGGCGGGAGTGGCAGCCCAGGAATTTAGTATATATACACAGTCGAATATTCCAAACTTCATTAATTTTGGAGATGATTTTTATGCAAATATAATCAAAGCAAGTACATGGAGTACTCTTGTAAACAAAAATCCTAATTTGGAAGTTGGTGGAGAGGGTGAAGCAGAAGGAAGCGATATATGGCATTTCAGACGAATGAAAGATGGTACATATATCATACAGTCTCTATTTGATGGAAAATATCTTGATGTTGAGAAATTTAGCAATCAAAAAGGAGCTAACGTATATTGCTATGATTATACAGGTGATAGTAATCAGAGATGGTATTTGACATTGGGAAAAAATGGAAAGGTCTTAATTCCAAAGAATGCTACTGGATTATGTTTAGATGTTTTTAATGATGGTTCGGACGCTGGTACAAATGCACAGCTATGGGAGCCAAACGGAACAGCAGCTCAGGAGTTTAATGTTTATAAAGAGGAAACGATAAAGCTAGGCACGGCAAATGTTACTTTATCAAATAACAATTATATATATGATGGCAAAGAGAAGAAACCGGATGTAACAGTAAAATATGGATATGCTACGTTACAACAAGGCACAGATTATACGGTGGAGTATTCAAATAACGTAAAAGCAGGTACAGCTACCGTTACAATAAAAGGCACTGGAATATATTCAGGTACGGTTTCTAAAAACTTTGAAATAAAGGAAGCTTTATATACGGTGTATGGATATCAGGTTGTTATCAATGGGAATTTCGATTTGAAATATTATATTGATTTGTCAAAAGAAGCTGCAAATGATACCGATGCGTACATTGAGTTTAAAGTCGGTGATAGAATACAAAAGGTAAAACAGAGAGAAACATCGAATGGACACTATGTTTATACATGTGAAGTGCCTGTAGCTCAGATTGGTGACAAAGTGACGGCAACATTACATTATAAGGATAAATTATATGCTCTTTCACAGTATTCGGTCAAAGATTATCTGAATACTATAGTTCAAAACAAAGATAAAAAAGAAGAGTATGGAAAGGCTGCAGATATTGCATCAGCTATACTGAATTATGGGGCAAGGGCACAGCTATATTTTGGATATAAGACAGATGCATTAGTTAACAGTGCTTTACCGGATGCTGAGATAAAAAAAGTGGATTCGATTTTGGCACAGGATATTAAGAAAGCTATAGCCAATAATGAAATCGGCGTCCTTGAAAACAATGATTTCAAATACTATGGAGCTTCATTGGTATGCAAGTCAGATACAGGAATGAAACTGTATTTTGAAAATAAAAATAGTCTTTCTCTTAAAGAGATTGATAAGAAATATGATATTTCGGTTAAAGATTGTAAGAAGCAGATCAGTAAATCCATAAACGGAAATATGATTTGTATTACTATTAATGACTTAAATGCTACTGAACTGGATGATAATTTTGTGGTGCAGATAACGAATAAGCAAAACAGCAGTCAGAGTATGTCTGTTTCAACAAGCCCATATATTTATATAAAGAAATCTATGGATTCAGGAGATGAGAAGCTCATAAATCTCAGCAAAGCGATGTATTGGTATAGTCAGAAAGCTATGGAGTATTCAATGCACTGATAAAGTGTGATGATATTAATGCTTATAACAGCGCAGAACGTGTGATCAAGAACTTTGCAGTAGACCGCTGGGGGTATTTTGAGTAACAATTATCAGTTTTGTTTTGATACAAAAATCCTGCTGACTTGAAAAAGTAAATTCCAGTGCAAGAGTAAATTCCATCGTGATTTAAA
>OGKA01000035.1_pt1 | contig 159236 bp, 205 predicted proteins | sample 1572211 | NCBI WGS metagenome assembly OGKA01 (sample SAMEA2582125, study PRJEB24529) | metagenome | biome: Human gut stool | place: China | collected 2011 | reverse complement strand
CCGCCGCCACGATGGGGGATTCAAAGCCCGCGTTCTTGCAGGGGTTCAGGCCGGTGGTGGTGGCAGCCTTGTACCAGTGCGCGCTGCTGCCCACCATATACACGCCGTCCAGCGCCGTATCGGTCAGTGCGATCTGGCTCTCGGTGCCGGAAGCCAGACTCTGGCCGTAGATGATGATCTGCGCATAGTCGCAGCCAGCCACGTCCGCATAGTTCACGCAGCCCATGCGGCTGGGCGCGTAGACAGGTGCTGCGGTCGCCGTACCCAGAGTGCCGGGGTCGCCTTTGTCACCTTTTGCACCCGCCGGGCCGGTGTTGCCCTTATCACCTTTCGGACCCTGCGGGCCGGGGTCGCCCTTGTCTCCCTTATCGCCCTTGACGCCTGTGGCGGCTGCTGCAATGCCTGCTTCCATGTGGTTCAGATGGGCAGCCGTCAGGGTCTGGCCGTCCACAAAATTCTGTTTTACGTAGCTCATTTGTTCCTCCCTAAGATCATTTTTCCAAGGACCGCCTGCCCCAGCACGGCAAAGACCGTGTCTGTCGGCTGATCCGGCTGCGGAGGGTCGGGCTGATCCGGAATGCGGTCTTTCGGCCATGGGTTACAGGTTGCGGTGATTTTTACGGCAGCTTTATCCTCGCCGGGGGTCATCTCTACGTCCAGCTGCCCAGCCCAGACCTCGCCGTCCCGGGTAAAGTAGAAACGCAGCCACTGCCCCTGCAGCAACGCTTCCAACCTAGACCGGATATATGCCCATTGTGTTTTAGGCCGGTCGCAGACAAACTCCATCGAGATATTCCGCTTTTTGTGGTGTACGCTGCCATCCACCGAGCGGGTCAGATCCAGCAGAAAATCTGCGCCGGGCACCTCAACAAGCATAGAATCGGTTTCCGGTTTGCCGATCTGTGGAGAGTCGCGCTTGAGCCACAACCCAAAGTTCGACCGCATGGAGAGCGTGCCCTTTGGCGTTGTGATACGCATATCGTTCAGGCTGGGGTTTTGGGCGGCGAGCGCTTCCAGTGCGGCATAGTCTCTCATGTGTAGGTCACCTCAGTTCCGTCATCGGAAGTCTGTACTGCCGGGGCAGGCTCAGCAGATGCTTCAGGCGGACGATAGATCAGCTTTTCGCCGTCCCAGAGATAATCTGTGTAGAACCCCTGCGTGATACCGGACAGATCATCCAGAAGAATCTCATCAGGCGGCAGCGGGTTTGGAATGACGCTTTCGTGACACCAGCCGCCTGCATATAGCCGCCCATCAGAGCAGACCCTACACTTGAATTTAAAGTGTTTCATAGTTCTCCTTACATAAAGCCGTATAGTTCCAACGGGCGGCAAACCTCATCGTTTTTGTTTACACCATCGCCACCGGGGTTTTGCAGGTTGAACGTCCATAATCCGAGAACGGTTGTACCAGAGTATGACGATGTTCTTTCGTTTCCGCTGCCAAACGTTATTCCCGTGGCGCTCACACTGACGGTTCTCCAATGAACGGTATTCCACGGATAAGCATAAGAGTATGTTTGCCCGTTAACAGGAAGAATAACGGTAAGTCTACCAGCACTGCCGCCATCTGCAAGCCATGTTCCTTTTTTATGCGTGTCATAGACCAGCATTACAGACGAGTAGGACGAAAGATCAATTTTTGTTGTTTGCGCAGTAAATTCTCCTGTTGGGCTTCCAGAAGAATCTTTTTGGTAAGGCCATTCAAAAATCTTACTGTTGCGAATGCCGTGGAAGATAATGCCACCGCTGCGGATAGAGCAGCTGCCCATGCCGTCCGTAATGGAGATGGCGTTGGCCTGGATATTGACCATGCTGCTGCCATCCATAACCCGGATGCCATCGTTCAGGATCTGTACCCGTTTGCCGGGCAGAGAATCGTGCCGGACGATGAGACCGTTCTGCGGGGTGAACTCCAGAAAGTTTGTGGCAGTTTTAGCAGCTTCATTTGCGGCAGTATCATCCGTGTACTTGGAGGCTTTCGCCCAGTCAGTAGCTTGATAGCTGCCGGACTGGCGGGCGGTCTTGCAGAGCATGATGTCACCGCCAGCGCCTTGCATCCAGATGTCACCCACGTCATAGGGCGGGGCAGGGGTGCTACCAAAGCAGCGCACCTTTCCGTCTGCGGCGGCCTGCGCAGCTGCGGCATCTGCCAGAGCCTTGGCAACGCCTGTATCCCGGATGACCACCCAGCTGTATGTGCTATTGTCCAGCACCCAGCGGTAGCCCAGACCGGTTAGCTTGTCGTAGTACAGGTCGCCGATGTGCTGCTTTTTGGCGGTATCGGTCGTCCAGCTTGCGGCAGGCTCGTTTTCTGCTGTGGGCACACCCGAAAAGAACCAGCTGGTAATGTTATCATCGATCTGGTTCTGCAGATCTCCCATCTTCACGACAGCATTCGAAAGCCCCTTGGAGATATCCGATAGCTTACTGTCTGTGCTGCTTTTGTAGGCAAACAAGCGCTTCAGCATATCCTGATGGTATTTCTCGGAAGCATAGGCGCTTTCCTGCAGCAGATTGGTCGTGCCCATGTTGGCCACCTGCCGGTCAGTCAGGGTGCGGCGGGTCATGCCGAAGGTGAACTCTTTCTGCGCAGGCTTTTCCAGTGGCTCCACTAGTTTTGTGCAGAGCATCACGGCATCCACACTGTGCGGTGTGCTGACAATGTGGGAGTACATGGCAAAATCCAGCCGGTCGGTGTCGTAGTCTGCATCCACAAGATCCACCGCCCGGATGACGTAACTGGTCTTCATGGCGTAGTTCTGCTGCAATGCCTGCACACCGGCTGCAAAGGTGTCGTTTGCGCTGTCGGTGTCAAGTTCCACGATGCGGGTAATGATGCCGAACTTCTGCACGGCTGCATCGTTCTGGATCCAGCCCTCTTCCAAGTTGTAGGAGTAGCCCGATGCAGGCAGATACTGCGCAACAGTAGCGGCATCTGTTTCCATGATGCCCCAGCGCTCCTCGTGCTTATCCTTGGAGGTGTCCCGCCACCACATGAGCTTGTAGTACCACTTGGAGGTGTCCACCGTGTGCTTGTTGCCGATAGGGTAGATGCGGGTGTACAAGTCGGTGGCGTCGGTGGTTTCGCTCAGGTTGAGCAGATTGCGTCCGTACTCGATTTTCTGGGCGGTCTGCCGCTTGGCTTCCACTGCCTGATCGCAATAGTTCAGCACGTTCAGACCGGTGGTGGCGTCAAAGCCGCAGTAGAAGTAACCGCCGAACACCTTGAGCACCAGCTTGTCCAGTATGTCCCACACCTTGCCGTAGTCCTCGCCAACGCCGTACTGGTCGGCATCGCCGAACTGCACCACAAGGTTGCCCAGCGCGGCTGTCACAGTACCCAGCTGGAAGCATTTCATCTTGCTTTTGACCTGATCGTTGTGTGCGTCGATCAGGTGCTGCAAAAACTGGCGCAGCGTGCCCTTGTAGTTGAAGGGGGTGATGGAGGAATCGTTGAAATAGCTCAGCGCGCCCTCGCAGTACACCACCCGCCGGTTATAAAAATCGGCCTCGTGCTTCAGCACCCGTCCGCGCCAGATCTCTTTGCCATCCCGCCGCACCTGTACCACCGTGCTCAGCTTTTGCAGCATATCGTACTGCGTATGATCCCGCGTCATGGTAAAAACAAGGCTGCCGCCCTTGCTGACCTCGCGGGTCAGCTTGGGGGACAGCACCAGCGCCTGCGGGTCGTTGGGACGATAAAGCAGCAGCTTTGCGTCCGGGTTGCCGTATGGGTATGCGTAGATCTCGTACATATCAGTTCCCTCGTTCGCTCAGCACCGTAAGGTCTCCCAGACTTCTGTTTACGCTGGGGGTGATAATGCGTCCTACCTGCTCGCCGTCAAGCGCGATCACGCTGTTTCCGGCTTCCGGCAGATATTTCTCCACCACACCGTAGAGCCGCTCCATCTGCGCCTGCATTTTGGCCTGATATGCCAGCATGGCGTTGTTGTCCGGGTTCATGACGTAGGGATCGGTGCGGTAATCGTAGCCCGCAAAGGCACGCTCGTTACCGTACCAGTAGGCGTCCTGAATGTCCTTGTAGGAGTGTGCTTTTTGCGTGCTGGTAGTGCCGCTGCTCTTGCCCTTGCCAAACTTCGCAAACAGCGCAACGCCCAGCGCCACCACGCCCGCCACAATGGCGATGATCGCGGCAACCTCCGGGTTCGAGATGATCAGGCTGCCCACCTTTGCAATCAGCCCGCCGACGCCCTCTGCGATCGTGCCAAGGCTGCCCATGCTCCCGGCAAGGCCTGCAATTTTGGCACCAGCTTCGGTTGCAAAGGTGCCCATGCTCGTGCCCATGGTGCCCAGCACGCCCATGATCTTGCTGCCAACGTCGGAAATGTTGATGTTAAGTCCGTTCAGGATATCCTGTACCCCGCCGTCCTTGCCCAGTGCATTGCCCAGACCCTTGGCAATACCGTCCGCGATGCTGCTGCCGATATCCCACGCCTTCTGCGAAATGTCGCTGATCTTATCGCCCAGTACCTTGTTCAGCCGCTGGATGAGGTTCTGCCCGAAATCGTCAATGAGCTTTTGGCTTTCCGGTGCAAGGCCGTTGTACAGTGTGGACAGTACCCACTGCCCGATAGACTTCCAGTTCTTGCTTTTTACGGCAGAGACCAGCGTGCTGAAGGTGCCCAGCACGCCCTTGTCGGCTTCCTTCTTCCAGCCCTGCACAAGGCCGGAGAAGTTCTTGGCGGAGGCTTCCGCCAGCGTTTTTGCCACCTGCTCGGTGCCGTCGGCGGCGATGGTCTTTACCTCCTTCACCGTGCGCAGCGCACCGTCGATGATGGCGGTGTAGGTCTTGGTGATGGTCTGCTTCTGGCTCTCGGTGCCGTCGGTCAGGGTCTCGGTCACGGTCTGGGTGGTGGTGCGGATGCCATCCACCAGCGCCTCGCTCGTGGAGGTGACGGAGGCGGCAAGCTCCCGCACCGTTTCCATGGTCTGCTGCACGGTCTTTTTGCCGTTTGCGCCGATGGTGGTAACAGTCTTGATATCCTTCAGCACGCCGTTCACCAGCTGACGGCTGGTCTCGGTGATGGTTTGTTTCTGCTGCTTCTGGCCGTTGGAGAGCACCTCGTCGGTGATCTGGGTGGTGCGGGTGACCTTGCCCAGCACCTCGGTGACAGTGTCGGCGTAGGAGCTGACCACAGAGGCCGCTGTGGCGGTCTTGGATGCTGCCGCAGCGGCTGCGCTCCCGGACTTGGTATAGGCCGGGATGACGATATCCGCCATGGTCTGGGCGCTGCTGCCAAGGCTTGTGTTGGCGCTCGCCCAGCTGGCAGCCCAGTTGTCCTGTTTTCCGCTGGCGGTCTCGGCCAAAGAAATACCGGCAGTGACAGCGGTGGCGGCATTGCTCACCACATTGCCCTTGCCGGTCAGGCCCTTGATAAAGCCCTGTATCAGGTTTTTGCCCCACTTCACAGCCTGCGAGGGAAGGCTCTTGATCCAGCTCAGTGCGCTGGAAAAGCCGCCCTTGAAGGCGGTCAGCATACTGGAGCCCATGCTCTTTACGCCGTTCGCCACGCTGGTGAGGATGTTCTTGCCGATGTTCAGCCAGTTGATGGCAGAGATCACAGACAGGATCGCCTGTAAAATTTTCTGCCAGTTGGCCAGCAGGGCAGGCACGGCCTGTATGATGCCCGCAATCAGCTGCACGATGATGGAAACACCCTGCGCAAGGATCTTGGGCATATTGTCGTTGATGATGCCCGCGATGTTGATGATGATATCCGGCACATAGGCGATCAGCTGCGGCAGGCCGGCAATCAGGCCGTTGAGCAGCTGGGTGATGCAGTTAAGACCTGCATCCACAAACTGCCCCGCGTTGGCGCGCAGCTCCTCAGTAAACGAGAGCAGCTGCGGCAGGGCAGTGGACAGAAACGCCGGGATACCCTGCGCAAAGCCCGCCGCCAGACTGCTGACCAGCTCCGTGCCGGTCTGGAGCACCTCCGGTACAAGGCCGTACACCAGCTGCGGGATGCCCGCCAGCACGTTGCCGATTATGGGCAGCAGGTTGCCCTGCAAAAAGGTGCGGGCGGTATCTGCCAGCGCCTGCATGGGCGCGGTAAGGTCTGCGCCGGTGCTCCAGTCTCCTAGCACGTTCTGCGCCGCTGCCTTCATGGCTGCAAAGCTGCCGGTGAGGGTGGTGGCGGCTTCCTTCGCCGTGGTGCCGGTGATGTCCATCTCGGTCTGGATAACGTGGATGGCGCTGTACATATCCGCCAGATTTCCCAGCTCGTAATGCACGCCGGAAAGTTTCTCTGCATCGGTCAGCAGCCGCTGCATCTCTGCCTGCGTGCCGCCGTAGCCTAGCTTGAGGTTGTCCAGCATGGTATAGTTCTGCTTGGCAAAGCCCTGATAGGCGTTCTGGATGGACGCCATGTCAGTGCCCATCTTGTTGGCGTTGTCGGCCATGTCTACCATGGCCATGTTGGCCAGCTGCGCAGCGGCGTTGGTATCCTTGCTCACGCTGGACAGCAGACTGGCGGCAAAGCTGGTGGTCTGCTCCATGTATTCGTTGGCAGACAGACCCACCGTCCGGTACGCCTGTGCAGCGTAAGCTTTGACCATATCAGCGCTCTCTTTAAACAGGGTCTCCACGCCGCCGATGCTCTGCTGTAATGCGCCGCCAAGGTTCAGGGAATCCGAGATTACCTTGCCGATGCCCGCAGCGACGATCACCTTTTTCAGGGTGCCCACCAGCTTTGTGCCCAGCAGCGTACCGGCGCTTTCACCGGCAGAGGATGCCTCGCCGCCCATGACATGGCTGATGCTGCCCTGAATGCCCTCGGCAGAGGGTACGATCTGGACATAAGCCTTTGCCAGCTCAATGCCGTTTGCCATCTGGTTCACCTCCTTCTGCGGCGCGCATCGCCGCCTCAAATTCCTCGGGGCTGTCAAAATATTGCACCGGACTGTCCTCGGATTCTGCTTCTGTCTTGCCCAGCAGGGTGTTCAGGATGGATGTGGGCGGTTTCTCGTCCGCATACGCAAGCCGTCCGATGCGCCAGCAGATGGCCTGCAGGGCGTCCAGTTCAGCCGCCTGCAGGGTCTGTGCAAGGGTCAGCTTTTGTGCCCATGCAGCACCATCATGCTGCGACTGTCCGGCGGCAGACCGGCGGCCAGTGTGGCCGCCAGCCGCACCGGCAGGGCACGCCAGTTCAGCAGGTTGTAATACTGGACAAAATCGCAGATCAGTGCGTCCTCGTCCGTTGCGATTAGTTCGGCGAGGATGCAGAGTTTTTTCCGGCGTTGATGGACTGGAACAGCTCCATGATGGCACTCTCAACGGCAGACGCAGGCACGCGGCCGTCCTCGGTACGCAGATGGTCGTACAGGCGCTTTTTGCCGTCCTTGCCCAGCAGCTTTACGACCAGCCGGGACATGGCCAGTGGGTTGCCCTCATCCAGATCGGACAGTGCGTCCAGCACCTCCATGTTGTCCAGCGCGCTCTCTTCCAGTTCGATGGAAAAGCCGGATTCGGTCTTTGCAGTGATCATGATAGTCCTCCTTACTTGCCAGCACTCTGCATATACTCGTAGTGAGTCTTGCCATCCGTGTCGGCAATCGCGGTGATGGTGGTCTGGTAACCAACGGCAGTGCCGTCTGCATAGGTGATATCACCCACAGAGGTCACAGTGCCGCAGGGGATGACTACGCGCTTTTTCACATTGTTCTTCAGCACCATCTCCACGACGTAGGCATAGAAGGGCAGATCGTCGGCGCTGGCCTTAACGGTGATACCGGTCTCCAGCGTGCCGGTGACGTTGTCGGCGCCGTATACGGTCTTCAGCACTTCCACGTTCAACGCCTCGATCAGCGTGCACTGGAAGGTATCCGGGCGCTCGGTCATCAGGCTCAGCACGGTATCGCCGCCCCATGCAGCGGTGTTTTCGTTAGAGGGGGAGTTTGCGTTGGTCAGGCCGTCCTTGGAGATATAACCCAGAGACTTGAACTCCGGGTCCAGATCGCTCTTGGCGTCCGTGGGCAGAGCCGTGCCCAGCGGTGCGCACCAGATGGCGCCGCCGACCTTGGGCTTTGCTGCGGTCACATTTTTTGCATTCATAGAAAATGCTCCTTTCGTCAGTAATGCACCACCTCAAAAACTGCCTGATACCGGGGCAGCTTGCGGGTGGTGTCCGGGAAATTATAGTCGGTGTTCAGCGTGCAGGAGACGATCTCCGGCAGGGTGTCTGCGTCCAGCATGGTCTGCACCACACGGTGGCTTAGCTGCGCAGCGGCATAGTCGCTGCTGCCGTAGGACTGCACCGCCAGCGTAGCGGTAAAGATGCCGTCCTTGTAGCTGGAGCCGGTCTTTTCCAGCACACAAAAATTGCCGGAGGGCTTCTCCGGCACGGACAGATAACAGGGGAAAGCGTTTTCACGCAGATAGTTCTGGATGATTTCTTCGATCATATCACTTCAGCGCCTTCAGAATAGAGTTGGTGTCGGCGTTCTCTTTGCGGGCGGCGGGGCTTTCGGCGCTCACCTTAGCCACCACGCGGGTGCTGGCTTTGTAGTAGCTGGCCTTGTAGCCCTCGCCAAGGCGGTTCTGCGCCGCAAAGGCAATGCCGGTCAGGGCGTTCTCCATCTCCGGGCTTTGCAGCAGCTGCCGCACGCCCTTGCGGTTCAGCTTGATGGTCACCTTACTCATAGCGTTCCACCTGTACTTTCTTATTCCAGCGCAGCGGGATCATGGCTTCGATACCCTGCACAGCCCCGCCGCAGGTGCGGAAGGTCTGTCCGAAAAACGCCACCCGGACGTTGTCCCAGTTGTGGGTATCGCCCTTTGGGATTGCCAGCGTATAGGCGATGCGCCGCCCGGTCAGCTGCAATTCGGTGGTGATCTCCTCGGCAGTGGGCTGCCCCACCAGTACGTTGTGCACGGTGACGGGGCTTTCCTCGTAGATGGGATCGTGGAAGCCGTCCTCGCCGGTCTTGGTCTTTTCATACAGGATGATATCGATACCCTTCAGCATAAGTCCTCCAGCGGGCTGTGTGCGCCCAGCCTGCTGCCCACGCCCAGCAGCTTTTTTTCCAGCTTGGAAAGGTACAGCTCGCCGGTCGAGCCGCCGCTCATGGTCCAGCTTTGGCTGTAGCCCAGCGCCGTGGCAGTTCCCTGCGTTGCGCCCATGGGGAAGGTGACAGCGTCTCCGCTGTCGTCCTCGCCCAACTGACGGCGCACCATCCGGCAGGATACCAGCCGCTTGCGGTCAGTGTCGGCATCGGCGTTGTAGGCATCGATGATAAGCGCCGCCTCGCTCAGCAGGGCGGTGCAGCGGCCGCGCTCCTCATCCGACAGGACGCGGAAGCCTGCCTCCACGTCCTGTAGTTCTGCGTAGCTCATGGCGGCACCTCATCAGGTGGTGGTCTCGGTGCGCTTGATGTACAGGGTCTGGGGCTTGGAGACCTTCAGGCCGTACACCTTGCGGCCCTGCACAGCGGATGCGCCGATGTATTTGCCGGAGCCGGACAGATCCTGCAGGTGCACAGCGGTCTGCCACTCCATGACGCGGTGGCACCAGTTGGGATGACCGGCGATGAACTCGGTGGTGGTCTTTTTGCTGCTGACGCGGGTGGTGGACTCGTAGTCCATGTTGTTGCTCTCGAACACATTGAAGCCCGCAATGCGGCCAACAACGCCCTGCTGCACCATCTCCTGAGAAAGGTCGCCCTGCTTGATGAAGTGCTCGTCCAGCATCAGCACCTCCAGATACTCCGGGGACGCGATGAGGAAGCGGCCCTCGTTGGGCACGCCCTTGCGGCCCAGCACCCGCTTGGCCTCCAGTGCCAGCTTGTAGGCGTTGGTCTCGGTGGCGGCGGTCTTGGTGGCGCTGATGGTAGCACCGGCTGCGCTTTCCAGCGCGTCGATGGACTTCTTGTCGATGGACAGCGCCAGAGAGTAACCGGCACTGTCCAGACGCTCTGCCACGATGTCATCGGGCACGCTGTCGGCATCGTAGCCGTCGATCAGCTCGTTGACCGCCTCGTCGTGGTCGATGTTCAGATCCAGATAGGTGGTGGTGCCCACGTCGGCAGAAACGCCGTTGGCCTTGTCGTACTCCTTGACGGCCACCTCGGTGTCGCGCACCGGAATCTTGACCTTGCCGGAAGTGGGGTCGCCCTCGTAGCGGCTGTTGAAGATGAGATTGTCGCGGGTCACCAGCGTGTTACGCAGCTTTACGTCCACATAGGATGCCCAACGCTCCTGATTTGCATGTGCCATAAAAATACCTCGCTTTCTCCGTGCTGCTGCACGGGTCAGATTTTCAGATTCGGGTTCAGTTTGCTGAAGGCAGCCAGAACGCCGTCCGGCTGGCTTGGGATATGGTTCGGAGTACCGCCATCTTTAACATTGGGATACCCGGCAGGCTGGGTGTCGCCGAACGCCCACGGGTTCGCCTTGACCGCGTCCTCCAGCGCCTTGTTGATGTCGGTGGTGCGGTCTTTAGATCCCTTCAGGGCATCCAGATCCAGCAAAGCGCGCACTGCATCCACGCTGCGGCCCTTCTTGCCGAGGATGGCGGTGTTCAGGGCACTGTCAAAGGCAAAGCCATCGGCCTGCGCCTGCATATCCGCCTTCAGCTTGGTCACCTGTGCCTGCAGCCCGGCAACGTCCACACCATCAAAGGCCTTCAGGCCGTCCTGTGCGGTCTTGAGCTGCGCCTGTGCGCTGTTCAGCTGGGTCTGCAGGGCTGCGGCTGCGTTTTTCTCCCGGGTGATGTCGCTGCCGTTCTCCTGCATGAGCCAGTTCAGCTGCTCCTCGGTAATGCCGGGGATCTTGTTCTTTACGTCTTCGCGTTTCATGGTGGAAACTCCTTTCTGTGGGTAAAACCTCGGTTTGGTGACGCAGTTCTCCGTCTGCGTCCGGTTGTGGGCAGGGTACGCACTGCCCGCTGCGATGGTGCCCGTTCCGTCCTCATGCGGGCAAAATGGGCATAATAAAAGCACGGTGCAAACTGCATCGTGCTTGATACGGGCTAAAACAGAGTGTTCTGGTTAGTGCCTTTACGGTTTTACTTCCACGCTGGGCAGGATGTCCGTGTGGAAATAGAGCTTATAGTGGTACGGGTCGGTATGGGTGCCGGTAATATCCTCCACCACATACATAGTGTAGCCGTTCAGGTAGATGTAATTCTTGCGGTAGGTGTCCGGGCCGATTTTCACTGTGCAGACCAGCTCGTTGTTCGAGTTGTTGGAGATGGACATGTAGCCCTCTGCTTCCATGATGATCTTATCGGTGCGGGCGTTGTAGACGGTGATCTTGCGCTCGCTCTCAAAGTAATCGGCCTGCTTGGAGATGTTGGCATTGGCCTTGTCGGCCTCCGAACAGCCGCACAGCAGGATAGATGCGGCCAACGCGAGGGCGAGAAGAATCTTTTTCATGATGCTTTCCTTTCTGTTTTTGGGCATGAAAAAACCACGGTGCGCGTGCATCGTGGTTTAATGGATGAACAGAATCAGATACGACCCTGTTTTTTTAATTTGGCAATTTCATCGGGGGTCAGTTTGCGAAATTTGACAGGCTCTTTCGCCCATACTTCCTGACGTTCCTGCCAGACACGGTCGCCTTCTGTCATATGCTTGTCATCTTTCATGGCAAAATCACCTCCAACACAACTTCTTTTTCTTTTGATAATAATACTCTATACAGGGTGTCTTTGTCAAATAAAAGTTCTCGTTGTTCCTTAAATTTGCTCAGCGGTTCAACATATCCAGCCAGAGACTCCGCCCTTGCACAAATTATGATGCGAAAGTCTTTTTTCAAAGATCCACTTTTTACTACGGATGTACTGTAAAACTGCCCGGGACAAACAATATCCCCCACCTGAATTCCCTCAAAAGGATTGAACTCCATTGCCCGATAACACAAAATGTCATGGCTCAATGGACTGCGTTTCAATGCGTCGGAAATCCTCTCGGCGTACATACGCAGATGGGGATCTTCTTCTGAATCGCCACGAAGCATTCTGTTGATTCGTTCAAAGAAACGGTTTGGTTTTTGGTCTCCGGGATTGTAGGTGTATTTCTGTATAGCGGTTCGTTCTGCATCTGATAGGCTGGCAATCCACGACTGGGCTTCTTTGCGAAGAACTTCAACAACTCGTTCCTCTGGAAGCGGATTGAAATTTGGAATTTTGGGTAAAGCTTTTCGCGCCGCATACGCCGCCCGCTTCTGGGCGTTGATGGCATCCTTCCGGGCGGCGTAGTCGATGCGGCGCATGGCGTTCACATCGCTGCCCGCTGCCCGGTACTGCCGGAGATATTTCTCCGGGTCGTAGCCTGCCACGCTTGTGCCGGAGTGGAACCGCACCGCAAACTCACAGTCGCAGTTGGAATGGATATGCTCCGCGTGCCCATTCTTCAGCAGCTTTTGGCTGGCGGTCTGCCAGCCACGGGAGGCCAGCGTGATGCAGAAGGGGCAGGTGTCCCCATGGGGCACCCACGCCCACTGTGCGCCGTCCCGCACCGCGTTGTGCAGGGTGGTGTCTGCGCCCGCCCGCTTGATCAGACGGCTCACGCCGCTGGGCAGGTTCTCGGGGTTCTGGTCCTTGGTGGCGTGCACCATGCGGGCTACCTCGCCATAGCTGGCAGTGGCGGCAGGCTCTGCTGCGGGCAACAGCATCCCCTCTGCCTCAGCCAGTGCATCGTACATCTGGCAGGCCAGCTCCGCGCTGCCTTCGCCGTACCGGGTGATGACCGCGTAGGCGTAGGAGATCAGCTGCTCGGTGTTTTCGGTGCCGTGCAGCCGGATGTATTCCCGCATCTTCTGCCCGGCAGCCTCGTTCAGCCGGGAGAGCCGGGCAATGTAATTATTCCACGTCCGTGTCGTGATCTGCATCGTCCATCTCCATCAGCAGCGCCTGCCCGCGCGCCCGCTGCTCCTGTGCCCGGATACGCCGGATATCCGCCTGATCGAAGCCAATCATCTCCAAAAAGGTGTCGGTGCTGGCAAACTCCTTCCGGGCAGTTGCAATCTTGATGGCAGCGTCCGCAGTCACCGCCACGCTGGGCATGGCGGGGTTTTTGAAATGTGCCATCACGCCGCGCTCCTCCTCGGTCAGCTCGGTCAGTGATACGTTCCGGGCAATGGCCTGCGCCATACAGGCGATAGTATGCAGGGCATCGCCGTTGCCGGTGTTCAGCTGCTGCGCCATCAGCACCAGCGTCTGGCTCTGGGCAAGAATGGCATCGCTGCTGGTGGGGTTGGCGTCGTTCACCACGCCCACATCGGTCACGGTCAGACCGGTGGCTGCCGCAAACTGGGTGGCGGTCATCCGCATCTTTTCCACATGGGGCTGCAAGCTGCCCTGCGCCAGCTGCCCAAAGACCGGGTTTTCGCCGGTCTCCGGGTTGGAGGTGGCGGCGATGAGCGCGCCGACATACTGCTTGAATTTATCGGATGTAATGGCATCGTACTGCTCATCGGTCACGCCGAGGATGTACTTCTGGGGCGTGGTGTCAAACTCCAGTGCGATGGTGGCGTTAGCCACGGTGCGCACATAGTCGTCGATGAGGGAACGGATGGCGCGCTTCAGGCGGCTGCGGCCAAAGGGCTTATTGCTGGTGGCGTTCCAGATCAGCGGCTCCATCAGCGGACGACCCATCCGGTGGGGCATCCGCTGTGCCGCCCAGCTGCTGCCGACCGCGCGCAGCACGATGACGGCGGTGTCGGTGTAGAAGTTGACCAGCGCAGGCCGCCAGCTGTCTTTTTGGTGCTCGTCCTGTACCGTGTCGATGATGGCAAGCCCGCAGTCGATACGCCCCTTCTCGCCGTTCCAGAGCGCGGAGGCGGTGGCAGGGGAGTTGAAGCGGATGCGGCAGCCGATGTCCGCATCTGCGGACAGGGTAGCGAACACGCAGCCGTATTTCAGCTGATCCCGGCAGGCTTTGGCGTAGGCGGAAACCAGACGATTGTCGGTCACCAGCTTTTGCAGCCCATCCAGTGCGCCGCCGTTGCTCACAAAGCCATCGAACATACTGCGGGATGCGAGCGCGTCCACCGCTTTCTGCCCCCAGTTGCAGCCGACCTTCAGCTTGCTCAGCCCCTTGGGCAGCGCAATGCCAAGGTTCACGTCCTGCAAGGTGACGTGTCCCTCATAATACTTGTCCTTGGTGGCGTTGCGGCTCTGGTGGTAGTTGTAGGCCTCGGTCAGCTCGGTCAGCTGCCGCTGTTCCTCCCCGGTCAAGCCCGGCACAGTGCCAAAAGAAAAGGTGGTGGTCATGGTGCTCCTTTCACCCGATGCGCATCTTGCGGGTCGGGTCGCGTTTACAGGTCTTTACGCCCCACAGCGCCAGCGCACAGGCTTCTACCGGCAGGCTGTTGTCTCCGCCAAAGCCGTACCCGCCGCCGATGGGGCGCTTGATAGCAGTGCGGGCGCTCTCGTCCAGCACGGTCTGCGGCTGATACCATGTCAGGCTGTGCTCGCTGATGCTGTTGGTAAAGCCGCCCACGGCGGCGATCACGTCCTTGGTGCCTGGGCGGATCACGGCGTTCTTTGCCCGCCACACCTCTTTGATGCGCTCTGCCAGCACGTCCACGCCGTTGCGTCCGTCAATGACCACACAGCTGGCTTTGTCGTACCGCTGGTTCAGCCAGTCCGCCAGCCATGCAAGCCCCTGCCCGGTGGGGCGCAGGTCGATCAGGGAAACGCGGGCAGGGCCGTCCTTTGGCAGCACCGCGCCGCACAGGCAGACCGCGCTGCCGTCCGGTGCAAACTTAACGCCGTAGGCGGTCTTGCCCTCGGGCTTTTGCTCCTCGCTGGCGCAGGCTGCCCACGCGGCGGGGTCGATGGCAAGATCCAGCTGCTGGGTGGCCTCCGGGCTCCACCAGCCCAGACGTTCCCGGGCAAAGGTGTCCGGGTCCAGCTGCTCGGCCTCACCCTCAATTGTGGAAAGCTGGATGCGCCGCCCCAGCGCGGGGTTTGCGGCTGCCCAGCGCGCCGGGTCCTTCACGTCCCCGATCTTGTCCACCGAGAACTCAAACCATGCAGCTTTTTTGGCTTCGCCGTCCAGCGCGCGGCGGCGCAGCGCCCGGAACACGGTGCCCACGGCATCCGGCCCCGGTGGTGTGCCCACATAGATGGTCTGCGGATTCAGGCTGGCAGAGATGGCAGGCAGAAAAGAGCCCTGCGCGGTCTCGTCCAGCTCCTGCGCCTCGTCAAAGATCAGCAGGTCGCCGTGCTGACCGCGTCCGCCGTTGCGGGTGCGTGCCAGAAACTTGATGCGGGCACCGCTTTTCAGGATGATCTGCTCCCGTCCGAGGGCGGTGCGAATCTCCTCCACATACCGCCGCATCCGTGCACCCTCAAAGAAGGCGCGCATCTCCTCAAAGGTCTCGGTGGCGGTCTTTTGCAGGTGGGCGGTGTAGATGACCGTTTCGTTGAACAGCAGCATCCCGGCCTCGGCACGTCCCTGCACCAGCAGGCTCTTGCCGTTCTGCCGGGGAACACTGCCGCCCGCTGTGGGCGCTGCCCACTTGCCGGAAGGGGTGCGCCCCATCCAGTCCTCCAGCACGTCACTCTGCCACGGATCCGGGATGGTACCGCCCGCCCGCAGGATGCGCACGGCATCGCCGCCGTCAGTGCTCCGGTACGCCGGAGCGATGCGTGCGGACGGCTCCTGGCTTCCCATCCTGCTGCCGCTGCGCGAGGATCGCGCTGACTTCATCGTCATCGCTGGGTGCTCCCTCCATTTCCTCGATCTCCCGGATGGTGTCCCGGTACTGCTTGGCCAGCTGGGGCAAAAGCCGGGCGTCCTCGCAGCTGTCGATATTCTTTGCCAGCACCAGCGCCAGCCGCTTGAGCTGCCCCAGACGGCTGCCGCTGGCGGTGATGCTTTTCATGGTCGCCATGTCTGGATGCCCCTTTCAAAAAACTTCCTGTGTGTAAATCGGCGCTGGACAGCGCGGAGTCGCCGAGGGCGTCGGGAGGGGGACCCTCCCCACCCTACCACTCGCCGTCACTGACCTGCGGAATGCGGTACGGTTTTGCCCCTTTTTTGCCGGTTTTCGGGCTGTTTTGCCCGGTTTTGTTGCCTTTTTGCGCATTGCAGAAATAGTGCGCCGCTTGCAGGTTCGTCCAGTCCTCAGCCGCTGCCCGCGCCGAGGGGTACCCGAACTGCCGCCATCTGGATACAGGCCGGATCTCGTCCACCACAAAGGAGAGCGGATGCTGCGCATCTGAAGGCTCATCGTAATGAATAGGACCGAAACGCCCATGACAGATGCCGCATTCGCAGCCCATTGCCCGCAGCCGCTCCCGATGCTTGCGCCGCAGGTTGCCGTTGGCATAGCGCGGGTTCGTCATGGTGCAGGCCTCCTTTGGCAGCGTTGTGGTTATAGCGTGCAGACCCCTCACAGTCCGCTGTACCGCAGACAGCTCCGGGGTATTTGCCGGGGGCGGTACTTGCGGGAGGAGTAGGGTATAAAAAGACCCCGGGGTGTTTTGCAAGCCCCGGGGGTATAAAATAAGCCGTCAGCTGGATTCGAACCAGCACCACAAGAGTTTCAATCCGTCCGGGGACAGGCCGAACAGGGCCGCTCTTGCGTATCGTCAATGTGACCCGCCTTAAATGGGCGGCGCTCTGCTTGAGCTACAACGGCATAGGATGGAGTGCGCAGCTGCCAGCAGTGGCAGCTTACTGGGTAGGATGGTGACAAAGGAACCCGCTTGGCGATACGCTGCCACGCACTCCGGGATGATGCTGCAATGACTCCCATGTATACCCAGTGACCCCGCCGGGGTGGTGCCCTCAACAGTGCCACGGATACCAAAACATAAATTGCCCAGCTGGTACATTCAGGCTGTTGGTCGGTAAAGGTGTTCCCCTGTCGCAGCCGGGCAATGCAAAAGCCGCAGGGCGTTGGATGTTGTCCAGCTCCTTGCGGCTTTCGCAGTCTAATAATATCACAGGCAAAACATTGAAAAACAGTGCAAGTTGCCCTCAAAACATGGTATTGTATTGCAAAGTGCCCCCAAAACATGGTATTTACTGGCGTTCTGGAACGTCTAGCGCCTTGACGGCTCTCTTGTGCCGTCTGTATACGCTGCTTACTTCCATGCCCATCTTGACGGCGATCTGCTCCCACTTCTTGCCGCCGATGTAACGCAGGTACAGGATCTCGTAATCCTGTATGTCCACGGTCTGGTTCATGACGCTCAGGATCTCCTTGCAGATCCTCTGGCACTCCATCACCTGCGCGTTGGCTGCCTGCATAGCGTCCGTGATGCGCTCCACAGAGCGGGGCAGCGCCTGACCATCGCCAGCGCCGCCGGGAACAGGGGAGAGCACCTGTGTGATATGCTCCGCGTCTGTGCGGTACCGCTCTACCTCTTCCAGCTTGATCTTTTCCAACTTGGCGGCCTTGCGGTACCGCTGCAGCCATTCCTTTTTTTCTTCATAGGTCATCGGACTGCATCCTCCCTTTACCAGCGGTGAAAATGTTCCTCGTAGATCTCCAGTGCCATACTGACAAGAAAAAGCGCAACGCCACCGGCAAGCGCAATGGCAAACGCCCACGCCATGACGACAAGGGCCATATATCCAGCGCTCTCCAGCATTTTACTCACCTCCGTACATCTTAGAGCCACAGCAGGGGCAATAATTCCACATATCGTCCGGCGGCTCATAATCCCAATCGTTAGATATTTCGCAGGCACAATATGAGCACTGGAACCGGGTGGCCATAACCGGGTCATCGCTATCTATCGGCCTCCATATAGCCCGCCGGGGCAGTGTAATAGTCGTTGTGGGCGTACTGTCAATGTACTTCCCAATGTCCATCAGCGTGCGGATCCTGCCGCGGAGGACAGCGTTGAAAATCGTATTTTTCACTTCCTTGGGGTCAACCAGCTTAACCTTGTCCATCTTTACCCTCCTACAGCCGCGGCACTCCATCTGGCTTTTTAGGCAACGGCATCCAGACCGGAAGGCAATCCGGGAAAGCTGCCACCACGTTCCACGGCCAATCTGTCGTGTTCATGCCGCCGAGGTTCATGTTGATGCTCAGGACGCAGCCGTCCTCGTTTGCGTCCTCTGCGGTTGGCTTCCTCTCTTCCGTTCTGATCCATTCCGGCCAGCGCGGCGGGAATGCTTCCGGGGCCTGCAGCAGCGCTTCAAACAGCCGATTGTAAACATAGCCGCCGCTATGTTTTCCCAGACTTTCAGCGTCCTTCATTCTCCGGTATGCAAGCTCCAGAGCGTCAGCGTCAATGTACTTCTTTCCATCCATTGTCTGATTCTCCTTTTTCTTCTTTCGATTCTGGTTAGTCCTCGATTTCCACGTCCCTGTTTTTCATCTTTGCCCCACAGCCGCCGCAAAAAGCATCTGTGCAGCAGGAAGTGTGGTGACACTTCTTGCAGCGAAACCATTCGCACGTCCACTTGTCAGGGTTCAGCTCCCACTCAGACACAGGCCGCAGGCTTTCCGGGTCAATAGTGGCCGCATGGTCGGTCATGTTCACCGCAAGGGTAAACGCCCAAATCATTCCGCCATCAAAGTCGGTTTCATTACTTTTTTCATACGCTTCATGCAGTATCTTATCTCTCAAAGCGGCTGCATCGATCAATCTCACATCATCCATTTTGCTTTATCTCCTGTTTACCACCCCGCCGGGATATCCTCATGATCTGCCGGGGCAAAATCCTCGCTGTAGTTTTCGGACGGATCAGGCGCAGGCTGCCACTCATGATATTGCGGCTGCCACCACATGGGCACTCTGCCGGTTGCGCCCTCGCGGTTTTTCGGGATGCGCAGGTTAACGTCAAAGTAATCATTCGGGCCCTGCAGCTGACGCTCACCGTCCACTTGGCTCTCGATGAAAACAACGGCATCCGCGTCCTGCTCGATGGTGCCGGATCCGCGAAGGTCTCCCAGTGATGCCTTTTTGGTGCCGCCGTTGCGATCCGTTACGCGGTTCAGCTGCACAAGCTCCACAATGGTGGTGCCGGTCTCCATGGCAAGCTCTTTCAGGCTGCGGGTAACGTCAGCAAGACGCTCCTGCTCCTTGCGCCCCTGCTGGGTGTCGGAGATCAGACCGATGTGATCCACAAAGACCACACGCGGGCGGTATTTCATGACCCGGGCGCGGATATCGTCCACGGTCATCCGGGTGCCATCATCGTAGATCATGCCGGTGTGTCCCTTGATGAGGGCAAAAGCGTTGTTCAGGCTCTCCCGCTCCTCCTCGGTCAGCTTGCGGTCACGCAGCCGGGTGGAGTTTATGCGGGTCAGTTTGGACATGGTGCGCAGCATCAGCTTGCGCCTGTCCTCCTCCATGGTCAGGTAATACACCTGACAGCTGTTACTCAGGCGCAGAGCCAGAGCGAGAGCCAGATCTGTCTTGCCGTGTCCGGGACGGCCAGCAATAACGGTGACCATCTTCTCGCCGAACAGACCCAGCTCATCCAGTTCACGCCATGCCATCCTGACGCTGGTGTCTGGCTGCTGCAGCCAGTGGAGCGTCTCGTCCCAGACCTCGGCAAAATCCTTGACGTTCGCGTCCACCGATTCCCGCCGCAGGTGATCCTGTTCTTTCAGCGCCTCGCTCAGATCCCGGCAGATGGTGTCAGAATCCGCAGGGTTCATGGAGATCTTGGCAGCAAGCTCCAGCAGCAGGCGCTTGCGGTAGTCCTCCATCACCAGCGCCTCATAGTCCTGCACATGGCTGATGGTGGGCACAGTCTCTGCTGCCAGCACGATCAGAGGCCGGAAGTCTGCGCCCAGCATCCGCTCCAGTATCACGGCATCCACGTTATGGCCGGTATCCAGCTGCAGCTTGATGGCTGCGAACAACTGCCGGTATGGCCCATCCTCGAACATGGCCGGGGTCAGGCGCTGCACGGTATCCTTGCACGCCGCCGGGTCTAAGATTGCAGCGCCGATCACAGCAAGCTGATGCTGCTGCACAGTGGAGATCTTGTTGTTTGTCACGCTCCTACACCCCCCAGCAGGTCTGCGAGGGTCGTGTCTTTGGTGATCTTGCGGGGCTTATCCGGTGCAGGCTGCGCGATATGTACCGCCGCCGGGGTCTTGTCCACAAAATCCTTGACCGCAAACACGCCCGTCCATCCGTTTTCAACACTCTGGTTCAGCATTGCGATAGCGTACCCGGCACGATCCTTCACGCCCGCCTCATCCACAAGCCGCTTGATGGACTTGCAGATCTTCTTTGCAACCAGAGGGCTCCACAGCTTTTTCTTGTCCTTCTTGGCAAGCGCCTGCCGATGCTGGTCAAAATCCATCAGAGCGTCATACAGCCCGCCGGGTGCACCACGGGAAAACTCATCAAAGACCTCGGCAACGGTCAGACTGCTCTGCTCCTCGCGCGCCTCTGCGCGGGGTTTATTATTATTAGCTTTCTCTTTTTCTTTCTTGGGTTGCATTTTGCAACCGGTAGAGGTTGCATTTTGCAACTGGTCAGAGCGGCATTCCGCAACCGGTTGCATTTTACAACCGGTTGCGTTTTGCAACTGGTCAGATGCCGCCGGGCAGGCAGGGACGGTATTGGTCGCATACCGGTTTACGGTTACGTTGCCTTCTTTCTCCTGCCATTTGCGCAGCAGCCCTTTGTTTTCCAGATTGCGCAGCACGCGCACGGCTGTAGTCTTGTCAACACTCAGCCACTCCATAACGTACTGATAAGAGCCATAAAAGCAAGACTGTTCATCCTGAGAAAAGCCATAGATCAAGGCATAGGCCAGCAATTCATTGCCTTTCAGGTGCAGATCTGTAACCATCCAATCCTGAATTGTGAGGTAACTTCCTTTTTTCATGATGTTCCACCTTCCAGAAAATTAAAACGGCAGGTCATCGCTGTCATCGATCACCGAAAAGTCGTCCACGCCGCCGTAGTTTGCAGGCGGGTCTGCTTTCGGCCATGCCTCAGAGCGCGGGGCAGCCTCGCCGCCTTCGTCCACCGGCTTGCTGGTGCCCTTGGAGCCCGCAAAGTTGATGTTGTCCGCCACCACGGCAACGGATGTACGGTTGTTGCCGTTCTTGTCCTGATAGTTGTTGGTCTGGAGACGGCCATTGATGGCAACCAGACTGCCCTTCTGGAAATAGCGGCACACAAACTCAGCCTGCTGCCGCCATGCTACGACATCAATAAAATCCGCCTGCCGCTGCTCGCCGGGCTTTGCAAAATTGCGGTCACAGGCAATGCGGAAGCGGCAGACGTTCACGCCCGCCGGGGTGGTGCGGAGTTCAGGATCCGCCACAAGGCGGCCCATAATTGCGATAACATTAAGCATTGATATAGTCCTTTCCAACGGCAGCCATCCATGCAGCGTGTGCTCCGGGGCCGTTCTTCTCCTCATATTTTGCCTGCGCAACGGCTTTCAGGGTCTGGGCGCAGGTGGCGTTATAGTGCGGGCTCATGCCCGGCTCGTTGTGGTGCTGGTGGCACAGCCAGACCTTGAGGCCGTGTCTCTCCGAGAAACTGCGCAGCGGCCCATTGAGGACGTGATGCTCCTCCAGCCCGCGCGTGGTCTTTACTGCATACCAGCGGCGGCAGATGTAGCACTCCTTTTCTGTCTGAATGATGCTTTTAGACAAGCGGCACCCCATCCTTTTGCGTGCTCTCATAAGCCTCGCGGTAAGAGTGCACATTATCGACCTGATACTTCTGGCCGTTGAAAAGTTTAATGGTGAACCCATCAATGAAGCCATACCGCCGGGCGACGTTGATGCACTGCGCCAAGCCCCGTGCAGTGTTCCGGTTGACTCCGTGAGCCATCAGCAGCTTTTCAAAACGTTTACGTTTCATGGTTCGCTCCATTCCTGCCAGTAGGCAGTCACTAAGGGATCACTCACGCCCATCTCAGCAAGGCGGTCAAAGATCCCGTCTATCAGATTTTTCATTTCTTGGGTGGTAAAGGTGGAGCTGCCTTGCGTGCACTTGACCGTGCAGCGGTTGTTATCCAGTATCTCCACCAGATGGACAAGCCGGTAGCAGCCGCGCAGGATATCCAGAGCGCCCGCCGGGACTTCCAGATAATCCACCTTGGCACCGTACTTCTCCAGCATCTCCAGATAGCAGTCCTCCGGGGTCACGCCGCCGGTGCGTCCGCCGTTGTAATGGTCTGCCATGATGGTGAGCAGCGCCCACATAAGGCTGTTCTGTGCCGTGCTGCGGGCTTTGTTCACCGGCTCCACCGTCAGGGTGATGTGCAGGGGCTGACTGTGTGCCAGTTCATCCAGACGCTGGTAGATCTGTTTCTCCACAAATTCCCCTGCGTTTTCCACTTCCAGCTTGCCGGTCTGCGGATAATACACCACCGGCAGGCGGCCGATCACTCTGCTTGCCATACCACTTTGCGCTCTCCCTGCAGCAGCTGCACACCGATGATGTGCCCATCCTCAGCCCGCAACAGCTTGTCCACGGTCAAAGCGTGGTATAGACCATACCCGACCACAACGAGCGGATCCCCGGGGCGCTTGCCCGGCTTTTTGATCGGGTCGATATCCACCTGATCTGCGGCAAAGGTCAGGGAGGGAAGTGCCATCACATCAGCACCGGCACCCCAGAGGGCAGCGGCGGCCAGAAAGCTGCCGTTTTCCTTCCACTTGTCCGGGTTTGAGATCTGCAGCTTGCCCACCGGGGCAGCTGCGTCCTTGATGGCGAAGTTGTTCATCAGCGGGTGATACACGCCAACGCCGCACCAAAGGCGGCCATCTGCGAAGTAGTAGCGCCGCGTCCAGCCAAGCGTGCCAAATGTTTCGTCCATGATGTGCAGCACCGCCGCCGGGTCAGGTAGCAGCCGGACGCGCACTGCATCTGCACCGCACTCGCAAATGACCACCTGAACCTCCTGCGGGGCTGTCTGGCGGGGTTTGGGGGCAAACAGGGGAAACTGTACCGCCTGCGCCGCCGGACGCTCCTGTGCGCTCTGGGCGGGCTTTCTGCGGGTGGTGCTTTTCGCATTACTTTTTGCGGTTGTAGACATTCTGCAAACGCTCTCCTTTCTCGTTGTAGGATCTCGGATCAGCCAGCGGGTGCTGCCAGCCATACTGCAGGGCACCCTGCGCGGCTGCACGCTGCTGCGGCTTGACGCTCCACAGCTCATTCATTTCTTCTGCGGTGACATTGACGGCGGTGCGGGTGTACCCGGTGCAGGGCACCATGCAGACCACCGCGCCGTCTGCCGAGGTGGCATATACCACAGGCGGCATCAGCTTGCGGATCTCGCACAGCAGGCTTGCCTGCTTGGCTGGGGTGATGGTCTTAGGCCACAGCCAATCCTCGTCTAGTAACCATGTAAGCTTGCCGTCAACAAGGAAGTTCTGTGCCTTTTTCCATACGCATTTGTGGATCATACGCCGCACCGCGGCAGGCGTTTTCCCGTGAATCTCTGCCCACTCCTCAACGGTGACCATTCTTCCCATGGAATCATCTCCTTTCTGTGCTTGATACACTGGCAGCGGCTTTTGTTTTACTTCCTGCCGCCATCGGAAGGCTGTCTATGTTCCAGCAGTCACCGACACTACTTTTCAACTGTTTATTACCGGGTGCGAGTCTTACGGATACAAAGTCACCCACCTTTTGACGCAATAGGTTGTTGCGGATTTTTTTCTGTTGTGCTGCTTCTGCACGCACCGGCCTATCAAGGCCCGCCGGAGTCCCGTGTGGCCCCAATACCACACATCTTGTCACAATGAGAGAGGCTCAACATGCGGCCCGATCAGATACGACTGATCCAGTCGGTTTTTGCATCTCAAAGGGGGTGGCAGTGGCTCTTGTTTTACCTCCTGCCACCATTGGAGGGCGCTGGTTATTTCAGGCTGATGCTCAAAATTTTGTCATCGCCCTGAATGTACCAAAGGTGCATTGAGCAATACCACAAAAGCATCTCGCAGACGCAGTGGAAAGCTGTGCCGATGTGACGGCCTGCTATCGACTGCGAGAGGTCAGATATAAGTAAATCAGCGGCAACGTTCTCCTCTACCGGGAGGACGATGGTGCCCGTTGTGGGCTCCTCGTCAAAATCAAAATCTTTCTTGTGGTATGTGTAAGTAATGCGAATATCTTTCATCTTGGCCACCTCTCAGCGCTTGCTGTGATGGTACATCACGGCAATGTAAAGCAGATCCAGACCGAGGATCACGAGGATAAAGGTTTTCATGGATACGCCTCCAGACGTGTGATCTGATAGATCGAGTTATACAGGTAGTGTCTGCCGCCGCGCAGATATTCCAGATTGTTCAGCAGCATCTCCAGATGGTACAGGGCAGGCGGCGGGTTGCTGCCCTTGAGGTGGTAGTGCAGCCAATGGATCAGCTCACCCAGCTGCGGGTCATTCAGCCGCAGCACCGTGGAGGCCTGAAACTTGTGCCCGTGGCCATCCACGGCGTAGTACAGGATACCGGCATATTGCAGCCACTCCTGATCTGTGCTATACTCTGGGGTGAGAAGTGTTTCTATATTCTCTTTGAGCTTGTCCGTGTGGCCGCACGGACAGGCTCTTTCTTTTTGCTCGGTCATGATTCAAACAGCTTTTTGAGAAAAGCCGCCTCTTTGCCGGAAAAGCTGCCGGGCATCCCGTCCTGATCCAGCTTGTACAGCGCCAGCGCGGTGCTCTCCATAGCCTTGCCGAACTTGTGGCACAGGTCGCTGATCTCGCTGTGCGTCATGTCCTTGCGCAGGCAGTTGACAAAGACGTTGACGGTCGTGGTCATCAGGGTGTTAACGGCGGTTTTCGGGATCACACCGTCATCATAGTGGACGGAGATCAGACCGCCCGGCGCTAATTCAATGGTGATTTTCATAAAATACCTTCCTTTTCCAGCCACTCCCGCCGCACCTTCTGTACATGATAAAAGTACCGTGGGAGTGGCCCTTTTCTTATTTTTGAGTGTGTTACTGCGGAGTAAAGGCTGTTTTTGTTGACATATCCCATCTGCCGGACGATCATGTCAGCAGTACCGCAGGCCACGATCTCGTCCGTTTTGGCGTTGTAGACCGTGTACCACGACATCAGGTCGTTGTCTCTCATGCGCCCTGCCGTGGCTCTTCACCGTTCAGTACCCAGCGCAGGCGGCAGATCACATCATCGGTTTTTACCTCGGGGCTCCCGTTTTCAGCTTTGCCGGTGTACCACCCAACGGTTTGCAGCAGCCGATCCCGCAAAGCGCGCAGCTCTTTCAGGTCGTTCATGTTACCCTGCCTTTCTCTCGTTGGAGGTCTTGACGGTGGTCTGCTGCCGCTTTGCGCTGCGCTTGTACTGCTGGTTCTCGCGGTGCAGCTCGTACAGGGTAAGGCCAAGGCCAGCCGCCGTGCCAAGCACGGCGTACAGCACCAGCGGGGCGCGGGCGGCAGCTGCGCCGTAGGCGTAGCCGCCCCAGACCATCAGCAGCAGGGTGATGCCCGCCTCGGCAAGGTCGAGGGCTTTCATGCCCAGCAGCACACCGCACAGGGCAAACCCGGCAAGGGTGATGGCGTTCAGTTTTTTCATGGCGATCTCCTTTCACTTTACGGCGTCCATCTGCCGCAGCAGGGCAGGGACGTTGATCCTGATGCAGCGGCCGGACATGATGTGGGGGATGTTGCCCTCCTTCAGCTGCTTGCGCAGGTAGCACTCCGACAGGCCCGTGACGCGGGCGGCATCCTTAACGTTCATGAACGGGGTCTCCGGGACGACTTTTGCTTTGCGTGCCATAATGTTACCTCCTTAGTCCGGGTTGAATGTCTGATATCGGTTGTCCTCGCGGCTCAGCTCCCGGATCTCCTCCGGGGTGAGGCCGGTGTCCTCGTACTGGGCGAGGCGCTGCACAAGCGTCTCCTTGCGCTCCGGGCTCCAGTAGCCCGTCTTGATCCCGCTGCAGCGGGGGTGCGTCAGTCTTTCCATGCGTCATCCTCCATGTCAATGCCAAACTCCTCACAGATGGTCTTTGCCACCGGCTTGGTAAAGCCGATCAGATCGCCGTCCACCGCTGCACAGAGAAAAACGTCACCCGCAATCAGGTCACCGTCCTGACGGCAGTACAGCCAAGTGGCTTTATTGTTGCGCTTGGCATCGAGCAGCCTAGCATACTCGCCAACGACCAGCCGGATGCCGTCCACCGGCTCCCGCGCCCACTCCGGTTCGAGGCAGCTGTCTAACACCCCGATATGGCCATCAACCAGCGTCTTCATCTCGCCCAGCGTCAGACTGCCGTCAAGATGGCAGGGAATCAGCCGCCCCTGCGTGCCAGCAGGTATATAGATTATGTAGCGGTTCATAGTGTGTACCTCCTTGTTGTGATCTCCCTTCTGCGGTATACTGGGGCAGAAGGAAGGTGAGAATATGACTGATTTTGATAAAATCGTTCTGTCCGATGATGACGCCAGATATTTAGAAATGGCACGATATGGAGCTATTCTTCATCTGCATCCAGTCAACGCAGGGCATCTGTTAAAGCTGGGTTTTCTTGTGCACTATGCACTTTCTAAAACGGATGATGAGTTTGTTGTTACAGAAGATGGGATGCTATACGCTAACTACATTGATAAAAAGAAAAATGCAGAGAAGTTATTGGAAGAAAAAGAAGATTCCCGCTATCAACAAGAAAATTTCAGGGAATGGACGGGTATTATCGTGTCAAATCTAATGGCGTTTGCAGCGCTTATTATTTCAGCAATATCTTTATGGTTTCAATTACGAGGGTGATACTCGACATAAGGGCAGGCGTCCAATACAACCACCACGGTGGTCGATGAGTACTCATGTGGCGAATAATCGCCCAGCGTTCCGGTTTCAGTGGTTCGCCGGGCTTTTTGGTGTTGTTCATGGTGGTTGACCTCCTTGTGTTGATGTGATTCCTTTGCTAAAATGAGCGTAGGAAGGAGCTGATTTTATGTTTCAGCAAAAAGCAGACTGTGAAAATGTCGTTCTGAGTGCAGCAGACAAAGAACTTCTGAAGAAAATCGAAGCGCATCCGCACTGCAAGTGCGACCCGAAGGAACTCGGAAATTTACGATTCTTTGGGTTGGTTCAGGAAGATCCGAGCGGAGAATTGGATGGCTTTCACGATCCGATCGGAGCGGGGACATACTGTGTGACCGACTTCTATCAGGTCTACCGGGAATACAAGAAAGACCGCTTCCGGGAGATGGCTATGCAGTCTCTTTGGCTACCCATTCTGGTGAGCTTTATAACGACCGCAGCCATAAATTTACTAGGATGGCTGTTGCCGCAGATAATAGGATAGTTTTCCAGTTGTCAGCAAGAAAGCCGCCAAGTTTTTTAAACATGAGGTTCACCTCCTCCTTGTTGTGGTCTCCCTTCTGCGGTATACTGATAACACGAAGGGAGTTGTGTTTATAATGGCTGAAAAATATAAATGCCCGTATTGCGGTGTCGCTTTCTACGAAACACCAGACAATACTAAAAATCGAAGGGTCAGTTTTTCGCATGACCAAAAAGATTTTGAGGGGATGTACCCGATCAGTTGGCTTTCTGCTGATATTGTTGTTACCTATCACTACTGCCCATCGTGCCACGAGTATTCGGTTCAATTGGCAAGTTCAAAAGAGCTTTTTTCGTTTAATTATCCGCCGTATATAGGGATGGCTTTGCCTGAATACATTCCGGAAGCCATTCGGACAGATTATCTTGAAGCTTGCTCTATTCTGGATAGAAGTCCAAGAGCGGCAGCTACTCTTGCGCGTCGCTGCTTGCAGGGGATGATTCGGGATTTCTGGAATGTCCATGCCAGCAGTCTAGCAAAGGAAATTGACCAAATTCAGGATAAAATTCCTGCCGATCAATACAGGGTACTTAACAGTATCCGCCGGCTGGGGAATATCGGGGCTCACATGGAAAAAGATGTAAACCTGATTATCGATATCGACCCGGGCGAAGCCCAGAAACTAATTAAGGTTTTGGAATTGCTCTTCAAAGATTGGTACATTGCTCGGCACGACCGCAACGAACTGTATCAAGAGATTTTTGACATGGATCAAGATAAGCAGGAACGGCGTCATCCGGATTGATAGGCGGCTCGCTTTTTGCCAGCAGCTTGCCGTCTAAACTCCAATACTGGTGAATTTCATATATTGGATGAGCGTCTGTGCCATCGCCCGCCAGAGAAACGGTCTCAATGACTTGAATCACTCTGGCGGATTTTGTTTTTTGAAAATCTGCTACTTTCACGTTGTCCTCCTTGTTGTGCTCTCCCTTCTGCGGTATACTTGAGCAGAAGGGAGGTGATATGATGAAAGAATCTGAGTACAATGAACTGGTTGAAAAGGTTACAAGTGCAGCAAATCGTCAGTTCAAAGACAAGGTGTACGATGCAATGCAGAACGGGCTTACCTCTGGAATCCGCTGTATGATTGATTCGATTCCTGAAACGACCGCTCAAATTGTTACCGGAATCCTTAAGGAATCTGGGTTGCTTCATTTTGACGACTGACCTTTGACCCAAGTTGCTTGTCGATCTCGGAAACTGGATCAGATTGCCGCTCTTGTACCGCTAATACAAGGGCGGCAATTTCTTTGGCATCGCCGATGATTTCAATTTTCATTCTGTTCACCTCCTTGTAATCACCTTATTTTCGCAGTAAAATGATTCTGGAAAGGAGGTGATACGATGGAAGATATCGAATTAAAAACGTTTCCGAGCTCCAATATTGAAGCGCTTGCCCTTCTGTATGTCCAGAATCAGGATTTGAAGGGTAAAACCCCGGCTGAGATTCATACGATGTATCAGGATGCACTGTATGAAATCAAGCTGGATTGGCGAGAAAAGCGGAACAATGGTTATTTCAGAGATCACCGTTGAGAACTTTATAAACTTTACACATGGCATCTGTAAGGTTTACTAAAGTATCCGCATCTGCGTTCAAGGACTTCTCAGCAAGCAGCTGCAACTGTTTGTTGAGAAGTTCTTTGTTTTTACTATCTTTGCTATCCATACCCTTTACCTTCTTTCCAGAATCTTGTCCGTATAAATCTTGCGACGTGTTGCTATCATCCGTATCACCTCCGTATACTTTCATGGTTGACCTCCTTTGAAATGAGTGGATGTGTAATTAAATTCCACTTTTTCGGCAAAAAAAGATGGAATCGCGCTGCTGCATATCCATGCCAAGAGCATTTGCCAAGGCGTCAATCTCACTGGCCTTGAACTCGGACTCGTTGTCGATCTTCATTTGCAAAGTATAAGGCGACAAGCCCATAATCTCGGCCAGTGCTTTGTATTTGAGCCCGGATTCTGCAATCACAGAGCGCAGAGCAATAGTATCTGTCATGTTTGTTCACCTCCTTTCGAGTGGAATCAAATTCCACTACCAACATAATAGCACTGCGTTGAATGGAAGTCAACTCTTTTTTGAGGAAAATCTAAAAAATACTTGAATATCATTCAACTATATGGTAAGATAAGAGCGAAGGTTGGTGATTTTATGGCAACTCTATACGACAGAATCAGAAGCCGCCGCACAGAGCTCGGCTTGACTGTTGAGGAACTGGCTCACAAGATGGGGTATAAGGATAAGTCCTCTATCAGTAAAATAGAAAACGGGAAGGCGGACATTCCACAATCCAAGATCGCCGCATTTGCAGATGCGTTGGAAACCACCCCCGCCTACCTGATGGGCTGGGAGGAACAGCCCGCACCCCAAAAGCCCATCCCGCCGGGGTTCCGGCCGCTGCCGGAGATGGTGCAGGTGCCGCTGATCGGCACCATTGCCTGCGGCACGCCCATTACGGCGGAGCAGAACGTTAAAAGCTATATTGGAATCCCGGCGGCATGGCACGCGGACTTTGCACTGGAATGCCACGGCGACAGCATGGCACCCACGATATGCGACGGCGATGTGGTGTGCATCCGCAGCCAGCCGGAGGTGGAGCAGGGGCAGATTGCGGCGGTGCGCATCGGCGAGGAAGCCACCCTCAAGCACTTTTACCGCCAGGGCGATGTGGTAAGCCTGATCGCCGATAACCCCGCCGTCTGCCCGCCCATGGTGTTTGCCGGGCAGGAGCTGGAGGAGATGGCCATAGAGGGGCTGGCGGTAGGGTACTGCCGGGGGCTGGTGTGAAATTTTGTTGAAAAGTTGTAAATATCACTTATAAGTGATATAATGATGTAGGCGCAGATGGGATGTGGTTAATCTGAATGATCTTGAAACACTGCTACAACTATTGATGTTGTTTAAAAAATATGGAAAATCGATTATTGTTCATGATGTTTTTAAAGAAGAACTGGTTGATTTGCTTGCAAAATCGGGTTCCGAAGATAAGTTTTTAAAACGGTTTGAGTCGTATATTCGGCAGATCATGGAAAATGGCGATACAGCAATTGGCCCTCCAGGAATGCCAATTGAACACCTTGCCGGACAAAAGAACCTTTGCTCTATGCGGTTCAAACTTGGAATCTCAAACATTCGTATTCTATTTGTCTACAAAGATGGCCTTGTATATCTGTTATCTTCTTTTTATGAAAGACAAGGCCACAGAAACACTGAATATAGTACGCATATACCAGTTGCTCAAGCGCGCTTCACAGAACTCATATAAGGAGAATGAAAAATGTCGCACAGAACAACGTTGTCTGATCTTATTACAGCTATCGCGAAAAACATGACGGCTGCCGAGCTTGCAAAAGCCGCAATAAACATTCAGATTCAGCAGATGATTCACGATACCCGTATGGAAAAGGGCTGGACGCAAAAAGATCTTGCCGATAAAATGGGTGTAAAACAAAGCCTTGTGTCTCGCTGGGAAAGCGGAGAGTGCAATTACACGATCGACACACTAATTGAGATTGCAGATGCACTAGGTCTGTCTGTGCAATGCCCTTTAAAGATTGATAGTCAAACAGTGTCCACAGGACCTGAAAGTGTAAAATCTGACGCTGCAAATAATTCGGCGTATAAAATGCCGGACTTTTCTTCTAATGCTATACAATTTCCCGAAAAACAAAAAGACTCCACTGGAGGTGCTGCATAATGGACGCAAAGCAGTATGAAGCTGATATTCAGTATAAAGGAAGTTTTATTACAGAGTGCTCCTTCGATAACAACATTATTGATGCCGTAACCAATTGTGAATTGACGCACCAAATAACAGTTTCTGTCAGTGAACAGATTCCGGTTGATGATCTGACAAAAAAAGCTGCATATGTTAGGCTGATTCTTGAAGGCACTTATTCGTTGAAGGATGGAACAGATGCTTCGTGCAAATATCGTATGGTTATCCATGGTATATTTGAGATTGATAAGGGAGTGTCTGATGACGATTTTGCTGCAAAACTGTGGTATAACGGGTCTGCTACATTGTACAGTATTGCTCGATCTAAAATGGAAGTGATGTCATCGATGATGCTGAATCATGGGAAAATCGAACTTCCTATGGTCAATATGTATGAGTTGCTGAAGGAGCAGGCGAAAAGTTCAGAATAAGAAAGCAATTGTAGCATAAACAAAAACGCGCCCGGCGCTGGAGCACCGGGCGTGAGAAGGGAAGGTGTGCTGCATGGCGAGCATCAAGAAAAAGCTGGACAAAAACGGCAATGTGGTCTATCAGGTGCAGGCCAGCAACGGACGCGGGCGGCGGGTGTGGCGCACCTTCCGGCCTGAGCCGACATGGAGCAGCCGGACCGTGCAGCGGGAGTTGCAGCGCTTTGCCGCAGAGCTGGAAAGCCAACTGGAGGACAGGGAAGTGCTGACCCGCGAGGAGACCATCCAGCAGGCCGCTGCGCAGGCCGTAGAAGCCGCCAAGGTCAAGAACTTGCGCCAGTATGCCGGGGCGGTCTATCTGCCGGAAAAGGCGGCTACCGTGTCCGAAAAGACCCGTGCCAGCTACACGCAGCTGCTGGAGCAGCACGTTTTCCCGGTGCTGGGCGATGTGCCGATGCAGGATATCACAGCGGCCATGCTCAAGGCGCTTCTGGCCGGGCTGCCGGAGCGCTTTGCCTTTGCCAGCAGGGTGAAGGTGTACGCGGTGCTGCACGGGATGTTCAAGGCGGCAGTGATGGACGACACGCTGGACGTGAACCCCATGGACAAGGTGCCGCGCCCGAAGCAGTCGAAGGATGCCGCGCTCTCTGCGGAGCACAAGGCCTTTACCGCAGAGGAAATGCGGTACATCCTGCGCTGCCTGAAGGAAGAGCCGCTCAAGTGGCAGGCGTTCGTTCTGCTGCTGATCGACACCGGCTGCCGCCGCGGCGAGGCCTGCGGCCTGCAATGGCGTGCCGTGGATCTGGATGCCGGCACGATCACCATCGAGCGGAACTTGCAGTACACGGCAGAGCGCGGCGTGTACGAGACCATGCCTAAGAACGGCAAGGTGCGCGTGGTGGATATCTCGCCGGACGTGGCAGAGCTCTTGCGGGCGCTGCGCCGCACCCAGCCGGTCACGGTGCGGTGGGTGTTCACGCAGGATGACAGCGCGGAGCCTATGCACCCGGACACGCCCACGCGCTACTTCCAGCGGTTCGGCAAGCGGTACGGCATCGAGCACTTCCACCCGCACAAGCTGCGCCATACCTCGGCCAGCATTGCCATCACAAACGGTGCGGATGTGGTCAGCGTGGCTGCCCGCCTTGGGCACTCCGACAGCAGCACCACGCTGCGGATGTACGCCCATGCCAACGAGGAAAGCATCCGCCGTGTCGGTCAGACCGTACGGGATGCCCTGCGGGAACCGGCGCAGAAGAAAGCATAAAAATACAGAGCCCGCCGTGCTTAAAATGACCGCAACAAAAACCGCAACATCCATGTAAAAATGTAACAAATGGCGTAAAGTGCTGAAATGAGACGAAATTAAAAAACAGGCGAATCAACAGCGAAAAGCAAGAAATAGAATGAAACGAAAAATTGCGAAAAAATGGACTTTTTTAGCTCGTAATGAGCAGGTCGCCTGTTCGAATCAGGTCAGTAGCTCCAAAGAGAAGCCCCCGAAAGTTGGCTTGTGAAGCCGGTTTTCGGGGGCTTTTGTTTGTGCGGAAAAGCAAAGCCGCCGCACTCTGCCCGGAAGCTCCGGCAGCAGAATGCGGTGGCGTATTGTTACAAAAACTTACTTAGAGATCTTCTGCCCGATCCAGATGCAGATGCAGGCGCCGACCACCGAAATGGCAAAGGAAGAAAAGCTGCCGGAAGCGTGGATGCCCAGCAGGCCGAACAAAAATTCGCCCACAAAGCTGCCCAGCACGCCCATCAGGATGTTACGGCCAAGGGATGTTTCCGTGCCCATAAAGCGCCCGGCCAGATATCCGGCCAGCGCGCCCACCAGCACGCCCACAAAAAGGGAGGCCAGCACGCCCACCAGCGTCAGCAGGCCGGTCAGGCAGCCCACCAGTACGCACAGCAGGGCAACAATAAGCAAAATCGTTAAAGTGATCATAGTTTATACCTCCTTAAAAATTATGGTTCTGCCTGCTGCCCGGCGGCTTCGCGGGCGGTGCGGCAGATATCCTTCAAACAGCATTTTTCACATTCCGGCTTGCGGGCGTTGCACACCGCGCGGCCATGCATCACAAAGCGGTGGCAAAGGTCGCTGCCTTCCTCCGGCGGGATGATCTTCCACAAAGCCATCTCCACCTTCTGCGGCTCCTTGATGCCGTCCACAAGTCCGATTTTATTGCACAGCCGGATGCAGTGGGTGTCGGTAACGATGGCGGGCTTGCCGAACACATCCCCCATAATGAGGTTTGCGCTCTTACGCCCTACGCCGGGCAAAGCGAGCAACTCGTCAAAGGTGTCGGGCACCCGGCAGTCGTACTTGTCCCGCAGCATCCGCATACAGGCCGAGATGTCCCGCGCCTTGGAGTGTCCCAGCCCGCAGGGCTTGACGATGGCTTCAATGTCCTCCGGTTCGGCGGCAGCCAGCGCCGCTACGCTTGGGTATTTTGCAAACAACTCCTCCACTACAATGTTCACCCGGGCATCCGTGCACTGGGCGGCCAGCCGCACGCTGACCAGTAGTTGCCATGCGTGGTCGTAGTCCAAGGTGCAACCAGCATCCGGGTATTCGGCCTTGAGACGCCGGATGACCTCCAGCGCCAGCGCTTTTTTTGCAGTAAGATCCTCCGGGGCTTTTTTTCGTACCGGCATGGGACAAACCTCCTTTAAAAGGGAATACCTGAATCATACCATGTTTGACAGGATTTGTAAATGTTTGCGGGGCATTATCTGAGAATGATTTTCAGAAAAGCCCTTGTCCTCCTTTTCTAAATGCGCTATACTATATAAAAAGTGCCTTGCGGGCAGGAAAGGGGAACCCACCATGAATGAACCACTTGCGCAGCGCCTGCGTCCCAAAACGCTGGCGGATGTGTGCGGGCAGCAGCATCTGCTGGCTCCGGGGCGGGTGTTCCGCCGCACCATCGAGAGCGGGCGCATCCCCAACATGATCTTTTACGGCCCCTCCGGCACCGGAAAGACCACGGTGGCACGCATTATTGCCGAGAACAGCGGCATGACCCTGCACAAGCTCAACGGCACCTCCTGCGGCACCGGGGATATCAAGGCAGTGCTCAAGGATATCGGCACGCTGGCAGCGGCGGGCGGCATTCTGCTGTATCTGGACGAGATCCAGTACCTGAACAAAAAGCAGCAGCAGAGCCTTTTGGAATGCATCGAGGACGGCAGCGTCACCCTGATCGCTTCCACCACCGAGAACCCCTATTTTTACATCTACAACGCGCTGCTTTCCCGCTGCACGGTGTTTGAGTTCAAGCCCCTTGCCGCAGTGGACGTGGAGCGCGGGGTGCGCAACGCCGTGCAGCGCCTTTCCGAGGGCGAGCAGGTGCCGGTGTGCATGGATGAGGATGCCTGTGTCTATCTGGCCGAAAGTGCCGGGGGCGATCTGCGCAAGGCGCTGGGCTGTCTGGACTTTGCGGTCACGGCAGCGCCGGTGGAAAACGGAGAAAAGCGCATCACCTTAGATATGATCCGGCAGGTCACCCGCCGCACCGCCATGCGCTACGACCGGGAGGGCGATGACCACTATGACATCGTTTCTGCCTACCAGAAGTCCATGCGCGGCTCCGACCCGGACGCGGCGCTGCACTATCTGGCACGCCTGCTGGAGGCGGGAGACCTGCCCTCTGCCTGCCGCCGCCTGATGGTGTGCGCCTGCGAGGATGTGGGGCTTGCCTATCCGCAGATCATCCCCATCGTCAAGGCGGCGGTGGATGCCGCCAACATGGTGGGCCTGCCGGAGGCGCGTCTGCCGCTTGCGGACGCGGTCATTCTGGTGGCCACCAGCCCCAAATCCAACAGCGCCCACGACGCCATCAACGCAGCCATTGCGGATGTGCAGGCCGGGCGCACCGGACCCATCCCGCGCCAGCTGCAAAACAAACACTTTGACGGCGAGGATGCGCTGGTAAAGGGGCAGAACTACAAATACGCCCACAGCTATGCCAACCACTGGGTACAGCAGCAGTATCTGCCGGATGTACTGAAGGACACCAAATACTACACCTTTGGCGACAACAAGACCGAGCAGGCCGCCCGGGCGTACTGGGCAAAGATCAAAGGGGAAGAAAACGTCTGAACCGTGTGAAAAAGGAGGATGGATATGCGTTATTCAAAACAGCGGGAGCTTGTCATGCAGACGGTGCAGCAGCTGTGCGACCACCCGACTGCGGAAGAAATCTACGATAAAGCCGCGCAGGAGTGCCCGAACCTGAGCCTTGGCACCGTATACCGTAACCTGAACAGTCTGGTGGAAGCCGGGCGGGTGCGCCGGGTGTCCATTCCCGGCAAGGCGGACCGCTTTGACCACACCCTGCCGTGGCACAGCCATTTGTACTGCACCGTCTGCGGCGGCGTCACCGATGCAGAGGTGGACGGAAAACAGGTGATGGAGCTGGTCAAAAACCAGAAGGGCAGGGTGCAGGACTGCGCCGTGGTGCTGCTGGGCGTGTGCGAAGAGTGCTGCCGCAGGCAGGCTGCAGAGGCCGCAGCGGCTAAACAGGCATAAAATTTGCGTGTTTCCTCTTGCCCGCAGCGGCCAAACAGGGTATACTAAAGAGTGTCTTTTATAGAATGGCAGAAAATAGAGTTTCGCCGCACGGGGCTACCCTGCCCGGCGGAGAAGGATGGTTTTTTTGGAATACATTAACTTTGAACATAATACCGTTGCCGCCGAGCTGGTGCGGCAGACCTACGACACCCCGCCGCTGGCCTTTGTGCATAGCTACGGCTGCCAGCAGAACGTCAACGACGGCGAGCGCATCAAGGGCGTGCTGGTAGATATCGGCTACGGCCTGTGCGATAAGCCCGAGGACGCCGACCTGATTTTGTTCAACACCTGCGCTGTGCGTGAGCATGCCGAGCAGCGGGTGTTCGGCAACGTGGGCGCGCTGAAGGGCCTTAAGGAAAAAAAGCCCGGCCTCATCATCGGCCTGTGCGGCTGCATGGCCAACCAGAAGCATGTTGTGGAAAAACTGCGCAAGAGCTACCCCTATGTGGATCTGGTGTTCGGCGTGGACGGCATCGACACCCTGCCGCAGCTGGTTGCCCAGAAGTTGCAAAAGCATAAGCGGGTGCTGCTGGACCCCGCCCAGCGTCCGGTCATCGTGGAGAATATCCCCATCCGGCGCGAGAGCGAGTTCCGCGCATGGCTGCCCATCATGTATGGCTGCGACAACTTCTGCACCTACTGCATCGTGCCCTACGTCCGCGGCCGCGAGAAGAGCCGCAAGCCCGGCGATATCCTTGCCGAGTTCCGCAGCCTTGTGGAAGCGGGCTATAAGGAGATCACCCTGCTGGGTCAGAACGTGAACAGCTACGGCAAGGGTCTGGAAGAGCAGATCGATTTCTCCGACCTGCTCAACCTGCTGTGCACCGTGCCCGGCGATTACCACATCCGCTTTATGACCAGCCACCCCAAGGACGCCAGCCATAAGCTGATCGATACCATCGCCGCCCAGCCGAAGCTGTGCAAGCACCTGCATCTGCCGGTGCAGTGTGGTTCCGACCGGCTTTTGCAGCAGATGAACCGCCACTATACGGTGGAACAGTATCTGGAGCTCATCGACTACGCCCGCAAGACCGTGCCCGGCATCACCTTCTCCAGCGATATCATCGTGGGCTTCCCCGGCGAGACCGAGGAGGACTTTGTAAAAACGCTGGAACTGGTGCGCAAGGTGGGGTATATGCAGCTGTTTACCTTTATCTACTCCAAGCGCACCGGCACTAAGGCTGCCGAAATGCCGGACCCCACCCCCCGCAAGGAAAAGACCGACCGCATGACCCGCCTGCTGGCAACGCAGGACGAGATCGCCATGGCATTGGTCAAGGCGCAGGTAGGGCAGACCGTCCGGGTATTGGTGGAAGGCTTCGGGCGTAATGAAGGCACCCTTTCCGGCCGGCTGGACAATAACCTGACCGTGGAGTTTGCCGCCGACCCGGCACTGCTGGGCAGCTACGCGACTGTACATCTTACTGGCGCCCGCGCCACCGTGCTGCTGGGCGAGCTGGAAGCATAAAAAAGTGATTCCGGGGCAAACTGCCCCAGAAAGAATAAAAACAACAAGGAGAACCCAATCATGGATTGCATTGATCTTTTCAAGCGTGCCGCTATGGCACTTCAGACCGACCCCCGCTACGTCATTCTGGATCAGGCCCGCAAGGCAAACGATAAGGATGAGGAGCTGCAGAACCTGATCGGCGAGTTCAATCTGGCCCGCATGGATCTGAACAACGAGATCGGCAAGAACGAGCGCGACGACGCCCGCATCGCTGAGCTGAACGAGAAGGTGAACAGCCTCTACGGCCAGATCATGGGCAACGAGGGCATGGTGGCATACAACGAGGCCAAGCGCGAGTGCGAGAATCTGGTCAACTATATCGACGCCATCATCAACACCGCCATGAACGGCGGCGACCCCATGACTGTGCAGGAGCCTTCTGCCTCCTGCACCGGCAGCTGTTCCACCTGCGGCGGCTGCCACTGAGCAAACTTTTTTGACCGGAACGCGGCTGTGCAACACAGACCGCGTTTTGTTTGCACCGGCGGTTACAGCCCGCAAACCGGCTGACGGAACCATACAAGGGAAAGAGGAAAAACCATGGCAGAGCTTTCGCCCATGATGCAGCAGTATCTTGAGATCAAAAATCAACACAAGGACGAAATTCTTTTTTACCGCATCGGCGATTTTTACGAGATGTTCTTCGACGATGCCGTCACGGCCTCCCGGGAGCTGGATCTTACCCTTACCGGCAAGCAGTGCGGCCTTGCGGAGCGCGCTCCCATGTGCGGCGTGCCCTTCCACAGCTACGAGGGCTATGTGGCGCGCCTGATCGCTAAGGGCTATAAGGTGGCCATCTGCGAGCAGGTGGAGGACCCCGCCAAGGCGAAAGGCCTTGTCAAGCGGGACATCATCCGGGTGGTCACCCCCGGTACGGTCATCGAGAGCAGCATGCTGCAGGACGACCGCAACAACTACATTGCCAGCCTGTACCTCAAGGGCAAAAAGGCGGGCCTGTGCTTTGCGGATGTTTCCACCGGTACGGCACATATCACCGAACTGACGGCGGATAAGATCGCCCCGGCGGTCATTACCGAGTTGTGCCGCTACCACCCCAGCGAGGTGCTGCTGAACCCCGGTCTGCTGGACTGCCGCGAGGTGACCGCTTATATCAAAAAGAACATGAGCTGCTCGGTGGAGCTGGTCGAGGACGAGCGCTATGCGCCGGGGCTGGTGGCGTCTGCGCTGGAGGAGCAGTTTGGTCGCGACTGGCCGCAGACCACCGGCATAGCCGCCGAGGGCCTTGTGCGCTTTGCCATGGCTGCGCTGCTGGAATACCTGCACGATACCCAGATCAAGGGTGTGGAGCGGTTAAAGACGGTCATTACTTACAACGAAGCCCAGTTCATGCGGCTTTCGCCGGTCACCCGGGCAAACCTTGAGCTGACCGAGACCCTGCGCGGCCGCGAAAAGCGCGGCACGCTGCTGTGGGTGCTGGATAAGACCAGCACTGCCATGGGCAAGCGGATGCTGCGCAGCTGGATCGAGCAGCCGCTCATTTCCAGCCAGCTCATCAACCACCGCTTGAACGCTGTAGAGGCACTGGTGCGCCAGACCATGGTGCGCGGCGACCTGACCGAGGAACTGCACTACATCGCGGACATGGAGCGCCTGATGACCCGCACAGTGTACGGCTCTGCCACCCCCAAGGAGATCTACACCCTTGCGCAGACCTGTGACCGTCTGCCCGGTCTGCGCAAGCAGGCCGAGGGCTGCAACTGCCCGGAACTTTCCGAGCTTGCTGCCGGTATCGACCCGCTGGAGGATATCAAGGCGCGCATTTATGCCGCAGTAGACCCGGACGCCCCCTCCACCCTCAAGGATGGCGGCGTCATTGCCAAGGGCTACCATGCCGAGGTGGACGAGTTGCGCTCTATCCGTGATAACACCAAGGGCGTGCTGGCACAGCTGGAAGCCCGTCTGCGGCAGGAGACCGGAATCCCCAAGCTGAAAATTGGCTATAACCATGTGTTCGGCTACTTCATCGAGGTGAGCAACTCCTACAAAAACCTTGTGCCGGAGACCTACATCCGCAAGCAGACCCTCACCTCCGGCGAGCGGTACATCACGCAGGAGCTGAAGGAGCTGGAAAGCAAAATTCTTGGCGCGCACGAGCGGCTCATCTCGCTGGAGCGCCGCCTGTTTGACGAACTGCTGGAAAGCATCGGTGCCCAGCTGGACCGCATCCAGCGCACCGCTAACGCCATTGCTCAGCTGGATGTGCTGGCTGCGCTGGCGCAGGTCGCTGCGGAAAACAACTACTGCCGCCCCGTGGTGGACGACAGCGATGTACTGACCATTACCGAGGGACGTCACCCCGTTGTGGAGCAGGTGCTCAAGGGCAGTATGTTCGTGCCCAATGATACCACCCTCAACTGCACCACCGACCGCTGCCTCATCATCACCGGCCCTAATATGGCGGGTAAATCCACTTATATGCGCCAGAATGCTCTGATTGCCCTGATGGCGCAGATCGGCTCCTTTGTGCCGGCTGCCAGCTGCCATGTGGGCGTGGTGGACGCCATCTTTACCCGCATCGGCGCCTCGGACGACCTTGCTGCAGGCCAGTCCACCTTTATGGTGGAGATGACCGAGGTGGCGGAGATCCTGAAAAATGCCACCGCCAAAAGCCTTGTGGTGCTGGACGAGATCGGCCGCGGCACCTCCACCTTTGACGGCATGAGCATCGCCCGCGCCGTGGTGGAGCACATCGCAGACCCCGCCAAGGGGCTGGGCTGCAAGACCCTGTTCGCCACCCACTACCACGAGCTGACCGAGCTGGAAGGCACTGTGGAGGGCGTAAAAAACTACAACATCGTGGTCAAAAAGCGCGGTGAGGATATCACTTTCCTGCGGCGTATCGTGCGCGGCCCCGCCGATGACAGTTACGGCATCGAGGTGGCAAAGCTTGCCGGTCTGCCCGGCAGCGTGACACGCCGCGCCCATGAGGTGCTGCGTACGCTGGAAGCCTCTGCACCCAAAAACAAGGTGGAGCAGATGGATTTTGACGCTTTGCAGGAGTATAATTCCCCGGCAGTGCCCAGCGAGATGATGGAAAAGCTGGAAGCTGTGGATGTGGAAACGCTTACTCCCATTGAAGCACTGAACTTTTTGTACGAGCTGAAAAAGACCCTCAAGGGCAGCCTGAACGGCTGACCGCAAAAATCAACCACAGGGGAGGGAAAAGACCATGGCAGTCATCCATGTTCTGGATAAGCATACCGCGGAGCTGATCGCCGCCGGTGAGGTGGTGGAGCGCCCCGCATCGGTGGTCAAGGAGCTGCTGGAAAACTCCATCGACGCCGGTGCAACGCAGGTTACCGTCAGTATCGAGTCCGGCGGCGTAAAGCTGATCGAGATCAGCGATAACGGCACCGGAATTGATGCCGAGTATATCCCAACGGCCTTCATCCGCCACGCCACCAGCAAAATTGAAAAGCCGGATGACCTGAACAGCATCCATACGCTGGGCTTCCGGGGCGAGGCATTGGCTTCCATTGCCAGCGTAGCGCGGGTAGAACTGCTCACCCGCACCGAGGTGGACGAGTTTGCCACCTGCTACCGCATCGCTGGCGGCGAGGAGCAGGGCAGGGAGCCTGCCGCCCGTGCTGTGGGCACCACCATCCGGGTGCAGGATCTGTTCTACAACACCCCCGCCCGCATGAAGTTCCTCAAAAAGGACTCCAGCGAGGGTACCTTTGTGGCAGATAACGTAGGGCACGTGGCGCTCAGCCACCCGGAGGTCAGTGTCAAGTTCATCCGGGAAGGCAAGCTGCAATACGTCACCCCCGGCGATGGCCAGCTGCGCAGCGCCGCCTACGCGGTGCTGGGGCGGGAGTTCAGCCGCGACCTCATCGAGGTGCACTCCGAGGAAGGGTTGTACCGGGTCACCGGCTTGATCACCCCGCCCAAGAGCTGCCGCGCCAGTCGCAGTATGCAGCATTTCTACATCAATGGCCGCTATGTGCGCAACCGTACCATCATGGCGGGCATGGAAATGGCCTTTAAGGGCACGACCATGCAGGGCAAGTTCCCGGGCGGCATCCTGCTGCTGGAAATGCCCACCGACCTTGTGGACGTCAATGTCCACCCTGCAAAGATCGAAGCCCGCTTTGCCCGGGAAAATGACGTGTTCGATGTCGTTTACCATGCGGTCAAGCTGGCGCTGGCACAGCCCGGCACCGGGGAACGCCGCTTCACCTTTGAAGCGGACGAAAAAGAAAAAGCTGAAAAAGAAAACGATATACAAAGCGAAAATACTGTAAAGAATAATCGCTTTACAGGACTTTCTGCCGTCATTCCGGGTCAGGCAGACCCCGGCACGCTGCCCGCGCAGCGCTGGGAAGCGTCGCAGCCGCAGCGCCCTGCCGTTGCACCGGTGAAAACTCCGTCTTTTACGGCAGACACCCCGCCGGTACAGCCTGCCCGCGCGGCGGTTGCCGTGCCTTCGTGGCGGCAGTCTGCCCCCGCAGAGGACATTCTGGACCCGGTGGTCACTCTCCACAGCCCGGGAAAGCCGGATGCAACCGAAGTCCAGCCCGCAGCGCAGCCTTTTCGGGCAGCAGCCGGTGAGGCGCAGCTGGATGTGCACCCGGAAACGGACACCGCAGCTGACCCGCCGCTGGATCATATGGCAGCATGGAACACCATGCCCGCCGCCCCGGAGATCGAAGCTGCAACGGTGCCCTATCAGCCGGAGGAGCCGGTGCAGTCCGAGCAGCCGGAACAGCTGGGCTTTGATGTACCGCAGGGGGAAGAGCCGCTGCGGTATGTGGGCGAGGTTTTCCGCACCTATATTCTGGCGGAGCGGGGAGACGAGCTGTGTCTGATCGATAAGCACGCCGCCCACGAGCGTCAGCTGTACGAAAAGCTGGCCGCGAACTACGGCAACGTGCCCAGCCAGCTGCTGTTGCAGCCCGCCGCCATCGACCTTTCCGCAGAGGAAAAGCAGGCGCTGCTGGAAAACCTCCCCCTGCTGGAAAACGCCGGGCTGGATGTGGCCGACTTTGGCGGCAGCACCGTGCTGCTGCGCGCCGTGCCTGCGGACGTAGAGCCGCAGAATGCCGAGGATCTATTGGTAGAGATCGCCGACCGCCTGCTCAAGGGCAGCCGGGACGCGCTGAACGAGCACACCGAGTGGGTGCTGCACTCCATCTCCTGTCGCGCCGCCATCAAGGCGGGGGATAAGTCCTCCCCGCAGGAACTGATGGCACTGGCCGAGAAGATCCTCTCCGGCGAGGTGCCGCCCTTCTGCCCCCATGGCCGTCCCTGCGTGCTCAAGCTTACCCGAAAGGAGTTGGAAAAGCAGTTTGGACGCATCGTATAATGCAAAACCTGCCGTGGTGGCTGTGGTAGGCCCCACCGCCACTGGCAAGACCGCGCTGGGCGTTGCGCTGGCGCAGCAGTTTTCCGGCGAGGTCATCAGTGCCGACTCCATGCAGATCTATAAAGGATTGGATGTGGGCACCGCTAAGGTCACCCCGCAGGAGACCTGCAGCATCCCGCACCACGGCGTGGACATCCTCACCCCGGAAAAGACCTTCAGCGTGGCGGATTTCACCGCGCTGGCAGGGGAGTATATCCAGGATATCACTGCCCGGGGGCATCTGCCGCTGCTGGTGGGCGGTACCGGCCTGTATGTGCAAAGCCTTTTATATGGTGTGCGATTCACCGCCGAAAAAGCCCCGGACGGTCTGCGCGAGCAGCTGACTGCCGAGCTGGAGTCCATCGGCCCGGAAGCCATGCACGCAAAGCTGCAAGCTGTGGACCCGGAAGCCGCCGCTGCCATCCACCCCAATAATAAGGTACGGGTGCTGCGGGCGCTGGAACACTACCGCGCCACCGGCAAGCGTCTCAGCGAACAAAAGGCTGATTCTCTGCCGCCGGAGCGCCCCTACCGCAGCCTTGTGCTGGGGCTGGACTTCCCGGACCGTGCGGCGCTGTACCGCCGCATCGACCTGCGGGTGGACAAAATGCTGGAGGCCGGGCTTTTGGCCGAGGCAGAATACGTCTGGCATAACCGCGAAGCCTTCCGCACCGCCGCACAGGCCATCGGCTATAAAGAATTTTTCCCGTATTTCGAGCAGACTGCCTCGCTTGAGGCCTGCACCGAAAAGCTCAAACAGGCCTCCCGCAACTACGCCAAGCGCCAGCTGACATGGTTCCGCCACATGGACGGGGTCACATGGCTGGACGCCGGGGCGGCGGACGTGCGGCAGACCGCTTTGCGCCTGACCCAAGACTTTTTATTGAAAGGATGATCCTTATGCCGGAAACCCCTCAGGAACCGCGCCGCAAGCTCTCTGCGCTCACCACGCTGGCGGTCGTGCTGGCCGCCTTTTTGCTGGCGGCGGCAGCGTATGTCTGCTGGCAGGCGGCGCACATCCTTTTCCCTCAGAACGTCTACGAAACGGCGCTGCCCATCACCATCTCCGATACCATTGAAGCGGACGGCGTGCTGCTGTTTGACGAGACCTGTATTTCCGGCAGCGGCAATCTGGGTTACCTTGTTGCGGACGGCGAGCGGGTGTCGGCAGGCACTGCCGTTGCAGAGCTGTATACCGATGCCAATCAGGCGGTGCTGCGCCAGCAGCTGACCCAGCTTACCAGCCAGATCGACCTTTTGCAGCGCTCCCAGAACACCGCAGCCACCCAGCTGGACGGCCTGCTCAAGGAGCGCTCCGGTGCGCTGTATGACCTACTGGATGCACTGGATACCGCCCGTTACAGCGATGTGGACGAAAGCGCGGACACCTATCTGCTGGCACAGAACAAGCTGTGGATCACCACCGGCGATACCGCAGGCTTTGCGGATCAGATCGCGCTGCTTGCCCAGCAGGCACAGACCGTGCAGGCCCAGCTGGGCAACCCCACTCAGATCACCGCCCCCACCACCGGCTATTTTGTCCGGGCTGCCAGCAGCGGACGGCTGAACGCCGGTGCTGCGGACATACTGGCGCAGAGCCCGGAGCAGCTTAAAGCCTATCTGGACTCTGACCCCGAGATGCCGCTGGATGGCTGCGTAGGCAAGCTGGTAGCCGGGTTCAGCTGGCAGTACGCCGGGGTATGCTCCGAAAAGCAGGCCGAAAAGCTGCTGGGCGCGGACGGTAAACCCCTGCGCACGGCGGTGGAGATCAGCTTCCCCGGCCAGAGCGATGCCGCCTTGCGCGCCACCGTTTCCGAGGTGACCATTGATGCAGAAAAGGATGTTGCCCGCTTTGTGCTGCAATGCAACTCCATCAACGGCGATGTGCTGTGCCTCAACCACGCCCGCGCACGCATCAGCACCGGCGAGAGCACCGGCCTGCGGGTTCCCGCCGCAGCGGTGCACTACCTCAAGGAGGACGGCACCGAGGCCGAGACGCAGGGCGAAAACTATATCCCGGGCGTGTATGTCAAATACGGCAACATCGCCCGCTTCTGCAAGATCGACCCGGTGGATGCCGACCATCCGCTGATCTCGGAAGACGATTACATCCTTGTTTTGCCCAAGGGAACGGACGGTTCTGTCAGTCAGGTAAGGCTTTATGACGAAATAATCGTCTCCGGACAAAATTTATATGACGGAAAACTTTTGTAGTTATTGACATCTGCTGCAAAAAATCAGATAATAGTAAAAGCTATTTGCATTCTTTTTGCAAAGAACGCCAGGCAGCCGGGCGCTGCCCGAATGAAAGGAGCAGATAATTATGTCTTTGCTGGATAGCATTAAGAAGGGCCTGATGGGCGAAGGGGACGAGTACGAAGACCAGTACATCGATGATGGCCCCCAGATGGTGAACAACAACAGCGGCGTTGGCATCGGAATGGACGAAGAGACCGAGGAGCCTGCCGAGGGCACCAGCAAGAAGAACAAGGTGGTCAACATCCATGCCACCACCCAGCTCAAGGTGGTTCTGGTCAAGCCCGAGCGGTTCGAGGATGCCAGCACCATTGCCGACCATCTGAACAACAAGCGTACCGTGGTGCTGAACCTGGAGTCCACCAACAAGGAGGTCTCCCGTCGTCTGGTGGACTTTTTGTCCGGCGTGGCCTACGCCAACAACGGCCAGATCAAGCGCGTAGCCAACAGCACCTTTATCATTACCCCATATAACGTGGATATCATGGGCGACCTGCTGGACGAGCTGGAGAACAATGGCGCATTCTATTGATCCGGCAGCCGGTGCGGTGCGGGGCTTTGTGCCCGCCCGCAACGATGAGGAACGCTACCTTATGCGGCATATCGAGGATCTTGCCGATGCGGCTTTTTCCCGCGGCATAGCCCGGTACTCTGCGTTCCTCAGCGACCGGGAACAGGATCTTGCCCGGGCGGCACTGGGGCGTGCCGGTGTGCGGGACGGCTGGCGTTTTGACGGCGGCTGGCCCGAGGCCGAGCGCCGGGTTCTCTGCCTGGAGCCAGAGTACAGCTACGGCGAGTGTCCGGTGCGCTGCGTACAGCTGCAATGCCGGGCGCTGCCCGGTGCGGTGCTTCCGGCGCACAAGGATTATCTGGGCAGCCTGATGGGGCTTGCCCTCAAGCGCGAGGCGCTGGGCGATATCCTGCTGCCTGCCGATGCGCCGGGCACGGCCTATGTGTTCGCGCTGGAGCCGGCGGCAAAGCTTATCTGTCGGGAGCTGTGTCAGGCGGGACGCACAGAGGTGTCCACCCGCCTGCTGGAGCCGGAAGAGATCCCGGCTTTCCCGGCACCGGAGCGGCAGCTGCTCACCGCTACTGTGTCCTCCCTGCGGCTGGACGCGGTGCTTTCTGCCATGCTGCACGTCAGCCGCGGCACTGCTGCGGAGCTGATCGAGGCGGGCAGGGTAGAGATCAACCATCTGCCGGTGGAAAAACCCCATGCCCCCGTATACGAGCAGGATGTGTTCACCGTACGCGGCAAGGGCCGCTTCCGACTGACTGCATTGCCCGGGAAAAGTAAAAAAGATCGTTCGATCATTGAGTTCTTTCAATATTAAAAGCTATGGGAGGAAATGACTATGCTGACCCCGCAGGATGTCCGCTCTGTACAATTTGAAAAAAACCTCCGCGGCTACCGTACAGAGGACGTGGATCGTTTTCTGGACAAGGTCGAGGAGCAGCTGCAGCAGAACGATGCGCAGGCAGAGCAGCTGCGCAAGCAGATCGCTGATCTGACCGCAGAGAACCAGAAGCTCAAGGGCGAGCTGCAAAGCTTTGAGGCCGACGGCGATATGCTCAAGAGCGCGCTGATCAACGCCCAGCGCATGGGCGAAAACGTGATCCGTGAAGCAAACCAGAAGGCTGAGGAGATCATTCACCGCGCAAATCTGCGGGGCGACGATATCATCCGCGATGCCAACGAGCTGCTGCAGAAGGCAAGCGACCGCGCAGACGAGATCGAGAACGAGGCCAACGAAAAGCGTCTGGCTGAGGAGCGGGAGTATGACCGCGTCCGTCTGGAGGTCACCCGCTTCAAGGCGGATGTTCTCAATTTGTACCGCAGCCACGTGGAGTCTTTGAGCCGTCTGCCGGAGTTCCAGAAGGACGCTAAGGACGCCGAAAAGGACGCCCCCGCACAGGACGCCGAGCCTGCGCAGGAAGCTGCCGCAGAGCAGCCCGCCGCACAGCCAGAGGCAGCCGCAACAGCCGATGCCGCAGCAGCCCCGGCCGAGCAACCTGCCGAAACGACCAAAATCACCGAACCTGCCGCCTCTGCCGATGACGACAAGGCGGCTGACAGCAGCGAGGATTTCTGGGCAAAGGACGAAAGCCAGCTCAAGCTGGACCCGCCTCCTGCTGATATGAAGCCGGACGAGCCGGACTACGACGCTTTTCAGGGCGTAAAGTTCAGCGAGTAAGGCACCCAACGCAAAAATAGAGGAGAGTGTAAACCATTGGCTAAGAACAAATCGCAGTACGACAGCACGTTGAATCTGCCCAAGACCCTGTTTGAGATGCGCGCCGGTCTGCCCAAAAAGGAACCGGTCATGCTCAAGGACTGGGACGACAACGACCTGTACAACCAGCTCATGAAGCACAACGAGGGCAAGCCCCAGTTCATTCTGCACGACGGCCCTCCGTATGCAAACGGCAACATCCACATGGGCACCGCCCTGAACAAGATCATCAAGGATATCATTATCCGCGAAAAGAACATGGAGGGCTATCAGGCTCCCTATGTGCCCGGTTTTGATACCCACGGCCTGCCCATTGAGCTGAAGGCCCTGTCCTCGGTCGGCGACAAGAAGAAGGACATCTCCAAGCTGGAGCTGCGCCAGATCTGTGAAAAGTTTGCCACCGAGCATATCGACATCATGAGCGACCAGTTCAAGCGTCTGGGCGTCATTGGTGACTTCGAGCACCCCTACCTGACCCTGAAGCCGGAGTTTGAGGCACGCCAGATCGAGATCTTCGGCGAGATGGCCAAGAAGGGCTACATCTACAAGGGCCTCAAGCCCGTGTACTGGTGCCCGGACTGCCGCACCGCGCTGGCAGAAGCCGAAATCGAGTACGGCGAGGACGACTGCGATTCTATCTTTGTGCGCTTCCACGTCTCGCAGGACCCTAACGGTGTGCTGGCAAAGTACGGCATCCCCATGGATAAGACCTACTTCGTCATCTGGACCACCACCACCTGGACCCTGCCCGCCAACGAGGCCATCTGCCTGAACGGTCAGTTCGAGTACTCCTTCGTCAAGATCGGCGAGGAGTACCACATCATGGCCACCGATCTGGTCAAGAGCGTCATGGACGCCTGCCACATCGAGAACTATGAGATCGTGGGCGAGCCCGTTTCCGGCGCTGAGTTCGAGCTGATGCGCTATAACCACGTCTACCTGCCCAAGGAGGGCTGGGTCATTCTGGGCGACCACGTCACGCTGGAAAGCGGTTCCGGCTGCGTTCATACCGCAGGCGGCCACGGCGTGGACGACTTCAACGTCTGCCAGAAGTATCCGCAGGTGCCCATCACCGTGCCCGTGGATGACGGCGGTTATCTGACCGAGCTGGCCGGTAAGTACGCTGGGCAGCGCGTGTGGGCAGCCAACAAGACCATTCTGGCCGACCTGACTGCCTCCGGCGCTGTGATGGGTCAGGTGCACATCAAGCACCAGTACCCCCACTGCTGGCGCTGCCATCATCCCATCATCTTCCGCGCTACTGAGCAGTGGTTCTGCTCCATTGCCAAGTTCCGCGAGGACGTGTACAAGGCAATTGATACCGTCACCTGGATGCCGGATTGGGGCCATGACCGCATGACCGGCATGGTGCGCGACCGTAACGACTGGTGCATCAGCCGCCAGCGCACCTGGGGTGTGCCCATCCCCGCCTTCTACTGCAAGAAGTGCGGCACCTACCACATCACCGATGCTACCATCAAGGCTGTCAGCGCCCTGTTCCGCAAGGAAGGCTCTGACGCATGGTATAAGTACGATGCCGAGCAGATCATCCCCGCAGGCGAAGTGTGCGAGAAGTGCGGCGCTTCCGAGTGGGAGAAGGATACCGACATCATGGACGTCTGGTTTGATTCCGGCTCCACCCACGCTGCTGTGCTGGACGAGCGCCCCGAGCTGCGTTTCCCCGCCGATATGTATATGGAAGGCGGCGACCAGTTCCGCGGCTGGTTCCAGTCCAGTCTGCTGACCAGCGTTGCAAGCAAGGGCTGCGCACCCTATAAGTCCGTGCTGTGCCACGGTTGGGTGGTGGACGAGCAGGGCAAGCAGATGCACAAGAGCGCCGGTAACGGCGTGGAGCCCAGCGAGATCATCAAGGACTACGGCGCAGACATCATCCGTCTGTGGGTGGCTTCTTCCGACTACACCGTGGACGTGCGCGCCGGTAAGAACATCTTCAAGCAGCTCAGCGAGGCTTACCGCAAGATCCGCAACACTGCCCGCTTCATTCTGGGCAATCTGGACGGCTTTAACCCCAACACCGATTGTGTTGCAGACGACCAGCTGCAGGATATCGACCGCTGGGCACTGGCTGCGCTGGATGACCTGATCGCCAACACCAACGCAGGCTACGCTGTGTACGACTTCAACAAGGTCTACCACGCTGTGTACAACTTCTGCGTGGTGGCCATGTCCAACTTCTATCTGGACGTCACCAAGGATCGTCTGTACTGCACCAACGGCACCGCCCGCAAGGCCGCCCAGACTACCATGTACAAGATCCTTGTTGCTCTGGACAAGATCATTGCCCCCATCCTGTGCTTCACCAGTCAGGAGATCTGGGACTTCATGCCCAAGACCGAGGGTATGAACAAGTATGTGGTGTTTGAGCAGATGCCCAAGGCCGGCCAGTATGCCGCCGACGATGCCTTTAAGGCAAAGTGGGCACAGCTCATCGCCGTGCGCGACGAGGTCAAGAAGGTGCTGGAGCAGGCCCGTGCCGAAAAGCTCATCGGTGCTTCGCTGGAAGCCTCCGTCACCCTGTACTGCAGCGATGCCGTTTATGACCTGCTGAACAGCATCCCCATGGACGAGCTGGCCGACCTGATGATCGTCTCCCATGTGGAGCTGGTCAAGGGCGAGGGCGGCGCTGCCAGCGCTGTCGAGGGCTTGGGCGTTGCAGCTGCACACGCCACCGGCGACAAGTGCGAGCGCTGCTGGAAGTACTCTGCTTCCATCGGCAGCCACCCCGCACACCCCACCCTGTGCGCACGCTGCGCCAGCGTTGTGGAAGCATAAGCGTCCCGCATCAATACAAATCTGTTTTGTAAAAAGGGCGGCGCTCCCTTGAACGGGGAGCGCCGTTTTTTATAACAGAAACGAGGTAGCTAATGGCATTTGTACTCTTCAATCTGGCAGCTGTGGCTGCGCTGATCGGCATCGACCAGCTGATCAAACTGTGGGCGGTGCAGGTTTTGCAGCCGGTAGGCGCTATGCCGTTCATCCCCCATGTGGTGGAGCTGCGGTTCGTGCTCAATCCGGGCATGGCCTTCAGCCTGCTCAGCGGCAAGCAGTTGTTCCTGATCATCGCCACCAGTGCGGCACTGCTGCTGGTCGCCTACGGCCTGTTTTTCCGCAGCCGCGGCAAGCGCCTGCAGCAGGCAGCGCTGGTGCTGGTGCTGGGCGGCGGCATCGGCAACCTGATCGACCGTGTGCTCAACGGCGAGGTGGTGGATTACATCAACCTGCTGTTCATGCGCTTTGCCGTGTTCAATTTTGCAGATATCTGCGTTTGCGTGGGCGTGGCACTGTGGGTGCTGGTGATCTTTCTGGACGAGGTCCACGCCGATGACGCCGCTTCCAAGGAGCAGTAAATTATGGAACAGCGTGAATTTATCGTAGAGCAGGAGACTGCCGGTCAGCGTATCGACCGCTTTCTCAGCGGCGAGGACACCGGCCTGTCCCGCTCGGCGCTGCAGGCGCTGGTGGCCGAGGGGCATGTACAGTGCAACGGCAAGACTGTGGCCAAAAGCCTGAAACTCAAGGCAGGGGACACCGTGCTGCTGGAGATCCCGGACGCAAAGCCCATCGAGGCCGTGCCGCAGGATATTCCGCTGGAGGTCGTCTACGAGGACGCCCATCTGCTGGTGGTCAACAAGCCCAAGGGCATGGTGGTGCACCCCGCACCCGGCAACCCGGACGGCACGCTGGTCAACGCCCTGCTGTGGCACTGCAAGGGCAGCCTTTCCGGCATTGGCGGTGAGATCCGCCCCGGCATCGTCCACCGCATCGATAAGGACACCAGCGGCCTGCTGGTGGTGGCAAAGGACGATGCTACCCACATCGGCCTTTCCCAGCAGATGGCGGTGCACAGCGTGGAGCGCGCCTACCAGACGGTGGTTTACGGCGGCTTTGCGCAGGACGAGGGCTTTGTGGAAGCAAACCTCGGCCGCAGCAAGACCGACCGTAAAAAAATGGCGGTCTACCCGGCCACCGAGCCCCACACCAAGTACGCCTACACCGGCTATAAGGTGCTGGAGCGGCTGGGGGAGTTCACCCTGCTGGAATGCCGTCTAAAGACCGGCCGCACCCATCAGATCCGCGTGCACATGGCCTCTATCCACCATCCGGTGGCAGGGGACCCGGTGTACGGCCCCCACAACTGCATCACCAGCCTGCACGGGCAGTGTCTGCACGCCAAAACGCTGGGCTTTGTCCACCCCATCACCGGGGAGCAGCTGCGGTTTGATTCCGAGCTGCCGGACTACTTTACCCATTTTCTCGCAACTCTCAGGAGGAAAAACACATGAACGATTCTCTGGCATCCACTCTGGTGCTCTGTGATCTGGATAACCTGCTGCTGGGCGAGGATGGCAATCTGACCCAGGTGGTGCGGGACGTTTTACAGCTGTTCAGCAGCCGCGGCGGCAGACTGACCGTTTTTTCGCAGCGCTCTCCGCGTGCCGTGCGCTCTATTCTGGGCAGCGTGCGTCTGGCTGCGCCTGCGCTGGTGTGCGGCGGCACCATGGCCTACCACTATGCCGACGGCAACCGGGTGCCTCTGTGCAGCTTTGCCCAGCAGCAGGAGCTTTTTGCCTGCCTGCCGGATACCCCCGGTGTGGGCGTTGCCGTGCAGATGCAGGACGGCACCACCCGGGTGCTGCGCATGAGCAATGCACTGGAGCGCCACCTGCGGCAGGAGTGGACTCCGTATCTGCTGGCGAACGCCGCCGATATCCACCCCGAGCAGGTGCTGCGAGTGCTGCTGTATCAGGACAGCAAATCTGTGCCCCTGATCTCGCTGGCAGAAAAGGCCATCGGGGATCGTGTTGCCCTGCTGGGTGAGCGCATCGCCCCGGACACCCTTGTCCTCACCCCCAAGCGGATCTCCGGACGGGAAATGCTGGACACCGTCTGCACCATGGCGCAGGTGGGTGCAGAGCAGGTTCTGGTGCTGGCGGACAGTCAGCCCATGCTGGAACTGGTGCAGACCGTAGAACACAGCGCCGTGGCCGCCGATGCCCCGGCAGAACTGCGCCTTGCCGCCGGGCAGGTCACCCTGACGGATGCCGCCGGTGGCGCTGCCGTGGAGGTTTTGTACCGTATGGTGCGTGCCGCTGAAAAATCTGTGTAAAAATTATGCAAAGCCCTCTGTGATTTTTCCGCAGAGGGCTTTCTTTTTAGCAAAAAATCAGGTAGAATGGGAGAAGAAGCCTACGCAAAACAAAAAACGCCGCGAGGAGCAGTTCCTGCTGCTGTGTCTTGCCGCCGCAGGGGTCTGTGCTGTGCTGGCGTTTCGGTTTGCAGTGCCGCTGCAAGCGCAAACGCCGCAGACGCTGCCGGACACAAAGGAGCTGGCAGCGTATACGCAGGTGGAACTGAACACAGCCGATGCAGACGCTTTGTGCACCCTGCCCGGTGTCGGCCCCCGCAATGCACAGGCCATTCTGGACTACCGGGCGCAGTACGGCCCGTTTGCACAGGTGGAGGATGCCGCGCAGGTGCCGGGCATTACCCAAGCAATGGTGGATTCATGGGCAGGGCAGGCGTATGTCCGCTAGGGCGTAGCCCGCTTGCTGCCTTGGTCAAAGAGGAAATACGGAGATATATTGTTATGAGTGACGAATCGATCTTTATCAACCGCGAACTGAGCTGGCTGGATTTCAACCGCCGCGTTCTGGCGCTGGGCAAGGACAAGAACGTCCCGCTGGGCGAGCGGATCAAGTTTCTGGCAATTTACGGCTCCAATCTGGACGAGTTTTTCATGGTGCGCGTGGGCTCCTTGCAGGAGCGCGCAAACCTTGAGCAGAGCAAGACCAAAAAGGAAAAGCGGGAAAACAAGACCAACATGACTGCCGCCGAGCAGCTTGCCGCCATTATGCCCAAAACGGCGCAGCTGCAGGAAGAATGTGATAAATTCTACGCAAAAGCGCTGGAAAATTTGGCGGAGAACGGCTATCATAAGGTAGATTTCGACCACTTGACCAAGGAGGAAGAGCATCTCTGGAAAAAATACTTCCAGTCGGAGCTGTTCCCCATCCTCAGCCCGCAGATCGTGGATAACCGCCACCCGTTCCCGTTTTTGCGCAACAAGGAGATCTATCTTGGCGTGCTGCTCAAGGAAAAGCACACGCAGGAGCAGAGCCTTGGCATCGTGCCCATCTCCAGCCAGATGGAACGGCTGCACTTCATTAAAAAGGACGGCACTGTGCAGTTTGCCCTCACCGAGGAGCTGGTACTGCACTATGCGTCCAGCATCTTCGGCAAGGATTCTATTCAGGAAAAATGCCTGTTCCGGGTCACCCGCAACGCGGATATCGACGTAAAAGAGGGCATGATGGATCACGATATCGATTACCGTGAGATCATGACCGAGCTGCTCCGGCGCCGCCGCAAGCTGGCCGCTGTCCGTTTGCAGATCACTCCCGCCCCCGCACCGGAGGTGGAGCGGCTGCTGTGCAGCCGTCTGGAACTGACCCGCAAGCGGGTGTTCTTGCAAAAGAGCCCGCTGGATCTGAGCTTCTTCTTCAAGCTTTCCGGCCGCATGGAGACCGAGGGACACCCGGCGCTGTTCTATACCCCCGCACGCCCCATGCTGCCGCCGCCGGATTATGATCTGGCCACTGAGGTACAGAAGCATGACGTGCTGCTCAGCTACCCGTACCAGTCTATCCGCCCCTTTATCGCCATGCTCAAAAAGGCCGCACAGGACCCGGACGTCATCTCTATCAAGATGACCCTCTACCGCATGGCGCGGGAGTCCCAGATCGTGCAGGCATTGATGGAGGCCGCCGAAAACGGCAAGGAAGTGGTAGCGCTGGTGGAGCTGCGCGCCCGTTTTGATGAGCAGAATAACATCGACTGGTCCAAGCAGCTGGAAAGCGCTGGCTGTACCGTCATCTACGGCTTCGAGGACTACAAGGTGCACTCCAAGCTGACCCTCATCACCCGCAAGGGCGCAGAGGGCTACTCCTACATCACCCAGATCGGTACCGGCAACTACAACGAAAAAACCAGCGAACTGTATACCGATTATTCCTTCATCACCGCAGACGAGCGCATCGGCGAGGAAGCCTCCAAGGTGTTCCGCAATCTGGCTGTGCAGCAGCTTACCGAAGAAAGCGACAAGATGCTGGTGGCCCCGCTGCGCTTCAAGAGCGTGCTGTTGGATGAGATGGATCACGTTATCGCTGCCGCCCGCATGGGACGCCCGGCTTCTATGATCCTGAAAAACAATTCTATCAGCGACCGGGACATCATCCTCAAATTGCAGGAAGCCAGCTGCGCCGGGGTGCGCATCGATATGATCGTGCGCGGCATTTGCTGTGTGCGCGCAGAGGTGCCCGGCAAGACCGAGAACCTGCACATCCGCAGTCTGGTGGGACGGTATCTGGAGCATGGCCGTATTTACAGCTTCTTCGATGGCACCCACACCCGCATCTACATTGCCTCCGGCGACTTCCTCACCCGCAATACCGAGTGCCGCGTGGAAGTTGGCGTCCGGGTGGAGGATCCCGCTCTGGTGCAAAAGCTTACCGATATCCTTCAGCTGCAGCTGCGGGATAATGTCAATGCCCGGGTCATGGATGCCAGCGGCAGCTACCAGAAGGTGAAGCCCGCCGAGGGCGAGCCGCTGGTCAACAGCCAGATGGGCATGTACGAGCTGCTGCGCAACGATTGGCAGCGCCCTGAGCCGTGGAAGTGCACCACCCCTGCGCCTGAAGCAGAAAAACCGGCAGCAGTCTGTCAGGAGGTCACCGTGGAGCAGCTGAAGCAGGAGCTGCCCCATGTGTTCCAGCCTGCACCGGAAAAGGCCGAGAAGGCCGCCCCGGCGGCACAGCAGCCCGACCACTACGAGACGCTGGAGCAGATGCTGAACAATAAGCCCCGCGCTGCGCAGCCCGCCCCCAAAGCTCCGGCTGCACCCCGTCCGGCTGTAAAGCCTGTTGTCACCGCACCCAAGAAAAAGAGCCTGCTGGAACGCATCGGAAGCTTTTTCCGGCGCTGATCTGTAAAATCATGTAAACCAAAAACAGAGCTGCTGCGCAGAAATTTGTGCGGCGGCTCTGTTTTTTGTTTATGTTCTCCCGCCCATTGCTTGTGCATACACTTTTCAGGATAGGGGGGACAGCGTATGCGAGCGAAACGGAGCGGACAGGCAGCAAAAATACGCAGACGGCGTTGTGGCGTTGTGGCGCTGGTGCTGGCAGGACTGGTACTCTGCCTGTTGGCGGCTTTGCCGGTGCAGGCTACGCGGAATACCAAAAAGTATTGCTTTCCGCTGGATACCACAGCGTGGCGCATCTCGGATGCCTACGGCGCGCGGACAGACCCCTTTACCGGCAAGCCTGCGTTCCATCAGGGGCTTGACCTTGCCTGCACAGCGGGCACGGCAGTGCGGGCGGTGCAGGATGGCGTAGTGACTGCGGCGGCATACAGCCCAAGCTACGGCAACCATCTGCGCGTCCTGCACCCGGATGGCTGCGAGACCCACTATGCGCACCTGCAATACCTCTATGTCCGCCCGGGAGAGGTGGTGCGGGCCGGGCAGACGCTGGGCACAGTGGGGCAGACAGGGCGCGCCACCGGTGCACACCTGCATCTGGAACTGTGGCAGCAGGGCGCTGCCTGCGACCCCGCCGCCCTGCTGGAGACCGCCCCATGAGCCGGGTACGGGCGGGAAAGCTGGTATTCCGGGACCCGGTACTGCTGTGCGGTGTGGTGTACCTGCTGCTCTACTTTGATGCCAGCGGTTTTCTGCGTCTGGGGCTGCTGGCGGCTGTTTTGCACGAACTGGGGCACATCCTCGTCTACTGCATCCAGCAAAGGCATCTGCCGGTCATCGAGGTGACCATGACCGGCTTTTGTATGCGCACAGCAGGGGAGAGGCTCTCCCCGCGCCAGCGGCTCGTGCTTGCCGCCGCCGGGCCTGCGGTCAATTTTTTACTTGCCGGGGTGTGGGCGCTGCGCCTTGCGCAAGCTGCCACCATGCGCGGCAGCGCGTTCTGGGCAGCGAATCTTCTGACGGGACTGTTCAACCTTTTGCCAATCCCGCCGCTGGACGGTGCACAGATGGCGGCGTGCGCGGCGGCGCTCTGGCGGCAAAAATACGGAAAGTGCACACAACCCGCCGGAAACGATTGCAAAACCGGCACATTTGGGGTAAAATAAAAAGAACGCAAAAAACGGATTGTTTATGGAGGACCCGATGTTTGATCCCAAACTGAAAGAAGCGCTGGGGCGGGTGCAGAAGCCCGGCCGCTATACTGGCGGCGAGCCCGGCAGTATCTATAAAGAAAAGGATAAGGTGGATGTGCGCTTTGCCTTCTGCTTCCCGGACACCTACGAGGTGGGAATGTCCTTTCTGGGCGAAAAGATCCTGTACGAGCTGCTCAACAGCCACGAAAACTGGTGGTGCGAGCGCGCCTTTATGCCTTGGCTGGATATGAAGGCCGAGATGGAGCGCCTGCAGCTGCCGCTGTACACCATGGAAAGCAAAGACCCTCTTACAGTCTTTGATGCCGTGGGCTTTACCCTGCAGTACGAGCTTTCCTATACCAATATCCTTGCCATGCTGGACTTGGCGGGCATCCCGTTCTACGCCAAAGATCGTGATGACCGCTGGCCGCTGATCGTAGCGGGCGGCCCCTGCGCCTGCAACGCGGAGCCCATTGCGGATTTCTTTGATGTTATCCAGCTGGGTGAGGGCGAAAACCAGCTGCCCGCCATCTGCGCCGAGATCGAAAGAGCCAAAAAAGAGGGCATCTCCAAAAAGCAGCTGCTGCTCAACATTGCAAAGATCCCGGGCGTGTACATTCCGGCCTTCTACGATGTCACCTACTACGAGGACGGCAGAGTGAAGGCCATCACCCCCAACGAGCCTGGCATCCCCGCGCGCATCACGAAGGCCATCATCAAGGATCTGAACCAGTTTGCTCCGCCCACCAACTTTGTGGTGCCCATGGTGGGCGCCATTCAGGACCGCGCCAGCATCGAGGTGCTGCGCGGCTGCGTGCGCGGCTGCCGGTTTTGTCAGGCGGGCTTCTTGTACCGCCCCATGCGCCAGCGCGATGCCAGTTTGCTGAACAAGGCAGCACAGGATCTGTGTGCCAACACCGGCTACGAGGAACTGAGCCTTTCCAGCCTTTCCACCTCTGACCACGGTCAGCTGGAAGAACTGCTGGACGATCTGAACGAGTGGGCACCTAAGGAGCACGTCAGCCTGTCGCTGCCTTCCCTGCGCGTGGACAACTTCTCCCAGAGTCTCATTGAAAAGACCACCAAGGTGCGCAAGAGCGGCTTGACCTTTGCCGCTGAAGCCGGTACCCAGCGTCTGCGCAACGTCATCAACAAAAACGTCACCTGGGACGAGATCGAAAAGACCTGCACCATCGCCTTCAACGCGGGCTATACCTCAGTCAAGCTCTACTTCATGATGGGTCTGCCCACCGAGACCATGGAGGATATCGAGGGCATTGCCGAGACTGCTCAGAAGGTGGTAGACCTCTACTACAAGAATACGAACCACGCCAAGGGACGCGGTGTGCAGGTGACCATCAGCTGTGCCTGCTTTGTGCCAAAGCCCCACACCCCCTTCCAGTTCGTGCCCATGGATACCGCCGAGACCCTGCAGGCCAAGCAGAAGCACCTGCTGGAAAGCGTGCACAGCCGCAAGATCAAGGTGAACTACCACGACAGCACCACCAGCTTCTTAGAGGGTGTGTTCGCCAAGGGCGACCGCCGCCTTGCCCCGGTCATCGTAGAGGCATATAAGCGCGGCTGCTACTTCGACGGCTGGGAGGAGTGCTTCAAGTACGATACCTGGATGCAGACCTTTGCAGACCTGGGCATCGACCCCGCCTTCTACTGCCAGCGCCCCATCGCGCTGGACGAGGTGACCCCGTGGTCTCACATGGACTACGGCATCACCCACGAGTATCTGGTGCGGGAGTACAACAAGGCTCTGGCCGCCCAGACCACCCCGCCCTGCAACCGTGCCTGCAACGCCTGCGGTGCCAACCATCTGTTAGGAGGTCCCTGCTTTGATTACAGTCAGAATCTCGTTTGAAAAGAAAAATGAAGCCTCCTATATCTCCCTGCTGGACCTGCAGCGGGTGATGCAGCGGGTGCTCAAGCGCAGCGGTCTGCCGGTGTGGCATACGCTTGGCTTCAACCCCCATATCTACATGACCTTTGCCTGCCCGCTCTCACTGGGACAGGAGAGCGAGTGTGAGTGCGTGGACGTCAAGACTGAGGCGGAAGCCCCGGATTTTGCCCAGTGGCAGACTGCGCTCAACGCCATTATGCCCGCCGGTATCCACGTTACCCGTGTGGCTCCGGTGGAGATGAAGGCGGACAGCATCGCCTTTGCCTGCTACCGCATCAGCTACCCGGCAGCTGCCGCTGCGGTGCTGGAGCAGTATAACGCGCTGGAGACAGCCCCCGTGGAAAAGCACAGCAAGCGCGGCAAAAAGATCGTGAACCTTAAAGAGCATATCCCGCAGCTTAGCTATACTGTACTGGGGGACACCGTGCAGCTGGAGCTGTGCCTGCCCGCTGCGCAGGAGCTGAACCTGAACCCCTCGCTGCTCACCGGTTTTCTGGAAGAAAAGTTCGGCCTGCCCGCCGCAAGTGCCAACATTCTGCGCACCAAGTTTTTGACGGCAGACCGGCAGCTGTTTGTCTAAAGCTGCGAAAAAGTCCGTCTATCAGGCAAAACAGAAAATTTTTGCAAGATTTTTCGCTAAATTGCTTGCATTCAAGCCGGTTTTGTGCTATCCTATTAAGGCGTTAGTGTCCGCTGAGACCACAGCGGGGTTAATGACACATATCATTAAACGGGCGGTCCTCTGACGGCAGTTCGCCGTGTATGAACGTCTAAAAACAAATGGAGGAATTCAAAATGGACGCACTGAAGATTATTTCTGAAGGCAGCATCAAGGCTGAAAAGCCTCAGTTCAACGTTGGCGATACCGTCCGCGTTGATGTTCGTATCAAGGACGGCGACCGTGAGCGCATTCAGGCCTTCGAGGGCACTGTCATCGCTAAGAAGCACGGCGGCGTTGCAGAGACCTTCACCGTTCGCCGCGTGGCTTACGGTGTCGGCATCGAGCGTGTTTTCCCCGTCAACAGCCCCTTCGTTGAGAAGGTCACTGTTGTCCGCAAGGGCAAGGTCCGCCGCGCAAAGCTGTTCTATCTGCGTGGCCGTACGGGCAAGGCTGCCAAGGTCAAGAGCGATATTTGATCATCCCCGATTTGAAACCGGGAGAAAAGGGACAACTTGTTGTCCCTTTTTTCTTTTTCAAAGCCCGGGTGTATCATAAAATCAAGAAAGGCTGGTGGCAAAGCTATGGAAAAACAGCAGCAGTCTCCCTCCGCCGTACGCGGGCAGGGCATGCTGGAATGGTACGAAGCGCTCATCTCCGCAGCGCTGGTGCTGGTACTGATTTTTTCGTTTTTCTTCCGCATCATTCAGGTGGATGGGCGCTCTATGGTGCCCACCCTGACCCACGGCGATAAGCTTATCGTCTGGGCGGCAGGCTACACCCCGCAGCGGGGCGATGTGGTCATCGTGGACAGCTACACCGTCTACGGTAAACCTCTGGTCAAGCGGATCATCGCCAAGGGCGGCGACACCATCAGCATCGACTATGACGCCGGTACGGTCACGGTGAACGGCGAGCTTTTGCAGGAGGACTACATTGCAGCCCCCACTTACTTGGGCTACGATGTGCAGTTTCCGTTCACAGTGCCGGAGGGCACCCTGTTTGTGATGGGGGATAACCGCAATGAATCGCTGGACAGCCGCTCCTCCTATGTCGGCTGCATTGACGAGCGTGATATTCTGGGCAAGGTACTGTTGTGCTTTATGCCCTTTACAGATTTTGGGGTGGTAAAATGAACGAAATGGATACCAGGTTTGCAAACCAGTACAATATTCAGTGGTTCCCGGGCCACATGACCAAGACTTTGCGCATGATGGAGCAGGAGATCCAGCATGTTGATGCCAGCCTTGTGCTGCTGGACGCGCGCATCCCGCTTTCCAGCCTGAACCCGGAGATCGAGCGCATTACCGACCGCAAGCCCAAGCTCTACGCGCTGAACAAGGCCGACCTTGCCGACCCGGCTGTGACCGAGGAGTGGATCCGCTACTTCCACGCCGCAGATGCCGGCTGCGTGGCCATCAGCGCCAAGCAGAAGGGCGGCGCAAACGCCGTGAAGGTGGCCATTGAAAAGGAGCTTTCCGGTCTGCTGGAGCGCCGCCAGAACCGCGGCATGGGCGGTGCCAAAACGCAGGTGATGCTGTGCGGCATCCCCAACGTGGGCAAATCCACCTTTATCAACACCTTTGCAGGCTCTGCCCGCGCCAAGGCGGCAGACCGCCCCGGTGTGACCAAGGGCAAGCAGTGGGTCAGCACCGAAAAATTTGACCTGCTGGATATGCCCGGCGTGCTGTGGAAAAAGTTCGATTCCAAGACCATCGCCTCCAATCTGGCCTTTATCGGCTCCATCAAGGACGATATTCTGGATGTGGAAGAGCTGGCCATGAACCTGCTGGACGAGGTGCGCCGCAACTATCCCGACCTTGTGGCACAGCGCTACAAGCTGGATGCCGAAACGCTGGCGCTGCCGCCCTATGAGCTGCTGGAGGCCATCGGCCGCAAGCGCGGGCTGCTGGTGCGCGGCGGCGAGGTGAACACCGAGCGCTGCGCTATCATGCTGGTGGACGAGTTCCGCGCCTGCAAGTGGGGTCGCATCTCTTTGGAACGTCCGCCGCAGCGAGATGATCTGACCGACTTTGCCGGGGAGGACGAGGAATGAAGCGCCGCTCGGACGAGGAAATCTCGGCTCCGCTGTACGCCTTTGACGCCGAGGTGCGCAGCCAGTACGGCTGCTTTGCCGGTGTGGACGAGGCCGGGCGCGGCCCGCTTTGCGGCCCTGTGTGCGTAGCGGCCTGTATTCTGGACCCGGAAAACCCGGTGTACGGCATCAACGATTCTAAAAAGCTGACCGAAAAAAAGCGCGAGGCGCTGTTTGACGAGATCTGCGAAAAAGCGCTGGCCTACCGCATCGTCTTTGTGGGGCCGGAGGTCATCGACCGGGAAAATATCCTGAACGCCACCATGGGCGGGATGCAGCAGGCGGTGGAAGAGCTGGACATTGTGCCCAATCTGGTGCTGGTGGACGGCAACCGCACCCCCGCAGGCTTGCAGATCCCGGCACAGCCGGTGGTCAAGGGCGATGCCACCAGCGCCAGCATCGGCGCGGCCTCGGTGCTGGCCAAGGTCAGCCGAGACCGCTATATGCTGGAGCTGGACAAGCAGTATCCGCAGTATCAGCTGGCAAAGCATAAGGGCTACCCCACAAAGCTGCACTACGAGCTGATCGCGCAGTACGGCATTCAGCCGTTCTACCGTCGCAGCTTCCTTAAAAAGCAGGGCTACTGGCCGGAGAGCGGCAAATGAACCGCGCCGAGACCGGCCGCAGGGGAGAGGCTGCCGCTGCCCGCTGGTATCAGAAGCAGGGCGCGCAGCTGCTGGCGCATAACTATCATACCCGCATGGGAGAGCTGGATCTTGTGCTGCGGGAGCCGGACGGCACCATCGTCATCTGCGAGGTAAAGACCCGCAGCCAAGGGATGCTGCAGCGCCCCGCTGCCGCCGTAGACCCGGCCAAGCAGCACCGGCTGATCTGCGCTGCACAAAGGTATTTGCAGCAGACCGGCCAAAGCGAAGAACCGGTGCGTTTTGACGTTGCAGAGGTAGTTCCTCTTGACAGCGGGCGCTGGATGGTACATATTATAAAGGGTGCCTTTCTCTGCGAGACCTAAGGCAGAAACCGTGGCACCGGTGGGAAGTATGCGGCAAAACGAGGGTTTTGCCGTAAAACCGGGAACGTGCCCGGCACGTTCCGTGGCGAAAAGGAGCGATGACCATGCAGTTTTTCAGTACCAGAGATCAGAACCGCAAAGTAACTTCTTCTCAGGCAATTGCACAGGGGCTGTCCGATGAGGGCGGTCTGTTTGTGCCGAAAAGTTTTCCGCAGGTGGATGTAAAAGCCCTGTGCGGGCTGGACTACCCCGCGCTGGCAGCCGCTGTTGTGCGGGAGTACCTGACCGATTACGACCCCACCTTCCTGACCGAGGCCACCCGCAGCACCTATGGCGCTGCTTTCGGCGGCAAGGCAGGCTATCTTGCCCCGGTGGAAGGGGACACCTATGCCCTGGAGCTGTGGCACGGCCCGACCTGCGCCTTTAAAGATTACGCCCTGCAGCTGATGCCGAAGCTGCTGGTGGAGGCCAAAAAGAATCTGGGCCGCACCGAAAAGACCCTGATCCTTGTAGCCACCAGCGGCGATACCGGCAAGGCTGCGCTGGACGGCTACCATGATATCCCCGGTGTGGAGATCGCCGTATTCTACCCCACCGGCGGCACCAGCGAGATCCAGCGTTTGCAGATGGCAACGCAGGAGGGCGCTAACGTTGCTGTTTACGCCGTGCGCGGCAACTTTGACGATGCCCAGACCGGCGTAAAGAAGGTGTTCGGCGATAAGGCCATCGCTGCCGAACTGGAAAAGCGGAACATCCGTCTTTCCAGCGCCAACTCCATCAACTGGGGCCGTCTTGTGCCGCAGATCGTCTACTACTTTGCCGCCTACGCCCAGCTGCTCAAAGCCGGCAAGATCACCTTTGGCGTCGAGGTGGACTTCTGTGTGCCCACCGGCAACTTCGGCGATATCCTCGCAGGTTATTACGCAAAGCAGATGGGTCTGCCCGTGGGCAAGCTGGTCTGCGCCTCCAACGAGAATAACGTGCTGACCGATTTCCTCACCACCGGTACTTACACCGCAAAGCGGGAGTTCTTCAAGACCACCTCGCCCAGCATGGACATTCTGGTGTCCTCCAATCTGGAGCGTCTGCTGTACCATGTGACCGGCAGCGATGCCGAGGTGGCGGGCTTTATGCAGCAGCTGGCTGCTACCGGCAGCTACACCGTCCGTCCCGAGACGCTGGCAGCTATTCAGCAGACCTTCTCCTGCGGTTGGAGCAGCGAGGCCGAGGTGGCAGGGGAGATCCGTTCCCGCTACGAAAAGAACGGCTACCTGTGCGATACCCATACCGCCGTGGCCTTCCATGTGGCTGCACAGAAAAAGCGGCAGGGCGTGCCCATGGTGGTGCTTTCCACCGCATCGCCCTTCAAGTTCCCCCGCAGCGTGCTGAGCGCACTGGGCAAAACCGCCCCGGAAAACGATTTTGAAGCCATGCAGCAGCTGGAGACTGCCACCGGCCACGCCGCACCGGCAAGCCTTGCCGCTCTGCGCAGCAAGCCGGAGCGCTTTGATACCGTCATTGCCCCGGCACAGATCGCTGAGGTGGCGCTGGGCTATCAGGCATAAGCTTCTGCGGACAGACAGAACAGGAGTAAACAGACTATGGCACTTTTTGTGCTTGGCGACCCCCATCTTTCTCTGGGCGCATCCAAGCCGATGGATATCTTCCCCGGCTGGAACGATTATGTGGACAGGCTGGAGAAAAACTGGCGCAAGCTCATCACCCCGCAGGACACCATCGTGCTGGCAGGGGATATCAGCTGGGCCATGCGCCTGACCGATACCCGCAAGGATTTTGCCTTTTTGCAGCAGCTGCCCGGGCAGAAGATCATCATGAAGGGCAACCACGATTACTGGTGGTCCACCGCCAACAAGATGAACGCCTACCTCAAGGCCGAGGGCTTTGATACCCTGCACATCCTGCACAACAATTCTTACAGCGTGGAGGGGTACGCCATCTGCGGCACCCGCGGCTGGCTGTTCGATGTGGGCGAGCCCCACGACGAAAAGGTGATGAACCGCGAGATCGGACGCCTGCGCATGAGTTTGCAGGCTGCGGAGCCCGGGCTGGAAAAGCTGGTGTTCCTGCACTATCCGCCGGTCTACACCGGCACCAGCGCCCCGGAGATCGTGGCCACCCTGAAGGAGTACGGCATCAAGACCTGCTTCTACGGGCATCTGCACGGCAACGCCATCCGGTTTGCCGTACAGGGCGAGGTGGATGGCATCCGGTACAAGCTGGTAAGTGCCGACGGCCTGCGTTTCTGCCCATACCGTATCAATTAACGGCGATAGAAAAGGGCAAAAACGACAAAATTTAAAAATTTGGTATGGCAATTGTGTCCAGAGCGTGCTATAATAAGTTTTGACGCGATTGTTGCACCCAATTGAGCGCGCGCGTCCCCGCATTCCGTGTGCATACAGCAAGGACGTGGTGCGCGGTTGCTCCGGGCAAAAACTTCCTGCCCTGAGCAATAGAATATTTGAGTGGAGGATAAACAAATGAATCTCATCAAGTGTGAAAAGCTCGAGAAGAGCATGGCAGAACTGCAGTTCTCCATCGATGCAGAGGCCTTCAAGAAGGCCGTTGCCGATGTTTTCAAAAAAGAGGGCAAGAAGTACCCTGTGCAGGGCTTCCGCAAGGGCAAGGCTCCCAAGGCTCTGATTGAGAAGATGTACGGCGCAGATGTCTTTACCTACGACGCCATCAACGAGCTGTTCCCGGAGGCTTTTGAGGCTGCCGCTAAGGAAGCCGGCGTGGAGCCCGTGGGCCGTCCTGAGGTCAGCGTGGATTCTGCCAGCGAGGCAGAGGGCGCTACCCTGACCGTTAAGGTCGCCGTGAAGCCCGAGGTCAAGGTTGGCAGCTACAACGGTCTGACCGTGGAAAAGACTGTCCATACTGTTACCGACGAGGCTGTGGACGCTGAGCTGAAGCGTGTGCAGGAGCGCAACGCCCGTGAGCTGACCCGTGAGGGCGCTGCTCAGAATGGCGATATCGCTGATATCGACTTCGAGGGCTTTGTGGACGGTGTTGCATTCGAGGGCGGCAAGGCTGAGCACTACAACCTGACTCTGGGCAGCGGCAGCTTCATCCCCGGCTTTGAGGAGCAGGTCGTTGGCCACTCTGCCGGCGAGGAGTTCGACGTGAACGTCACCTTCCCCACCGAGTATCAGGCTGCCGAGCTGGCTGGCAAGGCTGCTGTCTTTAAGATCAAGCTGCACGAGGTCAAGTACAAGGAGCTGCCCGCTCTGGATGACGAGCTGGCAAAGGACTGCTCCGAGTACGACACTCTGGACGAGTTCAAGGCTTCCATCCGCAAGAACAACCAGGAGCAGCTGGACAAGCAGGATGATCTGGCTGTCGAGAATGCTCTGGTCGATCAGGTCATCGAGAGCATGGAGGGCGAGATCCCTCAGGCTATGTACGATGTCCGCATGGACGAGATGGTCAACGACTTTGCTTTCCGTGTGGAGCAGCAGGGTTTGCGTCTGGAGGACTACCTGAAGTATATGGGTCAGTCCATGGAGCAGTTCCGCGCCGCTTTCATGCCGCAGGCTGAGAAGCAGGTCAAGATCGGTCTGGCTCTGGAGGCTGTTGCCGCTGCTGAGCACATCGAGGCTTCCGAGGACGAGATTAATGCCGAAATCAAGCGCATTGCTGACCAGTACAAGATGGAAGAGGACAAGGTTCGTGAGCTGATCAACCTCGAGGATCTGAAGCAGGATCTGGCTCGCACCAAGGCCATCGACTTCATCAAGAGCCACGCCAATATCGTGGAGAAGCCCGCAGAGGCTGAGAAGGCTGCTGACGCTGAGTAATCAGTGCCGGGCCCTGTAAAACGCCGCAGGCGTTTTATCAAAGGTTGTTAAAATTGACCGGTACGGCTGAACTTTACAGGGAACCCGTATCGGTCAATTTTGCCAATAAACTTAAACCATTTCAGGAGGCGAACTTTATGAGTTTTGTTCCTTACGTTGTCGAGCAGTCGGCGCACGGAGAGCGTTCCTATGATATTTTCTCTCGTCTGCTGAACGATCGCATCATCGTGCTGAGCGAGGATGTCAACGATACCACCGCAAGCCTTGTGGTGGCGCAGCTGCTGTATCTGGAAGGGCAGGACCCGGATAAGGACATCAGCCTGTATATCAACAGCCCCGGCGGTTCCATCAGCGCCGGTATGGCCATTCATGACACCATGCAGTATATCAAGTGCGATGTTTCCACCATCTGCATGGGCATGGCGGCCTCTATGGGCGCATTTCTGCTGGCAAGCGGCACCAAGGGCAAGCGTTTTGCCCTGCCCAACGCCGAGATCATGATCCACCAGCCGCTGATCGGCGGTCAGGGCGGCGGCCTTTCCGGCCAGACCACGGATATCAAGATCCATGCCGAGCACATGGTCTATATCCGCGATAAGATGAACCGGATGCTCAGCGAGTACACCGGCCAGCCGCTGGAAAAGATCCAGCAGGACACCGAGCGCGACAACTACCTTACCGCGCAGCAGGCAAAGGAATACGGCCTGATCGATGAGGTCATTGCCCACCGGTAAACCGCTATAATCTATCCAGGATAAGGAAAAACAGCTATGGCAAATAACAATTCCGGCAAAAACGAAAAAGATCTGGTTTGCAGCTTTTGCGGCAAGCATCAGGACGAAGTGGAGCGCATGATCATCGGCCCCGGGGTCAATATCTGCAGCGAGTGCATCGGCCTGTGCCACGATCTGCTCTCTGACAAGCCGGATCAGCCCAAAAGCGCCCGTCCGGCTCGCGGCAGCGCAAGCCGCGCCCATGTCCAGCCCGCTGCCGCAGATCTGGATATCAACATCATGACCCCGGCCGAGATCAAGGAAGGTTTGGATCAGTATGTCATTGGTCAGGACGAGGCAAAGCGTGTGCTGTCCGTTTCGGTCTACAACCACTATAAGCGCATCCTCAGCGGCAAGGGCGGCGACGTGGAGCTGCAAAAGTCCAACGTGCTGCTGCTGGGTCCCTCCGGCGTGGGCAAGACCCTGCTGGCGCAGACACTGGCCAAGATGCTGGGGGTGCCCTTCGCCATTGCGGATGCCACCACCCTTACCGAGGCCGGTTATGTGGGCGAGGACGTGGAGAACATTCTGCTCAAGCTGATCCAGGCGGCAGATTTTGATGTGCAGAAGGCACAGATCGGCATCATCTACATTGATGAGATCGACAAGATCACCCGCAAGAGCGAAAACCCCTCCATCACCCGCGATGTGGGCGGCGAGGGCGTACAGCAGGCACTGCTGAAGATCTTGGAGGGCACTGTCAGCAACGTGCCGCCGCAGGGCGGCCGCAAACACCCGCAGCAGGAGTTCATCCAGATCGACACCACCAACATCCTGTTCATCTGCGGCGGTGCCTTTGATGGTCTGGACAAGTATATCCTGCGCCGCACCGATAAGTCCGCGCTGGGCTTCGGCAGTGCGCTGAAGGATAACTCCACCGAGGCTGAGCGCGCATTGCTGCGCAAGGTAGAGCCCCACGATCTGGTCAAGTTCGGCCTGATCCCGGAGCTGATCGGCCGTCTGCCGGTCATCACCGTGCTGGATGATCTGGACGAGGATGCACTGGTGCGCGTGCTCAAGGAGCCCCGCAACAGTCTGGTCAAGCAGTATAAAGAGCTGCTGGGCATGGATAACGTGGAGCTTACCTTCACGGACGAAGCCCTGCACGCCATTGCCCGCAAGACCATCGAGCGCAAGACCGGTGCCCGTGGTCTGCGCAGCGTGATGGAAAGCATTCTGCTGCCCATCATGTATGAGGTACCCAGCGATGCCACCATTATCCGCGTGACCGTGGACGAGGACACCGTGGAGGGCGGCGAGGCACATCTGGAATACGGTGCCGTGCGCAAACGCTATAAAAATCAGGCCGCTCTCAGCTGACGGCATCGTCGCACAGCAGGGGAGTGTACCTGCCTAAAAGCCCTGTTTCGAAAGCTTTTTGCTTTTGGCAGGGCTTTTTGCTTTCAAATTCTTGTTTCTGACAGGAAAATGTACTATAATAATAAAATGTGGATCGTGTGGCATGTGCTCTCTGGCAGGGGCATACCGCAAAAGACGAGCCATAGTATTGGGTAACAGGAAGAGTACTATAAAGGAGTGTGTTTTCAATGGCAAATTATCACGAGATGGATCGCGCTGCGCTGACCGCTGAAAAGGCAGCGCTGGAACAGGCTTATAAAGAGTTTCAGGCAAAGGGTCTGAAGCTGAACATGGCACGCGGCAAGCCCGGCCCCCACCAGATGGATCTGGCAATGGATCTGCTGAAGATGACCGATTACACCACGGATGCAGGCACCGATGCCCGCAACTACGGCGAGCTGGAGGGTCTGAGCGAGGCACGCGCCCTGTTTGCAGATGTGTTCGGCGTAAAGCCCAACGAGGTGTTCGTGGGCGGTAACTCCAGCCTGCAGCTGATGTATAACCTCATCAACATCGGCTATGTGTTCGGCTTCCCGGAGTCTCCCTGCCCCTGGTCTCAGGTAGAGAAGCGCAAGTTCCTCTGCCCGGTGCCCGGCTATGACCGTCACTTTGCTATCACCGAGGAGTTCGGCTTTGAGCTCATCAGCGTGCCCATGACCCCCAACGGCCCCGATATGGACGTTGTGGAAAAGCTGGTGGCTGAGGACGATACCATCAAGGGTATCTGGTGCGTGCCGCAGTACTCCAACCCCGATGGCTACACTTACAGCGATGAGACCATCGAGCGCTTTGCCAAGATGAAGACCGCCGCCCCGGATTTCAAGATCTTCTGGGATGAGGCCTACATCGTCCACCACCTGACCGAGGAGATCATTGAGACCCCCGTTCTGCTGAACGTGAGCAAGAAGTATGGCACGCAGGATCGCGTGTTTATGTTCACCTCCACCAGCAAGATCACCTTCCCGGGTGCCGGTGTTTCTGCCATTGCATGCAGCGACAACAGCATGAAGTATATGTGCAAGCGCTTTTCTGTGATGATCATCAGCTACGATAAGATGAACCAGCTGCGCCACGTCCGCTTCCTGAAGAACAAGGAGGGCGTTCTGGCACACATGGCAAAGCACCGCCGCCGTCTGGTGCCCTGCTTCGATGCCGTCAAGACCGCCTTTGCCGCCAACCTGACCCCCTGCGGCGATATTGCCCACTGGACCAACCCCAAGGGCGGCTACTTCATCAGCTTGTATGTCATGCCCGGCTGCGCTAAGCGCGTGGCGGAACTGTGCAAGAACGCAGGTCTGGTGCTGACCGGTGCAGGCTCTGCCTATCCGTACCACAAGGATCCGCAGGACTCTCATCTGCGCATCGCCCCCACTTACCCCAGTTTGGACGAGGTGGAGACCGCTTCCGAACTGCTGTGCGTCTGCGTGCGTCTGGCTGTTGTGGAAAAGCTGCTGGCTGATATGGCCTAAGGCTTAAAATAATTTGTATATTCTCCTCTGCGGGGCTCTTTGCAGGGCTGGCAGGGGAGTTTTATCACAGAAAGGTCGGCACGACGGCTGCTCTGTGAGGAGAGGAACCGTCGGCAAAACTTGCGGTTCACAACAAAAACGGCTGCGGCTGCACAGCCGCCGCTTTTGGAGGTTCCCGACTTATGAAAACAAAAGGCAAAGCATGGCAGCTGGTCGTTACCGCGCTGCTGATCGTTGTGTTTGTCTACACCGCCTTTTTTGGCGTGGCGGCAAAATACGGCGATGTGACCACCACCTACATCAAGGGTGCAAAGGATATCCGCTTTGGTGTGGATATCAAGGGCGGCGTCAACGTCACCTTTGTGCCCTCGGATGGCTACGATGCAACGGACGAGCAGCTGGATGCCGCCCGTCTGGTCATCGAGAACCGTCTGGTCGCGTTGAACGTGACCGACTACGAGCTGTATGTGGACAACAACTCCGACAGCCTGATCCTGGAGTTTCCGTGGCAGTCCGGCGAGACGGATTTTGACCCCGAGTCTGCCATTCAGGAGATCGGCACCACCGCCTACCTGACCTTCCGCGAGGGTGCCAGCAAAGACGGCGAACTGATCCTTGACGGCTCCATGGTCGAAAGCGCTTCGGCACAGTACGGTGCTGTGAGCAACGGCGGCAGCTCCGAATATTACGTTGCCCTCAAGTTCACCACCGAGGGTGCCAAGGCCTTTGGCGATGCCACCACCAAGCTGGCCGCCGATAAGGGCAGCATCAGCATCTGGCTGGACGACGAGAACGTGAGCACCGCCACCGTCAACACCGCCATTACCGACGGACAGGCTATCATCACCAGCTCGGCGTCCAATCCCTTTACGCAGGATGCAGTGGTCAAGATGGCACGCCAGATCAACTCCGGTGCACTGCCCTTTGCGCTGAGCGTAGACAGCTACTCCACCGTAAGCCCCAGTCTGGGCGAAAACAGCCTTGGCGCCATGGTGCTGGCCGGCCTGATCGCCTTTGCCCTCATCGTGGTGTTCATGACGGTGCTGTACCGTCTGCCGGGCTTTCTGGCCTGCATCGCGCTGGCCGGTCAGGTGGCGGCTACGCTGGCCTTTGTGTCCGGCTACTTCCCGGTGTTTGAAAGCTTTACCCTGACTTTGCCCGGCATCGCAGGTATCATTCTGGCCATCGGCATGGGCGTGGATGCCAACGTCATCACCGCCGAGCGCATCAAGGAGGAGCTGAAAAACGGCAAATCTCTGGACGGCGCACTGAAAAGCGGCTTTGCCCGCGGCCTGACCCCTATCATTGACGGCAACGTGACCATCGTCATTGTGGCCATCGTGCTCATGGGTGCCTTCGGCCCCTCGGATGGCCTGTTTGCCAAGGCGCTGCACTTTGTATTCTTTGCCTTCGGCCCCTCTACCGCAGGCACCATCTACGCCTTCGGTTATACGCTGCTCACCGGCGTGCTGCTGAACTTTGTGTTCGGTGTGTTCGCTACCCGTGTCATGATCCGCGGCGCAGCCGCCATCAAGGCACTGCGCAATCCGTGGCTCTACGGCGCTGCAAAGCCCGGGCAGGAGAAGGCAGAAAAGAAGCCGGTGGATTTCGTATCCCTGCGAAAAAAGTTCCTGACCTTCTCCGCCTGCCTGATGGCAGTCATCCTGCTGTGCGCCGCAGTGTTCGGTGTGCATCTGGATACTGAGTTCACCGGCGGTGCCATGATCACCCTGTCCTACGAGGGAAGCTTTGACCAGTCCGCAGTGCAAAAGACCGCTGCTGCGGCGCTGGAAAACACCGGTCTGACCCTGCAGACCGGCGAGAATGTGGCCACCGGCGACCAGACCCTGAAGATCTCCATGCCCGGCACCGAGACCGTGACCACTGAGCAGGTGGAGAACCTGCTGGATTCCTTGAATGAGAACTACCCGGACAACCAGTTTGCCCAGCTGTCTCTGAGCAATGTCAGCGCGGCCATGGGCACCAAGTTCCTGCAGAAGAGCCTAGTGGCTGTGGTGTTTGCACTGGTGCTCATTCTGCTTTATATCGCCCTGCGCTTCAAGAACATCGGCGGTCTGACCGGCGGTATGATGGCAGTGCTGGCGCTGGTCAACGACCTGATGGTGGTGTTTGGCACCTTTGTGCTGCTGCGCACCGCACTGGACGGCAACTTTATTGCCGCCATGCTTACCATCCTTGGCTATTCCATCAACGATACCGTTGTGGTGTACGACCGCATCCGCGAGAACCGCACCCTTGTGGGCAAAAAGGGCAGCTTTGAGGAACTGGTCAACCAGTCGGTCAACCAGTCTGCCCGCCGTACCCTGATCACCACCATTACCACCGTGATGGCACTGGGCGTCATGTGTATCGTGGCAAAGCTCTACGGTCTGGACAGCATCTTTACCTTTGCATTCCCGCTGATGATGGGTATGATCAGCGGTGTGTACACCTCTCTGTGCGTTTCCACCTCGGCATGGGTGCTGTGGAGCGAGCGCAGCAAAAAGAAAAACTGAGGCGGAGGAACAAAAGATGAAGTGCCCTTATTGCGGTGCGGAGGAATCCAAGGTGATCGACTCCCGCCCTACGGAAGATAACGAGCGCATCCGCCGCCGCCGCGAGTGCCTGAACTGCCACATGCGCTTTACCACCTACGAGGTGGTGGAAACAGTGCCGCTGGTGGTCATCAAAAAGGATAACTCCCGCGAACCCTTTGACCGGCAGAAGCTGTTCAACGCCATGCTGCGCGCCTGCGCCAAGCGTCCCGTCAGCTACGAAACGCTGGAACGTGCCGTCAGCAGCATTGAGCAGGCTTTGTTCAGCTCCTACGACCGCGAGATTCCCAGTGTGCGCATCGGCGAGCTGACCATGGAGGAACTGAAAAAGATCGACGAGGTGGCCTATATCCGCTTTGCCTCGGTCTACCGCCAGTTTGCGGACGTGGAAAGCTTCCTTGACGAACTGAAAAAGCTTGTGGGCGACCGCAAGGAAAATCAGTAAACTATAACTTAAAAAGGACACTGCACGAAACACTGTGCAGTGTCCTTTTTTGCTCATCTTATACCAGCCGCCGGGCAAGCCACTCCAGCCGCTCCACCTCTACCTGTGCGCGGCGCAGTTCGCCCAGTGCCTCCTCTGCGGCCTGCTGCTCAAGGTATCCGTCTGCCGCCCGCAGCGCGGCTTCCAGTTCCGTGTAGTCGGCCGTGCGCAGCAGATGGCTCATAGTCTCCCGCATGGTGTCGCACAGCTCTGCACCCTCGACAAGCGCCTGCCGCGCGGTGGGGAAGTCCTTCTGCCGTACAGCCTCAAGGGCACAGTCCAAATCGGCTGAAATATCCTGCGCAAAGCCCTGCACCCGTCCGCTGCTGTAAAGGGATACTGCCAGCAGCGCGGCCACAATCAGGATACACGCATAGATCCGCTTCATCGCTTTCCTCCCGGCTGGCGGCCTTCCTTTTTCAGCAGAAAATAGTCCTCGGTCTCGTTGCCGATAAGCAGTAAGATCTCCTGTGGCAGCACCGTGTTTGCCGTGGCGGTGCGTTCCAGCCACGCACGATCTTTGCCGCACCAGTGCAGATTATCCTCCAATATCTGTCCGTCCAGCACAAAAGGGATGGTGGCCTGTGTCTGCTGTACTTTCAACTGTAAATCGGAGAGGGTGACTGCTTCCTGCTCCGGGCGCAGCGCCGCCGACAGTGTGCCGTTTGTTTCAATTACGGCGTAGGATACCCTGCGCGGGTCGAAGATATCCTTGCCGCGCAGCGCCTCCATCAGGTCGGCGGTGGTCAGCCGCAGCATCCGCAAAGCGTTCTGGTCGATTTTTCCGTCCAGAATGACCGTTTTGGGACGCCCGGAAAGAAAATTGAAGAATTTCTGGCTGCGGAAGCTCACTACGGAACCCAGCAGCTCCAGCGCCGCAATAAGAAACAGCGGGATGAGGCTGGCGGTGATGGGCACATCCTCCGATTCAATGGAGATGGACGCCAGATTGGAAATCAGGATGGTGGATACTAGCTCCTCCGGCTGTAACTCTCCCAGCTGACGCTTGCCCATCAGCCGCATGGCAAACAAAACGCAGAGATATAGGATAACGGTGCGGCAAAGAAGCAGTTTCATGCACAAACCCTCCCGGTGCGGTGTGCGCGGCGTATTCCGCTGCGGCAAAGCGGGCATACTGCACACACAAAGGAGTGATGGATGTGCAGCAGCTTTCGCAAAGCCTTGCAGAAAATCTGTCCGCGCTTGATGCTAGGTTTGGCAAATCGGCAGATTATTATGCGAAGCAAATCGTTTTGTACGGCTGCCCGGGGTGCATCGTAATGTTTGACGGCATGGCGAGCTTGGATTCGCTCTGGGAGCTATTACTGGACGCCGCCGGGCGGCAGTCTGTTTCTGTCCGGCTTACTGGTACGCAAGCCTATGCGCATATCCTGCACGGCTCGGCGTTTCCAGCCGAGAGCACCCCGGTGCAGGATATGCCGCAGCTTGTAGCGCGGCTGACGGCGGGCATGGCGGTGCTGCTTTTAGAGGGCTGCAGCAGCGGCATCGTTTTTTCGGTACAGGGGCTCAAATTCCGCTCCGTGGAAGAGCCATCCGCCGAGGGCAACCTGCGCGGCAGCAGGGAAGGCTTTACCGACCTTCTGCGGGTGAATCTGAGCCTTCTGCGCCGCCTTGTCCGCACCGATACCCTTGTGCAGGAGGCCGCACAGGCGCACACTTGCTGCAATACCGAGTACGCTCTTTGCTACTGCAAGGACCGTGCCGACCCCGCCATGGTGCGCCGGGTGCGCGCCATTCTGCAAAGCGCACGGCCGGAGCTGCTGCTGGATTCCAGTTATTTCGTGCCGTGGTTGCTGCCCGGCAAGGCGCGGCTGTTCACCCCGGTACACTACACCGAGCGCCCGGCGGTCGCCGCCGCGAAGCTCTGCGAGGGAAAGCTGGTAATTTTGGTCAACGGCAGCCCCTCGGCGCTGGTACTGCCCGCTTTGTTCAGCGAGCAGTTCGAGTGTCTGGACGATTACGCCTCTACGGCGGCGTTCTCCTCTTTTTTGCGGGTGCTGAAATATTTTTCCTTCTACCTTACGGTGTTCTTACCGGGGGCCTTTGTGTGCGTGGCGGTGTATCTGCCGGAGCTGCTGCCCCCGCAGCTTCTGTACAAGATCGAAGCAGCCGAAAAGGCCACCCCGCTGCCCCTGTTTGCCGAGATGCTGCTGGTGATCCTGATCTTAGAGATCATCCGGGAGGCAGGGCTGCGGATGCCGCAGTCACTGGGGCACTCGGTCAGTCTGGTGTCGGCGCTCATCATTGGCGATGCCGCCATTGCCACCGGACTTATGAGCACCCCGGTCATCTTTGTGGCCAGCATCACGGCCATTGCAGTCTTTGTCACCCCGGGTCTGTACGAGCCTGCCACCCTGCTGCGCATCGGCACGGTGCTGCTGGCGGGGCTTGCCGGGCCGGTGGGACTTGCCGCAGCATTTTTCGGCTTTCTGCTCAGCATCGTCAGCACCGAAGCACTGGGTGTGCCGTATCTTGTGCCGCACCCGTTCCCGCAGCAGCCGCTTTCCGAGGACGGCGTTCTGCGCCGCAACTACCGACAGCTGTCCCGGCGCGGGTTCAATATCTGGCAAAAGCGGGAGAGGGGGAAACGGCGGTCATGAAGCAGCAAACAGAACGTTTTACCCCGGCGGCGCTGACGCTCAGCGTGGTCACCACAGCATTGGCAGACGGCATCCCGCAAAGCGTTCCGGTGCGCTGGGCGCTGTGGCTGGGCGCAGTCAGCGCGGTGTGCCTGTGCATCCTTTCGGCACTGACAGCGGCGGCTTTGCAGGGCAAAACGCCCTCCCTTGCGGTGCGGCTGGCACTGACAGCCGGGCTTTTTATGGAGCTGATGCACACCTTCGTGCAGGCACAAGGGCTGTGCACGGCAGAGTTTTCCTCCATGGCGCTGCTGGGCTTTCTGCCGCTGCTGCTTTGGGCGGGGTGGTGCATCCCTCCCGCAAGCTGGAACGCTTCGGCACGGGTGCTGTGGTGGTTTGCCGCTGTGGGCGGCTTGGTCTGCCTGCTGGGGCTTGCAGGGCAGCTGCACTGGTACCGGCTGTTTACCCCGGCACAGCCGACCGCAGCAAACTGGGGCGTACCGGTCTACGCTGAATATTTTGCAGGAGCACTTCTGTGTAGTGCGCGGTCTGCTCGCCGCACGGTCTGGCTGCCGGTATGGGGCTTTGCGGTGCAGGCTGCGGCTTTGCTGGGCAGTGCTTTGCTGTTTGGCAGCGGAACCTACCCCCGGCTGGAGCTGCTGCGGGTGTGGAGCAGCGGAAGCTTTTCCCGCATGGATGCGCTGCTTTTGCTGCTGTGGCTGCTGTGCATTGTCTACCGGGCAGCCATGCTGTGTGCCGCTATCCGCTTGCTCTGGCAGCAGCCGGAAGCGGAGGTGCAGCCATGAGAAAACAGAAATCTTACAAGCCGCTGCTGTATTTGCTGCTGACAGGATGGTGCCTTTTATTCCTGCGCTGCGAAAGCACCGAGAAAAGCATGGTGCGGGCGGTATATCTGGCACAGACAGGGCAGGGGTATCAGGCAGGGCTGCTCTATCAGGCACCGCAGGCCGCCGCCGATGCCGCCGAGGCCTCTGCCGCGTTACAGTTTGTGCAGGCAGAGGGGCAAACGATGGAACAGGCACTGGCTGGGGCAGAGCAGGCACTGCCCCAAACCGCAAGCTACCGCTTGTGTGATTATCTGCTGCTGCCAAAAGCGGAAGAGCCATTACTAACAGAGTACGAGCAGCTGGTGCTGCGGCGCGGCTGCGGACGCACAGCCGCAAGACTGCTTTGCGCAGAAGGAGAGACAGGCCACCTTGCCACACGGGCCGCCCTGCCGGATGCTCTGATGGCACAAATAAAGGCCGCAGCACCCACCGCACCCCGGCTGTATCAGCATACAGAGCCGGGGCTTCTGCCCATTCTCCGGTGGAGCGCGGAAGAGGTGACGATACAGGAGGGCGGTGTTCTGCACACCGTAGCGGGCGATACGCCCTTGTCCTCGGAGCAGGCCGAGGTCTACCGGCTGCTTACCGGGCAGGGCGGCACCCGGCAGCTCTGGCTGGAAGGGGAGCGCATCGGTATCCGGCGCTGCATCGTTTCGGTCACCCTGCAAAAGGGGCAGGTGCTTGTGCGGCTGGACTGTCAACGCGCTGCCCATAGCCCGCTGCCCACGCAGGCGCAGCAGCAACAGCTGGCGGCGCAGTGCACCGTACTTTTGCAAAGCTGCTGGCAGCAGGGCGTGGATGTGCTGCACCTGCAAGCCCGGGAAGCGCTGCGGAGCGGCAGCGGCGCAAGCTTTGACCCAACAAAAAACGCCTGCCCGCAATGGCGGACAGACGTGCATTTCATGCTGTATTAAGAGGCGGTAGGAAAGGTGACAGTGATGGTGGTGCCAACGTCTACCTGACTTTCCAGCTTGATGCGGGCGTTGTGGATGCGGGCAATGTGCTTGACGATGGCAAGCCCAAGTCCGGTGCCACCGGTGGCCTTGCTGCGGCTCTTGTCCACCCGGTAAAAGCGCTCGAACACGCTGGACTGCGCTTCCCGCGGGATGCCGATGCCGTTATCGGTCACAGTCAGGGAGCAATGCCCGTCCCGGCTGCAGGCGGTAATGATCTGTACCTTGCCGCCCGGGCGGTTGTAGCGGATGGCGTTATCACACAGGTTCTGGCACAGTTCATCCAGCAGCGCGCGGCTGCCCAGCACCGGGGCGCTCTCGCCCAGATAGGTCAGGGAGATATACGCGCGGCGGGCGTTCAGTTTCTGGCGCTCCACGCACTCCTTGGCAACCTCCAAAAGGTCTACCGTTTCCATTACGGGGGTGTCCCCGGTCTCACTTACGGTGTCCAGCTTAGAAAGCTGCAAAATGTCGTTGACCAGCTGGATCATGCGGGTGGCCTCGCTGTGGATCTTGCGGCCGAAATCCGGCACATCCTCCGGCTTTGCAATGCCGGTCTCGATCAACTCTGCATAGCCGGAAATGCTGGTCAGCGGTGTCTTGAGCTCATGGCTGACATTGGCGGTAAACTCCTGCCGCATTTTCTCGTTGTTTTCCCGCAGAATGCGGTCGGAGTGGATGCTCTCTGCAAAGGGAATCAGTTCCCGGTAGGGCACATTTTCCTGAATGTGATCCAGATCCTCAGTCATGTTCAGCACCGGCTGTACCAGTGCTTTGGTCAGCAGGGCGGCCAGCACCGCAGCAGCCAACATCAGTGCCACGCAGCTCAGCACGATGGCCGGGATGGTGGCATCGTAGATGGACCACACGGTCTCGGCGTCCTGTGCCACGCGCAGCACATCCCCGCCGGAAAGCCGGAGCGCATAGTAATAGGTTTCGTAGCCCATGGTCTGAGAATCGCGGATGTCCCGGCCCTCGCCGTTTGCAATGGCATCGCGGATCTCCGGGCGGGTCAGATGGTTCTCCATGGGCTGGTCGGTGGCAGATTCAAACAGCACGCAGCCGTCCTGACTGATCAGCGTCACGCGCAGATCATCGGTCACAAAGGCGCTCAGCTGCGCGGGGTCTCCGGTCTGCTCGTACCCGGCGCGCACAAGGTCGGTCTCGCGCTCCAAAGCCGACCATGCCTGCGCCGTAAAGGCTTTATGGAATACAAAAATGCACAGCGCTGCGGTGAATATAAGCCCCAGAAAGCCCATCAGGAACAAACGGTAGCTGATCTTTTCTTCCATGCTGCGCAGCTTCATTCTTCTTCGGCCTCCTCATCGGTCAGCTTGTAGCCCACCTTGCGCACAGTGCAGATGTAACGCCCCGCATCGCCCAGCTTTTTGCGCAGGGTGCGGATGTGCATATCCACGGTACGGCTCTCCACCGAGATGTCGGTACCCCACACCACCTGCAAAATGGTCTCGCGGGTCACTACCAGACTGGTGTTTTCCAGCAGCAGCCGCAGCAGGCAGTATTCTTTGTAGGTCAGCTCCACGGGGGTACTGTTTACCGTAACGCTGTGGCGGGCATTGTCCAGCTGAATTTCATGGAAAATCAGTACGTCCGGCCTTACCTCAGAGGCAAAGCGCCGCAGCGCTACACGCACCCGGCTGAGAAATTCCATAATGCCGAAGGGCTTTGCAATGTAATCATCCGCGCCGCAGTCCAGCCCGCGCACGGTGTCCAGCTCGCTGGATTTTGCAGTGACCATAATGATGGGCAGCTTACGCAGGGAAGGGGTGTTGCGCAGCTTTTTCAGGATGGAAAAGCCATCCTCGCCGGGCAGCATCACGTCTAAGATCACCAGCTCCGGCTCAGCGGCACGCATGGCCTGCCAGAAGGGCTCGGCGCTTTCAAAGCCCTGCACCTCGTAGCCGTTGGATTGCAGGGCGTACTGCTCCAGTTCGCGGATGGAAGCATCGTCCTCTACAATATAGATCATAACTCAGTTCTCCTCAGCAGTCTGTCCGTCCGGGAACAGATACCGCTCACGGTAGCGGCCCAGACGGCGGTGGAATTCTTCACTTTCCTTGGTGTCGTTGCCGTGGCGCAGGTCGTTCAGGTAGGCGTGGGTGTCAAAGCTGTCCTGTGCCACCTCGATCTGTGCAACCGCCACGTTGCTGCAATGGTCGCAAACACGCTCGTAGTTTGTCAGCAGATCATCCAGCACAAAGCCGTATTCAATGGAACAGCTGCCAGCCTGCAGGCGGGCGACGTGCCGCGCCTTAATGGCACGCACCAGCTCGTTGACCACGGCCTCCAACGGCTCAACCTTGGAAGCAAGGTGCAGATCCCCCTTGCGGAAGGCATCGGTGGTGCGGCTCAGGGTGTCCTGCACCGCATCCTCCAGCACCTGCAGCTCCTCCTGTGCATCCTTGGAGAAGTGAATCTCCTTCTGGTGCATCTCCTCGGCAGATTCCAGCAGGTTGACGGAATGGTCGCTGATGCGCTCAAAATCACTGATGGTGTGCAGCAGGGTGTTCACACTCTGGCTGTCGGTGTGGTTCAGTTCCCGGCCGGACAGCTTGACCAGATAGGTGCCCAGCGCGTCCTCGTACCGGTCCACCCGGCACTCCTCGTCCCGCACCTTCTGGGCAAGTTCATCGTTCCATTCGTGGGTCAGGCTCATGGCCTGTACCACGCCCACCCGGGCAAGCTCGGCCATTTCGGCGGTAGCGGCGCGGGCGCGCTCCACAGCTACGGCGGGGGTGTTCAGCAGACGGTCATCCAGCAGCGCAAACTCCTCTTTTTCCGGGGAATCGGGAATAGTCAGGATAGCCAGCTTTTCTAGCCCTGTGGCGAAGGGCAGCAGAATGACGGTGGCCAGGATGTTGAATACCGAGTGCACGATTGCAATGCCCCAGGCCTCGATGGTGGTATTCACAAAGGCAAAGTGGCAGACGGTGTTGAGCCCGTAGAATCCGAACAGGAAGATGGTCACACCGATGATGTTGAAGTACAGGTGCACCATAGCGGCCCGGCGGGCGTTCTTGTTGGCACCCACCGAGGACAGCAGTGCGGTCACACAGGTACCGATGTTCTGACCCATGATGATGGGGATGGCACTGCCGTAGGTGATGACACCGGTGGCGCTCAGTGCCTGCAGGATGCCCACGCTGGCGCTGGAGCTCTGGATGATGCCGGTGACCAGTGCGCCCACAAGAACGCCCAGCAGGGGGTTGGAGAAGCGGGTGAACAGGCTGGTGAACCATGCTTCGTTTTGCAGCGGCAGCACCGCGTTGGACATGGTGGTCATACCGGTCATCAGCACAGCAAAGCCGATGAGGATGGTGCCAACACCTTTTTTCTTCTCACTCTTACACATATACAGCAAAATGCCGATAAATGCAAGCACCGGGCTGAAAGAAGTGGGTTTGAGCAGCTGGATGAACAGGCTGTCGCCCTGCAAACCGGAAAGGCTCAAGATCCAGCTGGTCACGGTAGTGCCCACGTTGCTGCCCATGATCACGCCAATGGCCTGATGCAGCTCCATGATACCGCTGTTGACAAAGCCCACCACCATAACCGTGGTAGCGCTGGAGCTCTGGATCACGGCAGTCACACACAGACCCAGAAAAAAGCCCTTGAGGGGGTTATCGGTCAGTTTGCTGAGAATTTTCTGCAGCTGGCCGCCGGCCTGCTTTTCCAGCGCCTTGCCCATGATGTCCATACCGAACAAAAACAGGGCCAGACCTCCCAGCAGCGAAAAGACATTAAAAATGGTCATAAGTGTTTTCCTCACTTTTCTTGACGTGTTTTTCTCCTGTGCTTTAAGTATAGAAAAACAATGTAAAATCTGAAATCGCCGAAATGTAAAACCCATGTAAAGTAAGAAAAATGTAAAAATCCTGTGCACACGCTGCGATGCAGCGTCGGTTTCCAGAGGCGGGTACAAAAACAGCGCCCCGGGCGTTGTATTTGCCGCCGAATTTTATTATAATAGAAATATGAGTGCCCGCAGCACAGCGCGGCAAAAGGATACAGGAGGAACCAGGATGGGTACGTTCAATGTTTCGCTTAAAACGCTGACCGACCGCGTCAGCATGGAAGTGGTATACACCCCCCGGGCGCTGGATGAAATCAGCGTGGAGATCGCCGAGGTCAACCGCCCAGGTCTGTTTCTGGCGGGCTATTATGATTACTTTGATAAGCTCCGCCTGCAGATCATGGGTCTGGCAGAGATGAACTTTCTGTCCGGCCTGACGGCAGAAAAACGCTACGAGGCACTGGAGCAGCTGTTCCGGCAGCAGCCCCCGGCGGTCATCGTCTGCCGCAGCGAGGAGCTGGCGCCCTTCCCGGAGATGCAGGAGCTGGCGCAGAAGCACGCGGTTGCCCTGCTGCGTTCCAACGAGACTACCTGCACTTTGATGGGCAGCCTGATCAGCGTACTGAATCTGGAGCTTGCGCCCCGCATCACCCGGCACGGCGTGCTGGTGGAGGTGTACGGCGAAGGCATCCTGATCCTTGGCGACAGCGGCATCGGCAAAAGCGAGCTGGCCATTGAGCTGGTCAAGCGCGGCCACCGTCTGGTGGCAGATGATGCCGTGGAGCTGCGCAAGGTGTCCAACCGTCAGATCATGGGTACTGCCCCGGAAAATATCCGCCACTTCATCGAGCTGCGCGGCATCGGCATTGTCAACGTGGCCCGTGTGTACGGCGTGGGCGCTGTCAAGCTGAGCGAAAGTCTGGATCTGGTGGTGCAGCTGGAGGCGTGGGACCCCACCAAGAACTACCAGCGCACCGGTCTGGAAAGCGAATACTACGACATTCTGGGCGTGAGCATTCCCAGCACCAGCATCCCGGTCTCTCCCGGCCGCAATCTGGCTGTGGTGCTGGAGACTGCAGCCATCAATAACCGCCAGAAGAAGATGGGCTATAACGCAGCCAAGGAGCTGCTGATCCGGCTGGGACTGGATGACAAAATGGACTGAACTTCTCTATAAAAAGGAGCCTGACCCTATGGAACAACTCAAGCAGCTGCTCACCGCAGCAGGCATTGCTTATAAAGAAAACGAGCCGCTGGCAGCGCACTGTACTTTTAAAATCGGCGGCCCAGCGCGGCTGTTCGTGCAGCCGGTGGACCATGCACAGCTTTGCCGCGCCGTTGCCCTGTGCAAGGCGCAAAGCGTCCGGCACTATCTGCTGGGCAACGGCAGCAATATCCTGTTTGCCGACGAGGGTTACAACGGCGTGGTGCTGGATATTTCCTCCATGCAAGACACTGTGGAGGTGCACGGCACACAACTCACCGCCGGGGCGGGCGTGCGGCTCTCGGCGCTGTGCAAAACGGCGCTGGAACACGGCCTGACCGGACTGGAATTTGCTTATGGCATCCCCGGCACGGTGGGCGGCGCAGTCTACATGAACGCCGGTGCCTACGGCGGCGAGATGAAGGATGTGCTGACCGCAGTGCAATACCTTACCGCCGAAGGCGAAGTGAAAGAGACTGCGGCAGCAGAACTTGACCTGCGCTACCGCCACAGCATTTTTGAAGAAAACGGCGGCTGCATCCTCTCGGCGCAGTTTGCCCTGACTCCGGGCGAGCCGGAGGTCATCCGCGCAAAGATGGACGAGCTGATGGCAAAGCGGCTGGATAAGCAGCCGTTGGATAAGCCCAGCGCAGGCAGCACCTTCAAGCGCCCGGTGGGGGCTTTTGCCGCTGCCCTCATTGACCAGTGCGGTCTGCGGGGCTATCGACACGGCGGTGCCGCCGTCAGCGAGAAGCACTGCGGCTTTGTGGTGAACCTTGGCGGTGCCACCTGCGCAGACGTGCTGGCGCTGTGCGAAGAAGTACGCACCATCGTAAAGGAAAAGACCGGTTATGATCTGGAAAAAGAGATTCGCGTAGTCCGCTGAACTGCGCAAATAGAGGGAGTGTGGAACACAGATGGAGCTGTTGATCGTCAGCGGGCTTTCCGGCGCGGGAAAGTCTGTGGCTATGAATGCGCTGGAAGATATCGGTTTTTTCTGCATCGATAACGTCCCGGCGGGGCTGCTGCCCAGCATTACGGCGTTTTCCAAGGCGGGCGACAACCAGCTGGAGCGGGTGGCGCTTTCCATGGACGTGCGCGGCTGCCGCAGCAGGGAACAGATCGAGACTGCCCTGCAGCAGCTGGACGAGCAGAAAACACCCTATAAGATTCTGTTTCTGGATGCGCCGGACGATGTGCTGATGCGCCGTTACAGCGAGACCCGCCGCCGCCACCCCATCAGCATTGCAGAGGGCATCTCTACCCGGGATGCCTTTTTGAAGGAGCGGCAGATCTTACAGCCCTTAAAGGAACGTGCAAACTATACCATCAATACTGGTCTGCTTTCCACTTCCCAGAATAAAGAGCGTATCTGCGATTTGTTCATGAAAAACGGCGGGGCAAAAAATGCCATGCGTCTCACCATTATGTCCTTCGGGTTCAAGTTTGGTTTGCCGCCGGAGGCCGACCTTGTGCTGGATGTGCGCTGCCTGCCAAACCCCTTCTATGTGCCGGAACTGAAGCACAAGACCGGACTGGATCAGGAAGTGGTGGATTTTGTCATGGGCCACCCCGAAGCACAGGAGCTGCTGCGCCGGTACGAGAACTTTTTGCAGTACGCCCTGCCGCTCTATGTCAAGGAAGGCAAAAGCCAGCTGACCATTGCGGTAGGCTGCACAGGCGGCAAGCACCGCTCCATCACATTCGCACGCAAGCTTGCGGAATACTGCACCTCTCTGGGCTACGAGCCCGGGGTGCAGCACCGGGATGCCGTGCGCTGAAAACAGAGGAAATACTATGAGTTTTGCATCCAGTGCGCGGGAGGAGATCGCGCAGCGCAGCCCCACCAAGGAATGCTGTGTGCGTGCAGCGGCCTATGGCATTGCCTGCTTTGCCAAATACTTTGATGCCCGCGGCCTTGTGCTGCAAACCGAGCAACCCCATACGGTGCAGCTGGCGCAGCAGCTGTTTGCCCGCTGCGGCATCCGGGGCGAGATCCTGGAAAAGCCCCGCGTCAGCGGTGTGCTGTACGAGTTCAACATCCGCGATGCGGAGCAGGTCACCCGCCTGCACGAGCTGTTCGGCACCACCGGCAGGGAGACCAGTTTGCAGATCGACCCCGGGCTCATCCGTTGCCAGACCTGCGTCAGCGCCTATATCGCCATGGCCTTTTTGTGCAGCGGCACGGTCACCGACCCGCAAAAGGAATATAATCTGGAATTTCTCACCTCCCGGACGAACCTCGCCCGGGATTTTGAAGCACTGCTGGCTGAGCACGAGTTTGCGCCCCACCGTACCCGTCGCAACGGCGTGAACCTGATCTACGTCAAGACCGGTGCCAATGTGGAGCGGCTGCTCCGCTTTATGGGTGCTGCAGATGCCGCGACCCAGATCAGTGTGCTTAAGGCGTTCAAGCAGGTGCGCAACCAGACAAACCGGCAGACCAACTGCGATACCGCAAACCTTGGCAAAACGGCGCGGGCGAACGCTCAGACCCTGAAAGCTATCCGCTATTTGCAGGAACAGCACGCACTGGAGACCTTGCCGGAGGTATTGCAGCAGGCAGCAGCCAAGCGTCTGCAATACCCGGATCTTTCGCTTACCGCGCTGTGCGGCTGCTTTGACCCGGCAGTGAGCAAATCCGGCTTATCACACCGGATGAAAAAGCTGGAAGCACTGGCGGAAAATCTGCGCCAGCGCCAGCAGGAGGGACAGGAGGCAGTACAATGAGTGAACCCACCGCAAATACCCGCCCCTTTGCCCACCTGCATATCCATACGGAATACAGCCTGCTGGACGGCGCCTGCCGCATCGACCAGCTGATGGAGCGGGTGAAGGAGTGCGGACAGACCGCCATTGCCTGCACCGACCACGGCGTAATGTACGGCTGTGTGCAGTTTTATAAAGCCGCTAAAAAGGCGGGTATCAAGCCCATCATCGGGTGCGAAGTGTATGTTGCCACCCGCACCCGCTTTGATAAGGTAAATAAAATAGACGGCAATAACCACCTGATTTTACTGTGCAAAAATGAGACCGGCTATAAGAACCTGATCAAAATGGTCTCTGCCGGTTTTGTGGAGGGCTTTTACTCCAAGCCCCGTGTGGATAAGCAGCTTTTGGAGCAATACCACGAGGGACTGATTTGCCTTTCGGCCTGTCTTGCGGGCGAGATCCCGCAGGCCATTCTGGCAGGGGACTACGAGCGCGCAAAGGCGACTGCGCTGTGGTACCGGGATCTGTTCGGTGCAGAGAATTACTACATCGAATTACAGGATCACGGCCTGAAGGAGGATTCCACTGTTCTGCCGCAGCTCATCAAGCTTTCCCGGGAGACGGGCATCCCCATGGCAGCCACCAACGATGCCCATTATCTGCGCAAAGAGGACGCCAAGATGCAAAGCATCCTGCTGTGCATCCAGACCGGCAAGACCATTCAGGATGCCGACCGCATGGAGTTCCAGACTGATGAATTCTACGTCAAGACCACAGACGAGATGTACGAGCTGTTCTCCATGGTACCGGAGGCCTGCGCCAATACGGCAAAGATCGCCGAGCGGTGCAATTTTGACTTTGAGTTCGGTCACACCAAGATCCCCTACTACAAAGCCCCGAACGGCATGGATAATCAGGCCTACTTTGAAAAGCTCTGCTGGGACGGCTTAGAACGCCGCTACGGCCCGGACGTGCCGCAGGCCAACATCGACCGCCTGAAATATGAGATCGGCGTGGTTAAGACGATGGGTTATACCAACTACTACCTCATCGTATGGGACTACATCAATTTTGCAAAAAGTCAGGGCATCCCGGTAGGGCCGGGACGAGGTTCCGGCGCGGGTAGTATTGCCGCCTACTGTGTTGGCATCACGGATATCGACCCCATCCGCTATAACCTGATCTTCGAGCGCTTTTTGAACCCTGAGCGCGTCAGCATGCCGGATTTCGACGTGGACTTCTGCTACGAGCGCCGGCAGGAGGTCATCGACTATGTGAACCGCAAATACGGTGCGGATCATGTGGCGCAGATCGTTACCTTTGGTACGATGGCAGCCCGCAACGCCATCCGGGATGTGGGCCGCGTGATGGGTATTCCATACCAGCAGGTGGACGTGGTAGCAAAGCTTGTGCCCATGGAACTGAAGATGACCCTCAAGCGGGCATTGGAGGTTTCCAGCGAGCTGAAAAAGCTCTACGATACCGACCCGCAGGTAACAGAACTCATCGACACCGCACTGAAGGTGGAGGGTATGCCCCGGCACGCCTCCACCCACGCAGCAGGCGTTGTCATTACGCCGGAACCCACCGATTACTATCTGCCGCTGGCAACAAATGACGGCCTGCCTGTGACCCAGTTCAACATGACCGAGATCGAAGAACTGGGTCTTTTGAAGATGGACTTTCTGGGTCTGCGCACCCTGACTGTCATCCGAGATGCGGAGGTTGCGGTGCAAAAGCAGCACCCGGAGTTCTCCATCCGTGATCTGGACTATGACGACCCGGATACCTACAAAATGCTGGGACAGGGCGATACCGAGGGCGTGTTCCAGCTGGAATCCTCCGGCATGAAACAGGTGCTTGTGGGCTTGCAGCCCCAGAATCTTGAAGATGTCATCGCTCTGATCAGTCTGTACCGCCCGGGCCCCATGGACTCCATTCCCACCTATCTGCGCAACCGGCACGAGCCGGACAAGATCAGCTACAAGACCCCGCAGCTGGCACACATTCTGGATGTGACCAACGGCTGCATCGTCTATCAGGAGCAGGTCATGCAGATTTTCCGGGAGCTGGCAGGCTTCTCCTTCGGGCAGGCAGATAACGTCCGCCGCGCCATGAGCAAAAAGAAGCATGCCGTCATGGAGGCAGAGCGGGAGCACTTTGTGCACGGCTGCACCGAGCCCGGCCACGAATGTCCGGGCTGCGTTGCCAACGGCATCCCGGAGCAGGTGGCAAACCAGATCTACGACGAAATGTCCAGCTTTGCGTCCTACGCCTTCAACAAGAGCCATGCGGCCTGCTACGCTTATGTGGCATTCCAGACGGCTTATCTCAAGTGCCATTACCCCAGCCAGTTCATGGCAGCACTGCTCACCAGCGTGTTGGATAATACCGATAAGGTCATCGAGTATTCCGGCGAGTGCGCCCGTTTGGGCATCAAGGTGCTGCCGCCGGATGTGAACATCTCCAACGGCGGCTTTACCGCCGATGATAACGGCCAGATCCGTTTTGGCCTGAACGCGGTGAAAAACGTAGGCCGCAACCTTATCGAGAACGCAGTCACTGAGCGCAGGGAAAAGCCCTACACCAGTCTTTACGATTTCTGCAAGCGGATGCACGGCAGCGAGCTGAACCGCCGCGCGGTGGAAAGCCTGATCAAAGCCGGTGCCTTTGACTGTTTTGGCTCCAACCGCCACAGCATGGTGGAGGCGGTAGAGGGCATCCTCAAGAGCATCGAGACCGACTCCCGCCGCAATCTGGAGGGACAGCTGGATCTGTTCTCCGTAATGAGCGGGGAAGTGCAGCAAAGCCCGCAGGAGGACGTCTACGAGATCCGTCCCTTGGCAGAGTATACCCCTGCCGAGCTGCTGCAACAGGAAAAAGAGGTCAGCGGCCTGTACCTGTCCGGCCATCCGCTGGACGCTTACCGGGAAAAATCTGCCCGCATCGGTTCCCACACCATCAAAGCCCTCACCGGCGAGGATGCCCATGTGCAGGACGGCGAAAAGGTGCGCATTGTGTGTGCGGTGGTCAAAAACCGCATGATGACGACCAAATCCAACAGCATGATGGCCTTTACCAGTGTGGAGGATCTGACCGGCACCATGGAGGTGATCGTGTTCCCCAAGGTGCTGGACAGGTTCCGGGATGCCATTCAGGAAAACGCTGTTGTGGTCATCGATGGTCGGCTTTCCGTGCGGGAAGATGAAGCCTCCAAGCTGCTGGCAGACAGCATTCTGCCCATTGACAGCTACGACCCGACCCGCTTGGATAAAGGCCGCCCGGACCCTGTCAAAACAGCTGCCCGGCGGGTGTTCATCCGTCTGCCGTCCCGCAGCTGCCCTCAGTACGATAAAGTGGTGAACTTGCTGGAGATTTTTGATGGCGATATCCCGGTGATCCTGTATCTGGAGGATACCAAGCAGAAGCTGGCCGCACCGCGCCGACTGTACACTTCCGGGCATCCGCTCTTCTTCAAAGAACTGGAGCGGCTGCTGGGCGCAGAAAACGTTGCAACAAAATGACATATTTGTGCACGAATGGCACCGCATGGGATGATTTTAAATTTTCCAAGTGGCACGAAGTGCGAAAATAACACGATATATCGCTGCTATTTTGCGCTGCATGGAATTGCATAAAGTCTCAAAACCCTATTGAAATTTGTCTGGATGGTGTGCTATAATCATTAAAGGCGAATCAAAGCTGTTGCAAAGCAACTGGCCTGTTTCTGGAAGAAGAGGGTACAGGCAAAAGGGTAAATGAAGAACTGAACTGTAAATTGGAGGGAATCTCTCGTATGGAAAAGCAAATCAAAACGATTGGCGTGCTTACAAGCGGTGGTGATGCTCCCGGCATGAACGCTGCTGTGCGCGCTGTGGTACGCACCGGCCTGCATAAGGGCTTCCGTATGATCGGCATTCAGCGCGGCTACAACGGCCTGCTGAACGGCGAGTGCTTTGAAATGAACCTGCGCAGCGTTTCTAACATCATCTCTGCTGGCGGCACCATTCTGTATACGGCACGCTGCCTGGAGTTCAAGACCAAGGAAGGTCAGGATAAGGGCGCTGAAAAGTGCCGCGAGCTGGGCATTGACGCGCTGGTCGTTATCGGCGGCGACGGCTCCTACCGCGGTGCCCGCGCACTGGCACACCGCGGCATCCCCATGATCGGCCTGCCCGGCACCATTGATAACGATATCGGCTGCACCGATTACACCATCGGCTACGATACCGCCATGAACACCGCGCTGGAAATGATCGACAAGCTGCGCGACACCACCCAGAGCCACGACCGCTGCAGTGTGGTCGAGGTCATGGGTCGCAACGCCGGTTACATCGCTCTGAATGTGGCCATCGCCTCCGGTGCTATGGCTGTGCTGCTGCCCGAGAAGGAATTCGATATGCAGCGCGACATTCTGGATAAGATCGCCGAGACCCAGAAGACTGGCAAGCGTCACTTTATCATCATTGTGGCCGAGGGCGTGGGTCATGCACAGGAGATTGCCAACGAGATCCAGGCACGCACTGGTATCGATTCTCGCGCAACCATTCTGGGTCATGTGCAGCGCGGCGGTTCTCCCACCCTGCGCGACCGTGTGAATGCTTCCGCCATGGGCTATCAGGCTGTCTGCCTGCTGGAGCAGGGCAAGTATAACCGCATCGTCGGCATGAAGGGCGAGAAGCTGGTGGACTACCCTGTGGACGAGGCTTTGGAAATGACCAAGAGCCTTGACCCCGTGCTGGTGGACGTGTGCAACACTATTTCCATCTGATCATAATATCAAATGCAGAGCCATCCTCTCAGTTTTTTTGAGCAGATGGCTCTTTTTGCTGCCGATTTTTCAGAATTGACGTATTATAAGTAAAAACCAACAACTTTTTGTTTACAAACGCCTCTAAATCAGTTATACTGAGAAAAACGGAGGTGCTGCCATGAAATACAGCTGGATCGACACGGAACTTCTGCAAAAGCCTGGCGTTACCAAAGACTTACAGGCAGAGTGGAACTGGATAAGATACCACATCGGCGGCAAAATGTTTGCAGCCGTCTGTCTGGATGATGCCACAGGAAAGCCGGTGTATATCACCTGCAAGCTGGACCCCGCCGAGGGCGATTTTCTGCGCCGACAGTATGAAGATATCATTCCGGGCTACTATATGAATAAGGTGCATTGGAACTCCGTAAAAGCAGAGGGAAATGTGCCGGACGCATTGCTGCGGGAGATGCTGGAAAAATCTTATCGTCTGGTGCTGGGCGGCTTCAGCAAAAAGAAACAGTGCGCGCTGCTGGAAGGGGAAAAGAAGGATGCCATTTGACTATAAGAAAGAATACAAAGAATTTTATCTCCCGCCGAAGAAACCGCAGATCATCACCGTTCCTGCGATGAATTTTGCTGCGGTGCAGGGCAAGGGCGACCCCAACGACCCGGCAGGGGAATACAAGGCAGCGCTGGAACTGCTGTACGGCATTGCATTTACTATCAAAATGAGCTACAAGGGTAGCCATAAGATGGACGGCTATTTTGAATACGTCGTTCCGCCGCTGGAGGGACTGTGGCATCAGCCCGGTGCAGAGGGCGTGGATTTTTCCAACAAGGAGACCTTTATCTGGACCTCTATGATCCGTCTGCCGGAATTTGTCACTCGTGCCGAATTTGACTGGGCAGTGCAGGAAGCTACGGCCAAAAAGAAAAAGAACTTTTCTAAGGTGGAATTTTTCACCTATGATGAAGGCCTGTGCGTGCAGTGTATGCACATCGGCTCCTATGACACCGAACCGGAGACCCTGCGGCAGCTGGATGCGTTTGCAGCGGAGCAGGGATATTGCCCGGATTTTTCAGACACACGCTTCCATCACGAGATCTATCTGGGCGACCCGCGCCGCACCGCCCCGGAAAAGCTGAAAACCGTGCTGCGGCACCCGATCCGCAGAATGAAATAACAGAAAACCTCACAAAAACTGTCGCTTTTTCTTGTAAGATGTGCTATACTAAAATTATCTGTAAACCACACTTAAAAAATGGAGGAAAACATCATGCAGCATGAAACTGTCATCGTGCTGGACTTTGGCGGCCAGTACAATCAGCTGATTGCCCGCCGCGTCCGAGAAAATAATGTCTACTGCGAGATTTATTCCTATAAAACCGATCTTTCGGTCATCAAGGCCAAGAATCCCAAGGGCATCATCTTCACCGGCGGCCCCAACAGCGTTTATCTGGAGGATTCTCCTACCATCGACCCCGAGATCTTCAGCTGGGGTGTGCCTGTGCTGGGCATCTGCTACGGCAGCCAGCTGATGATGCACCTGCTGGGCGGTCATGTCTGCCGCGCTCCCGAGCGTGAGTACGGCAAGACCGAGGTGTTTGTGAACACCGAGAGCAAGCTGTTCACCGATGTACAGCCCTCTACCATCTGCTGGATGAGCCACAACGACTACATCGAGCAGGCGGCTCCCGGCTTCCAGATCACTGCCCACACTGCAAACTGCCCTGTGGCAGCCGTTGAAAATGCCGAAAAGGGTCTGTACGCCGTACAGTTCCACCCGGAGGTGCTGCACACCGCCGAGGGCAAGAAGATGCTGCGCAATTTCGTGTATAACGTCTGCGGCTGCTCCGGCGATTGGAAGATGGATTCCTTTGTGGAGAACAACGTCAAGGCTCTGCGTGAGCGCATCGGCGAGGGCAAGGTGCTGTGCGCCCTGTCTGGCGGCGTGGATTCCTCTGTGCTGGCCGCTATGCTGGCAAAGGCCATCGGTAAGCAGCTGACCTGCGTGTTCGTGGATCACGGTCTGCTGCGCAAGAACGAAAAGGAAGAGGTCTGCTCTGTCTTTGGCCCGGGCAATGCCAACGGCTTTGACATCAACTTCATCTGTGTGGATGCCCGCGACCGCTATTTCAGCAAGCTGAAGGGCGTCACCGAGCCGGAGCGCAAGCGCAAGATCATCGGCGAAGAGTTCATCCGCGTGTTTGAGGAAGAGGCCAAGAAGATCGGCAAGGTAGACTTCCTTGCACAGGGCACCATCTACCCCGACGTGGTGGAGAGCGGTCTGGGCGGAGAGTCCACCGTCATCAAGAGCCACCACAACGTGGGCGGCCTGCCCGATACCGTGGACTTCAAGGAGCTGGTGGAGCCTCTGCGCAACCTGTTCAAGGACGAAGTCCGTCAGGCCGGCCGTGAGCTGGGTCTGCCCGAGTATCTGGTCAGCCGTCAGCCGTTCCCCGGCCCCGGTCTGGGCATCCGCATCATCGGCGAGGTGACCCCCGAGAAGGTCACTATCGTGCAGGACGCTGACGCCATCTGGCGTGAAGAAATCGCCAAGGCCGGTCTGGATAAGGAAATCAGCCAGTATTACGCTGCACTGACCAATATGCACAGCGTTGGCGTTATGGGCGACGAGCGCACCTACGACTACGCCGTTGCGCTGCGCGCCGTGACCACCACCGACTTCATGACCGCAGAAAGCTACGATATGCCGTGGGATGTTCTGGGCACTGTCACCAGCCGCATCGTCAACGAAGTTAAGCACGTCAATCGCGTGTTCTACGATTGCACCGGTAAGCCGCCTGCAACCATTGAGCTCGAATAATGGAATATGAGAAAATACATCGTGCCTACGTTTGAAAAATGATGAATTTTGTAAAAATGACATCACTTTGACATCATCCGCTTCAAAAACACTTGCTGGATGTACAGAGAACTGGTAGCACGGTTTATTATCGAAGAATAATTTGAAAGCCCCGGAAAGCAACGAGAAATCGAAACTTTCCGGGGCTTTTGTGACATCATGACATCAAAAAACAGGCCGTGACATCATCTGTTTTGGCCCTAGCCGAGTGGCATCAAATCGGATTCTTCATCGAAGGAAGAGGGGGTGCTGAGGGTTTCTAGTCTTGACACGAGTTCCTGCTGCTTATTGGGGTACAGATGGGCGTATGTCCGCATGACAACGGGAACGGTGTCCCCGATTCGCTTGGCCACCAGAACAATAGAATACCCAAGTTCGATACAGAGAGAAACATGGCTGTGTCTAAGATCATGGACGCGAATGTCCGGCAGATAGGTTAGCTGGGTGCAGCGGGTCAGTTCTTTGTTGAGGGCTGTACAGGTCATGTAAAATACCCGATCATCTGGGGTCAGGCCGTATAGCTTAGAACAGTAGGTACGGAATTCTTCTGCCAGCCAATGGGGGATAGGCACATTCCTGTTGCCACCCTTTTTGCTGTTCTTGGTGGGGCCGAGAATGTCTTGACCCTTTTTCCGATGGTAGGTTTTATAGATTCGCAGCTGGTCATCATCGGTCAGGTCTTTCGGCAACAATGCCAGCATTTCACCTTCGCGGCATCCTGTCCAAAACAGAATGTCAAATGCCAGGAGATAGGCTTCATTACGGAATTCCTTCCGCAAAATTTCATACTGGTCTTTCGTTATGATAAGCATTTCCCCGGCAACGGAGGAACCCATATAGCCGGCCGCATCGCACGGATTGAATTGCAGACCGTAGAATGTCTGGGCATAGTTAAAGAGGGCAGTCAACTGCGCATGAATGGTATAGAGATACGTTTCCGCATAAGGCAGACCAGTGGCTTCACCCATCTCCTTGACCCGCTGTTGCCAGTCTCGAATGTCCAGGGCTGTGATTTCGTTCATTTTCCGGTTTCCGAGAAGCGGAACAATTTTGGTGTCAAAAATATTTCGCTTGGTGTCCATTGTGGTGCCACGGACATGATGCTTCCGGTCGTTGAAGTATAACTCCACAAAGCTGGCAAGTGTCATATCACAGCTTTTGGCTTTCTGCAGATGAAATTCCCGCTCCCATTCCTGCGCTTCGCGGCGGGTTTTGAAGCCGCGCTTGCGCTTTTGCTTCTGCGCTCCGGTGAAATCAGTATATCGAAACTGGCAATACCAAGTTCCCGTTTTTTCGTCTTTATAGCAGGGCATCGAATGTACCTCCTGAAGAGTTTATAAATCCCCGACCATTTTTATAATGGCCGGGGTCTTTTTTTATTGTGGAAGAATTGCCTTGAACTGGTCTACGTTTTCGGAATTGCTAAGCAGAAAATAAATATTTAGTCCGCTGTCAGAGCGGATTCGCAGTCTGCCATATTCGCAAACAAGGCATTTTTTGTTGTTCTTATAGCGCCGGTCAGGAGAACCATCGGCGTTTACTCGGAGCCAAGTTTCTTTGACCACCTTGCTATCCGCCGATAGATGCTCCTGATCCGTGACACAGTTGACAGAATCGACATTGAAAGAGACCTCCGAAAGGTCGTATGCGCTGATTTTGCTATTGTGGAGATAGAACACCTTATCCGGGAAAATATAAATGGACTCCTTCTTATTCAGAGCGGCCGAAAAAACAGGCACATTTGTTCTGAGAAAATAGGGGAGTGCAGGCATTCCGAGAGCTTTTTCTTCGGATACGGTTTTCTCGGCACCGCCATTCTTTTTTGCGCTGCTGTTGGTGTGGGTTTCGGGTACATAGAAAACGGCATCACAGGCAAATAATTTACGCCAGGCGTTATACCATTCTTCGTAGGCATCAAACTGTTCATCGGTGAAGTCGTATTCCAAATTTACAGGGGCAATATAGTGGGCATAGAGAAATACGATGAATGATAAAATGGTCAGGAAAAGCCGCTGCGGTGTATGAAGAACGATGAAAGCGAGCAGGCCGATAGCCCCAACGATAAGTGAGGCTTTATTGAGAAAGCAAACCCGGTTGATTCGCTTCATAAGCGCCTTGAAGTCGGAATCTTTATAGTCTGCGCGGTCGGTAGATTGAATGACTTCCGTATCTGTATATGGGTCTTCTTTGGACGTGCTTTTTTGCGGTTGTTTATGAATAGATTCCTCGGTTGAATAGCTTAATCCTGTTCCGGGTATAGAAGCTGTCTGCCGGATTTTCCCGCTGGCCGTTTTGGTGATTCTATACCCGGGTACACCCCATGAATAGCCAATGCCGCTGCCGGAAATATTGATGCGGAATCCACCGCCTAACCGAATGCTTTTTCTGTACCTGAAACCCATAACACCATAACCTTTCCTGTTATTTTTTCACAAATTTTGGTATATGATTCCAAAAGCTAGAAATACAAAGCGCAGATGTCATACTCTTTCAATGGCCTATCTGTAAGCCGGGAAGGAGTGATAGCACATGGCAGCATCGAATGAACACCCAAAGCACGAAGAAGTGCTGGACGAAGTTTTGCGGGATGAAATCAAAGACTTAACCCCTGAACAGATCCGGCAAGTGCTTGAGTACATCGGGCAATTGAAGGAACAGTAACGCACCCTTCAGCACGGGCAGGCCTCTTTACTGGGGACCTGCCTTTTGTTCTTCATCCAGAAATTTTAAAAACCGAACGTACTCTATGACCTTTAGCATTTCGTCATCCGTCAGGCTCTGAACGCTGTCTAAAAGCTGCTGCTGCAAGGCGTTCTTAACACTTGACTCCGGTACGTCTACCTCTCCGCGAAGATAGGCGACAGATACCCCATAAAGGTCTGCAATGACTGCTAGGTCCGAGTCGGTAGGGGCGGCTTTGCCGTCTTTCCAACCTGCAATTAGAGAACGGCTCTTTCCACATAGGCGCGCTATAAAAGCGCCTGATGTGCCATAGCGTTCGGTCAAATCGACGATGCGTTGTACTGTAACCGTCATACGTTTTACCAGCTTTCTTCTAAGAATCTTGTGCACGGTGCTGAAATCTAACAAATGTTTGCTTTGCGGTCTTGTCCTCTAACAAGTGTTGGATTATTATATAATCACAATCAAACATTTGTTAGATTGCAAGAGCCAATGGAGGACAGGACAATGAGAACAGTAAAATACAGCGAATTGAGCCGGGCGATGCATGATTTCACAAAGCAGATTGACACGCTGGATGAGTGCATCGAAGTTGGCTTGGTTTCAGGCGAAAAGGTGCAGATTAGCATTTCGGCCAGTTGCCCGGAAGCAAACCCGGAGAGAGTAGCAGAGTTCGCAAAGCATCTGTCTGAAGTTGCAGTGGCGGCAAAGAACTTTAAATACGCCGGTTGTACAATTGTTCGATAAGGAGGATTCGATTATGACGTATGCAGACATCAACAAAATGTTCACCGCTGAAGTAAGCAAGTACTTGGCGCGTGGATATCACTTCAACACAGCAAGCATGAGTGGGAGCCAAGGTGAAACTGCCAAGGTTGATCTGACCAACGGTACGGAGATAATTCGAGTTCTGCTTCGAACCTTTTCCGATGGCTGGGATAAGCAGGGAACGGAACTGTTTGTTGGCCGTGTGGCCGAGAAAGAGAACGTACGTCGGGATGTAGCTTACTGCGTCAACACGATTTGGAATAACCGCCTGGAGCCGGTCAGCAGCCAGCGCTTCTACGAAGTGAATGGATATGGAGATTCCAACAAGTTCTATGGCACAGAAGCGGATGCGGAAGCCGTTAGCAAGGTACGGATGCGCCGCTATGCACAATGCCCGAGCCGCCAGAATAAGGACATGACCAACGCCCAAACCATCAAGATTGCCGTTCCGTTCATTCGCCGGAAACTGGGCATCAAGAACGTGGACAAGAAGCGCATTGAGGTGTTCCGCACGCCGGATCACCGGTACATCATCAGCTATCGCGGCACTGGGTACCAGCTGAACAGAAAGGAGGACTGAACCACAATAGCATGACCGAAACCAACACCTTTGAAACACAGGAGGATTGACTATGTATTGCAACAAGTTTTTTAAGACCGAGGATGAAGCCAAAGCGTTCCAGAAGTCCCACGGCGGGGCTCTGTACAAGAACGTCAAGCGGAGCCACACCCGGGAATCGTACCGGGTGGAAGCCGCAATGGCTGTGCAGGGCGGCTGGATGCACGGCACTGATCTGGATGCACACCCGTACTGCGTGGCATGGAATGGCGAACCGCTGAAAGCAAGAAAGGAGAATTGAGCCATGAAAGCACTGAAAATTGAGCCGGGCAAAGCCCCGGAACGCATTAACGTTGCCAACGAACTTGCAAGCCTGCAGAGTCTCGTGGGCGGCTATATTGAGGTGATTTACCCGGATGAACGCCGCCCGGTCGGCCTGATCTGCAATGAGGAGGGCAAGTGCTGCGGGCTCGAACTGAACAGAGCCTTATACCAAAACGGTAAGCCCTACGACATCATTGCCGGCACGTTCTTGGTAGTTGGACTTTCGGCGGAGGACTTCACGGATCTGGGGGAAGAAGATGCAGCCTATTTCGAGAAGCTGTTCCGCTCACCGGAAAAGTTTCAGCGATTCGCCGGGAGGCTTGTTATCTCCAAGGTGGTTCCTGGCGGGGTGTAAACCCCGCCTTTCTCAAAAACCGAAAAAACCGAATGGGTTTTTTCGGTTACGTTCGCTTTTTTTTGGGTTTTGATGGGTTTTGAAAAACACGAGCATAAAAGTGAAATTCAAGGTCGAAAAGTCAAATTTGAAGGTCAAATATCAAAATTGAATGCAAAATAGTTCTTGATAAATCGATTATTTTTCCAAATGTGCATGAGATGTGAAAACCCATTGGGTTTTTTAAAAACCGAAAAAACCCATCTTCTTAAGAAAAGAAGAAGAAAAAGAATAAGAAGATATGAAGACTATCGTCTTCATCACGCGCGGGCGCGCACGTTATATAGCCGACGACGAGGACGAATCCAATTGATGAAGAACAGGATCATCGGTGCGGCCAAGCAGGTAATCAACGGAACAATCCAGTTTGTCCGCAAGCAGCATGAGCGTTTTTCCAGATGGAGGATCTTCTGCATTCTTCCAGCGTGTGACGGCTCCAGATGAGATGCCAAGCTCTTTGGCAAGCGGATTTGGCTTTGTTCCGCGGATTTCGCACATCCGATAAAAACGTTCCCAAAACAACAAATAGAACACCACCTTTTTGTGCAAAAGCATGAATCTCACAAAAATGAGAATATCGTATTGATATCTCACTTTTGTGAGATTATAATATATCTAACAAATGATTCATTCACCTGTTAGACAGAAAGGAAAAACAACATGGAGAGATTTGTAGCACCCATGGCTACATGGGAAATCGTGGGCGGCGACCTGCCGCCTGTCCGGGTTCGTGCCCGGACGTTCGATGAAGCACTTGCAAAGGCAAGGCTTCGCGATCCCGGCTATTGTGCCGGATGGGTCGTTGAGGAGGGCTAAACGATGATGCTGAGCATGACAGAGACCGATTACGAGAACTGGCGCGATGATCTCCGCTGCGGCGGACAGGAGGAGTACGGCACCCAGTACACAGCAGCTTCTCTCTATGAAGGGGGCTGGCGGGCAGATGCCCTTCCTGACCTGATCGAGCAGTTCAACCTGACCAGCGACGAGGCCGAAAGAATTTACAACGAGCTTCTCGATCTCGAGCAGAAAGCCGAAAGCGAGGAGGCCAGGGCATGAAAAACATCAAGGTTGAGTGGTGCGAGAATTTCATCCGGGCGGCTTTTACGAAGCATTTTCCGTCTGAAATTAAAAATCCAGGCATTGAGGTAAATTGCTTCTGGAGGCTGGCTGAAGCCTCCGGGCTGTGGGTGCGTGGCACATACGGCTCGCCGATGAGCGTTGCGCTCAACAACCTCTGCACGGTAGAAAGCGTCTGCGATGGGGAAGGCCATTGGATGTTCAATGCTTTTCGGCTGGCTCCAAAGGAGGAATGAAGGATGTTTGACAAAGAGCTCATGAAGCAGCTTGCCACGATCCCGGCGGAAAGCCGGGCAGAGTGGTTCGCAGAGCGAGACAAGCTGGAACAGCTTGCCAGCGAGATGAACCGCCTGAACGTGAAGGAGATGGTGCCGAAGTACGGCATCGCACGGGTGATCCGGGTGCTGGCGGCTACGATCAAGCACGCACCGCAGGATTACGATGCGGATGTGGTGGAGATGGCCAGCTGGGTGCCGCCCATCCGGGCGGGCCGGGATGCGGAGAGGTGGTTCTGCTCAACCATCCACCGGGCATACATCCAAGACCTGTTTCGCCAGTATGCGAACCTTCGGAAGCTATGAGAAAGGAGCTTAAACCATGAAGAACGTCATTTTCACCTACGACAGCCGCGCGAAGGGCGAGGAAGGCGAAGCCTGCATGACCATCCTGCTGGATGATGACCGAGCAGCGGTCGTTAAGGCTGCATACGATAACCGGCAGGGGAGCAGTGAGATTGAGGACATCCTCTTGCGGTGCAAGGTCGATGACCTGTGCGCCGCTTGCGAAGCACTCCGGGGGCGAAAGTACCTTCGCAACAGCATCAAGTGCGTGGAGATCGAGGAGGCTTGAGCCGTGAACATTGAAATTAAATATCAGGCCGAGGATGGCGAGATTCGGTATTACCACTTTGAGTCGTGGGAACTGGCTGAAGACAATGCCTTTCGGGAAGCGATGCAGGAGTTCCGCAGCACTCGCACAGGAAAGAACAAAATCCTCTCCATCCGGGATGCATCGATTGGTGCAGGCCGCAACTGGAAAGAATAACCCGCCTGATGATGGCCGCCGGTATCGGCCGAAACCATTTTCGTGGCATCACGAAGATGGTCGCGGGAACCAACACCGCAAAACAAGGAAAGGAAGATTCACATGAAGTATGAGATCTACCAGCTGAAAGAGGACACCATGGAGCAGGTAAAACTGCAATTCATGGCATCCGATCAGGCCGCACAGCTGGGCGGCATCCACCGGGAGAACTACCGCCGGGTATACGGCGGTGAGATTCCGTCTGTCCCGGAAGTGGGCAGGATGCTTCTTCGCCTGTTCGCACTCTTCAACGGGTCGGATCGACCCGTTGATTTCTCTGGCCACAGCATGAGCGTGTCCGATATCGTGCGGCTCACCGAGGATGGTGCATCCAGCTGGTGGTACTGCGACCCCTACGGCTGGATGGAACTGAATGAGGAAGAATGGGGGCAGACCTGATGCGTCACTACACAAAAGCGGAGTGGCGCAAGATCCCAGAGTCCTACAAGGGACGTTGGGAAGCATCTCCGTACAATCTTGAACGAGTGAAGCGGGGCGAACTGCCAGCTGAGTACATCGGCAAACGGACAACCATCGTCAATGACGAGCATCGCGGTACGGTGCTTATCACCGAGGGCGCACACTTCGTCATTGATGGCTGATTTCACCAAATCGAACAAACGTCCACAGAGAAGCGATTTGAGCCGCATATCCTGCCGGGCGGCAAATTCCATGCGGGAGAATAGAAAACGCAAAATAGAGCCATCGGAGCGGCTCTGAGCATTATTTCCGCTGGCTCAGAATGAACTGAAGGAAATCCGTAACCTTTTGGCGTTCTTCATCTGTTAACTCCATACGCTGCACAGCGGGGTCAACGGTGCGCCCCATAAGGAAGTCCATGGAGCAGTCCAAGTAGTCAGCGATGCGCGCCAGACTGTCGGCGGCAATCATGCGACCGGTTCGCAAGTTGGAAAGAACGCCTTTGCTCATTCCGAGTTCAGCGTACATATCCTTCAGCTGGATATTGCGTGCCTTTGCCTGAATTTTGATGTTTTCCGCAAGGGCGATAGAATCATACAAATTTTCGGTTGTCATTTTGTGTATCCTCACAAAATCCATCAATTGATGCTCAAACAGCTTGAAACGCTTCAATTGATGGATTATAATACACTTGTACAGAACAAATGTTAAGTGAAAGGGTACAGCGCTTACCATTCAGCGCGTTCCCCCAGAACCTCTCAGCAAAGGGGTTCATTCGTACCATGCAATACGAACCATGAACGTTGACCTCCTAAAGACAAGCGCCGCTGCAAAGCATAGCGGACAACAGCCGCAAGTTGGATGCTGTGCAGTTATAGCGCCGCTCCCATGACAGCTTCGCTTAACGACAGGGGAACGCGTTGAATGGTGGGTACTGGCTCTTTCATTTTATCAGAAATCTAACAAGTGTTCAATACACTTGTTAGATAAATCTTTGTTAGGAAGGAGAAAAAGCATGAAAAAGACTACGATGCCGGATTGGTGCGTGGCTGTCAAGAAGGCCATGATCGACCATGACGATATGACCGTTACGGAACTGGCAAAGGAAACGGGCTTTTCTCGCTCGCATATCAGCCAAGTCGTCAATGGTGTGCTGGTGCCGTCCGAGAACGTCCAGGGCGCAATCGAAAAGTGCCTGAACATCAGCGGGGTGGCGTACCGGAGCTAACCTACATCTCAAGTATACCAGAAAGGACGGCGTGAAAAAATGGCGATTGAAAGCCAGAATATTTACAAAAATGCGCGGAAATCTGCTGGTTTTACGCAGGAAAAAGCATCGCAGCTTTTGAACGTGTCGGTTGACAGCCTGCGGGACTATGAGCAGAGCCAGCGTCCAGTGCCCAGCGATGTAGCGAGCGCCATGTGTGACGTGTATCAAGCCCCATATCTGGCCGTGCAGCATCTGCGGTTGACATCAGATCTCGGCAAACGGGTCGTGCCTGAGATCCAGTTGAAAGACCTGCCGGAAGCTGTGCTGGGCGTTCTGGCGGCGGTTCAGCGCTTCTGTGCAAAGCGGGAGGCAATGGTAGAAATCGCTGCAGATGGCCAGATCGCTGAGAGCGAGCAAGCCGAATGGGACGAAATCATGTGCTTGGCCAACGACCTGAATGTGGCAATGAACAATATGCGTTTTTCGAAAGGAGGACGGCAGTCGTGAGCAAAGAGTCGTATTTCATCGGTTGTGCAGAGGTTGCGGAACTGGTCGGCTGTGGCAAGTCCCGGGCATATAAGTACATCCAGCAGATGAATCGGGAGTTGGAAGCAAGGGGAAACCTCACGTTTCCCGGCCGGGTGCCCCGGCGGTATGCGATGGAACGCTTTGGTCTTTTGGGGGAGGTGCAGGAGGATGAAAGCACAAACGCTCGTGCCGCTGGCAGCGGCGGCAGCGGCGCAGCTTCTGGTGGTCGGAAACATCGCCGCGGCGTTCGCTTTCCAGCAGAAGCCGCCGGTTGAAACGCTGGTTACGGTACCGGTGGTGGCCGAGATCGAGCAGGTTGAATGCGTTCGTCAGGACCCGGTTCCGTATGAGCCGGTTACATATCAGGTGCCGCTGGATGTGGAACTACAGTCCTACACGGAGAAAATGTGCGACCTCTACGATGTGCCCTTGGAACTGGCTTATGCCGTCATGCAGGTCGAGAGTGGCTTTACCCCGGCGGCGCACAGCTCTACCGGGGATTATGGCTTGATGCAGATAAACAGCATCAACGCCGGGTGGCTCAAAGATAAACTTGGCATAACGGATTTGCTGGATGCCCGCCAGAACATTCAGGCCGGGTGCTATATGCTGGGTATGTATCTCAGCGAGTACGAGGGCAATGTGAATTGCGCTCTGATGGCCTATAACCTTGGCGCAACCGGAGCCAAAAAGGCTTGGTCTGATGGCACGTATAGCACAGCCTACACGGACAAGGTGTGGAACGCAATGGTAGGGCTGCTGGAAGGAGAAAGGGATGTTTCATAAGATGGCACAAATGATTCAGATGCACACCGAGAAGAAGCTGCTGGACGAAGTTTTTGCAACGTATCGGGATGTTCAGGATGCTGCCGCCGAAATGGCGCAGGTACTTCCGTGCCCTCGATGCGGAAAGCAGACCATGAAGATGCGCTTGCACAGCAATGCTCTTTCCCGTCAAGTTCCGGGCATCACGATTTGTGACCGCTGCGGAACCGAAGAAGCACTGGAAGATGCTGTTCACCAGCCGATGGATGTTCGCAAGTGGGCACTGATCGAAACCTACATGAAGGGGGCAAACCTGAAATGAAACGCAAAGAAAGGCATTTGACCGTGATGGGCTGGGTCGTTGTTGGACTGCTGGACACGCTGGCCGGCGTAATTTCCGGTGGGCTTATGGCCTTGTGGCAGCTGCCCAGTACATATCGCTGGCGCGGCTACTGGGCAATTGGCGGGGAGTGGATTCTCATTGTTGGTGCAATCGTTATTGCATCCCGCCTGATGCACGAACTGCAGATGCAGGCGCTTTTGGGAGGAAAGAAGAAGAATGACAAGGTGCGCTCGGTGTCACAGGGTCATTACAGATCCGGCGGCAATCGAAGTGGGGTACGGCGCGAAGTGTTACGTCAAGGAGTTCGGAAAACGGCTCCGAGCACCCGCAAAGCCCCGCAGAATCAGGACTGTCATACAGCCTAAAATCACCGCTGAGCGCCAGATTGTAGGGCAGCTCTCGGTGTGGGATATACTCGCCGCACACGAAAAAAGCGCTGACCAGAACGGCCAGCGCGCTACAAATGGATAGAGACCCACACATTCCGTTGGCGCTTGATGCAGGAACATCAAGCCGGAAAATGCAGGTCTCCACCACACACAACCATATTGTAGCATAATCGGTTGATTTTTTCAACAGGTACGAAGCGGCGGTCAGGAGCGTTCCTACTGCCGTTTTTCTATACAAAGAATCAGGAGGTACACATGGAAAAAGAACTTACAACCACAGCCCCGGCGATGCCGGAAAGCCTGATCGTGGTACAGCAGCTGCCCATCATCAAGGAACAGCTGCACAGCATCAAGGCGCAGGCGCAGCAGTCGGTGGATGAAGCGCTGGCGCTGGCCTGCACAGAAGAATCTCTCAAAGTGGTCAAGGAACGCCGAGCGGAGCTGAACCGTGACCGCAAGGATCTGGATGCCCGCCGGATGGCGGTCAAGAAGCAGATCATGCAGCCGTTTGAGGACTTCGACGAGGTGTACAAGGAGTGCGTCACGGACGTGTATGGCCCGGCAGACGAAAAGCTGAAAGCGAAAATCGCTGATGTGGAGGATGGCCTGCGGGCGGACAAGGAGAAGAAGGTCTCCGCCTATTTCTCGGAACTGGTCAAAGCGGCCGGCGTTGAGTGGGTCAGCTACAGCGATGTCGGCATTACGGTTACGATGACCGCAAGCCTGAAATCCCTGAAAGCCAAGGTCAAGGACTATGTGGACAAAGTTTCGGCTGATGTGGGGTGCATCAATGGCATGGAGAACGCGCCGGAAATTATGGCCGAGTACAAGCAGTGCCGCAATCTGGCGGTTGCCATTAACAGCGTCAGCCAGCGCAAAGACCGTATTGCCCGGGAAGAAGCCGAGCGTAAGCAGCGTCTGGAGGCCCAGCTTCGAGCACAAGAAGCAGAAAAGGCCGTTCTGGATGTGGCGGAGGAAGAACTGTCCGCGCCGCAGGTCATGGGCACCGAACCGCCCGTTATGGACGAGCAGGAGACTGAGGACTCCCAGAAGGAGAGCACGGAACAGGTCATGAACGCAAAGTTTGCTTTTATGGGACGCACGTTCCAGTGCCGCGGCACTCTGACCCAGCTGCGGGAACTGAAGTCTTTCGTAAATAACAAAGTCGATGAAATCAAGAAGTACATGGATTCCATTGGCATTGAGAATCAGGAGGTAAATAACAATGGCTAAAGCAATGCAGCCGCAGAAAATGCGCTTTTCGCAGGCGATCCAGACCACGACATACAAGAACCTTGTGAACAATACGCTGGGAGACCCCGTGCGTGCAGGGCGTTTTATCGCAAACATCACTTCGGCGGTCGCTGTCAATCCGGAATTGCAGAAGTGCGATGCAGGCACGATCCTTGCTGGCGCATTGCTGGGCGAAAGCCTGAACCTGCAGCCCTCTCCACAGTTGGGCCAGTTTTATCTGATTCCTTTCGAGTCCAAGGCAAAGTACAAGAATGGCCAGATGATTAAGCCTGCAAGCGTCAAAGCACAGTTTACGCTTGGCTATAAGGGTTATATCCAGCTGGCCTTGCGCACGGGCCAGTACAAGCGCCTGAACGTGCTGGAAGTGAAGAACGGGGAACTGACCGGATGGGATCCCTTTGAAGAACGATTCCATGAAATGCACTTCATCGAAGATTTTGAAAAGCGTGCATCGATGCCGACCGTGGGCTATATTGCCCACTTTGAGTACATCAACGGCTTCGAGAAAACCCTGTACTGGACAGCGGACCAGATGATGGCTCATGCCGACAAGTACAGCCCGGCGTTCAGCGCAAAGGCGTACCAGAAGCTGCTGAATGGTGAAATCCCGCAGGAGGATATGTGGAAGTACTCCAGCTTCTGGTACAAGGATTTTGACGGGATGGCCAAAAAGACCATGCTGCGCCAGCTGATTTCCAAGTGGGGCATTATGACAGTGGAAATGACCACCGCTTACGAGCGGGATGGCCGAGTAATGATGCCTGATGTGGCAAGCGGCGAACTTCTTCCTGAAGTGCTGGATCCGGCAGAGCCGAGCCAGAAGAACGAAGCCGAGCCGCCCAAGATTGAGCGGACAGCAAAAACCATGGATCTGCCGGAACCGGAGGCGGACGCGGTGGAAGAAGCCGTTGATTTGGCTGCACTCTGATGGTCAAGTACAACATTATCAGCACCGGCAGCGATGGCAACGCCACGATTCTGGAAGATTTTGTGCTGGTAGACTGCGGCGTGCCGTATAAGGCGTTGGAGCCGTATGTTCCGAAACTGAAGCTTGTGCTTCTGACGCATATTCACTCAGATCACTTCCAGAAGCGAACCATCAAGCGGCTTGCCAGTGAGCGGCCGACACTCCGCTTCGGGTGTTGCCGCTGGCTGGTGCCGCCGCTCATAGCTGCAGGGGTGCCGGAGCGTCAGATTGACGTACTGACCCCGAGAACGTTGTATGGGTACGGCCTGTGCAATGTGATTCCGGTAATGCTAGCCCATAACGTACCAAACTGTGGGTATAAGGTGCATTTTCCGTCTGGCAAAGTGATTTATGCCACTGATACTAACAATTTGGATGGCATTCAGGCGATCGGCTATGATCTTTATCTGATAGAATCGAACTACCGGGATGAAGATATACAAGCCAAAATCCAAGAGAAAAAGGTAGCTGGGCAGTATGCCTACGAACTGCAGGTGCTCAGAAATCACCTGTCAGAAGCGAAATGCAATGACTTTTTGGAACGGAATATGAAAGCAAACAGCGTTTATATTCCGATGCACGTCCATGTGGACAAGGAGAACGCGCATGATTGTGACAGCGAAAATTGAGAAGCTGGAGAACGGAAAGCTCGTCCTGAAACCCGACGTAGACATCAGCCGGTTTCTGGCGCAGAAGCGCCCCCGGCGGGTAGAAGTCCGTCTGGATGATGGTCGAACCATTTCCGCAGACCAGCGCCGCAAGATTTTCGCTATTATCCGAGATATTTCTTTGTGGTCAGGGCAGGAGCCGGAAGAACTTCGGATTTACCTAGAATGGGATTTCTGTTCCCACTGTCTGCGGGAGTGGTTCTCCCTCTCGAATTGCGATATGACCACGGCCCGAGAGTTTATTACATATCTGATTCAGTTTTGCTTCCATTGGGGGGTGCCCACAAAGGACAGCCTGCTCACCCAGACGGACGATATTGGCAAGTACCTGTATCTCTGCCTTGAAAATCGCCGGTGTGCAATTTGCAACCAGCCTGCAGAGGTGCACCATGTTGACCGCGTGGGCATGGGTCGAGATAGAGAAGCTATCGTCCATGTCGGGCTGAACGCGATAGCCCTTTGTCGGCGGCACCATGAAGAAGCGCACCGCAGAGAAAAAGCCCTGTTTGCTGATTACCATATCTATGGCATCAAGCTGGATCGGCATCTATGTAAAGTGCTTTCGCTCAATCAAAAACCGAAAGGGGAGGTGGAGCGTGGCGAATGATTACATAAAACTGTGGGTGAAGGATTACAGAGCATTGCTAGAACCGTTCAATGAAGCAGAACGGGGCCGAATTCTATGGGCTATGATGGATTACAAGGAAACTGGTTCAGAACCGAAGTTTCTGGGGAATGAGCGCTTTGTTTGGGCGGCGATAAAAGCCAAAATCGATGCTTCCAATGAAGCATACGAGCGTCAGGCCGCTGCCAATAGGGCAAACGGTGCCAGAGGTGGCAGGCCTCGCAAATCAAAAGAAAATCAGGAAAACCCAGAAAACCGAATGGGTTTTGAAGAATCCACAACTGAGGAAAACACAGAAAAATCAACCGGCCCGCCTGATGACACCCCGGAAAGCTACTGGGTCTGGGCTGGATGCGACAGTATGCTTACGCCCTACATGGCAGCAGAATTTCGGGATTTGCGAGAAACCGGGGTGGAAGACGCTTTGGTGGTTGCTACGCTGGAAGAAGCGATGCGCCACCAAGCGAAGCACCCATGGTGCTATGCTAAGCGCCTGCTCGATCAGGCAGCAGCGCAGCATGTTACAACGTTTGCAGAGTGGGAAAAAACTCACATCAAAAATAAAGGAAATCGGGTTGACCGAGAAACGCCGAGCGGAAACAACATTCTAGGTCTTACTGACAGCCTTGGACGAATAAAGAGAAGACCGTTCAAAAAACAGGATGTTCCGCAGGGCAAAGGGGGCGATTCCAATGGGGAGTGATGTTCGCCATGTCCGGGGTGAAGCACAGAAGGAACTTGTAAAAAAGTTTGAAGTGTTTTTGAGCAATGGTCGGTCACGCTGGCAGGTCTGGAGCGATTGGATCACCGTGAGTGCTATTGCGGTGTCCAATGCGACAGATCAGAGCCACTTTGACGAACGCGAGAAGCAGTACTTATCAATCGCAGGAAAATACACGCGGCCGGAAATGGAAGCATTTACGGAAATGCTGGCCTTGTTGGTCGTGGCACTAGAGGACAACCCGGAACAGGACTTCCTTGGCGAGTTGTATATGTGCTTGGGGCTTGGAAACGACCATTCGGGACAATTCTTTACGCCATATCACATTTGCGAAGTCATGTCCGCTGTGACAACCCCGACAGAAGAATTCCAGCAGAAAATCGGAGATAGGGGATGGGTTGCGGTCTGTGATCCGACCTGCGGCGCTGGGGCCTTGCTGGTGGCGTTCGCAAACGAATGCAGAAAGAAAGGCATCAATTATCAGACGAATGTGCTGTTTGTGGCGCAGGACATTGACTACATCGTGGGCATGATGTGCTATCTGCAAATGAGTCTGCTTGGAATGCCGGGGTATGTCGTCATCGGTGATACGCTTGCAAGCCCGTCTGTGTCTTATGACAAAAGGGGGCTGCTTCCAGTTGACAAAGGGAACGTCTGGTATACGCCGATGCTCAGGACCCCGGTTTGGCAATATCGAATCTTTATGGCGCAGATGGAACTGGTCACTCAACCGATAAGGAAAGAGCGTGTCGCAGATGCGCCAAAATCCGAACCACAAAAATCCCCTGAAGCCCTTAAAAAACTCGAGAAACCAAAGAACACGGAAAAGCCAAAAGCCGCTAAAAGGCCGCAAAGAGCGCCGGAACAGGAACCGGTGTTCTCCGAGGGCAAGGGTGGGCAACTTAGCTTTTTCTGATAGGAGGACAATATGGATTCCACCACACACACCACAACCACAGTTGAGTTCGTCGATTGGCGAGCTAAAGCAAAAGCAAAGCTGGAAGCTGAGGACAAGCTGTTCAAGGGCGGTCGTGCCGCAAAGAGCGTGCAGAGTTATGTTCTGCGGACACTGCTTGGCTTTGTAGACCAGGAGCCGCGGTTCGCAGAGGTCGTCTGCAACACGCAGCGCACGTTCTCCGAATGTTGCGCCGCTGTTGTCAACAACGCAGGCGAAGTTCTGTCCGACCTCGAAACCTACCGCCGCGCCGTGCAGTTTTACTTTCCGAATGCTGAGGTTTCGTTCAGCATGAACATCAAACTGACTGGCGCACCGCCTACGGAAGCCGAGATGCAGGCTCCAGCCACCGTCAAACCGGAAGATGCATCCCCTAATGTTCCGAAGCGGGCGGCACCAGCTCACACAACCAAGCCTGCGTCCAAAGCAGAAAAGAAAACGGATGCGAAAAAGCCGGCAAAAAAGAAGAAGGAAACGCCTGCGGAAGACGATATGCAGCTTTCCTTGGATGGGTGGCTCTGATGATTTTAGGATTCAAAGGATTCAAGCCGGGGCTGATTGCTACGCTCGGCGATGGCAGCTATCAGTACCAGCCGGGCGAAGTGAGCAAGACCGAAAAGGCAAAATGCGCCAATACGGGCTTCCATTACTGTCTGGATCCGCTGGACTGCCTTAACTGGTATGCTTGGGACGGGAAAAACGAGTTCTGGGCCATCGCAGCTGGTGGTGATATCGATGAGGACGACTACCGGACGCGGAGTAGCTGTACCGAAATTGTACCGCTTCGCAGGCTGAAAGAAGACGAGTTCCTTCTTATGCACGCAAATTATGCGTTTGAGCATCCGGCAGAAAAATTCGAAGATTGCTTCAAGAGACCGTTCCACATCGCGTATGGTCAGGGGAAGGAGCTGGCTGGCGCACTTGGCGAGTGGCTCTGCTTTATCGTCCGGGGAGAAAACGAATTTGCTTGCATTGTTCAACAGATCGATGGAGTGAAAGTTTTGCAGGGGAAAAAGTATACGGCAAAAAGTTTGGAGGCGGTGCTGAATGAAAAAAGCTGAAGAATTGGTGTTGTACACGCCGAAACCGGTGCGGCCAAATCTGGATGCCCGTCTATGTGTGTCGGTTGCTGAAGGGAAAGGCCAAGGGCGGTACATCAAGGGCAAAACCCTGACGGTAGCAGTCTGGGATAAGTGCAAGAATCCCGTGGTCACATGGCGATTCTGCGGTGATTACTGGATTGGCGAATTGCGCAAGAAACCTGAAAATAACTTCAAGAAAGACTTTAGCCCGAAAGGAATCTGGGAAAAGGCGGGTAAAGTCCTCTTCTGGGCAGATGTTTCAGCAACGAGCGAAGATTCCAAACGTCTGCATGACTATTTCAACGACTACCGGGAAAATCTGATGGCTGTTGTGGAAGGCGCACTTACGGCGCGTGCACGCAAGCGGCTGGACAAGCGAAACGCCCAGCAGGCCGAGGAAACTGAAAAGTGGTTCAAAAAAGTGCCGGAACCTGCCGAAGTTGACCTGAAAAAACAGATTTTGACCGAGTGCTACGATGCGGTATATCTCTGGGCAACCAACACAAAGAAACTCGTTGTGACGCCCGGCGGCGTTGGCAAGTACATTCCCGCTCAGCAGATCCGGTGTGACAGCTGCGGAGGTGAATACACCCTCACGGATAGGAAACTCAAACATAAGAGTTCCGAAATCTGCAAGTGCTGCGGGAAGAAGATGAATGTGCGCGGCACGCAGTATTCCTCCAAGCGCCTGTGTGCAAAGCGTACTTTCGTCTGGAGCAAAAAGCAGGGCACCGGAGTCTGGCTCCGAAAATATGCAGTGTACTTTGGTTTCGCCAACCAAAAAGCAAAAATGAATATTTACGCCGAGGGAATTTGGTGGACTGACGGAAAAGAAATTCTGCGCTGGGAAAAACGGTGGCAGAACCATTATACGGAACAAAAGTACGTTATGTGCCAGAACTCAAGATTGAGCGCGGCTCTGCTTGCGCCCGGCGGCTATATGCAGTCTACGATTATTGCTGACTACGGGGAGAAGGTGGAGCGTGACCTGCACGGCGTAATGCACACCGAATGGCTGCGGGAGCTGGATAAAGACCTCAACTTTTATTGGGAAATCATTTTCTGGGAAGCTACACTGAAATATCCGATGGCTGAAAGCCTGATGAAGACAGGCTGGCTTGATGCTATGACCGATATTCTGGACGGAACAAAGACGGCTGGATGCATCAAGCTGAGCTCCAAAACCTATTACGGGGTGTTTGGTGGCTTGAACCGTCAGGAACTGAATGCCGTAGTTGCTCAAGGACAGAAAAAGTCATTCGAGCGCGTAAAGTGGGCAGCGACATGGAAAAAGGCGGGACTGCCCATTGATTGCAAGCATCTTGCCATGACCGAACAGATTCAGGATGTCATGGGAATGTGCGATACCTTGCAGAAATACGGCATGACACGCAGCTTGAAGTACCTTCGCCAGCAGACTAGGCGCGTTACCGGGAAATACGATGGACACATTGTTCTCAGAGTTGCACAGGATTGGTCGGACTACTTGGATATGGCCGAGAAATCGGGTATGAATATGCAGCTTGAAAGCGTAATGTTCCCGCTTGACCTGAAACGCCGGCATGATGATCTCGTGCTGGAGCGTAATAAACAGCACCGGATGGAAGCCATGAAAGGCACGCAACACTCTATCGGAAGGGAAGCGGAACAGCTGGAAAAGCAGTTCCATATCGAAAACATCTACAAGAAGATCCGTAAAATCTACGAGTACGATGGAGCGGAGTACATTATCCGGGTGCCGGAGGGCGCAAAGGACATTTTGCAGGAGAGTAAGTTCCTTGACCACTGCATCCAGCGCGGAACCAGATACTTTGAGCGCATTTCTGTTCGGGAAAGCTACATTTTCTTCCTGCGAAAGAAGTCTGACCCCAATACGCCGTGGTACACCTTGGAGGTGGAGCCGGGCGGTACAGTTCGGCAGAAACGCAGTTATAGCAACGACCAGTATGCAGATTTGGAAGATGCCAAGCCGTTCATCGAGGAATGGCAGCAAGTGGTGCAAGGCCGAATGACGGCATCGGAAATTTCTTTTGCAAAGCAGTCCAAAGAAATCCGTGCACAGGAGTTTGCAGAGTTAAAGGAAAACGGAAACATTATTCGCACAGGCGCGAATGCCGGTAAGCTGCTGGTTGACGAGCTGATGCACGACCTGATGGAGGTAGAAAAGCGTGTTGGCTAAAATTGAACTTTCCCTTGCGCCGTCTAAGGCAAAAGGACTCTCGGAAGATGAACGCTTAGAGTTGGGACGGTTGCTCCTGAAAGCGGGGTATCGGGTTGACATCGTGCGCCGCCGTCCAAACGCCAACCCGGGCACCCAGTACGAGTACTATATGATTCTGGACAAGGGGGATAGCAATGCCTGATACCCGCAAAGGACACAACCCCAGCGGTGCGCCGGACCCCACCCGGGCGCGTGCTGAAAATAACATCCAGAAGGACGAGAAACGGGTGCATGATCTTATTCACGTTCTACGGTATGTGGCAGATGCCGCAGGGTTTGAGATTGCAGAGCGCATTGTCCTGATCGACAGCCAGTCAGGGAGGATCTATCGGTGAACAGAACAAAAAACGAATTAGCGGATTACGCATGGAATCCTGTGACAGGATGTCTGAAAGACTGCCGATATTGCTACGCAAAAAAGAGCGCTTTACGCTTTGCCAGCGACTGGAGACGAAATCTTGCAGAACGTCCGAAGGTTCAGCAGGTCGGAGCGAACCTCTTTGCGCTGGACGCTCCATGGGAAACCACGAATAACCGCTTTCTGAACAACCCAACCGGATTTATGCCCACGATACATAAGTATCGCATGGATTGGCCACAAAAGGTCAAGGTGGGCTCAACCATCATGGTATGCACGGACGGTGACCTGTTTGGTCCGTGGGTGCCGGAAGATTGGATTCTTCAGGTATTCGCTGCGGCCGAAATGGCACCCCAGCACCAGTACATTTTCTTGACGCAGTACCCGGTGAGGTATCAGAACCTTGCAAACCACGGGAAACTCCCGATGCGGGAAAATTTCTGGTACGGCACCACGGCAACGGTCAGGAAAGACGGCGTGTGGGCAAACAGTAAATACAATACATTTGTGGCCATAGAACCGTTACTGGGCCCGTTTGAGGGCGATGCAACCAAAGTTATCCGGGAACTAAAATGGATCGTCATCGGGGCAGAAACGGGGCAGAATACAGGGAAGGTCACTCCGATAGCGGAGTGGATTCAAGACCTGCTGGCATCGGCAGATGCGACCGGAACGCCGGTTTTTATGCGGAGCAGCATGGAGCGAGTGGTTGGTTCCAAAGGTATGCGCCGGGATAAGCCGCCGGTGTTTCTTGAAAAGATTCCCACAAAAGCCCAAAAGGAACGTTTGTGGGAGACCTGCACAGTCTGTGGAGAATATCGTCCGATGAAAGATATGTACGCACTGCTCCTGCGCAGAAAGCGCGGAGAAAGTCCTAAGCGAGTGGCCTGTATGTGCCCGGGATGCTATGAACAATTCAGCAGGGATCATTTTGAGAGGAGAGAAGAAAGATGAAATTTGAACGGAGTGAACTTGGAACGCTGTTTTCCAAACTCAGAACGGCGGTGCCGGAGGTTCGCGCGGTGGGTACCAATGATGCGGGAATCTTGTTGAGCGGCTCCAACGCATACGCTACCAATTTGGAACTGAGCGTCCGTGCCGGGTTGTCTAAACCGGTTGAGCAGGATGTGGTGGTTCCGCCTCGCGGAGTCGATTTCATCAGCGGCACGGTGGCACCGGAAATCAGCATCGAGGCAGAGAAAGGCATCCTTACTGTGAAGTCCGGCACAGCGAGGGCACGTCTGAACACTACGCCGGCAGAGAATTACCCGGAACTTTCAGGTCCCGGTAATGACGCAAGACGATGCGTTGTAGGAGCCAGCGATTTAAGCTGGGCTATTTCCAAAGTTATCTATGCGGTAGCAAAGGATGAAAAACACCCTGCTCACCGCGGATTGTGCTTCTCGCGCAAAGGCGAGGATGTTCTGGAAATCTGTGCACTGGATGGTTATCGGATGGCAATTGCAAGAATCAACTGCACAGCTGATGGCGATTTTCGCTTTACGCTCCCCGCCGCAACTGCAAAAGCAGTTGATACGATATCCATGGATGGTAACGTGGAGATTATTCGCGATCGCAAAAAGGCCGTTTTCAGTGACAACAACTTTGAGGTGAAGTCTCGCCTGATTGCGGAACCGTTTCTGGATTATAGCAAAATTGCAGCCCAAAAGAGCGAGGGAACCAGAATCATGCTTGACAGGAAAGAATTGCTGGGCGTTCTGGGGCGCGTCAAACTTGCTCGGTCTGCAGACGCAAAGGAAAAGAGCACCTTGGTAATGGATCTTGAACCCGGCGGCACGGGCAGAGCATCGATGCGTAGCACGATTGCACAGATGAATGAGGAGTTTTCCTTCAACGGAAAGCTGGAAGAACACCTGCGAATCGGCTTTAATCTGGAATTTTTGAGCGAAGCTTTGAAGTCGATGGAAGGAGACGAGGTCAGCGCATGGGTGGTCGGCCCTCTGTCCCCCGTAAAGCTGATTGAGCCGCAGTATGAAGCGCTGGTGCTTCCTGTCAAGGTTAAGGGGGAAGCATGATGCAGGGTAGAACTTTTCGCGGGCAGTCCCCAGATGGCACTTGGCATGAAGGATTCCTGATTCGCTCCCCGGGCGTGAAGAACAGCCGCCCGGGTGAGGGCTGGTACATCAACTCAGAGAACGAGCCGGCATACGCCCATCTAGTCAAGCCATTTACAATCGGCATGAGCACTGGCGTAAAGGACATGGAAGGAACGATGGTCTTTGAGGGCGACATCATCAAAACCACCGGCCCCAACGAGCGGATTTTCTCTGTGGAGTTTGGTGAGTACATTGCCTATGGCGTGGGCCATATCGGGTTCTACGCAAAGATTGCCGGCAAGAACTCATGCGACTACAAACCGTGCTGTCTTCGGGCGTTGCTCTACATTGGAAAAGTGGTTGGAAACATGAGCGACACGCCATACCTGATGAAAGAAGCTGGAGAGGAGCAGAAAAAATGAAATGGACTGAAACAATTACCCCGAAGCAGGCAGTCGAAGAACTGGGCGTGCCCTATCACGGCTGGATGCGCGAGATGGACCGGGCATGGGTCAGCGAGGATGGACAGTACAGCGTTATGTCCCGCCTGCTCCGCACGCCTGTCGGCAAGGTCGAGCACGTTGCTATCACGTCGGCCGCAGGGTGCGGCAAGTGCGATGGCAGCGGGGACATTCCGTGGGCGGTCAAGATGCAAATCAAAAACGAATTGTTCGGCGAAAAGCGCGCCGCCATCGAGGTATACCCGCCGCAGGACAGGCTGGTGGATGCCACCGATACCTATCACCTGTGGGTGTTTGAAAAAGGGTTTAAGATGCCCTTTGGCATCCATCCCCGGGATGAAAAGCCTATGGTGGTTAATCGGGGCAGCACAAGGGTACGCGCTGTTGATGACCAAGGTCAGGAATACAGCATCAAGGAACTGCTGGAGCGTAACGGTGTAGCTGATATGCCAAAGCGCGCTTATGCTGACCTGATGGTCGGCTACATGGCGAAAAATAACCTGCTGGGAGGGTGACACGGAATGAGTATTTGGATTGTTCTGGCAATTCTGGCGGTGATGGCTGCACTTCTGATTTATGCGGCGTGCTGTGTGGATGGCGATATAGACCGCCAGTGCGAAGCGCACCCGCCGAAATCGGAGAAAGGACGGGACAATGGCAAAGTATGAGGTGCTTATCGCAGCATCCGGGAAACGCGGGTCTGCGCTCCTGCCGTGTGTGGTTATTGATGAAAAGGGCATCACTGGTGCCGCGGTACGGGCTAAAGCAATGGCCAAGGCTTGCTACCCGGAGTATGAGAATTTCGATGTGGTGAAGATGAAGGTGATTCCTAATGAGTGAAAATGGTCTGATGGACAGCGTAAATGACGTGGTCAAGGCTGCGTTTGAACTGTACGCAGCTGATGGCAAAAAACTGAACGATGGCGATAGTTTCACTGTGAAATTCAATAACGGCGCGCTCACTATCTCGGTAAAAGACAAGACGTTGAACGTAGAATTTGAGCCAGATAGAGAAGCCGCAGGGGATACGCCGTATGAACTGGATATGACGCTCGGCATTTATGAGGAGGAAGACGATGGATAAGAAGAAAATTCCCTATGCGGTTCGGGTTTCAGCTGCATTGCTGGCAGGAAAGACGGATGAATCATTCAACATCATTGGGGAAGCGCTCACCGATATTGTCGGTAAAATCAGCAAAATTTCCCAGAACTACTGCTACATTGACCTTCCCTTTGTAATTGCAGCCCTGCGGGTTACTGCCAATGCCTTTGAGAGCACTATTGACGATAAAGGCAAAGAACTGGCTCGCACTGTTTATGAGAAAACCGATGGCGTTGTTATCAATGCTGCAGAACTGATGAAACAGGTAAGGGAGGACGGCAACGATGACCGAGAAAAGGCCGATTGATGCCAATGAACTGATGGCAAGGTTCTTCCGCAAGGAATGTTTGATGCGGGGGCACAATGCTGCGGCAAGCGCTGCTTATAAAGATGCTCAGAAAACGGTAACAGCTGCGCCTACGGTAAGCCTGCGGCCGGAATGGCGAAATCCCGAAACAGATCCCCCGAAAGTCGAAGAGGATGTGATGATTCTGTTTGAAACCGCCTGCGGTGGATATGGGATTACGACGGCTCACTACGAAGATGGCACAGTCTTGTCCGAAAAGAGCGCTTTCTACTGGGAAGAAATTTTCGAGTGGGGAACCTACGATGAAGAAAGTGATGATTACTTTATTCCTAAAGGCTGGTGGGAATATCGTTATTTCAACCAGGATGACGTTTACAATAACCGTGTAGATTCTCCCGTGGTTGGATGGATGCCTTTGCCGCCGAAGGAGGTAGCGAAAAAATGAGTGAGAAAAAACTGATTTACGCAGATGATCTGTACGACAAGGTCTCAAGCATGGGCTTGCAGAATGGCTCTGCGCTTGGCCATCACAGCGGCACAGCTGATGTCATCGCGGAGATGATTCAGAATGCCCCCGCTGTTGACCCTGCAAGCTGCCTGAACTGGCGCACCGGGAAGCCGCCTGAGCATGAATCTTGGTTTGCAAAGTTCAAGGACACTGAGCAGTGGCGGTTTGGGATGTTTGAAACCATGTCGGATGAAGTGCTTGTAACTGTCGAGTTCCCCGGTGGAGAGCGATATACGACCACGGCCCATACGACAGACGGGGAATGGGTACCGTCCTACGAGAGCATTGAAGGCCGTATTATTGCATGGACTGAGATGCCTGCGCCAGCAAAGGAGGCAGCGAAAAATGAGAACGCTTAACGCTGACCAGCTGAAGGCCGTGCTGAGCATGGAAAGTTCACTGGGACATATTCACACGCTGGCAGATGTCGAAAACGCGATTGATTATCTTGCCAAAGAAGAGCCGGAAACCGTAGCCGGTGTAGAAAAATTCAATATTTTCGATACCCCGTGGGCTGGAAAAATTCGGGCGGCATTCCCGCAGTCGTTTGTGAATATGCAAAACGAACTCATTTTCAGCCAGAAAACCAATTCCTATTTCAGACTGGAAGATGTGACCGATGAAACCCAGCTGAAAGCAAAAATTCTGGAGTGGCTTACACGCACCGCAATCAAGGGCATTTCCCCGAAGGAAAGAAAACTTCACTTTGAGGGCATCAACAAACTGCTGGGCACGAACTTTACGATGCAGGAAATGACGGATATCTATACTTACTTCGGAAATGGAATCAAACATGATCTCTGCGTGAAGTTTGTGGAAAGCGGCTATGATATGACGCTCATTCCAAAGGAGGCATGAGCAATGGCAAGAAAAATGTTAAAACCTTGCCCGTTCTGTGGTGTGACGCTCAAGCCTTTTATTAGCACCCACGAGGTTACAACGGCCGATGGAAAGAAAATCGGCGAAATCGAGCGCGGCTATTGGGCGCACCCGGATGATTCTAAGTGCCCGCTCGGATTTGGGTTTTCTCTTGCGCTGGAGGAGGCTGATAGTTGGAACCATAGAAAAGAAGATAGCCTGCGCTGGCGTAAGACCGAAGAGGAACCACCTGTGGAAAAAGACGGGAACCAGTATGGTGATGTTCTGGTTTTGGATGCCAGCCTTGAAGGATTTGTTACAAACAAGGGATGGCTTTATGTAAAAAGGGCGCCGGACATATATCCTATTTGGATGCCGATTCCTAAACCGCCAAAGCCCTATTTGGAGAATGAACAATGAGCAAAGAAATCTTACTTATACGCAATGATGATGGCGAATTTGAGCTGTACGATGACACCTACGACGTAGTCATTCATTGCAAAAATCGGCAAGGCATGAAAGAGACCTGCGAGATTCTGCGCAAGGTGGGTACCGATGAGAAAGCACATAGCGCTTTATTGGTGAATCCCGTTGATATGGCAATCGCCATAAGGAACCATTGCAAATCTCGCACTGATGGCTGTGAGGGCTGCTGCTTTGACAGACCGACCAGTGATAACGGAGATGGCGAATGTGTTTTGGGCTGTCCTGAAGACTGGGAAGTGTGAGGCTAAGAGATGGCATATAAGAAAATCATAGTTGAGCATGAGGTTTCACCGGGGCGTGAAAAGTGTGCCTTCGGTGGTGACTTTTGGGGAAAAGAGGTATGCAAATACCATGCACTCCGCACCCAAACTCACGGAAACAAGGCTCCGCCTGAATACAGGAAGCCGAAGTGCCTGCTGTTCAACTGCTGGCTCGAAGAGCCGTACAAAAAGTGCGAACCCTGCCGCAGGGCGTGCGCGGAGGTTGATGGAAAGTGAAAGCAGTCCTTTTGAGCATTCGGCCAGAATGGTGTAAGAAGATTCTCAGCGGAGAAAAGACAGTTGAGGTGCGCAGGACTTGCCCTGTGCATGGAACACCGTTTAAGGTGTACATCTACTGCACTTTGGCCGGGAGTGACAGCCTGTTTATGGATGTCCTCAACCGGGATGTGGCCGCGTGGAACCGTGGCGGCTGGCCAGAAAAAAGGGGGCGCGTCATTGGCGAGTTCATCTGTAAGAAAATTACCGGCCTAACCCATGTTGGAGAAACAGGAAGCTGGGAACCGGCAAGCCTGTACGTTATGGCACCCGGATCATATTACAAACCAGCCGATGAACTTCTTGAAGCGGCCCGCATGAGCAAGGAAACCGCCGAAAAATATCTCAAAGGCCGTGACGGCTGCGGCTGGCACATTTCCGACCTGAAAATTTACGACCGCTCACGACCGTTGAGCGATTTTACAAGGCTGCGGGCAACGAAATTTGGCTATGAGCCTGTAGATATTGAGCGACCACCGCAATCCTGGTTTTATGTGGAGGATGCAGAATGTACGTCATGAACAAAAAATGGGACTCTATCACGAACATTGCCCAGTGCACCAGCGTGTATGTGAGCCCCGAACACGAAATCAAGGCGGTTCCTACGGGTGGCGGCGCGGTATATCGTCTGGGTCAGTACGAAACGGCAGAAATTGCCCGCGCTGTGCTGAATGATCTGTATATGCACATTCCGACTGGCTGCATCTACCAGATGCCGAACGACCAGAGGGCACTGGTTCTGGCTCGCGGCATGAGTGATGAACGGCCTGAAAAGTTTGCTGGGAACGGCAAGAAGCCGGTGCGTAGGGGAGGATCCTAATGGAGAATGCAGACACGATTCACCCTTGCCCTAAATGTGGCAGTGGTTTCTTGGCATGGGGTAAACCGTTTAGAAGCGCGACGACAAGGCTTATCGTCCTGTTGGGTAGCCGTCGCAGAATTGTTTGCTGTGTGATGTGTGGGTATTATGCACCCGTAAAAGACTGGAACAGAGAGGAGCAAGCAAATGAAAGCACACGTTGAACCTAAGAGCAAGGAATGCCCGTTCTGCGGCGCATCTACCTATGAAGTTATGAGTGGTACGGGCGTGAAATGTATTCGGTGCACCAATAAGAGAACTTGCGGTGCCATCGTCAGTTTCAGCAACAAAGACTGTAATGAACGCGGAGTTTCCCCGGTTGAGTACTTCAATCGGCGTGCGGAAAGGGAGCAAAAAAATGAATCTGATTCGTGAAATTTTCTTTAGTCCGATGGTCGTGGATGCGGCCGGAATTATCCTGATTGTGGCTGCATTGCCTATGGTAGGTTGGTCTTGGGCTGTAAGCCACATGGCTGGACCGAAGGTCAAAAATGCAAAGGAGGGCACATGAAAGCGCATCTGTCGTTCCTGTGCAATGGTCAGTGTCGGTGGTGCAAGAACTACTGGGATTGCAGTAAGCACAAAAAAATCCTGGCAAAAATTTTCGGATGCAAAGATTGGAGATGGCAAAACAGATGAAGGACATTCGCCAGCAGTGTGTCGATGAGCAGGACAAGGCCGCACAAATCTTTACTTGGTGCATGGTGGTGGCTATGCATCAGGAAGAAGGCATTGGAGCCACGCGCCTGACCCGGGCTTGTAATGAGATGCGGGCATTTCAAGCCCGCTACAAAAGTAAAATCGACTCTGGGAATCGGAGGAAGGCCACAGAAGCTATGCGGGACGTTTTAAGGGGAATCTGTGATTTCACGGTGCGTCTGCCACAGAATCGCGCTCCGCGTAATTATAGGGAAGAACGGCTTCGTATGGCGCAGGACGAGGGCGCTGAAATCGCATGGCTGGTTATGGCCGCGACGGTGCATCTGACGTTTGGCTTTGGCAAGGAGCGCCTTGCACGGCTGAAGAAAGAAGCCATAGACGGCTATCAACAGTACATCGGATGGGTCAAGACAGACGGCGAGGACTGCGCCGAGGAATGGCTGAAGCGCTGTGTGGAACAGGCCTTGCAGGAAGAACTTGAAGTGAACGACATCCAGAGCGGGAGCCACCCGCCAAAGCTGTACTATTCGTCTGGAGTGAACGTGGAAGATATGATTCGCGTGATGAGTGCTGTGTCTGCGAAGATGGCGGCAGAGCGGGGCATCAAGCGTGTGCCGCTGGCTGTTTTGAGCCAGAGTGAAATTTCTCGTCGCATGAGTGCCATTTGAGTAAACAAAAAGAGGACTGCTTGCGCAATCCCCCGAGAAAAGCAACTCTATTATACCTAAATTGATGGATTTTGGCAACGATAGAACAGGAGGATGCGCAAAATGACTATCCCGGAAGACATGATGACATTCATCGAAGAAACCGCCCGTAAAGCCGCCCGCGAGGGCGCAAAGGAAGTTGTGGCTGAGCAGGCTCGAAAAGCCGCAGGCCGGTGCGACCGCCGGTTGCGGAACACGAAGCTGCTCCTGAAGAACTACCGGATGTTCAAAAAGCACTGCACTGGTGCCGTCTACACCGATGAAGCTGGTGAGCATGATGGTCGGGAGGAAGAAACCGCACTGGAACTGCTGGACATGATGCTCCAGCGGAATAATGCCATTACAGTTGAATCCATCCGTAGCAGCTGCCGTCGCACGAAGATTATGATTCGTCATATTGATGCTATGCTCGGCTTGTATGAGACCTATTGCAATCAGGGCGACAATGAAGCACTGAAGCGGGGGCTGCGTATCATTAAAGCTATGTACATTGACGAGAACACTAAATCTGTGGAGCAGATTGCGGCGCAGGAAAACGTGAGCGCCCGGCAGGTTTACCGTGACCATGATGCAGCAGTGGATAAAATCTCGATGCTGATGTTTGGTATCGACGCATTGGAAATGTCTTAGCTCAATGTCAAAAAGATGTCATGGACGCGTCACGGCAAAAGTGGTACAATAATACCGTAAAATTCTAATCATAGCGCATTGCCCGCCCGGTTTCGCCACCGGACGGGTATTTTTATGCCCAGAAAGGAGGAAAGATACCGCCGCTCCCTAATTTGTTCCGCAACGCCAGCGGAAAAGCAAAGAAGGGAGAAAAAATGAATCAGCAAGTAGTGTATCAGGATATTTCGCAGATCCGTCCCTATGAGAACAACCCCAGAAACAACGAAGCGGCCGTTGGTCCGGTAGCCCAGAGCATCAAGGAATTTGGATTCCGGGTGCCCATCTTGATTGATGGAAAAGGCACGATCATTGCCGGACACACCCGCTATGAGGCCGCAAAACGGCTGGGCATGGACAAAGTGCCCTGCATCCGGGTCGATGACCTGACGGACGCGCAGATCAAGGCATACCGCATTGCAGACAACAAGGTGGCGGAAGCATCCTCTTGGAATGATGATGTGCTCCGCGCCGAAATGGATGCGCTGCAAGCGCTGGATGTAGATCTGAGCAGTACCGGCTTCAGTGAAGTGGAACTTGATGGCCTGCTTCGGGATGTGGACGATTCCGATTTTGAAGAGTTCTTCACAGAGCCTGCCCAGCAGCCGCCCAAAGTGGCCGATACAGGTTCGGACTCTGAAAGCCAGCAATCTGGACAGCCTGCACCTTTTCAGCCCGCTACGGCGCAACAGAACGGCTCTAAGCTTATCCGATGCCCGCACTGCGGAGAATGGTTTGAAACATGAGGCTGTGCTTGGCGGGCACCTTCCCGGCAGAGAAGGTCGTGCGGGAAAACAGGCCGGAGTACGTTCTGGAGAGTTTTTTCTACATCAAGCCGTGGCAGGTCGAGGAAATGTCGAAGTGGAAAATGTTTCTTCTCGACAGCGGGGCGTTTACTTTTATGCACGGCATAGAAGCATCGTCAAAGCCGGTAGACTGGGATGGTTACCTGAGTCGGTACATCGACTTTATCAACCGCAACAACGTGCAGCATTTTTTCGAGTTGGATGTAGATATCATCGTAGGCTATGATGCTGTAAAACGCATGAGAATGCGCCTTGAAGCCGAGACAGGCAAGCAGAGCATTCCAGTCTGGCATCGCTCCCGCGGCCTTGACGAATTTAAACGCCTGTGCAGGGACTATCCCTATATCGGCATCGGTGGCTTCGCAATCAAGCACATTCAGCCCAGCGAGTACGGCTACATCAAACGGCTGGTGCAGTATGCGAACGCCTGCGGGGTGCGGGTGCACGGTCTGGGCTACACCAAAAAGGATGCGGTTGACTTTGGCTTTTATAGCGTGGACAGCACCACATGGACTACACAGGTCAATTTTGGCGGCTTGTCCTACTTCAACGGCTCAGAAATGGTTGTGGTCAGACCCCCGAAGGGCATGATAGGCGCAGACTACCGGATTCGCCGAGAGTATGCGCTGAAAGAGTGGATCAAATACCAGAAGTACCTTGATACGAAAGGAAAATGGCGTGGATAAAGATATCGTATACCGCGTTGAGGATGGCATGGACAGAGAAAAAATTCTCTGCACCACCTACCAGATGCGGAATTTTTATATGCAGTTCAGAGACGGTTTCTTCACCAATCTGGACGTAATGAACTACATCCAGCACCTTGCCGCCGCCCACATGGCGAAAAAGGGCATGAATGTGCTGGATGTGTGCTGCGGCCGCTCTCTGATGCTCCCGCTGCTGCGCTACTACGCAAAGGATATTGCATCCTATACCGGCGTAGACATCAGCAAAGCGAACATCAAAGAGGCTATGCGCGGTGCAACCGCAAAGAACCTTGAGCCTAAAGATCTGACTTCCTACTACCCGTTCCGGGTGGGCTGGAAGCTGGGCAACGTTGCTGAGATGTCGAAAGTCATCCCGGTGGGGTTTGCCGATTTTGTGATTTACACCTCTGCCATTGAGCATATGCACCCTACGGACGGCGCAAAAAGCCTTGCAGAATGCTACAAGGTGATGAAGCCGGGTGCAAAGATGTTTCTCTCCTGTCCGAACACCCCGGGCAATGGGTATCAGACCCAGTACCGCGCTCATGTCTATGAGTGGGGCTACGATGAACTGAAAGCCAAACTGGCCGAAATCGGATTCAGCATTGTGCAGGAGGTTGGTCTGGTCACCAGCGTCCGGGAGATGGACGAGTTCTATTCCAAGCAGGAACCGGCGCTGCGGGACTTCTACACCCGTATGAAAGCCTATGTCCCATCTGCATTCCTCACAGCCTTTATGGCAATTCCGTTTCCGCGTGAGGCAAAAGAGCTGCTGTTCATCGTTCAGAAGCCGAAAGGAGAAGAAAACAATGGCTAAGTTTGAAAATCGCTACGGCGTGCGTAAAATCGTCTATAAGCAGAAATGCCGGTGCTTCTGCCCCATCGGAAAGACAGACTACACCAATGAATTTACTGTGACCATGGAGCCGGCAGAGATTATTCCGGACTACTGCGAAATCGACAAGTTCATCCGTGAATGTCTGGAAGGTGAAAATCTCGTCATCGAGGAAGCAGCCAGCAAGCTGAAGAAGAAGCTTGTTGAGGATGTGCACCCCAGCTGGATCATGGTCGAATCTGCGGTGAACGACGCATCCCACGGCAATGTGGTCGTTATGGTATGAGGGGGCATGGAATATGAGAAACACCAAAGCCCTATGCCAGACCGCAGTTGTCGCGGCTCTATATGTCGCATTAACCACCCTGAACCCGCTGTCATGGGGAGTCGTCCAGTTCCGGGTGGCTAATATGCTGTGCGCTCTCCCGTTCAAGGATAAGCGGTACGCCCCGGCGGTTCTGCTGGGGATTGCAATCGCAAATGCAACGAGTCCTTTCGGCCCGGTCGATGTGCTCTTTGGCCTGCTGGCTGAGGGGACTGCATACGCATTGGTGGTCTGGGGGCCATGGAAAAGGCTGGGGATTCTGTGGAAAGCAGTCATCCTCTCCCTGTCCGTGGCTCTGTTCATCGGCGTGGAACTGTCTATGATGGTCGGCGCACCGTTCTGGTTAACAAGCACTGGCCTGTTCGTTGGCACATTCCTGGCCGTGGAACTGGGAAACTTGATGATCTCCAAAACCGCTCTTGCAAAGGTCGTGTGAGAGGGGACGCGGCGCCGGCTCTGCAAAGGGTCGGCGCTTTTTCTTTGGAACAACACAACAGCCCGGGTGGATACCGGGACAGAAAATGAAGAAGGATAGTGGTGGCGATGTAGATGGAAACGCGAGATAAGGCGTTCACCCTTTATAAGAAAGGGATGGGATGCACCGAAATCGCAAAGAAGCTGGGCGTATCGCTGAACACTGTGAAATCGTGGAAGAAGCGCTATTGGGATGCACAAAAGGGTGCACCCAAGAAACGCACCCCGCCGCACCCCAAGGGTGCATCTTCCAAGTGCACCCAGAAAGCCCCGCAGGATGGCAAGACAAAGTCGGGCGCACCGCTGGGTAATGTCAATGCAGTTGGCAACCATGGAGGCGCGCCGCCGGGTAACCAGAATGCCTTGAAACACGGTGGCTGGTCTGCGGTGATGTTTGGTTCTTTTTCAGAGGAAAACCAAAAAGCCATTCAGGACTGCACGAAGGACGTTGATGCAGAAGACCTGTTGATACAGGAACTCCAACTGCTGACCGCCCGGGAAGCTTTTCTGCTTCAACGCATTTCCGCTGTTCAAGAGAAAAAACAGCACATTCAGTCGGTGCATACCTCTAAGTCTGGCAGATCGTTTACTCGCTTGGACGAGGACAAGGAAAAAGAAGCCCGCGACAAGGAGGTCTACATTGAGCGGATAGATGCCAAAGTCAGTCGGGAAGAAAGGCTCCCCGGCACCACCGTAGAAACATCAACCACCGTTGAATCAAGCTACCTTATCGTGGAACGCTTAGAGCGGCTATTGACCGATGTACAGCGCCAGAAGTCCAAGGTGATACAACAGCTTGCCGACCTGCGCAGAATGAGCAACAGCGGCAAGAATGAGTTGGTAGACGATTGGGTTGCGGCAGTCGAGGCGGCAGACACGGAAGCGGAGGATGTGGACGATGGCACTGAGACAACGTGAAGTCTTTGCCAAGCGGATCCCGCTGTACCGTAAAGACCCTTGCTTGTTCTTCAAAGAGGTCACTGGCTTCAAGCCTGATCCGTGGCAAAAAGAAGCCGCCACAGCTATTGCACAACACCGCAAGGTTTCAATTCGCTCAGGACAGGGTGTTGGCAAGACTGCTTTTGAAGCGAACCTAGTCCTTTGGTTTCTGTCCTGCTTCCCGTATCCACGCGTGGTGTGCACGGCTCCGACTCGTCAGCAGTTAAATGATGTCCTCTGGGCTGAGATTGCCAAGTGGCAGGAACGCAGCCCTGTCTTGCAGGCTATGCTTGTATGGACAAAGACTCGTGTTTACATGAGAGGACATGAGAAACGCTGGTTCGCCGTGGCTCGAACAGCTACCAAGCCGGAGAATATGCAGGGCTTCCACGAAGACAATATGCTTTTCGTGGTGGATGAGGCATCTGGTGTTGCTGACCCCATCATGGAGGCTATACAGGGCACGCTTTCCGGCGATAACAACCGCTTACTGATGTGCGGAAACCCAACGCAGAACACTGGCACATTCCACGATTCGCATACCGTGGACGCCCAGTCCTACTACTGCATGAAGGTGTCCAGCAGGGACAGCCCCCGCACGAATAAGCAGAATATCGCTGACTTGGAGCGGAAGTTCGGCAAGAACAGCAATGTAGTCCGTGTCCGTGTTGACGGAGAGTTCCCGGAGAATGAGGACGATGTCTTTATTCCGATGGCACTCGCCACAAAGGCTGTCAATACTGAACCTCTGGAACATTGTGCTCCAGCCCGGATTTCCATCGGGTGTGACGTTGCCCGCTTTGGCAACGATGATACGGCCATTGCACAGAACATTGATGGAGATATCCAAAAACTGGTCACACGCCATGGTCAAGACCTGTACGCTACGGCAGACGATATCATTGCGATATATAAAACCCTGCGTGCAGCGTATCCGCAGTACCGCGGTCTTATTTATGCGGTCATTGATGATACCGGCGTTGGTGGAGGCGTGACCGACATACTCAACCGAGAAAAGATTCGGCAGAAGCTAACCAGGCTGATGGTCGTGCCGGTAAACTTCTCCAGCGCTGTGCCGGACAAGGAAGCCGCCGGGCGCTATGCAGATATCGCAACGTGGATGTGGGCGGTCCTACGGGATATGGCCACGGCGGGCACCCTGCACATCCCAAATGATTCAACCCTGATAGGGCAGCTTACCACCCGTAAATATATCTTTAGCGGCACTCCTGCAAAGTTGAAACTTGAAAGCAAGGATGCCTTGAAGAAGCGTGGCCTGACCAGCCCTGACCGCGCTGATGCGGTAGCCCTTGCGCTATACGAGGGCGGCATCTTTGATGTACGCAGTCTGATATGATAGCCGGAAAGGAGAAAAAGGTGAAAAGAGTTATCCCCGGAAAAATCAAAACGCAGCTTCGCCTCGACGGCTATTACAACGTTCTGAATAAGTATGGTACCCAGCACGATAGCACCGAGTATTACCAGTGGGCAACCGGTGCAGCTGTGACGGATGCGGAATTGGCCGACCTTTATGCAGGAAACGGGCTATTCTCGACCATCATTGATGCCCCGGCAGACGATGCCACCAAGAATGGTATCGACCTTGGCATCAAGGATAAGGATTTGCAGAAGCGTCTTGACGACCATCTGCAGACTATCCATTACCAAAGCAAACTCGCGAAAGCGTTAAAATGGGCACGGTTGTTTGGCGGCTCTGCTGTTGTTATGCTGGTGGATGATGGTAGACTTCTTCAGGACCCGCTGAACTGGCGGGACGTTCATGGCGTGGAAGAACTACTGGTTTACGGACGGAATGAGGTATTTCCGCTGTGGATCAACGGCTACGAAAACAATCCGGCAGATGAAGATTATCGCAAAGGCGGAACTGGCATCCCGGAGTTTTATCAGATAAACAGTGTGTACGGCAGCTATGTAGTGCATTCCTCGCGATGCTTAGTGTTCCACAATGGAGAAATCCCCGAAGGCTCCACGATGTCAAACCTCTACCGCACATGGGGCATACCGGAGTATATGCACATCCGCGAAGAACTTCGCAATGCCTGCATCGGTCCGGGCTACTCCATTCGCTTGCTGGAACGGCTGTCAATGGTGACATACAAAATGAAGAATCTCGCAAACGTCCTGTCTACAGTAGACGGTGACGATACGGTTCTTCAGCGTATGGAGATGCTTGACCTTGCCCGTAATCTGTTGAACATGGTCTTCATTGATGCAGATGGCGAGGATATTGGCATTCAATCCCTGTCTGCGGCGGGAGTCAAGGACATTCTGGACAATGCCTGCGCAATGCTGTCCGCTGTGAGCCATATCCCGCAAACAAGGCTCTTTGGCCGCTCTCCAGCGGGCGAGAATGCTACCGGTGAAGGGGATATGGAGAACTATAAGGAGGCTGTGTCCGGCATCCAGTCTGGCGACCTCCGGGACAATACCCGCACGCTGGTCGAACTGATTCTGCGCGGAATGGTGTGGAACGGCGAAATCAAAGAGGTGCCGGAGTACACCATCACATACAAGAGCGCATGGAGCCTGTCTGATGATGAAAAGGCTACGCAGGACCAGGCGAATGCCGCGGCCCAACTTACCAGAGCACAGACTGTGTCTACCTACGTTACAGCTGGCATTTTGGAAATTCCCGAGGTTCGTCAGTCCTTGGCGCAGGATGAACAGTTTGACCCTGAAAACATCATCACAGAAGCAGATGTCAATCAGGACTGGGGCTTGGGTGGGGCTGACGTTCCCCAGCCGACCAATCCGCAGAACCCGCCTGCGGCAGGCAACCTGGTTACGGATGAAGGAGAATGCGGTTATGTTGCCGGCTTTGTCTTGAACGATGGGAAAATCCTCTGCGGACAACGTTCTGATGGGCAAGGCTGGTGCGGCCCTGGCGGTCACATCGAACCCGGAGAAACACCGAGCGTGGCGTTCCGCCGGGAAGCAAAGGAAGAGTTCAATATTGACGTGGGGGATATTACTTATCTCGGCAACTGCAAGGGCAAGCCGGATGAGGTACTTCCCGTTCAGATCTACCGCGTCAATAGCTTCGATGGTGTGCCCCGATGCGACCAAAAGGAGATGTTCACGGCTACATGGATGCCCCCTGAACAGATTTTGAAGCAGGATGTGCCCGGCGGGCTTGTGTTTAAACCGTTTCTCAGAAGCGTGAAAGAATACCTTGACCGGCTGGGCATTACACTGGATGATTTTGACGAGAGCAAGCACAACCGCGATGAGGATGGAAGGTTCTCCAGTTCTGGCGGCTCTACATCATCAAAAGATGCATCGAGCAAGGAAAATTCATCAAAAGACTTGAATGATTCTCAAAGTCATGCTAAAATAAATTCTAACGCAGTTTCGGCAAAAGGCGCGAACACTTTCAAGGTGAAAGGTTTCCCTAACAAGCAGAAGCTGAACAACCACTGGCAGAATGGAAGAACTCACGCCGCTGAGTACGCTCCCGATGGCATTACGACAAAGGAGCAGTACGAAAAGCGGGCGGTTCAACTTTTGGAAAGCCCGTGCGGAAACGGCATAAAAGGCTACAAGACAAAAGATGGCCTTGTGTGCCGGTATGACGCGAAGAAAAATGACTTTGCAAAAGGTTCCCCAGAGAAGGGCGTAAGAACGATGTTCAAGCCTGACGATGGGGAAGATTACTATAAACGTCAGCTTGAACTGGAAGGAATCGAAGATGACTGAGAAAATCCTCTGCCCGGTATGTGGGCAGCATAGCTTTGATGAAGACAACGATTTTGAGGAATGCCCTGTGTGCGGCTGGGTAAATGATGGCGTGCAGAGAGCGGATCCTGATTATCGCGGCGGTTATAACCGCATCAGCCTGAACGAAGCTAAAAAGAAGTTTGCCGAAGGCAAAAAGGTGTTTGACTAAAATATTGGCGTTGAGAGCCTTTGCAGGTGACGTGAAAGCGTCCCTCGCAAAGGCTCTTTTTGTTTGCAGTCATAGCTCAGTTGGTAGAGCGCCTGCCCTCCAAGCAGGATGCCGCGGGTTCAAGCCCCGTTGACTGCTCCATATCGAGGGTTGGCCAAGTTGGATAAGGCATGGGCCTTTGACTCCCAGACCGCCGGTTCGAGCCCGGTACCCTCGACTTTTATGCTGGTGTAGCTCAATAGGATAGAGCAGGCGACTTGTAAACGTCAGGCTGTGGGTTCAATCCCCACCCCCAGCACCACCCGCCGTACACCGTAATCGGCACCTCGATGGCATGAGGGGGCACTGACCCTGCTCCCAACAGACCGCTGCGAAGTGTTCTGGCCTGCTCCATGACAGAGCCAGCGCGGAGCCATAAACCGCGTTCCTTCCGCTTCGCGCTTGGACGGATGCGCGCTGTAAGCAAAAGGTCAAAATTCAAGTGCTGCATGCCATAAGAACAAAGACCCTGCATCAAGGTGGAGATGCAGGGTCTTTTTGATGCCTGCAAAGGGAAGATGGTTCCCAGAAAGATAAAGAGGTGGATATGCCTGTGAAGAATAATGGGCCTGGCATGACCGGGCGCTCTTCAATGACGAAAAAATCAAAGATCGAGCCGGAGTATCCGCAGTGGGCAGAAAGCAAGATGCGCGCAATTGAAAATCGGCGGTTGAAAGAACTGCAGAAGGTTGTGCGAGAATCTATGCCTGAAATCCTTACTATCGTTGCGGAAGAACAAAAAACCGGCTCCGACAGCATCAGACATGATGGATACAGCGACATGGTTCGCCGCATCCAGAACAGGTTCCGCATTATGCGTGACCGGCTCAGTCGGCGGCTGAAAACCGATCCGTTGGAACGGGATGTTCGCCGGTGCGCTGACTACACCGACCGGCGGCAACTTAAAGAATGGCAGCGCAGCGTGCGCGCCACGCTGGGAGTGGATATCCATGATGATTTCTTTCTCGGCGAAAGATACGACCTGATGCTTAAAAGATGGGTTGAGCAAAATGTCAGCTTCATTACCAGCATTGAAAGCGACTGCTTCGATGATATGGAGAACGTCATTATTGAGGGCTTTGCAAAAGGCCGCACCCCGGCGGCGATTTCCAATGAAATTCAACGCCGGTTTGATGTAACCAAGTCGAAAGCAAATCTTCTTGCGCGTGACCAAGTGGGCACTCTGAGCGCGAATCTGACCCGTACAAGGCAGGAATCCGCTGGGGTAGAGGAATATATCTGGAGTTCATCAGGTGATGAACGTGTGCGTGAATGCCACCGTGAACTTAACGGTCAGAAATTCCGCTATGATGACCCGCCGGCCATGTGGTACATGACAAAGCACGGCAAAGTGTACAGCGGGCGGCATTGCAATCCCGGAGAGGACTACCAGTGCCGCTGTGTTGCAAAACCTGTCTTTAACTTCGATAGGCTGAATTCTGTAGCCTTTAAGGAGAAAAAACAATGAAACAGAATACCCCGCCGCTAGTCCTTCGGAGCGAAATGCGAACCGACAGTGTACCTGTCGATGAGCATTACAGCGCCGAGGGATATTTTTATGATAACCCCATCCTGACCCGTACAGGCATCTTTGTGTACCATCTGGAAGATGGTTCCGAGCGCCGGGAACTGCGCAGGCCGGAAGATGTGTTTGACCCCAAAAGCCTTGCAAGCTATGAGGGAAAGCCTATCATTATTACCCACGATGCGCAGGTGATCGACAAGGACAATGCCCACCGGGAACGTGTGGGCACAATCCTGACCCCCGGACAGCAGGACGGAGAAACCGTCCGAGCAAAAATCGTAATTGATGATCCTGATGCCGTAAAGGCATCGGGTCTGCGGGAACTGTCTGTCGGATACTATCAGGATCTTATTATGGAACCCGGAGAATGGAATGGAGAGCCGTATGATGCAATCCAGACCAATATCCGTGTGAATCACCTTGCGCTGGTCGCTGTCGCCCGCGCAGGTGATGATGCACGCTTGAACATGGACAGCCAAGATAACAATGGAGGTACACCCCCTATGGACGAGAACGAGAAGATGAACAACCCCACGCAGGACGATGATACTACTGTGGAAACCACAAAGCCCACTGCCGATGATGGCGAGGCTCCCAGTGCTCCTGCGGCGGCTCCTGCCCTTGACCCGGCAGGCCTTGAAGCAGCACTCAAAGCCTATATCGCGGCCACCAACGGTGCTACCGCTGACGATGAAAACGACCCGGCGGCTGGTGACACCACTGATAAGCCCACCAAGGACGAGGGCGAAGGTGACGCCCCTGCGAAGCCGGACGTGCTGGCAGACATTACCGCCCGCCGTGATGCTATGGAAGATGGCCCGGCCAAGGCGGACATCAACACCCTGCTGTCTATGCTGGATGCCGCAAATGCCCGCGCTGATGCTGCAGAGGACGACACCAAGCCTACCGAAGATGAGGATGATACCTCGGACGATTCCAGCAACCAGCTGAACCATGACAGCGCCGCATCCATTGCCGCGCAGGTCAGCCAGCGTGTGGAACTGTGTCGGCTGGGCGATAAGCTGCATCTGGATGGCATGGAATCCATGCCGGTAATGCAGGCAAAGAAAAAGGTCGTTCATGCCGTTATTCCGGGTATGCGTCTGGATGGCAAGAGCAAAGCCTACATCAACGCGGCCTTCGACATCGCAAAGGGCAAAGTCAACGGTCGCAAGACCGTGGCAGACCAGCGCCGACAGGTGTTCAATGCCGATTCCGCAAATGCGGCAGTCCGCAATGCGGGCAAGAAGAACGACCCTGATGCGGCTCGCAATCGTATGATCCAGCGTCATGCTGGCGAGAAGGAGGACTAAGCTATGAGCAATATGGCAGTACAGATGAACTACGGCGAGCCTAGCCGCGGTATGCCCGGCCTGCTTTATGACCGTGCGAATTACGATGCGGTCACCCGCCGGAACAGCGCAGAGGATGGCAAGCTGTTCTTTGGCTGCGGCGTTGTGCAGGGGGCGGAGCCCGGCAAGGACATCACCCTTCCTGCAACCGGCGCGACCGCCGAGAAGTTCGAGGGTGTTGTGATGTACAGCGCCAATACGGAGATGGATGATGATGGTGCTGTGCTCCTGCGCAAAGGCCAGATTCTGGATGTCTGCCAGACTGGCAAGATGTGGGTGCAGCTGGCCGATCAGGCAGAGCCTGCTTACGGCCAGCCGGTTTACCTTGTGATTACCGGCGACGATGCAGGCAAGTTCACCCCGACCAAGGGCACCAATCTGGCGGTCAAGGCCCGCTTCATCGGTGCGGCCCAGAACGGCATTGCACCCGCCCAGTTCGCAGAGCAGATCTAAGGAGGTTCAATATGGCTAAGTACAATCCTTTCGACCCCGCCAACGGTTACAGCGAGGAAGATCGCCTTGCCCTGAGTGGCAAGTGCGCCTCCCTGATTAACCAGGCATATAAGAACCCGTTCCCCGGCACGAAGATTCGCCTGGACGGAGCCGACAATGCAGGCATCTTCTTTGCCAAGCAGCTGGCTCATGTCAAGACCAAGGCATACGATAAGGACTTCCCGGAGCTGTCCGGCCTGAAGATCTTCCCTCAAACCAGCGAAACCGATGAGGGCGCTGCGTATACCGAATACTACAGCTATGAGCCGGTCGGCTTTGCTGATGTTATCGCCAACTACGCCAGCGACCTGCCCCGCGTCGATGTGAAGGGCACTCCCCATCGTGCGGAAGTCGTCAACATCGGCGACAGCTACGGCTACAACGTGCAGGAACTGCGTGCCTGCCGCCGCAATGCGGTTCTGGGCATTATGAAGCCTCTGGACTCTGCGCGTGCTGAAGCGGCCCGCCGGGTGTATGATGTCAAGGTGAATCACCTGATTTGGCACGGCGACGAGAAGACGGGCATCATCGGCGTTCTGTCCTCCGGCAATAACATCCCCATCTATACCCTGCAGAACGGTGCAGCCGGTAAGGCCGACTGGGCATCCAAGACCGCAGACGAGATTGCGGCCGACATTGCCGGCATCCTGAACTACATCGACACCCTGACCCAGAATGTGGAGCACCCGGACAGCTGGGTCATGCCCAACGACCTGTACACCAGCCTGAACCTGCGCCGCATCGATGGCACCGGCGAATCCGTTCTGTCCTACATCAAGGGTCACACTCCCCAGATTAAGAACTGGGAAGTTGCCGGCGAACTGTCCAAGGGCAACAAGGACTACAACAGCACTGGCAAGAACATCGGCCTGCTGTACACCAAAGACCCGGACAAGATGTCCCACGATGTTCCCATGGCTTTCCTTCAGCACGCGCCGCAGGATCGCAATCTGGAAATCGTTATCAACTGCGAGGGCCGCGATGCAGGCATGATGATTCGTTATCCTCTGTCCGCCTGTCTGGTCTACGGCCTGTAAGAAAGGAGTAATACCCCATGAAGATCAAAAACATTTCCGTGAAGCCCATCTGTGTCGGCGATGCGTCCATGCTGCCGGGCGATACTGCAGAAGTTGGCGACACCTTTGCTGACGCTGTTGGCTTTTATATCAGCATGGGGCTGATGCAGGAGGTGCAGGAGAAGAAGGCGCGCGGAAAGAACGCAAAGGCCGATTCCGAAGCTGACGCTCCTGCCGATGCTCCTGCGGGCGGTGAATCTTGATGGATTCTCCTGACGTGACCGCCATTACCAAAATTGTAAAGAAGGTTGGCACCGAGTTCGAATCCGCTTCGGACGAGGACATTTCTTTTTGGATCGGCCTGCAAGCGCCGGTCATTTCCAAAAAGAAGTTCGGCGCAGATTACAATCTGGCGGTGGCGTTGCTGGTCTGCCATGCTATGAAAATGGCTGGCAATGGTGACAGTTCTCTCGGAACTATCGCAAACACTGGTCGCTTAGCCAGCGTTTCCGAAGGTGGCGTGAGCATTTCCTTTGCCACCAGCACCGCCGGGACCACCGGAGATGCTGAGTACCAGCTTACTTCCTACGGCTTGCAGTTTATTTCGATTCGGAACCGGCATATCGTGCCTATCATGATTCGATAAGGAGGCCTGCCCATGGCGATAGCCAATGACATCGGCCTTGATCTGACGCCAGAGGGCAGGGCGGCGATGGAGCGCCTGAACGAACTGTCCAGTGTGACCATAGAGGTTGGGTATCAGGCAGACCAAAAGGCGGCTGACGATGAAACATCGCTGGCCGAGGTCGCCTACTGGAACCACTACGGAACCCTCCACAAAGACGGTTCGGTGATGATTCCTGCCCGTCCTTTTATGGACACCATCAAAAAGCACTCGGAAGAACTGGCAGAGTTTTCGCAGCAAGCTCTGTCCTCATTGGAAACAGCCGATTCAGTTGTCAATGCGATTGGTTCGCAGGCAAAGTCTATGATTCAGGATGCAATCAAAGATGAGGAATGGGCACCCAATGCGCCCATCACCATCGAGGGCGGCTGGATGATGAACGAATATGGCAAGAAAGGCCCGGTGCCTGTGCATATTAAAGGGAAGAGTTCCACGAAGCCCCTGATTGATACAGGTGCCTTGCGTCAGAATTGCCAGTACGTTATCAAGAAAGGAAAGAAATGAACATCTTTAAGCAGATGTACACCGTGCGCCGCTACAAGGGTACCAGCTGGGATAGTGGTACGTCCGAAACAACTTACTCGGATATGCAGCTTCCACTTGATGTGCAGGCCAAAACGCGCCGCAATCAAGATGATGCTTCCGGCCGCTCTACGACCGGCGTTCTGACTGTGTATAGCGATGTCCAGCTTCTTCCTACGGAACCGGATAAACAGACAACGGGAGATCGTCTGCTTTACATGGGGCAGTGGTACGCCTGCAAATCGTCCATCTACTGGGGAAACACCATCCTGAAGCACTGGATATCAGAGTTTGAAGCTGTTGAGGGCGAGAAAGGGGAGAATGCCAATGACACCAGCTGAGTGCCGCGAGGCGGTTCGGCTCATGTTTGTGGAACTGTACCCCCATTGCACAGTGATTTACAGCTATCCCAATTCCGTTCGTCCACCGCTTCCGTATGTTGTTCTTGACTTTGAACGCATCGAGCCGGTGAACTCGTTTGAGTACGTCAAGAACGGGATTCTTTGGCAGGAAAAATGCAAGCGCATTCCGTTTTCTGCTGAACTGGTCACCGAGAGCAAGACGGAGCATGCTGACGGGGTGAAAAAAGTTGGCTTGTCAACGGTCGTGGACGACCTTGAACAAGCTATTCAGTTCTTTGATAGCCAATACGCAGGTGACAAAATGCGCGCCATGAATATCACGGTATGCACGGAAGGGTCACCTGAACCAATCCATAACAGCGCGCCCGGCGTAGAGAGGGCGCGCTGTTCTTTTTATGTGGATTTTGTGCAGCGTACTAGGGAGTACGCCGCCTTGGCTCCGATTGACGGCGAGTATTCGGGAGACCATGCCAGTGCAGCATCCAAAAAAGTTGCAGACATGGAAGCCGGATGGTTTGATGAAGTCGAAGTCAAAAAAGAAATCCGAAATGAGTAAAGGAGCGAAACCACATGAATATCGACAAAATCGTTGAGGTCAATATCCAGATCTCCGAAGCGATGTCCATTGATGGTGGTTATGACACCATCCTCATTGTCGGCCCTCTGCCTAAAGCCCCCGGCGGTCGAGTTACACCTGATGTTGCCGGTTATGCGAGCTTGCAGGACCTCAAGAGCGCCGGATTCGCAGCGGACGACCCTGTGTACATTGGTGCCAGCAAGGTGTTTGGACAGTCCCCAAAGCCGCCCGCGGTAATGATCGCAGTGCAGAAGCTGTCCAGCGGCTCCACCGAAAAGGTGGATGTGACTCTTGACCGAGCCATCGGTATGCCGGGCTGGTACTGCATCTGCCCGGCGGGCATCAAGGAGGATTTCTACCAGAGCATTGCCGACTGGACAGAAGCCAATGAAAAGCTGTGCATCTGCGAGACGACCGGCATTTCGTCCTCTCCGGTATCGGATGCAATGCTTCGCACTGCGGTCATTCACGCTACCGCCGAGAACGACTGCGTGAACTGCGCTTACGCTTCCCGGTTCCTTTCCTATGACCCGGGCAGTGAGCAGTGGTGCTTTAAGTCCCTTTCCATGGTGTCTGCACAGGGACTGTCCACCACGGATATTGCAAGTCTGGAAACACGCAATATCTCGTACTACACAACTGTTGGCAGCAAAGCCATGGTGCAAGGTGGCAAGGTGAGCGGTGGCGAGTGGATCGACACCATTCGTTTCCGTGACTGGCTGAAGACCGAAATTCAGTCCAAGGTGCTGAACCTGCTTCTGGGCTTGCCCAAAGTGCCGTATACCGATCAGGGAATTGCGCTGGTGCAGAACGCGGTCATCGATGCGCTGGAAGAGGGCGTGCGTGCCGGCGGCATTGTACAGGATGCTTCTTCCGATGATGGGGAAGCGTCTCGTGCATATACCGTCACCGTGCCGCGTGCGGCCGATTTGGATGCCGCAACTCGTAAGAGCCGCCGTCTTACCGGTGTGACATGGACAGCACAGCTGGCAGGTGCCCTGATCGCCGCGAAAATTGGCGGCACACTGAATTACTGAGAAAGGAGAACCGCTAAATGCGTGGAGATGTAACCGTTTACTCCCCGAAAAACGTTCTGTGCACCATGGGCATTCACATCGCGTCTGGTTTTACGGAGGATGGCTTTATTACCATTACTCCGCAGGGCGATGGTGTGACGGATGAAGCCGGTGCAGATGGCGAAGTGGTCATTTCGATTCCGGATGATCCTCGCTATGAAATCAAGTTGGTTCTGCAGTACGGTTCCAAAACAAACAACTGGCTGCTGAAGAAGTACAACAATAACAAGCAGACCCCGGGCAGCGGCCTTTTCAATATGCAAATCAAAGATCTGGGTTCTAACCCAGATTTTACGGCGCCCAAGGCATGGGTTTCCAAGCCTGCCCCGTGCGCTTACGGTAAGACCGGCCAGAATCAGGAGTGGACGCTGCGGGCTGTTGGCAAGATGGAGCCGAAGAACTGAAAGGAGGAAACCTGATATGAAAATGAAACGCATGGAAATGCGCGACATTACGGTTGGTGAATACCAGTTTAAGATTCGCCCGTTCGGTGCCAAGGATGCCACCTACATTTTTGGCGATGTCGCATCCATCATTCTTCCCATTCTGGGCACCGTTTCGGTTGCAAGCAACGACAAGGATGCCATTCACATGGAAATGTTTGAAGGGATGGACATGGACAAAGATTCGCTGGTCAAGGCACTTGGCCGCATTGATGGCAGAACATTGAGCAAGCTGGTAAATGAGCTGCTGCTGAGCCACAGCAATGTGCGCGTTCTGAATCCAGAAAATGGGGTTTATGAAGTCATGAACGAAGATGCTTATGACGAAATCTTCTGTCAGTACCTTGCTGGCATGCTTACCCTTTGTGCTGAAGTTGTTCGTCTGAACTTCAGCGGTTTTTTCAGCGATGCGAGCACCCTCTTTGGACGCCTTTTCAAAGTGCGCCATGCGGGCAGCTCGAACAGTACGGAGAGTTCGACAACGACAGAGTAACAAACCTTGAATGGATTATGTATACCCTGATTCGCGAGCGAGTGGCTTCGATGTACGAACTGACCTATGTTTATAATCTGGATGAAATGCTAAAACTTTACGACCTGATTATGATGCAGCGGGACATTGAGTACGCCAAAAGCCAAGAGGACAGAAGGGGGGATACATAAGTGGCGGCAAAGGAAACTGTAATCGGAAAGTTCGTCAATCAAATTCTGTTCAAGGTCGATAAAAGTTCTGTTGATGACGCAAAAAGCGCTATCAGCGAAGTAAAAAGCTTTGCGGCTAAAGCACTTGGCGCAATCGGCATCGTCTTTTCCTTTACTAAGCTTGCTAGTCTTGCAGAGGAATTTGGCAGTATCAACGATACCATCCGCGGGGCAACCCGTGAGATGGGAGACCAAGCGGATATCCAGCAGAAGATTCTGCAAGGGGCCCAGGATTGCCGTGAAGAATACGGGGTCATGGCCGGAGATGTGACAAAGCTGGTGCAGCTGAACAGTAAGCTGTTCCCAGTTGATGATGCTGTGAAGTTTGTTTCGCTTGTCGAAAAGCTGGAAAAAGGCTCCGGCAGAGAAGCAAATCTTGACAACACCATGAGCGTACTGCAAAAGGCTATGTCTTCGGGCAAGCTGGACAAATCTAGCTTTTCCAACTTGAAAACAGCTGCCCCAGAGGTGGTGAAAGCCATTTCGTCTGCAATGGGAGTGTCCGAAAAGCAACTTCAAAATCTGGCAGAGAGCGGAAAACTTTCCGCAAAGCAACTGAAAGAAGCGTTCTTTGCGGCGGAAAGCGACATTCAAAAGAACTTTGATGAACTCGGTTTCGGCATCGGGGACGCTCTTACTTATGTCAGAAATCAGTGGGGGCTTTGGCTTGCAGGCGCAGATGACATGCTTGGCATCACAACCAGTATTGGCAAAGCAATAAAAACCATAAGCGATTTCCTGATAGGAAAAGCACAACGGCTGACTTCGTGGCTGAAAAATATTGCCGAGAAACTTGGCGGCGTAGAACAGCTGCTGAAGCTGATCGTGATGGTCGCCACAGCTCTGTTCCTTGCAACCAACGGAAGCAAGATTTTGTCTTTCTTAGCGGGCGCAGTGAAACTCCTGCAAGGATTTAATCTGCAAACTGCCCTTGCGGCCGCAAAATGGCTCTTGCTGTTCCTTGTGCTGGAAGATGTTTTTACATTCCTGCAGGGCGGCGATAGCGTCTTTGGGCGGCTCCTGAGCGAGGCTGGTGTTGATGTTGACGCATTGAGAGAGAAAATCAGTGCGTTCTTCGAGGGAGCAAAGCAGTTTGGCCGAGACGCTCTTGATTCGCTGGGACGGTTCTGGGAGGAGCACAAAGGCTCGATTTTAGTTGTTCTGCAAGCCCTTTGGCAAGGACTGGTTGACCTGACCGCGGACATCATCACACTGGGCGGACACCTATTCGACCTTCTGGCTGGCTTGATTACCGGCTTTCAGACCGGTGATTAGACGCAATTCCTGACAGGCTGCAAGGAATTGTGGCAAGATTTCCTCGATATTCTGAATGGTTTGGGACGCGCTGCTTTTGGCGAAACATGGGAGCCGCTGAAAGAGAGCGCACAGGCAATTTGGGATTGGCTGAAAGGATTCTTTGACTGGTTTGGCGATAAAATCACCTGGGCTAAGAACCTGTGGAACGGCGTAAAAAATTTCTTTGCCGGTGGAAATGGCGATGATGTCGATGATTCTGATGGCGGGGACGGTTCTGATAAGAATCCGCCTGGTTTTAGAGGCATGGGAGGCGGAAAATCCTCTGGTGGCAGCGGCCGCACAAGCAATGGTAAATCACCGACAGGGACGCAGACTTCCTCTGGGAGCACTGCCACAAGTAGAAATGCTGCCAGTGCATTTATTTCGGGAGGAAGGCCGGTGTCTACAACAACGGCATCACAGCGTCCGATTGCTCAAACCACGAACACCAAAAACATCACTGTAAAACAGGAAAACCGACAAAGCTACACGTTCCAAGTGTCTGATCGCAACGCCGCATCCAAACTGCAGTCTACCGTGAGTTCGCAGTCCTCGCAATCTACGAAAGATTTGGCGCATGCGCTTAATTACGGGAGGTGATGCCTGATGGAAGCGACACAGCCCGCACGCTTGGGAGATTTTGAGTTCGATGCTATCATCAAACGCCCGGAGACATTGTCCAGCAAGATCCCGGACTATGCAACGGAAGAAGGATATAGCGCCAGTGACCACATCTGTCTGGGAGCGGTGACGCTTGATGTCACAGCTGTGATTTCTAACGCGCCGATTACATGGGCGGACCGGCATCCGGCATCATCGAGCCGGGTACAGAGTGCCGTCGAGGAGTTGCGGCAGTTGTGGGAGAAAAGAACACCGATGACCTTTACGGCCGGCGGTGATAGCTATGAGAATGTCTGTATCGAAAGCGTGACGTTTCCAAAAGAGGAAAGCAACAGCGAGCGTATTGAACTGAAGTTGAAGCAGGTGTCTATCAATTCGACAGAAACTGCCAATATCAGCATAAAGTATGCTCGCGGAGGAACGTCTAAAAAGAATACTGGCGCGAGCCAGAAGAGCACCTCCACAGCAAAATCTTCCAGCAGCGGAAAATCTTCCTCCCGCAGCAGTATTCTTTGTTCTGGGGCAAAAGCCATAGGATTGTTTAAGTGAGGTATAGGCGATGGATTTGGAATACTATGAAATCTCTGTGCCGGACCGAAACGATTCCATCATGCGCGTGAACCTTGATGAAGTGTACTACAATCTCCGGCTGACATGGAACGCATACGGTGGCTTTTGGATGCTCAGTATATATGACGCAGAAATGAATATTATCCTCGGCATGGCGCGGCTTGTGCCGGGGACGATTTGGAATTTCTACTATCAAACCCAAGGAGGTCCGCCGGGCGTTCTTGGCGTTGAAACGGAGCAGGAAACAATTGGCCGCAATGATTTTGTGGATGGAAAGGCAAAATTGTTATACCTTCCTGCAAAACAGCTTGGAGTGTAACAGATGGACATCTGGGATAGACAGTACCGAGTAAGAATTGGGAAAAATAATTCTGTTGGCCGCGAAATCGGAAAGCCTAACGAAAAAACGAAGAGGGTTATCCGATGTTCCTTTTCCTGTGAAATTGGCGATAGTTCAAGTTCTAATACAGGAAAAATCACACTTTGGAATCTGGCGGATGAAACATTGCGCCTTTTGGAGCAGGAAGATTGCCTGATTGAACTGCGTGCTGGATATGGCGATGACCTGCCTGTTATTATGGGCGGTTCTCTGACGTGTTTTGAAACCGAAACAAACAGCGCGGATCGACAGACCACAATTGAGTTTGTGGATAGCTTTACATCCGCACGAGATACAACGGTGAGCCTGAGTTATTCGGGTGTTGTGAACGGAGAAAAAATCGTCAGGGATGTTGCTCAAGAAATGGGGTGCGAAGTTAAGCTTTCTCCCAAGGCTAAAATGATCGACTTTAAGAATTTTGCTTTTGTTGGCACAGGAAAGACGCTTATCGGGCGGCTGTGCGATAGAAGCAAGCTTCGCTGGAGCGTTCAAAACGGAATCGTTCAAATATGTGCTCTGGATGAACCTCTAACGATGGCGGCTTATGTCCTTTCGGCCGATTCCGGTATGATTGGTTCACCGAAGCCTTTCTTTGAATCCGCATCGACCAGTAGCAAATCTTCAACGAGCAAGAACGCGAGTTCTAATACGACCAAAAGAAAGGCCAAAAAAGGCATTGAAGTTACATATTGCCTAAATGGCCATATTCAGATTGACGATTATGTGAAAGTGGAATCCAGAGAGTACAAGGGAAACTACCGAGCGTCAAAAATCAGGTTCACCGGCGATACGGAGGGCGACGATTGGCAATGCGTTGGGCAGTTTGTGGAGGTGAAGTAGCGTGGATCAGGACTTCCGCGATGCAGTCGTGAGCATCATCGACCAGTACATGAGGGATAATATCCACACCTCGGCACCTGCTAAGGTCGGTAACGTGTCCGAAAACTTCACTGCTGAATTAACGCCGGATTTGAAAGTAACGACCGATGATGATAGGGAAGTACCCTACCCTAAAATTTCGGGCACGGCCATCCTGATGCCTACCGGAGCAGGCGGCACAATCGGGTTTGCATTTCCTGTGCATTCCGGGGATGGATGCGTGGCTATTTTCGGAGAGGGCGGCTCTGGAACAGACTTGAAGTGGGACTTATCCAATGCAACCTTGCTGCCGGGCTTGCCTGCATCGTCTAGCGAGCAGGTTAAGCGTGCCGGCAGTGAGGACGCAGCAGTTGTTTTTGCGCCGACTGCGACCATCACCGTCAAGAAAGACAGCATCGAACTAAAGAAGAAAGATACTGTTGTCACGATGAAAGATGACTCTGTCACTGTAAAAAGGGGAGCGTCGGAAATCAAGGTGACCAACGGGAGCATTAAGTCGAAAAACGGAGGCACTTCGGTTGAGAAACTTCCTGCAAGTGTGAAAATTACCACAGCGACCGTTGATGTGACTGGCAATGTGAAAATAAAAGGAAATGTTCAGGTTCAGGGCAATGTGGATATTTCTGGAACGCTGACACTTGGCGGCATCGTGATGAATACGCATACTCATGCGGGTGTGCACGGGTTGACAGGAGGGCCGCAGTAATGGCATTGAAAGACCTTGCGCTTGCGGCTGATGGAGATTTGTTCATCAACGAAACCGGCGATTTTGAAATCATCGATGCCGTTCGGCAGGGTGTGCAAATTCGTCTGCGCTGGATAAAAGGAGAATGGGTGTTCAATACCGCTATGGGCACGCCTTACTTTGAAACAATCCTTGTGAAGGTTCCGAATCGAGCCTTGATCGAGAAGGCCCTGCGAGACCAAATCCTCGCCGTTGATGGCGTAACAGGGGTGGGCGCCATCAACCTTATAAAGGATGCAAAGACTAGAACGCTCCGAGCGTCTTTTACCGCGACCACTACTGAAGGAGAAATAGAAAGCGAGGTGGAACTGTCCCATGTCGGACTACGGAGTGACAGATAAGGGCTTTCAAATGCGCCGACTGGATGAAATTTACACCGACATCTGCAAAAGGTTTAAAGACGAGGTTGGAGTTGACCCATCGGAGAACCCACAAAGCGTGATGAACGTCCTGTTTACAATTTTTGCGGATGCCCCGGCGGAACTCTGGGAGGCTTATGCTGCTGCATATCAGCAGCTTTTTCCCAATACGGCCTGCGGCGTTGCGTTAGATAACGTGATGCAGGTGGGCGGGGTGAGCCGCATTGGACAGGCCAAAACCAAGTATTTTATCTCTTGTACTGGCCAAGAGGGAACGGTCATTCCGGTTGGCGCTTTGATTCAGTCGAGCAGCCGACCGCAACGTACTTTTCAGGCGGTCAGCGCATCCATAATCTCCAGCGCAAACTGGAGAAAGCTGGCAATTCGTCCGATTGAAAGCATTGCAGGAACGTTTACGTTTGATTTTGGCGTTTCTCGCAATGCGACCAGTGGAGAAGTTGGAACCTATGCAGAAAGTTCCAGCGTCACAAAGAAAATGACCGTGTCCTCGTATGACGATGCGTACTCGCAGATGTTTGCGGCTGTCCAGTCTTTTGATGCTTTGGTAAAGTTCGGCATCACTGTTTCGGACGAAACCGACGATCAAGGAGAGCATTCAATCGTTTTGACTGCATCGGGCGCCGCTGACAGCTTTTCGGCAACGTTGTGCAAGTACATTACGGTTACGGAAGTGACCAGCAATATCCAGTTTGAAAGCGCGGAATATGGCAGCTATGTGCTGGCTGAGGGTGTTATCACACAGATTGTTACTACCGTGGACGGTTGGACAGCCTGCACCAATGATATCACGCCGATTAAGGGTCGGCTGACCCAGACAGATGCCGAAGCCAGAACAAGTTATACAAACCGCGTCGCAAGCCGCGGCACCGGCACGGTTGCGAGCATCGTTTCGCTTTTATACAGCGATGTGGAGGGCGTGACCTTTGCAGCCGGATACGAAAACTACAATGATACGACCGATGCAGAGGGTAGACCACCGCACAGCATTGAAATCGTGGTTCAGGGCGGCACTGACGAAGATGTGGCCAATATCATTTGGAAGAACAAGGCGGGTGGCATCCGCGCATACGGAAAGCATTATGCTTACGCTACCGATGTCAACGGCAATCGGCAATATTTGGAATTCACTCGCGTGAATGACGTTTATCTATTGCTTTCTATTACGGTTACGAGTTCTGGCGGGCTGGACGATGATTATGTAGCGAGAATCAAATCTTTGCTGATGGAGGAAAATCTTTCGGCGGGCGCAACGATTCGCTTGCAAAAATTCATTCGTCCCATTATGGAGAATGTGTCCGGTGTTGATTATATCGAAATCCGGGGCTTGCTGAGTGAAAAGCCTGAAATTGAGACGGTTGCCGATAGCTCTATGCTGACCGGCATAGTACCGGTTCAAATCAATCAGCAGCCCATCATTAGCATGAGCGGCATCCGGGTGGTGAAAGCATGATTGACGCTTACAAGGAAATGTATGGTAAGCTGCCAATGCAGTTTCAGCTGGAATCCTTTGAAGAAAGCAAAATGGGCGATTATATCTGCGACACCGTAGATGATCTGAAGAATCTGCCTGAAGATTGTGAGATGGGGAGCATCGCCAGAATTATTGCTCCGCCTGCAATCTATCGAAAGAATTCGGACGGGAAATGGATTTTACAGTTTTCCAGCAAGGGGGTGTCTTGATGGGCTATGAAGTCCTAAAAGAAACACCTCTCAGTGTTGAAAAAATGTCAAATCTGGACGGTATCATTTGGGCTGTTGCGCCGGAGTACGAAAAGGCTTCTTTGTTCCTTGGAGGTCTGGAAAATCTGAACGATTTTGATAGCTGCACGGGCGTTTGGCTTGATCGGCTTGGACAATTAGTCTGTCTGACCCGTCAGCAGGCCGGAGCGATGATTGGAAGCCGAGAACTTGCAGACGATGATGATATTTATCGCGTTTGCCTGAAATATAAGGCTTTTGTCAATTCCTGCCGATGCACGCCGGATGAAATCATCGAAGCAACTAGAATTATTTTCGGTGCAACACAGGTGGTTTATAGTGAACGACGAGACACGCCGGCAACGATCTTTCTTTCAATTTCAGCACCGTTTTCCGATATGGTCATGTCTATTCTAGGAACGCATGACCTTATTGTGCGTCCTGCGGGCGTAAAGGTTCGCGTGGACTGCTCGACAGAGGATGCGGAAACCTTTGGCTTTGTGGATCTCAATCCGCGAGTTGCAGGTTTCGGCGAAGGAAAGTTTGCACAGTCCATCAATTAACTGGGGGTGATTTATTATGGCAGAAGGTCGCGCCGGGGCGCTTGAAGATTATGCAACTGTGGCGTTTTCGATGTCTGGCGTGAAGCAAGACATTTCGCTGGAGGATTGGAAGGGCGGCTGGGCTTCTATTGTCGGTGGCCTGAACGGAAAACCAACAAGCCAGCAGTTCAACATGGTCACGTATATTTTGAGTGCCTTGCTGAATCAGGCCATTTCTGACCTGTCTACTGTCAAGAGGACGGCAAACAGTGCAATGCCTAAGAGCGATTTTACGGCGAAGCAGATTGTGTCCCTGCTGGCAGCATACGGACTGATGAAAGGCTGCGATGCCGATACGGTTGATGGTAAGCACTCGAATGCTTTCGCACCATCTACGCATGAGCATTCGGCAAGCCAGATTACAAGCGGAAACCTTCCAATTGAACGCGGCGGTACGGGTTCTGGCACCGCCGCTGATGCCTGCAAAAACCTTGGCGCAATGCGCAATGCGGGCGGCACTTTCACCGGAACGGTGCATTTTGCAAACGGCACGGTACATTATGTGACATCCACAGGTGATGCACACTTTAAGTCTTTGGCGGTGTCGGGTGATATTTCCGCGCAGCGTGTCTACGATGCGGTCTACAACGACTATGCAGAGTTCATGCCGCGTGGTGAACAGACCGAACCCGGCGATATTATCGCTCTGGATACTGGGAGCCAGACAGAGCGGTATATCAAGGCCACGAACCTATCTGACCGAATTGCAGGAATTCACACGGATGAGTATGCAATGCTCATTGGTGGAAATAAAGTGGCTAAAGGGCAGGATTTTCTTGAGGAAAACCTACCCTCTTTCATTCCTGTGTCACTGGCCGGTCGTGTTCACGCGAAAGTGGTTGGACCTGTCCATACAGGCGATTACATCGTTCTATCCAGCACGCCAGGCGTTGGACGAGCCGTTGCCCCGTGCGAATCTTATCCGGCATACAAAATCGTTGGATACGCCTGCGAGGGCGATGACCGCACTGATCTACGGCTGGTTAAGGTGAGAGTTGGTGGCGCGTAATGGTTAAGAGAAGTGAAAAATTCTACCCAATCGACTACACGGAACTCAAAAGGCAGCTTGATGCCGAGCTCAATCGGCGAGGCAAAAGCGAAGGGGCTGGACAGGGACAGAGTGTAGGAAGCGTGTCTGCGCACATACAGAACTATTCCGCTGTACCAGAGAGCGGCGCATATATAGTGGCGGAGCATATCCAAAAAATCACGAACCCTCTTTCTGCTATCACCGGGAGTTCAATCACTCCCGAAAACGGAAGTAAGGTTACTGCGGATGTGCTTTCAAAAGCCGCGGCTGTTCTTAGCCAACTTTGCGCTATTCCAGAAAACGCTGCATCCAGCGGATGCGCTGGAGCTTGCTCCGGGCTCTGCACAACAGGCTGCTACTCTGCTTGCTTCAGCTGTACCGGGTCGTGCTCTGGAGGATGCACCGGTTCGTGCACAAAGAGTTGCGCCGATGACTGCACTGGGTCATGCACCGGATCTTGCACAAGCACTTGCATTGGATCCTGTACGGGCTCGTGCACGACGTCATGCGCAGACAACTGTTCCAGCACTTGCAAAGGTGGTTGCACTGGTGGATGCACTGGCAGCTGCAAAACCACCTGTGTTCAGACATGCGCAAACGACTGCGGCGGAAGCTGTACAGGAACGTGTACAGGAACGTGCACTGGAAGCTGCACAGGAGGATGCACAGGAGGATGCAACACAACTTGCACACAGTCCTGCGCAAATAGCTGTTCGTCCGGCTGTAAGGGGTCTTGCTCTGGCGGGTGCGAAGGGTCTTGTGATGGCTGCTCCTCAACATGCTCTGGTGGATGCAGCGCGACTTGCAAAGATAACTGTGACTCGCAGTGCGTGTCGTCCTGCAAGGCGAACTGTGGAGGCAACTGCGGCGGAACGTGCCAGTTTTCCTGCATCGTAAGTTGCGGAAAATCTTGCGATAACACATGCAACAGTACTTGCGGCACCACCTGCGGAGAATACTGCAAGACGTCTTGTGATACATCCTGTACCGGATGCACGGCAACGTGTGCGGACGATTGTACCGGAAGCTGCAAAAACGGGTGCGGAGGAAACTGCACCGGCGTTCTTTTGTGGCATTGATATACGAGGAGAAAAAATGGAAACTACAGTTCATTATGCAATAAACTCAGATTCAAGCACTGAAGCGTCGTACCTCCGCAATCTGCCACTTATCAAGCTGCTCCAGCAGGAGCCGGTTGATGTGGAGGACTGGGGGATGCTTCTTTCGGTAACTCCCAACGGAGAAGACAAGCTGTTCTGGTGTCTCGGCTATATCGGTGCCCTTTGCGCTCTTGATGCTACCGATTTCGACAGCTGGTTCATCTACTGCCTTACGGTCGTGGAATCGGCGCTTAATGCTTGCGAAATCAAGAACACTTCTGACGAGCGCAAGAACTTGCTTGCACTTGGGCTGGCAGCAAGAACATTCAATTTTTCCGCAAATCCTGTCACAAAGCAGATGAAATGCGGAGACACTCTGCGCAGCGTCTCCGAGTATTCTTGCTCTGAGGATGCAGATATCTTCGCTATGTGGTACGTCCTGCGCACGCTTACCGAATACTTGCGCTTGGACTTCAACAACAACCTTCGCGCTCTTACCTCTGCACTTGGAGCGATGAACAAAATCCGTGCACGCTACACTCAGATTGCGGAAAGACTTCCCAAGATGGACGCTTGCTGAGAAAGGAGCAAACTGTGAAAGTTATCGCGTTGAAACCAGAAGAAAGCGAAACCTTGGAACGGGCTTTCTATGAAGCGGACTCTTACGAGAGGCTTATTTCCGTCCTTGGCCGGCATCTGAATGCGGAAGCAAGTGCCGATGCCAAGGACATCATCATGCACTATGCGGAACCGTGCCGCGCATCTCAGATGAAGCTCAAAATGGTGCAGGATACGATCATTTCGCGCTATATGGATCCTAACGATGGCATCAAAAGCTGTTGGTTCGATATTGCCCGAGGGGAGGTACATCTCCTTGACCCGTAAAAGACATGAAGACTACTCCAACATGGTGCAACGGTTATACGCGGGCGATGATATTTCTGTGAATCACGCGCTCTGCAGAAATATCACCTTTCAAGTAACAAGCGGGTGCAATCTGCGGTGTTCATATTGCTATGAGCACCACAAAGGCGCTGAGCACATGAGTATCGAAACGGGTCGAAAGATCGTGGACTATCTGCTTGATCTGTATGTACAGGGCGACTCCGACTTCATCAACCGCAACACCAGAGCTGTTGTCCTTGATTTCATCGGCGGTGAACCCCTGCTGGAAGCGTCCTTGATTGAAAAAATCTGTGATTATTGGTTTGCGGAATGCTGGCGGCGCAAAATTCCTCTGGCGCCATTTACCAGAATATCCTTTGCTACGAATGGAAAGCTCTGGTTCAGCCCTGAAGCGCGGCACCTTTTTGACAAGTACCACGAAATGATGTCTGTGACCATCAGCATTGATGGCGTTCAAGAACTGCACGATAAGTACAGAGTGGACGAGCACGGAGTCGGTAGTTTTTCTCTGGCATGGAGCGCGTTTCAGGACGCAAAGCACAGATTTGGCTGGCTGAACTCAAAAATGACGTTTGTGCCGGGATCTTTCCGGTATATCGCAGACAGCATCAAGATGATGCTAGACGAAGGGTGTACCGATATTGCGTGCAACTACGCATACGAACCGGCCTATATGCCAGAGGACGGAAAGCTGCTTTACGAGCAGATGAAGATTGTTTCTGACTACATCGTTTCCAAGCAGCTTGACGTTTCCATCACCATGTTAGATAGCATCCTCGGTGGTAAAACCACAAGCGACACCAATTTTTGCGGTGGAACGGGAGCAATGATGTCATTCGCTCCTGATGGATCTGCGTACCCCTGCATCCGGTATGCACCTATCAGTATTGGTGAGGAAAAGTCGAAGAAAGTTCGCTTCGGCAGCGTCTATGATGGTCTGTATACCACAGATGCTCAGCGCAAGGCAAAAGCAGAGCTCGATGCGATCACCCTCACATCGCAGTCTGAGCAGAAGTGCATTGACTGCCCTGTATCTGCCGGCTGTGGCTGGTGTTCTGGCTTGAACTACGAGATGTACGGAACGGCCAATAAACGCTTTACGGGCATCTGCTGGGCTCATAAAGCCCGTGTGCTCGCAAGTGCATACTATCACAACCGACGGTACATCGAAATAGGGGATTGCCTTCCTATCAAGGCCGAACTGCCAAAAGATGATGCTCTCGAGATACTTCCCGCTGCCGACTATGAAGAGTTTCTTAAAATCGAAAGAGCAGCCCTTCTGAAATTCGCTGATGAAAACGGAATCAGCTGAAAGGAGAATATATGGCGATTCTGATTGCAAGTACCCTGCTGGAAACTGAGACCGAAGCGTGGTACTCATTCTATGTGGACACGATGGAAGATGTCAAAGGACTGCCTACGAGCAAAAGCATAGGTTCATCGTACAAGGTCAAGAAATTCGCAAAGCCGGCTAGTCAGGCATACTGCATCGAAATGGCAGCGCAGTACGTTTTGGATGGAGCTGATGAATGGCGGTTGCTCTACGCGATCCGCGATGATGTGGCAGATGCAATTCTGAAAAACGTCGAAGAAATCAAGCGGCTGGTAGCCAATACCAGCGCTTCAGAGCAGGCCGCAGCGCAGAGTGCATCTGCCGCGAATGCCAGCGCAATCGCGGCCAGTAAGTCCGAAAGAATCTCCACGGAAAATGCGTCTTCTGCGGCGGCAAGCGAGCGTGCATCGAGGGATAGCGCGGCAGACGCTCGAACATCCGAAGGAAATGCGCTGAACTACATGAACCGGACAGCGGACATTGCCAATCAGGTGGCGGGATCAGCGGCATCTATCAATTTTGCATTCGGACCGGATGCCGATGGCCGTTTCTCCTTTTTTGTCCGCAGGAGCAGTTAAAATCACGGATTCCGTGATTTTCTAACAAAAATCAGATTTACAGATGTTGCATGGCTATAATCTGGAAAGGAGTTTCTATGTTCAAAGTTATGCAGCAGTATGGCACCGCAGCCCAGCCGGCCACGGTGTACTACTGCGACGATGAAGCAGACCTGCAGAATATCAAATCTGCACCGATGGGGGCGCAAGCACTGGTTATCCACACAGGCAATATCTACATAGCCGATTCTACCGGGAAGTTCTACCCGATGTAAGGATGGTGGCGTATGATTGATATTTTGACCTACGCAATCGCTCGCAGGAAATCAGCAGCAAAATTGGATGAACTGTATAGTCAGACAAAAGCTGTTGCGGACGCGGCGAAAGATAGTGCAGAGACCAGCAAGGCCGCTGCCGAGACATCGAAGGATCTGCTGAACAAGACGACAGCTGCGGCCCAGCAGGCTGCGGCAAGCGCTGCTTCTGCAAGCTATGCACTTGGCCCGGACGAGAGCGGCCGGCTGTCGTTTTTCATCAAGAAAAGCACCTAAAAGGGGGTATAAGAAATGGGTGACACATGGGAGCTTATCAATCATCCTATGAGCGATGAAACCGGTCTGGAACTGGCTGCTCAGATGAAACGCCAAAATGACATTTTGGCAGGCATTGCTGCCGGTACTGCCGGCGCAGAATTCGTGGATGCAACATTCCGCGGTCTGCTGGATGGCAAAAATACAACAGAAATCTTCTGGAGCTGGTGGCCGCTGTCTGCCGGTGATGGCGTGACGAAGTATCAGCGCCTGGAACGCTTTGCGAAAATGCTCGCAGAGAGCGCTCGCAGCAAAACCTACACCGTTCGCTTCTACAGTGATGATGTGAGTGGTGATTACACCGGCACCCCGCTGGATGATCTGGCAGACGGGCGTGAAGCGGCTCCGCTTCTGACTGACACCAGCCCGGAAACCGCAGACTGGTCGGAAGAGGATCCTTTCACATGGTACATTCGCGCCAATGCGCTGTCCTTGGAAGATGGCACCATGAACGTGCTGGCAGTTGAGGGTGAAACCGGGTTTGACCTTTCCGGCGAAACCGCACCCGTTTACTGCTTCGCTCTGTCCTTGATGCTGAAGGAGTGGGAGGATGGTGCCTACATCTATAACAGTTGGCGCACCTTCTCCGGTGGCGGTTATGAACCTATGGCTGGTGATGTAGCCCCGGATAAGAGCCGCCGCTGGCTGACATGGCACCCGGCGTGCTTTGGTGGAAAAAATTCCAAAGGCGGCATGACAAGCGGCTTTGGCCTGCCTCCGATGCCGTGGACAAGTGCCAATTCGGCTGTTCCTATGGCTCGCAAGATTACCGCTTATGATGCACTGTGGACGGACTGTGACCAGCAGTATGTTCTTGCTCAGTGGCGCATCCGGCATTGGACGATGAGCAACAGCGGCAAGCTGGAGGGTTGCACTAACTATAATTATCAGTACACACTGGCGGCGGCAGAAACCGGCGTAAAGCGCGTGCTGGTGACAAAGGCACAGGGCGCAAATTTCCTTGTCGGCTCCGCTGTATGCCTTGGCGAGCGCGGCGCAAATACCAACAATGACCGTAATGCGGCATACAACCACGATATCCTTTCGTGGGCTGAGATTTCCAGCATTACCAATGTGACCGTGAACGATACGGAATATACGGCGCTGAATCTGCTGATCGACACTCCCATTGATACCACGACCACCATGATGGTATCTACCATGCCGTGGAAGTCTGGCACAACTGAGGGCGTGCAGGGTCACAGCGATGGATGCCGGGGCAACCTGACAAACGGCAAATATCCGTACCGTGTGGCCGGCATCGAGATGCAGATTGGCGCTTATACGGAACAGCTTGACCCTCTGTGGAAAGCCAGCATCGTGGACGATGACCACTGGCACTACGATGTGTTCGCCTGCCGCAGCGGTGAGAAGCAGGTCGGCTCCATTTCCAGCGACTACGAGCAGGTCGGTTCCTTCGACCTGAACGACAAGGCAAACTGGACGTGGCACTACATCCGCAAGCTGGGAAAACTGGGCACCGAAGCTATGATGTATGAAAAGTTCGGTGGCTCCGGCTCCACCTATGTACGGGCTGCGTTTTCTTCGCCCGGTTCGGCTGGCCTGTACGCCCCGTGGCGCGGTGGCTACCTTGCTGCCGGTGCTTTCTGCGGCCTGCCTTGCGCGTCTGGCGACCTTTCCCCGGCGAACTCGTACTGGTACGGCGTGCCCCGGCTTGCTGGCTCGGGCAAAAAGAGAGGGTGAATATGTGCCGTAGGCACATAGAGGGGGTGTAACCCCCTAATCCCCGTTTACGATTCCCCGCTTGCGCCGATGGTTTACCATCGGCGCAAGCCGATTATTTTATGGAGCAATGAAGCGGCGTGTGGCTGCGTTTAATTCGCCCAGTTCGGCTGGCCTGTACGCCCCGTGGCGCGGTGGCAACCTTGATGACGGTGCTAACTGCGGCCTGCCTTGCGCGAATGGCAACAATTCCCCGGCGAACTCGAACTGGAACGGCGTGCCCCGGAATGCTGATGATAAATAGCCCTCAAAAGGGCATAAGCGTTTCATTGCGCCTGTGGCTTGACCACTAAGATCATGTTATACCGACACCATGCAGCTGAGCGTTTCGAGATATACGGGCGCATTGGTGAGAGCGTGGCCGCAGTTTTTTGGGACTGCGTGGCGGTGAGTAGTAGAAATCCGTTTTGCCTGATTTAAGGCCAGAAGCGGCAACCGAAATCCGTTGAACATCAGCAAGTTTGGAGGCTTTAAGGATATGAAAACAAAGAGGTACTTGTCGCTCAACCATGAAATGTGTGAGCGTGCTGTCCTTGAAGCTTTTGATAAGAAATGGTTCCGCCGGGATTACCTCGCTACGGTGGAAAAATATGGAGGTGTAAGCCGTGCACAACTATCGAGCGCCGCCCGCGTAAACGACTGGAACCCGCGTTTAGAAGCCGTAAATGGGATTGCTCTTGAAATGGAGCAACGGATAGAAGATTTGTTGGACGGAGAAACAGACGACCTTGATCTTGACCCTGTGAGCGTGTTCTACAGAATTGATGGAATCAGCATGAAACGGCGGGAACTGTCTAACTGCTGTCCAATGCACCAAGCTTTTGGGCATTTGGCGGTACTTGGACTTCGCCCGTTGCTTCAGGCAAAACTGTTGCCGTATCAATTTGCCAGTATTCCCGGCAAGGGACAAATCGCTTTGAAGCGTCAAGTCGAGCGTTGGCTTCGCAGAAAAAGTCTTGGCATACAGTATGCAATAAAGCTGGATGTGCAGGGGGCATACGCCCACACAAAACAGGAACTTGTGATGAAGATCCTGCAGAAAGAAATCCCGGGAGCAACATGGCTTCTGGCTGTTGTCAAATGTCTTTTAGCAATGGCTCCGGGTGAGGGATTGCTTATCGGCGGCTATCTTGAAGCGTGGCTTTTTAACCTTGTTGCCAGCTATATGCTGGTCAAGGTCATGAGTTATGCAAAGATTCGCCGTGGAGCATCCACGCGATTCGTGATCCGCAGCGGTAGCTATATGGATGACCTTGTTTTGTTTGGCCGACGATGGGCTGACATACAGAGTGCAGCCCGAAAATTGACTAAGTGGGCGCTGACCGAACTGGGATTGACAATAAAAAACGAGTGGGTTCGTGTGGACTTCCTTAGCGCCGCTGAAGAGCATCAACGCAGACACCTAACGGGAGCGGCAAAAGGATGCCCGGGTTTGGATATGGCTGGCTATGTGATGCACCGTACCTACACCACGATACGCCCCAGAATTTTTCTGAGGGCTCGGCGGCAGTACATTCGAGCCAAGGCTGATGTTTCACGAAATGGATATGTGCCGGTCTGGCGGTCATACAAGCTGGTCAGCTATAACGGCTATTTTGACTGGACAAAATCTCGTGCAATCAGCGAAGCCCTAAAACAGAAAAAGCTGTTCACGGCCGCAAAAGTAGCAATCCGCGTAACGACACAAAGAAATGCAATGAAGAAAGTGAGGATAGCAGCATGATTTTTACCGAGAACCTTGACCATAATCCGCAGGCGGTAACGCTGGAAAAACTGCCGGACGGTACGGCTTGGCTGTACCTGCGTAAGGACGCTCATGAGGTACGAACCGAGGCTCCCGAAGGAGAGCAGGGCGGTACTTCGTGGGAGTGCACCACGGCTCTTTGCAAGTTGGGCTCCGATTACGCAGAGGAAACCGTGGAAAGCATCACGGCGGCGGCTGATGATTGGTGGGTCTATGCAGAAGCATGGACGACCGCTGATGAAGCTGCGCCCTCTCTGGAAGAGCGTGTGAGCGTGCTGGAAACTCTGTTTATGGGAGGTGAGCTGTAATGGGCAAGGAACAGTTTTATCGCACTATGTACCGCATGAAGAAGATCACCGCTGCAGGCGTGTGGGAAAAGGTTGACGAGGGCGAGTTGACCAAGGCGCAGGCCTTGCGTATCTGCGGTCCGCGACCGAAGGAATCCTGATGGAAGGTGCTTTTATTTGAGCCGAGAACAAAAGCTCGAAGTTCTGTTAGCATCGGCGGTTCATCTTCTGGATTGCTGGGAGGACATTTCAGCTGAAACAGGAGAAGAGCCTGAAAATTATGGTGAGCAGAGAGCAATCCTGCAAGCCGAATACGATGCTATAAAGTGTTGAGAGAAGCCGTGCTGATGGTCAGCGCGGCTTTTTTGTTTGGAATAGAGGTGGATTTTTTTGATTTCTCCGTATAAGGGCACTTTCAGAGTGTCGCAGGCATACCGAAACCTGCGAGCAAACGGTACATATCACCAAGGATATGATCTCGTGGGCATTGGAGACAAAAGCATCTATTGCCCGGTTTACGGTACGGTTATTCGTGCTGGATGGGAGTGTGCAACGCTTCCGAAGAAAGGCTTTGGCCAGCGTGTTGTGGTTCGTATCGGCAGCACTGCCTACTATATGTATTTTGGGCATCTGTCCAAAATCAACGTGGCCGTCGGGCAGAAGCTGAAACCGGGAGATCTGATTGGTGTTGAGGGCAGCACCGGCCACAGCACCGGAAGTCACCTGCATTGGGAAATTCGCATCAACGATATTTCTACTGGGTATGTATCGGTGCATCAGTACGCAGGCATCCCGAATGTGGCAGGCTCTACTGCATACACGTCCAACTGGGCCGCAGAACTTTTCGGACCCAGCAACCTGAAAAAGTCCACCAGCGGCTTCCCGCAGCGCTTGTACAATTCGGTGCTGCAGGGTGCACTGGGAATCGACAAGGACGGTATCTTCGGGGCGAATACCGAAAAAACAGTCAAGGAGTTCCAGAGTGCTCACGGTCTGACGGCTGATGGCATTGCTGGAGCAAAGACAAAGGTGGCTCTCGCTAAGCAGCTTTGAGAGAAAGGGGTTATAATCTATGAGCGTTATGAATATTGTTACCGCCTGTATCGTGATTCTGATTATGGCAGTTCTGTCCGTCGTGGCGATTCGCTTCGGCTATAAGGCGCTTCTGATCGAGTGGGCAATCGATGCTATCTCCAAAGCGGAGAAGGAGTTCGTTGGTACCAAACTGGGCGAGGCGCGCCTTGCGGTTGTTGTGTCTTGGCTGCGCGAAAAGGTGCCTGCACCGATTCGCTTCCTTGTGACGGACGACTTAATTCGCAAAGCAGTCCAGACATCGTTTAACGCTGCAAAGTCTGGGCTGGAGGTGCTGAAGAATGCTTAAGCGGCTTGTGGATTGGCTCTTGGATCGTCTTCCTGTAACGAGATGGATCGAATTGCTGACACAGCCGGAGGACTGAAAGGAGGATGTAGGTGCTTGCAGGGACAGCTGAAACAGTCACTGTCGCCGTTCCGGCGTGGCTTTTAGCGGTAGTTGCTTTTCTTGGAACACTTCTGGGTGGAGCGATTAGTTTTGCTGTGAATCAAATCCTTATCAAGGGAGCTGCTGATCGTGCCGCAAAGAAACGTGAAAAGAACGATGAGCAGCGCCGAGAACGGTATATTTTGCAGATGGACAGCCGAAAGGCTACATTTGACCTGCTATCCTGCATTTGTGCCGGCATTGAGCGAATGGAGACCGAAACGGGTCAGATTTATTGGAATGGAGAACTGAAAAGAAGCCTTGCACATCTGGAAGGTGTGGATGAGCGATATAGGGAATCCGACCAACGCCAGCTTGCCGACCTGAATACTCGGAGCAAATGATTACACCCCCGTTACCCATCAGACTATAAGTCGAAGTGGATAACGGGGGTGCTTTTTTGTTGAGTATTGTAAACAACAAAAAAGTGTGGTACAATAATAACCAAAGCTTTTAAAAGAGAAAGACACCGTATCAACTTGCTCGTTGCGGTGTCTTTCTATAACTTATTTACTGTAAGCATTAAAACATTAACGGAATAGCGGCTTACAACGTTTCCTAGAGCCATTATACAAAAGGCTTTATAAAAAGTCAAGTCTCTTGGATATAGAACGCTGCTTTTCGTTAAGAATCGGTATGAAAGGAGACACTATATGTCAAGGTATTTGGTTCCACCTCTCAGAAAATTTGCGTATTTGGGAGAGTTTGCGCCATCTATTCAAGGACTGGCCGATATGGCTCGCCCAGAACGTTGGAGTTATGCTCAGACTCCAGGTCCTCGAAAAAACATAATTTTGGAAAATTATGTTTACCACACGTTCAATCGTCTGCGTGCGCAGCAAGAAGCATCTCCTGAAGGTAACTACATATACGCTTCAAAGAAGAATGTGTGTTTCAACACGGGTTTGTTTACGCCAAACTTTGAACCTATTTTTGCGTTATTCGACAAAAATGATGTGAAATGTGCTGCTGAATGGAAACTCAAAGGGTTCTATAAAGAATCTGCAATGGAACTCAGCCAAATTACACCGCTTCCGGAGCGTGCAAGTTATTTCGACAGTATTTCGGATTTGATGTTTGATACCCGCCTTGAAATGCGTATCAATATTGATCACATTTTGGAAGATGAAAGAAACCGTCAGCGTATTCCCGAACAGTATAGAGATATGAGTAACCTTCCTATGTTGTTTCGTGCTGCATTGGAGTACGCTAAAATTCGCGTGAAAGAAAACTATAAGGCCGCCGTGCCACAATACTATCATGGACGGATTCAGTTCCTTTTGCCAATTAGTTTGGGAGACCCACAAAAAGTTGATCTCTCATTGGCTGTCGGTGCCCGTGAAGGTGTTTATACAGGACATACTTGTTTGACATTGGATATGGCGTATAATAATGCTCGTCTCATCGCGAAGCCAGAAAGCGATTGGCTTATTGGCTCATAAAAATTAGTTGCTTCCCCTTGCACTCCGGTGTAGGGGGATTTTTCTTTGTTTGCGGCTATTCGTTTATGCGGATATAAGACGAACTTTGGCCCTTTTACGATAAAAAATAACAAGATTCGTGATAATCTAACATTTTCCTGACTTTTCCAGTGGAAAAAGTTATCTTTTATTGTAAGGAGCGAGCGAGAATATGATTAGAATTTTACTGTCCAAGAGGCTAGGCGAGCTGAAATGGACGCAAGCAGATCTGGCACGCGCCACGGGTATTCGCCCCACTACGATCAGCGATTACTACAACGAAATCGCCGAACGAATGAATCTGAATCACTTAGACCTCATTTGCGAAGCACTAGACTGTAGCCCAACTGAGATATTGGTTCGGGAGCCAAATCCTGAACCGCGTGTGCGAAACCGAACTGGCTTTGAGAAGCCTGTGGCAGACCAAAGGAAAGACGGCGAGTGAGAGAGGGGACAGCGTAAAGCTGCCCCCTTTTTCTATGCCATTGACCTTCCCTGTAAATGGGTGTATTATAATAATGTATCTAACACATGAACAAATCATTTGATAGATAGCTAAGTCCTTATGACATCAAATTGACAGCAATCTATCGTGCACTCAAAAACACACAATGGAAATAGTGTGATTTTTGTACGCCGAAGCCGGGAAAATGGACTTGATATAACCAAAAACCAACTTTCCGGAATCGAGCTCGAGTAATCTGCAAGCCCTGAAAAGTATTGATGAAACGCAATATTTTGAGAACTGAAAGGCTTTCTGATACTGCTTTGATACTATCAGGCGATTATTCATAAAGAGAGACATGAGAATGCCCTCTGAGAAACGGTAAGTTTTTCAGAGGGCATTTTTGTGTCTTTTATTCTTTACGCCACTTTTTCTTCGGCTCGTACCGGCCGCAGCCGTCGGCGGTCTGAGGCCAGTTGAGCTTCCATTCCAGATACTCTTCCTTGGTGATCTCGCCCTCCCGGAGCTGCTTCTTACGGAGCTGCCACTCCTTTAAGAAATCATCCAGCAGACGATACCGGAAACTGACTGCCATGTGCTTTTCAGGGAAATCCGGGTCGGTGGTGTCTGTGACCTCGTAGAGCCGGGTGCCGGGATAGTGCTCGTCCAGCTCGAACAGAGTGTACATCACATCCTCTGCGGCGTACAGGGTCGGCTCATAGAGAGACCGATAGTTCACATCCAATACCTCCGCAATCTTGCGGAGCAACTCTTCTTTAGGAGTGCGGGTGTTGCTTTCGTATTGTGCAATGCGGATGTCTGCGCTCTTCTCCTCAAACCCGATGGCAATGCCCAGTTCTTTCTGGGTCATACCTCGGAGGTTGCGGGCACGTTTGATGCGGTCACCGACTGCCATGCGATTGCCTCCTGACTTAAACATATTTGTTGAACCCAGTATAGCACAGAAAAACAGGAGGTGCAATAGAAAATAAACAAAAAAGCTTAAGATTTTACCCGAAAACCTCTTGACTTAACCGAATATGCTTAGTATAATGAGGGTGCAAAAAGATAAGCAAAAATGCTTAGTAAAATTGAATGACCGCCAAACTGACCCAAACCGCCAAGACCTTCCGAAAGGAAGCGAGCGCTCTGCAAGGGGACGGCACAGCACCGCAAAGGGGATATGCCTGCCGGAAGTCAGCGAGGATGAAGCGGCACCGATTCGAGAACTGGCAAGGTGTGAAGCAGAAGAAGCTGAAACGGGGATTTGCCACCAAGAAGGATGCTCTGGCGTGGGAGCGGGAGTTCCTTCTTCAACAGGCGGCAGACCTGACCATGACCTTTGAAGCCTTTGTGGAAATTTATATCACGGACAAAAAGAAAAGGCTCCGGGAGAACACATGGTCTACCAAAGAGCACATCATCCGAACGAAAATCTTACCGTACTTCAAGGAAAAACGGCTCAGTGAGATCAAGCCGAGGGATGTGATCGCATGGCAGAATGAGATGCTGAACTACCGGGACAAAAACGGCAAGGCCTACTCGACGACCTACCTCAAGACGTTGCATGGACAACTCAGTGCCATCTTAAACCATGCAGT